>JAESFR010000009.1_pt1 | contig 595601 bp, 569 predicted proteins | sample 9266191 | NCBI WGS metagenome assembly JAESFR01 (sample SAMN14503063, study PRJNA617104) | algae metagenome | isolation source: Pleurocapsa minor HA4230-MV1 and co-occurring heterotrophs from cement on... | place: USA: Nuuanu Pali Lookout, Hawaii | collected 2009-07-20 | reverse complement strand
ACGCCACCGAGACTGTGATGCAGCCGATAGATGTAGGACTTCGACACGCCGGACACACGAGCCGCCTGCATCGGGTTGTGCCCCGCCCTCAGCAGCTCGATCACCTGCAGACGCTGCCATTCCGGCAACTTTGCTCCACCCACAACACCCTCCGAGTGCTAGAGCGTTGCGACAATCCCCTGACGCCGAGTCGCTCAGGGCGAGCCGGGACTCCCCGCTGTCAGCCGTTGCGGACGACGTACGCGGTCCCGCCGGAGGCGGCGATCCAGATCCGCTCGAACTGGGCGCGGTCATAGACGCGGCGCACCTCGGCGTTGGACGCCCCGGCGGGGTCGTTGACCACGACGTCCCCGTCGGGCTCGAAGCCGACGACGACCAGCAGGTGGCCGTTGCTGGCGGAGATGGGGGTGCCGGCGAGCTGGTTGCGACCGAACGCGATCGAGACGATCAGGGGCACCCCGGCGGCGATGAGGTCCTCGGCCTCGCGGAGGTCGCGCATCCGGGTGACGTAGGAGTCGCCACCGACGAGGGTCGCGGCGTAGGCGGTGTTGAAGGCCCAGTTGCCCGTGCCGCGGTAGCCGTGGTCGTAGACCATCCTGGCGGTGTGGTCGACGACGGCGTCGGTGTGACCTGCCGTGATGCCCGCGGGCGTCGGGGAGATGCCGTGGTAGGCGAGCACCATCGCCAGCGACGTGGGGGAGCACCACGCCTCGCCGCCACCGCCCCACGCGGGGTAGTGGCCGCTGTGGACCATCTGGGAGTACGTCGGCACCGGCAGGACGGTGCCGGCAGCCGGACCGGGCTGGGAGGTGGGCCGGGGCGCGGAGGCGTCTGCGGAGGCGACGGCGCCGACGCGCTCCAGGCTGACCGCCTTGCTCGAGCCCTTGGGCCGCATGAGCGTCACGCGGAGCTGGTACGCCGTCACGGCTGAGGCGGCGTACCAGGTGTCGGCGCTGACGCGACCGAGGTCGTCGGCCTGGCCGGAGTAGGTGGTGCGCGGGACTGGGCGGTTGGTGCGTGCCCAGTCGGCGACCGTGTCCCAGGTGCCGGTGCGACCGCTGGCGTCCTGCGCCCGCAGCTCGACACGCACCAGGGTGCGACCCGGCACGGTGGCCTCCCACGACGGGATGACCGAGGTCGCCGCAAAGCCGGGGGCGGCCCACGGAGAGGTCCAGGTGCCGGCCTCGTACGACTTGCCGGCGACCGTGCGGGGCTTGGCGCGCAGCAGCGAGACCTGGCCGCGACCGAGCTTGAGGCCACGACGCTGGCCGGCCTTGAGGTCGCGATAGCTGCTCCACGAGGTGAGGTCCACCTGCGGCGTCGCGCGTTGCCGGGTCGAGGGCTCCGAGGCGGTAGCGCCCGTCGGCGGGGCGAACGAGGTCGCCAGCAGCAGGGGAAGGGCGAGGACCGCGAAACGTCGGAGCACCGCTCGACGATAACCCGGAAAGTCCCACACGTCTCAGGAGTCACATCTCCCGCGGAGCCGTGCCGGCCGGCGAAGCCGGTGGATCGAGCCTGTCGCCCTAGACTTGCCCGGTGACCCTGAGGCTGCACGACACCGCGACGCGCGAGACCCGCGACTTCGTCCCGCTCACCCCGGGCCGGGCCGGCATCTACGTGTGTGGGTTGACCGTGCAGTCGGAGCCGCACGTCGGGCACGTGCGCTCCGCCGTCAACTTCGACGTGCTGCGCCGCTGGCTCGAGGCCACCGGCCACGAGGTCGACTTCATCCGCAACGTCACCGACATCGACGACAAGATCCTCGCCAAGTCCGCCGAGCAGGGCGTCCACTGGTACGCCCTCGCCTCGGCGATGAAGCGCGAGCTCGACGCCGCACTCGCCGCGATCAACGTGCTGCCGCCGACGTACGAGCCGGGCGCGACCGGTCACGTCCCGGAGATCATCGAGCTCATCGAGCAGCTCGTCTCCCGCGGCCACGCCTATGCCGCCGAGGACGGCAGCGGCGACGTGTACTTCGACGTGCGCAGCTGGTCGGCCTACGGCGAGCTGACGCGCCAGCGCGTGGACGACATGGAGCCCGCCGGCGACGCCGACCCGCGCGGCAAGCGCGACCCGCGCGACTTCGCCCTGTGGAAGGGCTGGAAGAAGGAGTCCGAGCCGCAGACCGCCTCGTGGCCCTCGCCGTGGGGTCCGGGACGCCCCGGCTGGCACATCGAGTGCTCGGCGATGGCCGGCAAGTACCTCGGCCCGGCCTTCGACATCCACGGCGGCGGCGTGGACCTGCGCTTCCCGCACCACGAGAACGAGCAGGCCCAGTCCCGCGCGGCCGGGCGGCCGTTCGCGTCGTACTGGTTGCACAACGCGTGGATCACGACCGCCGGCGAGAAGATGAGCAAGTCGCTGGGCAACTCGATGCTGATCCCGTCGGTGCTCGAGCGCGTGCGCGGCATCGAGCTGCGCTACTACATCGTCGCGGCCCACTACCGCTCGCACGTCGAGTTCAGCTTCGAGGCGCTCGAGGAGTCGGCCAAGGCGTTCCGGCGCATCGAGGACTTCCTCGACCGCGCCGCCCCGGTCGTCGGCACGTGGTTCGCGTCGGTGCCGGATGCGTTCCGCGGAGCGATGGACGACGACCTCGGCACTCCCGCCGCGGTTGCCGTCATCCACGACTCGGTCCGCGAGGGCAACCGGCTGCTGGCAGACGGGTCCTCGGACGAGCTGGGCCAGACGTTCGGCGAGGTGATCGCGATGCTCGACGTCCTCGGGCTCAACCCCGCCGACACCGCCTGGGCGACCGGGCGGTCCGACGACCGGCTCACCGACGTCGTCGACGCCCTGGTGAAGGGACTGATCGAGGAGAGGACGGCTGCGCGCGAGGCCAAGGACTGGGCCCGCGCCGACGCCATCCGAGATCGCATCAAGGCCGCCGGCATCGAGCTGGAGGACACCCCGACCGGACCGAAGTGGAGCATCTGATGGCCGGGATTTCGAGACGGGCCCTGGGGGCCCTCCTCAATCACCGAGAAGGGGCACTCCGTGGCCGGTAACTCACAGCGCAAGGGCGCGATCAAGAAGACCGGCAAGGGCAACCCCACCGCCGGGTCCGGCGGGCGCGTGCGCCGGGGGCTCGAGGGCAGGGGCCCGACGCCGAAGGCCAAGGACCGGCCCTACCACCAGGCGCACAAGGCCGCGAAGCGTGCCGAACGCGACAAGACCACCCGCCCGAAGCGGAGGACCACCGCGGACGCCGAGTGGGCGGCCGGTCGCAACTCCGTCGTCGAGCTGCTGCAGGCCGGCGTCCCGGTCGCGGCGATCTACGTCGCCGAGGGCGCCGAGCGCGACGGACGGATGCGCGAGGCCTTCAAGCTGGCTGCCGAGCAGGGGCTGACCCTGCTCGAGGTGACCCGCAACGAGATGGACCGGATGACCGGCGGGGCCGTCCACCAGGGCCTTGCGGCACGCCTGCCGGCCTACGAGTACGCCCACGCCGACGACCTGCTCGAGCGGGCGGCCGAGGCGAAGGAACCGGCACTGGTGGTCGCCCTCGACTCGGTCACCGACCCGCGCAACCTCGGCGCGGTCGTCCGCTCCGCGGCGGGCTTCGGGGCCCACGGGGTGCTGATCCCCGAGCGCCGCGCAGCCGGCATGACCGCCTCGGCCTGGAAGACGAGCGCGGGCGCAGCGGCCCGGCTCCCGATCGCCCAGACGGTCAACCTGACCCGGCAGCTCAAGGCCTACCAGGAGGCGGGCTGCATGGTCGTGGGCCTCGCGGCCGACGGTGACCTCTCGCTCCCCGAGCTCGTCGCCCCCGGCGGCCTCGCCGAGGGGCCGCTCGTCGTGGTCGTCGGCTCCGAGGGCAAGGGCCTGGGCCGGCTCGTCGCGGAGACGTGCGACCAGATCGTGTCGATCCCGATGGCCGGCCAGCTCGAGTCGCTCAACGCCGGCGTGGCCGCCTCGGTCGCCCTCTACGCCATCTCGCAGGCGCGCGCCTGAGGATGGCATCCACCCCGCGACGGCTGCTCGTCGGTGCCGTGCTGCTCGCGGGGAGCGTGGCGCTCGGGCTGGTGGTCGCGGTGTCCCTGTTCCTCAACAGCAGCCGCACCGTCGTGCTCGTCGGCCACGACACCGTCGTACGCCCCACGCTGGCGCGTGACGCGGTCGTCGAGACGGGACCGCTGCTGCCCGACCTGCGCTTCCGCGACGTCGGCCCGCTCGGGGTGACGTTGAGGCTCGGCAAGACCGAGGTGGGCTCGATCGAGGAGCTGGTGGAGCGCTACGCGCTGATCGCCGGCGACCCGACCGCGCCGATCGAGAAGGTGCAGGGCGTCGTCCTCGACATGGCCCTCTCCGCCGCGTTGCGTGGTCTGGCGGTCGGGCTGCTGCCGGTCGTGGTTTTCCTGCTCCTCGGGCGCCACCGCCGCGGCGAGCTGTTCCGCGGGCTCCGGACCAGGCAGGGCCTGCTCGCGCTCGCGCTCCTGCTGACGCTCCCGCTGCTGGTGTGGCAGCCGTGGGAGAGCGACGAGGAGACGCAGGAGGGGCAGGGCAGCTGGCAGACGCTGGAGGAGCTCGTCGGCCCCGGCGTCGAGCTGCCGGCGGAGGCGCGCGAGATCGAGGTCCGCACCGGCCCGGTCACCACGCAGAGCAAGCGGCTCGTGCTGAGCGCCGTGGACACCTACGACAAGAGCAAGGAGTTCTACTCCACGGCGGCCGAGGAGGCCGCCGACCTGCCCGAACTGGGTCTGCGGAGCCCCGAGGAGGGCGAGACGGTGGCCCTGCTGGTCAGCGACCGGCACGACAACATCGGCATGGACCGCGTCGCGCGGGCCATCGGCGAGGCCGCCGGGGCGAGCGTCGTGCTCGACGCGGGCGACGACACCTCGACCGGGCAGCCGTGGGAGGCCTTCAGCCTCGACTCACTGAACGCGGCGTTCGAGGACTGGGAGCGCTTCGGCGTCGCGGGCAACCACGACCACGGCACGTTCGTCAGCACCTACCTCGCCGACCTCGGGTGGACCATGCTCGACGGGGAGGTGGTCGACGCGCCGTGGGGTGGGACCCTCCTGGGGGTCGACGACCCCCGGAGCAGCGGGCTCGGCAACTGGCGCGACGAGTCGGGGCTGAGCTTCGCCGAGGTGGGGGACCGGCTGGCAGACGCCGCCTGCGCGGCGGCCGACGACGGCGAGCGGGTCAGCACGGTGCTGGTCCACGACGCGAACCTCGGCCGCGAGGCGCTCACCCGAGGCTGCGTGGACCTCGTGGTCGGCGGGCACACCCACGTCCAGGACGGGCCGGATCCTGTGACGAGCGAGGGGGTCGAGGACGGCGCGGACGGCGCGACGGGCTACACCTGGACCAACGGCACGACCGGCGGGGCGGCGTACGCCATCGCGCTGGGCAGCAAGCCGCGGCGCGACGCCGAGGTCAGCCTGGTCACCTACGCCGACGGACGACCGGTCGGGCTGCAGTGGGTGCGGCTGCGCACCAACGGCTCCTGGCAGGTCGGCGAGTGGGAGCCGGTCACTCCTGCCCCGTGATGGCCTCGTCTGGCTTCGTCGACAGGAAGCGGTCGATGTAGTCGCGGGCGGTCGCGTGGATGTCCACCTCGTGGCCGGCCCGCTCGGAGAGGTACCACCGGTGCTCGAGGATCTCGTGGAAGACCTCGGCCGGCTCGAGCTTGCCGCTGGCGTCGGGCGGGATCATCGCCATGATCGGCTCGAAGATCTCGTGCATCCAGCGGCTGGCCACGAGGTGTCGGTCCTCGCGCCCGAGGTCGTAGTGGGCGGTGAACGACGCGATGTCGTTGAGGATCCGGCGGGCCTGGTTGTCCTCGACCGTCATGCCGGTCAGGTCGCGCAGCTCGCGGGTGTGGTGACCGAGGTCCACCACCTTGGGCTGGATGCGGATCGTGTCGCCGCCGAGGTCGGTGACGATGTCGAGCTCGTCGACGTCGAAGCCGAGGTCGTTGAGCCGCTCGACGCGTCGCTCGATGCGCCACATCTCGTCGGCACTGAACTCCTCGAGGTCGGTCAGCTCGCGCCACAGCGCCTCGTAGCGTGAGCGCAGGTGCTCGATGATCTCGAAGCCGTCGATGGGGCGCTGGACCGCGCCGCTCGCACTCAGGTCCATCAGCTCGGCGAAGATGTTCTCGCAGCCCACCGTGATGTCGTACTCCCGCAGCCGATCGCCCACCGCCTCGTGCAGCTCGCCGGTCTCGGCGTCCACGAGGTACGCCGCGAGCGCGCCGGCGTCGCGGCGGAACAGCACGTTGGACAGCGACACGTCGCCCCAGTAGAAGCCGGCGAGGTGCAGGCGGACGAGCAGGACGACGATGGCGTCGATGAGCGTGGGCACGTGCTCGGCGTCCATGCCGCGGCTGAACAGGCTGCGGTAGGGCAGTGAGAACCGCAGGTGGTGGGTGATCAGGGCGGCCGGCAGGTCCACGCCGTCGCGGTCCTCGCGCCCGGTGACCACGCCCTGCGGCACGACCGACGGCATCCCCATGCGCTGGAGGTCGCGCAGCATCCGGTACTCCCGGAAGGCGATGTCGTCGTTGGTCTCCTTGACGGCGTAGACGCTGCTGCCGAGCCGCACGATGCGTACGACGTGGCGCGAGAGGCCGCGGGGCAGCGGGACGACGACCTCGTCCGGCCACTCCTCCAGCGGCAGGTGCCAGGGCAGGCGCAGGATGGCCGGGTCCGGCCGGCTGGCGACGATCCGCATGGCCATGGGCGCACGCTACTCGCTATCGAGCTCCCAGATGTCGAGCCGCGACCCCGGGGACCGCGGCACCTCGACACCGTCGGCGCCGGGGGCGAGGTCGGCGCCACCAGGCTCGGACCCGAAGAGATGCCGGCCCGCCGTGGCGGCGGGGAGGGTGAAGGCGCCGCCCGCCGCGCGGCGCGCAACGACCAGCACGGTCTGGTCGGGGTGCTCGCGCAGGTAGGCGATGGTGTCGGCGTCGACGTGCGCCCAGCGGAGACCGCCCCGGCGCAGCGCCGGGTGCTCGCGCCGCAGCCGCGCCAGGTCGGCGTACGTCGCCAGCGTCTGCGCGTCCCACTCCTCGCGGCGGTGCCACGGCATCGGGCGGCGGGCGTCCTCGCCGTTGACGCCCTCGAGCCCGATCTCGTCGCCCGCGAAGACCATCGGCACGCCCGGCATCGTGAACTGCAGGCCGGCCGCGACGCGATGGACGGCGGCGTCGCCACCGACGAGCGTGCGGATGCGGGCGGAGTCGTGCGACCCGAGGATGTTCCAGCTCGTCGCGGTGGCCCGCCAGCCGAGGGCACCCTGCCACGCCCGGAAGGTGTCGACGACGGCCACGCCCCCGCGCCGGGGCACCGGGACCGGGCGACCGAACGCGCGCGCGGGCGAGGCCGGGTCGCGCAGCCACGACCAGACCGGCCACGAGAAGCCGGAGTAGTTCATCGTGCCGTGCCAGCCGTCGCCGTCGACGTCACCGGTCGCGTCGTGGTTGTGCTCGCCGATGACCCACGGGTCCTCGTGCAGTGCCGCGGCAGTGGCGCGCACGGTGCGGGCGACCTCGTGGGCGACGTCGATGGCACCGAGGCGACCGGTCATGTTGGCGACATCGATGCGCCACCCGTCGACGGAGTAGGGCGGCTGGAGCCAGCGACCGACGACGGAGTCGGGCCCGTCGACCATCGCGTGGCGGACGTCGAGGTTGGCGTGGTTGATCTTCGGCAGGGTGCCGTGGCCCATCCAGTCGGCGTAGGTGCCGTCGTCCTCGAAGTAGTAGAAGGAGCGGTGCGGGTCGCGCGGGTCGTCGACCGCGGAGAGGAACCACTCGTGCGTGTCGCCGGTGTGGTTGGTGGTGAGGTCGCCCAGGATCCGCCAGCCCCGCTCGTGCACGGCCGCGCTGAGACGGGCGTACGCCTCGCTGCCGCCGAGCAGCGGGTCGACCTCGGTGAAGGTCGTCGCGTTGTAGCGGTGGTTGCTCTCGCCGGGGAAGACCGGGGTCGTGTAGACGATGTCGGCCCCGACGGCGGCGACGTGGTCGAGGTGCTCGGTGATGCCGTCGAGGTCGCCGCCGTAGAGCTGCATGGGCGTGCGCGGGTCACTGCCCTCGAAGACCACCTCGTCGTCCCACTCGGCCGGGAGCGCCCAGTCGGGCACCTCGCGGAGGTCGGCGGCAGCGGAGCGCGCGAACCGGTCGGGGAAGACCTGGTAGACGACGCCGTCGCGCCCCCAGTCGGGCGCGGGCGGATGGGCCGTGAGGCGGAAGTCGGCGGCGTCGGGGAGGTCGTGGTCCACCAGTCCGGCGCCGGTGAGCCACTCCTGCTCCTCCCCACCGCTGCGGACGAGGAGGAAGCGGTAGTGCGTCACCGGGTTGTGCACCGGCAGCCGGCCCTCCCACCAGACGACGTCGCCGACGGTGGTCGTGGTCATCGGGTGGTAGACGGGCTCGGCGTCGTACGTCGTGCGCAGCCACACCTCCTCGATCGGGTCGTCGGCGCTGGTGCGGACCCGGACGGTGGCGCTGGTGCCGAGCTCGGGTGCCTCGTCGGAGACGTAGAGCGGGGACCCGTCGTGGTGGGGGTCGTGGAGGAGGCTCACGGGCGACATCCTCCCTCACCTAGGATGGCCGCCGCGCCTTCGGGCGCACGCCGCGTTAGCTCAGGGGTAGAGCACCAATCTTGTAAATTGGGTTGCGAGAGTTCGAATCTCTCACGCGGCTCCACTGTCGGTCGCGACCCTTACTGTCGTCACATGAGCTGCCTCGGGTGCGGCGCGACCCTGACCAAACGCCACCAGAAGACGTACTGCAGCAACCGGTGCCAGAGGGCGATGGAGCGCAAGCGGAACATCGCCCTTTGGCTAGAGACGGGCAACGCCCGTCTCGCCAGCGGTGTCGGCCACTACGTGCGCTCCTACCTTCTCGAGGCCCAGAGGCACACATGCGCCATCTGTGGCTGTCCGACGAGCTGGCAGGGGATGGAGCTGCGCCTCGTCCTCGACCACGTCGACGGAGACGCCAGCAACAACCAGCGGGCGAACCTGCGGCTCGTCTGTCCCAACTGCGACTCGCAACTGCCCACATTCAAGGCGCGCAACAGGGGGAAGGGCCGGGCTTGGCGCCGCCAGCGCTACGCTGAGGGAAAGTCCTACTAGCTGACCTGCCGCACCTCGAACTCGCAGGCGGGCAAAGCGATCGCGTCCTGGGCGGCGACCAGGCGCAGCTCGCGCTCACCCGAGTCGAGGGTCTCCTTCAGCACCGCGAAGACCGAGGATGCCGTCCGGGCGAGGGCCTCGGCGGGGGATCCGGTCGTGCGCAGGTGCGCGGTGAACAGGGCGGCGGTGATGTCGCCGGACCCGTTGGCCTTCATCGGCAGGCGCGGGGTGGTCACCAGCCAGGCGCCCTCGGCGGTGACGGCGAGCATCTCGATGGCGCCGTCGTCGGCACCCTCGCGGTCGACCGACGTGACGAGCACGGTCGACGGCCCGAGGGCGCGCACCTCGTCGACGGCGGACAGGATGTCGTCGAGCGACGACGGGCCGCTGAGGGCGTCGCGGTCGGTGATGAAGCCGAGCTCGAACTGGTTGGGCGTCAGCACGTCGGCGACCGGGATGACCGTCGAGCGGTACTTCGGCGGGATCGCCGGGTTGACGAAGCATCCCGAGGTCGCGTTGCCCATGACCGGGTCGCAGGTGTACGTCGCCTCGGGGTTGGCCGCCTTGACCTGCGCGACCGCGTCCACGATGACGTCGGCGATCTCCGGTGAGCCCTGGTAGCCCGACAGGACCGCGTCACACGTCTCGAAGGCGCCCCGCTCACCGATGCCGGTGATCACCTCGGCGACGTCCTCGGCCGCGATCAGCGGCCCCCGCCAGGCGCCGTACCCGGTGTGGTTGGAGAAGTTCACCGTCAGCACCGGCCACACCTCGTGGCCGAGGCGCTGGAGCGGGAAGACGGCCGCGGAGTTGCCGACGTGGCCGTAGGCGACGTGGGACTGGATCGAGAGGACGCGCACGGAGCGAGACTAGTTCAGGCCCTCAGGCGACCTGCAGCGAGCGCTTCGAGAGTCCCATCCAGTAGCCGTCGATCACCTGGATGCCGGGCTCGTCGGCGGCCGTCGCCGCGCCCAGCGTCACGAACAGCGGCGTGTAGTGCTCGACGGTCGGGTGGGCGTACGGCATGCCCGGCGCCTTCGACCGGTACGCCGACAGCGTGTCGACGTCGCCGCGGGTGAGGGCGTCGGCGGCCCAGAGGTCGAAGTCCACCGACCATCCGGGGGCGGCGGCCTCGATGCGGAACTCCTTGAGGAACGGCAGGCCGTGGGTGAGGAAACCGGAGCCGATGATGAGCACGCCCTCCTCGCGCAGGGGACGCAGCCGCTCGCCGAGCTTCATCAGTCGGTGCGGGTCGTCGGTCGGCAGCGACATCTGGAGCACCGGGACGTCGGCGTCGGGATACATGATCTTCAGCGGCACCCAGGCGCCGTGGTCGAGCCCGCGTGAGGTGTGCTGGTGCACCGGCTCGCCGCTGGGCATCATCGCCGCGACGCGGTGGGCGAGCGCCGTGGCGTCCGGCGTCTCGTAGGTCATCCGGTAGTACTTCGGCGCGAACCCGCCGAAGTCGTAGACCAGTGGAGCACCGCTCGCGGTCAGGCTCACCGGGGCCGACTCCCAGTGCGCCGAGACGATGAGGATCGCCTTCGGGCGCGGCAGGTCCTTCGCCCAGGCCGCGAGCTGACCGGACCAGATCGGGTCGTCGAGCAGCGGCGGGGCACCGTGGCCGATGTACAGGGCGGGCATGGGAATGGTCATGACATCCTCAATAGTTGTTGATTCAACTATATTCCCGAGGTGGTCCACCGGCAAGTGGTCGACATCGGGGCGCTCCCGCGACCACTTCCCGGCGGACTACCGCGCCTGGCCCGTGTCGTACGCAGGGAGGGTCCAGTCGACCGGTCGGGCACCTTGCTCCTCCAGCAGCCGGTTGACCGTGCTGAAGGGCCTGGACCCGAAGAACCCCCGCCGCGCGCTCAGCGGCGAGGGGTGGGCCGACTCCACGCACGGCACCTCGCCGAGCAGCGGCTTGAGCTTCTGGGCGTGCCGGCCCCACAGGATCGCCGCGCAGGGACCACCGCGGTCGGCGAGCGCGGTGATCGCGCGCTCGGTGACCGCCTCCCAGCCCTTGCCCTGGTGGCTGTTGGAGTCGCCCGGGCGCACCGTGAGGGTCCGGTTGAGCAGCATCACGCCCTGGTCGGCCCACGCCGACAGGTCACCGTGTCGCGGCGGGACGATGCCGAGGTCGTCGCGGAGCTCGGCGTAGATGTTGACCAGGCTCGGCGGCAGGGGCCACACGTGACGCTCGACGGCGAAGCTCAGCCCGATCGGGTGCGCGGGGTTGGGGTAGGGGTCCTGCCCCACGACCAGGACGCGTACGTCGGCGAGCGGGCGCTGGAAGGCCCGCATCACCAGGTCGCCGGCCGGCTGGTAGCCGTGCCCGGCGGCCACCTCCTCGCGCAGGAACCGGCCCATCTCCGCAATGCGGTCGTCGACGGGGGCCAGGGCCTCGGCCCAGTCGGGCGCCACGAGCCCCTTGTCGACCAGTCCGGCGAGCGCGCTCATCGGGTTTTCTCGCGGACGGGCCGCTGGAGCCGGTCGAGGAAGGCGACCAGCAAGGCCTCCCGCATCGCCGGCGAGGCGACGTCGAGCATCGCGTTGACCTCCGCCATGCGGCTCGGCAGCTCGAGCTCGCCGTCGGCCGACGCACCGACGAGCCTCGACGCGGCGAGCAGGCCGTCGAACTCGTCGTCACCCAGCGCGGCCGGGTCGAGCGCCCCGATGAACGCCACCACCTCGGGGTCGACGGACACCGGGCCGGCTGCCTGCGCCGCCGCGACCGACTCGGAGAGCGCCGTCGAGAACTCGTCCACGTGGGCGAGGGTTCCGGAGCTGACCGACAGGTGGATGCTCGGCCCGTCGTCGCCGAAGGAGAGCTGCGGCTGGACGTACCACCCGCGCGCCACCAGCTCGTCGGTCAGCGTGAACGGGTCGCACGAGGCATCGGTCGCGAGCGTCACGAGGGTCGAGTCGGGCGGCACGACCAGTCGCAGGGCCGGCTCCCGCTCGATGCACGCCACGATCGCGTCGACCGCGGCGAGGGCGTGGTCGGCGAGGCCGAGGTAGCCGTCGTCGCCGATGTGCTCGACGACGGCCCAGGTGCCGGCGACGGGGCCGCCGGAGCGGGTCGACTGGGTCGTGGCGTTGAGCATCGTGTAGCCCGGCCACGCCGCGGAGGCGAAGAACTGCGGCTTGCGCAGCGCCGCGTCACGGTGCAGCAGCAGGGAGGTGCCCTTCGGCGCGTAGGCGTACTTGTGCGTGTCGACCGAGATCGAGGTGACGCCCTCGACGGCGAAGGTCCACGGCGGCACCGCGCGCCCCAGCCTGGCGGCGTACGGCAGCACCCAGCCGCCGATGCACGCGTCGACGTGGCAGCGCACCCCGCGCGCGGCGGCCGCCGCGGCGATCCCGTCCACCGGATCCACCACCCCGTGGGCGTACGACGGCGCGCTGGCCACCACGAGCACGGTGTCGTCGTCGATCGCCGCCGCCATCGCGGCCACGTCGGCCCGGAAGTCCGGGCCCACCGGGACGAGGACCGGCTCGACCCCGAAGTAGTGCGCCGCCTTGTGGAAGGCAGCGTGCGCCGTGCTCGGCAGCACCATCCGGGGCCGTACGACGTCGGGCCGGCTGTCGCGCGCGCCCTGGACCGCCAGCAGGATCGACTCCGTGCCGCCGGACGTGACCGTTCCGACCGCCGAGGCCGGTGCGTCGAGCAGGTCGCACGCGAAGCCGACCAGCTCGTTCTCCATCTGCAGCAGCGAGGGGAACGCCGTCGGGTCGAGCGCGTTGGAGGCGGCGTAGGCGGCCACCGCCTCCCGGGCGACGCGATCGACCTCGGCGTCGCCGGAGTCGTAGACGTAGGCCAGGGTGCGGCCCCCGTGCACCGGCAGGTCCCGGGCCTGGAGGGCGGCGAGCCGCTGCATCGCGTCGGTCACTGGACAGCTCCTTGTGCGGCCGCCACGTCGGCGGGGTCGAGGGCGTACTGGCGCAGCCACCACAGGCTGGCCACGGTCAGGAGGGCCGGCACGATCGAAAAGCCCAGCGCGATCGCCGTCAACGCCGAGTCGGGCTGGGTGATCTCGCGCCCCTCGCTCGACAGGTAGCCACCCAGCGCGAGCACGAGGGCGAAGATCGCCGGGCCCAGGGCGAGGCCGAGCGTCTCCCCGGCGGTCCAGACGCCGGTGTACACCCCCGTCCGGTTCTCACCGGTCACAGCGGCGTCGACCGCGGCGACGTCGGGCAGCATCGCCATCGGGAAGACCTGGCACCCGGCGTAGCCGACCCCGACGAGGCCGGTGGCCACGAAGGTCCACACGTCGTTGCCGCCTCGCGCCGCCACGGCGAGGGCGGCGCCGGCCGCCAGCAGCAGCGACGCGGCGACGTACCCCTGCTTCTTGCCGACGCGCTCACCCCAGCGCGCCCACAGCGGCGTCAGCACCAGTGCCGGACCGACGAAGCAGACGAACAGGATCGTGGCCGCAGCCGTGCGACCGAGGAGGTCCTCGGCGACGTAGGCGACGCCGGCCAGCATGCACCCGGTCGCGAGGGCCTGCAGGACGAAGGTGGTCAGCAGCACCCGGAAGTCGCGGGCCCGCGAGACGACGCGCAGCTGGTCGCGCAACGACCCCGCTCCTGCGCCCACGGCGCCGATCGGCGCGCGGCGGGTGCCCCACCACGCGCTCAGAGCGCCCACCAGGATGACCACCGACATCACGACGCCCATCACGCGGTAGCCGTCGCGCCCGCCCACCGCGTCGCGGATCAGCGGCGCGGTCGCCCCGGCCGCCATGATGGTGAGCGCCAGGATCGCCACGCGCCACGTCATCAACCGCGTGCGCTCGTCGTACGACGAGGTGATCTCGGCCGGCATCGCGACGTAGGGCACCTGGAAGAACGCGTAGGCCGATGCCGCGAGCACGAAGAAGACGAGCACCCACCCCGCCTCCAGCCACCGACCGTCGAGGTCGGGCGCGGCGAAGATCAGCGCGAAGGCGCCGGCCAGCATCAACCCGGCCCGCACCAGCCACGGGCGTCGCGGGCCGGCCGGGTCGACGGTGCGGTCGCTGACCCTCCCGGCGACGGGGTTGAGCACGACGTCCCAGGCCTTCGGCAGGAAGACGATGACACCGGCCCACAACGCGGCGATGCCGAGCTCGTCGGTGAGGTAGGGCAGCAGCATCAGTCCCGGCACCGTCCCGAAGGCGCCGGTCGCGACCGACCCGCTGCCGTAGCCGATGCGTACGCCGAGCGGGAGCGTCCCGGACGCTCCCGGCCGGTCGCGCATCTCGGTGCCTCGGGGCATGAGCGCACTCTAGGGCGCGCCGCCGACGGTTCCCGACGTTGCCGTGACGTCGACTGGGAATGGTGTCGGTGCACACCCCAGGGAGGTCTCGGATGTCGGAAGTGCGCCTGCTCCACGATGCGATGTCGCGCGCGATCGTTGACACCCGCGCGGCCCGCCAGCGGCTCGCAGCCGACCGGCGTACGGCGCAGCGGCGGGTCGACTCGTTCCTCGGCTCCGGCTGGCAGGGGGTCGCGAACGACGCGTTCGCCGTCGCGTGGCAGGAGTGGCTGGATTCGGCGGACCGCGTCGAGGACGGCCTCGAGGCGATGGCCGACCTCATCCAGGCGCACCACCGCGACATGGTGGAGCAGGACGAGGAGTCGCAGCGCGCCATGGACCAGCTGTCCGCCCGCATCGTGGACCGGCTCGGCTGATGGACGACGGCGACTACGCGGTCGACCTCGAGGAGCTCGACGGGGTCATCGCCGACCTCGAGAAGTGCGAGCGTGCCCTCAAGTCGTTCACCAACGACGTCGAGCACCACATGAAGACGCTGCAGTCGACCTGGGAGGGCCTCAGCGCACAGGCGCAGGCCGAGGCGCAGGAGGAGTGGGAGCAGGGCCTGGACGACATGCGGGCAGCGCTGGCCGACATGCGCGCAGCGGCGAGGGTCGCGAGCGACAACTACCACCTGATGATCTCGACGAACGCCACCATGTGGCGGGGCCTGGCATGAGCGGTCTGAAAGTCCAGGCCCGCAAGCTCGAAGAGGCCGCCGAGCTCTTCGCCACGGCCAACGGCTTCGCGGCGCAGACCTACCAGGGGCTCACCGACGCGGTCGGCGACTTCTCGGGCATGGCGGGTGACGACTTCACCTCCGACGACTTCGTCGCGACGTACGACGAGGCGGCCCAGGCCGCCGTCGACGGCCTGCGCGAGCTGGTCGGCGGCCTCGCGGGGATGTCGCGCCTGCTCTGGATGACAGCCGGCAACCACCGCAGCGCCAACCGGGCCTCGGTCTACCAGGCGAACCCGCCCGTCTACGAGGGCGGGCAGTACGACGACCTGCCCGACTCCACCGTGACGGTCGCCTCTGCGTCCGTGCCCACGGCCAAGGGTGCGGAGAACGCCGACACCCCGGCCCTGTGGGACCTCATCACCGACTACCTCGAGGGCTGGACGTGGCCCGGGGCCGACACGGGGACGCTGCGCACCGCCGCCTTCTTGTGGCGCCAGCTGCAGACCATGCTCGACACCATGCTGATGCCCTACCTCGAGTCGGCGGAGGGACAGCTCGAGGCCCAGCGCTCGCCCGAGATCGCCGACGTCCGCACGGTCATCGCCGACCTCAAGCTCGACATCGAACAGCTCGGCCTGTGCTGCAAGGACCTCGGCGACGCGTGCGACGACTACGCCACCCGCGTCGACGCCGTCCGCGAGACCGTCAGGGGCATCCTCCAGGACCTCACGATCGAGGCCGGGATCACGGTCGTGGCCGCCGGCATCGTCACCTTCTTCACCGCCGGCATCGGCGCGGGCGGAGGCGCTGCGATCGCCGGATGGCGACTCGCGTCTGCGGCGCGGAGGGTCATCAAGGCGTTCACCGCGATGCGGGCGGCGGTCAAGGTCGCCGCAGTTGCACGGCTCACCCGGGTGGCGAGCAAGGTGCCCCTCATCGGCCGGCGCTTCAGGAGGATCAGCGATGCCGCCAACGTCGCCAAGGCCGCCAAGTACAAGGATGCGCTGCGCCGGGCGATGGGCAAGCCGGCGACTCGTGACCCGAAGCTCTCGCGGCTGATGGACGAGATGTGGCGCGACAATGCCAAGATCGGCAACGGGTCCACGGCAGCTGCGGTGCGCCACGAGATCGTGACGGGCAAGCCGGTCGGCGGTGTCTTCCACACGCAGAAGGCGCAGGACATGATCAGGGCGCTGGAGAAGTGGTTGCGCAACAACCCGGAGGCGACGCCGGGCGACCGGGCGGCTGCCGAGAACGTCATCAAGGACCTGCGCGACGCGCTCGCAGGGAACTAGGAGGGAGTGCCGGTGTCGGCCGAGGAGCTCAGCAGGTTCATGGACGGCTTGTCCGCGATCACCCCGGCGGTCGGCGACGCTCTCGAAGCGGACGGCGAGCCGCGCACCCCGGACATGGAGACGCCCGTGCTGTGGATGAGCAGCGTCGGTCACGCCGTCGCCGCCACCCTGCCGACGCTGTCGCCCGAGGCCCAGCGCGCGGTCCTCGGCGTCGTCGAGGATGGCATGACCTCCGGTGGCGAGCTGCTCCGCACGGCGCTCGCCACCGGGCTCCTCGAGGCGTTGGCCCACGACATGGACCGGGCGGTGGTCTCACGCGAGCTCATCATCCCGCTGCTGGGGACGAGGTCGCGCGCCTACCTCGACGCGTGGGACGAATTCACGCTCGGCGAGTCGACGTCGGGGACGCCGTGAGCGACCGCCTCGACCGGACCGGTCAGCCCGACGACACCGACCATGCCGACGACCCCGGCGGGCTGGCCGACTTCGTCGGCGGCGACCCCGGGGGCGCCCGGTCACTGCGCCGCGCGCTCGAGGCGCTGCGCACGACCGACATCCCGGCCTCGCTCGACGCGCAGATCGGGGCCGTGCTGGGCGGGCACCTCAGCATGCGCGAGCTGGCCCGGGACGCGGCGATGAGGGAGGTCGCCGATCGGGGGCTCGTCCGGCTGCGCGACGAGCTCGGCGAGATGTCGCCCACCGACCGGGCCGACCTGGTCCGTCGCTCAGCGGCCCGCGCCGCCCACGACGCTCAGCGCGACAGCGACCGCGAGCTCGCCGACCCGTAGCGACGCGACGGGTTAGACCCGATCGACCCCCGGGAGGCTCCCGTCGCAGCGGGCTTCCTCCCCGGCAGCGGGCCCTGCGACCACTGGTCCACCCACTCGTCGATCACGGTCCAGGTCGTCCCGCGGGCCGCGCGGCCGGTGAGCATGCCGAGGTGGCCGCCGGGCACGACCTCGAAGCGCACCTGAGGGGAGCCGGTCAGCAGCGGCACCACGGCGCGTACCGCAGGGAGCGGCGCGATGCCGTCGGTGTTGCCCGCGAAGACCAGCGTGGGCACCGAGATCGCGGCGAGGTCGATGGTGCGGTCACCGATCTCCATGCGGCCCGTCGCGAGGGCGTTGCCCTTGACGAAGCGGTGGTAGAGCTGGCCGAAGGTGCGCCCCGGGTAGGCCGTCATGTTGTTCATGAACCGCGTGACGGCCTCCATCTGGGCCAGGTAGTCGGTGTCGTCGAGGTGGGTCAGCACCGCGATCGGCTTGGTGAGGACCTTCTGGGCCGAGGCGGCGGTGAACGCCCAGTTGACGAGCGGGGTCGGCACGCCGCCCAGCGCGCGGTAGGCCCGGGTGACGACGCCCTTGCCCTGCGTGAGGTTGAGAAGCGGCCGCACCGGCGCGACGAGCGGCACCTTCGTCACGTCGACCGGTGACCCGACCACGGTGATGGAGGCGATCGGCAGGTCCTGCCGGTCGGCGGCGACGAGGAGGGTGAAGATCCCGCCGAGGCTCCAGCCGACGAGGTGCACGCCGCGCCCGCCCGCGTGCTCGTGGACGGCCCGGATGGCGTCGGGCAGCACGTCGTCGACCCAGTGCTCCATGCCCAGTGCGCGGTTCTTGAACGACACCTGGCCGTACTCCAGCAGGTAGGTCGGGCGGCCCTGCGTGACCAGGTGCTCGACGAGGGAGCAGCCGCGACGCAGGTCGTAGCAGAGCGCGGGTGCAGCGAGAGGCGTGACGAGCAGGATCGGGTCGCCCGTCTCGGCGACGCCGGCGGCGGGGCGGTAGTGGTAGACCTCGCGCAGCTCGCCGTCGTCGATGAGCGTCCGGGGCATCGGTCGCAGGTCGGCCAGCCCGCCGTAGAGCAGCGTGTGCGCGACGTTGCTGGCCGCGGCGACCACCTGGTCCGGCTTGGGGATGAGGTCCATGGAGGAAATCTACGTGGAAGAAAATTTCGGGGGTGGTGCATCCAGCGGCGGGGTAGGACCGGAGAAGAGGGGGACGGGCGCCAACGGGCGCCCCCCACGGAAGGATTCCCCTCATGAAGCGACGCGTTCCCGCCATCCTCGCCGCCTCCGCCCTCGCCCTGGGCGCGGTGCAGGCCACGGCTCCCGCAGCCAGCGCCAAGGCCGCCGGTGAGGACAGCCTCGCCGGTCTCCTGACCTCGGACGGCAACACGTTCGACAAGAACAAGAACGACTTCGACATCGTCACCGAGGCTGCGCTCGCCATCGTCGGCGCGAAGCCCGAGTCCCCGGTCGCGCTGCTCGCCGACGGGAGCACGCGCCTCACGGTCTTCGCCCCGACCGACCAGGCGTTCCGCAAGCTCGCGCAGGACCTCACCGGCAGGAAGATCCGGAGCGAGAAGAAGATCTTCGAGGCGCTCGTGGACCTCGCGGGTGTCGACACCATCGAGACGGTCCTGCTCTACCACGTCGTGCCGGGCAAGACCCTGACCAGCAACAAGGTGCTCAAGGCCAACGGCGCCAAGCTGACCACCGCCCAGGGCGGCAAGGTCAAGGTCAAGGTCAAGACGAAGCCCAGCGTGAGCATCACGCTCAAGGACCGTGACAAGAACGCCGATGACCCGCAGGTCATCCTCAAGGCGATCGACCTCAACAAGGGCAACAAGCAGGTCGCGCACGGCATCGACCGGGTGCTCCGCCCGATCGACCTCTGAGGACCGGCACGACGGACGCCTGACGGGCGGGGAGCGACGATGACGATCATCCCGTTCCCCGCCCGCGGGACCCCCCGGTACGGTGACCCGGTGACCACCGGGGCGACGGCGTTCGAGCACGAGCAGGGCGAGAGCGTCCAGTCGCTCGCCACGCGACTCGTCGCCGGCGACGAGACGGCACTCGAAGAGGTCTACGACCGCTGGTCCGCTCTCGTGCACACCTACGCCCTGCGCGTCCTGCGCGACCCGCACGACGCCGAGGAGGTCACCCAGCAGGTGTTCGTCGCGGCGTGGCGCAGCCGCCACACGCTCACCCCGAGTCCCGCCGCCCTGCCGGCCTGGCTCGTCGGGATCGCGCGGCACAAGGTCGCCGACGTACGGGCCGCCCGGGCCCGCGACGCCGACAGGCTCGCGGCCGTGGTGTCCCTGCCGGGCGCTCGCGACGACACGCTCCAGGCCGCCGACGACGAGGTCGCCGAGCGGCTTGTCGTACGACAGGCGGTCGAGGACCTGCCAGACCCGCGCCGAACGATCATGTTCCTCGCCTTCTGGGAGGAACGCAGCCACGCCGAGATCGCCGAGAAGGTCGGCCTCCCGCTCGGCACCGTGAAGAGCCACGTGCGTCGTGGCCTGATGAAGCTCCACCAGCAGCTGGAGGGGGTGCGCCTTGAGTCACGCTGATCCCGAGCAGCTCGCGGGGCTCGCCCTCGACCCCACGGACGGTCCCGCCGACGTGCGCGAGCACGCCGAGACCTGCCCCGAGTGCGCCGGTCTCGTCGCTGCGTTCACCGGCGTACGCCGCCGCGCGGGCGCCGACGCCCTGGTCCCGCCTCCTCCAGAGCTGCGCGCCCGGGTCCTGGCCGAGGCGCGCGCGGGTCAGGCAGAGTCGCGGACCGGGCCCCGGCCGGTCGAGCCGTCGCGCCGTCGGGGCGTGCCGCTCTGGATCGCCGGCATCGCCGCGGCACTCGCACTCCTGGCCGGCATCGGTCTGGGACGCATCGGCGTGGAGGACACCGAGGCGCCGGAGGCCCTCGACCCGCCGGCCGACACCGGCATCGTCGTCGCCGCGACCTCCCTCACCGCGCTCGACAGCGACGCCGAGCGCGGCGAGGCCAGCGCGGTGCAGACCGACGACACCTTCACCATCCGGGTGAGTGCGAGCGACCTCGGTGACGAGCCGGGCGTGCGCGAGGTGTGGCTGATCAACGTCGACGGCGAGCGGATGATCTCGATCGGCCTGCTCGCCGCGGGCGACGAGGGGGAGTTCGCGGTCCCCATGCGGCTCATCGACCAGGGCTACCGCATCGTCGACATCTCGGTCGAGCCGGACGACGGCGACCCCACCCACTCCGGGGTCAGCATCGCCCGCGGCGAGCTGGCCTGATCCCCTCCCTCGGGACGGGAGGTCCTCGACAACGCGTCGGAGGAGGGCTAGGAACGGGTCATGAAGTGGAGGTACGCCATCCTCGGCGGCACGGCCGCAGCAGCAGCCGCGACGACCGTGCACGACCTGGTCCAGACGAAGCACGCGATCGTCCGCAACTTCCCGGTCATCGGGCACGCCCGCTTCTTCCTGGAGAGGTTCGGCCCCGAGCTGCGGCAGTACATCGTCACCAGCAACGACGAGGAGCGGCCCTTCAGCCGTGACCAGCGGCGCTGGGTCTACGCGAGCTCGAAGCTCGAGAACAACTACTTCGGCTTCGGCACCGACAACGACGTCGAGCGCGTCGAGGGCTACCCGATCATCAAGCACCGCACCTTCACCGGCCCCGGCGCAGCGACGATGCCCCACGCCCAGGAGGAGATCGTGCTCCCGTGCGCGAAGGTGATGGGCGCGGCACGTGGCCGACCGCGCGCCTTTCGCCCGGGGTCGGTCGTCAACATCTCCGGGATGAGCTTCGGCTCGCTGTCTGGCAAGGCCATCGAGGCGCTCAACAAGGGCGCTGCCATGGCCGGCTGCCTGCAGAACACCGGCGAGGGCGCGCTGTCGCCGTACCACCGTCACGGCGGCGACGTCGTCTTCCAGATCGGTACCTCCTACTTCGGGTGCCGTGACGAGCACGGACGCTTCGACATGGCGAGGCTCGTCGACCTGGTGCAGTCGGCGCCGGTGCGCGCCATCGAGGTCAAGCTGAGCCAGGGCGCCAAGCCCGGGCTCGGCGGGATGCTCCCGGGGGAGAAGGTCAGCCGCGAGATCGCCGAGATCCGCGGCATCCCCGAGGGCACGGACTGCGCGTCCCCGAGCCGCCACGAGGTCTTCGGCGACGTCGACTCCATGCTGGACTTCGTCGAGTCGGTGGCGCAGGCCACGGGCCTGCCGGTCGGCATCAAGTCCGCCGTCGGCAACCTCACGATGTGGGACGAGCTGACCGAGGCCATGTCCGGCGGTGGCCGGGGGGTCGACTTCGTCAACATCGACGGCGGCGAGGGCGGCACCGGCGCGGCCCCGATGATCTTCGCGGACTCGGTCGCCTACCCCTTCCGCATCGCCTTCTCCGAGGTTTATCGGCGCTTCGCCGAGGCCGGGCTGACCGACGACGTCGTGTTCATCGGCGCCGGCAAGCTCGGCATCCCGGAGAACGCGATCGTCGCCTTCGCCCTCGGCGCCGACATGGTCAACGTGGGTCGCGAGGCGATGATGGCCATCGGGTGCATCCAGGCCCAGAAGTGCCACACCGACCACTGCCCGGTCGGCATCGCCACCCAGAACCCCCGCTACACCCGCGGCCTCGACGTCGGGCTCAAGAGCGTGCGCGCTGCCAACTACATCCGCTCCCTGCGACGCGACCTGCTCAAGGTGTCCGAGGCGATCGGCGTCGTCCACCCCGGCCTGATCGCCCCCGGCGACATCGACCTCCTCGACGGGACGCGTACGGCGGTCGGGCTCGGTGCGGCCTACGGCTACGACGCGTCGTGGCAGCGGCTCGGTCCGCGGCTGGTCAAGGAGGTCGAGGAGATCATGGTGGCCCAGGACGCCACCCACGGCGCCGCCCAAGGGACGAGCCCGGGGGCGTGAGTCAGCGAGAGCGCGACTGGCGCACGGTCTTGTCGTGCTGCTCGGGCATCTCCTCTAGCTCGCGGAGGAAGTCCGCGGCCCACTTCGCCACGTCGTTCTGCACGACCGTCTTGCGCATCGCCCGCATGCGCCGCGACGTCTCCTTCCTGTCGGCCGCGAAGGCGTCGAGCAGCGCGGCCTTCATGCCGTCGATGTCGTAGGGGTTGACCAGCCAGGCCTGGCGCAGCTCCTGCGCCGCACCGGCGAACTCCGACAGCACCAGCGCGCCGTCGTCGTCGAAGCGGCAGGCCACGTACTCCTTGGCGACGAGGTTCATGCCGTCGCGGAACGGCGTCACCACCATGACGTCGGCGGCGCGGTAGAACGCGGCCATCTCCTCGCGGGGATAGGAGTTGTGCAGGTAGTGGATGGCGGGGTTGCCGATCTTGCCGTAGTCACCGTTGATCCGCCCGACCAGCATCTCGATGTCGTCGCGGAGGATGCGGTACTGCTCGACGCGCTCACGCGAGGGCGTCGCGACCTGCACGAAGACGGCGTCCTCGACGTCGAGGTGCCCGTCGCGCACAAGCTCGCCGAAGGCTCGCAGACGGGAGTAGATGCCCTTGGTGTAGTCGAGCCGGTCGACCCCCAGGAAGATCCGCCGCGGGTTGCCGAGCGCCTCGCGGATCTCCTTGGCGCGCTGCGCCACCTCCTCCGAGCGTGCGAGCTCCTCGAACCCGGCCGTGTCGATCGAGATGGGGAACGCCGTCGCCTTCACCGGCCGGCCGTCGGGCAGGTAGATGGTGTCGCGGTGGGTCTTGTGGCCCACGCGGCTGCGTACGAGGCGTACGAAGTTGGCGGCCGCACCCGGGAGCTGGAAGCCGATCAGGTCGGCGCCGAGCAGACCCTCCAGGATCTGCCGCCGCCAGGGCAGCTGGGAGAACAGCTCGGCCGGCGGGAACGGGATGTGGAGGTAGAAGCCGATGCGCAGGTCGGGGCGCTGGCCACGCAGCATCTGCGGCACCAGCTGGAGCTGGTAGTCCTGCACCCACACGGTCGCGCCCTCGGCAGCCACCTCGGCGGCCCGGTCGGCGAAGCGCTGGTTGACCGCGACGTAGGAGTCCCACCACTCGCGGTGGAACACCGGCTTGGCGATCACATCGTGGTAGAGCGGCCAGAGCGTGCCGTTGGAGAACCCCTCGTAGAACTCCTCGACCTCCTGGGCGCTCATGGCGACGGGGATGAGGGAGAGCCCGTTCTCCACGAACGGCTCGAACTCGTCGTCGTCGGCCGAGCCCGGCCAGCCGATCCAGGCGCCGTCGTTCGCGCGGAGCACGGGCTCCAGCGCGGTGACGAGCCCGCCGGGGGACGGGCGCCACGACACCGAGCCGTCCGCCTGGCGCACCCGGTCCACGGGCAGCCGATTGGCCACGATCACGAGGTCTGCCTGCGGAGCTCCACTCACGTCGGCAACCCTAGCGACGACCGATGAGGCGCAGACCACCCCGCGGTGTCCCCCTGCGCCCGCAGTCGCGCGAGCCGGCGGTCGGTTTTGTCCAGACGACTCGCCGGAGGCGAATGACATCGTTGTCGTTCGTCGCCTAGACTCGTGCTCGTCCACCCGGTCACGGGTGGATGTGGGGTCGAGGAGGAGATGTCCGATGGACGCAGCCGAGCACATCGCAGCCGGGCAGGAGACTGCCGCCGGGCTGAGCCAGCGCGATCGCGACATCCTCGAGTTCGAGCGGCACTGGTGGAAGTACGCCGGCGCCAAGGAGCAGGCGGTCCGCGACAAGTTCGACATGTCCTCCACCCGCTACTACCAGGTCCTCAACGCGCTGATCGACCGTCCCGAGGCGCTCGAGGCCGACCCGCTGCTCGTACGCCGCCTCCGCCGGCTGCGCGCCTCCCGCCAGCGGCAGCGCTCGGCGCGCCGCCTCGGGTTCGAGATCTGACACCGCCGCCGACCCCAGACCCGACGTCACGGCCCGCCCACTCACGATTGGTCACCTTCCCCATGGCCTCCTTCCCCAGCCCCGGCCGCACCTCGCCCCGCCGTCGTCGTGACGAGCGCGGCGTCGCCTTCCCGTCCCCGCTCGTGATGTTGTCGGTACTCGCCGTCGCGATGGCCTCGATCACCTTCGTCGCCACCCGCGACCAGGCGCCGACCGAGCGACGCGTCGACACCGCGACCATCGCGAGCGCCGGCCAGACCCCCAGCCCCACCGCGGAACCGGCCCCCACGCCGACGAGGACGCCCAAGCCCAAGCCGCAGCTCAAGCGGGGTGAGGTCTACGTCGAGGTCTACAACAACTCCGGCATCCGGGGGCTCGCCGCCGAGACTGCTGCGAAGGCCACAGGCGTGGGCTGGGCCGTGGTCGGCGAGGACAACTGGCAGGGCCTCATCCCCACCAGCACCGTCTACTTCCCGCCCCGGCTCAAGGCGGCCGGCAAGCAGCTCGCCCTCGACCTGGGGATCAAGCGCACCGCACCGGCCGTCGGTGTGATGAAGCGCGACCGGCTCACGATCATCCTCACGGCCGACGCCCCGCGCTGATCCCCCACGTGGTTGGGTTGACCCCATGGAGTTCACCTCCGACCACGCGCGCGCCCACTACGACGCCGTACGCGACGTCCTCGACGGCGTCGTCGTGGGTCTCGACTTCGACGGCACGCTGTCACCGGTCGTCGACGATCCCGAGGCAGCCCGGCTCCACCCGGCCGCGCCGGGCGCGCTCCTCGAGCTCGCCGAGGTGGTGCGCGCGGTCGCGGTGATCACCGGTCGTCCGGCTCGTCAGGCCATCGCGATGGGCGACCTGGACGCCCTGGGCAACGCCATGCTCGACCGCGGCGCCGAGCTGTTCGTCTTCGGCCAGTACGGCAACGAGCGCTGGTCGGCCACCGAGCAGCGGATCCGGTCGCCCAGGCCCCCCGCCGGGCTCGCCAGCTTCGAGCGCGAGCTGCCCTCGGTGCTGCGCGGCGCCGGTGCCGCCGAGGCGTTCGTCGAGGAGAAGGGCCTCGCGGTCGCGGTGCACACCCGACGCATGGACGACCCGGCCGGCGCCTTCGAACGCCTCGTGAAGCCGATCGCGGCACTCGCCGAGCGCCACCACCTGACGATCGAACCCGGTCGCAACGTGATCGAGGTCCGTTCGGGCGACATGCACAAGGGCCACTCGCTGCGGGCGTTCGTTGCCGAGCAGGAAGCCACCGGTGTCGTGTTCGGCGGCGACGACCTCGGCGACGTCGAAGCCTTCGAGGCGGTCCGTTCGCTGCGCGCCGAGGGCCTGCCCGGCCTCGTCGTGTGCTCGGCCTCGACCGAGCAACCCGACCTCGTCCGGCTCGCCGACGTCGTGGTCGACGGCCCCGCAGGCGTCGTCGAGCTCCTGTCCGCCCTCGCTGCGCGACGCTGACCGTACGTCGGACGCTCGACCGACCACATCGTGGACTCGATGTGCACATCGTGAGACGCCCTGCCTAGGCTGAGCCTGCTCATCACGAGGGACTGAGGGAACGGCCCGACGAAGTCCCGGCAACCACCCGCGAGCCTCCTGTCCGCCTCACCGGCGGGCAGTCGCGGGAGCAGGTGCCAAATCCGACCCCAGCGAGAGTCGCGGGGACAGATGAGAAGGAGGACTTCATGAGCACCCTGCTGGACGAGACCACCACGACGCCGACGAAGCAGCTGCGCGAGGGGGCCTTCGGCAACGCCCGCGCGCTCGCCTGTCGCGAGTGCGGCCACGAGGTCACTCTCGGCCCGTCGTACGCCTGTCCGGAATGTTTCGGGCCCCTCGAGGTGGCCTACGACTTCCCGGCGGTGACCCGCGAGGAGATCGCCGCCGGCCCACGCAACATCTGGCGGTACAAGGCGCTGCTGCCGGTGCCGGCCGACATCGAGCAGAGCCCCAACACCGAGCCCGGCTTCACGCGGCTGCTGGAGGCGAACAACCTCGCCCGCGAGCTCGGCCTCGCCAAGCTGTGGGTCAAGGACGACTCCACCAACCCGACCAACTCCTTCAAGGACCGGGTGGTCGCGTGCGCGCTGAGCGCCGCCCGCGAGCTCGACGCCAAGGTCTTCGCCTGTCCCTCGACGGGCAACCTCGCCAACGCCGTCGCCGCGGCCGGCGCGCGGGCCGGGATCACGACGGTCGTCTTCATCCCGAGCAACCTCGAGAAGCCCAAGCAGGTCAACTCCGCCGTCTACACCGACCGCCTCGTCGCGGTCGACGGCAACTACGACGACGTCAACAAGCTCGCCTCCGAGATCGCCGGCGAGGAGGAGGGCTGGGCGTTCGTCAACGTCAACGTGCGCCCCTTCTACGCCGAGGGCTCCAAGACGCTGGGCTACGAGATCGCCGAGCAGCTCGGCTGGCGGCTGCCCGACCAGATCGTCATCCCGGTCGCGTCCGGCTCCCAGCTGACCAAGGTCGACAAGGCCTTCCAGGAGCTGATCACGCTGGGCCTCGTCGAGGACAAGCCCTACAAGGTCTTCGGCGCGCAGGCCGCCGGCTGCTCGCCGGTGTCGGTGGCCTTCAAGGCCGAGACCGACGCCATCCGGCCGGTCAAGCCCGACACCATCGCCAAGAGCCTGGCCATCGGCAACCCTGCCGACGGCATCTACGTGCTCGACATCTGCCGCCGCACCGGCGGTGCGGTCGAGGACATCTCCGACGACGAGGTCCGCGACGCGATCGTGCTCCTGGCCCGCACGGAGGGCATCTTCACCGAGACCGCAGGCGGCACCACGGTCGGCGTGCTCAAGAAGCTCGTCGAGACCGGCCAGCTCGACCCCTCGCTCGAGACCGTCGTGATCAACACCGGCCACGGCCTCAAGACCCTCGACGCGGTCTCCGAGCGGGTCGCCCCGGCCGCCACCATCGCCCCGTCCTACGACGCCTTCGTGGCGTCGAACGTCCTTTGAGCGCACTCTGGTGGAGCGTCTGCGGCGTTGTCCGCGCTTGACGACCCGCTTCGCTCAAAGGTCGCCTGCGCGCCTCCGCCTTGCAGCCGCACGCACCAGAGCACGCTCAACCCCATCCACTCACTGAAGGAAGTCCTCATGGCTGTCTCGGTCCGGATCCCGACCATCCTGCGCACCTACACCGGCGGCGAGTCCGAGGTGAGCGCCGAGGGCGACACCCTCTCGGCCGTCCTCGACGACCTGGACGCGAGCTACTCGGGCATCAAGGGGCGGATCCTCGACGAGGCGGGCCAGCTGCGCCGTTTCGTCAACGTCTACGTCGGCAACGACGACGTGCGGTTCCTCGACGACCTGCAGACCGCGACGCCCGACGGCGTCCAGATCTCGGTGATCCCCGCGGTCGCCGGCGGCTGACCTGCCGCCGGCACGCCGTCACCCGGCCCGTACGTCGACCACGGCGGCGTTGCCGCGCCCGTCGACCCGCAGCTCGGCGACCGCTCCGTCGCCGAGCAGGTCCTCGGCCTCCTGCGCCTCGTCCTGCGGCAGGAACCAGCTCTCGATGCCGCACCGGATCTGCCACGACCGGTCGTCACACGCGAGGTAGGGGCCGTCACCCGGGCGCGTGCGGGACCATGCGTCGGCCACCCAGACCCCGTCCTCCTCGACGAGACTGACGTAGACGTCACCCGACTCGCCGTCGTCCAGCGCCCCGAGGCCCGGCTCGACGGCCGACGGCGACCCGTCGTGACGCAGGTCGGGGTAGTCGAGGGCGACGTACGCGCCACGGAACGGGTCGATCGGGTCGGCCGGCGCCACGCGCACGACGTACGCGTCACCCGCCAACCGGGCGGAGAGCTGCGGTGCGACGCCCACCCCGACCAGGGCCAGCTGGGTCACGGCGACGATGCCGGTGACGGCGATGCGATTCATCGGGCTGTCCCTTCGGTGCCGGTGGAGGAGTCGGTGGGGGAGTCGGCGTCGAGGGCCTGGGCCAGCTGTCGGCGGGCCCGGTCGAACAGGAAGCCGGTCGCCAGGAAGACGGTGCCGAGCACCACGAACAGCCACGCACCGGTGACGATCGGTGCGAAGACCGCGAAGCTCTGGAAGGTCGTGAAGACCACCAGCCCCACCATCGCCATCCAGGTCAGTGGCGGGTGGTCGCGGACCGTGCCGAGGGCGACCAGGCCGACGGCGAGGACGACGTAGGCGACGACCGAGACCGCCGCGTGGGCCCAGTCAGCGGCGTCCACCGACGAGGTGTCGGTCCCCGTGGTCCAGCGCCCGATCAGGGTGGCCACGACGAGCACCACGACGGCGCCCACGGGCTCCAGGACCCGCAGACCGGGTCGGGCGAGCACGGCAGCGAGTGCGGCGACGCCGGCGACGACCAGCGCCACCACCAGCCAGGCCGTCCACTCGACGCCCTCCGAGCCGATGTCGGGGATCGCGGCGGCGAACAGTGCCAGCAGGGCCACGCCACCGCCCACCGTGCGCCAGGCCCATGCATAGGAGTCGATCCACCCGTCGTGCAGCACCGCGAGGCTCGCGGCCAGGACGGCGCCGGCGCCGAGGAGGAGGACCACGGTGAGGCCGGTGGGCGCGTCCCACAGCGGCTGCCAGAACCACCACACCACGCCGGTCACCAGGCCGACGAAGAACGGCATGTGCGAGCGGGTCAGGTAGCCGTGGAGCAGGGTCCCGGCCGACCAGAGGCCGACGAGCCGGGGCTCGTACGCAGGGACCTGCAGCGACTGCGCCGCCTGGAAGAGGACGGCGCCCGCGCCGAGGGCGGCGAGGAGCCGTACGGCGCCGACGACCGGCGGGGAGGCCCGTCGCGCGGCCAGCACCTCGCCGCCCACCAGGAAGGCGAGCCAGAGCGCCGCGACCGTGGCGAAGCGAGCCGTCGGGGAGAGCTCGTCGAGGTTGGCGGCGACGAGCCAGATGAGTCCGACACCGACGAAGCCGGCGCCGAGGTAGAGCAGGACGCGGCCCACGCTGATGCGGGCGTGGTGCTCGGAGCGGTAGCGGGACGCGATGCGGTCCGCTTGCTCCTCGCTGATGATCCCCTCGGAGGTCCAGCCGGCGAGCTCGGTGCGCAGCCATGCGAGCTGGTGCGGCGCGACCGGGTGCGTGACGGCGGCGGGTGACGATGACGAGGTCTCGGTCATGCCCCCACCGTGGCGCGCCGCGGGCGGATTGTCCTGAGTACATCGGCCCATCTGTGGGGTGCCGTTGGGTCATGCGATGCCCGCGGTTGCGCCGTCGTTCAGGTGCGTCTGGTTCACAGGTGCCGTGCGGAGCAGACACCTGACCCGGGCCGGCCTGGCGCTGGCCGTCCTCGGCGGCGTCGCGGGAGGGACGGCGTACGGCGCCCGCGAGCTGCTGCACCGGCAGGCCGCGCAGGCCCGACGCGCGATCGGCAAGCCGCTGGGCGAGCAGGCCCCGGACGCCGACCGGCACTACAAGCGGAAGTACGGCGAGCCGGTCGACCTGCTGGTGCTCGGTGACTCGATCGCGGCGGGCCTCGGCGCGGAGAAGGCGAAGCACACCCTGGGTGGACGACTGGCCCGCGGCGTCGCCACCGCCGCCGGGCGGTCGGTGCGACTGCGGACCGCCGCCGTGGTCGGCTCGGAGAGCAGCATGCTCGCCACCCAGCTCGCCTCGCTGCCGCCGGGCTACCGCCCGGACGTGGCCGTCATCGTCGTCGGCGGCAACGACGTCACCCACCGGGTGCCGGTCGCGGAGTCCGTACGCCACCTCGCGGACGCGGTCGACGACCTGCGGGCCCGTGGGGCCGAGGTCGTCGTCGGCACCTGTCCGGACCTCGGCGCGCTGCGCCCGGTGCCGCAGCCCCTGCGAGCGCTCGGGTCGAGGGCCTCCCGGCAGCTCGCGGACGCCCAGCGAGCGGCCGCCCTCGACCGTGGCGCGCGGGTGGTGTCACTGGCCCACGTGGTGGGCCCCTTCTTCATCACCAACCCCGACGAGATGTTCAGCCTCGACCGGTTCCACCCGAGCGCGCACGGCTACAAACGCACCGCGAAGGCGATGCTCCCGTCGGTGCTCGCGGCCCTCGGCGTCGCGGCGGACGTGCCGTTCGGGCACCACGCACCCGAGGTGGATGGGTCAGGCTAGGGTTCCCGGGTGCGCACCACTGCTCGACGAGCCGGCCAGGCCGTCAAGAAGGCTGCCAAGAAGGCCGGCAGGATGCAGGCATCGCCGGTGCCGGCCGAGCCCGAGCCGCTCGACCCGAAGGCGGAGCGCCGCCGCCGGCTCCTGGCCAGCAACCTGACCGAGCTGGCCATCGAGTTCCGCACCGACAAGTGGGGCGTCCACAAGTACACCCCCCACTACGAGCGCCACCTGCAGCACCTGCGGGGTGAGTCCTTCACGCTCCTCGAGCTCGGCATCGGCGGCTACAAGAAGCGCCGCAAGAGCGGGGCCTCGATGAAGATGTGGCGCTGGTTCTTCCCGAAGGCGCGCATCGTCGGCCTCGACATCGAGGACAAGACGTGGCTCACGCGCGGCCACATCCACACCTACCTCGGCGACCAGACCGACCCCAAGGTCCTGCAGCGCATCATCGACGAGCAGGGCGCTCCGCTGGTCGTCATCGACGACGGCAGCCACATCCCGGCCCACGTGCGTGAGTCCTTCCGGATCCTGTTCCCGCTGCTGCCGGACGGCGCGATCTACTGCATCGAGGACACCCAGACGTCCTACTGGCCGGCCTGGGGCGGCCAGGTCGACCCACGGGCGCGCGGCACGTCGATGGACCTCGTCAAGGACCTCGTCGACGGCCTCAACCACGAGGAGTTCCTCCTCGAGGGCTACGAGCCGAGCTACACCGACCAGTGGGTCCGTGCTGTGCACTGCTACCACAACCTCGTGATCATCGAGAAGGGCGACAACCGGGAGGGCACCAACCGCGACGCCGTCGCGCACGAGCTCTACGGCGCCTCCGAGCTGCCGGGCGACCCCGACGAGTCATGACGGTCCTGCTCGCCACCAGCGGAGACCTGCCGCAGGGGGAGCCCGGCGCGGGCGCCCTCGACGCCGTCCTCCGCGACCGCGGGATCGCGTTCACCTGGGTGCGGTGGGACGACCCGTCGGTCGACTGGGCCGGCGCCGACCTCGTCGCCGTCCGGTCCACGTGGGACTACGTCACCCGGCACGCCGAGTTCCTCGCGTGGACGGCGTCGCTCGACCAGGCGCGCCTGCTCAACGGTGCCGACGTGTTCGCCTGGAACCACGACAAGCGCTACCTGACCGAGCTCGGCGACCTGCCGGCCGTGCCGACGCTGCTCGCCGACGACCGTGACGGCCTGGCCCAGGGCGTACGCCGCTTCGGCACCGCCGTGGTCAAGCCGCGCGTCGGCGCCGGGGGAGCGGGTCTCCTCGTGGTCACCGACCCCGACGACCCCCGCCTGGGCCGCCCGGTCCGCAGCCACCCCGACTACCCCGAGGTCGACGGCCCCTGGGTCGTGCAGCCGCTCGTGGAGTCGATCCGCACCCACGGGGAGTCGTCCGTCTACGTCCTCGACGGGCGGCTCGGGCAGCGGTTCGACAAGCTGCCCGGCGAGGGCGACGTACGAGTCAACGAGGAGTTCGGCGGCCAGGTGCGCGCCGTCCCGACCGGCGACGTCGGCGACCTGGTGATGGCGGCGTACGACGCGATGGCCGAGCGCTTCGGCCGGCCGGTGGACTACCTGCGCGTCGACCTGCTGCGCCTTGACGGGGACTGGGTCGTCAGTGAGCTCGAGCTGATCGAGCCCGGGCTCTACCTCGACGTGTCGCCGGCCAACGCCCAGCCGTTCGCCGACCTCGTCGCTGCGCGGGTCGACGCCGGTCGCTGACCGCCGGCTGCCCAAAATGGCCCGAACGGGCTATACGAAGGGTCTGTTCGGAGGGCGCGGCGAACGTGCCCAGCCCCGGATGATGGGTCGCATCCTGCCTGCGGTGCCTGACGGCCACGGCCACGGCGCCGGCGGCAGGCAAGAAGCCGTCGCGCGTCCGGGGTGCGGCACCGTGGGGAGGAACGTCGTGGGACTGTCGCGCAAGCGTGCACGCGGAGAACGGGGAGCCGCCGCCGTCGAGTTCGCGCTCGTCGTGCCGCTGCTGCTCCTGCTCGTGTTCGGGATGATCGACTTCGGGTGGGCGATCAACCGCTACACCGTGCTCAACAACGCCACGCGCGAGGGTGTGCGCCTCGCCAGCCTCGGCGCCGACTCCTCGGAGATCAGCGCCTCGGTGACCGACTCGCTCACCGACGCCGGTCTCGACGCAGCCGCCGTCGTCGTCGACCTGCGGTGCACGACGCCCACCGGCGGCGCCTGCGGGTCCTGGGCCGACCAGGCCTCCGGCGGCACGGCGATCATCACGGTGAGCTACACCACCGAATGGCTCACGCCTGCCGGAGCGATCGTCGGCGAGGAGCTCAACATCTCGAAGACCAGTCGAATGAGGATCGAATGATGATGCTGCGCAGGGTCACCCGCCCCAAGGACGAGCGAGGGGCCACGGCTGTCATCGTCGGCCTGCTCTCGACCGTGCTGTTCGCCTCGGCGGCCCTGGCCGTCGACATCAGCTCCCTGGCCATGGAGCGCCAGCGGCTGCACGACCACGTCGACTCGGCGGCGCACGCCGGGGCGTTCGCACTGCCCGGCACGGGCACCGAGGCGCAGGCTGCCGCACTCGACATCGCCAACACCCAGGACGGCGACCTCAACCTCTCGGCATCGGCCAACACCAAGCTGCTCTGCGTCGTGGCGTCCACGGGCGTGGCACGGGAGGTCCAGGCCTCGCAGATCCCCAGCACCTGCAACCCAGGACCGCCGGGTGCGCCCTACACCGAGTTGCGCTACCCCGGACTCAAGTGCAACACCTACATCTGCGCCATCCCCTGCGCGACCGGCAGCACGGCGAAGTGCAACACCATCGAGGTGCGCGCGAACAAGCCAGTGGACTACGGCTTCGCGCCGATCATCGGCATCGACGAGGGCAACACCGGCAGCGTTGCGTCGGCCGCGTGCCGCGGCTCGTGCGGCGCCGAGGTGCCCAACCCGCTCGACATCGTCATCATGGCCGACCGCACCGCATCCATGCCGTCCGCGGACCGTGCCCAGATGAAGATGGCCATCCTCAACTCGCTCCAGACCATGACGCCCTCTCTGCACCACGTAGCGTTCGGCGCGCTGGCCAAGTCGCGTGAGACGGGCTTCACCCCGAAGGGAAGCTTCATACGTCCCACGGTGCCGGCGACGCCGACGTACGAGGACTGCTCGAAGTTCGCCAAGGGCTGGCCACGGGACAACTGCAACGCGCGCAACAAGGCCAAGCAGGACGCCTACGAGGAGGACTACGAGGAGTGGGAGGACGGCGAGTCCGCGTTCTCCAAGTCCACCGGGTGGGACGGCACCGGCGAGACCAACAGCGACGGCATCTGCCGGACCGAGGCGGTGCGGACCAACGGCCGCAGTGCCTCGTCGACGCGCAACGAGGGCACCTGGATCCCGATCGACTTCACCAACAGCTACCTCAACGAGGACAAGACGCTGGTCACCGGCAGCGAGCTCGTCGACGCGATCAGCTGCCTGCCCGAGTCGGCGTCGGGCGAGTACGGCACCAACATCGGTGGCTCGCTGAAGGCCGCGGTCCGCAAGGTGATGGGTGGCAGCACCGTCCCCGGTGCCTCCAGCCGGCCCGGCACGCCGCGCAAGGTCGTCATCTTCGAGACCGATGGCCAGCCCGACGAGGTCGGCAGCGCGTCCGGCAGCACCAGCATCACCACCTCCAGTGAGCTGTGGAGCGGTCCCCAGAACGACTACGGCCAGAACGGGTGCAACCGCTTCAAGGAGGTGGCCACCAACGCGAAGAACGCCGGCGTCATCATCATCACCATCGGGTTCGGCGGGGCGGCGACCGCACGCTGCAAGAAGTCCGAGGGCAGCAGCAGCAGCGGTACGTCGAGCAGGGTGCGCGACGTCCTGGCGGCTGCGGCCTCCAACGCGCCGTCGGGCGGGCCGAGCACGGCAGGCGACTGTTCGACGGCCTCCGGCATCGCTGCGGAGAACATCGACGGTGACTACTTCTTCTGCGCCACGAAGGGTGACGAGCTGTCCGACATCTTCAAGACTGCTCTCAACCAGGTGAGCAACGGCATCCGGCTGATCCGGTTGCCCTGACCGGCAGGACCTGCCAGACGCCGCCCCGGGATGCCCGGGGCGGCGTTTGCACTCTCGGGGTGCGAGTGCTAAACATGACGTTGGCACTCTCGCCACGAGAGTGACAACGACTCAGGTGACGCTGAGGTCCGCGCAAGCCGGCGTGAATGGATCGCCGGTGGAACGGATCGTCCGTCGCGGGCAGCCCCCCTGACGTCGACACACAGACTCACGTCGATAGGAATCGCACGCGATATGGCCAAGCTGATTGCTTTCAACGAGGAGGCCCGCCGCGGCCTCGAGCGGGGTATGAACACCCTCGCCGACGCGGTCAAGGTCACCCTGGGCCCCAAGGGCCGCAACGTCGTCCTGGAGAAGAAGTGGGGCGCCCCCACGATCACCAACGACGGTGTCTCGATCGCCAAGGAGATCGAGCTGGAGGACCCCTACGAGAAGATCGGCGCCGAGCTGGTCAAGGAGGTCGCCAAGAAGACCGACGACGTCGCCGGTGACGGCACCACGACCGCCACCGTCCTGGCCCAGGCCATGGTTCGCGAGGGCCTGCGCAACGTCGCGGCCGGCGCCAACCCGATGGGTCTCAAGCGCGGCATCGAGGCCGCCGTCGCCGCCGTGTCCGAGCAGCTGCTCGGCATGGCCAAGGACGTCGAGACCAAGGAGCAGATCGCCTCCACCGCGTCGATCTCCGCCGCTGACACCACCGTCGGCGAGATCATCGCCGAGGCGATGGACAAGGTCGGCAAGGAAGGCGTCATCACGGTCGAGGAGTCCAATACCTTCGGGCTGGACCTCGAGCTGACCGAAGGCATGCGGTTCGACAAGGGCTACATCTCGGCCTACTTCGCCACTGACCTCGAGCGCATGGAGGCCGTGCTGGAGGACCCGTACGTCCTCATCGTCAACTCGAAGGTGTCGACGGTCAAGGACCTGCTCCCGCTGCTGGAGAAGGTCATGCAGTCCGGCAAGCCGCTGCTGATCATCGCCGAGGACGTCGACGGCGAGGCGCTGTCGACCCTGGTCGTCAACAAGATCAAGGGCACCTTCAAGTCCGTGGCCGTCAAGGCCCCGGGCTTCGGTGACCGCCGCAAGGCCATGCTGCAGGACATCGCGATCCTCACCGGTGGCCAGGTCATCTCCGAGGAGGTCGGCCTCAAGCTCGAGTCCGCCGGTCTCGAGCTGCTCGGCCAGGCGCGCAAGGTCGTCATCACCAAGGACGAGACCACCATCGTCGAGGGCGCGGGCGACCAGGGCCAGATCGAGGGCCGGGTCAACCAGATCCGTGCCGAGATCGAGAAGTCGGACTCCGACTACGACCGCGAGAAGCTGCAGGAGCGCCTCGCCAAGCTGGCCGGCGGCGTGGCCGTCATCAAGGTCGGCGCGGCCACCGAGGTCGAGCTCAAGGAGCGCAAGCACCGCATCGAGGACGCCGTCCGCAACGCCAAGGCTGCGGTCGAGGAGGGCATCGTCGCCGGCGGTGGCGTGGCGCTCGTCCAGGCCGCCGTGGAGGCGTTCGCCAAGCTCGAGCTGTCGGGCGACGAGGCGACCGGTGCCGAGATCGTCCGCAAGGCGACCGAGGCCCCGCTCAAGCAGATCGCCGTCAACGCCGGTCTCGAGGGTGGCGTCATCTCCGAGAAGGTGCGCAACCTCCCCGCGGGTCACGGCCTCAACGCCGCGAGCGGTGACTACGTCGACATGATCGCCGAGGGCATCATCGACCCGGCCAAGGTCACCCGCTCGGCCCTGCAGAACGCCGCGTCGATCGCCGCGCTGTTCCTCACCACCGAGGCCGTCGTGGCCGACAAGCCCGAGAAGGCGCCGGCCATGCCCGGCGGCGACATGGGCGGCATGGGCGGCATGGACTTCTGAGTCCCGCCGCTCGCCACTGATCCACCAGCACCACCAGCAGGGCCCCCGCTCCGGCGGGGGCCCTGCTCCATTTCCGCGGCGGTCCCGGGCGCGTACGTCCCCACCCGCCGCACGTGCGGCACATGTGGCCCCCGGATCTCGTGTACGGGGGCCAGGACCGCCGCACGTGCGGCGCGGCCCCGCGCGGCACCCGCTGGTAGGAATGGCGCATGCGCCTGCCCGTGCCCGGACCCCGTGACGTGATGTCTGCCCTCGAGCGGGGGAGCGAGCAGGTCGAGGCGCTCCTCGGCGCGGTGCCACGCATGCTGGCGCTGCTCGACCAGGCCGAGGCGCTGGTGGCCCGGGCGAGCGTCATCGTCGACCGGGTCGAGGGGGTCGCCGACGCGGCAACCGCCGAGGTGGCTCGCGTCGGCGCGGTCGTGGACGCGGCGACCGCCGAGGTGGCCCGGGTCGGCGCGGTCGTGGCGGCAGCGGCCACGGAGGTCGCGCGCGTCGAGACCGTCGTGGGCGCCGCGACGACCGAGGTCGCCCGGGTCGGGACCGTCGTCGGTGCCGCCGCCACGGAGATCGAACGGGTGGAGACCGTGGTCGACGGCGCCTCCGCCCAGGCGGGCCGGGCGGCGGCCCTCCTCGACGTGCTCGAGGCCCCGCTCACGACGCTGCAGCCCACCCTGCAGACGCTGGCCGACACGACCCACCCCGAGGAGGTGGCCGCGCTGGTGACCCTCGTCGACCATCTGCCCGCGGTGACCGAGCAGTTCGAACGCGACATCCTGCCCGTCCTGGCCACCCTCGGGTCGGTGGCGCCCGACCTGCACGACCTGCTCGACGTGTCACGCGAGCTCAACGAGATCCTCGGCAAGATCCCCGGCCTCGGACGCATCAAGCGCCGGGTCGAGGAGGAGGACGAGGACGACGGACGGTGAGTCTCGGGAACCCGACGGACCCTCGTCCCGTCCCACCTGCACAGGAGCGAGGCTGCTCCTCACGCCTGACGAAGGGAATGCCTGCCATGAGCCGACACGTCCACCGATCCAGCACCGCCCGCCTGCTCCCCGCCCTCGCGGCGACCCTCGTCCTGGCCCTCTCCGGCTGCGGGTCCGAGGACGACACGTCGGCCACGGAGCCGTCCACGAGCGAGTCCACGTCGAGCGAGTCCGCCTCGGGCGAGCCCCTCGCGCTGACCGCCGACGGGTCGACGGCCGGCAAGTGCGCGATGCCGTCCGCGGAGGTGCTCTCCGGGTTCGACACCGCGTTCGAAGGCACCGTCACCTCGGTCGAGGACGGGACCGCCACGCTCGAGGTGGCCCAGTGGTACGCCGGCGGCGAGGCGTCGACGGTCACCGTCGAGGCGCCCGGCGGGAGCCTCGACGACCTGCTGATGGCCGTCGACTTCCAGGAGGGGCAGACCTACCTGGTCAGCGCCGACGGCGACCGGGTGACGCTGTGCGGCTTCACGGCGGAGACCAGCCCCGAGCTCGAGGCGATGTACACCGAGGCGTTCCCGGGGTGACGGCACGGGGCGTCACCCGGGCTTCGGGGCGCCCTTCCGTGCGTAGCGGACCCAGGTGATGGCCACGCACATCACGGCCCACGCGATGCCGACGGCGTAGAAGGCCGTCGGGCCGAGCGTGGTGACACCGATCCCGAAGAAGAAGGGGCCGAAGGCAGCAATCGCTGCCGTCCATCCGATCACGCCGCCTGCCTGCCGCTTCTCGAAGATCATCGGCATCTGCTTGAAGGTCGAGGCGTTCCCGATGCCGGCGAAGAGGAAGATCGCCAGCATGCCCCACAGGAACTGGTCGAACCCGGCGTCCAGCGTCGCAGCCGAGGTGGCGTCCGGGGTCAGGGCGGGGATGGTGAAGGCGATGGAGAAGATCAGGCCGATACCGGACACGAGGGTCCAGATCGCGCCGCCAGTGCGGTCGGTCAACGGGGAGAACAGCACCCGGGCGCCGGCGCCGACCAGGGGACCGAGGAACACGTACTTCACCACGTCGGGTACGTCATAGCCCTGGACGAGCACCGTCGCCTCGGCGCCGGTCCCCTGGACGATGTCGGGGTTGCTGATGCCGTAGAGGTCGGCCATCAGCAGTCCGAACTGGGCCGCCAGGCCCGAGAAGGTGCCGAAGGTCATGATGTAGAGCAAGGTCATGAGCCAGGTGTCGACGTTGCCGAAGATGTCGAACTGTTGACGGACGTTGGCCTTGATCGGCACCGACCTGAGCATCGTCCAGGCGAGGATCGCGGCCAGCACCATCAGGGGGATCCAGATGAAGGCGGCGTTCTGGTACCACACCTCCTGTGGCGGCTTGCCGGGCATCGAGATGGTCTGGGACGACCCGAAGAAGGCCAGCCACGAGAAGCCGATCAGGTACGGCGTCAGCAGCTGGACGGCGGAGACGCCGAAGTTGCCGATGCCGGCCTGGAGACCGAGCGCCGTCCCCTGCTTGCGCTTGGGGAAGAAGTACGACGTGCTCGGCATGAAGCCGGAGAACGCGCCGCCGCCGATGCCCGCCAGGAAGGCGAGCACCATCAGCTCCCAGTACGGTGCGGTCGGTTCCTGCACGCGGACGCCCCAGCCGAGGGTCGAGAAGACCAGCAGCAGGGAGGTCAGGGCCACCATCTTCCGCGTGCCCATGATCGGGGGCAGGACCATCCACAGGAGGCGGAACAGGCCGGCCGAGAGGCCGGGCATCGCGGCCATCCAGTAGAGCTGCGTGGTGCTGAAGCTGTAGCCGAGCGGGTTGAGCTTGGGGATGAGCGCACTCGGCAGGAACCACGCCACGAAGGCGAGGAACAGAGCGAACGTGGTGAGCCAGAGCGTCTTCCACGCCAGGCGCTCGTCCCAGGTCTGCTCGTTCTCGGGATCCCACGACTCCAGCCACTCGCCCTTGCTGCGGGTCGGTGCCTCTGGCTTCATGCGCGTGCCTCCTCAGGCAGTCGGTCGTGCACCCCGCCGAACCCGGGTCGGCGGTCGTCGTCGGGGTTCTCGAGCCGGCCGGCCAGCTCGGGGGACTGGGTGTGCAGCATGTGGACCACGGTCCAGTGCATCCAGGCTGCGCAGGTCAGGGTGAGCACGAACAGCACGAAGAAGGTGCTGGAAGGGAACCCGAACCAGGCCTTCGTGTAGGCGAACAGCGGCGGCAGGAAGAACCCTCCGAGGCCGCCGAGCATCCCCACCAGTCCGCCGACGGCACCCACGTTGTCGGGGAAGTACTCGGGGATGTGCTTGAAGACGGCGGCCTTGCCGACCCCCATGGCGCATCCGAGCGCGAACACGAGGAGGGCGAACGGTACGAGGCCGATGCTGTAGGCGAGGTGCTCGCTCTGCGACCCGTCCGGGTGCACGATCACGATGTGACCGTTGGGCATCATCAGGATCCCGGTCACCACGAGCATCGCGCCGAACGTCCAGTACATGACGCGGCGCGCACCGAAGCGGTCGGACAGGTGTCCGCCGTAGGGCCGCAGGAGGCTGGCCGGGAAGATGTACGTCGCCGTCAGCAGGGCCGCCGTCTGGAGCGAGACGTCGAAGTTGTCCATGTAGTAGGTCGGCAGCCAGGCGGCGAGCGCGACGTAGGCGCCGAACACCGCGACGTAGTAGAGGCTGAAGCGCCACACCCGCATGCTCCCGAGCGGACGCACCTGCTCCCGCAGCGTCTGACCGGTGCCGGGCGCCCGGTCGTGGCTCGGAGTGCCGAACCACAACAGTGCCGCCATCACCAACAGCAGGACGGCGTACACGACCGGGACGAGGCGCCAGCCGCCCTCGATGAAGCCGAAGTAGGTGGCACCGGCGGTGCCCGCGATCAACGGTGGGCCGATGAACTTCGTGACCGAGGCGCCGACGTTGCCCGCCCCGAAGAGACCCAGAGCGAAGCCTTGGTGCTCGCGGGGTTGCCAGGCGGAGTTCCACGCGATGCCCGACGAGAAGGCGTTGCCTGCGAACCCGACCAGGAATGCCAGCACCAGGAGCATGCCGTAGGACTCGACCCGCGACACGAGGTACGCCGGGACGGCGGTCGCGAGCAGGAGGAAGGTCATCACCTTCCGGCCGCCGATGCGGTCGGTCACCATGCCGGCCGGAAGGCGCCACAGTGATCCGTTGAGCGCAGCCGCGGCCACGATCCAGGACAGCTGCACCTCCGTGAGACCGAACTCCTCCTGGATGGGCTTGCCCAGGATGCCGAACATCAACCACACGGCGAACATCAGCGTGAACGCGACCGTCGACAGCCAAAGCACCCGGTTGCGACCGGGCTGGGGCTCGCTCATCTCCACTCACTCCTCCGGGCCCGCGTGCGCGGGCCTTCTCTCGGAAAGACTGTGGTGCATCCGCAGCGTGATGTGCAGGTCCAAGGGACCAAGAGAGGACCTAAGTCCCGTCATTGGTGACCTTGTGCCGCAACGACCCTCAGATGGTGGCGGTGGGACCTGTGTGGTGTCTAGGGTCGAGAAGGCGGCCCCGCCTCGAACCTGCCCGGAGGACCTCCATGCCCCTCGAAAGCTCCCTGACGTCGGCACTGATCGGCAGCCGCCGGTTCTTCACCAAGGCAGAGGTGAGCGAGGACCAGCGCACCCTGCACAAGCAGGGAGGACGCCAGGGCGACGTCTTCTACCGCGACCGCTGGAGCCACGACAAGGTGGTGCGCTCCACCCACGGCGTCAACTGCACCGGCTCGTGCTCGTGGAAGGTCTACGTCAAGGACGGGATCATCACCTGGGAGGCGCAGCAGACCGACTACCCGAGCGCCGGGCCGGACCGCCCGGAGTACGAGCCACGCGGCTGCCCGCGCGGTGCGGCGTTCAGCTGGTACACCTACAGCCCGACCCGGGTGCGCTACCCGTACGTGCGCGGCGTGCTGCTGGAGATGTTCCGCGCCGCCAAGCAGCAGCACGGCGACCCGGTGGTCGCGTGGGGCTCGATCGTGCAGGACGAGGAGAAGGCCCGGGTCTACAAGAAGGCGCGCGGCAAGGGCGGCCTGGTCCGGGCGTCGTGGGACGAGGTCGCGGAGATCGTCGCCGCCGCGCACGTCTACACCGTCAAGCGGTGGGGCCCCGACCGGATCGCCGGCTTCTCGCCGATCCCGGCGATGTCGCCGGTGTCGTACGCCTCGGGCGCGCGCTTCCTCGAGCTGATCGGCGCGCCGATGCTGTCGTTCTACGACTGGTACGCCGACCTTCCGAACGCCTCACCGCAGATGTTCGGCGACCAGACCGACGTGCCCGAGTCGGGCGACTGGTGGGACGCCGGCTACCTGATGATGTGGGGCTCCAACGTCCCGATGACCCGCACGCCCGACGCGCACTGGATGACCGAGGCGCGCTACCGCGGCCAGAAGGTCGTGGCGGTGGCTCCCGACTACGCCGAGAGCGTGAAGTTCGCCGACGAGTGGGTCAGTCCCGCCCCCGGCACCGACGGCGCCCTCGCGATGGCCATGGGCCACGTCGTGCTCAAGGAGTTCTTCGCCGACGCCACCACGCCGTTCTTCGAGTCCTACAACAAGCAGTTCACCGACCTGCCGCACCTGGTCTGCCTCGAGCCGACCGCGGACGGCAGCCACCGCCCCGGCAAGTTCCTCGTCGAGGGCGACCTCGGCGGGACGAGCGAGAACGCCATGTGGAAGCCGGCCGTGATCGACGCCGCCACGGGCGAGGTCCGCATCCCGCAGGGCTCGATCGGGGACCGGTTCGGCGAGGAGGGGGCGGGCCGCTGGAACCTCGAGCTCGGTGACATCGACCCGGCGCTCAGCATGTACCGCGACCACCAGGGCGGCACCCGCGAGGCCGTCGAGGTCGAGCTGCCGCGCTTCGACGCCGCCGACGGCAAGGTCGTCCACGAGCGACGCGGCGTGCCGGTCGCGCGAGTCGGTGACCGCGTGGTCACCACGGTCCTCGACCTGCTGCTCGCTCAGTACGGCGTCGCCCGCGACGGGTTGCCGGGCACGTGGCCGCGCAATAGCGAGTCCGACCCGCACGGCTACGACGACCCGGCCGTGCCGGCCACCCCGGCCTGGCAGGAGCAGCACACCGGCGTCCCCGCGGCCCAGGTCGTCCGGCTCGCCCGGGAGTGGGCTCACAACGCGATCGACACCGAGGGCCGCGGGATGATCCTGCTCGGCGCGGGCGTCAACCACTGGTTCCACTCCGACCAGATCTACCGCGCGATCCTGCTCCTCACGACGATCACCGGCACGCAGGGCCGCAACGGAGGGGGCTGGGCACACTACGTCGGGCAGGAGAAGATCCGCCCGATCATGGGCTTCCAGCACATGGCGTTCGCCCTCGACTGGCACCGCCCGCCGCGGCACATGAACCAGACGGCCTACTGGTACGTGAACACCTCGCAGTACCGCTACGACACCTTCAGCGCTGACGACCTCGACTCCGGCACGGGCGTCTTCGCGGGCCGGTCGGTGATGGACCTGCTCGCCCAGTCGGTGCGCCTGGGCTGGACGCCGTCGTACCCCACGTTCGACCGCAGCAGCCTGCAGCTCGCCGACGACGCCGAGGCGGCCGGCGAGGAGGTGCCGGCGTACGTCGCCGCGGAGCTGAAGGCGGGCCGGCTCAGGTTCGCGGTCGAGGACCCCGAGCACGAGGACAACCACCCGCGCGTGCTGTCGCTGTGGCGCTCGAACCTGCTCGGCTCGTCGGCGAAGGGGAACGAGTACTTCCTGCGGCACCTGCTCGGCACCGACTCGGCCGCCACCGCGGTCGAGGCGCCACCGGACAAGCGACCACGCGACGTCGTGTGGGCCGACCGGGCGGCCGAGGGACGGCTCGACCTGCTGACGACGATCGACTTCCGGATGACGTCGTCGACGATCTTCAGCGACGTCGTGCTGCCGGCGGCGACCTGGTACGAGAAGCACGACCTCTCGACCACCGACATGCACCCCTTCGTCCACTCGTTCAACCCGGCGATCGCCCCGCCGTGGCAGACGAAGTCGGACTGGGACACCTGGAAGGTGATCGCGAAGCGGTTCTCCGAGCTCGCCGTCGACCACCTCGGCACCCGCCGCGACGTCGTCGCCAAGCCGCTGTGGCACGACACCCCGGAGGCGATGGCCACCGAGCACGGCGTGGTGAAGGACTGGAGGACCGGGGAGGTCGACCCGGTGCCCGGGAGGACGATGCCGGTCATCGCCGTCGCCGAGCGTGACTACACCGCGATCTTCGACAAGATGACGTCGATCGGCCCGCTCATGGAGAAGGTCGGCATGCTCACCAAGGGCGTGAAGTACGACGTCACCCGAGAGATCGACATCCTCCGCAAGCGCAACGGTGTCGCGCACGGCGGAGCGGGCGACGGACAGCCGAAGGTCGAGACCGACGTGCAGATGGCCGACGCGATCCTCCACCTCGCGGGCGTCTCCAACGGCCACCTTGCGACCCAGGGCTTCCGCTTCCTCGAGGAGCGCACCGGCACCCGCCTCGCCGACCTCGCCGCCGAGCACGAGGGCAAGCAGATCACCTTCGCCGACACCCAGGTGGCGCCGGTGCCGGTGATCACCTCGCCGGAGTGGTCGGGCTCGGAGTCGGGCGGGCGGCGCTACAGCCCGTTCACGATCAACATCGAGCGCAAGAAGCCGTTCCACACCCTCACCGGTCGCCAGCAGTTCTACGTCGACCACGACTGGTTCCTCGGGATGGGCGAGATGCTCCCGGTCTACCGACCGCCGCTCAACATGACCGAGCTCTTCGGGGAGGCGCCGATCGGCGAGCAGAACGAGCTCGGCGTCTCGGTCCGCTACCTCACGCCCCACAACAAGTGGTCGATCCACTCGGAGTACCAGGACAACCTGTTCATGCTCTCGCTGTCGCGCGGCGGGCAGTCGGTCTGGATCTCCGACCGCGACGCCGCCAAGGTCGGGATCAGGGACAACGACTGGATCGAGATGGTCAACCGCAACGGCGTGGTCGCGGCCCGGGCCATCGTGAGCCACCGGATGCCCGAGGGCACGGTCTACATGCACCACGCCCAGGACCGGCTCATCGACGTACCCCTGACCGAGCGGGACCGCAAGCGCGGCGGCATCCACAACAGCCTGACGCGCATCCTGCTCAAGCCCAACCACATCGTCGGCGGCTACGCCCAGCTGGCCTACTTCTTCAACTACATCGGACCCATCGGAAACAACCGCGACGAGGTCACGATGATCCGCAAGCGGACCGCACCGGTCGAGTACTGAGCCGGAAGAGGAGACGACAGCAATGCGCGTGATGGCTCAGATGGCCATGGTGATGAACCTCGACAAGTGCATCGGGTGTCACACCTGCTCGGTGACCTGCAAGCAGGCCTGGACCAACCGGGCCGGCACGGAGTACGTCTGGTTCAACAACGTCGAGACCCGGCCCGGTCTCGGCTACCCCCGGACCTACGAGGACCAGGACGAGTGGCAGGGCGGCTGGGTCCGCAAGCCCAACGGGCGGCTCGCACTCAAGGCCGGCGGGCGGGTGAAGAAGCTGCTCAGCATCTTCTCCAACCCCAAGCTGCCCTCGATCGAGGACTACTACGAGCCGTGGACCTACGACTACGAGACGCTGACGAGCTCGCCGCAGACCGACACCTTCCCGGTGGCGCGGCCCAAGAGCCTGATCTCCGGCAAGGACATGAACGTCGAGTGGTCGGCCAACTGGGACGACGACCTCGGCGGCTCGCAGGAGCACGCGGCGCGTGACGTGATGCTCAAGGGCATCGAGGACAAGGTGAGGCTCGAGTTCGAGCAGACCTTCATGTTCTACCTGCCGCGCATCTGCGAGCACTGCCTCAATCCCTCGTGCGCGGCGTCCTGCCCCAGCGGCGCGATCTACAAGCGCGAGGAGGACGGCATCGTCCTCGTCGACCAGGACCGGTGCCGCGGCTGGCGGATGTGCGTCTCCGGCTGCCCCTACAAGAAGGTCTACTTCAACCACAAGACCGGCAAGGCCGAGAAGTGCACCTTCTGCTACCCCCGCGTCGAGGTCGGCATCCCGACCGTGTGCTCGGAGACCTGCGTGGGCCGGCTGCGCTACATCGGCCTCGTGCTCTACGACGCCGACAAGGTGCTGGAGGCGGCGAGCATCGAGGACGAGCACGCGCTGTACGACGCCCAGCGCGCCTGCTTCCTCGACCCGCACGACCCCGCCGTGCAGCGGGCGGCCGAGCAGGCCGGCATCCCGGGCGACTGGATCGAGGCGGCGAAGAAGTCCCCGGTGTGGGCGCTGATCAACACCTACGAGGTCGCACTGCCGCTGCACCCGGAGTACCGCACGATGCCGATGGTCTGGTACATCCCACCGCTGTCGCCGGTCGTCGACGTCGTACGCGACACGGGCGAGGACGCCGAGGACCGGGGCAACCTGTTCGCCGCCATCGACACCCTGCGCATCCCCGTGGAGTACCTCGCCAACCTCTTCACCGCCGGCGACACCGTCCCTGTCGACCGCGTGCTCAAGAAGCTCGCCGCGATGCGGTCCTACATGCGCGACATCAACCTCGGCCGCGACCCCGACGAGTCGATCCCGGCTGCGGTCGGCATGACGGGGGAGCAGATGTACGAGATGTTCCGCCTGCTCGCGATCGCGAAGTACGCCGAGCGCTACGTCATCCCCGCGGCACACGCCGAGCAGGCCCACGCCCTGGAGGAGCTCGCCACGGACTGTCCCGTCAGCGACTACGGTGGCGGGCAGCAGGACTTCCTGGGCGAGGGCTCGGGCTACCCGACCCCGGTCGCGGTCGAGAACTTCCGGATGCTGCAGGACCGCCAGACCGCCGACACCATGGCCTCGCCCGACGACAAGGCGTCGCGCGTCAACCTCCTCAACTGGGACGGCAAGGGCACGCCGGACGGGTTGTTCCCGCCCCGCAACGACGGGGGAGGCGCATGAGGCTCCGACGCCGGACGGCCCGGCCCGACCAGCAGGCCGTGCGCACCTGGGCGGTCTGCTCGGCCCTCCTGGACTATCCGACGGCGGAGCTGCTCGCCTCCCTCGACGACCTCGCCGCGCTGGTTCCCGGCCACGCGCACCTCGCCCCGCTGCTCGACCACGTGCGGAGCACGCCGCTGGCGCAGCTCCAGCAGGACTACGTCGCCACCTTCGACCACACCAGGAAGTGCGCGCTCTACCTGACCTACTTCGCCTTCGGCGACACCCGGCGCAGGGGAGCGGCGCTCGTGCAGTTCAAGGACGCCTACCGCCGCGGCGGGGTCGAGTGGGACGACGACCTGGGCGAGCTGCCCGACCACCTCTGCGCCGTGCTGCAGTTCGGCGCCACCGTCGACGCCGACATCGCCTGGTCGCTGCTCCTGGAGCACCGCGCCGGCGTGGAGATGCTCCGCCTGGCGCTCACGGGCTGGCGCAACGACGACGGCTCCACCGGGTCTCCGTGGGCACCGGCGCTGGTGGCCCTGTGCAGCACCCTCCCGGAGCTCGCCGGCGACGAGGCCGACGCCGTACGCCGCCTCGTCGAGCAGGGCCCGCCTGCCGAGGAGGTTGGGCTGTCCGGCTACGCCGCCGACCCGGCGCTGGCGTCGGGGCCGGCGTCCGGCCCCGCCCTCATCTCGTCCGCCACCATCCCCGTAGGAGCACCGAGATGAACGTCTTCCTCTGGGTCATCGTCCCCTACGTGTGCCTGGCCGTGTTCGTCGTCGGGCACGTGTGGCGCTACCGCTACGACAAGTTCGGCTGGACGACGCGGTCCTCGCAGCTCTACGAGGACCGCCTGCTCCGGCTGGGCTCGCCGCTGTTCCACTTCGGCATGCTCGGCGTGGTGGGCGGGCACGTCATCGGGCTGCTCGTGCCGCGGTCGTGGACCGAGGCGGTCGGGATCGACGACCACCTCTACCACTACGTCGCCGTCGTCGGCGGCCTCATCGCCGGCGTGATGGCCCTGGTGGGGATGGCGATCCTCGTCTACCGCCGCCGGACGGTGGGCCCCGTCTTCTCCGCCACGACGCCGATGGACAAGGTGATGTACGCCTTCCTCGGCGCGGCGATCGTGCTGGGCATGTGGAACACCATTGCCGGCTCAATCTTCAGCCTCGGCGGGGAGTACAACTACCGCGAGGGCGTGTCGGTCTGGTACCGCTCCTTCCTGGCCTTCCAGCCCGACGCCGACCTGATGGCCGAGGCCCCGATCGGCTTCCAGCTGCACGCGCTCGTCGCGTTCGTGCTCTTCGCGCTCTGGCCGTTCACCCGGCTGGTGCACGTCTTCTCCGCGCCCGTCGGCTACCTGACCCGGCCCTACGTCGTCTACCGCTCCCGCGACGACCGGCCGCTGGGCAACGCGGCCCCGCGCCGCGGCTGGGACCGGGCGCGATGACCGCCACGACAGATCACGGAGGATGACGATGGACACGACTTCGCTTGCCGCGCTGGTCGACGAGCACCTGGCGCAGGCCCGCCGCAGCAGCGCCGGACGCAGCGCCCACACCCTCCACGGCGGACAGGGCCGCGTGCTGCGCCAGACGCTCATCGCCCTCGCCGCAGACCGCCGGCTGGGCGAGCACGAGAGCCCCGGGGAGGCGACGTTGCAGGTGCTGCACGGCAGGGTCAGGCTGCACGCGGGCGAGGAGACGTGGGACGGCGCGGCCGGAGACCACGTCGAGATCCCGCCGACCCGGCACGACCTCGAGGCACTCGAGGACGCAGTGGTGCTGCTGACCGTCGGCCTGCACGGCGTGCCGGGAGCCTGAGCGCCCGACGTGCCGACCGGGCGGCTCAGCCGAGCAGGGCGCTGCCGTACCGCGTGACGAGGAGCAGCAGGACCCCGCACAGCCACACCGCGGTGGCCAGCAGGTCGAGCCGGTGGTGGATGACCTCCTCGGCGAACCTGCGTGCCCTTCGCGGGAGCGGCAGGTGCCCCTCCAGCACGTTGATGCGGGTCATCTCCACGAACACGAAGGTGGTGGCCACCGTGACCAGCAGGCACCACGGGCACACCGCGCCGATGTGGAAGATCGCCTGGTGGAGCAGCCAGTAGGCCAGGGCGAACCCGAGGGTGTAGCCCACCTGTGCGGTCAGCATCATCCAGCGTGGGAGGCGTACGCCGGCGAGCCCGGCGGCGGCGATGGTCAGCACCACCGGCTCGGTGACCAGGCCCAGGAACGCGTTGGGGAAGCCGAAGACCGACGCCTGCCAGGAACTGCCCACGGTGCCGCAGCTGACGACGGCGTTGATGTCGCAGCCGAAGGTCGCCTCCTGGTCGCCGGCGAGGGTGACGGCCTCCGTGGCCAGCACGAAGGCGGCGGTGAGGCTGGCCGCCGACCAGAAGAGCATCGCCAGCCAGGACCCGCGGATGCGTGACGTGACGGTTCCTCGTCCCGACGTCCCTCCCACGACGACGCTCCGCGCCGCCTGCACGGTCACGGGGCCGCCTGTCCGACGGCGGTCGCCAGCGAGCCGGGCTGGTACGGGTCGCCGGTGAACGGCTCGCCGGCGACCAGGATCGTGGGCGTCCCCGTGACGCCGCTGTCGAACGCCTGGGCGGTCTGTTCGGCCACCCACCCCTCGTGCCGGCGCTCGGCGAAGAGCTCCGTCACCTGCGCCGGCACGCCGACGTCGCGGGCGATGCTCGCCAGCTGCTCGTCGGTCAGGCCCTCGACACCCTCGGGCGGTTGGTGGGCGTACAGCGCCCGGTGGAACGACCAGGCGTGGTCGGGTGCGGAGTCGACCACCGTCGCCAGGGCGTTCGCGGAGCGGGTCGAGTACTCGGTGCCCTCCGAGAGTCGGTCCAGGAAGGAGATGGGTCGGAGGTCCATCGTGACGTCTCCGGCCTCGAGCAGCTGCTCGAGCGTCTCGCCGTTCGCCTCCTCGAACGCGCCGCACGCCGGGCACAGGTAGTCGAAGTAGACCGTGACGGTGACCGGCCCGTCCCCGACGAGGATCGAGCCGTCCGCTCCCAGTCCGCTCGGCGCGACGACCTCGCCGTCGCCCGCGCCGGGAGCCGGGTCCGTCGTGGCCGGGTCGCGGAGGACGACCGCGATGACCGCGACCACCAGCGCCACGAGGACCCCGACGCCCACCCAGCGGGCAACGCGGTAGCGGGTGGCAGGAGGCTGCGGAGCGCCCCGTCCTCCGGGTCGGGCCGGGGGCGGTGGCTGCGTGCGTGTGCTCATGCGGTTCCTCGCGTGGGTGGTCGACGGTCTGCGCCCAGCCTCCGGGGGCGGGAGCACGAGTGCCGCGGCCCAACGGCCCGACCTCGCGGGCCCAAGGTCCCGAGAGCGGCAGGGCTTCGGCGGGTTGAGAACCGCGGACGGCTCGTGGATGCTGCCCGGGTGAGTGTCGGACTGCTGCTCGCCGCAGGGGAGGGAAGCCGCTTCGGCGGGCCCAAGGCGCTGGCCCGCGACCCCGACGGGACGTCCTGGCTGCTGCGCGCCGTGCAGGCCCTGCGCCCGTGCGAGGAGATCGTGGTGGTGCTGGGGGCCGAGGCCCGCCGGGCGTCCGCGCTGCTGCCGATGTCGGTCTCCCGGATCCGCGCCGACGACTGGGCCGAGGGCATGGGTGCCTCGCTGCGCGCGGGCCTCGAGGCGCTCGCCCGCACCGACCACGACAGCGTGCTCGTGTCGCTCGTCGACCTCCCCGACGTCGACGCGGCCGTCGTGGCCCGGGTGCTCGACGCCGCGCACGGCCCGACTACCCTCGCCCGGGCGGCGTACGACGGCGTGCCGGGGCACCCGGTGCTGCTCGGTCGCGACCACTGGGCGGGCGTCGTGGCGTCCGCGTCCGGTGACCGCGGCGCCCGCGACTACCTGGCCGCGCACGACGTCGACCTGGTCGAGTGCGGCGACCTGGCGACCGGCGCGGACGTGGACCACCGCTGACCCGACGCCCGGCCAACGTGCGGCCAACGTGCGGGGTCGTAGCCTGAGTCGCATGGTGCACGGGATGGACTCCGCCGCCGACGTCGCGGCCCGGCTGGGCGCGACCGGCTACCTCTCCGACGACGAGCTGGCGACCGTCGTCTTCCTCGCCGCGAGGATGCAGCGCCCGCTGCTCCTCGAGGGAGAGCCCGGCACGGGCAAGACGGCGCTCGCCGAGGCGCTCGCGGACAGCCTGGAGCTGCCGCTGGTGCGGCTGCAGTGCTACGAGGGCATCGACGCCAGCCAGGCCCTCTACGACTGGGACTTCCCGCGCCAGATCCTGCACCTGCGCGCGCTCGAGGCCGGTGGCGAGGTCGATCCCGACGAGGCCGAGAAGAGCTTGTACGACGAGCGCTTCCTGCTCGCGCGCCCCGTGCTCGCCGCCCTGCGGCAGGCGCCCGCGGTGCTGCTGGTCGACGAGGTCGACCGCGCCGACGACGAGTTCGAGGCGTTCCTGCTGGAGGTGCTGTCGACCTGGCAGGTGACGATCCCCGAGTTCGGCACGGTCACCGCACCCGAGCCGCCACTGGTGGTGCTGACCTCCAACCGCACGCGCGAGCTGCACGATGCGCTCAAGCGCCGCTGCCTCTACCACTGGATCGACCACCCGGGGCTCGACCGCGAGGTCGAGATCGTCCGCTCCCGGGCGCCCGAGGTCAGCGAGGCGCTGGCCCGTCAGGTCGTCGGGGTCGTGCAGCAGCTGCGGCAGCGCGACGACCTGCTCAAGCCGCCCGGCGTCGCGGAGACGCTCGACTGGGCCCGTGCGCTGACCTACCTCGGCACCGCCGACCTCGACCTGGCGTCGGCGGCGAGCACCCTCGGTGCCCTGCTCAAGTACCGCGAGGACGCCGACCGCGTGCGCGCCGCGCTCGACAGGATGCTCGCGCGATGAATGTCGTCCTCCACGAGGCCGACGAGGTGCTCCTCGGCTTCACCCGCGCCCTCCGCTCGGCGGGCGTCGCGGTCACCCAGGACCGCGCCCACGGCTTCCTCGCGGCGGTGGCGGCCATCGGCGCCGACGACCGGCAGGCCACCTACTGGGCCGGACGGGCCACGCTCTGCGGCTCGCCCGACGACCTCGCCCGCTACGACCAGGTCTTCGCGGCGTGGTTCGACCCGCGCGACGGGCTGCCCCGCGCCCAGCAGCGCGAAGCCTCGCGTCCCTCGACGGCGCACCTGCTCCCCGAGGTCGAGGGGGCCGGGGGATCGGGGGAGACCGAGGAGCAGGACGTGGTGCGCGCGATGGCGTCGGAGGCGGAGGTGCTCCAGCACCGCGACGTCGCCTCGCTCGACGCCGCGGAGAGGCGGCGTCTCGCGGCGATGTTCGTCCGTCTCGCGCTGCACCCGCCGGTGCGTCGTACGGCACGGCACCGGCGTTGGCACCGCGGCGAGCTCGACGCCCAGCGCACCCTGCGCAACTCGCTGCGACACCTCGGCGAGCCCGGCGCGATCGCCTGGCGGCGGCGTGGGACCCGCCCGCGCCGCGTGGTGCTGCTCGTCGACGTCAGCGGGTCCATGACGTCGTACGCCGACGCGCTGCTGCGCCTGGCCCACCGGCTGACCCGCTCGGCGCGGGCGTCCGGTGGCACCGTCGAGACCTTCACCGTCGGCACCCGCCTGACCCACGTCACCCGCGCCCTGCAGACCCCCGACGCCGACCGCGCCATCGTCGCGGCCGGCGACGTGGTGCCCGACTGGTCCGGAGGCACCCGGCTGGGCGAGACGCTCCGGTTCTTCCTCGACCGCTGGGGACAGCGGGGCATGGCGCGCGGTGCCGTGGTCGTCGTCTTCAGCGACGGCTGGGAGCGCGGCGACGCCGGGCTCCTCGGTGAGCAGATGGAGCGGCTGCAGCGGATCGCCCACCGGGTGGTGTGGGTCAACCCCCACCGCGGCAAGGCGGGCTACGAGCCCCTGCAGGGCGGGGTCGTGGCGGCGCTGCCGCACTGCGACGACTTCCTCGCCGGGCACTCCCTGGCGACCTTCGCCGAGCTCACGGAGGTGATCGCCCGTGCGTGACGTGCTGCCCGAGCTCCTGCAGTGGTGGGAGGCCGGTGAAACCGTCGGCGTCGGCACCGTCGTGGCGACCTTCCGCTCCGCCCCGCGTCCGGCGGGAGCGTCGATGCTGGTGGGCCCCGACGACACCGCAGTCGGCTCGGTGTCGGGCGGCTGCGTCGAGGGCGCGGTCTACGACCTCGCGCAGTCGGTGGTCGCGTCGGGTGAGCCGGTGCTGGAGCGCTACGGCGTCTCCGACGACGACGCCTTCGCGGTCGGGCTGACCTGCGGCGGCATCCTCGACGTCTTCGTCGAGCGGGTCTCGCGCGAGACCTTCCCGCAGCTCGGCGAGGTGGCGGCCGACATCGAGGCCGGGCGGCCGGTGGCCCTGGCCACCGTGATCGAACACCCCGACGCCTCGTGGGTGGGCCAGCGCATGGTCGTACGCCCCCACGGACCCGCCGAGGGCAGCCTCGGCTCGGAGCGCGCAGATGCGGCTGTCCACGACGACGCCCTCGGCCTGCTCGCCGCGGGCACCAACGCCACGCTGACCTACGGTCCGGACGGCGAGCGGCGCGGCGAGGGGATGCGGGTCTTCGTGTGGGGCTTTGCCCCCAAGCCTCGGATGCTGGTCTTCGGCGCCATCGACTTCGCGGCCGCGGTCGCCAAGGTCGGCTCCTTCCTCGGCTACCACGTGACGGTGTGCGACGCCCGGCCGGTCTTCGCGACCACCTCGCGGTTCCCCGGCGCCGACGAGGTGGTCGTCGACTGGCCGCACCGGTACCTGCGGGCCGAGCTCGACGGCGGACGCATCGACCGGCGTACCGTCCTGGCCGTCCTCACCCACGACCCCAAGTTCGACGTCCCGCTGCTCGAGGTCGCGCTGCGCCTCGACGAGGACGTGCGTCCCGGCTACATCGGCGCCATGGGCTCGCGTCGTACCCACGACGAGCGGATGGCACGGCTGGTGGAGGCGGGCCTGTCCGAGCAGGAGCTCGCGCTCCTGTCCTCCCCGATCGGCCTCGACCTCGGCGCCCGCACGCCCGAGGAGACCGCCGTCTCGATCGCGGCGGAGATCGTCGCGCGCCAGTGGGGCGGGTCGGGGGAGCGACTGGCCGCCACCAGCGGGCGCATCCACCACGACGACTGAGTCGGGCTGGTCGGTCTCGTGAAGTCGTCGAGCCTGCTCGCCGTGTTTGCGCATCCGGATGACGAGTCGCTGGCTGCGGGCGGCAGCCTGGCTCGACACGCCGCCGCAGGTGCACGCACTGCCGTCGTCACTGCCACGTGGGCTCCGGCCACGCAGCGAGCGGCCGAGCTGGCCGACGCGCTGAGGATCCTCGGCGCGGGGGAGCCGAGGATGCTCGGATACGCCGACGCGAAGGTTCCGGAGTCTGCTCCGGGCGCACCCCGCTGGTGCGACGTACCGCTTGTCGAAGCCGTGCACCGACTCGTGATCGAGATCCGCGAGTTCCGTCCGGATGCGCTGGTGACGTTCGACGCTCTGGGCGGTTTGACCGGTCACCCGGATCACGTGCACACGCATCGCATCACCATGCTCGCCGCAGAGGCGGCCGGCTCGGACGTGTATCCCAACGCGGGCCATCGTGGCAGCCGCGCGCCGTGTATCTGGCGACTCATCCGCGATCGTCGGTGGAGACGATCAAGGACATCGTCGGCGTCCGGCGGACCGTGAACGCCACACCGGACGTGGATGTCACGGACCGGGTGGACGTCTTGCCGTGGTTGGAGCAGAAGGTGGACGCCATCCTGGCTAACGGTTCCGAAGTGGACCGGGGCGGTCTTCCGGGCCTCATCGCCCGTCTGTCGCCGATGGACCGCAAGAGGCCTCTGTCGACCGAGTGGTTCATCCGTCGCGATCTGAGTGCCAGCGCAGAGCGGTAACGGCGACGAGGACGGCCGGCAGCAGTCAGCAGGCCACGGGCGCAGCGAGACTCACGGATCGGACGTGCCTGTGGCCCCGCTACCGGATGGGTGGCGGCGCGTGGGGCGGGGTCATGGTCGTCGGCGAGGTCGCGGGATGTGTACGCCGTCGGCTGGGTCGGGTGGTCCCGGTGGTCCTGTGTCGTCGATTGCCTGCGTACCGGTGTGGTCGCGGTGGTAGCGATACCCGTGCGGGCTGGTCCACTCGAACACCCCGGACGCGGCCATCTCGTAGCGCCAGGCCGAGTGCGTCTTCAGCCGGTGATGGAACCGGCACAGGCAGGCGAGGTTGTCGCTTTGGGTGGGGCCGGGCTGAGATCTGCCCTCTGCATCGGCGTCGCGGTCGTGGGGGACGACGTGGTCGATGTCGCAGCGGCGGGCGGGGCGGGTGCACCAAGGAAAGACGCAGGTGCGGTCGCGCAGGATCACCTGTTCGCGGATCCGGTCCGGCACGGCGTAGGCATCGGTGGCCAGCTGGGCGTTGAGGTCAACGACAGGCTTGATCGTGACCTTGGTCCGGGAGTCGGCGCACCACGCCTTCACCTGGTCGAGCAGCACCAGCCGCTGGCCTTCCTCCAACCGACCGGTGGGCCCGAACACGGTCTGCTCACCCAAACCCTCACCCGAACCCCCGCCGGAGCCCTCGTCGGAGCTCTCGTCGAAGTGGGCGTCGAAGTGGACGTGCAGGACGACCTCGCGTGCGACGGGCAGCCCGTCGCCGTCCCCGGCCTCGGCCTTCGTGGCGGTGCCTGTGTCTGTGGCGGTGCCTGTGGTGTGCAGGTCGAGTGCGGTCTGGGTGCGGGAGAGGTCACCGAGCGCCTTCGCCCGCCGCGCGTTCAATGATTCCGTCGAGCCGAGCGCCTTCTGCTCCGCCGCGCCCTGGGCCAGAGCGCGGTCGAGGTCGATCGCGTCGGCGATGTCGATCTCGGCCTCGATCCGCATCGTGCCGGCGTAGTGCACGTCGTCGTGGTGGACCGTGACGTGACGCGGGTCGACGTGCAGGTACCCGTCGTCGGGATCCGCGGCCGGGTCCGCGCTGGCGAGGTCGAAGCGCTTGATCGCCTCCGCCACCAGCCGGTCCAGCTGCGCCGGCCCGACCCGCCCCGCGACGGTGGCGACCTGCGCGTCGACGTACCCGGCCGCCTCCTTGGTGAGCGCTGGGGAGGAGTGGATGGTGGTCTCCGCGACCGCCCGCGCCCTCCACGCCGGCACCCGGCCGGCGTGCACCTGGGCCCAGAGCCGGGGGAGGCGGTGCCGCAGCTCGAGGGCCTGCCCGATGAGCTTCTTCGCCGCCGCCGTCGACGTCCCGAGGACACCGCCGAGCTCGGCGACGCAGAACTCCGCCACCAGCGGGCACCCCTCGCCCGCGATGGGCTCCTCGTGCTCGATCCCCGCCGCCGGGACCGAGAAGGAGGCGGCGTCGTGGATCGACTCCGGCGGGTGCAGGTCCGCCCACGCGGCGGCCAGGACCAGCTGCTCGGCAGCCGCAGCATTCTCGACCTCGCGCGCGGCCTTGATCGAGGCGAGCAGGTCCGAAGCGGCGAGGTCCTCGACCCCACCCGCCACCCGGTCCGCCAGCGCTTCGCTCATGTGTTCGATTGTAGGGAAGGGGTCCGACACTGGCGCCGGGGCGACAAGGGGCTGTGCACATCAGGATCGGCAGGCTCACCACGTCTCGTGACAGGACTCCGTCCCTCCTCGACAGCGTCAGGCACCTGCCTCCGCCGCGGTGCCGAATTGGTGCTCGAGCAGTGCTTCACCTACCTTCTTCGGGATGTTTTCGCTCCCCGTGTCGCCCCGTGCCCTCGTCCGACCGACCGCCGCGCTCGTAGCGGCGGTCCTGCTGCTCACCGGCCTGACGCTCGGCAGTGCACCGGCACAGGCGGGCGACGAGGAGCGCGCGCAGGAGCGGAGGGCGGCGGCGCTCGCCTCCGGCAAGAAGTTCGCAGTCGCGACGCTCAACCTCAAGAAGGGGATGCGGGTCGCGGGCATGCGCCACGACATCGGGCGGGTGCTGAGCAGTGACGCCTCGGTGATCGGGTTCCAGGAGCGGCTGTTCAGCCGCCCGGCGCTGCGCGCGTCCCTGCCGAAGTCGTGGACGCTGCTGATGCCGAAGGGCCCGACCGGCACCGACGACAACCCGATCGCCTTCGACAAGGACGTCTGGGAGCTCGACAAGACCTGGTCCGCCCTCCTGACCGGGCAGACGTGGCGGCGGCAGACCGGTCAGATCGCCCACGACCAGTACGGCGTCGTGGCGGTGCTCCGGCACCGGAAGACCGGCCACACGATCCGCGCCGTGAGCTTCCACCTGCCCAACCACCTCCACAACCGCCGTACCGGCGGCCCCAACTACGCCAACCGCGGCGGCGTCCAGGCGATGTGGCGGATGGCCAGCCGGATCCGCTTCCTCAAGGAGGACGCCCCCGCGGCGCACCAGTTCGTCGCGATGTGCGACTGCAACGTCACCGAGAACCGCGACACGGGCGACCACCTCGTGAAGGGACGCATCACCCGGCCTCTCGGGCTCGAGACCAACTACACAGGCCGCAAGGGTGGGTCGGGGATCGACTACGTCATGGGTGAGCGCGACTCCGCCTACCGCATCGACTCGTTCGAGTCGCACCGCAAGCTGGTCACCGACCACCCGGGCATCGTCGCCACCTTCGCGCGCACCCGCTGAGCCGTGCGCGCCCCGCGCCGTGACCCGATCACCGGCCGACCTCCGGTCGACCTGCTGACGGTTTCCCTGTTGCGCCGGTCACACTCGGGCTAGGTTGGCCGCGACCGACCGGGAGCCGCCATGACCAGCGATGACCTGCACGCCAGACGCGTGGACGCCGTCCGCGCCTGGACGCGCTTCGTCGAGGCCGGTGACGCCGACGCGGTGCGGCCGGAGATCCTCCGCAGCTGGGAGCTGTCGGGGGTGGTCTCGCCCGGGGTGACCCAGGCGCCCCTCGACGACGAGGCCGACACGGCCGAGTTCTGGGCCGCCTCGCCCCTGCAGACCGCGGTGTCGCGGGTCCAGGACGAGCTGCGTCGCACCGCCGAGGACGGCGATCTCGTCGTTGCGGTGACCGACGACCAGACCCGCATCCTCTGGACCTACGGCGGGCGCGTGATGCGTCGCAAGGCCGAGACCGTGAACTTCGTCCCCGGTGGCCGGTGGGACGAGCAGAGCGTCGGCACCAATGCCCTCGCCATCGCCGGCCGCACCGGGGCCCCGTCGATGGTGTTCAGCGCCGAGCACTACGCCGAGGTCGTGCACAACTGGGTGTGCTGGGCGGCCCCGGTCTTCGACCCGGTCACCGGCCGGTCGCTCGGCGTGATCGACCTGTCGACGACCTGGGACCGCACCCATCCCATCGGGCTCGCCACCGCGCGCGTGATGGCGCGACTCATCGAGAGCGCGCTCCCCACTGACCGCCGTACGACGCTGGCGGGCGACGCCGCACCGACCGAGCCCGGCCTCACCCTCACCCTGCTCGGCACCGCCCAGGTGTGGCTCGACGGGCAGCGACTGCTGCTCAACCGACGCCAGACCGAGATCCTCGCGCTCCTCGCCCTCCACCCCTCCGGCCTCTCGGTCGAGCACCTCCACGCGCTGCTCTACGGCGATGCGTCGGTGACCACGTCCACGCTGAAGGCCGAGGTCTCGCACCTGCGCGCCGCCCTCGCGGGGCAGCTCTCCTCGCGTCCCTACCGCCTCACCATGCCGGTGGCGACCGACGTCGAAGAGGTGCAGCGGCTGCTGCGCCGCGGCGACGTGCGCGCCGCCGTGCGGGCCTACGGCGGCGACCTGCTCCCCGGCACCGACTCACCCGCCCTCGTGCAGATGGGCGACTACCTTGCGGTCAGCGTCCGCGAGGCCCTGCTAACGCACCCGGACGCTGACGCGGTGCTGCGCTACAGCGAGCTCGCCCCCTACGACACCGCCGTGGTCGAGGCGTGCCTGGCAGCCCTGCCCGTGCACCACCCGGTCGTGCCGCTGCTGAAGGGGAGGCTCGCCAGCCTGCGCTGACCCCTCCCATTCTGGGTAGATCGAGTAATTGCAGTGGACCGCTCGGCAAGCGGTGCACGATCCTGCGTCGAGGCGCCGCACCGGGGGGTGCGGCCACTTCACGAGGGAGCAAGCATGGCCGCAACACGACGAGCAATGGCGGCAGGAGCCGTCGTCGCGCTCACGGGGAGCCTCCTGGGCAGCCCCACCGCGGGTGCCTCCGCGGCACCCGAACCGACCACGGTGGCGAAGAAGCTCATCTCGCCGCTCAGCATGGTCGTCGCCGGTGACGGCACCGCCTACGTCGCCCAGAACTTCGCCGGCCTGCTGACCGCGGTCAGGCCTGGCGCGAAGCCCGAGGTGGTCTACGCCGCCAAGAAGGGGACCGAGGTCGGTGCGCTCTCCGAGGCCGGCGGCGCCGTCCACTTCGCCACGACCAAGGGCCCGAGGACCGCGCTGTGGTCGATGCGGCCGGGCAGCAAGCCGAAGAAGGTGGCCGACCTGTCGGCGTACGAGGAGGGCCGCAACCCCGACGGCGACGTCGCCTACGGGTTCGAGGGCGGGCTCGACGCCGCGTGCGCGGCGCAGATGCCGCCGGAGGTGCCCGCGGCCTACACGGGCATCGTCGAGTCGCACCCCTACGGCTCCACCGTGCACAAGGGCACGACGTACGTCGCCGACGCCGCGGGCAACACCATCGTGTCGGTCAAGCCCAACGGCAAGGTCAAGACCCTCGCCGTCCTGCCGCCGGTGCCGTTCGTCGTCACCGCCGAGGCGGCGGCGGCCAGCGGTCTGCCGGCCTGCACCGTGGGCAGGACCTACAACTTCGAGCCGGTCCCGACCGACGTCGAGGTCGGCAAGGGCGGGTGGCTGTGGGTCACGCTGCTCCCCGGCGGTCCCGAGGACGGCAGCACCGGGGCGCAGGGTCGTCTGGTCAAGGTGAAGATCAAGACCGGCAAGGTGCGCGAGGTCGCGTCCGGGTTCGCCGGGGCGACGGGTCTCGCGGTCGCCGACAACGGTGACGTCTACGTCGCCCAGCTCTTCGGCGGCCAGGTCTCGCGGATCAAGGCCGGCTCCACGAAGGCCAAGCCCTACGCCGAGGTGATGATGCCCGCCGCGGTCGAGTGGGCCGACGGCGACCTCTTCGTCAGCGCGCAGGTGCTGTCCCAGAAGCCGAAGGGCGTCGTGCTGCGCTACTGAGCCGTACCTCCGTGCGTGTGGGGTGGTGCGGACCGGTCGGCACCGACCAACCGGCTGCCAACCCGACCCGGCCTAGCGTCGGTGTCGAGTGATCCACCTCACACGCCCGGAGGCGCCGCATGACCAAGATCGAACTCACCGTCGACGGGGCCGCGGTCTCCGACGACGTCGAGCCCCGCATGCTGCTGGTGCAGTACCTGAGGGAGAAGCTCGGCAAGACCGGAACCGTGATCGGCTGCGACACCTCGAACTGCGGGGCGTGCACCGTCCACCTCGACGGCACGAGCGTGAAGTCGTGCAACGTGCTGGCGGTGCAGGCCAACGGCCGCACGGTGACCACCATCGAGGGTCTCGCCGACGCGGCCGAGGGCGAGCTGCACCCGGTCCAGGAGGCCTTCCGCGAGTGCCACGGCCTCCAGTGCGGCTTCTGCACCCCGGGGATGATCATGCAGGCGGTGGACCTGCTCGCTGAGAACCCGCACCCGAGCGAGGAGGAGGTGCGGCTCGGCATGGAGGGCAACCTCTGCCGCTGCACCGGCTACCACAACATCGTCAAGAGCGTCCTCCACGCCGCCGGCTCGACCGAGGGGGCGAAGGCATGACCGCCACCCAGGACCGTCCCGCCGACGAGAAGGAGATCGGTCGCGACCGGCGCCGCAAGGAGGACCAGCGGCTGATCACCGGCCGCACCCGGTGGACCGACAACATCACCCTTCCCGGGATGCTGCACCTCGCGATGGTGCGCAGTCCGTTCGCCCACGCGACGATCACCTCGATCGACGTCGCGGACGCCAAGGCCTCGCCCAACGTGGTCACCGTGCTGACCGGCAAGGACTTCGGCGACGAGCTCGGCGCCTGCATCAACGCCTGGCCGATCACCCCGGACCAGAAGACCCCCGCCCACCCGCCGATGCCTTCCGACCGGGTCGCCTTCGCCGGCGAGGTCGTCGCGGTCGTCGTGGCCCGCAGCGCCGCCGAGGCGCGCGACGCCGCGGAGCTCGTGGACGTGGAGTACGACGAGCTGCCGGCCGTGATCGGCATCAAGAAGGCCCTCGGGGACGAGGTCCTCGCGCACCCCGACCTCGGCACCAACAAGTCGGCGCTGTGGGTCTTCGACTCCGCCGAGGCCGGCACCGGGAGCGACGTCGAGGCCGCGATCGAGGACGCCCGCGCCAACGGGATCGTCATCGAGCGCGAGTACCGCCAGCAGCGGCTGATCCCGGCGTTCATGGAGCCGCGCAGCGTCGTGGTGGACCCGACGGGTGAGCAGCTCACCATGTGGTCGGCGACGCAGATCCCGCACATCCTGAGGTTCGCCCTGGCGGCCACCACCGGCGTACCCGAGTCGAAGATCCGGGTCATCGCCCCCGACGTCGGTGGTGGTTTCGGCGGCAAGCTCCAGACCACGCCGGAGGAGTGGATCGCCTGGGCCGTCGCCCGGCGGCTCGGGCGCCCGGTGAAGTACACCGAGACCCGCAGCGAGAGCCTGATGGCGGCCCACCACGGCCGCGACCAGGTGCAGACGCTCACCCTGGCCGCCGACAAGGACGGCAAGGTCACCGGCTTCAAGGTGCACCTCGACGCCGACCTCGGCGCCTACATCGCGATCGTCGGCGGCGGCGTGCCGGTGCTCGGCGCCTTCATGTTCAACGCGATCTACAAGTTCCCCGCCTACCGCTTCGAGTGCCAGACCGTCCTCACCAACACCACCTTCACCGACGCCTACCGTGGCGCCGGCCGACCCGAGGCGACGTACGCCGTCGAGCGGATGATGGACGAGCTCGCTGCGGAGGTCGGCGTGGACCCGCTTGAGATCCGCGAGCGCAACTGGATCACCCACGAGGAGTTTCCGTTCACCTCGGTGGCGGGGCTGGAGTACGACTCCGGCAACTACGAGGCGGCCACGGCCATCGCGAAGGAGTCGTTCGGATACGACGCGTTGCGTGCGGAGCAGCGGGAGCGACGCGAGCGCGGTGACCGGGTGCAGCTCGGCATCGGCGTGTCCACCTTCACCGAGATGTGCGGCCTCGCGCCCAGCCGGGTGCTCGGCAGCCTCGACTACGGCGCGGGCGGCTGGGAGCACGCGAGCGTGCGGATGCTCGCGACCGGCAAGGTCGAGATCGTCACCGGCGCGAGCGCGCACGGCCAGGGCCACGAGACGGCCTTCAGCCAGATCGTCGCCGACCGACTGGGCGTCCCCTTCGAGGACGTCGAGGTGCTGCACGGCGACACGCAGGTGGCGCACCGCGGCCTGGACACCTACGGCTCACGCTCGCTCGTGGTGGGCGGCGAGGCGCTGGTGCAGGCGGTCGACAAGGTGATCGAGAAGGCCAGGCACCTCGCCTCGCACCTGCTCGAGGCCAGCCAGGACGACCTCGACTACGCCGGCGGCCGGTTCACGGTCCGCGGCACCGACCAGGGCATCGCCATCCAGGAGCTGGCCACGGCGACGTTCACGGGGCACAACTACCCCGAGGACATGGAGCTCAGCATCGACGCCGAGGCGACGTACGACCCCGTGAACTTCAACTACCCGCACGGGACGCACCTGTGCGCCATGGAGGTCGACACCGAGACGGGCGCGGTGAAGATGCGCAAGTACACCTGCTGCGACGACATCGGCACGATCATCAACCCGCTCATCGTGGCCGGTCAGGTGCACGGCGGGCTCGTGCAGGGCATCGCCCAGGCCCTGTGGGAGGAGGCCGTCCACGACGAGTCCGGCACGCTGGTCAGCGGGTCGTTCGTCGACTACCTCCTGCCGACGGCGGCCGACACGATCTCCTTCGACGTCCAGCACACGCACGAGCCGAGCGTCTGCACGACCAACTCGCTCGGCGCGAAGGGCGTCGGCGAGGCCGGCACCATCGCCTCCACGCCGGCGGTCGTGAACGCGGTCGTCGACGCCGTACGCCACCTCGGGGTCAACGACATCCAGATGCCGTGCACGCCCGAGCGCGTGTGGCGAGCGATCCACGCCCACGACGGTGACGCGCCGACCCCGGCGGACGCGATGCCGCACTTCGAGGAAGGTGCGCTCAACCAGGACCCCATGTCAGGTGAAGGAGCAGGCCAGTGATCCCGGTGAAGTTCGACTACCTCGCCCCCACGTCGGTCGAGGAGGCGCTGGCCGCCCTCGGCGAGCACGGGGACGACGCGAAGATCCTCGCGGGCGGGCAGAGCCTGCTGCCGGTCCTGCGGATGCGGCTCAATGCTCCCGAGGTCGTCATCGACCTCGGCGGCATCTCGTCGCTGCGCGGCATCCGTGACGACGGGGACGCCCTCGTGATCGGCGCGATGACCACCCACCACCAGGTGCGCGACGACAGTCTGGTCAGGGAGCACGCGCTGCTGCTGTCGAAGGCCGCGGCGGAGGTCGCGGACTCGCAGATCCGTCACCGGGGCACCTTCGGGGGCGCGCTCGCGCACGCCGACCCGGCCGGAGACCTCGGTGCCCCGGCGCTCGCCCTCGGCGCGCAGTTCGTGATCGCCGGCCCGGGGGGCACCCGTACGGTCGAGGCGGCGGACTTCTTCGTCGACCTCTTCGAGACCGCGATCGGCGACGACGAGATCCTCACCGAGGTGCGGATCCCCAAGCACACGGGTTGGGGCGCGCACTACGAGAAATTCGTGCGGGTGGCCCACCAGTGGCCGATCGTGGCCGTCGCCGCGACGGTGAGGGGCTCGATCGACGAGGCTCGGGTCGGGCTGACGAACATGGGCTCCACCCCGCTCCGGGCGACCGCCACCGAGCAGGCGCTCGCGGGCGCGGCGGCGACCGAGGACGGCGTACGGGAGGCGGCCCAGCTGGCCGCCGACGGGACGAACCCGCCCTCGGACCTCAACGGCGCCGCGGACTACCGCCAGCACCTCGCCCGGGTGCTGACCGGCCGGGCGGTCCTCAAGGCCGCGGGGGCGTAGGCGTGGAGCTGAGCCACCGTTTCACGGTCCCGATCGGCGTCGAGGAGACCTGGGCGCACTTCAACGACATCGCCTCGGTCGCCGAGTGCTTCCCGGGCGCGCAGGTGACCGAGGCGGACGAGGAGTCCTTCACCGGGTCGGTGAAGGTCAAGCTGGGACCGATCGCGCTGCAGTACAACGGCAGTGGCACGTTCGTCGAGAAGGACGCCGCGGCCCACCGCTTCGTGGTGGACGCCAAGGGCAAGGACAAGCGCGGCAACGGCACGGCGGGGGCGAAGGTCACCGTCTCGATGGCCGAGGCCGGCGGCTCGACCGACGTGTCGGTGGAGACCGACCTCGCCATCACCGGCAAGCCCGCGCAGTTCGGGCGAGGCGTGATGCAGGACGTCTCCGACAAGCTGCTCGGTCAGTTCGTCGCCTGCCTCGAGCAGCGGCTCGCGGCCCCGGAGGTCCCGGAGGTCGCAGGGGTCTCGGAGGTCGCAGGGTTCTCGGAGGCCCCGGCGGCACCGGAGACGCCGAAGGCACCACCACCGCCGCCAGCGCAGGGAGCGGACGCGGCGACACCAGCGCCGCAGGTGGCGCAACCTCCGCCCCGGCCCGCCTCCGCGCCACGGGAGCCCGAGGCGCTCGACCTCGGGAGCGCGGTGCTGCCGGTGCTGGCGCGGACCTACTGGAGACCGGCGCTCGCCGGGCTCGTCCTCGTGGTCCTGCTGTGGCGGCTGCTGCGGCGGCGGTGAGGCGGCTCAGAAGACGTTGAGCGGTCGGAACTGCACCGAGATGCGCGGTCCGGAGTGCGCGACCTTCGGCACGGCGTGCTCCCAGGTGCGCTGGCACGACCCGCCCATCACGACGAGGTCGCCATGACCCATGGTCAGTGCGATCGACGCACCCCCGCCGCGCGGGCGCAGCAGCAGCCGGCGGGGGTCGCCGACGCTCACGATCGCGACCATCGTGTCGGCCGTGCGACCCCGTCCGATCGTGTCGCCGTGCCACGCCACGGAGTCGCGCCCGTCGCGGTAGTAGCAGCAGCCGGCGGTCACGAACGGCTCACCCAGCTCGGGGAGGTAGTGCCGGCTGAGCGCGTTCCTGGCCTCGGTCAGGGCGCGGTGGGGCAGCGGGTGGTCGGCGAGGTAGGTGTGCACCAGGCGCGGGACGTCGACCACGGCGTCGTACATCTCGCGTCGCTCGGCACGCCACGGGACGCCCTCGACGAGCGCGGAGAAGACGGTGTCGGGGTCGTGGAGCCAGTTGCGCTGGACGTCGACCCACGCCCCGTGCGACAGGTGGCGACGCTCGGGCGACAGCACCACGGAACCCGCGGTGTCGTCGGCGAACAGGGACGTCTGGAAGTCCACGCACCCATGGTAGCCGACGGATCGAACACGCGTTCGAAGATCAAGAAATCGTCAAGGGTTCGCCACAGGCTTGGTCAATTTGCGGACTGCCGGTATAGCCCAGTCCTACCCTGAGGGACATGGAACCGGTCGACCTCGTCGTCCCGCGCCAGCGGGCGCTGAAGCACGTGCAGGTCCGTGAGCACGTGCGGGGACTGATCGAGTCCCAGCCGCCGGGCTCCGCGGCCCCCTCCGAGCGCGAGCTCGTGGCGCGTTTCGGCGTCGCACGGATGACCGTGCGCCAGGCCCTCGACGCGCTCGTCGCGGAGGGCCTGCTCGAGCGGATCCCCGGCCGCGGCACGTTCGTCGCGCAGCCGCCCCGGACCGCCGGCCGACTCACGTCCTTCACCGAGGAGATCCGCCGCCGCGGCATGCTGCCGGAGTCGCAGACGCTCCTCGCCCGCGTCGAGCAGGCCGGCCCCGGAGTCGCCCGGGCCCTCGACATCTCGCCCGGTGACCCCGTGCTCCACTGGCGTCGACTGCGTCGCGCCGACCAAGCCATCGTGTGCGTCGAGGACGCCTACCTCAACGAGGTCCTGCTGCCGGGCTTCCTCCAGCACGGCACACCCACCAGCCTCTACGAGGCGCTCGCCGCCCGCGGCCTGCGCCCCACCGAGGTCGAGGACTCCATCAGCGCCGACCGGGCGAGTGCCGACGAGGCAGCGGTCCTCGAGATCGAGGAGGGCGATCCGGTGCTGCGCCACGCCCGCCGCGCGGTCTCCGACGGCCGCATCGTCGAGGTCTCGCGCACCTGCTACCGCCACGACCGCTTCACCGTCTACCTCCAGCTCAACGACCGCTGAGCTGGCTCAGCGCCCCTCGAGCTCGTCCAGCTCGCGTCGCAGGTTGGTGCGGGCCGGGACCTCCCAGAGCCCGCGTGCCTGCGGTGTGCTGAAGAGCTGCTCGCGGACGACGAGGTCGCGGAGAACCGCTGCGCGACCTGCTCGGAAGTCGTCGTCGCCTACGTGCGCGAAGTCCTCCCGGACCCCTCGGACGTAGGCGTCGTAGCGCTCCCGGGGTGCGGCCAGGACGCCCAGGTCGGCGTCGCTGAGTGCGGCACCGGCGGCGTCGTCGTCGGCCGGGCGGTGGTCGACGGTCAGCCGCACGAGCCGCGCCACCTCGTCGGCGTACGTCGCAGGGAGGGCGCTCCGGGCCCATCGGGCCGAGCGCTCCTCGTCGTCGTCGGCCCCGTGGTAGACGGCGTCGTGGAACCACGCGGCGAGGCCGACCGCGGTCGCGTCGAACGCGACCCCCGCCGCTGCGAGCACGTCGAGGCGGTCGAGCACCTCCTCGAGGTGGCGCAGGTCGTGGTAGCCCGGGCGGTCCCAGGCAGCGAGCAGCGCGTCGCGGACCGCGTGGTGGTCGGGCAGCGGCCAGCGGTCGGCGAGGCTCACTGCTGGGTCGCCCGCTGCAGCTCGCGTGCCTCGGCGTGACCCGACGCCATCGCCCAGCGGATCGTCCGGGTGGCCGCGGCGCCGAGCACCCGGTTGGTCACCGGGGGCACGGGCGGCAGCCGGAGCTCACGACGTGCGTCGGCGGGCAGCAGGCCGATGGCGGCCGAGGCCAGTGCGAGGTAGCCCGGGCGCGCGGCCAGCGGCAGGTCGGGGTGCAGCAGCAGGAAGCGGATGGCTTCCTGCGCGGCCGGCGTGCCGCGCAGCTCGGTGCCGTACGCCGCGAGCGTCGCGTGCAGGTCGTCCTCGGACCGCGGTGCGCCGATCACCCCGAGGTGCTCGGCGGCGACGGCGGTCTGGGCGACGTACTCGTCGCGCTCCGGCCCGACCAGCGGCCGGTGGCCGTAGCGGTCGTGCGCGACGAGGAAGCTGTGGATCTCCGCGGCGTGCACCCAGCCGAGCAGGTGGGGGTCGGAGGCGGCGTAGGGCGTCCCGTCGGGCATCGTCCCGGTCACGGACTCGTGGGCGCGCTGCACGGCGCGGATCATCTGCAGGGCGTCCTGCTCGGCGCCGAAGGTCGTCATCGCGATGTAGGTGGAGACCTGGGCGAGGCGTCCCCACATGTCGCCGCGGTAGCCCGAGTGGTCGGCGACTCCCTGCATCGCGGCGGGGTGGAGGGACTGCAGCATGACCGCGCGGATGCCGCCGACGAACATCGAGGCGTCGCCGTGCACGCGGCCGATCGGGGAGTCGGGCTCGAACCACCGCGGTCCCGGGGTGCCGTGGACGCGCTGCCGGTTGCGGGGGCCGTCGGGGCCGGCCACCTTGCTGAACAGCTCGGCGCCGAGGCGGTCACGGAGGGTCACGCGTTCGAGGCTAGCCAAGGCCGCGAAGTCGTCTTTGACTTCGAGTACTCGAAGTTCCTACCGTCGATGACGTGACCAGCCACGCCCTCCCACGCAGCTACTCCATCAAGGAGGCGGCCGCCCTCACCGGCCTGCCGGCCAGCACGCTCCGCTACTACGAGCAGATCGGGGTCATCTCCCCGATCAGCCGGGGCGCCAGCAGCGGGCACCGTGTCTACGACGACGAGGACCTCGACCAGCTCATGTGGGTCTCGTGCCTCGCCGCCACGGGCATGTCTGTCGGCGACATGCGCGTCTACATGGCCAACAACCGGCTCGGGACGGAGGCGGCCGCCGACCAGGAGCGACTGCTGCGCGAGCAGCAGCAGCGCCTCGCCACCGAGGCGCGGGCGCTGGTGCTCCGCCAGCGCTACGTGGACGTCAAGATCGCCTACTGGCAGGCGGTCCAGGACGGCGACACGGCCCGCAGCGAGCAGGTCTCCGACCAGGCGCGGGCGCTCGCCGACGAGCTCCGCGCGGTCACGCACGACCCGATCGACTGACCGGCACCCCGGTCAGCACACCCCCATAGAAGGACGGACACTTCCGCATGCGCGTGAACGCCTACGCAGCCCCCTCGGCCGGCGAGCCGCTGGCCCCCACCACCATCGAGCGCCGCGAGGTCGGCGCCCACGACCTGCTCATCGCGATCGAGTACGCCGGCATCTGCCACTCCGACATCCACACCGTCAACGGCGACTGGGGCCCGCAGCCCTTCCCCGTCGTGCCGGGCCACGAGATCGTCGGCACCGTCCAGGAGGTCGGCGCCGACGTCACCACCCACCGTGTCGGCGACCGCGTCGGTGTCGGCTGCATGGTCAACTCGTGCGGCGCGTGCGACAGCTGCCGCAACGGCGACGAGCAGTACTGCGCGAAGGGCATGATCGGGACGTACGCCGTCACCGACGTCGACGGCACGACCACCCAGGGCGGCTACTCCACGCACGTCGTGGTGGACGCCGGCTTCGTCCTGTCGGTGCCCGAGGGCCTCGACCCGGCCGCCGCCGCGCCGCTGCTGTGCGCGGGCATCACGACGTACTCGCCGCTGCGCCGCTGGAAGGCCGGCCCCGGTCGACGCGTCGCGGTCGTCGGGCTCGGCGGGCTCGGGCACATGGCCGTGAAGATCGCCCACGCCATGGGTGCCGAGGTCACCGTGCTCTCCCAGTCGCTGAAGAAGCAGGAGGACGGCCTGCGACTCGGCGCCGACCACTACTTCGCGACCTCCGACCCCGGCACGTTCGAGGCCCTGGCCGCCAGCTTCGACCTCATCGTCAACACGGTGAGCGCGACGATCGACGTCAACGCCTACCTCGGGCTCCTCGCCGTCGACGGCACCCTCGTCAACGTGGGGGCGCCGCCGGAGCCGCTGCCGGTCAACGCGTTCTCCCTCATCGGCGGCCGACGCTCGTTCGCCGGCTCCATGATCGGCGGCATCGCCGAGACCCAGGAGATGCTCAACTTCTGCGCCGAGCACGGCATCGCCGCCGAGGTCGAGGTGATCAGCGCCGACCAGGTCAACGAGGCCTACGAGCGGGTGCTGGCCTCCGACGTGCGCTACCGCTTCGTGATCGACACGAGCACGCTCGCCTGACGTCGGCGGGAGGAATGCAGTGGCGTCCCGCGAACCCTTGGCGCGATGCTGTCCGGATGCGGGAGGAGCACCGGGACGCCGTGGCGTTCACCGTCGACCGGACTGGCGACGCGACGACCATCGACATCGCGGTCAACGGGCGCCCGCTGGCTGACCTCGCAGCGGAGGTCGAGCGCGCCTACGACCGGTCGCTCGCCGGCGCGTACGGCGGTCTGTCGCCGTACGTCGTCCGCAGCATCCACCACTACCTCGGGCGGCCGCGCGCGACCTGGTTCGAGGACGGCGACACGGTCCTGCTGGGTTGCGACTGCGGGGAGTGGGGCTGCTGGCCGCTCACGGCGAAGGTCCTCGTCATGCACGACACCGTGCGGTGGTCGGGCTTCCGCACCGGCCACCGCGACTGGGACCTCGGTGACCTGGGCCCCTTCGAGTTCGCCCGGGACGACTACGAGCGGGCACTCTTCGCGCTCGGCCCGCACCTGCCCGAGTGAGGGCTCGGCTCAGCCCGGCTCGGCGGACAGGTCGCCCGCGTCGACGATCCGGTAGGCGTAGCCCTGCTCGGCGAGGAACCGCTGCCGGTTCTGCGCGAAGTCGGCGTCGACGGTGTCGCGGGAGACGATCGTGTAGAAGTGCGCGCTGCGACCCTCGGTCTTGGGCCGCAGCAGCCGCCCGAGCCGCTGGGCCTCCTCCTGGCGTGAGCCGAACGACCCGCTGACCTGGATGGCCACCTCGGCCGACGGCAGGTCGATGGAGAAGTTGGCGACCTTGCTGACGACCAGCAGGCCGATCTCACCCGCGCGGAACGCGTTGAACAACCGCTGCCGCTCCTTGACCGGGGTCTCGCCCTTGATGACCGGGGCGTCGAGCATCTCGGCGATCTCGTCGAGCTGGTCGATGTACTGCCCGATCACCAGCGTCGGCTGGCCGGCGTGCTGCTGCACGAGGCGTCGTACGACGTCGATCTTGGCGTGGGTGCACGAGGCCAGGCGGTAGCGGGTGTCGGGGTCGCTGGTGGCGTAGGCGAGCCGCTCGCCGTCGGGCAGGCTGACCCGCACCTCGACGCAGTCGGCGGGCGCGATGTAGCCCTGCGCCTCGATGTCCTTCCACGGGGCGTCGTAGCGCTTGGGGCCGATGAGGGAGAAGACCTCACCCTCGCGCCCGTCCTCGCGCACGAGCGTGGCGGTCAGGCCGAGGCGGCGACGCGCCTGCAGGTCGGCGGTCATCCGGAAGATCGGGGCCGGCAGCAGGTGCACCTCGTCGTAGACGATGAGACCCCAGTCGCGGGCGTCGAGCAGCTCGAGGTGCGGGTAGACGCCCTTCCGCTTCGTCGTCAGCACCTGGTAGGTCGCGATGGTGACCGGGCGGACCTCCTTGACGGCGCCGGAGTACTCGCCGATCTCGTCCTCGGTCAGCGACGTGCGCGCGACCAGCTCGTCCTTCCACTGGCGCGCGCTCACCGTGTTGGTGACCAGGATGAGCGTGGTCGCGCGGGCGTGGGCCATCGAGGCGGCGCCGACGATCGTCTTGCCCGCGCCGCAGGGGAGGACGACGACGCCCGAACCGCCGTCCCAGAAGGACTCGGCGGCCTCGCGCTGGTAGGGGCGCAGCGTCCAGCCGTCCTCGGCGAGGTCGATGTCGTGCGCCTCGCCGTCGACGTAGCCCGCGAAGTCCTCGGCCGGCCAGCCGAGCTTGAGCAGCGCCTGCTTGAGGTTGCCGCGCTCGCTCGGGTGGACCACGACCGAGTCGTCGTCGATCCGCGCGCCGATCATCCCGGCGACCTTCTTGGCCCGGAGCACCTCCTCGAGCACCGGCCGGTCGGTGGAGGACAGCACCAGTCCATGGACGGGGTGCTTCTCCAGCCGCAGCCGGCCGTAGCGGCCCATGGTCTCGGCGACGTCGACGAGCAGCGCGTGCGGGACGGCGTAGCGCGACCAGGTCAGCAGCGCGTCGACGACCTGCTCGGCGTCGTGGCCGGCGGCCCGGGCGTTCCACAGCCCCAGCGGCGTGAGGCGGTAGGTGTGGATGTGCTCGGGGGAGCGCTCCAGCTCCGCGAACGGCGCGATCGCCTTGCGGGCCTCGACGGCCGAGGGGTGGTCGACCTCGAGCAGCAGCGTCTTGTCCGACTGGACGATGAGGGGGCCGTCGTTCATCGCGAGGCCGCCGCGGCAGGGCCTGCGGCCGGGGCCTCGCCCACCTGCTCGGCCCGACGTCGCGCCCGGAAGGCCGCCACGTTGGCGCGCGAGGAGCAGCGGTCGGAGCAGTAGCGGCGCGACTGGTTGGGCGAGGTGTCGACGAAGACGTGGTCGCACCGCGGCTCCGAGCAGGTGCCGAGCCGGGTGGCGCCGAGGTCGCAGACGAGGTTGGCCAGGCCCATGAGCGCCTCGCCGATCAGCAGCTCGGCGACCGACGCCGCGCGGTTGGCCACGTGCATGTGGAGGTTGCCGGGGTCGTGGTCGGAGATCATCGGCGTGACGGGGTGCTCGGCGAGCAGGTCGTTGAGCGAGCTCACGACCCGCGCCACGTCGTCGGCGTCGGAGGCCTCGAACACGGGGCGCAGGTCCGCTTGGAACGTCCGGACCGACTCCACGTCACCCGCGACCACCGAGCGGTGCAGCCAGGAGCGGTCGGCGAGGTGCTCGCGCAGCGCCTCCTCGTCGTGCAGGTCGGCGTTGACGAGCGCGGCCGCGCGCTCGGCGTACCGGATGAAGTCCATCTTTCAAGTCTACGGAGGCGGTCACGCGAGTGGTCAGCGTGCCATGGGGTGTCTAGGCGTGCCTGACGCCTGTGATGCGGTGCACGGCGAACTCGCGGACGTCGTCGGCGCGGTGGTCGTACGCCGAGAGCCGACCGCCGTCGAGGCGGCGCGGGTCGACGACGCGCTCGCCGTTGGCGCCGTGGTTGTCGACGTAGCCGATGACCACCGTGCTCCCTGCCTCGATGGCCTCGCGCAGGGCGGCCAGCGCACCGGAGGGGGTCGTGGTCGCCTCGGGGCTGGCGGGCCGGGACGACTCGGCCCGGTCGCCGGCGCGGATGGCTGTCGCCACGGCCTGGACCTGCGCCGCCTGCCGCGCCGCCACCGCGCCGGCGGGCCGGCGACCGCGACGGGTGCGGGCGCGCTGGAGGTCGGGGCGGCTCACGCGGACCGTGCCGTCGGCCGCCTCGACGACCGGGGCGGCGCCCAGTTCGCGGAGCCGGGGCAGCAGGACGTCGAGTGGTGAGGTGGCGATGGCGACCGTCGGGGCGATCAGGCGCAGGCCCAGGCTCCGTCCCCGGGGGTCGTGCACGAGGGCCGCCAGGGCGGCCTCGTCGTCGGCGCGCAGGAACGCCTCGGCGTGCCCGACCCGCACGGTGCCGAAGGTGCGGGCGACGTCGTCGACCAGGAACTCCAGCGGTTGGGGCACCGGCGTGTGCGACACCGTGGTGAGGAACTCGCGCACCTCGCCGCTCGACCACCCCGCGTCGAAGCCGCGGCGCAGCGAGCCGGAGGTGAAGCGGTAGACCGTCGCGCCGCCGCGCGACTCCACGTCGGCGAGCAGGTGCAGTCGGCGCGCCACCTCGGTCTCGAGCGGACCCGGGGCGACGGCCGTGAGGTCGGCCTGGAGGAGCACGTGGTCGACAGGGCGGGGGAGGTGGGGAGCGATCGCCTCGGTGGCCGCCGGCAGGTCACCCGCAGCGACGTGCCGGCCGCTGGACGGGAGTCCTCCGGCGCCGGTGACCCCGAGCGCCGCCGCCTCCGACAGGGCGGCGGTCACCAGGTCGGCGAAGACCGTGGGCCGGCGAGGACGCAGCCAGGCGACGCGCTGCACGAGCGACGCGATGCCGGTCCCCACGGCCAGCACCTCGCCCTCGGGGACCTCGGCCAGCACCTTCAGCGCCAGCCGTCGGGCCTCCTCGGCGAGCCCGCTCGACAGCTCGGGGGCGAGCGCGTTCCAGGCCTTGCCCGCCGGGTCGCGCGACCCCACCAGCGACGGCACCCGGCTGCTGGCCAGCCACCCGCCCACCAGGCGGGCCCACCGCTCGGCGAGCGGCAGGCCCGACCAGACGTCGAAGTCGTCGGTGGGCAACCAGGAGGGGGTGCCGTCGGTGTCGGCCGCCTCGGCGACGAGACCCGCGGTCAGCGCCACCTCCACGACCAGGGCCGCCCCCGGCTCGTCGACGTGGAGCTCGCGGGCCACCGCCTTGAGGTCGCGGACGGCGAGGCCGCCGCTGCGCAGGACGCTCGGCGGCTGCACGCCCCAGTGGTCGAGCAGCAGCTCCACGCGTCGTACGACGTCGAAGGCAGCGCCCGCGGCCGTCCGGGCGACCAGCGAGGCGTCGCGCGACGCCGTGGCCAGCGGGGGCACCTCGTCGACCGGCTCCCGGGTCGTGCGGCCACCGCGGAGGGCGAGCCCCACCTCGCCCGGCAGCACAAGGGCGTCACCCTCGCGGGGCACGAGCAGGCGCCTGCTGATGAGCTCCTCGGCCGGCGACCGGGCATCGGCCGGCGACACGGTCCGTCGCGCCGAGCCGGTCGTGCCCTCCCCGCCGTGGTCGTCCACGTGGCGCAGCAGGGCGGCCGCGGCGGGGGTGAGCTCGGCGATCCGCGCCGCCACCTCGTCGGGCGGTGCGGGCTCCGGGCTGGAGGGTCGCAGGCCGCTGACCAGACCCGGCATGCCCCGCATCGCGTCGGCCACACCGGTGAGCGCGCGCACGCCGCCGGGGGCCTCCCAGGCGAGGGCCAGGTCGAGCAGGCGCTGCAGCGCCGCAGCCGTACGGGCCTCGTCGGCGTGCACGATCGAGATCAGGTCCGCGGAGGTGGTTTGACCTGCAACCAGGAGGGCATCAAGCACGGACAGCTCGAGGCGGTCCAGGCCGTCGAGGGCACGGTGGATCGACGAGCGCGTGGCAGCCCGCGAGGCCAGCTGCGAGGAATCCTGAGGGGCGGGTGTGGCGAGATCCGGACGGGCCCCGAGCAGTGCCACGAGCCGCTCGTCCGGCCAGCTGCGCAGCTGGTCGGCGAGGGTGCGTGCGGGTGTCGTCCGCGCTGAACTGGACATCCCTCTTACGCTACTCGCCGGGCCGTCACCGCGGCCCCACATCTCGACACGGGGCGAAGAGGGCCGACATGCTGGACGTTGATCTGCACCACGGGGCGTCGACCGACGTCGGACTGGTGCGGAAGGTCAACGAGGACTCCTACCTCGTGGCCCCACCCGTCTTCGTCGTCGCCGACGGCATGGGCGGCCACTCCGGCGGCGACGTGGCGAGCCAGATGGTCGTCGAGGAGTTCCAGCGCCTCGCCGAGACCTACGACCCCCGGCGGGGCGCCGAGCTGGTTGCCGACGCCTTCGCCCGTGCGCAGGCGCGCATCGTCGACTACGGCGACGCCCACCGCGCGCTCCACCCCGGCTGGCACGCCGGCACCACCGCGGTCGTGGCGGTCCTCGTCGTCGACGACGGCACCACCAAGTGGCTGCTGGCCAACCTCGGCGACTCGCGCATCTACCGCATCGTCGAGCGCCGCCTCGAGCAGGTGAGCGTGGACCACTCCGTGGTCCAGGAGCTGATCGACTCGGGTCACATCACGGCCGAGGAGGCTTCGGTCCACCCCGAGCGGCACGTCATCACCCGGGCGCTCGGCAGCCCGGAGGGCATCCAGCCCGACTTCTTCCTCCTGCCCCTGGGCTCGGTCGAGCGTCTCCTGCTCTGCAGCGACGGCGTGACCGGGATGATCGAGGACAAGGACATCGAGGAGATCCTCGAGTCGGTCGCCGACCCGCGCGACGCGGCCGACGCGCTGGTGCGCGCGGCGGTGGCCGCCGGAGGTCGCGACAACGCCACGGCGGTCGTCATCGATGTGGTGGGATTGGTGAAGGACGCGACCTACGACTCCCGGCGCCAGCTGGAGAGTCTCGAATCCAAGCTGGGGGGACGACTGTGAGCACAGAGGCCAGGTTCGCGCCGGGGGACTGGTACGCCGTGGTCGGCGACCGGGTGACGGTCCTGCTGCCGGGCAGCCAGCGCGGCCGGGTGGCCGGGCTGTGGGACCTCGCCGACTCCGGCGCGGGGGCGGAGACCCTGCTCGACGCGCTCCTCGCGGGCGGACTGTCCTCCCTCGACCACTTCGCCCTCGTCGCCCACGACGACGACTCGACCCGACTGATCGTGCGCGGTGCGCCGACGGCGACCGTCTCCTCGACCGGTGGCGAGGAGATCCTCAGCGCCGCGCCCGGCACCACGTGGGCCGAGCAGGTCCTGGCCGGCGTCACCAGCGTCCGGGTGACCCTCGACGGCGAGGGCTCCGCCGACCACCGCCTCACCCCCGGCCTGGCCCGGGTCTCGGCCGTCGAGTTCGGTACGCCGTCCGCGCCCGCCCCTGTCGAGGAGCCCGCCGCGGGGGAGCCCGCGCCCGCTGTCGCCGCGGACGCCGAGCCGGAGCCCGCGGCCGACCTCGAGGCTCCCGCCGCGCCGATGCAGTTCGGCTCGCCCGAGGACGACCCGACCCCGACGGGCGAGACCCCGGTCGTCGCGGACGACTGGTCCGACCGCGACGGCCAGACGCAGGTGGGCGCCCCGGTCGCCGACTTCGAGCGGCCACCCATCCCCGGCCAGGAGATCGCGCCCGACGTCGTCGCGCAGCCGGTCGCCTCCCTCGTCTTCTCCACCGGTGACGTGGTGGGCGTCGACCGCACGGTGCTCGTGGGACGCGCCCCCGAGGCACGTCGCTTCGCCTCCCACGACCAGCCGCACGTCGTCACGGTCCCCAGCCCGCACCAGGAGATCTCCTCCACCCACCTCGAGATCAGGCCGGGGGCCGGTGCCGACCACGGCTCCGCCATCGCCACCGACCTCGGCTCCACGAACGGCACCGTCCTGGCCCAGCCCGGTCTCGACGCCGAGGAGCTCAAGCCCGGCATCGCCGTCAGCCTGATCCCCGGCGCCGTGCTCGACCTCGGCGACGGTGTCACCATCCAGGTCACCAACCCCTGACCAGCACCCACCGAGACCAGCCGTGACCCAGCACCCCCAGGCCGTTCCGCAGGCCGCTCCCCAGGCCATGACCTACCCCGTCGCCGAGCTCGAACGACGCTTCGCCGCCTTCGCCGTCGACCGCCTCCTCGGCTGGGGCCTCATCGCCGCGGTCGGGGTCGCGACCGCCCTGTTGGTCTCCGACGACCTGTGGACCGTCGTCGGGGCCGTGGCCGGCACGACCGTGCTGGTCTGGCTCGTGCTCGCCGTCGTGCTGGGCGTCAGTGGCACCTCGCCCGGCAAGGCGGTCTCGGGACTGCGCGTGGTGCACCACGGCACGGGCACCCCGATCGGGGTCGGCCCGGCACTGCTGCGCTCGCTCGTACTCGGCGTGGCCGGGCTGCCCACCTTCGGCCTCGGGGTGGCCACCTTGGCGTGGACGGCCGTCGAGGACCGCGGCCGGCAGCGTCGCGGGTGGCACGACCACCTCGCCCACACCGTTGTCGTCGACGTACGTCCCGTGGTCGAGGTCGCCGACACCGCCGCCGACGACGCTCCGCGCCACATCGTCAACCTCACCGCGATGCGGCTCGTGCCGGCCCCGCCGGTCGAGCAGGTCCGGACGCCCGAGCGATCCGAGCACTCCATGCGCCGCCAGCCCCTCCCCGCGGACCTCGCGCGACCGGCATCGGCCGCGGGTCCCGCGCCCGCTCCGCCCCCGGCCCCCGCACCCGCGCAGCAACCCGCCCAGCCGCACCCGCAGGCCCGGCCGGCTCAGCCCCTGCCCGGGCCGCCGCAGCCGGTGCAGGCGCAGGCGGTGCAGGCGCAGGCGGTGCGACAGGGTCCGCCACCGGGGACGCCGATGGCGCCGCCGCGCTGGCGGGTGCACTTCGACAACGGCGAGAGCTTCGTGATCGCGGGTCTCGCCCTGGTCGGGCGCCGCCCCGAGCCGCGCGCCGGGGAGCAGGTGGCCCACCTGATCCCGCTGGCCTCGGCCGACATGTCGGTTTCCAAGACGCACGCCCAGTTCGGCCCGGCCCCCGACGGGACGATCGTGGTCATGGACCGCGGCTCGACCAACGGCACCATGCTGGTGCGCCAGGGCGTCTCCCGCCAGCTGGCCCCCGGCAAGCCGGCCTCGCTGGTCGACGGCGACAAGCTCGTCTACGGCGACCGCGAGATGGTCGTCTCCCGGGAGGCCTGAGGCCGGCCCGGCCGCGACGGGGCAGGATGGGCGACGTGTCGACCTTCCTGCACCTGCTCTACGACGAGGCGCCGCTCACCGCCTTCGACGAGCACCTCGCCCAGCGCGAGGCGGGCGCGGACGAGGCCGAGGCCGCCCGGCTGCGCACGGAGTACGACGTCGCGCTCCGGCTGCGCGACCTGATGAGCCGCATGCGCTCGCGGGAGGCCGAGCTGTCCGCGCTCTACGAGACCGCCTCCGACCTGACCGCCATCCGCGACGTCGACACCATCCTCGCCGCGATCGTGCGCCGCGCCCGCCAGCTGCTGCACTGCGACATGACCTACCTCTCGCTCAACGACGAGGGCGACGGCGCGTCCTACATGAAGGTCACCGACGGGGCGCTGACCCGGGAGTTCCAGACCCTGCGGCTGCCGCTCGGCACCGGGCTGCTGGGCCTCGTCGCCCAGACGGGCGCGGCCTACTTCACCGAGGACTACGCCGCGGACGAGCGGTTCGTCCACCAGGGCTACATCGACGAGGCCGTGGCCGGGGAGCAGATCCGCGCCATCCTCGGGGTGCCGCTGGTGCTCGATGGCGTCGTGATCGGTGCCCTGCTCGCGGTGCACCGGTCCGTGCGCCGCTTCCCGCAGTCGGAGGTCAGCCTCCTCACGTCGTTCGCTGCGCACGCAGTGGTGGCCCTGGAGAACGCGCGCCTCTTCGCCGAGCTCGACGAGGCCAACCGCTCCCTGACCCGGCACACCGAGGCGGTCGACGCCGCGGCGCTCGCCCACGACCGGCTCACGGACCTGCTCATCGGCGGCGGCGGGGTCGCCGAGGTGGCCGAGGTGCTCTCCGGCGTGCTGGGCGGCGCGGTGTCGGTCTGGGCGCCGACGGGGGAGCTGCTGGCAGGGGAGCACGCCGGGCCGGACCGTCCGGACGCCTCCCCGGCGGTGGCCGGCGCGGTGGCAGACGCGGTGGCCTCGGGCCGGTCGGTGGCGACCGGGTCGGGTCTGGTCGCGGCCGCCCTCGCCCGCACCGAGCACGTCGCCACCCTGGTCCTGCGCCGCGACGAGCCGCTCGACCTCGCCGGTCGTCGTACGCTCGAGCGCGGGGCGCTGGTCACCGCCCTCGTCCTCCTCTTCGCCCGCTCGGTCACCGACGCCGAGGAGCGCCTCGGCGGCCAGCTCCTCGCCGACCTGCTGGAGTCCGACCCCGCGTCGCGGGAGCGGCTGCGCGACCGCGTACGCCGCCACTCTGCAAGCCTCGACGGCCCGGTCGTCGTGGCCGCCGCCACCGTCGACGGGGCCGACCGGCACCGCGCGAGCCGAGCGGCCGTGGCGCTGGCGCGACGCAGCTCCGGCCTCGCCGGCGAGCACCGCGGTGCCGTCGTCGTGGTGGTCCCCAGCGAGGACCCGCACCAGGTCGGGGACGACCTGCGCGCCGCGCTCGCCGAGCTGGGGGGTGTGGCGACCGTCGGGGTCGCCGGCACGAGCGACGCGCTCCACGGCGACCGGCTGGTGACGGCCCACGACGAGGCACGACGCTGCCTCGACACGCTGGTGCGCCTCGGCCGCCGGGGCGCGGTGAGCGACCCCGCCGGCCTCGGGGTGGCGCGCCTGCTGCTCGGTGACAACGACCGCGAGCACGTCACCGCGTTCATCGAGACGACGATCGGTCCGGTGCGTGCCTGGGACGATCGCCGGGGGACCGGCCTGGTGGCCACGCTGGAGGAGTGGTTCGCCAGCGGCGGCCACCTCAAGGTCACGGCGAGCGCCCTGCACGTCCACCCCAACACCGTGACGCAGCGGCTCGAGCGGATCGGCGAGCTCCTCGGCGCCGGCTGGCGCGAGCCCGAGCGGTCCCTCGACCTCCAGCTCGCGCTCCGCCTCGCGCGCCTGCAGGACGGTTGACCCACGCCCGGTAGTGGGGGAGCGCCACACGGTCCGACGACAACTGTGGCTTCGGCAGCCATGTGCCGTGCGTCACTCCCCTCCCTACGGTGAGGCCCATGACCACCGCCACTTCCTCTGCGCCGCCCGCCCTCGCCGGACGGCGGGCCCTGGTGACGGGGGCCGCCAGCGGCATCGGCGCGGCCATCGCCGCCAGGCTCGCGGCGGCCGGCGCCGAGGTGCACCTGCTCGACCGCGACGACGAGCGAGTCGCCAAGGTCGCCGCGCAGGTGCACGGCACGCCCCACGTCGTCGACCTCACCGACGAGGCGGCGATCACCGGCCTCGACCTCGACGTCGACATCCTCGTCAACAACGCCGGCATCCAGCACGTCGCTCCGGTCGAGGACTTCGACCCCGAGCGGTTCCGCACGATCCACGCGCTGATGCTGCACGCGCCGTTCCTGCTCGCCCGTCGCGTCCTGCCCGGCATGTACGCGCGTGGCTGGGGCCGGCTCGTCCACGTCTCCAGCGTCCACGGCCACCGCGCGTCGGCCTACAAGTCGGCCTACGTCAGTGCCAAGCACGGGCTCGAGGGCCTCTCCAAGGTCATCGCGCTCGAGGCGGCCGACAAGGGCGTCACGAGCAACACCGTGTGCCCCGGTTACGTCCGCACACCGCTGGTCGAGGGGCAGCTCGCCGACCAGGCCCGGTCCCACGGCATCGAGGAGGACGAGGTGCTCGACACCGTCCTGCTCGCCCGCACCCCCCTCAAGCGCCTCGTCGAGCCCGAGGAGGTCGCCGACGCGGTGGCCTTCCTGTGCAGCCCGGCCGCGACCTCGATGACCGGGGCCTCGCTCTCCCTCGACGGCGGCTGGACCGCCGCCTGAGCTCCCCGGACCGTCTCCGCACCCTGAGTTCCCCCATGAAAGGCACGTCATGAGCACCGACACCACCAGCGCCGCCGGGCGCGGCGCGCCCGGCACCGAGCCGGAGCGCACCAGCATCGTCAAGGTCGTCTTCGCCTCGCTGATCGGCACCGCCGTCGAGTGGTACGACTTCTTCCTCTACGGCTCGGCCGCGGCCCTGGTCTTCGGCACCCTGTTCTTCCCCGAGAGCGAGCCCGCCACCGCGACCCTGCTCGCCTTCGGCACCTATGCCCTCGGCTTCGTCGCCCGACCGCTCGGCGGCATCGTCTTCGGGCACTTCGGCGACAAGGTCGGCCGCAAGAAGATGCTGGTCGCGTCGCTCTTCCTGATGGGCATCGCGACCTTCGCCATCGGCCTGCTGCCGACGTACGCCTCCATCGGCGTCGCCGCGCCGCTGCTGCTCCTGACCTGCCGCCTCCTGCAGGGCTTCGCGGTCGGTGGCGAGTGGGGCGGGGCGGTCCTCATGGCCGCCGAGCACGGTGACGACTCCCAGCGCGGTTTCTGGTCCTCCTGGCCGCAGGCCGGCGTGGCGCTCGGGAACCTGTTCGCCACCGGCGTCCTGTGGGTGCTCGCGGCCGTCCAGTCCGACGCGGCGTTCGAGTCCTGGGGGTGGCGCGTGCCGTTCCTGCTGAGCGCCGTGCTGGTCGGCGTCGGCCTGTGGGTGCGCCTGTCGATCGAGGAGTCGCCGGTCTTCGCCGAGGCCAAGGCCGAGCTCGCGACCAAGGAGACCCCGCACCTGCCGCTGGTCGAGGTGTTCCGGAAGTACCCCAAGGAGGTCCTCGTCGCCATGGGCATGCGCATGGCAGAGAACATCTCCTACTACCTGTTCACGATCATCTCGATCTCGTTCCTCACCATCTACGCCGGCACCGCCGACGACAAGTCGCTCATCCTGAAGGCGCTGCTCATCGGCTCCGTGGTGCACTTCGTGACCATCCCGCTGGTCGGTGCGCTCAGCGACCGGGTCGGACGTCGCCCGCTCTACCTCATCGGCGCCGTTGGTGTCGCCGCGTGGTCATGGGTCTTCTTCGACCTGATCGCCTCCCGGTCCGAGGGCAAGATCATCCTCGCGGTCGTCGTCGGCCTGGTCCTGCACGCCCTGATGTACTCCCCGCAGGCGGCGTTCTTCTCCGAGCTGTTCGGCACCTCGGTCCGCTACACCGGCGCCTCGGTCGGCTACCAGCTCGCCTCGATCTTCGCCGGCGCTCTCGCCCCGATCATCGCCATCGAGCTGCTCGGCGACGCCAGCGCCGGGGTCAGCAACGTGCCGAAGGTGGCCATCTACATGACCATCGCGTCGGTCATCACGATCATCGCCGTGCTGGTCGCCCAGGAGACCAAGGCCAGCTCGCTGCGGCACGACCGGGTGCTCCAGGACTGAGCACGTCACGTCCGGCACGGGCCGTCGTCCCTCCCTCGGGGCGGCGGCCCGTCGTCGTCAGCGGGTCAGCGCGACCGGCACGCGGGTGACGCCTCCGCGGGCGCCCAGCCAGACCAGCATGCCGTCGTCGAGCCGGCCGGGAGCAGTGGGGCCGGAGACCGTGATGGTGAAGTCGGCCGACTCGCCGGGCGCGAGGCGTACGGCCAGCGGCTGCACGCGCACGCGGTGCGAGGTGAAGCCGCGAGCGGTGACGGAGAAGTACTCGGGACGGGTGCCGACGTTGGTCACCGTGCGCACCGCGCGGCGCTGCCGCGCCGGCATCAGGAGCGAGCTCGTGTTGAGGCGGGCGAGCCGGTGGCGGCGCACGGCACGGCGCCACTGCTCGGGAGCCACGTCGAGGGCCAGGTGGGCGGTGGGGGCCTGGTTCGGGAGGGCACCGGCCCCCTGCTCCAGGACCGATGAGCCGGCGACGGGCCGAGCCGACGTGACCAGGAGCGACCGGACCACCGAGGCCGACCACTCGGGGTGCCGACCGAGGGTCAGCGCCGCGAGCCCGCTGGCATGGGCGGTGGCCGCCGAGCTGCCGCTGAAGACGCCCCACGAGCGGCCGGTGGAGTCCGGGAGCGCGCCCAGCACGGCGTCCCCGTCGGCCACCGCGTCCGGCTTGACCGTGGTCCCGCGCGGGTCACCCGCGGCGCTCCACCGGGCCGTACGACGGGTGCCGGGGTCGCCGGCGACCCGCGACATCGTGACCCGGGTGCCGGGGTGACCCGCCACCCAGCGGCTGAACGAGCGTCCGGCGGACGCCGACAGGTGGACGGTGGGGACGGAGTGGAGGTCCGCGGTGACGGAGCCGGGACGACGGTTGACCAGGACCATGGCGCGCCCGCCCGCCTGCGCGACGGCCTCGGACTTGTCGATGCGCCCGATCGCCCCGCGCCGGCAGACCACCACCCGGTCCGCGACCAGGCGCGAGTCGAGGGCCCCGAGCCGGCACTGCGCGGCGGCCCGCCGGGACGCACCCGGCGCCGCCGCGTCCTGCGCCAGCACGGCGCGACCACGCACCTCGGACGGACGTCCGCCGCCGGCCCACGACCGACCTCCGGGAAGGGTGAGGCGTGCTCGTGACATGCGGCCCACCGCAGCGCCGACGGTCGTGACCCACGGCCCGGCGTGGGCGGCGTAGGCCGACCTGCCGGCGTTGCCGGACGCGCCGACGACGACCACGTCGGCCTCGGCCGCGCCGAGAAGTGCCAGCTGCAGGGTGTCGATGCGCTCGCCGCCGGAGAGCGCGAGGCTCAGGACGTCGACGCCGTCGGCGACGGCGGCGTCGACCGCCGAGACGACGTCAGCGGTCGAGCAGCCGTCGTCCGCGGGGTCGGGAGCCCCCCAGCAGGCCTTGTAGGCGGCGACCCGGGCCTGCGGGGCCACCCCGCCGAAGAAGCCGGCGTCGCGGTCGTCGACCCGCACGCTGACCCCGGCATTGCCGGCCGCGACCGAGGAGACCTGCGTGCCGTGGCCCAGGGCGTCGCGGGGCGACAACGACTCCGACGACCTCACCCGTTCGGCGCCGAACCCGTCGACGTACCAGCGGGCGCCGACGATCTTGCGGGTGCAGTCGTCCGCGGTCCAGCCCTCGCCCTCCACGCAGGCGCCGGCGAAGGCCTCCGGATCCGCACCGAGTCCGGGGACCTCGGCGAAGGCGGGCGACTCCGGCGCGATGCCCGAGTCGACGACGCCGACCACGACCCCGGCCCCGCCCCGCAGGCGGGGGCTGGCAGCGGCACCGCGGACGGCCGCCAGCGACGTGCCGCCGGCCAGCGGACGGATGGTGTCGGGTTCGACCGAAGCGACGTCGGCCTGGTCGTCGAGGGCGGTCAGCTGTTCCGCGGTCAGCCGAGCGGCGAAGCCGTTGAGCGCCGTGGTCCAGCGGTAGACGGGCTCGCCCGCCCCGATGGCGGCCAGCACGGCGTCCTGCTCCGCCAGCAGCTCGGGGGCCTCGTCGCGTCCGGCGGACGTGCCGGCGCCGGTGAGGGTGACGAGGACGAGGTCGCCCGGTGCGGCGGCTGCCGGGTCGTCGTCGGCGGTCGCGGTGCCGGGCGCCACGGCGGTCGCAGCCAGGCCCAGGGCGAGGGCGAGTGCCCCGTGACCGAGGAACCGTCTCGTCCGTCGTGTGCGCACGCGTCTCTCCCGCCTGGTCGTCCGTGTCGCCCTCCGCCCCCGCGGTGGGACCCCCGAGCCTCCCATGGTCCCAGCAGGGGCGTCCTCAAATCAAAGGCCCCCGGGCGACAACCCGTTGGTCCGTCGCTGCGGTGGCCCCCTATCCTGTGCCCGCCGCGTGGTCCCACGCGGCGCCGAGCGCAGAGCTGAGGGGTGGACCGTGCCGAGTGGCAAGGTGAAGTGGTACGACGCGGAGAAGGGCTTCGGCTTCCTGTCGCAGGAGGACGGTCCGGACGTCTACGTCCACGCCGACGCGCTGCCCGAGGGCACGACCTCGCTCAAGGCCGGCACGAAGGTGGAGTTCGGCATCGCCCAGGGACGCCGCGGCGACCAGGCGCTCCAGGTGCGCGTCCTCGACGCGCCGGCCTCCGTCGCGCGCAACCAGCGCAACGCCCAGCGCAAGCAGCCCGAGGCGATGGTGACCATCGTCGAGGACCTCATCAAGATGCTCGAGGGCGTCGAGGAGACCTACCGCCGGGGCCGACACCCCGAGCGGGCGGCCGCGCGCGGCACGGCGAAGGTGCTCCGCGCCCTCGCCGACGAGCTCGACGCCTGAGGCGCTCCTGAGGCGACGGGTCGTCGGTCGTCAGGTTCGGGCCGGGCGCGACACCCGGCCCGAGCGGCTGAGCAGCACGAAGGACGCCCACAGTCCCAGGACCGCGGCCGCGATCCCGAGGCCCAGCTGCGGCATGAGCGGCATCGCGATGCCCACGAAGCCGCCGATGACCCACGCCAGCTGGAGGGTCGTGTCGGAGCGGGCGAAGGCACTGGCCTGGATGCGGCTGGGGATGTCGCGCTGGATCGTCGAGTCGAGCGACAGCTTGGCCAACGCCTGCGCGAGGCCAGCCGTCAGGCCGAGCAGCACGAGGGTGACCAGCCCGTAGAAGAGCGCCGCCAGGGTCGCGACGACGACGTCGGCAAGCAGGGCGAGCACCACCGTCACAGCCGGGTTGATGCGTCTCGTCAGCGACCCGATCGTGATGCCGAGGGTGTTGCCGAGGCCCGCCGCGCCGATCACGAGCCCCAGCAGCACCTCGGGCCGCCACTCGCCGATCGGGTTGTCGCGCAGCAGGAACGCCATGAACATCGTGAGGAAGCCGGAGAACCACCGCGGACCGCAGTTGGCGCGCAGCGCGAACGCCACGGCCGCGGGGATACGGGTGCGCGGGCGACGGCCGGTGCGCCCCGCCTCGGTCGGACCGGTCAGCACCAGCTCGCCCTCGCCCTGGCTGGCGTCGACCTTCTCCGGCAGCCGGATGGCCCAGACGGTGGCGAGGACGAAGACGAGGAAGCCGTAGCGCAGCGACCACTCGGGACCGAAGGTGGAGGCGAGGATCGCCAGCGGGGCGGACAACCCGGCGCCCACGATGCCCGCGAGGGAGACGCGGGCGTTGGCCTTGACCAGCGTCAGGTCGGGCGGCAGCAGCCGCGGAACCGCGGCGGCACGCGCGACGCCGTACGCCTTCGACGCGACGAGGCACCCCAGCGCGGCGGGGAACAGCCAGTCGGACTCGGTGACCACGGCCGTCGCCAGCACCCAGCAGAGGAAGCAGCGGATCGCCATCGTCGCGCCGACCGCCCACCGTCGACCATGGCTGAAGCGGTCGAGGAACGGACCGATGAGCGGCGCCACGATCGCGAACGGCAGCATCGTCAGGCCCAGGAACAGGGCGACCTGGCCGCGGGCCTCACCGGTCGGGACCTGGAAGAACAGGGTGCCGGCGAGCGAGATCGCCACCGCGGCGTCGCCGGCGGCGTTGAAGGCGTGCAGCTCGATCAGGCGGGAGAGCCCGGAGTCGCCGGCTCCCTCCGCGCGGGTGGCCCGCCGCGCCTGGGTGACCGCGAACTGCCCGGCGGTGCCTGCGCCACGACCGGCGGCCCGGGCTCCCCGCGCCGCACCTGCGAGCGAGCGTCGTACAGCGCCCGGTGGAGGCGTGGCGGCACTCGGGCGGGGTGCGTCGGTGGCCGTCTCGGACCGCCCCGACTGCGGCCCCGCGGCGGGTTCGGGACGGTCGGAGGTCACGGGACCATCTTTGCGCACGGCCCCGACGCCGGGGTCCGCCCGGGTCCCCCGACGGGACAGGACCACCGGCTGTTTGCCATGATGCGCTGGTGATCGCTCTCCCCACGCGTGCCGGCAAGCCCGACTCGGTCCTCGCCAAGGCCGTCGAGCTGGCGCGCAGCGTCGTCCTCGAGGTCGCGGAGCCGGCCGACCTCGGCGACCACCTAGGCGCGCGTGCCGAGGGGGAGCGGGTCGTCACCCACCACTTCGCCTGCACCCGCCCGGGCTACCCCGGCTGGTACTGGTCGGTCACGATGACCCGCGCCAAGCGTGGCAAGGACCTCACCGTCAACGAGGTGGTCCTGCTGCCCGGCGACGAGGCGATCGTGGCCCCCGACTGGGTGCCCTACAAGGAGCGGCTCCAGCCCGGCGACCTCTCGCCAGGCGACCTGCTGCCCGTCGAGGACGAGGACGTACGCCTCGTCCCGACCTACCTCGTCGGAGACGACCCGCTCGACACGCCCCTCGACGCCGACGCACGCGCCCAGGTGCGCCGGGTCGCCGAGGACCTCGGCCTGGGCCGCGTCCGCACCCTGAGCCGCGAGGGCATCGACATGGCTGCCGAGCGCTGGTACGCCGGTCCGGGTGGCCCTGACTCGCCCCTGGCGAAGAGCGCTCCGGACACCTGCTGGTCGTGCGGCTTCCTGGTGCGGCTCAACGGCTCGCTGTCCGAACGCTTCGGCGTCTGCGCCAACGGCAACGCCAACGACGACGGCCGCGTCGTCACCTTCGACCACGGCTGCGGCGCGCACTCGGAGGTCAAGCTCGCCCGCAAGCAGCAGCCCCTCCCGCTCCCGGACCACGTGCACGACACCCTCGTCGAGGACGAGCTCGAGTCCTTCTGACCCAGCCGGTCGCGCGCCCGGGTCAGGACCGCGCCAGCACCCACACGGCGTAGTCGTCGACCGGTTCGTGCAGCTCGTAGCTGCCGAACCGGTGGACCACTCGCAGCCCGGCCGATTCCACGTCGGCGACGAACTCGTCGGCGGGGTAGGTGCGGCTGCCGGCCTTGACCGCCTGCAGGTGGAAGCCGACGAGTGCCCGCCCGTCCGGGGCGAGCAGGTCGCGCACCCGCGCCAGCACCGACCGCTCGGTGCCCTCGGCGAGGAAGATCATCACGTTGCCGACGAGGACCGCGAGGTCGAACGTGCCGACCTCGGCCGGGTCGAGGGCCAGCGCGTCGTGGGGGAGGACCGCGAGGTCGACGTACGTCGCTCGCGACTGGGCCCGTAGGGCCGGGTCGGGCTCGGTGGCGACGACCTCGTGGCCCCGGTCCACCAGCGCGGCCGCGACGCGGCCCATCCCCGACCCGATGTCGATGACCCGGGCACCGCGGGGGACGAGGGCGTCGGCCAGCCGGGCCTCGCCGGCGACGTCCGCGCCCTGCTCGACGAGGTCCGCGAAGTGCCGGCCGTAGCCGCGGTTGTCCTCGCCGGCGAGCTCCCAGCGCGTCTTCGCGGTGGTCACAGGACGGCCTGCTGCGCGGCCCGCTCCTTGCGCCGGCGGCGGCAGTACTCCAAGCCGCACAGGCCCAGGCCGAAGCCGGCGAGGCAGGTCCACAGCCACCACGTGCGGCCGCTGTCCTCGAGGGTCCCCCAGAACGGCAGCAGGCCGAGGAAGCCCAGGAGCCACAACGCGGTGCCGACCTCGGTGGTGCGTACTCCGTCCACGTCGAGCGGCTCGACCTGCGCCACGATGTAGGTGCGGCGCCCGATCTCGTGCTGCGTCGGCTGCTCGTCACCCAGGTCCACACGCTCACGCTACACGCGGGTGAGCGCACGAAACACGGGCGTGACGCACTCGTGCCACACTGCGGTCCTGTGAGCGACCAGACGCAGACAGAGCGACAGCGACCGCAGGGCTCCGGCCTCGACGGCTACTTCCGGATCAGCCAGCGTGGCTCGACCGTCGGCCGCGAGGTCCGCGGCGGCGTGGTCACCTTCTTGACGATGGCCTACATCATCGTGCTCAACCCGCTCATCCTCGGCTTCGTCCCCGACTCGACCGGCGCCTTCCTCGGAGGCGGCGCCGAGCCGGGCAGCGGCATCCCGGCCATCGCCGCAGGCACGGCGCTGGTCGCCGGCGTGCTGACCATCGCCATGGGCGGGTTCGCCAACTTCCCGCTCGCGCTGGCCACCGGCCTGGGGCTCAACGCGTTCGTCGCCAACACCATCGCCCGGCAGTCCACGTGGGGCGCGGCGATGGGGCTCGTGGTCCTCGAGGGCATCGTCATCCTGGTGCTGGTGCTCACCGGCTTCCGCAAGGCCGTCTTCCACGCCGTGCCCCAGCAGCTGAAGGTCGCCATCTCGGTCGGCATCGGCCTGTTCATCGCGCTCATCGGCTTCGTCGACGCCCGCGTGGTGACCCGCATCCCGGACGCCTTCCAGACCACCGTGCCGGTCCAGCTGGGTGCTGACGGCCACCTCGGTGGGTGGCCGGTGCTGGTGTTCTGCCTCGGCCTGGCGCTCATGATCGCGCTCTGGGTGCGCAAGGTGCGGGGCGCGATCCTGATCTCGATCCTCGTGACCACCGTGGTCGCGGTCGTCGTCGAGGCCGTCGGCGACCTGGGCGCGGCGTCGGCCGACAACCCCAAGGGCTGGTCGCTCAGCGTGCCGACCCTCAGCGGTGACGTCGTCGGCCTGCCGTCCTTCGACACGCTGGGCGAGGTCGACCTCTTCGGCGCCTTCGGCAGTGCCGGCACCGGCGTGCTGGCTGCGCTCCTCCTCGTCTTCTCCCTCCTGCTGGCCGACTTCTTCGACACGATGGGCACCATGACGGCCATCGGCGCCGAGGCCGGCCTGAACGACGAGGAGGGCACGCCGCCCGGTGCCCAGCGCATCCTGGTCGTCGACTCGGTCGCCGCGATCGCCGGCGGCGCCGCCGGCGTCTCGTCCAACACGTCCTACATCGAGAGCGCCTCGGGCGTCGGGGAGGGCGCCCGCACCGGCCTCGCCTCCGTCGTCACCGGCGCACTGTTCCTGCTCGCCACGTTCTTCACCCCCCTCGTCGCGGCGATCCCCTCGGAGGCCGCCGTCCCGGCGCTCGTGCTCGTGGGCTTCCTGATGATGCAGCAGGTCACCGAGATCGACTGGCGCGACCTCGAGGTGGCCATCCCGGCCTTCCTCACCGTCGTCCTCATGCCGTTCACGTACTCGATCTCGGTCGGCATCGGTGCCGGCTTCGTGGCGTACGTCTTCATCAAGGTCGTCGTCGGCAAGGCCCGCGAGGTGCACCCGCTCATGTGGGTCGTGGCCGCGCTGTTCGTCGTCTACTTCGCCTACACGCCCATCAGCGGCTGGCTCTCCTGAGCCTCCCCTGACTTGTGGGGAAGTCTGACACCTGGGGGCCGTTGCAACCCCCTCGAAGTGACGGACTCCCCGCTGGAGCGGGGACTCTGCCACCGGGAGGGGGTTGCAACCCCCTCGGAGTGACGGACTCCCCGCTCAAGCGGGGAGTCCCCGGGTGGCCGGTCGGCAGACGGAATAGTTAGCAGAAGTAATGAGTTACGCTAACGACATGCCGACCGCCGATCTCCGCACCGACGCCGGGCTCGCCTCCGAGCTCCGGGCCGGTGTCATGCGCCTGCGCAGGCGCCTCGTCTCCGAGCGCCACCCCGACAACGACCTGAGCATCCCGCAGATGGTGGTGCTGGGCCTGCTGGTGCGGATGGGCGACCAGACGGTCGGCGACCTGGCCCGCGCCGAGCGCGTCCAGCCGCCGTCGATGACCCGCACGGTCAACTGCCTCGAGTCCGACGGCTACGTCGAGCGGCGCCCGCACGAGACCGACGGGCGCCAGGTCGTCGTCTCGCTCACCGACGCCGGCCGCGCGGCCGTGCTGGCCGACCGCCAGCGCCGCGACGCGTGGCTCTCCAGGCGCCTCGCCGAGCTCACGCCGGCCGAGCGCGCCACCCTCCGCGACGCGGCCCCCATCCTGGCCCGGCTCGCCGTCGCCGACTGACCGCCTGACCGATGACCGACTGAGGAGTCACCACGAGTCCCACGTTCCGCTCCCTCTCCAACCCGAACTACCGCCGCTACGCCGCCGGCGGGGTCGTGTCCAACACCGGCACCTGGATGCAGCGCGTAGCCCAGGACTGGCTGGTGCTCGAGCTCGCCGTCGGGTCCGGCGCCACCGCGCTGGGCATCACGACCGGGCTCCAGTTCCTGCCGTTCCTGCTGCTGACGCCGTTCGCCGGCCTGGTCGCCGACCGCATGCCCAAGCAGCGCCTGCTGCAGCTCACGAACCTGGGCATGGCGCTGCCCGCCGCCGTCCTCGGCGTCCTCGCCGTCACCGGCGTAGCCGAGGTGTGGCACGTCTACGTCCTGGCCTTCCTCCTCGGCTCCGCCTCGGCGTTCGACGCGCCCGCCCGCCAGTCCTTCGTCTCCGAGCTCGTCGAGCCCGGCGACCTGACCAACGCCGTCGGCCTCAACTCCGCCAGCTTCAACGCCGCCCGCCTCGTCGGCCCCGGCTTGGCCGGCGTCCTCATCGCCGCCTTCGGCGGGGGAGCGGTGGCGACCGGGTGGGTCATCCTCCTCAACGCGGTGTCGTACGCCGCCCCGATCTGGTCCCTGCGCCACCTCGACGCCAGCCGCATCGACGCCGCGGCGCCCGCCGACCGCGGACCCGGTGCGATCCGCGAGGGCGTGGCCTACGTCCGGGCGCGCCCCGACCTGCTGCTCGTGCTCGGTCTGGTGTTCTTCGCCGGCACCTTCGGCCTCAACTTCCAGATCACCTCCGCGCTCATGGCCACCGAGGTGTTCGGAAAGGGTCCCGAGGAGTTCGGCCTCCTCGGCACCTTCCTCGCCGTCGGGTCGCTGACGGGCGCGCTGCTCGCCGCCCGTCGCACCCAGGTGCGCCACCGCCTCGTGGTGGGGGCCGCCCTGGCCTTCGGCACGTCGGTGGTGCTGGCCGGGCTGATGCCCTCCTACCTGACCTTCGCCCTGCTCGCGCCGGTCACGGGCCTCACGGCGCTGACGTTCATCACCAGCGCCAACACCTACATGCAGCTGCACACCGATGCCGGCGTCCGCGGGCGGGTGATGGCCCTCTACCTGATGATCTTCATGGGCGGCACGCCCGTCGGCGCCCCCATCATCGGCTGGATCGGCGAGGAGTACGGCGCACGCTGGACGCTGCTGGGCGGTGGGCTGCTCACGATCGCCGGCGTGGCGGTGTCGGCGGCTCTCTACCTCCGCCTCGACCGCGAGCGGCGCGCACGGGAGCTGCCCGTCGTCGAACCGGGCGTCCGGGCGGCCCCAGCGGCATTTTGACCCTGCCGTGGCGCCCGAGTAGCCTCAATCCTCGTGTCTGGCACGTCCAGACCCTTGTGCATGCTCTCAAGCAGCGGCCGATCCCAGTGCCGCTCCCAGCAGGTCGCAACAGGCACATGCAACAACGCACGACACCCGAGTCCGGCACCGCGCCGGACCGTGATGAGCAGACAGAGAGAGGGAACCACCCGGTGCCCACCATCAACCAGCTGGTCCGCAAGGGCCGCCAGGACAAGGTGTCCAAGAACAAGACGCCTGCCCTGAAGGGATCCCCGCAGCGCCGAGGCGTCTGCACCCGCGTCTACACGACCACCCCGAAGAAGCCGAACTCCGCCCTCCGCAAGGTCGCCCGCGTGCGCCTGAGCAGCGGCGTCGAGGTCACCGCCTACATCCCGGGTGTCGGTCACAACCTGCAGGAGCACTCGATCGTGCTCGTCCGCGGCGGCCGCGTGAAGGACCTTCCCGGCGTCCGCTACAAGATCATCCGCGGCTCGCTCGACACCCAGGGTGTCAAGAACCGCAAGCAGGCCCGCAGCCGCTACGGCGCGAAGAAGGAGAAGTAATGCCTCGCAAGGGTCCCGCTCCCAAGCGCCCCCTCGTCGTCGACCCGGTCTACGGCTCCCAGCTGGTCACCCAGCTCGTGAGCAAGGTCCTGCAGGACGGCAAGAAGGCTGTGGCGCAGCGCATCGTCTACACCGCCCTCGAGGGCTGCCGCGAGAAGACCGGCACCGACCCGGTCGTCACGCTCAAGCGCGCGATGGACAACGTCAAGCCGGCCATCGAGGTCAAGTCCCGCCGCGTCGGCGGCGCGACCTACCAGGTCCCCGTCGAGGTCAAGGCCAACCGCTCCACCACGCTGGCCCTGCGCTGGCTCGTGGGCTACGCCGCCGACCGCCGTGAGAAGACCATGGCCGAGCGCCTGATGAACGAGATCCTCGACGCGAGCAACGGCCTCGGTGCCGCTGTGAAGAAGCGCGAGGACACCCACAAGATGGCCGAGTCCAACAAGGCCTTCGCCCACTACCGCTGGTGACGGCGAGGGGCCGTACGACCCGCACCGCGCGTCGTACGGCCCCTCACCCCACGAGCTCCCACCAACTTCCGAGGGACTGAGACACAACAGTGGCTGTCGACATCACCACCGACCTCAACAAGGTCCGCAACATCGGCATCATGGCGCACATCGACGCCGGCAAGACCACCACCACCGAGCGCATCCTCTTCTACACCGGCATCACCTACAAGATCGGTGAGGTCCACGAGGGTGGCGCCACGATGGACTGGATGGAGCAGGAGCAGGAGCGCGGCATCACCATCACGTCGGCCGCGACGACCTGCTGGTGGAAGAACCACCAGATCAACATCATCGACACCCCCGGCCACGTGGACTTCACCGCCGAGGTCGAGCGCTCGCTGCGCGTCCTCGACGGCGCCGTGGCGGTCTTCGACGGTGTCGCCGGTGTCGAGCCGCAGACCATGACGGTGTGGCGCCAGGCCAACAAGTACTCCGTCCCCCGCATGTGCTTCGTCAACAAGCTCGACCGCACCGGCGCGGACTTCTTCCGCTGCGTCGACATGATGGTCGAGCGCCTCAACTCCACCCCGCTCGTGCTCCAGCTGCCGATCGGCGCGGAGTCCGACTTCCTCGGTGTCGTCGACCTGGTCGGCATGCGTGCCCTGACCTGGCGCGGCGAGACCAAGATGGGGGAGGACTACGACGTCGAGGAGATCCCGGCCGAGCTCGCCGAGCAGGCCGCGGAGTACCGCGAGAAGTTCATCGAGACGCTCGCCGAGGCCGACGACGAGATCATGGAGAAGTACCTCGAGGAGGGTGACGAGAACTTCACCGTCGAGGAGCTCGAGGCCGCGATCCGTCGCGCCACGCTGGCCGACAAGGTCAACCCGGTCCTCTGCGGCACCGCGTTCAAGAACAAGGGCGTGCAGCCCCTGCTCGACGCGGTCGTCAAGTACCTCCCCTCGCCGCTCGACATCGACGCCATCGTCGGTCACTCGCCGCGCGACGAGGAGGAGGCCATCTCCCGCAAGCCGTCCGACGACGAGCCGTTCTCCGGCCTCGCCTACAAGATCGCCTCCGACCCGCACCTCGGCAAGCTGATCTACGTCCGGGTGTACTCGGGCAAGCTCGAGGCCGGCTCGACCGTGGTGAACTCGGTCAACGGCAAGAAGGAGCGGATCGGCAAGGTCTACCAGATGCACGCCAACAAGCGTGAGGAGATCGCGTCGGTCGGCGCCGGTCAGATCGTGGCGGTGATGGGCCTCAAGGACACCAAGACCGGTCACACGCTCAGCGACCCGAACAACCAGGTCGTGCTCGAGTCGATGACGTTCCCGGCGCCGGTGATCGAGGTCGCGATCGAGCCCAAGACCAAGGGTGACCAGGAGAAGCTGGGCACCGCGATCCAGCGCCTCTCCGACGAGGACCCGACCTTCACGGTCAAGACCGACGAGGAGACCGGCCAGACGATCATCGCCGGCATGGGCGAGCTCCACCTCGAGATCCTGGTCGACCGCATGAAGCGCGAGTTCCGCGTCGAGGCGACCGTCGGCAAGCCGCAGGTCGCCTACCGCGAGACCATCCGCAACAAGGTCGAGAACCACAGCTACACCCACAAGAAGCAGACCGGTGGTTCGGGCCAGTTCGCCAAGGTCGTCATCTCCCTCGAGCCCAACATCGACCCGGAGACGGGCACGGGCGCGGGCTACGAGTTCGCCAACAACGTCACCGGTGGTCGCGTGCCGCGGGAGTACATCCCCTCGGTCGACCAGGGTGGCCAGGAGGCCATGGAGTTCGGCGTGCTCGCCGGCTACCCCATGGTCGACGTGAAGTTCTCGCTCGAGGACGGCGCCTACCACGACGTCGACTCGTCCGAGCTCGCGTTCAAGATCGCCGGCAACCAGGCCTTCAAGGAGGCCGCACGCAAGGCCAAGCCGGTGCTGCTCGAGCCGATGTTCGCCGTCGAGGTGACCACTCCCGAGAGCTTCCTCGGCACGGTCATCGGCGACATCAACTCGCGCCGCGGCCAGATCCAGGCGCAGGAGGAGCGTCACGGCGACATGGTCGTCAGTGCCCTCGTCCCGCTGTCCGAGATGTTCGGGTACGTTGGCGACCTGAGGTCGAAGACCTCTGGTCAGGCGTCGTACTCGATGGAGTTCGACTCGTACGCCGAGGTTCCCACGAACATCGCCGACGAGATCGTCAAGAAGGTCCGCGGCGAGTAATCGCGCCCCGGATCCTCGGCACCAGCACCACCCACACCCACGAGTCACCAACTCTCACACGCAGAGAACAACAATCAGGAGGAGCCCCAGTGGCTAAGGCGAAGTTCGAGCGGACCAAGCCGCACGTCAACATCGGCACCATCGGTCACATCGACCACGGCAAGACGACGCTGACCGCGGCGATCACCAAGGTGCTGCACGACAAGCACCCGGACCTCAACGAGGCTTCGGCGTTCGACCAGATCGACAAGGCTCCCGAGGAGCGCCAGCGCGGCATCACGATCTCGATCGCGCACGTCGAGTACCAGACCGAGACGCGCCACTACGCGCACGTCGACTGCCCCGGTCACGCTGACTACATCAAGAACATGATCACCGGCGCGGCGCAGATGGACGGCGCGATCCTCGTGGTCGCCGCCACCGACGGCCCGATGCCGCAGACCCGTGAGCACGTGCTGCTCGCGCGCCAGGTCGGCGTGCCCGCCCTGGTCGTGGCGCTCAACAAGTGCGACATGGTCGACGACGAGGAGCTCATCGAGCTCGTCGAGATGGAGGTGCGCGAGCTCCTCTCCGAGTACGAGTTCCCGGGCGACGACATCCCCGTCGTGCGCGTGGCGGCCTTCCCGGCCCTCAACGGCGACGCCAAGTGGGGCGACTCGATCGCCGAGCTCATGCAGGCCGTGGACGACTACATCCCGACCCCGGAGCGCGAGACCGACAAGCCCTTCCTCATGCCCGTCGAGGACGTCTTCACGATCACCGGTCGTGGCACCGTCATCACCGGTCGCATCGAGCGCGGCATCATCAAGGTCAACGAGGAGGTCGAGATCATCGGCATCCGCGAGGGCTCGCAGAAGAGCACCGTCACCGGTGTCGAGATGTTCCGCAAGCTCCTCGACGAGGGCCAGGCGGGCGAGAACGTCGGTCTGCTCCTCCGTGGCACCAAGCGCGAGGACGTCGAGCGCGGCATGGTCGTGATCAAGCCGGGCACGACCACCCCGCACACCAACTTCGACGCCTCGGTCTACATCCTGTCGAAGGACGAGGGCGGCCGTCACACGCCGTTCTTCAACAACTACCGTCCGCAGTTCTACTTCCGGACCACGGACGTGACGGGCGTCGTGACCCTGCCCGAGGGCACCGAGATGGTCATGCCGGGTGACAACACCGAGATGTCGGTCGAGCTCATCCAGCCCATCGCGATGGACGAGGGCCTGCGCTTCGCCATCCGCGAAGGCGGCCGCACCGTCGGCGCCGGCCGCGTCGTCAAGATCACCAAGTGATCTGAGCGCCCCAGGGCGCACCTGCACCACCCGAGACCCCGTCTCCCGTGAGGGAGGCGGGGTCTCGTGCGTCCGTCGTGTGCCGGCCCGGCAGGATGGGGTCATGGGGTTCACGAGGGCTGAGCTGGAGTCGTTCCGCGACGTCGAGGTCCCGGACCTCCTGCCGCCCGTCGACCAGCCGCTGCGGCTCCTGTTCGTCGGGATCAACCCGGGCCTGTGGACCGCCGCCACCCAGAGCCACTTCGCCCGGCCCGGCAACCGCTTCTACCCCGCGCTGCTGCGCGCGGGGATCGTGCCGAGGCCCATCGACCCGTCGACGGGCATGACCGACGAGGACCGCGAGGAGCTGCGCCGACGCGGCATCGGCATCACCAACGTCGTGCCGCGGGCGACGGCTCGGGCCGACGAGCTCACGACCGAGGAGCTGCGCGCGGGCGGTGAGCGCCTCCGCGCACTCGTGGCCGAGCGCAATCCGTCCGTCGTGGCCGTCGCCGGCGTCACCGCCTACCGGACGGCGTTCGGCCAGCGCGGCGCGAAGGTCGGGGAGCAGCCCGACCGCTGGGGCAGCTCGCGCGTGTTCGTGGTGCCCAACCCCTCCGGCCTCAACGCGCACGACACCGTCGACACCCTTGCCGTGGCGTACGCCGAGGCGGCGCGGGCCGCCGGGGTGCTCCAGACGCCGTCCCGGACCTGACCCTCTGACCCTCGCTCGGCGGCCGGGCGCCCGTCAGGCGGCCCAGGGCGGCGGGAGCAGACCGTGCTGGACGAGCAGCCACTCGACGCGCTCGCGCTCGTGGTCGAGCTCCTCCCCGGGCGGCAGGACCGCCAGCAGGTGGGCACAGCCCGCCATCTCGGCGGCCTCGCCGAGCACCCGGTCGTAGGCCAATCGGCAGCCCTCGTACTTCGCGAAGCGCATCCCGCCCGTGTGGAACCTGGCGTGGAGCCGTCGCAGGTCGGCGCCCACCTGCTCGACCGGCCGGCCGAGCGGGACCACGTCGGCCCCGTGCCTGCGACGCCGCGCCCGCTCGGCGAGCCGCGCGACGGCCCGGGCGCTGCGCCACTCGTGGAGGTCGCCGCGCAGGGCGGCACAGGCCACCCGCATCACCGCGAGGGCCAGCAGCAGCAACCCGACGGTCGCGAGACCGCTCCTCATGACTCCACGGTACGCCGGGTGCACGCAGGGCGTCAGCCCATGTCGACGCCCTCGAAGTCCTCGGGGACGTAGTCGCGCTTCTCGACCAGGACCATCCAGTTGCCGGAGTTGTCCCGCATCAGGGCCTCGACGCCGTACGGCCGCTCCTCCGGCTCCTGGAGGAACTCCACGCCTTTGGCCCTCAGGTCCTCGTAGGTCGCTCGGCAGTCGTCGACGTTCATCCCGACGCCGGGCAGCCCGCCCTCGTCCTGGGCCCGTCGCATCGCCTCGATGAGGTAGTCCGGGAGAGGGCCGCTCGGGGTGGTGAGGTGGAGGTGGATCTCGGGCTGCTTCGGGTGGAAGACCGTGCACCAGCGGAAGTCGGGCCCGAGCTGCAGGTCGTCGCCGACCTCGAAGCCGAGCACGTCGGTGTAGAAGGCGAGGGACTCGTCGATGTCCTGGACCCACACGGACAGGAGGGAGATGTTGGTGATCATGCGACGAGCCTAGGAAGGGCGCGCCCCGTCGTGCTTCTCCTGCGTTGCGGTCCTCCCGGCAGCGTCCCGCCTCTCGACGAGCCCGGCCATGAAGACGTAGCACCCGGGGATGCGCGGGTTGCCGGCCGCCGCGTAGCGCCGCTGGAAGTCGCTCGGGCTCTCGCCGACGATCTCCCGGAACCGCGAGCTGAACGAGCCGAGGCTGCTGTAGCCCACCGCGTGGCACACCTCGGTGACGGTCAGGTTGGCCGCGCGCAGCAGGTCCTGGGCCCGCTCGACGCGTCGCTCGGCGAGGTACGCCGCCGGCGTCGCGCCGTACGTCAGCGCGAACGACCGCAGGAAGTGGTACCGGCTCATCCCGGCGAGGTCCGCGAGGCGGTCGAGGTCGAAGGGCTCGGCGAAGTGCCGGTCGAGGTGGTCGCGGGTGCGGCGAAGGTGCACCAGGACATCGCCGGGGACGCGGCGCTCCCCGGACGGGCTGTCGCTCATCCGAGCAGGGCCTTTACGGCGCCCCGGAACGCCGAGGTGTGCGCGTCGACGTCGGACCGGTGGTGGAACGGCGAGAACAGCGACATGTTGTGGAAGGGCGCCAGCAGCACCCCCCGGTTGACGGTCCAGAGGTGGAAGAACGCGTCGAGCTCCTCGTCGACGGCCGCCGCAGCCTCCGCGCCGGTGCGCGGCGGCGGGCAGAACCAGTACTCCGCCCGGCAGCCGAGCCGCTGCACGTGCCAGGGCAGGTCGTGCTCGGCGATGACGTCGCGGATCCCGTCGGTGAACTGCTCCGCCAGGGGGATGGCGACGTCGAAGTCCTCCTGCCGCAGGGCGGTCGAGAGCGTGGCCCGCACGGCTGCCATGGCGAGCGCCGAGCCCGACAGGGTGCCGCCGACCCCGGCGACGTCGATGTCGTGACCGAGCATCGGGCCCTCCAGACGCGCGGCGACCTCCTCGGTCATGCCGTAGGCCGCGACGGGGATTCCCCCGCCGATCGGCTTGCCGATGACCACCAGGTCGGGCTCCAGGTCCCAGGCCGCGGTCGCTCCACCGGGTCCGGCGCAGATCGTGTGCGTCTCGTCGTTGACGAGCAGCACCCCGTGGCGCCGGGTGACCTCCCGGACGGCCGCGAGGTAGCCGTCGTCGGGCAGCACGATCCCGATGTTGGTCAGCGCCGGCTCCATCAGCAGACAGGCCACGTCGCCCTCGGCGAGCCGGGCGTCGAGCGCGTCGAGGTCGTTGAACGGGACCACGGCGGTCGTGGTGGCCACGTCGACCTGCGGGCCGAGCGCCCCCGGACGCGGGACCACCCGGTCGCCGGCACGGCCGTCCTCGAGCACGCCGAGGGTCTCGTCGACGGTGCCGTGGTAGCACCAGTCCATCACCGCGATCCGGGGCCGCCCCGTGAGGTGGCGGGCGAAGCGGAGCACGAAGCGGTTGGCGTCGGTGGCCGTCATCGCCATCTGCCAGCGGGGGAGACCGAAGCGTCTGCTCAGCTCGCCAGCGACCCAGGCGGCGTCCGTCGAGGGCAGCATCGTGGTGATGCCCCGCTCGGTGCGCTCGCGCACCGCCTCGGCGACGGCCGGCAGGCAGTGACCGGTCATCGACCCGGTGTCTCCCAGGCACAGGTCGACGTAGTCGAGGCCGTCGACGTCGGTGAATCGACCGCCCCCGGCCGACTCCACGAACAGGGGGAACGAGCCCGGCCAGCGGGTCATCCACGGCATCGGGACGCCGGCGAGGAGGTGCTCGCCGGCCTCCGCAGCGAGCCTCGCCGAGGTCGGGTGGAGGTCGACGAAGCGCTGCTCCTCCTCGGCGTGCAGGGCTGCCAGACGCCGGCGGTCCACGACGGTCACGGTCGAGGCCTCACAGCGCGCTGCCGACGTACTTCGTCTCGAGGTACTCCTCGATGCCCTCGAAGCCGCCCTCGCGTCCGAAGCCGGAGTGCTTCACGCCGCCGAACGGCGCGGCCGGGTTGGACACGATGCCGGTGTTGACGCCGACCATGCCGAACTCCAGCGCCTCGCTCACCCGCAGCACCCGGGCGTGGTCGCGCGTGAAGACGTAGGCAACCAGGCCGTACTCCGTGTCGTTGGCGCGCTGCAGCGCCTCGTCCTCGTCGGCGAAGGTCGATACGGGTGCGACGGGGCCGAAGATCTCCTCGCGGAACACCCGCGCGTCAGCGGGTACGTCGACCAGCACGGTGGGCGGGTAGAAGTGACCCGCGCCCTCGGGTACCTCGCCGCCGACGAGTGCGCGTGCTCCGGCGGAGACCGCCTCGTCGACCAGCTCGTGGACGCCCGCGCGCGCCTTGTCGGTGATGAGGGGACCGACGTCGACCCCATCCCGGGTGCCGTCGCCGACCGTGAGCGCGCCCATCCGCTCGGCGAACCGGCGGGAGAACTCCGCGGCGACGGACTCGTGCACCAGGAACCGGTTGGCCGACGTGCAGGCCTCGCCGATGTTGCGCATCTTGGCGAGCATGGCGCCCTCGACCGCGGCGTCGAGGTCGGCGTCCTCGAAGACGATGAACGGGGCGTTGCCGCCGAGCTCCATCGACACCCGCAGCAGCTGGTCGGAGGCCTGGGCGACGAGCTTCCTGCCGACCGCCGTCGACCCGGTGAAGGTCAGCTTGCGCAGCCGCGGGTCCTTGATGATCGGTTCGCACACGCCGCCGGAGTCGGTGGTGGTGACGACGTTGAGCACGCCGGCGGGCAGGCCGACCTCCTCGAGGAGTGCGGCCAGGGCCAGCATGGTGAGCGGCGTCTCGGCGGCGGGCTTGACCACCATGGTGCAGCCGGCGGCGATGGCCGGACCGATCTTGCGCGTCCCCATGGCGAGTGGGAAGTTCCACGGGGTGATCATCAGAGTCGGGCCGACGGGAGCCTTCATGGTGATCAGCCGGGTGTTGCCGGCAGGTGCGGGGGAGTAGCGACCGTGGATGCGGACGGCCTCCTCGGCGAACCACCGGAAGAACTCGGCGCCGTAGGTCACCTCGCCCCTCGCCTCGGTCAGCGTCTTGCCCATCTCGAGGGTCATCAGGCGGGCGAAGTCGTCCGCGCGCTCGGTGAGCAGCTCGAAGGCCTTGCGCAGGATCTCCCCGCGGGCGCGCGGCTCGGTGGTGCGCCACTCCCGCTGGGCGGCGGCAGCGGCGGCCAGGGCACGCTCGCCGTCGGCGGGCGTCGCGTCGGCCACCCGGGTCAGGACGCCGGCGTCGGCCGGGTTGTGCACCTCGAAGGTGCCGCCGCCGGTGGCGTCGACCCACTCGCCGCCGATGAGGAGCCGGGTCGGGACGGTCTCGATCACGGTGTTGTCAGCCATCACCCCACCTTCCCACCGGGGCCACTGGGGCCGCCGACCGCCTCGGCGAAGGCGGCCTCGAAGACGTCGAGCCCCTCGGTGAGGAGCTCGTCACCGATCGCGAGCGGGGGCAGGAACCGGAACACGTTGCCGAAGGTGCCGCAGGTCAGCGTGACCAGCCCGTTCGCGGAGCAGGCACGGTGGACGGCGGTGGCGAGCGCCGGGTCCGGCGTACGTCCTGGCCCGTCGCTGACCAGCTCGACCGCCAGCATGGCGCCACGACCGCGGATGTCGCCCACCCGGTCGGGGTGTCGCTCGGCGAGCGCGTGCAGCCGGGGCAGGAAGGCGGCCTCGACCTGACGCGCCCGGGCCGGCAGGTCCTCGGCCTCCATGGTCTCGATCGCAGCGAGCGCGGCCGCGCAGGCGACGGGGTTGCCGCCGTAGGTTCCCCCCAGCCCGCCCACGTGGACGGAGTCCATCACCTCGGCACGTCCCGTCACGGCAGCCAGCGGCAGGCCGCCGGCCATGCCCTTGGCGGTGGTGACCAGGTCGGGCACGACGCCCTCGTGGTCGCACGCGAACCAGTCACCGGTCCGGGCGAAGCCGGTCTGGATCTCGTCGGCGATCAGCAGGATGCCTTGCTCGCGGCACCACTCGGCGACCCGCGGCAGCCAGCCGGACGGCGGGACGATGAAGCCCCCCTCGCCCTGGATCGGCTCGATGAGCACGGCCGCGCAGTTGTCCTCGCCCACCCGGGTGTGCACGGTGGACACGAAGGCGTCGAAGGCCTCCTCGGCGCACTTCTCCGGCCCACCGGGCCAGCGGTAGGGGTAGGCCATCGGGGCGCGGTAGACCTCGCCGGCGAAGGGCCCGAAGCGGTGCTTGTAGGGCATGTTCTTCGCGGTCAGCGCCATCGTCAGGTTGGTGCGGCCGTGGTAGGCGTGGTCGAACACCACGATCGCGTCGCGTCCGGTGTGGTGACGGGCGACCTTCACCGCGTTCTCGACGGCCTCGGCGCCGGAGTTGAAGAGGGCGGAGCGCTTCTCGTGGCCGCCCGGGGTGAGCTCGGCGAGCTTCTCGCAGACCGCGACGTACTCCTCGTAGGGCGTGACCATGAAGCAGGTGTGGGTGAAGTCGGCGACCTGGCGCTGCACCGCCTCCACCACCCGCGGTGCGGCGTTGCCGACCGTGGTGACGGCGATGCCCGAGCCGAAGTCGATGAGCTGGTTGCCGTCGACGTCGCGGAGGATCCCGCCGCCGGCCTGCTCGACGTACACCGGCAGCGTCGTGCCGACGCCGGCCGAGACGGCCGCGACCTTGCGGGCCTGGAGGGCCTGGGACCTCGGCCCCGGGATCTCGGTGGCCAGGATCCTCTCCTGCGTCAGGCTCATGACTTCTCCTCCATGCCCCACGGGGATCCGTACCCCTCGGGCTTCGGTGCGGCGAGCAGGTCGAGGAAGGGCTTCGGCGGCATGGCCTCCGGGCCGAGCACCCCGCTGCCCGACCAGGTGCCCTCGGCGAGCAGCTCGAGCGCGACGACGGGGTTGATCGCGGTCTGCCAGACCACGCACTGGGCGCCGTGGTCGCGCATCGAGTCGGCGTTGTCGACGACGTGGTAGAGGTACGTCGACCGCGGGGCGCCGTCCTTGCCGGTGCCGGTGACGAACAGGCCGGCGCAGGTCTTGCCCTCCATGCGTGGCCCGATGGTCGCGGGGTCCGGCAGGCAGGCGGCCACCACGTCACGGGGCGAGACCTGCACCCCCTTGACCGACACGGGCTCGGTCGAGTCGAGGCCGAGCGTGTGGAGGGTGCGGAGGATGCCGATCATCTCCTCGCCCAGGCCGTACTTGAAGGTGACCCGGTCGGCGTCGACCCAGCGCGGCATCAGGAGCACCTCCTCGTGCTCGACGTGGACGCACTCGACCGGTCCGATCCCGTCGGGGAAGTCGAAGACCTCGGGCTCGGAGAAGGGCGGCAGCGTGAAGAACCCCTTCTCCAGGTCACCGCCGCCCCTCTCCCGCTCCCACACGACGGGCGGGTTGAGGCACTCCTCGATGATCGTCCACATCGAGAACCCCGGCGCGAAGACCTCGTTGCCGTCGTCGTCGCGGATGACCAGGTTGGCGCCGTCACGGGTGCCGAGCTCGTCGATGTGGTCGAAGAGCTCGTCGGCGGCATAGCGTGCGAACACGTCGGACAGCCCCGGCTCGACCCCGATGCCGAGCAGCGCGAGGCGTCCGGCTGCCTCCCACTCGGGGGCCAGGGCGAACTGCTCGTCGCCGAGCTTGACTCCGACCTTCTCGTAGGGGGCGTCCGGGTGGCGCACCGACAGGCTCATGGCCATGTCGAGGTAGTCGGCGTCGGCCGCCAGAGCCCCCGTGAAGATCGGCATCACGAAACGCGGGTCGACGGCGTTGAAGACGTGGGTGGCGCGGACCTCCCGGGCGAGCGCCGTCACCGCCTCCGCGTCGGAGGCGTCGACCTGTGCGGCGGTGAAGCGCTCCTCTCCAGCACGGCGTCCGCGCGCCGCAGTGACGGTGCGCTCGGCCCGCTCGAGGTCGTAGTCGGCGACCACCCACGCCTCGAAGAAGTCGCGGTCCGCCGCGATCCGGGCGGCGGCGTCACCAACCCCGCCGGCTCCGACCATCAGCACGCGCATCGGCTCAGGCACTCGTCGTCTCTCCTCGGTCGCAGGGTGGGGGCGGGTCACTTCTTGGGCGTCGAGGCGCGCAGCGAGCTCACGACCTGGGCGCCCACGACGAGCAGCACGGCGATCACGAACATCGAGAAGCCGACGACGTTGGCCTCGGCGGGGATGCCGCGGCGGGAGGCGACGTAGACGAACTTGGGGAACGTCGCCTCGTTGCCGGAGACGAAGTTGGTGATGATGAAGTCGTCGAAGGACAGCGAGAACGCGAGCATCGCGGCACCCGCGATGCCGGGCAGGATCAGCGGGAACGTGACCTTCCAGAAGGTCTGCATCGGGCTGGCGTAGAGGTCCTGCGCCGCCTCCTCGATCCGCGGGTCGAGGGACTGGATGCGGGCCCGGACGGTCACCACCACGAAGCTCAGGCAGAACATGATGTGGGAGAAGACGATCGTGGTGAAGCCGAGGTTGATGCCGATGTTGGCGAAGCCCTGCACGAAGATCGTCAGCAGTGCCGCGCCCATGACGATCTCGGGGGTGGCCATCGGCACGAAGATCAGCAGGTTGCTCGCGGCCTTGCCGCGGAAGCGGTAGCGGACCATGGCGAGCGCCATGAGCGTGCCGAGCACCGTGGCCACGATCGTGGAGATCACACCGACCTGCAACGAGGTCACCAGCGACTCGCAGACGCCCGGCACGCCGCACGGGTCCTGCCAGTGCTCCCAGGTGAAGCCCTGCCACACGATGTTGGTCTTGCCGTGGTCGTTGAAGGAGAAGGCGAACGTGTAGGCGACGGGCAGGAAGAGGTAGAGGAGCACCAGGACGGCCGACAGGATCGCGAAGTGGTTGGCCAGCCACAGCTGCGCCCGCTTGGCGGTCGAGGGGCGGTAGGCGGGCGAGTGCTCGGTCGCCGGGGCCGGCGTCGTCGGAGGGGTCATCGTGGCCACGTCACACCAGCTCCTCGGTGCCGAAGCGGCGTACGTAGAGGAAGACCATCACCAAGATGGCGGCCATGAGGGTGAACGACAGTGCCGCCGCCACCGGGTAGCCGCCGGGGACGGCGAGGAACTGGTCGTTGATGACGTTGCCGACCATCTTCCCGCGCTGGGGGCCGAGCAGCTCCATGTTGACGAAGTCGCCGGCCGCCGGGATGAAGGTCAGCAGCGTCCCGGCCAGCACGCCGGGCATCGACATCGGCAGCGTGACGGTGCGGAAGGTGGTGAACCCGTTGGCGTACAGGTCGCCTCCCGCCTCGATCACCCGCGGATCGGCGCGCTCGAGCGAGGCGTAGATCGGCAGCACCATGAAGGGCAGGAAGTTGTAGGTCAGGCCCGCGACCACGGCCACCGGGGTGTTGATGATGCTGCCCCCGGGCAGGAGGTTGAGGAACTCCAGGGTGCCGACCACCCACGCCTCGTCCGCGAGGATCTGCGACCACGCGAAGGTGCGCAGGATGAAGGACGTGAAGAAGGGCGCGATGACGCAGATCAGCATCAGGTTGCGCCAGCGCCCGGCCTTGAACGCCATCGCGTAGGCCAGCGGGTAGGACACGACGAAGGCGAAGAATGTCGCCAGCCCGGCGTAGAGGAAGGACCGCGCGAAGTGCGGCGCGTAGTCGGTCAGCGCGCTGGCGTAGTTCTCGAAGTTGAGGTCGCGGTAGTAGTAGCCCGGGAAGCCGGGGTAGCGGCTCTGCAGGCTCACCGACGCCAGCTGCACCAGCGGGAGCAGGAAGAAGACGCCGAGCCACAGCACGCCCGGAAGCAGCAGGAGGTACGCCGTCCAGCTGCGCTTCTTCGTCTCGGGCGCCGGAGGAGCCGGCGTCACCGCCGGGTCGCCGGCCACGTGGGCCAGAGCGCTCATGCGCTGGCCTCCACCGGGACCCCGAACGCGTGGCCGGGGTTCCAGGTCAGCCAGACCTCGTCGCCCGGGCGCAGGTCGAGCGGCTCGACGTCGAGGTTCTGCTCGTAGCAGCTCCAGGTGGTGCCGCTGGGCATGTCGACGAGGTAGCTGGTCGCCACCCCGAGGAACGACACGTCGCGCACGACGCCCTTGACGTCGTTGCCGACGCCCTCGGGCTGCTTGCGCGACACCGTCACCTTCTCGGGGCGTACGCCGAACAGCATCTCGCCGTCGTGCACCTGCGAGCGTCCCTCGAGGACCTTCACCTTGGTGCCGAGGACGTCGGCGACCAGGTGGTCGCCGTCGCGGCCCTCGATCCGGCCGACCCCGGTGTTGGCCTGGCCCAGGAAGTTGGCCACGAACTTGGTGCGGGGGAGGTCGTAGAGCTCCGCGGGCGGGCCGAGCTGCTCGATGCGGCCCTTGTTCATCACCGCGACCGTGTCGGCCATGGTCATGGCCTCCTCCTGGTCGTGGGTGACGTGGATGAAGGTCAGGCCCACCTCGGTCTGGATGCGCTTGAGCTCGACCTGCATCTCGCGCCGGAGCTTGAGGTCGAGGGCGCCGAGCGGCTCGTCGAGCAGCAGCACCTCCGGGTGGTTGACCAGCGCCCGGGCCAGCGCGACGCGCTGCTGCTGCCCGCCCGAGAGCTGGGCGGGCTTGCGCGCCGCGAAGGGGGTCATCTGCACCAGCTCGAGGGCGTCGTCCGCGTGCTGCGCCGCGTCCTTGACCTTGCGACGCTTCGGGCCGAAGGCGACGTTGTCGCGGATGGTCAGGTGGGGGAAGAGCGCGTAGGACTGGAAGACGGTGTTGACCGGTCGCTCGTAGGGCCGCGACCCGGTGAGGTCGGTGTCGCCGATCCGCACCCGCCCGGCAGTGGGCTGCTCGAGGCCCGCGACCATCCGCAAGGTGGTGGTCTTCCCGCACCCCGAGGGCCCGAGCAGCGCGAAGAACGAGCCGCGCGGGACGGTCAGGTCGATGTCGTCGACGGCGGTGAAGTCGCTGAAGGTCTTGGTCACGCTCTCGAGCTGGAGGTCGCCTCGCGCCTCGCGGAATCCGGCCATGTCAGTTCCCCATCACCTTCGTGGACCACAGGTCGGCGTACAGGATGTCCTCGTCCGCGTCGAGCACCCGGAACTGCTGGACGTTGTTGTCGGCGATGAAGTCGGTGGTCGGGAAGATCCACGGGCTCTCGGCGAGCTCGGGGTCGATCTTCTCCATCTCGGCCTGGGCGCCCTCGACGGGGCACACGTAGTTGACCCAGGCGGCCACCTGCGCGGCGACGGCAGGGTCGTAGTAGTAGTCCATCAGCCGCTGGGCGTTCCGGCGGTGCGTCGAGGTGATGGGGACCATCAGGTTGTCCGACCACAGCGTGCCGCCCGACTCGGGCAGGGTGAAGGTCCAGTTGGGGTCCTCGGTGTCGTAGGCGAGGACGAAGATGTCACCGCTCCACGTGATGCCCGCCACCGCGTTTCCACTGGTGAGGTCCTCCATGTAGGAGTTGCCCTTCACCTTGCGGATGTAGCCCTCGTCGATCTTCTGCTCGATGAAGTCGAGCGCCTTCTCGAACTCCGCCTGGCCCCAGTCGCTCTCGATGTCGACGCCCTGGGACTGCATGACCAGGCCGGCCGTGTCGCGGAACTCCGAGAGCACCACGATCCGGCCCTTGAGGTCGTCGGTCCACAGGTCGTCGAGCGACTTCAGCTCACGACCGACCTTCTCCCTGTTGTAGCCGATGCCCGCGAAGCCGCTCTGCCACGTGATCGAGTTGAGGCGGCCGGGGTCGAAGGAGGCGTCCTTGAGCGGTTGCAGGAGGTTGCTGACCACGTTGGGCATCTGGATGAGCTCGAGCGGCTGGACCACCTGGTCGCGGATCAGCCGGGCCGCCATCCAGTCGGTCAGGGTGATGATGTCGCGGTCGATGCTCTGGCCCGCTCGCAGCTGGGGGCCGACCTTCGCGTAGTAGGAGTCGTTGTCGTCGACCTCCTCGAAGTAGCTGACGTCGATGCCGCTCTGCTCCCGGAACGCGTCGAGGGTCGGGGACGTCGTCTCCTTGCCGTTCATGTCGAGGTAGGCCGTCCAGTTGGCCCACTTGAGGGTCTTCTCGGTGTCGGAGACGTCGGTGGGGAGGTCGAGGGCAGCGACCCCGCCGGCCGCCGGCGGCTCGGGCGGGGCGCAGCCGGTGAGCGCCAGGCCCGCGCCTGCGGCGACGCCGGTGCCGAGCAGCGCGCGGCGGCTCAGCCCGCCGCCTGCGGCCGCCGTCAACGCAGCGGCCGGCGCAGACCGGGGGCGCCGCCGCCTCGGGATGGGTGTCATCAGTCGATCTCCTCCGCGTCGCTGCTCGGCTCTCGCCGTCTAGATCTCGATGTTCGCCATGACGTGCTTGATGCGCGTGTAGTCCTCGAAGCCGTACATCGAGAGGTCCTTGCCGTAGCCGGACTTCTTGTAGCCGCCGTGCGGCATCTCCGCGACGAGGGGGATGTGGGTGTTGATCCACACGCACCCGAAGTCCAGCGCCTTCGACATCCGCATGGCGCGGCCGAAGTCCTTGGTCCACACCGACGACGCCAGGCCGTAGTCGACGCCGTTGGCCCAGCGGACCGCCTCCTCCTCGTCGGTGAAGCGCTGCACCGTGATGACGGGGCCGAAGATCTCGTTCTGGATCGCCTCGTCGTCCTGCCGCAGCCCGGAGAGGACGGTCGGCTCGAGGAAGTAGCCCTCGCCGAGGTCCGTACGACGGTTGCCGCCGGCGGACACGGTGGCATGGGCCGGCAGGTTCTCGATGAACCCGCTCACCCGGGCCAGCTGGGTCGCGTTGTTGACGGGGCCGAAGAGCGCGTCCTCGTCGTCGGGCAGGCCCACCGGCGCCGACCCCTTCGCGTAGTCGGCGAGTGCGGCCACGAAGTCGTCGTGGATGCCGGGGGCGACGAGGACGCGGGTGGCCGCGGTGCAGTCCTGGCCGGCGTTGAAGTATCCGGCGATCGCGATCCCCTCGACCGCGGCCTCGATGTCGGCGTCGTCGAAGACCACGACCGGTGCCTTGCCGCCCAGCTCGAGGTGCACCCGCTTGACCTGCTGGGCGGCGCTCGCCGCGACCTCGGCCCCGGCCCGGACGGACCCGGTGATCGCGACCAGCCCCGGCGTCGGGTGCTCGACGAGGAGGCGTCCGGTCTCGCGATCCCCGGTCACCACGTTGAGCGTGCCGGCGGGCAGGTGCTCGGCGGCGAGCTCGGCCAGCCGCAGGGTGCTCTCCGGCGTGGTGTCGCTCGGCTTGAGGACGACGGTGTTGCCGGCCGCGAGGGCCGGGCCGATCTTCCAAACGGCCATGAGCAGGGGGTAGTTCCACGGTGTCACCTGGCCGACGACGCCGATGGGCTCGCGCCGGATCCACGACGTGTGACCGGCCAGGTACTCGCCGGCCGCCTTGCCCTCCAGCACCCGTGCCGCGCCGGCGAAGAAGCGCAGCTGGTCCACCATCGGGGGGATCTCCTCGCTCGCCGTGAGCGATTTGATCTTGCCGGTGTTGGCCGACTCGAGGGCGATCAGCTCCTCGGCGTGCGACTCGATCGCGCCGGCGATCCCCAGGAGGGCCTGCTGCCGCTCCGACGGCGTCGTGCGACCCCACTCCTCGAAGGCCCGGCCGGCCGCCTCGTAGGCCGCGTCGACCTCCTCCGCCCCGCTGACGGGCGCATGGGCGACCACCTGGCCGGTCGTCGGGTCGACGACGTCGCTCGTGGCGCCGGCGCCGTCGACGTACGTGCCACCGATGAAGTTGCGCAGCGTGCGTGGGCTGGTCACGGGGGTCCTCCCGGTCGGGTGCAGTGAGGGGAGAGTAGGACGGGTGGGGCGCCGATCGCCATACTTGTTGCCGAAGATTGTGCGGGAATCGCAGAATTAACAGCCGCGAAATGCGGATTCCATGCTCGGTGACTTGCGAACCATTGGTTGGGGCACCACCATGGGCGCCATGAGCACGCGATGCGGAGCGAAGCCGTGACCGAGGGAGTCGTGCGGCTCGACGCGACCGCCAAGCGCATCATCGAGCTGCTCCAGGAGGACGGCCGGATCTCCTACGCCGCCATCGCGAAGGCGGTCGGCCTGTCCGAGGCTGCCGCGCGTGCGCGGGTGCAGAAGCTGCTCGACTCCGAGGTGATGCAGGTCGTGGCGGTCACCGACCCGACCCAGGTCGGGTTCACGCGACAGGCCATGATCGGCGTCCGCACGGAGGGCGACCCGATGAAGGTGGGCGACCGCCTGGCGCAGCTGCGCGAGGTCGACTACGTGGTCACCACCGCCGGCAGCTTCGACCTCCTCGTCGAGGTGGTGTGCGAGGACGACCCGCACCTGCTCGACGTCATCCGTCAGGTCCGAGAGCTCGAGGGCGTCGTCTCCTCGGAGACCTTCGTCTACCTCAAGCTCAACAAGCAGCACTACAACTGGGGTACACGATGAGCATCGACCAGTCGTTCGACTACCAGGCCGCCGGCCGCGACCACCTCTGGCTGCACTTCACCCGGCACTCGACCTACGAGAACGGTGGCGAGATGCCGCTGATCGTGCGGGGCGAGGGCCACAAGATCTGGGACAGCCACGGCCGCGAGTACATCGACGGCCTCGCCGGCCTCTTCGTCGTGCAGGTGGGCCACGGCCGCGAGGAGCTGGCCGAGGCCGCGGCGAGGCAGGCGAAGGAGCTGGCGTTCTTCCCGCTGTGGTCCTTCGCCCACCCGCGTGCCGTCGAGCTGGCCGACCGGGTCGCCGCGATGGCACCCGGAGACCTCAACCGCGTCTTCTTCACCACCGGTGGCGGTGAGGCGGTCGAGTCGGCGTGGAAGCTCGCCAAGCAGTACTACAAGCTCACCGGCAGGCCCAACAAGCACAAGGTGATCTCCCGCGCGGTCGCCTACCACGGCACGCCGCAGGGCGCGTTGTCGATCACGGGCATCCCGCCGCTCAAGGAGATGTTCGAGCCACTCGTCCCGGGTGCGCACAAGGTGCCCAACACCAACTTCTACCGGCGTCCGGAGTACGTCGGCGACGACGAGAAGGCGTTCGGGCGCTGGGCCGCGGACCGCATCGCCGAGGCGATCGAGTTCGAGGGCCCGGACACCGTCGCCGCGGTGTTCCTCGAGCCCGTCCAGAACGCCGGCGGCTGCTTCCCGCCGCCTCCCGGCTACTTCGAGCGGGTCCGCGAGATCTGCGACGAGTACGACGTCCTGCTCGTGTCCGACGAGGTCATCTGTGCGTTCGGCCGGGTGGGGGAGATGTTCGGCGCGGCCGAGTTCGGCTACCAGCCCGACATCATCACCTGCGCCAAGGGCATGACGTCGGGCTACTCGCCGATCGGGGCGATGCTCGCCAGCGACCGCCTGTTCGAGCCGTTCAAGAGCGGTACGACGGCCTACGCGCACGGCTACACCTTCGGCGGCCACCCCGTCTCCTCGGCGGTGGCGATGGCCAACCTCGACATCTTCGAGCGCGAGGGCCTCACCGACCACGTCCAGCAGAACGCTCCCGCGTTCCGGGCGACCCTGGAGAAGCTGCTCGACATCCCGATCGTCGGCGACGTGCGCGGGCACGGCTACTTCTACGGCATCGAGCTGGTCAAGGACCGCGAGACCAAGGAGACGTTCGACGACGCGGAGTCCGAGCGGCTGCTCCGCGGCTACCTCTCCGGAGCACTGTGGGAGGCCGGCCTCTACTGCCGCGCCGACGACCGCGGCGACCCGGTCATCCAGCTCGCGCCGCCGCTCATCATCGGCCAGCCCGAGTTCGACGACATCGAGCAGCGGCTGCGCTCGGTGCTCACCGGAGCGCTCGAGCACCTCTGACCCCTGGGTCCCCGGACCGCCTGCGCTGATGTGCGTCCGAGGCGGGGGAGCGGGGAGGATGGGCTGCGTGAACGACGTCGTACGCCCCGCCCGCCCGCACCACAAGCTGACCGCGGACGGGCGCCGCATGCGCGAGGTGCTCACCTACTCGCGGCGGGGCAGCCGGTTCACTCCGCGGCAGGCCGAGTCGTGGGCCGCCCACCACGCCGACTGGGTGATCCCCGAGGAGGCCGTCGACCGGGCCGGGTTCTCGCTCGCGGAGTGGTTCGGTCGCGAGGCGCCCCTCATCGTCGAGATCGGACCCGGCATCGGTGAGGCGACCTCGGTGCTCGCGGCTGCGCGTCCCGACCACAACGTGCTCGCCCTCGAGGTGTGGCTCCCCGGCATCGCCGACTCCCTGTGGCGCGTCGCGGAGGCGGGCGCCGACAACGTGCGCTTCTGCTCCGTCGACGCCGTCTGGACCCTCGAGAACCTCCTGGGCCCGGCCAGCCTGACCGAGCTGTGGACCTTCTTTCCCGACCCGTGGCGCAAGACCAAGCACCGCAAGCGCCGGCTGGTCAACCCGGCCAACGCCGCGCTCGCCTCGTCGCGGCTGGTGCCCGGCGGCGCATGGCGCCTGGCCACCGACTGGGCCGACTACGCCGACCAGATGCGCGAGGTCCTCGACGCCGAGCCGACCCTCGAGGGAGGCCGCGTCCAGCGGTGGGACGAGCGGCCGGTCACCCGGTTCGAGCGGAAGGGCCGCGACGTCGGCCGCGACATCGCCGACTTCTGCTACCGACGGTCCGACCGGGGCTGATCGAGCACCAGCCCGGCTCCTCGCAGGAGGTGCTCGAGCCGCAGGCGCTCCGCGTCGCGGTCGGCGCCCTCGCGCATGCCGGTCAGCAGGTCGGGCACCCCGAGCGCCCGTGCCGCCAACGCCAGGAGGTCGTCGTACGCCGCCACGGTGCCGCGCCGACGTGCCATCGGCGTCCCCGGGGCGGGGGACAGCACCTCGCGACGCACGCGCCGCAGGGCGGCTGCGAGCTCCTCGATCGACGGGGTCGACGGGGCCGCTGGGGCAGGGGCGACCCGGGTGCGGATGCGCCGCACGAGCCTGCCGAGCTCCGCCTGGTGGAGGACGGTGCCGACCGCTGCACCCAGCATCAGGGTGCAGAGGAGCAGCGTGACCGGGCCGGCCATCCGTCGACGGTAGGTCCCCTCCCGGGAGGGGGACAAGAGGCGTTCGGCCCGGGCCGCCGAGCGCCCCGTCGCGTGCGATTTGGCGTGGGGATGCCACGTCTGCCAAGATGTTCCGGTTGCTCCGGCGGGTCGCCGGGGTGCGGCACACACCTTGACTTCTGAATCGCGTCTCCTTGATCGAGCCAGTCGTCCTGCGTGCACCGCACCGGATCGCCACGGTGATCGGAGACCCGACCAGATCCGCCGACCGGCGGGTGCCACCCAGAGAAACACCGCCTCCCCACGGAGTCGTGTCACGAGTAAGCAACGCGACACGCCCGACCGCGGGGGTCGGAGGGTGGAGGAGAGACAGGCGGCGCCCGCCCACCAGGGGCCGGAAGCCGAAACCAGACCAGGCGTACGAGATCGAAGAGGACACGGACCTATGGCGGGACAGAAGATCCGCATCAGGCTCAAGGCCTATGACCACGAGGTGATCGACACCTCGGCGCGGAAGATCGTGGACACCGTCACCCGTACGGGTGCGAAGGTCGCCGGCCCTGTGCCGCTGCCGACCGAGAAGAACGTGTACTGCGTCATCCGTTCGCCCCACAAGTACAAGGACTCCCGCGAGCACTTCGAGATGCGCACCCACAAGCGCCTGATCGACATCATCGACCCGACGCCGAAGACCGTCGACTCGCTGATGCGTCTCGACCTGCCTGCCGGTGTCGACATCGAGATCAAGCTCTGAGGCGACGACATGGCTAAGACTTTCGAACGCAACGTGAAGGGGCTGCTGGGCACCAAGCTCGGCATGACCCAGCTCTGGGACGAGAACAACAAGGTCGTCCCCGTCACCGTGATCGCGGCCGCGACCAACGTCGTGACCCAGGTCCGCCAGCCCGAGGTGGACGGCTACAACGCCATCCAGGTCGGCTTCGGCGAGGTCGAGGCCCGCAAGGTCAACTCGCCCGAGGCCGGTCACTTCACCAAGGCCGGCGTCACGCCGCGTCGTCACGTCGCGGAGATCCGCACCGCCGACGCCGCGAGCTACACCGTGGGCCAGGAGCTGACCGTCGAGACCTTCGCCGCGGGCGAGGAGATCGACGTCACCGGCACCAGCAAGGGCAAGGGCTTCGCCGGCACGATGAAGCGACACGGCTTCTCCGGCGTCTCCGCCTCGCACGGTGCGCACCGCAACCACCGCAAGCCGGGCTCCATCGGCGCCTGCGCCACCCCGGGTCGCGTGTTCAAGGGCACCCGCATGTCGGGCCGCATGGGCAACGACACGGTGACCACCCAGAACCTGACGGTGCACGCCGTCGACGCCGACAAGGGCCTGATCCTCGTCAAGGGCGCCGTTCCCGGCCCCAAGAACGGTCTCGTCGTCCTTCGCTCGGCCGCCAAGAACTCCGCCGCTACTGGCAAGGAGGCCTGAGCATGGCTGTCAAGACCGTGAAGGTCGACCTCCCCGCCGAGATCTTCGGCGTCGAGGTCAACATCCCCCTGATCCACCAGGTCGTCGTGGCCCAGCAGGCCGCTGCGCGTCAGGGCACGCACGCCACCAAGACCCGCGGCGAGGTCCGCGGCGGTGGCCGCAAGCCCTACAAGCAGAAGGGCACCGGCCGCGCCCGTCAGGGCTCGACCCGCGCTCCGCAGTTCGCCGGCGGTGGCACCGTCCACGGCCCGCAGCCGCGCAGCTACGACCAGCGCACCCCCAAGAAGATGAAGGCCGCCGCCCTGCGCGGTGCCCTCTCCGACCGGGCCCGCAACGACCGCGTCCACGTGGTCGACGGCCTGGTGTCGGGCGACAAGCCCTCCACCAAGGCCGCGCTCGCCGCGCTGACCTCGCTGACCGACCGGGTGGGCTACCTCGTGGTGCTCGAGCGCTCCGACGCCCTCACCTGGCTCTCGCTGCGCAACGCGCCCGAGGTCCACATCGTCGCCGTCGACCAGCTCAACACCTACGACGTGCTGGCCGCTGACGACGTGGTCTTCACCAAGGGTGCCTACGACGCCTTCGTGAACGGCACCAGCGTCGGCGACGCTGCTGCCCCGGCCGCCAAGGCCGAGACGGCCGAGAAGCCCGCCGCGACCGAGCAGGCCACCGACGAGCCGGTCCTCCCGGCCGGTGCGAAGGCCCCGCTCAAGAGCGGCAAGAACCCGAAGGGCTACGAGGTCCAGGGCCTCGAGTCCGGCACCTACCTCGTCGAGGGCGACGCCGCCTACGACGTCGCGGGTGGCGACTTCTGGTTCAAGTCCGTCGAGGACGCCGAGGCCGCCGGCCTGACCCGCGCCGACGAGAAGGAGAGCGACAAGTGAGCACCCTGCACAAGGACCACCGCGACGTCCTGATCGCCCCGGTCGTGTCGGAGAAGAGCTACGGCCTGCTCGACGCCAACAAGTACACCTTCATCGTCCACCCGGACGCCAACAAGACCGAGATCAAGATCGCGGTCGAGAAGGTCTTCGACGTCAAGGTCACCTCGGTCAACACGATCAACCGCCAGGGCAAGACGCGTCGCACCCGCTACGGCATGGGCAAGCGTCCCAACACCAAGCGCGCGATCGTCAGCCTCGCCGAGGGTCACCGCATCGACATCTTCGGAGGTCCGGTCTCCTGACCGGGCTCCTGACTAGGAAACTGATATGGCTATCCGCAAGTACAAGCCGACCACCCCGGGCCGTCGTGGCTCGTCGGTGGCCGACTTCGTCGAGATCACCCGGTCCACGCCCGAGAAGTCGCTGACGCGCCCGCTGCCGAAGAACGGCGGCCGCAACAACCAGGGCCGCATCACCACCCGGCACAAGGGTGGCGGCCACAAGCGCGCCTACCGCATCATCGACTTCCGTCGCTACGACAAGGACGGCGTCCCGGCGAAGGTCGCTCACATCGAGTACGACCCCAACCGCACCGCGCGCATCGCGCTGCTGCACTACGCCGACGGCGAGAAGCGCTACATCGTCGCGCCCAAGGGTCTGACCCAGGGCACCGCGGTGGAGTCCGGCCCCAACGCCGACATCAAGCCCGGCAACAACCTGCCGCTGCGCAACATCCCGGTCGGCACGACCATCCACTGCGTGGAGCTGCGACCGGGCGGCGGCGCGAAGATCGCCCGCTCGGCCGGCAACTCCGCCCAGCTGGTCGCCCGTGAGGGAAGCCGCGCCACGCTGCGCATGCCCTCGGGCGAGATGCGCTTCGTCGACGTGCGCTGCCGCGCCACGATCGGCGAGGTCGGCAACGCCGAGCAGTCCAACATCAACTGGGGCAAGGCCGGCCGCATGCGGTGGAAGGGCGTCCGCCCGACCGTCCGCGGTGTCGTCATGAACCCGGTGGACCACCCGCACGGTGGTGGTGAGGGCAAGACGTCCGGTGGTCGCCACCCCGTCTCCCCCTGGGGCAAGCCCGAGGGCCGTACGCGCAAGCGCAAGGCCAGCGACTCCCAGATCATCCGTCGTCGCAAGTCCGGCAAGGGTAGGAAGTAACCGACATGCCTCGCAGCCTCAAGAAGGGCCCCTTCGTCGACGACCACCTTCAGAAGAAGGTGGACGCCGAGAACGAGAAGGGCAGCCACAACGTCATCAAGACCTGGTCGCGCCGGTCGATGATCGTGCCCGACATGATCGGTCACACCATCGCCGTGCACGACGGTCGCAAGCACGTCCCGGTCTTTGTGACCGACTCCATGGTCGGCCACAAGCTCGGGGAGTTCGCCCCCACCCGCACCTACCGCGGGCACGTCAAGGAAGACCGGAAGGGACGCCGTCGATGAGCACCACCGAGCGCAGCCGCACCAGTGCGCGCCGCGAGTCGCTGCTCGGCGACCAGCCGGGCGCGTTCGCCAGCGCACGCTACGTGCGGATCACCCCGATGAAGGCCCGCCGTGTCGTCGACATGGTCCGCGGCCTCCAGGTCGACGAGGCCCTGACCCTGCTGCAGTTCGCGCCGCAGGCCGCCTCCGAGACCGTCTACAAGGTGCTGGAGAGCGCGATCGCCAACGCGGAGACGACCGAGGGCCTCAACCGGGCCGACCTCGTGCTCTCCGTCGCCATGGTCGACGAGGGCCCGACGATGAAGCGTTGGCGTCCGCGTGCCCAGGGCCGTGCGACCCGCATCAACAAGCGCACCAGCCACATCACCCTCGCGGTGCAGCCGGCCGACGTGCTGGCCACGAAGAACGGCCGCGCCAACAAGAACGGAAGGGGTGCCTGATGGGTCAGAAGATCAACCCGAACGGCTTCCGCCTGGGCATCTCCACCGACCACAAGAGCCGTTGGTACGCCGACAAGCTCTACAAGTCGTACGTCGGTGAGGACGTCGCCATCCGCAAGCTGCTCTCCAAGGGCATGGAGCGGGCGGGCATCTCCAAGGTCGAGATCGAGCGCACCCGTGACCGCGTGCGGGTGGACATCCACACCGCCCGCCCGGGCATCGTCATCGGTCGCCGCGGCGCCGAGGCCGACCGCATCCGCGGTGAGCTCGAGAAGCTCACCGGCAAGCAGGTGCAGCTCAACATCCTCGAGGTCAAGCAGCCCGAGATCGACGCGCAGCTGGTCGCCCAGGGCGTTGCCGAGCAGCTCGCCGGTCGCGTGCAGTTCCGCCGCGCGATGCGCAAGGCCATGCAGACCTCGATGCGCTCCGGTGCCAAGGGCATCCGGATCCAGTGCTCGGGTCGCCTCAACGGTGCCGAGATGTCGCGCACGGAGTTCTACCGCGAGGGCCGCGTGCCCCTGCACACGCTCCGCGCCGACATCGACTACGGCTTCTACGAGGCCAAGACCACCTTCGGTCGCATCGGCGTGAAGGTCTGGATCTACAAGGGCGAGGTCGCCGGCACCCGTGCCGAGCGCCAGGCCCAGCAGGCCGCCCGCGCCGGTGCCCCCGGTCGCGGCGGTCGTCCCAACACCCGTGGCGGCGAGCGCCCGAGCCGTGGCTCGCGCGGCGACCGCGCACCTCGCGCCGAGTCCACCGAGGCTCCGGCCGAGGCTGCACCGAGCGCAGGAACGGAGGCCTGAGCCATGTTGATGCCCCGTCGTGTCAAGCACCGCAAGCAGCACCACCCCAAGCGTCGCGGCGCCGCCAAGGGCGGCACCTCGCTCGCCTTCGGTGACTTCGGGATCCAGGCGGTCGAGGGTCACTACGTGACCAACCGACAGATCGAGTCGGCCCGTATCGCCATGACCCGTCACATCAAGCGTGGCGGAAAGGTCTGGATCAACATCTACCCGGACCGTCCCCTGACCAAGAAGCCGGCCGAGACCCGCATGGGTTCCGGTAAGGGCTCGCCCGAGTGGTGGGTGGCCAACGTCAAGCCCGGCCGCGTCATGTTCGAACTCTCCGGTGTCGACGAGGTGACTGCTCGTGAGGCCATGCGCCGCGCGATGCACAAGCTCCCGATGAAGTGCCGGTTCATCTCCCGTGAGGCCGGTGAATTCTGATGGCTACCAAGCTGAACGCCCACGAGCTCGACGAGCTCGACGCACCCGCTCTCGAGGCGAAGCTGCGCGAGGCCAAGGAGGAGCTGTTCAACCTCCGGTTCCAGGCCGCCACCGGCCAGCTGGAGAGCAACGGCCGCCTGCGCGTGGTCAAGAAGGACATCGCCCGCATCTACACCGTGGTCCGCGAGCGCGAGCTCGGCATCCGCACCACCCCGGGCACCAACGAAGAGGCGAAGGCATGAGCGAGAACACTGCGACCCAGTCCGCCGGCGAGCGCAACCAGCGCAAGGTCCGTGAGGGCCTCGTCGTGAGCGACAAGATGGACAAGACCATCGTCGTCGCCGTGGAGGACCGCGTGAAGCACGCCCTCTACGGCAAGGTCATGCGCAAGACGTCGCGGCTCAAGGCCCACGACGAGACCAACCAGTGCGGCATCGGCGACCGGGTCCTCATCATGGAGACCCGTCCGCTGTCGGCCACCAAGCGCTGGCGCCTCGTCGAGGTGCTCGAGAAGGCCAAGTGACCTGAGGCCCTCGGGCCTCGAGCACAAGTTTCCACATATCAGTTCGGCCAGGCTCGCTCCCCGCTGAGAGGGCGAGAACCAGCTCGACAACCAGGAGAAATCAATGATCCAGCAGGAGTCGCGACTCAAGGTCGCCGACAACACCGGTGCGAAGGAGATCCTCTGCATCCGTGTTCTCGGTGGCTCTGGGCGTCGCTACGCCGGCATCGGTGACGTCATCGTCGCCACCGTCAAGGACGCGATCCCCGGTGGCAACGTCAAGAAGGGCGACGTCGTCAAGGCCGTGGTCGTGCGCACCGTCAAGGAGCGTCGCCGCGCCGACGGTTCCTACATCCGCTTCGACGAGAACGCCGCCGTCATCCTCAAGAACGACGGCGAGCCCCGTGGCACGCGCATCTTCGGCCCCGTCGGCCGCGAGCTGCGTGAGAAGCGCTTCATGAAGATCATCTCGCTCGCCCCGGAGGTGCTGTGAGAGATGGGTAAGAACATGAACATCAAGAAGGGCGACACCGTCAAGGTGATCGCTGGCAAGGACAAGGGTGCCCAGGGCAAGGTCATCTCGGTGCTCCGCGAGGAGGACCGCGTGATCGTCGAGGGAGTCAACCTCGTCAAGCGCCACACCAAGTCCGTGCAGCAGACCAACACCACCGGCGGCATCATCACCCGCGAGGCCCCCATCCACGTCTCCAACGTGATGCTGGTCGAGGGTGACGGCGTCACGCGCGTCGGCTTCCGTCGTGACGAGGTCACCAAGCGCCGTCCCGACGGCTCGACCTACGCCGCGACCCGGTCGGTCCGCGTGTCCCGCAAGTCCGGCAAGGAGATCTGAGATGGCCGAGACCCAGACCACTGAGATTCCCCGTCTCAAGGCGCGCTACCGCGAGGAGATCGTCCCCGCCCTGCGCTCCGAGTTCGACATCGCCAACATCATGCAGGTGCCCGGCCTGACCAAGATCGTGGTCAACATGGGTGTCGGTGAGGCTGCGCGTGACTCCAAGCTGATCGAGGGCGCGATCCGCGACCTCACCGCGATCACCGGCCAGAAGCCGGCCGTGACCAAGGCGCGCAAGTCGATTGCGCAGTTCAAGCTGCGTGAGGGCATGCCGATCGGCGCGCACGTCACGCTGCGCGGCGACCGCATGTGGGAGTTCCTCGACCGCCTGCTGTCCCTCGCGCTGCCCCGCATCCGCGACTTCCGCGGCCTCTCGCCCAAGCAGTTCGACGGTCGCGGCAACTACACCTTCGGTCTCACCGAGCAGGTCATGTTCCACGAGATCAACCAGGACAAGATCGACCGGTCGCGCGGCATGGACATCACCGTGGTGACCACCGCCACCAACGACGACGAGGGCCGCGCGCTGCTCAAGCAGCTCGGCTTCCCGTTCAAGGAGAACTGAGCGATGACGAGGTCGAGCTCGTTCGAGTTGAACGTCCAGCACTGCAAGGAGAACTGACATGGCGAAGACTGCTCTCAAGGTCAAGGCCGCCCGCAAGCCGAAGTTCGCTGTCCGCGGCTACACCCGCTGCCAGCGCTGCGGTCGCCCGAAGGCCGTCTACCGCAAGTTCGGCCTGTGCCGGATCTGCCTGCGGGAGATGGCCCACCGCGGCGAGCTCCCCGGCGTCACCAAGTCCTCCTGGTAATCACCTCACACACGTTGCAGGTCCCGCGGCCGCGAGCGGCGGGAAACCACGACGAGAAAGAACCACATCATGACGATGACTGACCCGATCGCAGACATGCTCACGCGTCTGCGCAACGCCAACCAGGCGTACCACGACGTGGTGTCGATGCCCTACAGCAAGATGAAGGCCGGCCTCGCGGAGATCCTGAAGCAGGAGGGTTACATCACCTCCTACGACGTCGCCGACAACGTCACCGCCGAGGGCGAGCCCTCGGTCGGCAAGACGCTGACCGTGACCCTCAAGTACGGCCGCAACCGGGAGCGCTCGATCGCCGGCGTGCGCCGCATCAGCAAGCCCGGCCTGCGCGTCTACGCCAAGAGCACCAACCTGCCCAAGGTCCTCGGTGGCCTCGGCGTCGCGATCATCTCGACGTCGCAGGGCCTGCTCACCGACCGCCAGGCGAACCAGAAGGGCGTGGGCGGCGAAGTCCTCGCCTACGTCTGGTGACCCGGACCATCTGAGACCAGGAAGAGAGAGAAGCATGTCGCGCATTGGCAAGCTCCCCATCGCGGTCCCGTCCGGTGTCGACGTCGCGATCGATGAGTCGCTGGTGACCGTCAAGGGCCCCAAGGGCACCCTGTCGCACACCATCGCCGCACCGATCACGGTCGCCAAGGGCGAGGACGGCGTCCTCGAGGTCACGCGGCCCGACGACGAGCGCAACAGCCGCTCGCTGCACGGCCTGACCCGCACGCTCATCAACAACATGGTGGTGGGCGTCACCGAGGGCTACGAGAAGAAGCTCGAGATCGTGGGCGTGGGCTACCGCGTCCTGCCCAAGGGTCCGACGCAGCTCGAGTTCCAGCTCGGCTACTCGCACCCGATCATCTTCGACGCCCCCGAGGGCATCACCTTCACCACCGAGGGCCCGACCAAGCTCGGCGTCGTCGGCATCGACAAGCAGCTCGTCGGCGAGGTCGCGGCCAAGATCCGCAAGCTCCGCAAGCCCGAGCCCTACAAGGGCAAGGGCGTGCGCTACGCCGGCGAGCACATCCGCCGCAAGGTCGGAAAGGCCGGTAAGTGACATGGCGATCTCGCTGAGCAACAACAAGCACACCGCCAACCGCGTCCGTGCGCGCCTGCGCCGCCAGGCGCGTGGTCGCAAGCGGATCAACGGCACCGCCGAGCGTCCGCGCCTGGTGGTCACCAAGTCGGCCAAGCACCTCTCGGTGCAGGTCGTCGACGACCTGCAGGGCGCCACCCTGGCCTACGCCTCCACCATGGAGGCCGACGTCCGTGGCACCGAGGGCGACAAGACCGCCAAGGCCAAGCTGGTCGGCGAGCTGGTGGCGTCGCGTGCCAAGGCCGCCGGTATCGAGGACGTCGTCTTCGACCGTGCCGGCAACAAGTACCACGGTCGCATCGCGGCCCTGGCTGACGCCGCCCGTGAGGGCGGCCTCCAGTTCTGATCGCCCACGCGAAGAATTCTGAAAGAGGAGAAAGTCTCATGAGCGGAGCCCAGCGCGGACAGCGCGGTGGCGAGCGCCAGGGTGGTGACCGTCGCGGACGCGACAACGGTCGCAACCAGGCTGACAAGACCGCCTACATCGAGCGCGTCGTGGCGATCAACCGAGTCGCCAAGGTCGTGAAGGGTGGTCGTCGCTTCAGCTTCACCGCCCTCGTGATCGTCGGCGACGGTGAAGGTCTGGTCGGCGTCGGCTACGGCAAGGCGAAGGAAGTTCCCGCGGCGATCGCCAAGGGTGTCGAGGAGGCCAAGAAGCACTTCTTCAAGGTCCCCCGCATCCAGGGCACCATCCCGCACCCGGTCCAGGGCGAGAAGGCCGCAGGCGTCGTCCTGCTGCGTCCCGCCGCTCCCGGTACCGGCGTCATCGCCGGTGGCCCGGTGCGCGCGGTCCTCGAGTGCGCCGGCATCCACGACGTGCTGAGCAAGTCGCTCGGCTCGTCCAACCAGATCAACATCGTCCACGCGACCGTCGAGGCGCTGCGCATGCTCGAGGAGCCCGAGGCCGTGGCTGCTCGCCGTGGCATGCGCGTCGAGGACGTGACCCCCGCCGCGCTGCTCAAGGCGCGCGCCGAGGGCCAGGCCGAGACCGCGGGGGTGCCGTCCTGATGGCACAGCTCAAGGTCCAGCAGAAGCGTGGACTGGTCGGCCTCAAGGCCAACCAGCGCGAGACGCTGCGTTCGCTCGGTCTCAAGCGGATCGGCGACGTCGTCGTGAAGGAAGACCGCCCGGAGATCCGGGGCATGATCAACACTGTCCGTCACCTGGTGACGTTCGAGGAGGTGGAGTGACATGACGCTCAAGCTGCACCACTTGCGTCCCGCTCCGGGCGCCAAGACCGCCAAGACCCGCGTGGGTCGCGGTGAGGGCTCCAAGGGCAAGACCGCCGGCCGCGGCACCAAGGGCACCAAGGCGCGCTACCAGGTGCCGGCTGCCTTCGAGGGTGGCCAGATGCCGATCCACATGCGTCTGCCCAAGCTGAAGGGCTTCAAGAACCCCTTCCGCGTGGAGTTCCAGGTCGTCAACCTCGACCGCCTCGGGGAGCTCTTCCCCGAGGGTGGCACCGTGACGGTCGAGGACCTCGTCGCCAAGGGCGCGGTCCGCAAGAACCAGCCCGTCAAGGTCCTGGGCCAGGGCGACATCTCGGTCGCCGTCCAGGTCAGTGCCGACGCGTTCTCGAGCTCCGCCAAGGAGAAGATCGAGGCTGCCGGCGGCACCGCGACAGTGGCCTGAGGCCTGCCCTCATGGTCATGTGACCGCTCGTCCGATGAAGGCCTGGCCGCACAGTGGGAACTGTCGGCCGGGCCTTCGTCGTTCTCCCCTTGTTGCTTGGGGTGAAAGCGGGTCGTACCCCGACTGTTAGGCTCTCCCGGGCCCTCCGCCGTACGACGGCGAGGGTGTCTCGTCCGCCCGCCGATCCTGGCTGGGCACCCATACGAAAGAGGAACCAGTGCTAGGCGCGTTCGCCAACGCTTTCCGGACTCCGGACCTGCGGCGCAAGCTGCTCTTCGTCCTGCTGATCATCACGATCTTCCGGCTCGGCTCCCAGGTGCCCACCCCCGGTGTGCACGTCGCCAACGTCCAGGCGTGCATCGACCAGCTGGAAGAGGGCGGCCTCTACAGCCTGATCAACCTCTTCTCGGGTGGCGCGCTGCTCCAGCTGACCATCTTCGCGCTGGGGATCATGCCGTACATCACGGCCTCCATCATCCTGCAGCTGCTCGTCGTGGTGATCCCACGGCTCGAAGCGCTCAAGAAGGAGGGGCAGGCCGGTCAGACGAAGATCACCCAGTACACGCGCTACCTCACGCTCGGCCTGGCCGTGCTCCAGGCGACCGGCATCGTGGCCCTTGCGCGCAACGGTGCGCTGCTCCAGGGGTGCACGCGCGACCTGCTGCACGACGACGGCACGGCGACCTTCCTCGTCATGGTCGTCACCATGACGGCGGGCACCGCGGTCATCATGTGGCTCGGTGAGCTCATCACCGACCGCGGCATCGGCAACGGCATGTCGATCCTCATCTTCACCCAGGTCGTGGCCACCTTCCCGGCCTCGCTGTGGAGCGTGCAGACCTCGCAGGGCTGGGTCACCTTCGCGATCGTGATGGTGATCGGACTGATCCTCGTCGCGGGCGTCATCTTCATCGAGCAGGCCCAGCGCCGCATCCCGGTGCAGTACGCGCGCCGGATGGTCGGGCGCAAGATGTTCGGCGGCAACTCCACCTACATCCCGCTCAAGGTCAACCAGGCCGGCATCATCCCGGTCATCTTCGCCTCGTCGCTGCTCTACCTGCCGGCGATGGCGGTGCAGTTCAACCCCGAGAGCCAGAACCCCGTGCTCGACTTCATCGGGACCTACTTCGTCAACGGCGACCACCCGCTCTACATGGCGACGTACTTCCTGCTGATCATCTTCTTCACGTACTTCTACGTCTCGATCACCTTCAACCCTGTCGAGGTGGCGGACAACATGAAGAAGTACGGCGGCTTCATCCCCGGGATCCGGGCGGGCAAGCCGACCGAGGACTACCTGTCCTACGTCCTGTCCCGCATCACGTTCCCTGGAGCCCTCTACCTCGGCCTGATCTCGTTGGTCCCGCTCGTCGCCTTCGCGATGATCCAGGCCAACCAGAACTTCCCGTTCGGCGGCACGTCCATCCTCATCATGGTCGGCGTGGCCCTCGACACCGTGAAGCAGATCGAGAGCCAGCTCCAGCAGCGCAACTACGAAGGATTCCTGAAGTAGATGAGACTGATCCTCATGGGCCCGCCGGGTGCGGGCAAGGGCACCCAGGCCCGCTTCGTGGCCGACCACTTCGGCATCCCGGCGATCTCCACCGGTGACATCTTCCGCGCCAACGTCTCGCAGGGAACGCCGCTCGGCGTCGAGGCCAAGCGCTACATGGACTCGGGTGAGTACGTCCCCGACGAGGTCACCAACCTGATGGTGCGCAACCGCATCGACGAGGCCGACGCAGCGCCCGGCTTCCTGCTCGACGGCTACCCCCGCACCCTGGCCCAGGTCACGGAGCTCGACGGGATGATCGGGTTCACCGGTCACCGGCTGGACGCGGTGGTCGTGCTGACCGTCGACCCCGAGGAGCTCGTGCAGCGGCTGCTGCAGCGCGCGCAGACCGACGGCCGCGCGGACGACACCGAAGAGGTCATCCGGCGCCGCCAGGAGGTCTACGCGGAGCAGACCGAGCCGCTCATCGGGGTCTACCGCGAGCGCGGGATCCTCGTCGAGGTCGACGGGATGGGCGAGGTCGACGAGGTGACCAAGCGCATCTTCACAGCGCTCGACGACCTCCCGCAGAGCTGACGGCCGGCGCACGCCCATGGGGTTCCGGGACCGGGGGATCGAGATCAAGACCCCCGAGCAGATCGAGCTGATGCGCGTCGCGGGTCGGCTGGTGGGGGAGACGCTCGAGCTGCTGCGTGCCGCAGTACGTCCGGGGGTCACCACCCAGGAGCTCGACACCCTGGCCGAGACCAACATCCGCGACCACGGTGGCGTGCCGTCGTTCAAGGGCTACAGCCACCCGCCGTTCCCCGCCACGATCTGCGCCTCGGTCAACGACGAGGTCGTGCACGGCATCCCAGGTCAGCGCACCCTGGCAGAGGGTGACGTCATCTCCATCGACTGCGGTGCCATCGTCGAGGGCTGGCACGGCGACGCGGCGATCACCGTGCCCGTGGGCGAGGTGGACGACGACGTCACCGAGCTGCTGCGGGTCACCGAGGAGGCGCTGTGGCGCGGCATGGCCGCCGCGCGGCTCGGCGGCAAGGTGGGCGACATCAGCCACGGCGTCGAGACCTACGTCCGCTCGCAGGGCCGCTACGGCATCCTCGAGGACTACACCGGCCACGGCATCGGCACGGAGATGCACATGCCGCCCAACGTGCCCAACGTGGGACGCCGCGGCCGGGGCCCGTCGATCGTGGAGGGTCTCGCGCTCGCCGTGGAGCCGATGGTCACGCTGGGCAGCAAGCACACCGACCTGCTCGAGGACGAGTGGACCGTCGCGACCGTGGACGGGTCCTTCGCGGCACACTTCGAGCACACCTTCACCGTGACGCCGCAGGGAGCGTGGGTGCTCACCGCGGTCGACGGCGGGCGGTCCCGGCTCGCCGCGCTCGGCGTCCCATTCGGCGGACGCTGACGGCGATTTCACGCCCGCCTCGGACCCCGTGACACACTGACGCGGTTGGAGGGGAGTATTCCTCGGCAGTGGTGTCGTCAGTACGGCGTCCGCGCGAGCGGCGCCCGGTGCCACTGGTTCGTCGCCCCGGGTCCCCTGGGTCGTGCGAGCGGAAGAGACCTCTGGCGTCCGTGCGCTGCACGGACACCGATCTCGCCTCATCCCTAGGAGCAACAGCGTGGACGTACCCACCTGGGTCTGGATCGCCACTGGCGTGGTGACCCTTGCGATCTTCACCTTCGACCTCGCCGTGGTCGGCCGCCGGCCGCACGAGCCGAGCATGAAGGAGTGCGCGACCTACCTCTCGATCTACGTCGGCATGGCCATCCTCTTCGGCCTCGGCGTCTGGTACACCTCAGGCGGCACGTACGCGCTGGAGTTCTACTCCGGCTGGCTCGTGGAGTACTCGCTCTCCATCGACAACCTGTTCATCTTCATCATCATCATGGCGAAGTTCGCCGTGCCGCGGGAGCTGCAGCAGTACGCACTGATGATCGGCATCGTGATGGCCCTCGTCATGCGCGCGATCTTCATCGCCGTGGGCGCCGCCGCGATCAGCAACTTCAGCTGGATCTTCTACATCTTCGGCCTGTTCCTGATCTACACGGCGGTGAAGCTGGCCAAGGAGGGCGCCGAGGACGAGGACGACGAGTTCGAGGAGAACAAGCTCGTCGCGTTCGTCGAGCGTCGCTTCCCCGCCACCTCGGAGTGGCACGGCAAGAGCCTGGTCATCACCGGCGAGGGCGCGAAGAAGATGATCACGCCGATGTTCATCGTGATCCTCACCCTCGGCACGACCGACCTGCTGTTCGCCCTCGACTCGATCCCGGCGATCTTCGGCATCACCAAGGAGCCCTACCTGGTGCTGACCGCCAACATCTTCGCGCTGATGGGTCTGCGCCAGCTCTACTTCCTGATCGGTGGCCTGCTCCAGCGCCTGATCTACCTGTCCTACGGACTCGCGTTCCTGCTGGCGTTCATCGGCGTCAAGCTCTTCTTCCACGCCCTGCACGAGAACGAGCTGCCGTTCATCAACGGTGGCGAGCACCTCGACTACGCCTGGCTGGAGATCCCGATCTGGCTCTCGCTGGTGGTCATCGTCGCCACGCTGGCGATCACCGCGGTGCTGTCGCTGTGGGCCTCCAGCCGGATGTCGGCGGAGGAGCAGGACGTCAAGACCGGGCCGCGCCGCGACTGGGAGGACGACTGACCCCCTGACGTCGGGACCCGCGGGTCAGGACACGCACTGGCTCGCGCTGGGCGAGTTGTCCGACCCGCGGGTCATCCGCACGTCGAGGCACACCGGGTCGTCGGTGCGCACGAGGAGCCGCCTCCGCGACGTGCTGCCGTACTCGTCGGTGTCGTCGCGGTGCCAGCTGAACGAGTCGCCGTTCTCCACCGGCACGGGCGGTCGCCACTCGAACAGCACCCCGCGCGGCGTACGGCTGCCGGTGAGCGCGACCGCCTCGGTGAGGACGTCGGGGACGACGTCGGCCGGTGTCTGCGACTCGGTCGGGACGACCACGCCGGGATCCTCCTCGCGGTCGTTGCCACCGAGGACGAGGAAACCGACCAGGAGCGCGAGGACCGCCACGCCGACGCCTGCCCAGACCAGACCCGGTACGCCGGCACGCTCCTCCTCGCCGTCCGGGTCGAGCGGCGAGGGGTCCTGGGCCGCGATGCGTCGCGGGCCGCTCGCCGAGATCACCGTGACCGGCTTCATCGCCGTGGCGTCCTCGGCGGGCCCCGGCGAGCCGGACGGACCGGACGGACCAGAGGCATGTCCGGACGAGCCCGACGCCCCGGGCGCCTCGCCCACGCCGACGGACGCGTCGGGACGGTCGCCCTCCACGGCCACGGCGGTGCGCGCCCAGCCCGCCGCCGACTCGATGCGCTGGAGCGCGCGAGCGAGCTCGAGGGCGCTGGCCGGACGGTGCTCGGGACGCTTGGCCAGGCACTGCTGCAGGAGCCGGTCGAGCGCCGGCGGGACATCGGGACGCTGCGTGGCCGGGGGAGCGGCGTGCAGGATGCGCGCGCTCAGGGCGCGCGTCGAGTTGTCGCCCGAGGGGATCGAGAAGGGGGACCGGCCCACGAGCAGGTGCCAGATGGTCGCGCCGAGCGAGTAGACGTCGGAGGCCACCGACCCGTTGGACCGGCCGTCGAGCAGCTCGGGCGGCGACCACGGGTAGGAGATGCGGACGTCGTTGTCGCCCTCGACGTCGGCCATGTGCCCGGCGATGCCGAAGTCGGTCAGCGCAGGCTCGTGGTAGGTCGTGACGAGCACGTTGCTGGGCTTGATGTCGCGGTGCAGGATGCCGGACCGGTGCGCGGTCTCGATCGCGCTCGCCAGCTTGATGCCGGTGGAGACAGCGTCGACCGGGGCCATCGGGTTGGCGCGCACCCGTACGCCGAGGTCGGGCGGCGGGCAGTAGCGCATCACGAGGAACGGCCGGCCGCCCTCGGCGGTGACCCCGGCCGTGATCACCGAGACGATGTAGGGGTGGTCGGCGAGGCGCGCCATCGCGTTGGCCTCGGCGGTGAACAGGTACTTCTCGCGGTCGGTCAGCGGGACGTCGGGGCGTACGACCTTGACGGCGACGCGCTGGCGCGGCCACTGCTGCTCGTAGAGGAACACGTCGGCGAAGCCGCCGCTGCCGAGGTGCTCGACGAACGCGAACCCCGGGATGACAGGTGCGCTCACCGGGCGACCGCCCCCGACTCGTATCGGACGCTGTAGACCTGGGCCATGTCGAGCACCGTTCCGGGGTCGAGCACGTAGGCGTCGCCGGGCCTCATCCGCTCCGCGTCGCGACCCGGGGGAGCGATGGTGGTGCCTCCGCGGCTGTCGAGGTCACGGGCGATCACGTCCCAGCCGTCGAGCTCGATCTGGAGGTGCCGCCTCGACACGAAGGAGTGGTCGGACGGCAGGTGGACGAGGTGCGGCCAGTCGGTACTGCCCTGCGCGGGCGCGGGCTTGCGGCCCAGGATCACGCCCCGGTCGAGGGGTACGACCTCGCCGGTGGGCAGGCGCAGACCGCCCAGCGGTGGCCGGTCCACCCGACGAGGCTCCTGCGGGGCGACCCGCTGGTGGCACACCCGGCACTGCGGCGAGATCGGGGGTGTGAGGTGACCGAGCGGGCAGCTGACGGCGAGCACTGTCGGGGCCGTGCTGTGGGTGAGGTGCGCCGGTCGCAACGACGTCGCGCCGTCGTGGTCGTCGGGCGCGGGGGCCGTCGGAGGCCGGATCGTGGTGTGGGCCCCCTCCTCGATCCGCTGCATCATCAGCGGGTCGGGCTCGGAGGTGTCGACGAGGGAGCCGGTGTCCTCGACCGGGCGGCGTACGCGGGTGCGCGGGGGAGGGCCGTCGGGACCCTTGGCGGCCAGGATGGCGTCCGGGATGCCGTCGATGAGGGCGGCTGCCGCTGGCGGCGCGGTCTCCTGGGCGCGGTGCGCCGGAGCGGTGCGGACCGAGACGGGCGTGAGCTCGACCCGGTCGGCGGCGACGACCCCGCCCACGAGGCGTCGGGTGCTGGTGAGGCTCTCGGGGTCGGCTCCCGCGTCGAGGCTGAGCACCCGCGCCGGCCCGGCGAGGCGCACGTGCCCGAGGCCGCGGGACAGCGTCGTGGAGGCGCCGGAGGTGAAGTCGACGAGGGCCAGTCCGGGCGGGTCGCCCTCGAACGCCTTCTCGGCGATCGCCAGCACGCGTTCGGCGACGCTCGATCCGGACGGAGCCGTCAGGACGAGGGCGTCCCAAATGTCCTGGACGACCCGTTCGTCACCGGGGTCGGTCAGCAGCACCCAGTGCGCGCCACTGCCGACGAGCACACCGGCCCCGCTGGCGTACCGCGCTTCCACGATCAACGTCGGCTCCCCTCGTACACGCCCACGGTTCCATCATCACCCATCACGCCTGTCCGGCGCACATGGTCGGGATTTGTCGGAAACTTGTCCGAACCTCAGCGACATACATACCCTCCTTCCTGGGTGAGTGCGGCGGGCGTACCTCATCCGTGGGGCCAAGGGGGGCTGGCGTGGCACGTCTGACTGCTCTGCGTCGACACCGGGCAGGCATCGCCTCCGGCGTCGCGCTGGCGGTCGCCTCGACGGCCGTCGTCGTCTACGCCGTGTCCGCGGAGGGCTACAAGAAGCACGAGGCCGAGCTCAACGACGGCGGCGTGTGGGTCGTCAACGGCAAGAAGGGTTGGTCCGGGCGACTCAACAAGCCGATCAACCAGCTCGACGGCGTGGTGCCGGGCGACAACGGCAAGGCGCGACTCGACGTGGTGCAAGACGGTGCGGCCGTCGTCACCCTCGACGCCGGGACCAGCCGCGGGCAGGTCATCGAGACCAGCCGGCTCGAGGCCCAGGACGGCGGCTCGGCCGCGATCCCGGTCACCGGAGACGTCGCCATGGCGGGCGGCACGCTCGCCACCGCCGACGCCGAGACCGGTGAGGTCTGGGCGGTGCGCTACGACGACCAGCTCGGCAAGCCGGTCGTGAGCGCCGTCGACCGGCAGGCCGACCCGCTCGCCGAGGCCGGTGAAGGGGCGGCCCTCACGGTCAGCCAGTCGGGCACTGTGGTGGTGACCTCCACCGAGGAGGCCACCGTCACGACGTTGGCCCCCACCGACGCCGGGTTCCGCAAGCCACGCACGCGCGACCTGTCCGGCGACGCCGGCCAGGTCTCCGACGTCACCACGGTCGGGGACCGCGTCGTCACCCTCGACGCCGACGCCGGAGTGCTCCACGTGGTCGACGGGACCACCGTGTCGGTCACGCCGGGCAGCAGGCTCCAGCAGCCGGGACCCGCCCACGACGCGGTGCTGGTCGGGGCGACCGACGGGCTCCTGAGCGTCGACCTCGAGTCCGGCGACGTCACCACCATCTCCGACCGGTCCGGCACCTCCGCCGTCGAACCGGTCCGGCTGGGTGCGTGCGTCTTCGGGGCCTGGTCCGGCGGCCTCGGCGCCGTCGCGGTGCAGTGCGGGTCGCAGGAGGTCGTCGAGGACGACCTCGGCGGCAACGCGACCAGCCTGGCGTTCCGGGTCAACCGTGGCGAGATCGTCCTCAATGACGCCAACAGCGGCACCGTCTGGGACGTGCAGCAGGACAAGCCGATCCGCATCGACAACTGGGAAGCCTTCACCTCGAAGAAGAAGAACAAGGACGACGACGAGGAGAACGAGAACCAGAGCGAGGCCGACCGTCGTCCGCCGCGCGCCAAGCCCGACTCGTACGGCGTCCGGGCCGGCCGCACGACGGTGCTCCACCCGCTGGACAACGACTCGGCCCCCGCCGGTCGACTGCTCAGCATCGTCGACGTGGACCAGCCGTCCGGCGGTGCGCGCGTCGAGATCAGCCCCGACGGCCAGACGCTGGTCCTGCAGATGCCCGAGGACGCCCGACCCGCACGCTTCGACTACTACATCGACGACGGGCGCAACGGCCTGTCGGCCAACGCCGCCGTCGACGTCGCGGTGCGTGCGCCCGGGCAGAACGACCCCCCGGCCACCCGCGAGGGGTGGAAGAAGCCGACCTACAAGGTGCCGCACGGCGGGGAGCTCGCCGTACCGGTGCTGGGCGACTGGCGCGACGACCGTGACGGCGACACCCTGCTCCTGGACTCGGCGAAGGCCGTGGGCGGCGAGGAGACGGGCGCCGCCGCGCGCACGACCGCCGACGGCCGGATCCGCTTCACCGCCCCGTCCGGTGCGGCTGACGGCCCCCAGCTGGTCCGCGTGGAGTTCGCCGTCACCGACGGCCGCTCCGCCCCGATCACGAAGTCGATGAGCTTCCAGGTCCAGGCGCCCAAGGACCAGAAGGCCTACGCCCCGCAGGCCGAGCCCGACGTCGTACGCGGCGAGGTCGGCAAGCCGATCAAGATCCGGCCGCTGCTCAACGACCTCCCCGGCTCGGACCCCAACGCCACGGACGCCGAGCTCTCGCTCGGTGGCAAGGTGCCGCAGCAGCCGAACGCCAAGGTGGTCACCGACCTCGACGCCGGCCAGCTCACCTTCACCGGCGAGCGCGCCGGGACCTACTTCCTGAGCTACGACGCGGGCTTCGGCAACGCGCCGCTGGACCAGGGGACGATCCGGGTCGACGTGAAGGCGCGTCCCAAGCGCTCGGCGGACCCCATCGCCATGCCCGACACGCTCACCGTCTACGGACAGGCCCCGGGCATCGTCGACGTGCTGGCCAACGACCTCGACCCGGCCGGCGGGCTGCTGGTCGTGCAGCGGGCCGTCGGCGACCGGGCCGGTCAGCTCGACGTGGCCATCGTCGACGGGCGCTGGCTGCGCATCTCCGCAGCCAGCCCCGACATCGCGCCCGTGACGCAGACGGTCTCCTACACGATCAGCAACGGCACCAGCTCGGCAGTCCGGGGGGAGGTCGTGGTCACCCAGCGTCCGGCGCCCGCGGACAACACGCCCGTCACCGTCTCCGACAAGGTCGTGGTGCGAGCCGGAGGCTCGGTCTCGGCGCCCGTGCTCGACAACGACGTGTCCCCGGCCGGCGACCGCCTGACGCTGCTCAACGACCTGTCGAGCAGCGACACCCCGGGGCAGCTCGCCGTGGTCGCGCCCATCGACGTGACCGGCGACGTGGGCAAGGCCTTCGTGTCCGGGCGCGTCGTCCGCTACGTGGCGCCCGAGAAGGTCACCGAGCGCGACACCTACTCGGTCACCTACGTCGCCCAGAACCTCGAGGGCAAGCGCGCCGACGGCACGCTCAGGGTGACCGTGGTGCCGGCCGACGACCCCAACGACGCACCCGAGCCGCCGACGCTCGAGGGACGGGTGGTCTCCGGTGACACCGTGAAGGTGCGCGTCCCGGGGGTCGGGGTGGACCGCAACGGCGACCCGGTCACGGTCACCGGCATCACCTCCGCGCCGCGGCTCGGTCGGATCGAGGCCGTAGGCGGCAACTTCCTCGAGTACGAGGCCTATCCGCGCACCGTCGGCACGGACGAGTTCACCTACTCCGTCGTCGACTCCCAGGGCGCCTTCGCCACCGGCACGGTCCGGGTGGCCGTCGTCGAGCCGGGACAGCCCCAGCCGCCGCTGGCGGTCGAGGACCGGCTCACGGTCGAGCCGGGGCGTACGGCGACCTTCGACCCGCTGGCCAACGACTTCATCGCCGCCGGGGACTCGGTCGAGGTCGAGATCCTCGACGGCCCCGAAAGCGCGCGCCTCGATCCCGACACCAACCTGGTGACGGTGCCGGCCCCCGACTCCGCCAAGGCGCCGCCGACCGTCCTCGTCTACCGGGTCACCAACGGCATCGACGAGTCGCGCTCGACCATGACGCTGACCACGGCGGCCGACCACGACAACCCCCCGATCGTCTACGACGCCTTCGGTCGCGCCGACGACAGCGGGAGCGTGGTCGTGGACGTCCTCGAGGGCGCCTACGACCCCGATGGTGCTGCCGAGGACCTCGAGGTGGTCGAGGTGTCGGGCGACCCGTCGGCCCGGGTGGTCGACGGCGTGCAGGTCCGCGCCGACCGGGGCGAGGCTCCGAAGGTGCTGCCCTTCCAGGTCCGCGATGCCGACGGCGCGACCGCCGCCGCCTCGGTCTACATCCCGCCGACGGGCGACGGCCTCCCCTACGTCCTGCCCGGGTCGCTGATCGAGCTCGACTCGGGCGACAGCACCACGGGAAAGGTGTCCGACTACATCGCCGCGCCCGACGGCGGCCGCGTGCGGCTGGCCTCGGGTCGTCGTTCCTGGTCCGCCTCCCCGGCCCAGCTGACCGTCGGGCCCGACGGCGACAACGGGTTCACGGTGTCGGCGCCGGCGGGGTTCCGCGGGCCGGGTTCGGTGCTCGTCGAGGTCACGACCGCGACGGACGCCAGCGGCAACGAGGACGCCACGACCACCGACGACGGCGTGACCGCTGTCCTCTCGATCCCGGTCGTCGTGGGCGACGACACGCCGTCACTCGAGTGCCCCTCCAGCGTCATCCCGATGTCCGCCGGCCAGCGCTACGACCTGGACATCGCGACCTACTGCAAGGTCTTCACCGTCGACCCGCGTGACGCTGCCGGCCTCGACTTCACCGCCGAGTGGAGCCAGGCCGTCGACGGAGTTCAGGTCGGCAGCCCGGTGGGCTCCGTCGTCGCCGTCACGGCCGCGGACGACGCCACCGAGGGTGGCGAGGCCGTCCTGATGGTGCGCGCCGGCGACAGCGACCCGCAGGAGGTGCGCTTCCGGCTGGCCCAGGCCCCGCCGCCGAGGCTGCTGCCGATCCGCGTCGACACCATGGAGGCCGGGCAGTCCCGCACCTACGACATGCGGGCCTACCTCGTGGGCGGCGTGGCCGACCCCGACCCCCGGGTCGTGGAGGTCCAGAACACCGGGACGCCCGGCGTGCGCGCCAGCGTCAGCGGCAGCCGGCTCACGCTGACGGCCGAGCGCGACACCCGCGGCGCGGAGGCGAGCTTCCGGCTGGTCGTCAGCGACGTCGACGACGCCGACCCGCCGCCCTCGCGCACCGCTGCGGGACGCATCCAGTTCCGGGTCATCGGCACGCCGTCGGCCCCGGGTGAGCCGCGTCCCTACCCGCTGTCCGACGAGGTCGGCACCATCAAGATGGGATGGGCGCCGCCCGACGACGACGGCGGCGCACCAGTCACCCACTACGTGGTGCGCGAGGAGCGGTCCGGCACCAAGCAGCGGTGCGACACCAACGAGTGCGTCTTCCGCAAGCTCAAGACGGGCGGCAACTACAGCTTCCGCGTCCAGGCGGTCAACCGCGTCGGTGGCAGCGAGTGGAGCGACCTGTCCCGCTCGGCCCGGGCCGACACGCAGCCTGGGCGGGTCCAGGACATCCGGATGGCCGGTCGCGACGACGGCCAGATCACCATCGCCTGGGACAAGCCGTCGACCAACACCTCGAGGATCCTCGACTACACGATCACCTGGCCCGGCGGTGCGACCGCGACCGTGCCCGGCAACCAGACGAGCTACACCGCCATCGGGCTGGACAACAACCAGCGCTACGTCTTCACGATCAAGGCCCAGAACCAGGTCGGCTACTCGCTACCGCGCTCCTCGGTCGAGATGCAGCCGCTGGGCACGCCGCCCGCCCCGGCCGCCCCGGCGGTGACCGACCTCGAGGCCGGCGCCAACCAGACCAGCATGAGGATCGGCTGGTCGGCCGTGCTGCCCGAGGGGCCCGGCCCCACGGTCTACACCGTCAGCTACTCCAACGGCGTCACCGCGGGGACCGTGCCCGGGTGCCAGCGCCTGGCGTCGTTGACCTGCACCCACTCCGGCGTGCCCTACGACGGCACGACCTACACCTACACCGTCGTTGCCGCGAACCAGCCGGGTGACCAGCCCGGCAAGCGCTCCCAGCCGAGCGCGGGCACCGCGATCGAGGCCGTCGGCCGCCCGGCGGCGTGGGGCGCGTTCGACGTCTACCCCACCGGCACCAGCCAGGAGGCCGAGGTCAGGTACACGGTGCCCGACTCCCGCGGCGACGTGAGCAAGGTCGACATCCTGGTGGCCGGCGGTGTCGTCCGCTCCATCCCCCAGCAGACCGGGACCAACACGCAGCGGATCCCCACGCCCAGCAACGAGCAGCCCTACGCCGTCCAGCTCCGCGTGTGCAACGAGGACGCCCCGGCGGGCTGCACCCTGAGCGGGGTGCAGAACGTGCAGAGCTTCGGTCGACTCGACGACGCGCTCGGGACGATCCAGCCCATCGTCAACGGCAAGTCGATCCAGTGGGTGGTCTCGGGCACCAGCAACGGCGACCCTGCGGTCGTGGAGTACGAGATCCGCAACAGGGGCGGCGGCGGCACCGGCATCCAGCGCTTCCGACCCACGGGAGTCGGGGCCTTCAGCTTCACCACGCCGGCGTTCAGCACCGAGAACTGGGCCCAGGAGCAAGAGATCTTCGTGACCGTCAGCGACGACGCACCGGGCGGTCGCGGCCAGGACTCGGGGTCGAGCAGCGTCAGGTCCGCGCCGCCGCCCCCGCCGACCATCGGCATCAGCCGCGGCGACCGCTGCCAGGACGGCTCGGCCGACCAACCAGCGTGCGCCGACGCGATCGACGTCGCCGCCGGCAGGACCTGCACCGCCGACACCTGCGCCTACGCCGTGATCACGATCAGGTTCGCCGAGGGGACAGCGACGAACTGGAGCTGCGACTTCGACAAGTTCTGGCCCCGGCGCTCGAAGAGCGGCTCGGGTGACTTCTCCGGGCAGGTCGACGCCTACTACGCCTCGGGGGAGCAGGTCGTCGGCAACTGCACCTTCGCCAACGGGCTCGGCAAGGTCGTCTTCAGCACACCGTTCCCGTAGCGCCCCACCCGCTGCGCACCGATCCGTCCCACACCACCAGGAGCACCTCTTGACGATCAGCCACGAACAGGCCGAGTGGTTCAAGTCGACCTTCGACCAGCTCACCGACAACATGGAGAAGGCCGTCCTCGGCAAGCGCCACGTGGTCCGGCTCGCGCTGACCTGCCTGCTCTCGGAGGGGCACATCCTGCTCGAGGACTTCCCGGGCACCGGCAAGACGATGCTGGCCCGCGCGCTGGCCAACACGGTGCAGGGCAGCCACGCCCGCATCCAGTTCACGCCCGACCTGCTGCCCTCCGACGTCACCGGCGTCACGGTCTACGACCAGCACAAGGGCACCTTCGAGTTCCACCCCGGCCCGATCTTCCACACGATCGTGCTCGCCGACGAGATCAACCGTGCGTCACCCAAGACGCAGTCGGCGCTCCTCGAGGTGATGGAGGAGGGTCGGGTCACCGTCGATGGTGTGGCCCACCCGGTCGGCAAGCCGTTCCTCGTCATCGCCACCCAGAACCCCATCGAGCAGGCCGGCACCTACCGGCTGCCCGAGGCGCAGCTCGACCGCTTCCTGATGAAGACCTCGGTCGGCTACCCCGACCGGCAGGCGACCGTCGAGCTCCTCAACAACGCCGCCGTCCGTGACCGCGCCGCGCTGGTCACGCCCGTGATCACCGCCGCCACGATCGCGCAGATGAGCGGCCTGGCCGACGAGGTCTACGTCGACCCCGCCGTCATCGGCTACGTCGCCGAGCTGGCCGAGGAGTCGCGCCGGCAGCCGCACGTCAAGCTCGGGCTCTCGGCGCGCGGCTGCCTGGCGTTCGTCCGCGTCGCGAAGACATGGGCCGCAGCCGACGGTCGCGACCACGTGGTGCCCGACGACATCAAGGACCTCGCCGAGCCGGTGCTCTCGCACCGCCTGCTGCTCGACGCCGAGGCGCAGTTCAGCGGGGTCGACGTCCAGACGGTCATCTCGCGCCTGCTCGACGCGGTCGCGCCGCCGACCGACCGCGTGGGGGCCTGAACCCTCCATGCGGCAGCGGTTGAACGACGCGCTCGAGGTCATCAAGCCGATCGGCTGGCTGGTCCTCGGTCTCGGCCTGGGTGCACTCCTGGTCGCCGTCCTCGCGCAGTGGCGCGAGCTCGCGGTGCTGGGAACGGGGTGCCTCCTGCTGACGGTGCTCGCGCTGCCCTTCCTCCTCGGCCGGACGTCCGTGTCGGTCGACCTGCGCCTGCAGCCCGAGCGGGTGGCGGCGGGGGAGTCGGTCGCGGCCGGCGTCCAGGTCGTCAACCGGGCCTCCTCCCGCCTGGTCCCGACGACGCTCGAGGTCCCGGTCGGGTCGGCCGTCCACCGCTACGGCATCAGCTCGCTCGCACCCGGCGCGGCCCACGAGGAGTCGTTCACCATCCGGACCGAGCGCCGGGGCGTGATCGCCGTCGGCCCGGCGATGACCCGCCGGGGCGACCCGGTCGGGATCTTCTCCCGCGACGTGGTCTGGACGCCGGTGCGCGAGGTGCTCGTGCGCCCGCACCTCGTTCCGATGGAGTCCCTGGGGGCCGGCCTGCTGCGCGACCTCGAGGGCGTCTCGACCGATGCCGTCAGCCAGAGCGACCTCGCCTTCCACGCGCTTCGCAAGTACGTCCCCGGTGACGACCTGCGCCACATCCACTGGCGGTCGTCGGCGAAGGTGATGGCCTCGACCGGCGAGTCGGCCCTGCTCGTGCGGCAGTACCTCGACACCCGTCGCAGCCACGCCACGATCGTCGTCGACGACCGGCTCGACGCCTGGTCCGACCCCGAAGACTTCGAGACCGCGATGGCGGTCGCCGCGTCCATCGCGGTGCGGGCGGTGCTCGACGAGTTCGACGTATCCTTCGTGTGCGGCACGCACGCGTCCTCGGGCGCCGACGGCCACCTGGCCCTCGACGCCGTCTGCCGGGCCGACTTCGGCGACCGCGGCCTGGTCGAGTCCGGGCGGCAGGCCAGCATGCTGGCCCCCGACACCAGCCTCGCCTTCTTCATCGGTGGCAGCGAGTCGCCGTTCACCGACCTGCTGCGCTCGTCGGCGGCCTTCCCGCCCGAGGTGCGCCGCCTCGGCATCGTGGTCGACCCCCACGGCAACAGCCGCTTCACCGAGACGGGCGGCCTCCCCGTGCTCCACCTCGCCGCCAAGGAGGACCTCGGCGGCCTCCTGCGCTGGAGCGTCAGATGAAACTCACCCCCGAAGCCCCCCGGCGTTCCTCCGAGACCGGCACCCGCACGCGCGTGCGCCGCAGCGCGCTGGTGCCCGACCGTCACTCGTGGATCGACATGGGCTTCGCGCTCGCCCTGGCGGCTGTGGCGCTGTCGTCCTTCGGGTCCTCGTTCACCGGTTCGGCCTACCTCGTGGTCGGCCTGCTCGGTGCCGTGATCGCGGTGGTGGTCACCCACCTGACCCGCGCCGCCGGCTGGCCGGTTATCTCCGCGGTCGTGATGTGCCTCGTGCTGTTCTTCCTGCTCGGGGGACCGCTGTGCCTGCGCTCGCTGGGCGACACCTACACGCTCCCCGGTGGATCCACCCTCGCCCGCGTCGCCGACCAGGCGATCTTCGGCTGGAAGGACCTGCTCACCACGCTCCCGCCCGTCGACGGCGACGGCCCGCTGCTGGTGCTGCCGTGGCTGTCGGGGATGGTTGCCGGGCTGGTCGGCACGGCGCTCACCCACCTGCCGGTGCGTCGAGCCTGGCTCGCGGCGCTGCTGCCGGTCGCCGGGATGACGGTCGTCCTCTCCGGGGCGATCCTGCTGGGGGTGCGCCACCCGCAGTCCCTCGTCGTGCAGGGTGCGCTCTTCACCGCGCTTGCCCTCGCCTGGCTGGCGGTGCGGGCCCGCCGGGCGAGCGCTGCCGTGCACGGAGGCAGCACGTCGTACGTCCGCGGGGTCGGTGCTGTCGTGATGCTGGGTCTCGCGGCCCTGCTCGCGCACCCGGCCAGCGCACTGTTCGTCGCCGACGACTCCCGGCGTGCGGTGGCCCGCACCTGGGTGGAGCCGCCCTTCGACATCGGTCGCTACCCCTCGCCGCTCGCCGGCTTCCGCAAGTACGTCGACCTCAAGGGCGAGCCCAACCCCGCCAACGTCTACGACAAGACGTTGCTCGACATCGACGGCGTCCCGGCCGGGACCCGGGTGCGCTTCGCGGCGATGGACCGCTACGACGGGATGGTCTGGGGCGCCACCGACGACGCGCTGCCGGGCCCCGCCGACGACTCCTTCCAGCGGGTGTCGGCCACCATCGACAACCCTGTCGAGGGCGAGGAGGTCGAGGCGAGCATCACCCTGGGCGAGGGGTGGAGCGGCGTGTGGCTGCCCACCGTCGGCGCGCTGCGGTCGATGGACTTCCAGACCGGCGACGCACGTGCCAAGGCGGAGGTGTTCCGCTACAACCTCGCCACCTCGACCGCTGTCGTCCCGACAGGTATGCAGCGCGGCGACCGCTACTCCTTCACCGCCGTCCAGCCCGACGACGAGCTCACCGAGGAGACCGTCGGGTCCGCCGACCTGACGCCGCTCCCGGCGGGCGCGGCCTTCATCCAGGGCCCGAGCGAGAAGTGGACCGAGGAGGCCGGCACCGACCCGATGGACCGTGTGCTGGCCGCCGCCGAGCACCTGCGCACCGAGGGCAAGTACTCCGACGGCATCGGCCGCACCGAGCGCATCTACGTCGCAGGCCACAGCGCCTGGCGGCTGTCCGACGAGTTCGTCAACGCGCCGCAAATCGTCGGCAACGACGAGCAGTACGCCGCCACGATGGCGCTGATCGCCAACGACATCGGCGTACCCGCCCGCGTGGTGCTCGGCGCCGTCGTGCCGGAGGGCGGCCGGGTCACCGGCAAGGACGTCGCGGCGTGGGTGGAGCTCCGGGCCGCCGACGGGTCGTGGAAGACCCTGCCGACCGAGGAGTTCATGTCGGACACGCCGCCGGCCGACCAGGTGCCCGAGACCAACACGCCGATGTCCGGGACGGTCATCCCGCCGCCCAACCCCATCCCGCCGCCGTCGGACGCGGGGGAGCAGAGCGACGCCGACCTCAAGGAGCGCAAGGCCACCCGCAAGAAGAAGGCCGAGGAGGACGAGGAGGGCATCATCCCGGGTCTTCCTGCGTGGATCGGCGTCGTCGTGACGTACGTCGGCGTGCCCCTGCTCGTGGTCGCGCTGCTGCTGGGCGCCGTGGTCGGGCTCAAGGCGTGGCGACGGCACCGCCGCCGCAGCGCGGCCTCGCCCTCGGCGCGCTTCGTCGGCGCCTGGCGCGAGCTGGTCGACCACGCCCGCGACCTGGGCCAGCCCGTGCCGCTGGGCCCGACGGTCACCCGGCGCGAGCAGTCAGCCGGCATCGTGTCCGGGCAGGCGGGTGCGCTGGCGCGCCGGGCGGACAGCTTCATCTTCGGCCCGAGCGTGCCCGAGGTCGCTGCGGCGAGCACCTACTGGGAGTCGGTCGACGCCGAGCGCCGGGCGATGTCGCAGGACGTCGGCCGGTGGCAGCGGGTCCGGGCCGCCATCAGCCTCCGCTCCCTGCGGCGTACGACGTCCACGCCGATGCGCGCCGCGGAGCCCGCGGCGGTCGAGGGCCCGGCCCCCGCGCCCGGGCGTGTCACGGCGGCGGCCCGGCGGCTGCGCTGGTTCGCTGATTGGCGTTCTCGACGCACGCCTGACTAAACTGGTGCGTCGGCCCAACGTGGGCTGTGTTTCGTGGCGCCTCGCGGCTGCCCGGAATCTCGTGCGATCGTCCCAGACGCTTGCGCGCGTGCCCGGGAAGGGGCTCCCGGACCGCCTCACGAGGTCCACCGGCCACCCTCGCGGGTGCCGGGCGGTTCCCGGGCCACGGTAGACAACACTGCATTTGATCCAGTACCGCGACAGATTGTGGAGGACATGCCCAAGAAAGAAGGCGTGATCGAGATCGAGGGCACCGTCGTGGAGGCCCTTCCCAACGCCATGTTCCGGGTGGAGCTGGCAAACGGGCACAAGGTGCTCGCGCACATCAGCGGCAAGATGCGACAGCACTACATCCGGATCCTCCCCGAGGACCGGGTCGTGGTGGAGCTCTCGCCGTACGACCTCACGCGGGGTCGCATCGTCTACCGCTACAAGTGATCGAGCCTGCGAGATCACCGATCAGCGCAGGTCAGCCAGCCGAGAAGCAAGGAAGTTGTTGACATGAAGGTCAACCCCAGCGTCAAGCCCATCTGTGACAAGTGCAAGGTCATCCGCCGTCACGGCCGGGTCATGGTCATTTGCGAGAACCCGCGCCACAAGCAGCGGCAAGGTTGATCCAACCGCTTGCCGCAAGCGGCAGCGCGGCTCGCAGTGGCCATCAGCTCCGGCTCCGCCGGATCTGAAGCACCACCACTCAACAACGTGATCGCTAGGCCAGGCAGCCCCTGACCGAAGTCACCTCCGGAGCACCGGCCGGAGCCCACCCGAGGCGGGATGGGACGCGACACGAACCGAAACCGATGCGAGAACAGACAAGGAAACCGCCACATGGCACGCCTCGTTGGTGTTGACCTCCCGCGCGACAAGCGCATCGAGGTCGCTCTCACCTACATCTACGGCATCGGCCGTACCCGCGCCCAACAGCTGCTCGAGACCACCGGCGTCGACCCGAACGCTCGCGTTCACACGCTCGGTGACGAGGAGCTGGTCAAGCTTCGCGACGAGATCGAAGCCAACTTCAAGATCGAGGGTGACCTCCGCCGTGAGGTCCAGGCGGACATCCGCCGCAAGATCGAGATCGGCAGCTACCAGGGTCGCCGCCACCGCATGGGCCTCCCGGTCCGCGGTCAGCGCACCAAGACCAACGCGCGTACCCGCAAGGGCCCCAAGCGCACCGTCGCCGGCAAGAAGAAGGCGAAGTGACCTGCGCCCCCGCGCAGTGATCCACGCCCGCTTCCCAGAAGCTTTTCGACCAGACCTCACCAGGAGTTACTGAATGCCTCCCAAGAGCCGCGCGACCAAGGTGCGCCGCAAGGAGAAGAAGAACATCGCTCAGGGCGAAGCCCACATCAAGAGCACGTTCAACAACACCATCGTCACGATCACCGACCCGACCGGTGCGGTGATCTCGTGGGCCTCTGCCGGCACCGTCGGCTTCAAGGGCTCGCGCAAGTCCACCCCCTTCGCCGCCCAGATGGCTGCCGAGGCCGCCGGCCGTCGCGCCATGGACCACGGCATGAAGAAGATCGACGTCTTCGTCAAGGGCCCGGGCTCGGGTCGTGAGACCGCCATCCGGTCGCTGGGTGCCATCGGCCTCGAGGTCGGCACCATCCAGGACGTCACGCCCACCCCGCACAACGGATGCCGGCCGCCCAAGCGCCGCCGCGTCTGACCCCGAGACTGAGAAAGAGAGACTGACACATGGCCCGCTACACCGGTCCCATGACCCGCAAGTCGCGCCGTCTCGGTGTCGACCTCGTCGGCGGCGACGCTGCCTTCGAGAAGCGTCCCTACGCCCCCGGCCAGCACGGCCGCGGTCGCATCAAGGAGTCCGAGTACCTGCTGCAGCTCCGTGAGAAGCAGAAGGCGCGCTTCACCTACGGCGTGATGGAGAAGCAGTTCGTCCGCTACTACAAGGAGGCCAGCCGTCGCCAGGGCAAGACCGGCGACAACCTCCTGCAGCTCCTCGAGTGCCGCCTCGACAACGTGGTCTACCGCGCCGGCTTCGCCCGTACGCGCCGCCAGGCCCGCCAGCTCGTCGTGCACGGCCACTTCCTGGTCAACGGCAAGAAGGTCGACATCCCGTCCTTCCAGGTCACCGACCACGACATCATCGACGTGCGCGAGAAGTCGCTCGAGGCGACCCCGCTCATCGTGGCCCGGGAGACCCACGGCGAGCGCGTGACCCCCGCCTGGATGGAGGTCATCCCGTCGCGGATGCGCATCCTGATCCACCAGGTGCCTGTCCGGGCCCAGATCGACGTCCCGGTCCAGGAGCAGCTGATCGTGGAGTTCTACTCCAAGAAGTAATCGGTCGGGGGGCTCCGCCCCCCGACTGCCCCCCACCCGTGGCTGATGCTGCGAGAACGGCGGGGCGCACACTCCAACTTCCTCCACACTGAAGTTCGGATCCGTCAAATGGTGGGTGGATCCGGAAAGGAAAAACTCCGTGCTTATCGCTCAGCGCCCGACCCTCACGGAAGAGACCGTCGACGAGTTCCGTTCGCGGTTCGTCATCGAGCCCCTCGAGCCCGGCTTCGGCTACACGCTCGGCAACTCGCTGCGTCGTACGCTCCTCAGCTCAATCCCGGGTGCCTCGGTCACCAGCATCAAGGTCGACTCCGTCCTCCACGAGTTCTCGACGATCGAGGGCGTCACCGAGGACATGACCGAGATCATCCTCAACCTCAAGGGCATCGTGGTGTCCTCCGAGCACGACGAGCCGGTCGTGATGTACCTCCGCAAGTCCGGTGCCGGTGACGTCACCGCCGCCGACATCACCCCGCCCGCCGGCGTCGAGGTGCACAACCCCGAGCTCAAGATCGCCACGCTGTCCGACAAGGGCAAGCTGGAGATGGAGCTCGTCGTCGAGCGCGGCCGCGGCTACGTCTCGTCGGTGCAGAACAAGGGTGCCGACAACGAGATCGGCCGCATGCCGGTCGACTCGATCTACAGCCCGGTGCTGAAGGTGACCTACAAGGTCGAGGCGACCCGAGTCGAGCAGCGCACCGACTTCGACAAGCTCGTCATCGACGTCGAGACCAAGCCGTCGATCCGTCCTCGCGACGCGATCGCCTCGGCCGGCAAGACGCTGGTGGAGCTCTTCGGCCTGGCCCGTGAGCTCAACGTCGAGGCCGAGGGCATCGACATCGGCCCGTCGCCGGTCGACGAGCAGCTCGCCGCCGACCTGGCCCTGCCGGTCGAGGACCTGCAGCTCACCGTCCGCAGCTACAACTGCCTCAAGCGTGAGGGCATCCACACCGTGGGCGAGCTCATCTCGCGCTCGGAGCAGGACCTGCTCGACATCCGCAACTTCGGCGCCAAGTCCATCGACGAGGTGAAGGCCAAGCTCGTCGAGATGGGCCTCTCGCTCAAGGACAGCGCGCCCGGCTTCGACCCGCACGCCGCCCTCGCCGCCTACGGCGACGACGACGACGACGCGTTCATCGAGGACGAGCAGCTCTGATCTCCCGGCCCTCGCCACGAGGGTCGTACCACCAAACCGACCGGGCCCAGCGCATGGCTGGGCCGGTCGTCTACCCGGGTACCTGACACGGCCCGAGAGAAGGAAGGCACCACATGCCCAAGCCCAAGAAGGGCCCCCGCCTTGGCGGCAGCCCCGCCCACCAGCGCCTGATGCTCTCGAACCTGGCCACCGCCCTGTTCGAGCACGGCCGGATCACCACCACCGAGACCCGCGCGCGCCTGCTGCGCCCGGTCGCGGAGAAGCTGATCACCAAGGCCAAGCGCGGCGACCTGCACAACCGTCGTGAGGTCCTCAAGACCATCCGCGACAAGTCGGTCGTGCACACGCTGTTCACCGAGATCGCCCCGACCTTCGCCGAGCGTCCCGGTGGCTACACCCGCATCACCAAGATCGGCCCCCGCAAGGGCGACAACGCCCCCATGGCGGTCATCGAGCTGGTGACCGAGGCCTACAGCCCGAAGGCTCCCTCGACCAAGAAGACCGAGGCTGCTGCCGCTCCGGCTGCTGCGCCTGTCGAGGCCGAGGAGACCGAGGTCGTCGAGACCGAGGACACCTCCGCGGAGACCGCTGCCGCCGAGCACGAGGCCGCTGCCGCTGAGCACGAGGCCGCGGCTGCCGAGCACGAGGCCGCTGCCGCCGAGCACGAGGCCGCTGCTGAGGCTGCCGAGGAGTCGGACGAGCCCAAGGCCTGATCCCAGGTCCACGACGCAGGCCCGTCACCCCGCTGGGGTGGCGGGCCTGCGTGCGTCCGGAGCCGCCCGAGCAGCGGTGCGTCACGCACGTTCTGGCGGCGCAGAAGCTGTCCCACGCACCGCCCGTTCGAGGAGTGGTGCGTGACGCACGTTCTGGCGGCGTGGAAGATGTCTCACGCACCGCTCGGGCGGGGTCAGAGGCGGGCGAGGGCCTCGGCGGCGTCCAGGCTGCGGGTGGCGCCGCCGGTGGCGGCGAGGTGACGGGTGGCGGCGACCACGGCCTCGTTGACGGGGGTGGGCACTCCGTGGAGGCGGCCCAGTAGCACGACCTCGCCGGCGAGGTAGTCGATCTCGGAGTCGCCGGTGCCCCGGGTGAGGCTCTGCCAGGTCGAGCCGCCCCGACGATCGAGGTCGGGCCGGCGCCGGAGGATCGAGCCGCGCCGCTCGCGGTCCTCCGCGGCGGAGACGACCGTGAGCCCGGCCGCGGCGAGCACCCGTTCGCCCTCGGCCTGCGCCAGCTCGGCGAGCTCGTCGGCCGCCTCGCCCTGGACGTACGACGCGTCGACGCCGTTGCCGAGGTTCATCACGAGCTTGCGGCGCTTCATCGCCATGATGTCGGCACGCTCCTCCGACTCGATGCCCGCGGCGCGGAGGTCGGCGGCCACGGCGGCGGTGAGGTCGTCGGTGCCGCCGGGGAAGCGGCCGATGTCGAGGATCGCGGGCGTGGGGTGGCAGGAGGCCACGACGACGCCGGGCTCGAGGTGCGTCGCGGGCAGCATGACGCACACGGCGTACGTCCTCGCGAAGAGGCGCAGGGCGGCGACCTCGGTCGCGATGCCGTTGGTGGCGCAGACCACAGGCACGTCGACGGGGGCGTGAGCGCGCAGGTCGGCCAGGGCGGTCGACGCCTGGTGGGACTTCACCGCCAGCAGCACGACCGTGTCGTCGGTCCAGCCGACCTCGGCCGCCGTGTGGGTCGCCGGGGCGTCGACGAGGTGGCGGCCGTCGCCTGCGTCGAGGGTCAGTCCCCGGTCGCGGATCGCGGCCAGGTGCGCCCCCCGGGCGACGAGCGTGACGGGACTGCCCGCGAGGTGGAGGTGGGACCCGACGACCCCGCCGACGGCACCCGCGCCGTACACCACGTATCGCATGCGTCGACCCTACGAGAGGGACCGGCCCCGCCCGGTGCCACCCCTCGGGTCTGGTCGGTGCGACACCACGACGACGTGGTCGCCGTCGTACGACGCCTGCGACACGCGCAGGCCCCCGGGCGACGGATCGTCCATGTCCTGCGTCGACAGCGGCCGGTCGCCGTTGAAGTACCAGTCGAACGGGGGGCCCGGGTCGTCGTGGAGGTCGGCGATGAACCCGTCGAGCGAGACCACGTTGTTCATCACCACGGTGCTCATGGAGTGCCCCGGTCGACGGGTTGCCAGGCGGGGTCGCGGCCGATGAACCCCATCAGCCGGTCGACGACCGGTGCGTCGTCGGGGACCGGCACAGCGGGTCCGTACTGCCCCGAGTCACGCAACAGCTGCTCGATCGGGCGCATCCCCTCCAGCAGCTGCGTGGCGAAGTCCTCGTCGAGCCCGGCGTCGTGCCCGCCGGCGCGGGCGAGGTCCCACGAGTGCATGAAGACGTCGGCGGTGTAGAACTGGTCGACGGCGTCGGCGAGCCGGTGGCTGCCGGCGCGGGGGTGGGTGAAGGGATCGTCGCCGCGCTGCTCGACGAGGGCTTGAACGGCATCGGCCTGGCGCTGCCAGGCGGCCACCGGGTCGTCGGCCACCGGGGGGCCGGCGGGCAGCTCGACCCCGCCGCCCTCGAGGAACCCGGGGAACCAGGTCACCAGGTGGTCGACGACGTCGCGGGCCGTCCAGCCGTCGACCGGTGCGGGCGCGGACCAGTCGGTGGTCTGCGCCACCAACCGGCCGAAGCCCCCGGCGACCGCCGCGTGGCGGTCGGCCGGGTCGTCGGGCAGTGCCATCAGAGGGTTCCGTCGGCGAGCAGGCGGTCGATGGCCGCGTAGCCGTCGTTGACCCCGACCTCCATGCCGCTGCGCAGCCAGGCGTCGCGGTCCTCGAAGGAGTCGCACAGGCTCACGGCGTGGAGCCGGGTGCGGCCGTCGCCGAGGTCCTCGAACGTCAGGGTCTCCAGCGAGACTCCGTCGGGCATCCCCTCCCAGGTGAAGGTCTGGACGATGCGGTCCTCGCGCACGGTGTGGAAGCACCCCCGGAAGGACGTCTCGAACTCCTCTCGGCCGTCGCTCCCGCGCGCGGTGTAGCTCCAGCTGCCGCCGTCGCGGGCGTCCCACTGGGTGATGTCGGCGCCGACGCTGTCGGGCCCGATCCACTGCGCGAAGAGCTCGGGATCGGTGTGCGCCCGGAACAGCTGCGCGGGGGTGGCGGCGAAGTCGCGCCAGATGTGGATGGCGGGGACCTTGTCGTCGGCCTCGATCGCGGCCTCGGGGTAGCGGGTGGCAGCATCGGGGGAGTGCGTGGTGGTCATGATGCGGTTCCTTCCTGCGGTCGGGTGGAGCTCGGGTCGTCTGCGTCCTGCATCCGCGCGAGCACGGCGTCGAGGCGCGTGAAGCGCTCCTCGGCCTGCCGGCGGTAGCGCTCGATCCACTTCGTCATGAGGTCGAACACCTCGGCTTCCAGGTGGACCGGACGTCGCTGTGCCTCCCGTGTCCGCGTCACCAGGCCGGCGTCCTCGAGCACCTTGAGGTGCTTGGAGACGGCTTGGAGGCTCACGTCGTAGGGCGCTGCCAGGTCGTTGACCGTGTGGTCGCCCTCGGTGAGGCGGGCGACCATGTCCCGACGGGTCGGGTCGGCCAGTGCGGCGAAGACGCGGGAGAGCTGGTCGGTCACGGAGCACCTTCTTCAACTGATTGGTTGAATAGACGGTAGGCCCGCGCCGACGGACTTGTCAACCATCTGGTTGAACAAAGGCCTGGGGTGCGGGTCGGCCGTCCCCGGTCGCCGCCTAGGATCGCTGTCGTGCGCCTGCGGATCGACTGTGCCTACGACGGCGCCGAATTCTCCGGCTGGGCCGCCCAGCCGGGTCGTCGTACGGTCCAGGGCACGCTCGAGGCCGCGCTGGCCACCGCGCTGCGGGTGGCGGCGGTACGGGTGACCGTGGCCGGTCGCACCGACGCCGGGGTGCACGCGCGCGGCCAGGTGGCGCACGTCGACGTCGAGCCCGACCTGGTGACCGCGTCGGCGGGACGCTCGACCGACCCGCCGCTGCAGGCCCTCGCGCGGCGGGTGGACGGCATCCTGCCGCCGGACCTGCGCGTACGGCGGGTGGTCGAGGCTCCCGACGGGTTCGACGCCCGGTTCTCGGCGATATGGCGGCGCTACGCCTACCGCATCGCCGACGCGCAGGAGCTCGCCGACCCGCTCGTGCGCGGCCACGTGCTGACCTGGGGCCGGCACCTCGACCTCGACGCGATGAACGAGGCGTCCGCGCCCCTGGTCGGCCTCCGCGACTTCGCCTCCTTCTGCAAGCAGCGGGAGGGAGCGACCACCGTACGGACCCTGCTCGACCTCGAGTGGAGCCGCGACGACGCCGGCCTCGTCGTGGGCACGGTCCGTGCCGACGCCTTCTGCCACAACATGGTGCGTGCTCTGGTCGGCTGCCTCCTCGCGGTCGGGGAGGGACGCAAGCCGGTCACCTGGCCGGCCGAGGTGATGGCCGGGCGGCGACGCGACCAGGGCGTGCGCGTGGTGCACGCCCACGGCCTCACCCTGGAGGAGGTCGGCTACCCCGACCACGACGAGCTGGCCGCCCAGGCCGAGCGCGCACGAGCCCGACGAGAGGCGATCGATGCCTGAGCACTACTTCTCCGCCGATCCCGGCGTTCCCTTCGAGCGGGAGACCTTCACCACCGAGCTGTGGGGCAGCACCATGACCCTCGACACCGGGTCGGGGGTCTTCAGCCGCGGCCACCTCGACCACGCGACCGCGGTGCTGTTCAAGGAGCTGGAGCCGCCGGTGCAGGGCCAGTTCCTCGACCTCGGCTGCGGCTACGGCGTGATCGGCCTGGCGATCGCGCAGGCCGTGCCGCTGGCCAACGTGACCGGTGTCGACGTCAACGAGCGCGCGCTGCTCCTGGCCAACGACAACGCCCGCGCCGCCGGCCTCGACTCGCGCTTCGTCGCCTGCCTGCCCGAGCAGGTGCCGGGCAACCAGGTCTTCGACGAGATCTGGTCCAACCCGCCCATCCGCATCGGCAAGGAGGCGCTGCACGAGCTGCTGCTGACCTGGCTGCCACGCCTGGCCCCGGGCGGGCGGATGATCATGGTCGTCGGGAAGAACCTCGGTGCCGACTCGCTGCAGCGGTGGCTGATTGAGCAGGGCTGGCCGACCGAGCGCCTGGCGAGCAGCAAGGGCTTCCGCGTGCTGGAGACGCGGCGGGCCTGATCGATCAGGCGGGCCGCGTCGCGACCAGGACGCCGATCTTGTCGATGCGGTGCTCGGGGTTGTCGAACTCGTCGGACCAGTAGTTGCCGTTGGCGTGGTCCTCGAGCGTGGCGCAGGTGGAGAGGGTGATCATCGGCTGCGTGGCGCTCTCGCCCGGGCGGCCGGGGACCTCCGCTCGCTGGGCGCCGAGCGAGGCCGGCTGGCGGAACGACGTCCACCGGGTGCGTCGCACCTCGTAGACGTGGACGGTGTCGCCCGAGCGCACCAGGATCCGGTCGCCCCTCTCCAGCGACGGCGAGTTGCGCAGGGGAGCGGATCCGGTCAGCCGGTGGCCGGTGACGATGAAGTTGCCGACCTCGCCGGGGCCGGCGCCGCCACGAGGCCCGCGCGGCGAGGCCATCTCGCCGGCGTTCTGCAGCGCGGTCCCGGGGGCGTCGTCGGGGCTGCCGCGGTAGCGGACGACGGGGAAGTCGCGCAGGCCGATCGCGGGGATGGTGACGAAGGAGCGGCGGGGCTCCCGCGCCGCGGCCGGCTCGGGCTCCGCGGTCGGCTCCTCGGTGGGGGTGGCGGACGGCGTGGCGGAGGGTGTCGGGCTCGGCGGGCTGGTGGGCGTCGCGGCGGGCGCGCTCGTTGTACGTCGCTCGGCGGGCGCCTCCGTCGAGGCCGTCCCCGAGCGTCCGGCTCCCACGCCGGAGCAGCCCGACACCACCGCGACGACGGCCGCGGCGAGGAGGGCGACGACGCTCCGGACCACCGTTCCACCGTACGCAGCGGGTGGTGGGCCTCACCCGAGACGGACCGGGAGCGACTCCACGCCGTGGACGATGGCCAGCCCGGTGAACCGCAGGTCTGCCGGGTCGCAGGCGAGCGCGAGGTCGGGGAAGCGGCGCGCCAGCGCGACGAGCGCCGTGCGGAGCTCCATCCGGGCCAGCTCCGCGCCGACGCACCGGTGCAGCCCGTGGCCGAAGGCGAGCGTGCCGGCCGAGGGAGTGGTGGGGTCGAAGCGGGACGCGTCGGTGTGGCGGGCCGGGTCGCGGCCGGCGCCGGTCAGCGACACGACGACGATGTCTCCGGCGCGGACGCGCTGCTCGCCCACCCGGACCTCGTGCCGCGCCACGCGCGGGAACGCGACCTGCACGGGACAGACGAAGCGCAGCAGCTCCTCGACGACCCGGTCGACCTCCGCGGGCTCGCCGCGACGCAGCGTCGCCCACGCCGCCGGGTGCCGGAGCAGCACCCAGGTGCCGAGCGAGAGCATGCTGGCGCTGGTCTCGTAGCCGCCGAGGAACACCCCGTCGGCGAGCCCGCCGAGCTCGACGTCGTCGAGGTCCGCGCCGTGCTCGGCGACCATGCGGGCCAGCAGCCCGTCGGGCAGCTGGGGCGAGCGGCGCTCGGCGCCCACCAGGTCGATGAGGAACTGCCTGGTGCCGGCCGCGGTGTCGAACAGGCGTGCGCTCCCGGCCGTCAGGTCGAAACGGGCCGCCCCGCACCGCCGGAACTCGTCGCGGTCGACGGCCGGCATGCCGAGCAGGTCGCAGATGACACCGAAGGGGACCGCGAAGCCGAAGTGGGACACCAGGTCGACCTCCGGTCCGTGCACGACCATGTCGTCGAGGGCCGCCTCGACGACACGGTCGAGGTCGTCCTGGAGGGCGGTCAGTCGGCGCCGCGTGAAGTACGGCGTCAGCACCCGTCGCAGGCGCTCGTGGTCGGGCGGGTCGGTCATGCCCAGCCCGCCGATCCGCTCGGCGGGCGCCCGGTCCTGGCGACCGATGAGGGCACGCACGTCGTTGGCGAACGTCTCGGAGTCGGCCAGCACGGCCCGCGCGACGTCGTACCCGGTGACCAGCCAGACCCGCGTGCCGAGCAGCCGTGCCAGGCGTACGACGTCGCCGTTCGCGCGGCTCGCCTCGAGCCGCGGCACGGGGTCCACGCCGTCGCGCTGGAGCGGGAACCGCACACCGGCGGGGACCCGTCGCGCGGACGAGACGGCCAGTCGCAGCGCGGTGCTGCGCATCCGCGAGCCCGGAGAGACAGCCATGGGACCAGTCCACGCCAGCCCGGCGGCGGCGACCATCGGGCATCACCCCGATCGGTCCCGGGGGCACCCCCGACCGCGGACCGGGCAGGATGTGGGCCATGGCCTACGACGCAGCCCCCGACAGGTACGACGACGCGACCGGGATGCCCTACCGCAGGACCGGCCGCAGCGGCCTCCGGCTGCCGGCCCTGTCCCTCGGTCTGTGGCAGAACTTCGGAACCGACCGGCCCGAGGAGACGCAGCGCGCGATCCTGCGGCGCGCCTTCGACCGCGGGGTCACCCACTTCGACCTGGCCAACAACTACGGCCCGCCCTACGGCCGCGCGGAGGAGAACATCGGGCGCTACCTCGCCGACGACTTCGCGCCCTACCGCGACGAGCTGGTCATCTCCACCAAGGCGGGCTACGACATGTGGCCGGGGCCCTACGGGCAGGGCGGCGGCTCGCGGAAGTACGTCCTGGCCTCGCTCGACCAGTCGCTGGCGCGGATGGGGCTCGACTACGTCGACATCTTCTACAGCCACCGCTTCGACGCGGAGACCCCCGTCGAGGAGACGATGATGGCGCTGGACACCGCGGTGCGCTCCGGGCGCGCGCTCTACGCCGGTATCTCGTCCTACTCCTCGGAGCGGACGCGCGAGGCCGCCACGATCGCGCGCGAGCTCGGCACCCCGCTGCTGATCCACCAGCCGTCCTACTCGATGCTCAACCGCTGGATCGAGGTCGGATTGCTCGACGAGCTCGAGGAGCAGGGCATGGGCTGCATCGTCTTCACCGCGCTCGCCCAGGGGCTGCTCACCGACCGCTACCTCGACGGCGTCCCGCGGGACTCCCGCGCGGCCCGCGACGACTCCACCCTCACCGGCCTCGACGACGAGACGCTCGCGCGCGTTCGCTCGCTCAACGCGATCGCCGAGGGGCGCGGCCAGAAGCTGGCCCAACTGGCGCTCCAGTGGGTGCTGCGCGACGACCGCGTGACGAGTGCGGTCATCGGGGCCTCCAGCGTCGAGCAGCTCGACACCAACCTCGACGCCCTCGCAGCCCCTCCGCTGACCGAGGCCGAGCTGGCCGAGATCGACCGTTTCGCCGTCGACTCGGGCGTGAACCTCTGGGCGAAGCAGACCGAGTCGTGACGAGTCCCCGCCGGGTCGTGGTGGTGGGCGCGGACGCCGCCGGCATGTCGGCGGCGCACCAGGCCCTGCGCACGGCGAGGAGGCGCGGCGAGACGCTGGCGATCACCGCCCTCGAGGCGGGGAGTCACACCTCCTACAGCGCCTGCGGGATCCCCTACTGGATGGCCGGCGACGTCGACAGCGGCGACGACCTCGTGGCCCGCACGCCCGAGCAGCACCGCGACGCCGGCATCGACCTGCGCCTCGGCACCGAGGTCGTCGCCGCGGACCTGGCGGCCCGCACGGTGACGACGGCTGCGGGGGAGGTGCTGGAGTACGACGACCTCGTGGTCGCCACCGGCGCCCCGGCGGTGGTGCCCGACTGGGCGCTGCGCCCCGACGGGACGGCGTACGACGGCGTGGGGGTGGTCAAGACCCTCGACGACGGCGCCGCGTGGGTGCGCAGCTTCGCGCGTGTCGGACCCGGCGCGCACGTCGTGGTCGTGGGCGCGGGCTACGTGGGCGTCGAGGTCGCGGAGGCCGCGCTCGAGCAGGGGTTCGGCGTCACCGTCCTGACCCGCAAGCGTGGGATGGGGATGCTCGAGGACGAGATGTCCGACCTGGTCAACACCGGTCTGGTCGACGCCGGGGTGGAGCTGGTGCTCGGCGCCGAGGTCACCGGCCTCGAGCTCGACGGCGACCGGGTGACCGGGGTGCACTGGGACGGCGGGTCGCGGGAGGCCGATCTCGTGGTCGTGGCGGTCGGCGTACGCCCGGCGACCGCCTTCCTGGCGGGCAGCGGCCTGGAGATGACCGACGACGGGGCGCTGCGGCCCGACCCGCACGGCCGGGTGGCCGACCACGTGTGGGCGGCGGGGGACTGCTGCGAGGTGCGCCGTCGCATCGACGACCAGTGGGTGTTCCGGCCGCTGGGGACCCACGCCTCGAAGCACGGCCGGGCGCTCGGCGACAGCCTGGCGGGCGGCGACCTGTCGTTCAACGGCATGGTCGACACCTCGATCACCCGCTTCTCGGCGTGCGGGGTGCACCTGGAGATCGCCCGCACCGGGCTGTCGCGCGCGGACGCCGAGAGCGCCGGTCTCGACCCGGTGGCGCTGGTCACCGAGGGCTCGACGGCCGCCGGCTACATGCCCGAGGCCGAGCCGATCGCGATCTGGGTGATGGCAGACCGCACGACGAGGCGGCTGCTCGGCGTGCAGGTCGTGGGCGGTCACGGCGCGGGCAAGCGGATCGACACCGCCGCCGCCGTGCTCTGGGCGGGCGGCTCGGTCGACGACCTCGCCTGGATGGACCTGTCCTACGCCCCGCCGTTCGCGACCACCTGGGAGGTCCTGCAGATCGCGGCACGCAGGGTGGCCGAGCGGCTCTGAAAACCGCGGGCGCCGGCCGCCCGGGTCGGTCAGGATGACGCCATGCACCTCGAGATCGTCACCCTCGCCGAGCGGCCCGACCTCATGGAGACCTTCTGGGACATGGAGACGTCCTGGCCGGAGTACATGTTGCACGACCCCATCGGCAACGGCTACTACGCCTCGCTGGAGCACTTCGCCGACTTCGTCCTGGTCTGCCTCGACGACACGGGGCGACAGGTCGCGAAGGCGCACTCGGTGCCGTTCCAGCTGCCTGAGGGTGACCTGCCCGAGGCCGGCTGGGACTTCGCGATCCGCAGCGGCCTGCTCACCGCGCTGTCGGGCGAGGAGCCGAACGCCGTCTCCGCCGTGGAGATCGCCATCGAGCCCGGCCTGCAGGGCACCGGGCTGTCGGGGCGGATCGTCGCCGCACTGCGCGACAACGCCGGCCGGCTCGGCTTCTCCGAGCTGCTCGCGCCCGTGCGGCCCAACGGCAAGACCGACCCGCGCGAGGCGATGACGGCGTACGCCGCCCGCACCCGCGACGACGGACTGCCCGTCGACCCGTGGCTGCGCGTGCACGTCCGGGCCGGAGGACGCCTCGACCGGGTCGCGCCGCGGTCGATGGTCATCCCCGGCACGGTCGAGGAGTGGCGCAAGTGGACCGGTCTGCCGTTCGACACGACCGGCCCGGTCGTCGTACCCGGGGCACTGGCGCCGGTGATGTGCGACGCCGAGCACGGCACGGCGACGTACGTCGAACCCAACGTGTGGGTGCGCCACCCGACCGGGGCGTGAGGGTCAGCCCCAGAAGTCGGCGGTGGCCTTGCGGACCTCGTTGACGCACAGCGCGACGAAGGCGAGCGCGATGATCACCATCAGCACGTTGGAGTGCAGCTTGTTGCGCCACTCGGCCGGGGTGCGGTCGGTGTTGAGCAGCCACAGCAGGGTGACGGCGAGGAACGGCATGAAGAACGCGCCGAGCACGCCGTAGGCGAGGATCAGCCAGACCGGCTTGCCGAGGAACATCATCACCATCGGCGGGAAGGTCAGCCACAGGATGTACGCGCGGTACCACTTGCCGCCGGCGCGGGCGTCGGCCGCGTCGCCCTTCGTCACGTTGGTCATGAAGTCGGCGAACATCAGGCTGACGCCGTTCCAGACGCCGACCAGCGACGACATCGCGGCGGCCCAGAAGCCGACGAGGAAGAGCTTGCCGGCCCACTGGCCGTAGCGGTCCTGCAGCACGACTCCGAGGTCGAGGAGGCCCTGGTCGCCGCTCTCGATCGCCACGCTGGTGGAGTAGAGCAGCTCGGCACCGACCACGAGGGTCGCGAGGACGAAGATCCCGGTGACGACGTAGGCGACGGTGTTGTCGATGCGCATGACCCGCATGTAGGCCGGGGTGCTCCACCCCTTCTCGCGCAGCCAGTAGCCGTAGGCGGCGAGGGTGATCGTGCCGCCGACGCCGCCAGCGAGGGCGAGGGTGTTGACCAGCCCGTCCTCGGGGATGCGGGGTGCCAGGCCGGTGAGCAGCTCGCCCAGGTTGGGCAGGGTCAGCAGGGCGGCGCCCACCATCGTGACGAACATGATGCCGACCAGCGCGGCGAGCACCTTCTCGAACACGCTGTAGCGCCCGGTCCACACGAGCACCAGGCCGAGCACGCCGGAGAGGATGCCCCACCAGGTGGTCGACAGGGCGCCCGTCAGGCCCGCCAGGGCGAGACCGGTGCCGGCCATCGCCGCCGCGCCGTAGACGAAGCCCCAGATCACGATGTACGGCGCGAAGTACCAGGTGGTCCAGGCGCCCAGCGAGCGCCAGCCCTCGAAGATCGTCCGCCCGGTGGCGAGCGAGTAGCGACCCGCGCCCTCGACGAGCACGATCTTCATGAGGCAGCCGACGACGACGCACCACAGCAGGGTGTAGCCGAACTTCTGCCCGGCGATCAGCGTGGCCACGAGGTCGGCGGCGCCCACGCCGGTCGCCGCGACGACCAGACCGGGCCCGATGATCTTCCAGCGCGGCGCAGTGGTCTGCTCGGTCGAGCTCGTCGAGGTCGCGTCAGCCATGGGCAGCACCCTAGCGGTGGTCTGGACCAGTGGTGGGCGCGCGAGTGGTGCTGGGCCGGTGCCCGCTGGGTGACGTCATGAGAATGCGCGGTTCGAACCCCGGATGCCCATGACGTCCAGGCGGCCCTCAGGTGCTGGTCGCCGGATATCCACGCGACGGGGGACCGGGTGGCTTGCGAGAATGCCGCCGTGGGTCACGTGGATGTCGCCGGAGTGCGTTATGAGCTGCCGGACGGGCGGGTGCTGCTCGACGACGTGAGCTTCCGCGTCGGGGACGGGCAGAAGGTCGCGCTGGTGGGTGCCAACGGCGCAGGCAAGACCACGCTGCTGCGGATCGTCACCGGGGACCTCAAGCCGCACGCCGGTGTGGTCACGCGCTCGGGCGGGCTCGGGGTGATGCGTCAGTTCGTCGGTCACGGGGGTGCCGACGAGACGGTCGCCGACCTGCTGCTGTCGGTGGCGCCCGCCGACGTACGTCGCTGGTCCGAGGAGGTCGCGGCGCAGGAGCTGCGGCTCATGGACGACGACAGCGAGCCGGTGCAGATGGCGTACGCCGAGGCGCTCGGGCACTACGGCGACGTCGGCGGGTACGACCTCGAGGTGGTGTGGGACAAGGTCACCACGGCGGCGATGGGCCTGCCCTACGACCGCGCCCGCTACCGCGCGCTCACCACGCTGTCGGGGGGCGAGCAGAAGCGGCTGGTCCTGGAATACCTGCTGCAGGGCCCCGACCAGGTGCTGCTGCTCGACGAGCCCGACAACTACCTCGACGTGCCGGGCAAGATGTGGCTCGAGGAGCGCATCCGCGAGTCGGCCAAGACGATCCTGTTCATCAGCCACGACCGCGAGCTGCTCAACAACACCGCCACCCGCATCGTGACGGTCGAGCTCGGCAGCGCCGGCAACCTCGTGTGGACGCACCCCGGGGGATTCGCGAGCTACCACGAGGCGCGCGCCGAGCGGTTCGAGCGCTTCGAGGAGCTGCGCCGCCGCTGGGACGAGGAGTACGCCAAGCTGCGCGCCCAGATGCTGATGTACAAGCAGAAGGCGGCCTACAACTCCGACATGGCCAGCCGTTACCAGGCGGCGCAGACCCGGCTGAAGAAGTTCGAGGAGGCCGGGCCGCCGACGGAGCAGCCGCGCGAGCAGCAGGTGAAGATGCGGCTCAAGGGCGGGCGCACGGGCAAGCGGGCCGTGGTGTGCACCGACCTCGAGCTGACCAACTTGATGAAGCCTTTCGACCTCGAGGTCTGGTACGGCGAGCGGGTGGCCGTGCTGGGCTCCAACGGCTCCGGCAAGTCGCACTTCCTGCGCCTCCTCGCCGCCGGCGGCAGCGACCCCGACATCGAGCACCAGCCCGTCGGCGTCCCGCCCGCACCTGTCGCGCACACCGGCAGCGCCAAGCTGGGGGCGCGGGTGCGGCCGGGCTGGTTCGTGCAGACCCACGAGCACCCCGAGCTCGTCGGGCGCACCCTGCTGGAGATCCTGCACCGCGGCGACGACCACCGCGACGGCATGGGGCGAGAGGCAGCCAGCCGCGTGCTCGACCGCTACGAGCTCGCGCACGCGGGCGAGCAACGGTTCGAGTCGCTCAGCGGCGGCCAGCAGGCGCGGTTCCAGATCCTGCTTCTCGAGCTGTCCGGGGCGACGCTGCTGCTGCTCGACGAGCCCACCGACAACCTCGACGTGCAGTCCGCCGAGGCCCTCGAGGCCGGGCTCGAGGCCTTCGACGGCACGGTGCTGGCGGTGACCCACGACCGGTGGTTCGCCCGCGGCTTCGACCGCTTCCTGGTCTATGGCGCCGACGGCGAGGTCTACGAGTCCGACGGTCCGGTCTGGGACGAGGGCCGGGTGTCCCGCGCTCGATGACTTCCAGCGGACCTGACCCACGCTTTGGGGGGAGCACGGGTCTGTCCGAGGTGGATGAGGATGAGCGGATGCTCAGGCCCGCCTCCCACCTCCGCGACGCGGACCCCTCGGCGCCGCACCACCTGCTGCTGGGGCCCGACACGCACGGGGTCACGCGGTACGCCGGTGAGGTGGCCGACGCTGCCCGGGCGCCCGTCGTCCGCGACGTCGCGGAGCTCGTGCCCGGCGCTGCGGTGCACCTGCACCTCACAGACCGGCTGCTGGGCCGCGACCCCCACGACGCGGCGACGGCCGTGGAGCAGCTGGCCCGGCGCGTGCGGCTGACCGTGACCCTGCACGACGTCCCGCAACCGACCGACGGGCCCGTGTTCGCCGCGCGCGCCGAGGCGTACGGCCGGATCGTGCGCGCGAGCCACGCCTGGGCGACCAACTCGTGGCACGAGCACGCGCTCGTCGACCGCTGGATCGCCACCGGCGCCCGCGGCACGGTCATCCCGCTGCCGGTGCACGCCATGCCGGGTCCGCCCGGTCCGACCCGCACGTCGGCCGGGCACGCCGCGGCCGAGCCCGTGGTCGGTGTCTTCGGATTCGTCTATCCCGGGAAGGGCCACCGCCAGGTGGTCCGCGCGATCGCGTCGCTGCGCCGCGCGGGCACCATGGCGTCCGTGCGGGTGCTCGGCGACGCCGCCCCCGGCCATGCCGACGAGGTCGAGGCCCTGGTGCGCACCAGCCGCGAGCGCGGGGTCCCGGTGGAGGTCACCGGCCGGGTCGCCGAGGACGACCTGGTCCGCGCCCTGCGCGACGTGTCGGTCGGCGTGACGGCGCACCGCAACGTGTCCGCGTCGGGCAGCCTCAACTCGTGGATCGCCGCCGGTCGCCGGCCGCTCGTGCGCGACGGGTCCTACGCCCGCGAGATGGCCGCGCTGCGCCCCGGCACCCTCAACCTCTTCGACGACGCCACGCTCGTGCCGAGCCTCGACGCCGCGCTGCGCCGACCGACCTCGACGTGGACGTTGCCCGGCGCCGACCTCGGACCGCGCCTGGAGGAGACGGCGGCGGCCTACCGCGCGTGGTGGGCGTCCGTCGGATGACCACCCCGCCCTGGGGCACGTCGGTGCCGGGCAACCGCTGGGACCTCGCGCCCGGCGGCCCTCACCGGCGACGGGTGTCGGTGGTGGTGACCCACTTCGAGCAGCAGGACGAGCTCGACCGCACGCTCGCTGCGCTGCGCCGCCAGACGCGCCCGCCGGACGAGGTCGTGGTCGCCGACGACGGGTCGTCGCGGGCGCCCGCCGTGCCGGACGGCGTGCGCCTGGTGCGACAGCACGACGACGGCTTCCGGGCGGCGGCCGCGCGCAACCTCGGCGTAGCCGCGAGCACCGGTGAGCTGCTGGTGCTGCTCGATGCCGACACGACGCCCGAGCCGCACTTCGTCGAGCGCATGGTCGCCCTTCCCGAGGCCCTTCCGGAGGCACTGGTCGTGGGACGTCGGCGGCACGCCGACCTCGCCGGCACCGCTCCCGACGGCGCGATCGAGGAGGTCGCTCCGCCTCGGGAGCTGCCCGAGCCGGTCTGGCTCCGCGAGGCGTACGCCGACAGCCGCGACCTGCTGCACGCCGACCACACCAGCCACCGGTTCGTCATCAGCGCCGTGCTGGCGTGCAGCCGCTGGTGGTACGACGAGGTCGGCGGCTTCGACGAGACGTTCAGCTCCTACGGCGGGGAGGACTGGGACTTCGCCCACCGCTCCTGGGCTGCGGGCGGGCTGGTGGCCCATCGGCGCGATGCCGTCGCGTGGCACGACGGGCCCGACGCGGGCGCCCGCGACCTCGACCCGGACGCCCGCCTCGCCGAGACGGTGGCCGTCGCCGACCGCACGTCCGCGCCCGGCACCACCTGGCGCGGCCTCGGGCGTGGCCCGGCCGACCTCGTCGTCACCCTCGCCCCGGCCCTCGGTGACGCCGAGCTGCTCGTGACCGTCGACTCGCTGCTGGCCGCGCTGCCGCGCGCCGTCGTACGCCTCCCCGAGCGGCACCGCGAGCTGGTGGGCACCGACCCCCGGGTGGTGCCTGCCGAGCAGGACGTGCCCGCGTCGGCGCGGCTGCACCTCGAGGTGCGGCAGGGCCTCAGCGGGGACCCTGCCGCGTGGACGTCCCTCCTCGACGGCCTCGACGGGTGCACCGGTTCCCGCGAGGTCGCCGACGGCCGCGCCGAGCTGCAGGACCTACGCCTGCAGCGCCGGGCCGCGCGGTGGGGGCGGCCCGACCTGGCGCCGGCCGGCGCGCCCCTCGCCACCTCGCTGCGGCCCTGGACCGAGGACGTCACCCTCGCGGCGTGGCTCGGCGGCTGGGCGGGGCGCTAGGAACGACGGGCGCGGCGGGTCGCGACTCGCGCCAGGGCCCAGGCCAGCAGCCCGGCGGCGACGGCGAGGACGCCGCGGGCCGGCCACGGCCAGGGCCCGCGGTCCACGTCGTCGGGATCGACGACGGTGAGGGCCTCCGCGACCGACGAGGCGAGCTGGAAGCGGCCCACGCCGTAGGACGTGAGGTCGGACATCCGCATGAGGGTGCGCGGCTCGGCGCCGTCGAGCGGGACGCCCGAGAGCGTCTGCTGGTCGTCCCCGCAGCACGTGTCCGTGCCCTCGACGGCCAGCACGGTGAGCACCTCGTCCGGGCCGGGCCAGCCCAGCACGCGCCCCGGGCCGGTGAGGTCGAGCGGCAGGGTAGCCGGGACGTCGCGGGAGCCCCCGGTCGCGTCGACGAAGGACAGCCCCGTCGGGACCCCGGGTGCCTCCACACCCGGCGACGCCGGGGCCGGCTTCGTCGTCGTGACCGCGAGCAGCCGGCCGTCGGGTGACCAGGCCGCCGGCCCGGCCAGCACGCCGCCGACCTCGAGGCTCCGCTCGGCACCGTCCAGCAGGTCCACGACGGTGACCACCCCGGACTGGTCGACCGCGACCTCCGACCCGTCGGGGGAGAAGGCCGCCCCGGTGGACGACCGGTCGAGCTCGAGCACCTCGGCGGCGTCGTCGGTGAGGTCCAGCACCGCGATGTCGCCGGTGATCCGACCGCCGGAGTAGGGGTTCGTGGCCTCGTCGGAGACCAGGCTCGCGAGCGTCCGGCCGTCCGCGGACCAGGCCACCGGCACGACGCTGCGCCCGGTGGGGAGCGGGTGGCGGGTGGTGTCGCCGGTGGCAAGGTCCACGACGACCACGTCGGGGCGGTCCATGTCGTGGTCGCCGACCGCCACCCGGGTGCCGTCGGGCGAGAGCAGCATCGGCGCCGGGTCGCCCCGGGTCTCGCCTCCTGCCCGCTCCTCGGCCACGTCGACGCGGCGGTAGCTGTCACCCGCGGACCCGAGCACGACTGCCTGGGGGAAGTCGAGGAACTCGACGCCGTAGCCGTGCTGCCACAGCGCGACGGCGGGCCCCGGCGGCGACGCCGACACCGACCCGGTCAGGTGCGAGTAGCCGGCCATCTCCTGGGGCACCGCGGGCGTCGTGGCGGGCGCCGGGCTGCTGCCAGGTCCGGTGAGCACGACGACGAGCGCGGCGGCAGCGAGGCCGATGACGGGAGGCACTGCGGCTGCCGGGCGCACGGCCGGAGTCTAGGGGCGTACGACGTCAGCCGAAGGCGCTGATGCCCGTCTCGGCGCGGCCGATGATGAGCTTCTGGATCTGGGACGTGCCTTCGTAGAGGGTCATCACCCGTGCGTCGCGCAGGTACTTGGCGACCGGGAAGTCGTCGACGTAGCCCGCCCCGCCGTGCACCTGGATCGCGTTGTTGGCCGCGCGGACGGCGGCCTCCGAGGCGAACAGCTTGGCCTTGGAGGCCGCGACCCCGTAGGGCTCGCCGCGGTCGATGAGGTCGGCGCACCGCCACGCGAGCAGCCGTGCGGCGTCGGCGTCGAGGGAGATGTCGGCGATGAGGTCCTGCACGAGCTGGAAGGACGCGATCGGCTTGCCGAACTGCGTGCGCTGGCCGGCGTACGCCACCGACGCCTCGAGGCAGCCCTGCACGATCCCGACGCAGCCGGAGGCGACGGCGAGCCGACCCTTGTCGAGGGTGCCCATCGCGATCTTGAAGCCCTGTCCGACCTGACCGAGCCGAGCCGAGTCCGGGACGCGTACGCCGTTCAGGAACAGCTCTGCGGTCGCCTGGCCGCGCAGCCCGAGCTTGTTGCGCACCTCGCGGGCCTCGAAGCCGGGGGAGTCGGTCGGGACGAGGAACGCCGTCACGCCTCGCGGGCCGTCGTCGCTGGTGCGCGCGAAGACGAGCGCCACGTCGGCCCACGTGCCGTTGGTGATGAAGAGCTTCTGGCCGTCGAGCAGCCAGTCCGATCCGTCGCGGACGGCGCGGGAGGTGAGGTTGCCCGCGTCGGACCCGGTGCCGGGCTCGGTGAGGCCGAAGCAGCCGAGCGCTGTCGCCGACGCGATCCGGGGCAGCCACTCCTGCTTCTGCTCCTCGGTCCCGTGGTCGAGGACGGACTTGCCGACCAGCCCGCTGCTGACCGACACGATGCCGCGCAGCGCGGAGTCGGCCCGGCCGAGCTCCTCCATGGCCAGTGAGTAGATGACGTAGTCGCCGCCCACCCCGCCGTACTGCTCGGGGATGGTCAGCCCGAAGAACCCGAGCTCGGCCATCTTCGGCACGATCGCGAGGTCGACCGACTCGTCGTGGTCCCACCGCATCCGGTGCGGGACGGCCTCCCGCTCGAGGAAGTCACGGGCCAGGTCGCGGAAGGCCTGCTGCTCCTCGGTCAGGGAGAGGTCCATCAGATGGCGTCCACGAGCTCGTGGTCGGTCACCCGCGCGGACAGGCGGGTGAGGTGGTGGTAGGCGTTGCCGAGCCACTGGTCGAGGACCTCGAGGTGTGCCGTGCCGACGCCGACGGCGTACTCCGCGGTCATGCCGATGCCGCCGTGGAGCTGGATCGCCTCCTGCCCGATGTGGCGCACCGCCCGGCCGACCTGCAGCCCGACGCGGTCGGCGGCGTCGGCCACCGCCTCGCGGTCGCCGCCGGCGATCGTCATGGTCGCCCAGTCGATGGTGCTGTGGGCGAGCTCGAGCGAGACGTACATGTCGGCGGCGCGGAAGGTGAGCGCCTGGAAGGTGTTGAGCGTGACCCCGAACTGCTTGCGGCTCTTGAGGTACTCCGTGGTGGCGCGCACCTGGCTCTGCATGACGCCGAGCGCCTGGTTGGCGCCCATGATCCGGGTCAGGTCGCTGATCGTGGCCACGCTGGCCGACAGGTCGCGACCGGGCTCGCCCAGCGGCGTGGCGGCACTGCCCTCGAAGCGCACCGTGGCCGCCCGGGTCAGGTCGGCCGCGGCGTAGCCGGTGACCGACGCCGCGGAGGCCTCCACCAGGAAGACGCCGGTGCCCCCGCCGTCGGGCAGCGCCGCCGTCACGACGAGGTGGTCGGCGCACGCACCGCCCATCACCGGGTCGGCCACCCCGTCGAGGGTCCAGCTCCCGCCCGAGACGGACGCGCGTACGCCGTCGGCGTTCGCGGACCAGCGGCCACCGGGGGTGGTGTCGGCCACGGCGAGCAGGGCCTGGCCGGCGCTGAGCCGGCCGAGCAGGTCGGCCTTCTGCTCGGTCGAGCCGACCGCGGCCACCAGGCCGCCGGCGTGCACGACCGAGGCGAGGTAGGGCTCCGGGGCGAGCACGCGCCCCAGCTCCTGGCACACGATCCCGATCTCGACGGGACCGGCACCGACCCCGCCGTCGGCCTCGCTGAAGGGCAGCCCCAGGACGCCCATCTCGGCCAGGCGGCCCCAGAGAGCCCGGTCGAACCCCGGGTCGTCGGCCACCGTGCGTCGCCGCGCCTCGTGGTCGGCGTACGCCGTCGCGAGCAGGCCGCGGACGGCCTCGCGCAGCGCCTGCTGCTCGTCGTCGTAGGTGAAGTCCATGCCAAGTCCTCTCCGGGCCCTCAGAGTCCCAGGATCGTGCGGCTGATGATCTGGCGCTGGATCTCGTTCGAGCCGCCGTAGATCGAGGCCTTGCGCAGGTTGAGGTAGGTCGGCGCGGCCCTCCTCGCCCAGCCCTCCTGGGGCGAGTCGTCACCCGCGCGAGCCGCGAGCGAGGCCGGGCCGGCGAGGTCGAGGGCGAGCTCGCTGACGGCCTGCTGCAGCTCGGTGCCCCGGAGCTTGAGGACCGACGAGGCCGGGTGCGGGGCGCCGTCGGAGGAGTGGGCGACCACCCGCAGCGCGGTGAGCTCGAGGGCGAGCAGGTCGTTCTCCAGCTCGGCGACGCGGGCGCGGACCAGCGGGTCGTCCATCAGGTGGGCGGCGTCGGCCTTCAGGCGGGCGAGCGCGCGCTTGGTCGCACCGACCGGCGCGACACCGACCCGCTCGTTGCCGAGCAGGAACTTGGCGATGGTCCAGCCCCCGTTGAGCTCGCCGACCAGCAGGTCGCCCGGCACCCGCACGTCGGAGAACCACACCTCGTTGACCTCGTGGCCGCCGTCGATGAGCTCGATCGGTCGGACCTCGACACCGGGCGTGGTCATGTCGATGAGGAGCATCGAGATGCCCGCCTGCTTCTTCACCTCGGGGTCGGTGCGGACGAGGGTGAAGATCCAGTCGCCGTGCTGGCCCAGCGTGGTCCACGTCTTCTGGCCGTTGACGACCCAGTCGTCACCGTCGCGCACCGCGGTCGTTCGCAGGCTTGCGAGGTCGGATCCGGCGTCCGGCTCGGAGAAGCCCTGCGACCACCAGATGTCGAGGTTGGCGGTGGCGGGCAGGAAGCGCTCCTTCTGCTCCTGCGTGCCGAAGTGGGCGATGACGGGCCCGATCATGGACGCGTTGAACGCGAGCGGGATCGGCACGCCGGCGCGCTGCATCTCCTCGTGCCACAGGTGTCGCTGGAGCTCGGTCCAGTCCTGGCCGCCCCACTCGACCGGCCAGTGCGGCACGGCGAGGCCCTCGGCGTTGAGGGTCTGCTGGGCCTCGACGATCTGGTCCCTGGTGAGGTGGCGACCCTCGAGGACGGTGTCGCGGATCTCCTGCGGGACCTTGGTGGTGAAGAACTCCCGCATCCTCGACCGGAACTCCGCGTCGGCGGGGCTGAGCTCGAGCTGCATGTGACTCCTCGGGTGGGACGGCTGGCCCCATCATGGCGGTCGCCCGGTAACGGGTCCACGCACGCACTCCCGCCCCCACTGGTGGGGGCGGGAGTGCGGTGTCGGACCCGTTGCCGGAGCCGGCTCAGCCCTGCTCTGCGTCGGAGTCGAGGACGAGGTCCGCGCTCTGCTCCTCGCCGCCGCTCGTCCAGGTGAGCGTCACCGAGTCGCCGGGGCGGTAGGAGCGGATCGTCGCCACGAGGGAGTCGGCGCCGGTGATCCGCTGGTCGTCGACCCGCGTGATCACGCTGCCGGCCTCCAGACCCGCCTTCTCCGCCGTCGAGCCAGCCGTGACCTCGCGCACCACCGCGCCCGCGGCGTCGCCGGTCTGCGGGTCGCCGACCGACACGCCGAGTCGTGCGTGGGTGGGCGTCTCGCCTGCCGCCATCTGGTCGACGATCGGCATCACCTCGTCGATCGGGATGGCGAACCCGAGACCGATCGAACCACCCTGCGACTGCCCGCCGAACGGGGACTGCGAGGCGGCGGTGCGGATCGAGGAGTTGATGCCGACCACGGCGCCGGTCATGTCGACCAGCGGGCCGCCGGAGTTGCCGGGGTTGATCGCGGCGTCGGTCTGGATCGCGGGGTACGTCGTGGAGTTGCCCTGGTCGTCGGAGCCGACGTTGACCGGTCGGTCGAGCGCGCTGACGATGCCGCTGGTGACGGTCGCGTCGAGGCCGAAGGGCGAGCCGATCGCGACCACGCCCTCGCCGACTCCGAGGTTGGCCGACTTGCCGATCGTGGCCGGGGTGAGGTCGGAGACCCCCTCGGCCTGGATGACCGCGGTGTCGGTGAGCGGGTCGGTGCCGAGGACCTCCGCCTCCGCGCTGGTGCCGTCGTCGAAGGACACCGTGAGGTTCCCGGCCTCGGCGCCCTCCACCACGTGGTTGTTGGTGAGGATGGTGCCGTCGGCAGTGAGGATGATGCCGGAGCCCGAGCCGGCGCCCTGGGCGGTGGAGACGTCGATCTTCACGACGCTGGGCAGCACCTTCTGGGCCACCGACTCGACCGACCCGTCGGCCGGGGGCGCCTCCGACTCCGACGAGACCGGCGACGTCGACACGGGGCTCCCCGCGGACGAGCCGTCCGACCCGTCCTGGGTGGCGTCCCACCAGGCGGCCCCGCCGATGCCCGCCCCTCCGCCGACCAGCAGCGAGGTGGCGAGGACGGCGGCGACCAGGCCGGCCCGGCCCCTGCTCCGCTCGCGCGGAGGTGCCTGGGTGGGGTGCTGGGCCGGGAGACCCGCCTGGGCGCCGTACGTCGGCGGGATCGGCTGCGTGTGCTGCGCATCCGTGCCGGTCCAGCCGGAGGAGGCGCGCTGGTAGGGGTTGTCGGCCGGTCGCGGGTGCTGCGGGTACTGGGGTCCGCCGTGCTGGGGGGTCTGTCCGTCGCTCATGTCATCGACGATGCGTCGGGACCCTGTGGATGCCCTGAGAACGCGCTGGGAAGGTGCAGAGACCTCGCCGCGGCGTGCGGACGGACCTCCGGTCGACCGCACGTGCCGCGGATGTGGCCCCGCTTCGACGCGATCGAGGGCAGGACCGCCGCACGTGCGCACCCGCGGCGGGAGCAACGTCAGCGGGGCAGGTCGGGCAGGGCCAGCCACTGGGCCCAGGTGAGGTCGCGACCGACGTAGCGGGGCCGCTCCAGCGGCCACTCCGTGGCGATCCACCGTGGCACGAGCTCGTCGAGGGCCGCCTCCAGCTCGGTCCCGACGCACTCGTCCACGACCCACCACGAGATCTCGGCGTCGGCGCCGGGCTTCTCGGGCGGGTCGATGTAGACGCACCCCAGCAACGCCGTCTCGTCGGTGTCGAACAGCGCGTAGTTGAACGACTCGTTGGTCTCCATCTCGGCGGCGTGGCGGGCGAGGTCGGCGCGGTCGGCCTCGTGCGTCATGTCAGCGGGCGGCCATCCCCACGCTTCGCCGTAGATGCTCCAGAGGCGTTCGCGCGAGCCCATCACGGCGACCATGTCGAGGTCGGTGTCCTCCGCGCGGATGGGCCTCAGGTGGTGGCCGAAGGGGACCTCGACCCGGGAGGGGTGGCGGAAGTCGGCGGGCAGCCAGGTCGTGGGGGTGGTGGGCGGCGTCGACATGGGACGTCCTCTCCTCGGTCAGGGTCAGGGTCAGGGGATCAGCGTGCCGGATCGGTGGCGAGCCGGCGCAGCGCCGCGAGACCACGGCTGGTGTTGGACTTGACGGTGCCGGTCGAGCAGCCGAGAACGGCGGCCGTCTCGGCGACGCTGAGCTGTTCGTAGTAGCGCAGCGCGACGGCGGCGCGCTGCTGGGGCGGGAGCGCCAGGACGAGGTCCCACAGACGCCCGGCAGTCTCCGGCCCCACCTCCGTCCCGGCGGCCGGGCGGGCGGCCCCACCGGTCTCCGGCACGGCGGCCGAGGCCACCTCGTCGCGCCGCCACGGCTGCCGCTGCCAGCTGACGTACTGCCGGGTGATGGTGCGCCGCACGTACGCGTCGGCCGCGACTTCCTCGCGGATGCCGTCCCACCGGGGGAGGACCCGGACCAGTGAGTCCTGGAGCAGGTCCTCCGCGCTGTGCGGGTCGCCGGCGACGGCACGCGCCCAACGGAGCAGCGCGGGCCGCCGGGCGGCGACGTACGACGCGAAGTCGGGCGCAGCCGGCATCTCCTCCGGCACGACGGAGGTCATCTCAGGCCCGACGCGCCTGGGACGAGCGCAGGAGCGCGACCGAGACGACGACCAGCCAGATCGGGCCGGTCATGCCCGCCATGTACTGCACGGGGCTGACCAGGAACAGCGTGGTGAGGCCGCCGAGCACCAGGCTGGTCCAGCCGACCCAGCGGGCGAACGCGCCCTGCTTCAGCGCGGCGCTCGCCATGGCGAGGGCGGTCAGGCCGATGCCACCCCAGAGCCACGGGATGGTGCCGATCCAGTGGCCGAAGAACGCGACCGACTCGGGGACGAAGGCGTCGTCCGGGGCAGCGAACGCAAAGGCGAACTCGGTGGTCAGGCCGGCGCCCATGAGCTGCGCGACGCACACCATCACGAGCCCGATCGCCGCGACGCCGGGCACGATGCTGTCGGGGTGCGTGCGCTTCTGCAGGTGCCGGTGCAGGCCGGCGGCGAACACGACCAGCAGGGCGCACGAGACCATCGTCGCGGTGTGGAAGATCAGGATCTGCGGCACCAGCTCCGAGGTGGCCTCGGCGATGGCCACGGGGTCCCCGCCGTTGGCCGGGTCGTAGACGGCATCGACCAGGCTGCTGGCGACGACGGACGCGATCCCGGCGAGGCCGGCGCCGAGGCCGGCGAGCACCCACCCGCGGCCGGGTGGCCGGGTCGGTGCGCCGGTGCTGGCGTCGCGGTGCGGGCCGGACGCGGTGGACGGATCGAGCGCTGTGCTCATCGGCGACTCCTCAGGTGGTGGGGCACGGGTGCGTGCCGTGCCACCACCCTCGGCGCCCGCGACGCCGTCGACCACGGACACCCGCAGGTGTACGAGGGGTGTACGGGCCGGTGTCTGGCCGGGGTCAGGCCGGGGTCAGGCCGGGTCGGGGCCGCGCAGCATCGCCGCCGCCTGCACGGGGGAGACGCCGCGTCCGGTGTCGAGGGCGTCGTCGTAGCGGTCGGCGCCGAGGTGGGACCGCGCGTCGTCGGCCGCTGCGGTGATGGCATCGGGGTCGGGTCGGTAGTAGCCGTAACCCTGCGCTCCCTGCGCCTCGCGGATCGCCTGGGCGGCGCCGAGCAGAAGCGGCACCCGCGCGTGCTGGTCGGAGGCGGCGGCGAGCACCGCGCCCGCGTCGAGGAGGTAGGCGAGGTTGGCCTGGTCGCCGGTCTCCAGCGACAGCCGGGTGCTCTCCTCGAGGTGACGGCGGGCAGCGACGTGGTTGCCACGCCCGAGCTCGACCTGGAAGAGGTTGTAGAGCGCGATGTAGGACGACAACCTGTCCTCGCGACTCCTGGCCGAGTCCAGGCCGGCCTCGATCAGCCGCACCGCCTCGTCCGCGTCACCGTCGAGGAGCGCCACCGTGCCCAGCCAGACGTGGGTCAACCCCCACGTCCACTGGACCTCGGGACCGGCGACCTCGGCATGGCGTCGGGCCGCCTCGAACCGGGCGCGGGCCAGGTCGAGGTCGCCGCCGACGAGAGCCACCAGGCCCTCGCCCGCCACGGCGTTGGAGAGGATCGCCGGGTCGTCGCCGGCGCGCTCGTGGGAGCGCGTCCACCACCCGGCGGCTGCGGTGACGTCGTCCATGGCGAAGGCCATGGTGGCGGCAGCGAGTGCAGCGCGGGCGTGCACGTCGTCGGGCAGCTGCGCGGCGTGGAGGAGAGTGGTCTCCGCGAACCTCCGGCCGTGGTCGTGGTCGCCGCGCAGCCACCAGTAGAGCCACAGCTCCCAAGCCATCCGGGCCGGGGTCTCGACGTCACCGGCAGCCAGCGAGCGCTCGGCGGCCGCGGTGAGGTTGGCGTGCTCGAGGTCGATGCGGTTCAGCGCCGCGACCTGGCCGCCGTCGCGGTAGCTCGAGTGGTTGGCCTCGGCGACCGTGAGGTAGTGGGCCGCATGGGCCCGCGCCGCCTCCTCCCACTCGTCCGCCTCGCGCAGCAGGTCGCGCGCGTACTGGGCCACCGGCTCCAGCATCCGCAGCCTGCCCGAGCCCCCGGCCAGCACCAGGGAGTGCTCGACCAGCTCCTCGAGGCTGGTCACGACCTCCTCGCGGGCGATCCCGACGCGTGCGGCGATCGCCTCGAGGTCGACCAGGGTGGTGCCGCCGACGAAGACGCCCATGAGCCGAAGCAGCCGGCGTGCCGGCGCGTCGAGGAGGCCCTGGCTCCAGTCGAGCGTCGCACGCATCGTGCGCTGGCGGGGCGGGAGGTCGCGCGGTCCGGACTGCAGCGCCGTGTCGAGCCGCTCGAGCAGTGACCCGGGGTCGAGCAGCCGTGCCCGGGCCGCGGCGAGCTCGAGGGCGAGCGGCAGTCCGGAGAGGCGCTCGCACGTCGCACCTACGGCCACCGCATCGGCCGGGTCGGCACCCCAGCCGGGGTTGACCCGCTGCGCGCGGTCGAGCAGGAGCAGGGCGGCGGGGGAGGGCGAGCCGTCCGGCAGGTCGTCCACCTCGAGCGGCTCAACGGCGTACTCCGTCTCACCGCGCACCCGCAGGGGCGCCCGGCTGGTCGCCAGGACCGAGAGGTCGGGCACGGCCTCCACGAGCGCGGCGACGCCCGGTGCGGCGTCGAGGAGGTGCTCGACGTTGTCCAGCACGAGCAGCAGGTGCTCTCCGCGCAGCCGGTCGACGATGTCGTCCGCCACCGTCCTCGACGGGTCGCGGTTGGCGTCGACCGCGTCGGCGATCGCCGGGAGCAGCTGGGCCGGCTCGAGGAGCGGCGCGAGCTCGACCAGCCGTACGCCGTCGGCGTACCTGTCGCGGACCGCCGCCGCCGCGGCCAGCGACAGGCGGGTCTTGCCCACGCCGCCGGGACCGCTGAGCGTGACGAGACGACTGGTGCGCAGCAGGTCGGCCACCCGCCCGACGTCGTCGTCGCGCCCGATCAGCGGCGTGGCGGGGATGGGCAGGTCCCGTCTGCGGCCGGTGGCGCCGGCCGTGGTCGTGGCGGCAGCAGTTCGTGCGCGCGACGGAACCGCGGCGAGCAGCGCCGCCCGCTGGTCCTCGGTGAGGTCGAGTGCGGTGGCGAGCGAGCGCAGGGTGTGGGGGTAGGGGCGTGTCCGGGTGCCCCGCTCGAGTGCGCTGATCGCGTGCGGGCTCAGGCCGGCGCGTTCGGCGAGCTCCTCCTGGGAGAGCCCGGCGTCCTCGCGCAGCGCGCGCAGCACCGAGCCGAGAGTGGTGTCCCCACGTGTCCCCACGTCACCTCCGTGACCGCCCCGTCGTCCCCAGTCGTCCCCCGTCGTCCCGAGTAGGTGAGGAGTGTAGTGATCGGGCGCGGCCGCGGTGAAGCACCGGAAGGGTGGCTCGAGGGGGACGGTCCGGGTGGTTTCTGCAAGATCGGCGGTCCTCCCCGCGTAGGGCGCGTGAAAGATCTTGCAGGCCTTGCAAATTCTGTCAGGCGAAGCCTAGTGTGACCGGCGCCACCCCGGCCATCCGCGGCCCGGGGCCTCGCACCGTCTCGGGAGTCATCGTGCGTAGTCCGTCCCCTGTCCTCCTCGGCCTGGCCTCCCTTGCCACGCTCGCCGCCTCGCTGGCGCCCCTCGCCCCCGCTCGCGCGGACCATCGGGCGGAACCCCCGTCCTCGGTCACGCTGGTGGGCAGCCTCCAGGACGAGATCGGGTGCGCCGAGGACTGGGCCCCGGCCTGCGATGCCTCGGGCCTCGACCGCCTGCCCGACGGATCGTGGGAGCTCCAGGCCGAGGTGCCTCCCGGCACTTACGAGTTCAAGGTCGCGGTCAACGGCTCCTGGGAGGAGAACTACGGGGCCGGTGGCTCTGCCGACGGGTCCAACCTGCCGTTGGTGCTCGAGCACCCCGCGCGCCTGCTCTTCACCTACGACGACGTGTCCCACCGCGTCGCCGTGGCACTGGCGGAGCAACCCTCTGCCAGCCCGACCAAGGCCGACCGCGCGCTCGCCGGGACCTCGCTGCGCGGCCCGCTGACGCGGGAGAACTTCTACTTCGTGATGGCCGACCGCTTCGCCAACGGCGATCCCGCCAACGACGCGGGCGGCCTGACCGGCGACCGGCTCGCGACGGGCCTCGACCCCACCGACAAGGGCTTCTTCCACGGTGGCGACGTGCAGGGCCTCTCCGACCGCCTCGACTACATCGCCGGTCTCGGCACGACCGCCATCTGGCTGACCCCGAGCTTCAAGAACCGGCCGGTCCAGGGCAGCGGCTCCGACGCCAGCGCCGGCTACCACGGCTACTGGGTCACCGACTTCACGCAGATCGACCCGCACTTCGGCACCAACGCCGAGCTCGAGGCCTTCATCGACGAGGCGCACGGGCGCGGCATCAAGGTCTTCTTCGACATCATCACCAACCACACCGCGGACGTCATCGACTACGAGGAGAAGCAGTACGGCTACGTGTCGAAGGAGGCCAATCCCTACCGCGACGCCAGCGGCGCCGAGTTCGACGACCGCGACTTCGCCGGGGGCGACACCTTCCCCGAGCTGGACCCCGAGACGTCCTTCCCCTACACCCCGACGTTCCGCAGCGAGGCCGACGAGACCGTGAAGGTCCCCGACTGGCTCAACGACCCGACGAACTACCACAACCGCGGCGACTCCACCTTCGCCGGCGAGTCGTCGACGTACGGCGACTTCGTCGGCCTCGACGACCTGTTCACCGAGAAGCCCGAGGTCGTCGAGGGGATGACCGACATCTACGAGACGTGGGTCGACCTCGGCGTCGACGGCTTCCGCATCGACACCGCGAAGCACGTCAACATGGAGTTCTGGCAGGAGTTCGCCCCGGCGATCCGCGAGCACGCCGCCTCGATCGGCAACGACGACTTCTTCGCCTTCGGCGAGGTCTACGACGCCGACCCGGCCTACCTGTCGACCTTCAGCACCGAGGGTCGCCTCGACGCCACGCTCGACTTCGGGTTCCAGGACCGGGCCGTCGGCTTCGCCAAGGGCGGGGCGACGACCCGGCTGCGCGACTTCTACGCCGCCGACGACTGGTACACCGACACCGACTCCAATGCGTACGCCTCGCCGACGTTCCTCGGCAACCACGACATGGGCCGGATCGGCACCTTCCTGAAGGACAGCGACTCCGTGCTGGAGCGCGACCGGCTCGCGCACGCACTGATGTTCCTCACGCGCGGGCAGCCCGTCGTCTACTACGGCGACGAGCAGGGCTTCGTCGGCGACGGCGGCGACAAGGACGCCCGTGAGGACATGTTCCCCAGCAGGGTCGCCTCCTACAACGACAACGACCTGATCGGCACCGACGCCACCACGGCCGTGGACAACTACGACGCGGGACACCCGCTCTACCGCACGATCCGGAGCCTGGCGGCGCTGCGCCGCACCTACCCGGCGCTCGCCGACGGCGCGCAGCTGCACCGCTACGCCTCGGGAGAGGCCGGCGTCTACGCCTTCAGCCGCATCGATGCCCGCGAGCGCCGCGAGCTGCTCGTCGCGGTCAACAACGCCACCACCGCGAAGACGGTCACCGTCGGCACCGAGATGCGGCGCAGCTCCTTCCGGCAGGTCTGGCCGGCGGGCCGCGGGGCGCTGCGCACCGACGCGGAGGGGCGTACGACGATCACCGTCCCGCCGCTCTCGGCGGTGGTGTGGCGCGCGGCCGGGCCTCTCCCGGGACGTCCGGAGGCTCCGGCCGTGCAGTTCCAGAAGCCCTCTGCCGGCGGCACGGTCGGTGGTCGCGCCCCGATCGCGGTCGGCGTGCCCGACGGCGGGTTCAACCAGGTCACCCTGGCCTGGCGTCCGGCCGGAGCCGACGGGTGGACCCCGCTCGGCACCGACGACAACGCGCCCTACCGCGTCTTCCACGACGTCAGCGGCCTCGCCGACGGCTCGCTGCTTGAGTACCGCGCGGTCCTGCGCGACAGCAGCGGCAACCTGTCGGTGGCCTCGACGTACGCCGTCGTCGGCGACCCCGAGACCGAGCCGACGCCCGGTGGCGGCGGCACCGGCGGGCCGGTCACCCAGCCCGGCGCGGTCTCGATGCCCGGCAGCCACAACTCCGAGATCGGCTGTCCGGGCGACTGGCAGCCCGACTGTGCCGAGGCCCAGATGTCGCTGGACCCGCAGGACCTGGTGTGGAAGCGCACCGTGTCGCTGCCCGCCGGCAGCTACGCCTACAAGGCGGCGATCAACGGCTCGTGGGACGAGAACTACGGCGCCGGCGGCAACCCCGGTGGGGGCGACATCCCGCTGGCGCTGGACGCGCCGCGCGACGTGACGTTCTACTACGAGCACGGCTCGCACTGGGTCACCACCGACGCCAACTCACCCGTCGTCACGCTGGCGGGGAGCATGCAGTCCGAGCTCGGCTGCGCCGGCGACTGGGCGCCTGACTGCATGCGTGGTTGGCTCAAGGACCCTGACGGTGACGGCACCTTCACCTTCACCACGACAGCCCTGCCCGCCGGCAGCTACGCCACCAAGGTCGCCCACGGACTGTCGTGGGACGAGAACTACGGCGACGGCGGCGCGGCCGGGGGAGCCGACATCGCCTTCGACGTCCCCGCGAGCGGGGTCGAGATGGTCTTCACTTACGACGTGGCGACCCACCGGCTCACCGTGTCCAGCCGCGCCGCGGGCGCGTCGCCGGATCTCTCGAAGGCGAAGGCCCAGTGGCTGCGTGAGGGCCTCGTCGCCTGGGACGTGCCCGACCCGGAGTCGCGCCGCCACCGCCTGCACTGGTCGCGGGCCGGAGACCTCGGCGTCGACGCCGAGGCCGTCACCGGCGGGTCCAGCGCGCCCCTCACCCACGACCCGGCCGGCCTGCCGGCGGACGTGCTCGCCGACTTCCCGCACCTCGCCGGCTACGAGGCGTTCCGCCTCGACCGGGCCACCGCGCGTCGGGTGCCTGACATCCTCACCGGCCAGGTCGCCGTGGCGTCGTACGACATCGGCGGGGCGCTGAGCGACGCCACCGGCGTCCAGCTGCCCGGCGTGCTCGACGACGTGTACGACGACGCGGCGGACGCCGACCTCGGCGTGACGTGGCGCGGCAAGCGGCCGACCCTCACGCTGTGGGCGCCGACCGCCCAGGACGTGTCGGCCACCGTCGCCGGGCGCCGCGTGCCGATGAGGCGCCGTTCCGACGGCACCTGGACGGTGTCCGGGCCGTCGTCGTGGCGCAACGCCCGCTACACCTACGATGTCACCGTCTACGCACCGGCCGCCGGGAAGGTCGTCACCAACACCGTGACCGACCCCTACTCGGTGGCGCTGACGACCAACTCCGAGCAGTCGGTCGTGGTGGACCTCGCCGATCCGTCCCTCGCGCCGGCCGGCTGGTCGCGGACCCGACCGCCCGCGGTGGTGCGGCCGGAGGACCGCAGCGTCTACGAGCTGCACGTGCGCGACTTCTCGATCGGTGACGAGACCGTCCCGGCCGCCGAGCGCGGCACCTATCTCGCGTTCACCCACGACGACACCGCCGGCATGCGCCACCTGCGCCGGCTCGCCGACGCCGGGCTCAACACCGTCCACCTGCTGCCGGCCTTCGACATCGCGACGATCGAGGAGCGACGCTCGGCGCAGCAGACCCCGGACTGCGACCTCGCCTCGCTCCCGCCCGACTCGACGCGCCAGCAGGAGTGCGTCGATGCCGTACGCCAGCGCGACGGCTTCAACTGGGGCTACGACCCGCTCCACTACACCGCTCCCGAGGGGTCCTACGCGACCGACCCCGAGGGCGCCGGACGCACGGTGGAGTTCCGCCGCATGGTCCAGGGACTCAACGGCGCCGGTCTCCAGGTCGTGATGGACGTGGTCTACAACCACACCGCTGCCAGCGGACAGGACCCGAAGTCCGTGCTCGACCGGATCGTGCCCGGCTACTACCACCGCCTCAGCGCCTCGGGCGCCGTCGAGACCTCCACCTGCTGCTCCAACACCGCGACGGAGCACCGGATGATGGAGAAGCTGATGATCGACTCCGTGCTCACCTGGGCGCGGGACTACAAGGTCAACGGCTTCCGCTTCGACCTGATGGGCCACCACTCACTCGAGAACATGACGCGGCTGCGGGCCGCGCTCGACCGGCTCACCGTCAAGCGCGACGGGGTGGACGGAAAGGCGATCTACCTCTACGGCGAGGGCTGGAACTTCGGCGAGGTCGCCGACGACGCCCGGTTCGTGCAGGCCACCCAGGCCAACCTCGCGGGCTCCGGGATCGGCTCGTTCAGCGACCGGCTCCGCGACGCCGTCCGCGGCGGCGGTCCCTTCGACGAGGACCCGCGCGTGCAGGGCTTCGGCTCGGGCCTGTTCACCGACCCCAACGGGGCGCCGGTCAACGGCACCGCCGAGGAGCAGCGGGCAGACCTGCTGCACGCGCAGGACCTGGTCAAGCTGGGTTTGGCCGGCAACCTGGCCGACTTCTCCTTCCGCAGCTCCGCCGGCGAGGATGTCCTCGGGTCCGAGGTGGACTACAACGGGCAACCGGCCGGCTACGCCGCAGACCCCGCCGAGACCGTCACCTACGTCGACGCCCACGACAACGAGACGCTCTTCGACTCCCTCGCCTTCAAGCTGCCGCAGGGCACCACGATGGCCGACCGCGTCCGGATGAACACGGTGTCGCTGTCGACGGTCGCCCTGTCGCAGGGCGTGGTGTTCTGGCACGCCGGCACCGACCTGCTGCGCTCCAAGAGCCTGGACCGCAACTCCTACGACTCCGGCGACTGGTTCAACCGCGTCGACTGGCAGCGTCGGGAGAACACGTTCGGCTCCGGGCTCCCGCTCCGGGCGGACAACGAGGCGAAGTGGGACTTCATGCGTCCGCTGCTCGCCGACCCCGCCCTCGACCCCACGCCCGCCGCGATGGACGAGGCGCACGCCCGCGCCCTCGACCTGCTGCGGATCCGGATGTCGTCGCGCCTGTTCCGGCTCGGCAGCCTCGAGGCGATCCAGGCCAAGGTGTCCTTCCTCGAGGCCGAGCCGGGTGTCGTGGCGATGCTCGTCGACGACACGGCGGGGTCCGACGCCGACCCGGAGCGCGACGGCGTGCTGGTCGTCATCAACGCCGGTGCTGCCACTGCCACCGTCGCGGGCACGGGGTCCGGCTGGGCGCTGCACGACGTGCAGGCCTCCGGCTCCGACGCGGTCGTGAAGGGCAGCACGGTAGCCGCGGACTCGGTCACGGTGCCCGCGCGGACGACGGCCGTCTTCGAGCGCTGAGTCGGCGCATCCTGACCCCGAGATGCACCCGAGTCGGCGCGTCCTGACGCTGTTCGCGTCAGGACGCGCCGACTCGACGGGGTGTCAGCTCCACCGCTCGGCCGCGGCGGTGAAGGTGAGCTCGCGGTCGCCGGTGTAGATCTGCTTGGGGCGGGCGATCTTCTGGTCCTTGTCCTGCACCAGCTCCGACCACTGCGCCAGCCAGCCCGGCGTACGGCCGATGGCGAACAGCACGGTGAACATCTCCGGCGGGAACTGGAAGGCCTCGTAGATCAGGCCCGAGTAGAAGTCCACGTTGGGGTAGAGCTTGCGCTTGACGAAGTACTCGTCCTCGAGCGCGATCTTCTCCAGCTCGAGCGCGATGTCGAGGAGCGGGTTGGTGCCGGTGACCTCGAAGACGTCCTCGGCGGACTTCTTGATGATCTTGGCGCGCGGGTCGTAGTTCTTGTAGACCCGGTGGCCGAAGCCCATCAGGCGCTCGTTGCCGTCCTTCACGCCGTCGATGAAGGCGGGGATGTTCTCCTTGCTGCCGATGCGCTTGAGCATCCGCAGCACGGCCTCGTTGGCGCCACCGTGCAGCGGGCCGTAGAGGGCGCCGATGCCGGCGGACACGGCCGAGTAGGGGTCGACCTGCGAGGAGCCGACGGAGCGGACCGCGTTGGTGGAGCAGTTCTGCTCGTGGTCGGCGTGCAGGATGAAGAGCACGTCGAGGGCCTTGACCAGGCGCTCGTCGGCCTCGAACTTCGACTCGCTCATCTTGAACAGCATCGAGAGGAAGTTGGCGGTGTAGCCGAGGTCGTTGTCCGGGTAGACGTAGGGCTTGCCCTGCGCGTGGCGGAACGACCAGGCGCCGAGGGTCGGCATCTTCGCGATCATGCGCACGATCTGCATGTGGCGGTTGTCCGCGTCGCTGATGTTGCGGGCGTCGGGGTAGAACGTCGACAGCGCGCCGACGGAGGCCATCAGCATGCCCATCGGGTGGGCGTCGTAGCGGAAGCCCTGCATGAACGACTTGACGTTCTCGTGCACGAACGTGTGGTACGTGATCTCGTGCACCCAGGAGTCGTACTGCTCCTTGGTCGGAAGCTCGCCGTGGACGAGGAGGTAGGCCACCTCGAGGAAGTTGGACTTCTCCGCGAGCTGCTCGATGGGGTACCCGCGGTACTCCAGGATGCCCTTGTCGCCGTCGATGTAGGTCACCGACGAGCGGCACGAGGCGGTGTTGACGAACCCGGGGTCGTAGGTCGCGAGGCCGGGCTGCTCCTCATCGAGGCGGATCTGCCCGAGGTCCTTGGCGGCGATCGTGTTGTCGGTGATCGCGATGTCGTACGTCTGACCGGTCCGGTTGTCGGTGACAGTCAGGGAATCCTTGGCCGCAACGTCGGTCACGTCGGCTCCTGTTCATACGTCTTTGTACGTCTGTGGGGTCCCCTCAACCTAGACCGGAGCCCGTGACGACCGCGAATCAGGTGTCCAGCGTGGGACGTCCGCGGCGGCGTACGACGTCAGCGTCCGGCGACGCGGTGGGCGACCCGGGCGATGCGGCTGGTGCGCGGCAGCCCGGCGTCCTCCCGACGGTCCGCGGCGCGGTAGAGGCCGTACAACGCGTGCACACCGACCCACCTCAGCGGCTCCGGCTCCCACTTCCGCACCCGGTGCCCGGTCCACGGCAGCCGGGCCAGGTCGGTGTCGTGGCCGAGCACCAGGTCGCGCAGCGTGCGCCCGGCCAGGTTGGTGGCGGTGAGCCCCGACCCGACGTAGCCGCCGGCATGGCCGAGGCCCGTCGCGGGGTCGTACGCCACGCTGGCGCTCCAGTCGCGCGGCACGCCCAGCACGCCGCACCACGCGTGGTCGAGCCCGACGCCGGCCAGCGAGGGGAAGAGCGTCGTCAGCGTCGTGCGCAGCTGCTCGACGGTCCGGTCCTGGGTGCGGCCGTCGACGTCGGTGCGCGAGCCGAAGCGGTACGGCACCCCGCGACCGCCCATCGCGATCCGGCCGTCGGCGGTGCGCTGGGCGTAGCAGTAGGCGTGCGCCTCGTCGCCGAGCAGCTCCTCGCCGTCCCACCCGATCTCGCGCCACTGCGCCGCGGTGAGCGGCTCGGTGACGACAATCGCCGAGTTCATCGGCAGCCAGTCGCGACGGTGGCCGGCGAGCCCCGCGGTGAAGCCCTCCAGGCAGCGCAGCACCACCGGGGCGCGCAGGGTGCCGTGCGCGGTGACGACCGTGCCGGGGGAGACCGACGTGGCGCGGGTGCCCTCGTGGATGCGTACGCCGCGCTCCCGCACGACACGGGCGACGCCGGACACCAGCTTCGCCGGCTGCACCCGCGCGCAGTCGGGGTCGAGGTGGCCCGACACGGCCCCGGCCACCCGGATCCGCTCGGCCACCTGCGCCGCGGTGAGCTCGCCGCCGAGGCGCCGCCGCTGGGCCTCCGACCGCGCCACGGTCAGCACGCCGCTGCGGACGATGTCGGCCCCTATGCCCTGCCGTGCGGCCACGCCGATGACCTCGTCGACCGTGGCGCGCAGCGCGTCGCGCAGGCGTCGTACGCCGTCCTCGCCCGCCACGGCGGCGTACGTCCGCTCGCTGCCGGCGAGCTCGCTGGACAGCCACCCGCCGTTGCGGCCCGACGCGCCGAAGCCGGCGAACTCCGCCTCGACCACACGGATGTCGAGGGCGGGGTCGGCCTCGGCGAGGTAGTACGCCGTCCAGAGGCCGGTCAGCCCGCCGCCGACGACCACCACGTCGCAGGGTGCGTCGCCGTCGAGGCGGTCGGTCGGGGTGGGCAGCCCGACCTGCTGCCACCAGAAGGAGACGCCGCCGTTGCGCACCCGGTCATCATGGCCTCTGCTGTGGTGACCGCCGTTTTGACCCTCCCGCTCGGCGCGCCGTAATCTTGCTGGTCGCGACTCCTGCCGCGTCCGCCCCTCCGGGTGCGGGTGCAGATCCGGACGTCATCCCTCGTTTCCCGCTCGTGGAGCGGGGGAGCGATCCGGGCCGTGTTCGTCAGAAGCCGCAGCAGCACCAGCCGGCCCTCGTCCGGGGGCCGGGACCAACGAACCAGAACGGGATACCGCCGTGCGCACGTACAGCCCCAAGCCCGCTGACATCCAGCGCGAGTGGCTCGTCATCGACGCCACCGACGTGGTCCTCGGACGCCTCGCCGTCCAGACCGCCAACCTCCTCCGCGGCAAGCACAAGCCGACCTTCGCTCCTCACATGGACATGGGCGACTTCGTGATCATCGTCAACGCCTCGCAGGTGGCGCTGTCGGGGACCAAGAAGACCACCAAGATGGCCTACCGCCACTCCGGCTACCCGGGCGGCCTCTCGGCCACCCCGTTCGGTGAGCTCCTCGAGAAGGACGCCCGCAAGGCCATCGAGAAGGCCGTGTGGGGCATGCTCCCGAAGAACAAGCTCGGTCGCCAGATGCTGAAGAAGCTCAAGGTCTACGCCGGCCCCGACCACCCGCACGCGGCCCAGAAGGCCATCCCGTTCGAGATCTCGCAGATCTCCCAGTGACTGAGGACTCACAGATGACTGAGAACACCACCGAGGTCGAGGAGACCTTCGAGGCGAACGCCGAGGGCGTTTCCTACACCTCCGAGAGCGACGCCTCCGCCGACACCCCCGCCCGCCCGGCCACCATCGCGCCCGCCGGCGCGACCGGCCGCCGCAAGGAGGCCGTCGCCCGCGTGCGGATCGTCCCGGGCACCGGCGAGTGGACCATCAACGGTCGCTCGATGGACAGCTACTTCCCCAACAAGCTGCACCAGCAGATCGCCAACGAGCCGTTCGTCGAGCTGCAGCTCGAGGGCCGCTTCGACGTGATCGCCCGCATCCACGGCGGCGGCATCGCCGGCCAGGCCGGCGCGCTGCGCCTCGGCGTGGCCCGCGCGCTCAACGCCGTCGACGTCGAGGCCAACCGCCCGGCGCTCAAGAAGGCCGGGCTGCTCACCCGCGACGCCCGCGTCGTGGAGCGCAAGAAGGCCGGGCTCAAGAAGGCCCGCAAGGCCTCGCAGTTCAGCAAGCGCTGACCCAGCCTGGACCTCGAGGCCCGCACCGTCACTTCGACGGTGCGGGCCTCGTCGCATGTCTTCTCGGTTCGGTGCCGGGCGCCGCGGACCCGTAGGCTCCCGGGCCATGACGCGACTCTTCGGCACGGACGGGGTCCGGGGCCTGGCCAACGCTGACCTGACCGCCGAGCTGGCTCTCGACCTCTCCGTCTGTGCGGCACACGTCCTGGCGGACCGCGGCGAGTTCGAGGGGCACCGCCCCCTCGCCGTCGTGGGCCGCGACACCCGCATCTCCGGTCAGTTCCTCGAGGCCGCGGTCGTCGCCGGCCTCGCCTCTGCCGGGGTGGACGTGCTCCTGCTCGGCGTGCTGCCGACCCCCGGCGTGGCCTACATGACCGACCGGCTCGGCGCCGACCTCGGCGTGATGCTCTCTGCGTCCCACAACCCCATGCCTGACAACGGCATCAAGTTCCTCGCCCGCGGCGGGCACAAGCTCGACGACGCGATCGAGATCGCCATCGAGCGCCGGATGGGGGAGCCGTGGGAGCGGCCCACCGGCGGTGCCGTCGGCCGCGTCGACGTCTACGAGAGCGCCGTCGAGGAGTACGCCGCCCACCTCGAGAGCACGATCAGCCACCCGCTGGTGGGGCTCAAGGTCGTCCTCGACTGCGCCGAGGGCGCCGCGCACGCGGCTGGTCCGCGGGCGCTCGAGGACGCCGGCGCGACCGTGATCGCGATCCACGCCGAGCCCGACGGCCTCAACATCAACGACGACTGCGGCTCCACGCACCTCGGCGACCTGCAGAAGGCCGTCGTCGAGCACGGCGCCCACGCCGGCTTCGCGCTCGACGGTGACGCCGACCGCTGCCTCGCGGTCGACGCCGAGGGAAACGTCGTCGACGGCGACCAGATCCTCGCCATCTTGTCCCTCTCCCTGCTCGAGCAGGGCCGGCTGGCCAAGGACACGGTCGTCGCGACCGTGATGAGCAACCTCGGCTTCGTCCACGCGATGCGTGCCGGCGGCGTCGGCGTGCGCCAGACGAAGGTCGGCGACCGCTACGTCCTGGAGGCGATGAAGGTCTCCGGCTACAACCTCGGCGGCGAGCAGTCCGGCCACGTGATCCTCAGCGACCACGCCACCACCGGTGACGGCATCCTCACCACGCTGCACGTCATGGAGCGGATGGCCACCACCGGGCGGTCGCTGGCCGACCTGGCCTCGGTGATGACCCGGCTCCCGCAGGTCCTCCTCAACGTCTCGGGCGTCGACAAGTCGCGCGCCGACGAGGACGCCGTGCTGGCCGCGGCCGTCGCCGAGGAGGAGGCCGTGCTGGGGGAGCGGGGTCGCATCCTGCTGCGCCCCTCGGGCACCGAGCCGATCGTGCGGGTGATGGTCGAGGCGCCCACCGAGGACGAGGCCGAGGGCGTCGCCGCGCGGCTCGCCGACGTCGTACGCCGCCAGCTGGCGCTGTAGTGGTCACCGATCCCCGGCCCGGCTTCGAGGAGCCGGAGGCCCAGCACCGCGGCTGGCTCTCACCCGGTGACGTCGCCTTCGGGGTCGGGATCGGGCTGGTGCTCGCCGTGGTGCTGGTCGCCCTGATGCCCGGCACGCGCGGTCACCTGTTGGGCGGAACCGACCAGAGGGAGACGACGGTCATCGCCGTACGCGAGGGCCCCCGTCCCGGGGAGGACGACCGCTCGCTGACCTCCTACGTGCTGCGCTGGTCCGAGGGCGACGACGTGCGGTCCACGACGTTCCGTCGCTCGGGGCCCCCGCAGCGTGAGGTCGGTGACACCTGGACGCTGTGGGTCTCGCCGGACGGCGCGTCGGTGGAGACGAGCTCACCGCTTGCCACCTGGCTATGGCTGGGGATCGGCCTGCCTGCGTTCGTCCTCGTGACCGGATCGATCGTGCGCTGGCGCGGGCGCGTGATGGCGAGGTCGGCCGTGCGCGAGGCCGACCGGATCGAGGCGGCGCGCCGACGTCGAGCCTCGCGCTCCTAGTCGCTGCGCAGGGCACCGAGCCGGCGGGCGGCCTCGCGGGCCGCGGCAGCACGCTCGGGGACCGAGCAGGCGTACGCCCTCGCGGCCTCGTCCAGCGCGGCGATCTCCGCGTCGAGGACCGCGAGCTCGTCGGCCCCGCTCAGCACGCGGCGCTCGGCCTCGGCGGCCCCGACGCCGACGGGTGCGTCCTCCAGGGCGCCGGCGACGCTCTCGGCCGGCACGGCCTCGGCGTTCTCGAGCGCTGCGAGCGCGGTGCGCAGGGTCGACACGGTCTCGGCGTCCCGGGCGCGACGGGCGTCGAGCAGCGCCGCGCGGAGTCGGCTGCGGAGCGGCGAGTCGGTGGTCATGCCCCCACCTTGTCCGAGCGTCCCGCGCCGCGCACCCGGATATCTGAGGACGCCATGAACGTCCACCGCCCGGCCTGACGTCCACCACGACCTCAGATATCGGCGTGCGCGCGCAGGGGTGCACGGCTACCGTCGCCGCGTGGTCGACATCGAGCAGATCAACCCGCGCAACGAGGCCGCGCTGCGAGCCTGGTGGGAGGTCGGGCACGCCGCCACCGCCGACCGGCCGGGGACGCCGTGGCCGATGTGGGAGCAGAGCCGCATCGCCCTGCCGGCGGAGAACCCCGAGCGCTCGACCACCCTGCTCGGGGCGATCGACGGCCGGGTGATGGTCGGGGCCGGGATGGCGATCCTCACCCTGCAGGACAACCTGCACCTCGCTGGTGCTGCGGTCCACGTGGACGCCGCGCGCCGCCGACAGGGCATCGGGTCGGCGTTGCTCGCGGAGATCGAGGTCCTCGCGCGCGGTCACGGTCGCACCACCGTGACCGGGGAGGCCTACCTGCCACCGGGAGGAACCGCACCGGCGGAGGCGTTCGCCGAGGCGCGGGGGTTCGACGTGGCGAGCCGCGAGTCGATCAAGGAGCTGGCAGTCGCCGACTACCTCGACCGACGGGACGCGCTCGCCACGTCGGCGCCCGTCCCGGACGGCTACCGCATCGTCTCGTTCGACACCGTCTGCCCCGAGGAGCACCTGACCTCCTTCGGCCGGCTGCTCGGGATGCTCTTCTCCGAGATCCCGCTGGGCGAGCTCGACCTCCGGGCGTCGGAGTGGACCCCGGAGCGCATCCGCGAGGCCGAGCGGCTGCAGGTGTCGGTCGGTCGGCACGTGCACACCGCAATGGCGCTCGCCCCCGACGGCTCGGTCGCGGGCGTGAGCGACGTACGCGTCAACGACACCGACCCGGCGCACGCCCAGATCGGCATCACCCTCGTCGACCCGGCCCACCGCGGCAAGCGGCTCGGGCTGGCGCTGAAGCTCGCGACCCACGACCTCGCGGTGGCGACGTACCCCGACCTGGTCTCGGTCGAGACCTCCAACGCCGAGGTCAACACCCAGATGAACGCCGTCAACGAGGCGCTGGGCTACCGGACCATCGAGACGCTGCTGGAGCTGCAGAAGAGGCTGTGATCAGCGCGCGTCCGCGCCGTCGTCGTACGCCGCACGCGCCCCGAGGATCTGCGTCAGGTGGGTCTCGGCCCAGTCGGTGAGCGTCTGGATCGGGCCGCCGAGCGACGCGCCTAGGAAGGTCAGCTCGTAGTCCACCCGGGGCGGCACCTGGGCGTGCACCGTGCGGGTGAGCAGGCCGTCGCGCTCCATCGCGCGCAGGGTCTGGGTGAGCACCTTCGCCGCGACCCCGCCGACGCGCGCCCGGAGCTCGGTGAACCTCAGCGGGCCGTCACGGAGGGCGCCGATGACCAGGACGGTCCACTTGTCGCCGATGCGGTCGAGCACCACCCGGGTGGGGCACTCGGGGTCGAAGGCGTCGCCGCGGTCGTCACGCATGGTTACCACGAGGTACTTATAGCACGTTGAAGTGCTTGGTTACCAGTGGTTACCGTCGGCGGTCCATCCATCTTCACACTGAAGGACACACCATGAAGATCGCCCTGTTCGGAGCCACCGGCATGGTCGGCTCCCGCATCGCCGCCGAGGCCACCGCTCGTGGCCACGAGGTCACCTCGCTCAGCCGGTCGACCGGCGCCGACATGGCCGACGCCGCGGCCGTGCGTGAGGCCGCCGGGTCGCACGACGTCGTCGTCTCTGCGACCGGGCCGAGCCGCGCGGGCGAGTCCCACGAGCCCTGGCTCGCCTCCGTCTCCACGCTCCTCGAGCACGCGGGCGACACCCGGGTCGTCTTCGTCGGTGGCGCCGGCTCGCTGCTCACCCCCGACGGCACCCGGCTGCTCGACACCGACGAGTTCCCCGAGGAGTACAAGGCCGAGGCCACCTCGGGCGCCGCCGCGCTCGACCTCTTCCGCGCGGCGCCGGAGTCGTGCGACTGGACCTTCGTCAGCCCTGCGCCCGTCATCGCGCCCGGCGAGCGCACCGGCGCCTACGCCACCGCGCTCGACACGCCCGCCGGCGACTTCATCAGCGCCGAGGACTACGCCGTCGCCCTCCTCGACGAGATCGAGCAGCCGCGCCACCGGCGCCAGCGCTTCACCGCGGCCGCGGCCTGAGCGACGTACGCCGCGCCCCGCGGCGCGGACGTCATGGCGGGCGGTCGTTGTGGCGACCGCTCGCCATGACGTCTTGCGACAACGTCATGGGACGTGGGCCGCCGGACGTCCACAGTCGGCCGTGGCGCGCAGTCGTCCACAGGCAGTAGGTCGGACCTGCCGCGGAGGTGCGAACCGCGCCGATCCTCGTGTCATGGACGACCGCGCGCCGACGAGGCACAGCCGCCGAGAGCGGGACCGCATCATCGAGGACCTCGCCCGGGTGGCCGATCATCAGGGCGGGGTCGTGTCGCGGAGCCAGGCCCACGCCGCCGGGCTGACGCGTGGCGAGGTGCGCGCACAGGTCAAGGCCCGCAGGTGGCAGCGCGTGTGGACGCGTTCGATCTGCCTGCACACCGGCGAGGTCGCACCCCTCGGCCGGCAGTGGGCCGCCGTCTTCGAGGGAGGGGACCGGGCGATGCTCGACGGCGAGGCGTCGCTGGTCGCCTCGGGATTGCGGCACTACGAGGTCTCGGTGCTCCGGGTCTCGGTTCCTCGTGGGGTGAAGCCGCTGCGCGCGACGGGCCTCGACATCCGCCGGACGCGGCGCTGGTCGGCCGCCGAGCGCGTGGTGTCAGGGGTGCCGCGCACGCGCGTGCCGGTCGCGGCCGTGCGGGCGGCGATGTGGGCGGCGAGCGACAAGCAGGCGGCGCTCCTGCTGACCATGCCTGTGCAGCAGGGGATGACGACGCCGGAGCTCATCGGTCGGGCGCTGCTGTCCGTTCGCCGGGATCCTCGCCGCGCGCTGATGCACGCCGTCGTCACCGACCTCCTGGGTGGGGTTCGATCGCTCGGGGAGCTCGACTTCGCGAGACAGTGTCGTCGTCGCGGTCTCCCCGAGCCCAGCCGCCAGCGGGTGCGAAGGGGCAAGGACGGCCGCTACTACCTCGACGTCATCTGGGACGACTTCGGCCTGGTCGTCGAGATCGACGGCATCCACCACTCATGGGCGACCTCGGTCGTCCCCGACGCACTGCGTCAGAACGAGGTCAGCCTCGGTCGCGCGACCGTCCTCCGGCTTCCCCTCCTCGGCTTGCGGGTCGCCGCCGACGACTTCTTCGACCAGGTCGATCGCGGGCTCCGCGCCGGCGGGTGGTGCGGCGCGGCGTGACGAGGTCGTACGTCATGAGTGGTGGCTGCAGCAACGACCGGGCGCCATGACGTCAGAGGCGAACGTCATGAGCGGTGGCCGCAGGAACGACCGGGCGCCATGACGTCCCGGGGCCAGGCTCAGAGCTTGCGCAGGCGCACGTAGCGCACGGAGTGGTCCGCGTCCTTGCGGAGGACCAGGTTGGCGCGGGAGCGGGTGGGGGCGACGTTCTGCACGAGGTTGGGCTCGTTGATGGAGTCCCAGATGCGGGTGGCCTGGTCGACGGCCTCGTCGTGAGAGAGGGCGGCGTACTTGCGGAAGTACGACGCCGGGTCGCGGAAGGCGGTCTCGCGCAGGCGCAGGAAGCGGTCGACGTACCAGCGCTTGATGTCGGTCAGCGCGGCGTCGACGTAGACGGAGAAGTCGAAGAAGTCGCTGACCGCGAGGCCGGTGCGGCCGTCGTCGCGCATCCGGGCGGGCTGCAGGACGTTGAGGCCCTCGACGATCACGATGTCCGGGCGCTTGACCACGACCTTCTCGTCGGGCAGGACGTCGTAGACGAGGTGGGAGTAGATCGGCGCCTCGACCTCGTCGCGGCCCGACTTGATGTCGATGACGAACTTGAGCAGCGCCCGGCGGTCGTAGGACTCCGGGAAGCCCTTGCGGTGCAGGATGCCGCGGCGCTCGAGCTCGGCGTTGGGCAGCAGGAAGCCGTCGGTCGTCACCAGGGCGACGTTGGGGTGCTCGGGCCAGTGGGCGAGCATCTGCTGCAGAACGCGAGCGGTGGTCGACTTGCCGACCGCGACGGAGCCTGCGAGCCCGATCACGAACGGCGTACGCGGCGGGGTGACACGGTGGAGGAACTCCTCCTGCTCGCGGTGCAGCCGGGAGTTGGCCGCGACGTAGAGGCTCAGCAGGCGCGAGAGCGGGAGGTAGACCTGCTCGATCTCGCGCAGGTCGAGCTGGTCGCCGAGGCCGCGGAGCCGGGCGACCTCCTGGCGCGTCAGCGTCGTCTCGGCCGTGCCGGCGAGCTGCGCCCACGCCGCCCGCTCGAGCTCGACGTAGGGGGAGGTCTCATTGCCGTTGGGGTTGCCGTTGGTGCCGCCGTTGGAGGGCGGTGCGACCTCGGACATGGGTGCGATTGTGGCACCGCACGGGGGCGCAGCCGTGCAGCGGCCTGCCGATAGACTCCCCGGCCATGTGTGGAATCGTCGGGTACGTAGGTGCCAAGCCGGCCGAGGGCGTCGTGATCGAGGGCCTCAGGCGTCTGGAGTACCGGGGCTACGACTCCGCCGGGATCGCCCTCGTCGACGGCGGCTCGATCGTCTCCGACAAGCGCGCCGGCAAGCTGGCCAACCTCGAGAAGGCCATCGCCGACTCACCGCTGCCGCAGGTCACCACCGGCATCGGCCACACCCGCTGGGCCACCCACGGCCCGCCGACCGACCGCAACGCCCACCCCCACCTCGGACGTGAGCGCCGGGTGGCGCTCGTGCACAACGGCATCATCGAGAACTTCGCCGAGCTGCGCGGCCGCCTGGAGTCCGAGGGCGTCGAGATGGCCTCCGACACCGACACCGAGGTGGCGGCCCACCTGCTCGAGGAGCAGCTCGAGACCGGCGTCGACCTGACCGTCGCCATGCAGAACGTCTGCCGCGGCCTCCACGGCGCCTTCACCCTCGTCGCCGTCGACTCCCAGGACCCCGACCGCGTCGTCGCCGCCCGACGCAACAGCCCGCTCGTGGTCGGCATCGGCGAGGGCGAGAACTTCCTCGGCTCCGACGTCGCGGCCTTCATCGAGCACACCCGCGAGGCGATGGAGCTCGACCAGGACCAGGTGGTGACCATCACCCGCGACGGCGTCAGCGTGTCCGGATTCGACGGCACGCCCGCCGAGGGCCGGCGTTACCACGTCGACTGGGACCTCTCGGCCGCGGAGAAGGACGGCCACGACTGGTTCATGCGCAAGGAGATCTTCGAGCAGCCGCGCGCCGTCGCCGACTCGCTCCTCGGGCGCCGCGGCACCGACGGCCTGCTGCAGCTCGACGAGATGCGGCTGTCCGACCAGGACCTGCGCGACATCGACAAGATCATCATCATCGCGGCCGGTACGTCGTTCTACGCCGGCATGGTGGCCAAGTACGCCATCGAGCACTGGTGCCGCATCCCGGTGGAGGTCGAGCTCGCCAGCGAGTTCCGCTACCGCGACCCCATCCTCACCGCATCGACGCTCGTCGTGGCGATCAGCCAGTCCGGCGAGACCGCCGACACCCTGCAGGCGATCCGCCACGCCCGGGTGCAGCGCTCGAAGGTGCTGGCCATCTGCAACACCAACGGCTCGACCATCCCGCGCGAGTCCGACGGCGTGATCTACACGCACGCCGGGCCCGAGATCGGCGTGGCGTCCACGAAGGGCTTCCTGACCCAGCTCGTCGCCTGCTACCTCCTCGCGCTCTACCTCGCGCAGGTCAAGGGCACCCGCTACGGAGACGAGATCTCCCAGGTCATGGACCAGCTCGAGGAGATGCCCGGCCACATCGAGACCGTGCTCGCCAAGGCGGAGGAGGTCTACGCCCTCGCCCGCGACCACGTCGACAACCGCTCGGTGCTCTTCCTCGGTCGCCACGCCGGCTACCCGGTGGCCCTCGAAGGTGCCCTCAAGCTCAAGGAGATCGCCTACCTCCACGCCGAGGGCTTCGCGGCCGGCGAGCTCAAGCACGGCCCGATCGCACTGGTGGAGGAGGGCCTGCCGATCCTGTGCGTGGTGCCGCCCCGTGGCCGCGACCAGCTGCACGACAAGATGATCAGCGGCATCCAGGAGGTGCGCGCGCGCGGCGCCCGCACCCTCTGCCTGGCCGAGGAGGGCGACACCACGATCACCCCGTACGCCGACGTGCTGATCACGCTGCCGCAGGTGCCGGTGCTGCTCCAGCCCCTCGTCGCCGTCGTGCCGCTGCAGCTGTTCGCGTGCGAGCTGGCCACCCAGCTCGGCCACGACGTCGACCAGCCGCGCAACCTCGCCAAGTCCGTCACCGTCGAGTAGGGCCGGGAGGCTCCCGTGCCGGTCATCGGCGTCGGCATCGACGTGGTCGACATCGACCGCTTCGTCCAGTCCCTCGAGCGCACCCCGTCCCTGCGGGGGCGGCTGTTCACCGACGACGAGGCGTCGCGCCCACCTGCGTCGCTGGCGGCTCGCTTCGCCGCGAAGGAGGCGATGGCCAAGGCCCTCGGGGCGCCCGTCGGGATGGCGTGGCACGACGCCGAGATCGTCTCGGAGGAGACCGGGCGCCCGCGGTTCGAGATCCGCGGGACGGTCGCCGCCCGCGCGGAGGCGCTCGGGGTCGCCCACGTCCACGTGTCCCTGTCGCACGACGCCGGCATCGCCTCCGCCGTCGTGGTCCTGGAGAGCTGAGGAGCCGCTGTGCTGCGCGCCCACCTCGTCGACGACGTACGCCGTGCAGAGGCGGCCGTGATGGCACGCCTGCCCGACGGCGCCCTGATGCAGCGCGCCGCCGCAGGCCTGTCCGCCGCCGTCCTCGACCTGCTCGGCGGCGGCTACGGCCGACGGGTGCTCCTCCTCGTCGGACCCGGTGACAACGGTGGAGACGCCCTGTGGGCCGGCGCGCGGCTCGCCGGGCGCGGCGCGGCGGTCGAGGCGCTCCTGCTCGCTGACCACGTGCACGCCGCGGGGCTCGCCGCGTTAGAGGCCGCCGGCGGACGCGCGACCCGCGCCCTCGACGTCCTGCACCCCGCTCCCGACGTGGTGGTCGACGGCATCGTCGGCATCGGGGGTCGCCCGGGGCTGCGGCCCGACGCGGTGGCGGCGCTGGAGCGCTTCGCACCCGTCCCCGTGGTGGCGGTCGACGTGCCGTCGGGGGTCGACGTCGACGGCGGCACCCTCGACGGCCCCCACGTCCGCGCCGACCTGACGGTCACCTTCGGCACCCACAAGGTCGCCCACCTCGTCGACCCCGCCTGCGTGGCCAGCGGCGCGGTCCACCTCGTCGACCTCGGCCTCGACGAGGCCGACCTCGGCGCCCCGGCCGTCGAGGCGCTGCAGCCCGCCGACGTGCGTGGCCTGCTGCCGCGGCCCGGCGTCGTCGCCCACAAGTACACCCGCGGCGTCGTCGGCGTGCGCGCGGGCTCGGGCACCTACCCGGGTGCCGCTCTGCTCGCCATCGCCGGAGCCGACACGGGGCTGGTCGGGATGGTCCGCTATGTCGGGCCGGAGGCGATCGCCGACACCGTCAGGAGCGCGCACCCCGAGGTGGTCGGCGCCGGCCGCGTCCAGGCCTGGGTCGTCGGTCCCGGCGGCGGCGAGGACGCCGGCGCGATGCTCGCCGAGGCCCGCGCCGACGGCGTACCGGTGGTCGTCGACGCCGACGCCCTGCGCCACGTGGACGGACCCGTGCCCGGTGCCGTGCTGACCCCGCACGCCGGCGAGCTGGCCGCGATGCTGGGGGTCGAGCGAGACGAGGTGGAGGCCTCGCCGCTCGCGCACGCGCGCACCGCGGCCGACCGCTTCAAGTGCGTGGTGCTGCTCAAGGGCCACCACACCCTCGTCGCGGACCCCGGCGGACGGGTGCGCGTGACCACCACCGGGGTGCCGTGGCTCGCCACCGCCGGGGCCGGCGACGTGCTGGCCGGCCTGGTGGGTGCCCTGCTCGCAGCCGGGCTCGACCCGTACGACGCGGCGTCCGTCGGCTCGTGGCTGCACGGGGCCGCAGCGACCCAGGCGGCCGGGGGCGGACCGCTGACCGCGAGCCGCGTCGCGGTCCAGATCCCGCGGCTGGTGCGCGACACGCTCCAGGGTTTGGGATGATCGCACGCATGAGCGATCCCGTGCCCTCGCGCGCCGAGATCGTGGTCGACCTCGCTGCCGTGCGGCACAACGTCCGCATCCTCAAGGACCTGGTGAGCGTCGACGGTCCCGTCCAGCTGATGGCGGTCGTCAAGGCCGACGGCTACGGGCACGGCATGGTCGAGGTGGCCGCCGCCGCCCGTGACGCGGGCGCCGACTGGCTCGGCGTCGCGACCATCGAGGAGGCACTGGCGCTCCGCGCCGCGGGCGACCACGGGCACCTGCTCTGCTGGCTCAGCGCCCCCGGTGACGACTTCGCCGCTGCCGTCGAGGCCGGGATCGAGCTGACCGCCTACTCCGTGACCGAGCTCGAGGAGATCGCCGCGGTCGGCCCCGCGCGGGTGCAGCTCAAGGTCGACACCGGTCTCTCGCGCGGGGGAGCGCCCCGCTCGGAGTGGGAGCACCTGTTCGCGGTCGCGGCCGACCTCGAGCGGCGGGGGCGGATCACGGTCACCGGGCTGTGGTCGCACTTCGCCGCCAGCGACGAGCCCGCCCACCCGGCCAACGACGCCCAGGAGGCGTCGTTCCGCGAGGCACTCGCCCTGGCCGACGCGGCCGGGCTCGACCCCGACGTCACGCACCTGGCGAACTCCGCCGCGGCCCTCCTGCGGCCGTCGTCCCACTTCGACCTGGTCCGCTGCGGCATCGCGACGTACGGCCTCGACCCGGCTCCCGGCACCACGCCGCGCATCGGCCTGCGGCCCGCGATGACGGTGCGCGCCCGGCTCGTGATGAGCAAGGTCGTGCGGGCCGGGAAGGGGGTCTCCTACGGGCACACCTGGCACGCCGACGAGGACACCACGGTCGGGGTCGTGCCCGCCGGCTACGGCGAGGGGGTGCCGCGGGCCGCCGGCAACACCGCCCACGTCTGGGTCGACGACTCGCAGCGGCCGATCCGTGGACGGGTGTGCATGGACCAGCTCGTCGTCGACCTCCACGGCGAGCTGCCACCGACCGGGACCGAGGTCGTGCTCTTCGGCCCGGGCGACCGCGGCGAGCCCACCGCCCAGGACTGGGCCGACGCCGTCGACACGATCAGCTACGAGATCGTGACCCGGGTCGGGGGCCGGCTCACCCGCCGGCACGTCGACACGGACACCGACGACACCGAGACCGACACCGACGAGGAGACCCAGGTCTCCGGGAGGACCACCCGTTGAGCATCAAGGGCCGCATCTTCGGCACCGTCGTGGGCGCAGCGGGCCTGGCCGCTGCTGCCGGCGCCGTGGGCATCGCACGCCAGAACCGCGTGATCGGCAACCGTGCTGCCGGCGAGGAGGTGGCGTTCGGTGAGCTCCACAGCGCGCCGCGGGTGGTCGTCACCGACGACGCGGTCGACCTGCACGTCGAGATCGACGAGCCGGAGGACTTCGGTGGCGTGCCCGCCACCGACGACGACCTCACCGTCGTGTTCGTGCACGGCTACTCCCTCAACCTCGACTGCTGGCACTTCCAGCGCGCCGCCTACCGCGGCCAGGTGCGCACGGTGTTCTACGACCAGCGCAGCCACGGCCGGTCGGCCCGCTCCGACGAGGAGCACTGCACGATCGAGCAGCTCGGCCACGACCTCCACCGCGTCATCGAGCACACGGTGCCCGGCCGGTGCGTGGTCGTGGGCCACTCGATGGGTGGGATGAGCGTCATCTCCCTCGCCGAGCACTACCCCGAGCTGTTCGGCGACAAGGTGGTCGGCGCTGCCCTCATGTCCACCACGGCCGGTGGCCTCGACCCCGGTCGCATCCTGTTCCCGATGCTGCCTCTCGGCCTCGGCGGCCGGTTCGTGGGCCGCGCGGTGCGCACCCTCGACCGCGGGCACAAGGTCGTCGACCTCGCCCGCGCGTGGGGCCACGCCGTCGCCGACGTGTTCACCGACCGCTATGCGTTCGGGACCGACCCCGTCCCCGCCTCGCACGTCGAGTTCGTCTTCTCGATGCTCGACGCGACCCCGTTCGCGGTGGTCGCCGACTTCTACCCCGCCTTCGCGACCCTCGACCACTTCGACCACCTCGAGCCGCTCAGCCGCATCCCGACGTCGATCATCTGCGGCACCGAGGACAAGATCACCTCCATCGGGCACAGCCGCAAGCTCCACAGCCGGATCCCGGGGTCGAGCCTGCTGGAGTGCGAGGGCGCCGGTCACATGGTGCTGCTGGAGCAGCACAAGCAGGTCACCGCCGAGCTCGACGACCTGATCTCCCTCGCCCAGGGGCAAGGGCTGCTGTGAGCGTCGTCGTACGCCGGGTGGGTCCCGAGGCGGCCGCCGATGTCCTGGCCGTGGTGCAGGCGGCGTTCGGCGCCCGCCCCGTCCTCGACCCGCCGGCCGACGCGCTCGGGGAGGACCTCAGGTCGGTCCGGCGGCTGCTCGCCCGGCGGGGCGGGCTGCTCGCCGTCCTCGACGGGCGGCCGGCGGGATGCGTCGTCCTCGACCCCGACCCCGACGGGCTGGTGCTGCGCCGCTTCGGGGTGACGCCCGACGCCCAGGGCAGGGGGGTGGCGTCCGCGCTCGTGGAGGCCGCCGTGGAGGCGGCCGTCGGGCGCTCGGCCGTGCGGGTCGTCGCCCGCGAGGAGCTGCCGGACACCGTCGCCTTCTGGGAGGCCCACGACTTCGTCGTGACCGGCGAGAGGAGCCCCTACGTCGAGCTCGCCCGGTGGCTCGGCACGACCTTCGACGCTCCCGACGCCGAGACGATGCGCGACCTCGGTGCCCGCGTGGGCTCGGGCCTCGTCGCCGGCGACCTGGTGGTGCTCACCGGCGAGCTGGGTGCCGGCAAGACCACCTTCACCCAGGGCCTCGGGGAGGGCCTCGGCGTGCGCGGGGGCGTGACGTCTCCGACGTTCGTCATCGCCCGCGTGCACCCCGCCCTGGGTGAGGGACCCGACCTCGTGCACGTCGACGCCTACCGGCTCGGCGGTCTCGACGAGCTCGACGACCTCGACCTAGACGCCTCCCTCGACTCCGCCGTGACCGTGGTGGAGTGGGGCGCCGGACTGGCCGAGGGTCTGGCCGACTCGCGCCTCGAGGTCGTCATCGAGCGCACCGTCGGCCACGCGCCGGCCGCCGACGAGCTCGACCCGCGTCGGGTTTCGCTGCGCTGGATCGTCGGCTCGTAGCCTCGACCAGTAGCCTCGGCGCCGTGCTCCTCGCCTTCGACACCGCGACCCCGTTGGTCTCCGTCGCCCTCCACGACGGTGAGCGCGTCGTCGTCGAGCACTCGTCCGAGCAGCCGATGAAGCACGGCGAGCACCTCGCGCCGCTCATCGAGCGCTGCATGGAGGAGGCGGGCGTCGTCCGGCAGGACCTCACGGCCGTCGCCGTCGGGGTCGGCCCCGGTCCGTTCACCGGGCTGCGCGTCGGCGTCGTCACCGCACGCACCCTGGGGTTCGTGCTGGACGTCCCGGTCTACGGCGTCTGCTCCCTCGACGCCGTCGCGCTCGAGGTCGTCGGCAGCCGCACCACGCCCGGTAGCTTCCTCGTCGCCACGGACGCGCGACGCAAGGAGGTCTACCTCGCCTCCTACGACGCCGATGCCCGGCGCCTCGAGGGGCCGGTCGTCACCCGACCGGCCGAGGTCGCCACCGACGCTCCCGTGGCGGGTGCCGGCCCCGAGCTTTACCCCGATGCGTTCACGCACGCGATCGCCCCCGTCCGGCCGAGCGCGGGCTGGCTGGCTGCGGGCGTCGTGTCCGAGCTCGTAGACTTGCTCGACCCCGAGCCCCTCTACCTGCGCCGCCCCGATGCGGTCGCCGGCGCACCCAGAAAGCCCGTCTCGTGATCCGTCCTGCCACCCTCGCCGACCTGCCGGCGCTCGTCGCCCTCGAGCAGGAGCTGTTCGGACCCGACGCGTGGAGCGAGGAGCTCGTCCGCCAGGAGATCGAGGGCCTCGGGCGGCGCTTCGTCGTCGCCGACGACCTCTCCGGATACGCCGTCACGATGACCGCTGGCGACATCGTCGACCTGCTCCGCATCGGCGTACGCCCCGACGCTCGGCGCACCGGCATCGCCTCGCGCCTGCTCGACGAGCTCCTCGTCGACACCGAGGGCGCCTCGCGGATGCTGCTCGAGGTGAGCGTGACCAACGCCCCTGCCCTCGGGTTCTACGTCGCACGGCAGTTCAGCGTGATCGACGTGCGCCCGCACTACTACCGCGACGGGTCTGAGGCGCTGGTGATGTGTCGCTGGTTGCCGGGCGCCGCCCGCGAGCACACGGCGACGGCCCATGACTGACGAGCCCCTGGTCCTCGGCATCGAGACCTCCTGCGACGAGACCGGGGTCGGCATCGTCCGGGGGCACACCCTGCTGGCGGACACGGTCGCCAGCAGCGTCGAGGAGCACGCCCGCTTCGGCGGCGTGGTGCCGGAGGTTGCGAGCCGCGCCCACCTCGAGGCGATGGTCCCGACGATCGAGCGCGCCGCGGAGACGGCCGGCATCGCGCTCAGCGACATCGACGCCGTCGCCGTCACCAGCGGTCCCGGGCTGGCCGGGGCCCTGCTGGTCGGCGTGGCCAGCGCGAAGGCCCTGGCGCTCGGCCTGGGCAAGCCGATCTACGGCGTCAACCACCTCGCCGCCCACGTCGCGGTCGACCAGCTCGAGCACGGTCCGCTGCCCGAGCCGTGCCTGGCCATGCTCGTCTCCGGCGGCCACTCGAGCCTGCTGGAGGTCACCGACGTCACCGTCGGTGTGGAGCCCATGGGGTCGACGATCGACGACGCGGCGGGGGAGGCCTTCGACAAGGTCGCCCGGCTGCTCGGCCTGCCGTTCCCGGGCGGGCCCCACATCGACAAGCAGGCGCGCAGCGGCAACAGTGTTGCCATCGACTTCCCGCGCGGTCTGACCAGCCGCCGCGACCTCGAGCGCCACCGCTTCGACTTCTCCTTCTCCGGGCTCAAGACCGCCGTGGCCCGCTGGGTCGAGACCCAGCAGCGCGAGGGCGCCACGATCGACGTCGCCGACGTCGCGGCGTCCTTCCAGGAGGCGGTGTGCGACGTGCTGACCCGCAAGGCGATCGACGCGGCCACCAGCCGCGGGATCGAGGACATCCTCATCGGCGGCGGTGTGGCCGCCAACAGCCGGCTGCGTGCGATGGCCGAGGAGCGGGCCGCGGCACAGGGCATCCGCGTGCGCGTGCCTCGACCGGGCCTGTGCACCGACAACGGCGCCATGGTCGCCGCCCTGGGTGCTGAGCTCGTCTCCCGGGGTCGTACGCCGTCCCTGCTCGACCTCCCGGCCGACTCCTCACAACCGATCACCACCGTCGTCGCCTGACGACCCCGAGATGACGAAGGTCCCCGCCCGAGAGCGGGGACCTGCATCACGAACACTCGAACGAGGCGATGCTCAGTCGAGGACTCCGGGGGCGACGTCGTCGTCACCGAGCCAGTCCTGCTCGTAGACGAGGCTGTCGCGGTCGGTCGCCTGGTCACGGTCGCCCTTGCGGCCACCGCGACCCGTAGCGCCGCCGGCGCCCGCCCCGCGGGCACCGCTCGAGCCCCGTCCACCGGCGCCGGCGCCCTGCGCCGCACCCCGGCCACCGGCCGAGCCGGCCGCGCGACCACCGGCGGAACCGGCGCCCCGGGCGCCTGCGGCACCCGCGCCGCGTGCGGGGGCCGACCCGGCACCGCGGGCAGCAGCGGAGGAGCCGGCCGACGCGCCGCGGGCAGCCGGGCTGCCGGCCGCGGCGGCGCGGGAGGCCGCCGAACCGGTGGCGGCGGCGGGACGCGAGAGCGCGCCTGCAGTGGCACTGCGACCGGTCGCACCGATTGGACGGGCCGGTGAGCTGCCGGTCGGGGCGGCTGCGGAGCCGGCCCGGATCCCGCCCGCCATGCCGCTGGCACCGCCGGCGGCACCCGCGGCACCCAGGGCGGCGGCGTTCACCCCGCCGGTCGCCCCGCTCCCCGTCACGGCGCCGGGGGCCTGTCCAGCGGCGGGGTTGTAGGCGACCCCGCTCTGGGACGACCCGCCCACGGTGGTCGTGGGGCCTGGGACGTCGGTGGGGTGCGTCGGGTGGGTCGGCGTGGTGATCGGGTTGCGCGGCTCCGTCGGCTCCGTCGGCTCGGTCGGGTCGACCGGCTTCTCGGGCTTCTCGGGCCGCTCCGGCTTCTCGGGCCGTTCGGGGTCCTCCTCCCAGACCGGCTCACCCCGGACGAGGCCGTCGGTCCGAACACCGGTGTCGGGTCGGCGCGGCTCGGTCGGGTCGGGCGTGCCCGGGGTCGAGGGCGTCACGGGCAGCGAGGGGCTGGACGGGCTGCTGGGCACGGACGGCGGCGGCTCGGTCGGGTCGGGCTGCCCGTGGATCGCCTTCATGGGCGGGATCGACTCGAGGAAGACGGCGTCGAGCTTCTGGGTCCACTGCGCGGCCGCGGCCTCCTGCTGCGCACGCGCGGCGTTGTAGGCCGCCATCTCCTGGTTCGCGGCCTGTCGCTTGCCGGCCTCCGCCTTGATCTCCTCCGGCGTGAACGGGACCCCCGGCGTCGGGGTGGGCGCCGTGTAGGCCGGTGGCTGGTTGAGGTCGGCCATGCTCGCCTCGGCGGCCTTGGCATTGGCCATCACTCGCGCGGTGTCCCTGAGGGCGGCGCCACCGGCGACGAGCCGGGTGCCCTTCTCCTCCATGCTGGACGACGACGCCTCGAAGGCCGCCAGCAGGGCGTCGGCCATCATCCCGGACAGTCCGCCCTCCTTGCCGTCGCCCTCGCCGTCGCGGATCTTCGCGGCGCCTCGGCTGAGCGCGAGGGCCGTGTCCTTGAGGACGTTGCCGCACGACCTCCAGTTCTCTCCGGCGAGGTCGCTGGCCTCGTCCTTGGCCCCGGTGAGGTAGGTGCGCAGGCGGGCGCGCTCGGGTCCGTCGGTCATCAGGCACCGTCCCCTGCGGCCGGGGGCTCGGTGTACTGGCCGTCGCCCATGGTGCTGCTCGCGGACTGTTCGCGCGCGTGGTCGATGGTGTCGTTGACCTGGGCGAGCGCGGCCGCACGCATCGTCATCTCTGCGTTGGTGCTGCCGTCGACGTTCTGGACCTCGTCGGCCCAGAGCTTGATGGCGTCGCTGTACTTGCGCAGGGAGTCGGCGAGCTTCTGGAACTCGTCCACGGCCTCCTGGTGCGCCATCTGGGCATTGACACCGAGGCGGTGGCCGTTGGTGGAGCCGCCGAAGTGGTCGGTCCCCACCGGCAGGACCTCCGTGCCGACGAGGCCGTCAGAGTTGCTGGTCAGCAGTGCGGTGATGCTCTGGATGAGGCTCTCGGGCGCGCTGATGCCCTTCATCACATCGGTCACGAGTCCTACGTCTGCAGCGGTCAGCATGCGTCCCCCATTCCCGCCGCTCGAGGCGGCGAAACCACTTGTATGGCGCATTTTCACAGATCACCTCGCCCGGTCACGAAACGCCCCCGCAGTGCGGGTTCCGCTACCGTCTGGCCGTGGAACGAAGACTCGGGGGTACGACGATGGGTGGACGCGGAACCGCAGCCGTTGCGGTCTCGATCGTGACGGTGCTGGCGCTGGGCGCGTGCGGGAGCGACGACGGCGGGACCGACGCTTCCGGGGCCGAGACCACGTCGACGTCCCCGACGGACGACCCGACGGACACCCTGACCCCGAGCCCGACCGAGCCGCTTCTGGTTCCCGAGAGCGAGACGGCCGAGCCCGCCTCCGGGCCGCGGCTCGACGTCAGCGACATCCGGGTGAACATCCCCAAGGGCTGGTTCCAGAACTTCGACTCCTTCGTCGTCGACTCCGCCCTCGGGCGCGTGGACGGCAGGAGCGGGGGCGTGCTGCTCAGCGTGTCCCCGACGGGCGGTGACGTGCTGACGCCGAAGCAGGCCGAGCGGTACTTCTGGAAGCCCGGCGAGAAGCCACCGAACTACGAGAAGCAGGACGACATCCTCATGGGCGGTCTCACCTGCGGCTACTACACCGCGAGGGACAAGTACGACGACATCCACGTCGCGACGCTGTGGGAGGACAACCACGTCACCAAGGTCCAGGTGAGCTTCGACCGGAGGGTGCCGGACGAGGTGCAGCAGGAGCTGTTCCAGTCGGTTGTCGCGAGCTACTCGAGCCCGCGGATGCGCCTGTGACCTCCCTCAGCCCGGCGTGACGCCGGGTGCGGCGAGCTTGAGCGCGACGGCCCCCGGGGCGACGTCGACGCCTTCGCCGCCGACCCGCTCGACCGTGCCGTCGAGCCCGAGCCGTACGACGTACTGCCGCTCGCCGGTCACCAGCGTGGCCACGACCGTGCCGTCGTCCTCCCACGCGACCTCGGGGTTGATGGCGACGACGCCGGTGCGGGCTCCGGCCACCTCGAAGTCGACGACCCGCTCGCCGGTCGCGGCGTCGAGGACCGCGAGCGTGGGGGAGCCTCCTGCCGTCAGGTAGTCGGTGAAGCCGAGGACGTGGCGGCCGTCGGGGCTGACGCCGAGGACCGAGTGGTCGCACGTCCGCCAGGCCGTCGCGCCGCCGGCCCCGGCGTCGCGCACCTGTCAGCAGGAGCCGTCGCCGGTGAACCGGGTCTGGACGGACACAAGCCCGGTGACCTCGGACGACGAGCCGACCCGCAGCGAGCCGGGCAGGGGGGAGGTGCTGCCGTCGGGACCGACGACGATCGCCGACTCCCGGCCGGCTGCCGGGTCCCAGGTGCCCACGAGCAGCGCGTCGCTGGGAAGGAAGCCCACCGGGCGGACGCGGGCGTCCGCAGGCCCCGGCGGAAGCGGGGTCCGGCGCTCATCCCGGGTCCCGTCGCGGTCGCGCTCGACGAGCGTCCAGCGCTCCCCGTCGTGCTCGGCCCAGGCGATCCGCGAGCCGTCCGCCGACACGGCCAGGTGGCTGGTCGGCGACGCCTCGTCCAGCACCTCGAAGTCGGGGCCGAGCACCTGGACCCCGACGGCGCCCTCGTCCTTCGGGTCGATGAAGGTGATCCCGACCCAGCCGTCGGCGTACGGCGCCAGCTGGTCGTAGCGCCGCGGGAGGTCCACGGACTCGCCGTCGACGACCAGGCTCTGCTCGTCGACGTCGATGAGGGGGAGCGAGAGGGCACCCCCGACGGGCGCGATGAGCGGGTCGATGCGCACCGTCTCCGTGGTCCTCGGGGCGGGGGGCTGCGTGACGGGCGGGACCTCGCTCCGCGGGGTCGGATCGACCATGCTCGCGCCAACCGGTACCGCGATCGCCAGGACCGCGGCGACCGCTGCTCCTGCGACGGCGGTGCGTCGGCGCTGGATGCGCCGGGCGCGGGTCCGGACGTCCGTGACGGTGAAGGGTGCGCGCTCCACGGGGTCGGCGGTGCGGTGCAGCGCGTCCTGCACCTGGTCCTCGAGGGGAGTGGGGCTCATCGGACATCGTCTCCGGGCTCGTGGGGGTGGAGGGAGCGGGGAGCGCGTGCCCGCAGCGCGGCCAGCGCTCGACTGGCCTGCGACTTGACCGTCCCGACGGAGATGCCGAGGACGTCGGCGACCTCGGCCTCGCTCAGCTGCTCGTAGTAGCGCAACACGACGACGGAGCGCTGCTTGGGCGGCAGGGTCTGGACGAACGACCAGAGCACCCCGCCCATGCCGTCGTCGTACGTGTCGAGCGCCCCGGTCTCGGGCACCGTGTCCGTGGCGTGCTCGCGCCGCTTCCACGCCCGACGCCACAGCGAGTTGTGCTCGTTGACCATGATCCGGCGGACGTAGCCGTCGAGGGCCTCGCGGTCGCGGATCCGGTCCCAGGAGAGGTAGAGCTTGGCGAACGCCGTCTGGAGCAGGTCCTCGGCTCCGGCGTGGTCGCCGGCCAGCAGGTACGCCGTCCGGTAGAGCGCCGGCTGGCGCGCCGACATGTACGCCGAGAAGTCGGCGTCCTTGTCGGACAGGTCGCCCCGGCCGTCCTGCGCGCCCATGTCGACGCGTGTGGCGCTCACCCTCCACCTCCTGTCCTGTCGTGCGTCCGCGTGTCGGTCCGCGGGGCGTTTCCCGGTCGTGGTGCGTCGGGGTGAGGACGCGGCTCGGGAGCAGGTGGTTGCATCTGTTTGGTAGACGTTTGGCAGGCTCGGGTCGACCCCACTCACAGGAGGCACATCGATGCAGCAGGTCCAGGCCGTCGTCGCGCTCGCGAAGGGCGAGCCGGTGCAGCTCACCACCATCAACGTCCCCGACCCCGGCCCGGGTGAGACGGTGGTGAAGATCCAGGCCTGCGGGGTGTGCCACACCGACCTGCACTACCGCGAGGGCGGCATCAACGACGACTTCCCCTTCCTCCTCGGCCACGAGGCCGCGGGCGTGGTCGAGTCGGTCGGCCCCGACGTGACGTCGGTGGCTCCCGGCGACTTCGTCGTCCTGAACTGGCGCGCCGTGTGCGGCGACTGCCGCGCCTGCAACCGTGGCGAGCCGCAGTACTGCTTCGCCACCCACAACGCCACCCAGAGGATGACGCTCGCCGAGGGCGACCTGGCCGGCACCGAGCTCTCGCCGGCGCTGGGCATCGGTGCGTTCGCGGAGAAGACCCTCGTGGCCGCCGGACAGTGCACGAAGGTCGACCCCTCTGCGCGGGCTGCGGCTGTCGGTCTGCTCGGCTGCGGCGTGATGGCTGGTCTCGGCGCGGCCATCAACACCGGCAACGTGGGGCGTGGCTCGACGGTCGCCGTGATCGGCTGCGGCGGCGTCGGTGCCGCCGCGATCGCCGGCGCCGCGCTCGCAGGAGCCTCGAAGATCATCGCCGTCGACATCGACGACCGGAAGCTGGAGAAGGCGCGGTCGCTGGGCGCCACGGACACCGTGAACTCGAAGGAGGTCGACGCGGTCGAGGCGATCCGCTCGCTGACGCCGCCGGCCGACGGCACCGGCCACGAGGGTGGGGCGGACGTGGTGATCGACGCGGTCGGTCGCCCGGAGACGTGGAAGCAGGCGTTCTACGCGCGCGACCTCGCCGGGACCGTCGTCCTGGTCGGGGTGCCCACGCCCGACATGAAGGTGCCCGACATCCCGCTCATCGACGTCTTCGGCCGCGGCGGGTCGCTCAAGTCCTCCTGGTACGGCGACTGCCTGCCCTCGCGCGACTTCCCGATGCTGGTCGACCTCTACCAGCAGGGCCGGCTCGACCTCGACGCCTTCGTCACCGAGGAGATCGGCATCGGCGACGTCGAGGCGGCGTTCGAGAAGATGCACGGCGGCGACGTCCTCCGCTCGGTGGTGGTGCTCTGATGAGCGCGCGGGTGGACCATGCCGTCGTCTCGGGCACCTTCTCCCTCGACGGTGAGACGCACGAGGTCGACAACAACGTCTGGGTGATCGGCGACGACGAGCAGTGCCTGGTCGTCGACGCTCCTCACGACGTCGACGCGATCCTCGAGGTCGTCGCCGGCCGGACCGTCAAGGCGATCGTGTGCACGCACGCGCACGACGACCACGTCCGCGTCGCGCCCGAGCTGCGTCGTCGTACGGGTGCGCCGATCCTCCTTCACCCCGACGACCGCCCCCTGTGGGAGCTGACCCACGGCGGCGACGAGGAGGGGGCCGAGCTGTGGGACGTCGACCTGGCCGACGGCCAGACGCTCACGGTCGGCGGCGCGGCGGTGACGGTCATCCACACCCCGGGCCACGCGCCGGGCGCGGTGTGCCTCTACGTCCACGACCTCGGCTGTGTCTTCACCGGTGACACGCTGTTCCAGGGCGGTCCGGGTGCGACGGGCCGCTCCTACAGCGACTCCGACGTCATCGTGGACTCCATCCGTCGCCGGCTCCTGGAGCTGCCCGACGAGACCGTCGTGCACACGGGGCACGGGCCCGACACCACGATCGGTGCCGAGCGGGCCAACGTCTGACCGGCGTCACGCCGGGTGGATGCCCAGGTGCGCGAGGAGGCGGCGGAGGGGCTCAGGCTCGGACCCGCGCGGCATGGGCCTCGACGAGGAGGCGGGCGTACCGCTCCTTGCGGCCGCTCCTCGAGGTCATGAAACGGGCGAGCACCTCTGCGCCCGCGGCAGCGAGGCCGCGGCGGACGAACCTCACCTCGGGGGCGTCGTAGAGGCCCGCCAGGCGGTGGCCGTCCGCATGCAGCCTCGTCGCGACGGTCCGGATGTTGGTGACTCCGCCCATCGGCTGCACGTCGACGCCCGCGGCGGCGAGGTCGCGTCCGTACGTCCCCGCGAGGGCGTGCAGCGCCTCGGCGTCGCTGTGACCCTCGACGATGACGGTGGTGTGCACACGTCCAGTGAACCCCTCCGTCGCCACCGTGTGCCGAGCGATATTGCGTTGTCGGGTGCGTGGGCGGGTCCTAGCGTCGCGGACATGACCAGCCCGTCGTTCGTGCCCGCCGACTTCGACCCGCCCACGCACCTCGCCACCGACGACTTCGTGCTGGAGCCCCTCGGGCCACGGCACAATGTCTCCGACCATGCGGCGTGGACGTCGAGCATCGACCACATCCGCGCCACCCCTGGCTACCCGGACGGGTCCTGGCCGCCCGTGGGCGGGATGTCGCTGGTGCAGTCCTGGGTGCGCGCCGACCGGGCCGAGCTCGACGAGCCGCTGGCGGACGCCGTGGCCGGCTGGCTCGAGGCCGACTGGCCCTGGGAGCGTCCGGACCGCCACGGGCGGTGAGCGATCCGGATGCGCCGTGCCACCATGGCACGATGCGTTCGCGGCCGACCTCCCTGCTGGCGACCGTCGCGCTGGTCGCCTCGCTCGCCGCGTGTGACGGCGGCGGGGGAGCTGAGGACGAGGAGCCGCAGGCCGAGAGCGCGGCTGCGACGAGCACGCCGACCGTCCCGCCGACGCCGTCCGAGGTGCTCGGGCTGGTGGAGGGCTGGGGGCCGGACCGGGCCGAGCTGGACCGGGCCGCACGCATGGTCGGGCGGATGAGGCTCCCCGACCTTGCGGGCCAGGTCATCGTCGCCGACTGGCAGGGCACCGCTGCCCCGGTGCGGATGGTCCGCGACCTGCACCTCGGCGGGGTCATCGCCTTCAGCGCCAACGTCGCCTCGGCCGACCAGGTCAGAGACGTCAACCGGGCCCTCACCCGCCAGGTCCCGCGCAAGTGGCCGCTCTTCCTCGGTGTCGACCAGGAGGGCGGCGTGGTCGAGCGGCTGCGTGGAGCGGCGACCCGGTTCCCGGCCTTCATGAGCACCGGCGCCGCCGACGACCCCGGGCTGACGCAGGAGGCGTACGCCGCCGGTGGCGCCGAGCTGCGCGGGCTCGGCTTCACCGTCGACTTCGCACCCGACGCCGACGTCACCTCGGGCCCCGGCGACCCGACGATCGGGTCACGGTCGGCCTCGTCACGCCCCGCCGTGGTCGCCGAGCACGTCGTCGCAGCGGCCACCGGCTTCAGTGCCGCCGGCGTCCTGCCGGTCATCAAGCACTTCCCGGGCCACGGGTCCGTTACGGCCGACAGCCACCTGACCCTGCCGGTGCAGACCAGGACGCGGGCCGAGCTCGAGGCGTCCGACCTCGTCCCCTTCGCCCGCGGTGTCGAGGCCGGGCTCCCGGCGGTCATGGTCGGCCACCTCGACGTCCGTGCCGTCGACCCCCGGGTGCCGTCGTCCCTGTCGCGCAAGGTCGTCACCGGCCTGCTGCGCGACGAGCTCGGCTTCCAGGGCCTGGTGGTGACCGACTCGCTCGAGATGGCAGCCGTCACGCGCGGCCGCGACCCGGGACGTACGGCGGTGCAGGCCCTGCGCGCGGGCTCGGACGTGCTGCTCATGCCGCCGTCGCCCGCCGTGGCGCGGGGTGCGCTGGTCCGTGCGGTCCGCGCGGGCGACCTGCCCCGCCGCCGCCTCGAGCAGGCCGCCGCCCGGCAGGTCGCCCTGCTGACCCACCTCTCCGGACCCGGGCAGGCGAGCGGCTCGGCGCCGGCCGCGTCACGACGCCTGTCCGCCGCCGCCGTGACCGTCACCGACGGCGCGTGCTCGGGCCGGCTGGTCGGCGACGCCGTGCACGCGTACGGCGACCCGGGGGCGGTGGGGACGTTCACGCCTGCGGCCCGGGCGGCGGGGATCACCGTCCTGGCGCGCCGTTCGCCGCCGTCCGGCCTGACCGACGCGAAGCCGCGGCCCGAGCGGAGGAAGAAGGAGCGCAAGCGCGCCTTCCAGAAGCGTGTGCGTGCCTGGGAGAAGTCCGAGGCCCGACGCGAGCGGCGCCTGGACGCGTGGAACGCCCGCGAGGAGGCCCGGCTGGCCGCGGGCACGCAGGTCGGCTTCACCGGGTTCAGGGACGCCCCGGTCGACGGCGACGTCGCCGTGGCCACCGACAGCCCGTGGGTACTGGGCCGGGTGGGAGCCCCGACCCGGATCGCGACCTACGGGGACACGCCCGCGGCGATGCAGGTGCTGGTGGAGGTGCTGATCGGACAGGCGCCGGCGCCGGGTCGGCTGCCCGTGACCGTGACCGGCGTCGCGCGGCCGGGCTGCTGACGGATCGCGGGACCCGTGGGAGCGCTCAGAACGGCTCGACGAGCAAGGCGGTGCCCTGCCCCGCGACCCGGGTGAGCACCAGCGTCGCCTCGTCGTCCCCGCGCAGGGTCAGCCGTTTGCGCAGCTCATCCGGGACGACCTGCACGCCGCGCTTCTTGATCGTCAGGCGACCGATCCCGCGCTTGTGCAGGGCGGCGCGGAGCTGCTTCTCGCGGTAGGGCAGGTGCTCGAGGACGCGGTAGCCCCGCGCGAACGGCGTACGGAACGAGGCGTCACTGGTGACGTAGGCGATGTGTGGGTCGACCAGCCCGCCACCCACCCCGGCGGCGACCGCGGTCACCAGGCCCGCGCGGATCACGGCGCCGTCGGGCTCGTAGAGGTAGGCCCCGACCTCGCGCACCTCGGTCCCCGCCTCCCCGTCGGCGGGGGAGTCCTCGTCGGTGAGCGTGGCGAGACCGTGCTCGCCGATGACGGTGGCGCGGCGGTCGGTGGTCGAGAGGTCCGGCGACCAGAGCACGGCCTCCTTGACGTCACCGCCGTCGCTCACCCACTCCGCCTCGACGCCGGCCGGGACGAGGTCGTGCCCGATGCCCGGCGCGACCTTCACCAGCGAGCGTCGGGCCAGCAGGTCCAGCACCCAGGGCCACGACGGCGTCCAGCCCTCCACGTCGAACACCCGGCCGCGACCGCCCCGGCGCGCGGGGTCGGCGAAGGCGGCGTCGAACGCGCGCGGGTCGATCGTCGTCGCGTCGCCCACCTGCGCGGCCCCGGGGAGGCCCAGGGCCTCGAGGTTCGCGCGCGCCATTGCCGCGCGCACCGGATCGACGTCGACCCCGCCCGCGACGAGCCCGGCCCGCGCGAACGCCATCAGGTCGCCGCCGATCCCGCAACCGAGGTCGATGACGCTGCCGCCGGGGATGGCCGCGGCGAGCCGGGCGGCCCGATGGTCCGCGACCCGCGTGCGCGTCGCCTGCTCCAGCGCGTCGGGGGTGAAGAACATCAGGTGGGCGGATTCGCCGAACTTCGCGACGGCCCTGGCCCGCAGATGGGCCTGGGTGGTGGCCGCGGCGGCCTTCTCGGCGTCGGGCTCGAGACGTCGTACGACGCCCGCGACCCGCACCGGGTCGCCCGGGTGGTCGGCCCAGGCCTGCGCGGCGGTGGCGAGCAGCCGGGCACCGTCGACCTGGCGCAGCCAGTCCAGCGTCTCGATCTCCACGCCGTCATCCTGTCAGCGGCGACACCCGCTAGCACTCGGTTGGGCAGAGTGCTAGCGTCTGCTCTGGCACTCTCACCCCGAGAATGCCAGCGCTCGTGGGCCTGGCACGACCCCCGCGACGGCGTGCCGCCGGACCACGAGCCCACGTCCTGAAGATCTCTTGCAAGAGAAAGTGGAGGTTGATCCGAAGTGTCGGTCAACATCAAGCCCCTCGAGGACCGCATCGTCGTCCAGACGCTCGAAGCCGAGCAGACCACGGCCTCCGGCCTGGTCATCCCGGACACCGCCAAGGAGAAGCCCCAGGAGGGCGAGGTCGTGGCGATCGGCCCCGGTCGCATCGACGACAACGGCAACCGCGTCCCGCTCGACGTCGCCGTGGGTGACAAGGTCATCTACAGCAAGTACGGCGGCACCGAGGTCAAGTACGCCGGCCAGGAGTACCTCATTCTCTCCGCCCGCGACATCCTCGCGGTCGTCAGCTGACCTGGCATCACGCCTGACTGCGCCGGGGGCGCTCGACGACCCGCTTCGCTCAGAGGTCGCCTTCGCGCCCCCGGCTTGTCAGCCGCGCGCCAGCTCACCCGACGCCGCGCGAGGCCATTGATTCTTTTTAGGAGCACACACAGATGCCCAAGATCCTGGAGTTCGACGAGAACGCCCGCCGCGCGCTCGAGCGCGGCGTCGACGCCCTCGCCGACGCCGTCAAGGTGACCCTCGGCCCCAAGGGCCGCTACGTCGTCCTCGACAAGAAGTGGGGCGCCCCCACGATCACCAACGACGGCGTGACCGTCGCTCGCGAGGTCGAGCTCGACGACCCGTTCGAGAACCTCGGTGCCCAGCTCACCAAGGAGGTGGCCACCAAGACCAACGACATCGCCGGTGACGGCACCACGACCGCCACCGTCCTGGCCCAGGCCATGGTCCACGAGGGCCTGCGCGCCGTCGCGGCCGGTGCGAACCCGATGGGTCTCAAGCGCGGCATGGACGCGGCGGCCGAGGCCGTCGGCGACGCCCTGCGCGAGGCCGCCCGCGAGGTGGAGTCCCGCGAGGACATGGCGTCCGTCGCCACGATCTCCAGCCGTGACAGCCACATCGGCGACCTGCTCGCCGAGGCCTTCGACAAGGTCGGCAAGGACGGCGTGATCACGGTGGAGGAGTCCAACACCATGGGCACCGAGCTCGAGTTCACCGAGGGCATGCAGTTCGACAAGGGCTACATCTCGGCCTACTTCGTCACCGACCCGGAGTCGATGGAGACCGTCCTCGACGACCCCTACATCCTTCTCCACCAGGGCAAGATCTCCTCGATCCAGGAGCTGCTCCCGGTGCTGGAGAAGGTCATCGCGACCGGCAAGCCGCTGTTCATCCTCGCCGAGGACGTCGAGGGCGAGGCGCTGTCCACCCTGGTCGTCAACAAGATCCGCGGCACCTTCAACGTCGCCGCGGTGAAGAGCCCGGCCTTCGGCGACCGCCGCAAGGCGATGATGCAGGACATCGCGATCCTCACGGGCGGCCAGGTCGTCGCCCCCGAGGTCGGCCTCAAGCTCGACCAGGTGGGCCTCGAGGTGCTCGGCCAGGCGCGTCGCGTGGTGATCACCAAGGACAACACCACGATCGTCGACGGCGCGGGCGACCGCACGGCCGTGGACGGCCGCGTCAACCAGATCAAGGCCGAGATCGAGAACACCGACTCCGACTGGGACCGCGAGAAGCTCCAGGAGCGCCTCGCCAAGCTCGCCGGCGGTGTCTGCGTGATCAAGGTCGGCGCCGCCACCGAGGTGGAGCTCAAGGAGAAGAAGCACCGCATCGAGGACGCCGTCTCCGCGACGCGCGCCGCGATCGAGGAGGGCATCGTCCCCGGCGGTGGCTCCGCGCTCATCCACGCCGTGTCGGTGCTCGAGGACAACCTCGGCCTGACCGGTGACGAGGCCGCCGGTGTCCGTGTGGTCCGCAAGGCGGCCGACGAGCCGCTGCGCTGGATCGCCGAGAACGGTGGCGTGAACGGCTACGTCGTGACGTCCAAGGTCCGCGACCTCGGCGTCGGCAACGGCTACAACGCCGCCACTGAGGAGTACGGCGACCTGGTCGCCCAGGGCGTCCTCGACCCGGTCAAGGTCACCCGCTCGGCGCTGGTCAACGCGACCTCGATCGCCGCGATGCTGCTCACGACCGAGACCCTCGTCGTGGACAAGCCCGAGGAGGAGGAGCCGGCGGCAGCCGCCGGCCACGGTCACGGCCACGGCCACTGACCGCCACCTGCTCGAAAGCTCGACCGCGACAGGCCCGCACCGGACTCCGGTGCGGGCCTGTTCGCCGTACGGGCGCGTCGCCGACCCGCCGCGACCCCCCGTAGAATGGGCCCGTGGAGATCCCGGAGAAGTTCGCTGCGCTCGGCCTCACCTACGACGACGTGCTGCTGCTGCCGGGGGAGTCCGACCTCGCCCCCAGCGACATCGACACCACCACCCGCCTCACGCGCGAGATCTCCATCCGGGTGCCGCTCATCAGCGCCGCGATGGACACCGTCACCGAGGCGCGGATGGCGATCGCGATGGCGCGCGAGGGCGGCATCGGCGTCCTGCACCGCAACCTCTCCATCGAGGACCAGGCCCGCCAGGTCGACCTGGTCAAGCGCACCCAGACCGGGATCATCTCCAACCCCGTCACGATCGGCCCCGACGCGACCCTCGAGGAGCTCGACCGCCTGTGCGGTGAGTACCGCGTCTCCGGCCTGCCCGTCGTCGACGTCGACAACCACCTCCTCGGCATCATCACCAACCGCGACCTGCGCTTCACCCCCGTCGCGGAGTGGGCGACCACCAAGGTCGACGAGGTGATGACCCGCGACGGCCTGATCACCGGGCACGTCGGGATCTCCCGCGACGAGGCCACCACGCTGCTGCGGGCCCACAAGCGCGAGCGCCTGCCCCTCGTCGACGGCGAGGGCCGGCTGAGCGGCCTCATCACCGTCAAGGACTTCGTCAAGGGCGAGCAGTTCCCGCACGCGTCGTACGACGCCGACGGCCGGCTGCTGGTCGGAGCCGCCATCGGCTACTTCGGCGATGCCTGGGAGCGGGCCACCACCCTGGTCGAGGCCGGGGTCGACGTGCTCGTCGCCGACACCGCCCACGGACACGTGCACCTCCTGCTCGACATGGTCCGCCGGCTCAAGACCGACCCCGCGACCAGGCACGTGCAGGTCATCGGCGGCAACGTCGCGACCCGCGAGGGCGCCCAGGCGTTCGTCGACGCCGGGGCCGACGCGGTCAAGGTCGGCGTCGGGCCGGGCTCCATCTGCACCACCCGCGTGGTCACCGGCGTGGGCGTGCCCCAGGTGACCGCCGTCTACGAGGCGTCCCTGGCCACCAGGCCGGCCGGCGTCCCGCTCATCGCGGACGGCGGCATGAAGCACTCCGGGGAGATCGCCAAAGCCCTCGTCGCCGGCGCCGACGCGGTGATGGTGGGCTCGATGCTCGCCGGCTGCGAGGAGTCGCCGGGCGACGTCGTGTTCGTCAACGGCAAGCAGTTCAAGTCCTACCGCGGCATGGGCTCGCTCGCCGCGATGAGCAGCCGCGGCAAGAAGTCGTACTCCAAGGACCGCTACTTCCAGGCCGAGGTCGCCAGCGACGACAAGATCGTGCCGGAGGGCATCGAGGGCCAGGTCGCCTACCGCGGTCCACTGTCCGCGGTCGCGCACCAGCTCGTCGGCGGGCTCAACCAGTCCATGTTCTACGTCGGCGCCCGCACCATCCCCGAGCTGCAGGACAAGGGTCGCTTCGTCCGCATCACCTCGGCCTCCCTGAAGGAGAGCCACCCCCACGGCGTCCAGATGACCGTCGAGGCTCCCAACTACAGCGGATCGTGACCTCTCGACCTTAAGTACCTTCCGCTGGCGGTGTGCCGGGGCATACGTTGACACCCGTCAGGGGATCGGGCCCCACGACGACGATGTGATACATCGCCTGCGGGCGCTCGATCCCGATTTCTTCTCGGGAGGAGCGCTTCAGTGCGCAAACGCTATCTGGTCGCGACCGGCTGTGCCGGCCTGCTGGCCCTCGCCACACCGGCCCTGTCCGTCGCCGCACCAGGCGGTGACGACACCGTCACGCCGGCCCAGCAGGAGGCACTCGACCTGGGCATCCAGGTGGCGCCCAAGGAGGCGGATGCCGCCGCCCTGACGGCGGTCGCCAACCCCAACCCCTACCTCGCCAACCTGCCGGACATCACCGACGCCAACTACTTCGCCTGGAACAAGGTGATGCACGAGCGCGCCGAGCAGCGCGCCGACTCCGCCAAGCTGCGGGCCAACCGCCGAGAGGTGTTCACCGCCAACCGGCGCGGCGTCTCGGCGCGCCAGGTGCTGACGCCCTTCGTCCACGACGAGGAGGAGCCCGGCGGCACGTTCGGCTCGAACGACACCCATCCCAATGCCGAGCCGATCCCGGGCTTCGGCACCGCGGCCAGCCGCATGCCGGCCGTCCGCATCCTCGGCGAGCTCACCGCCCCGGCCAGCATCACGCCGCGCGCTGTGACCACAGAGGAGGACCAGGGCGCGATCCCGATCGCCACCTCCACCGGCATCACCGGCGGCGGGGCGACAGTCACCGACTCCGTGCTCGGTGACGGCCCCCACGGACCCGTCGCCTCGGGCGGTGACGGCACCAACGACTTCGACTTCTACTCGGTCGAGGTCGGCGCCGGCGAGACGCTCACGGCCGACACCGAGGGCAGCGCCACCGGCACCGACACGATCCTCGTCGTCTGGGACGCCGAGGGCACGCCGGTGGTCGCTGACGACGACAGCGGGACGGGCTTCCTGAGCTCGCTCAGCTACACGCCCGAGGCTCCCGGCACCTACTACGTGATGGTCGGTGGCTATGCCTTCGACCCGCTGCCGGCCGACCCGTTCGACTCCGGCAGCGGTGCTGGCGGCGCCGACACCGGCGCCTACCGCGTCTCCATCGCGAGCAGGCTGCTCGACACCGACTACTACTCCGTGCGCCTGCGCCCCGGTGACGTCGTCGGCGCCGGGGCGGAAGGCGCCGCGACCGGCCTCAAGGTCCGCACGCCGTCCGGCGAGGAGCGCGTGGGCGGCGTCGGCACCGACGCCTCGTCGCTCTACCCGCCCACCTCACCGCTGATCGGCGGCGGCAACACCGCCATCGCCTACGTCGCGGAGGAGGCCGGCTGGTACTCCGTGCAGGTGACCGGCGGGAGCGGCGCGTACGACGTGACCGTCGAGGGCTACCGGCCCGGCACCCAGGGCGACCGCGGCCGCACCCAGACGGTGCTGCTCGACTTCGCCCCGGGCCGGGTCAACACGGCTACCTGGGGCGGCCCCGGGCAGCGGTCGGTGTCGCCGTTCGCGGCGTTCGTCCCGCAGTGGGGCATCGCCCGCACCGAGGCCCGGCGCATGGAGAACCGCATCCTCAACCAGGTGCGGCGCAACCTGCAGGCCGAGATCGGCGGCACCAACCCGGCGGTGAACGTCGAGGTGCTCAACGCGCGCACCAACCCCGAGCTGATCGGCCAGGAGAACGTGTCGCGCATCTACATCGCCGGCACGATCGCCGAGACAGGCATCAGCACGATCGGCATCGCGCAGTACATCGACCCGGGCAACTTCGGCCAGGAGGACGAGGCCATCGTCCTGCTCGACGTGCTGAGCGCGCCGGCCGGTCCCGCCTCCTCGCTCAACAGCTACATCAACGAGAGCAGTGACCGGATCGCGTTCGTCACCGCCGCGGTGGCCAACGTGACCGCCCACGAGGTCGGCCACACGATCGGCAACTACCACACCGACAATGCCGACGAGATCCACAACATGATGGACTCCGGCGGCGCCAACTTCGGGCAGAACCTCTACGGCGTCGGCCCGGACAACGTGGGTGGCACCGCGGACGACGAGAACATCGAGTTCGAGACCGACACCTACGCGCCGGTCGAGGGCTTCACCGGCCTCGAGGACACCGAGAACGTGACCTCGTGGGCCTACGCCGGACGCTGAGCTGACCGTCGCCGGTCGAGGGGGAGCCTTCGCTCCTCCTCGACCTGCGGGGGCTCAGCGGGCGGTGTCGGGCCTCTTGGGCAGCGGGTCGACGACTGCCGGTGCCGGCCGGGCCAGCAGGCGTGGTCCGGAGCGTGTGACCACGAAGAGCCCGGCCTCGCGACGCGCCACCAGCGCGGGCGAGCGCGTGAGGTCGCGCGGGGCGCGCACGCGGACGGGCAGGCGGGGCTGGCCCCGGACGGCGCTCCGCACGACGACGGCCCCGGTGCCGTCGGTGGCCACCACGTGCAGGCCGCCCCCGGCCTCGCCCACGGCCGGCGAGGCGTACGGGGACCACTGCCCGGCCAGCGCGTCGGGTCGGGTCCACCGACGACCGGCGAGGGTGCGTACGACGAGGCGCCCCGTCGCGCTGACCTGGTGCAGCAGCGTGGTGCCGTCGCCGGCGGTGGTGAGCGCGGGCGTCGAGGTGAGCGACCCCGCCGGTCCGGCCAGCCGCTGCAGGCGGCCGCGCTCGAGCGACTGCGCGTAGCTCGCGCCAGCGGCGCCGACCGCCACCAGCCAGGTACGGCCGGTCGCGTCCTTGCCGAGCACGGGCGCGGTGTGCGTCGACCAGGACGCCGGCCGCCCCACGCGGTCGGGACGGGTCCAACGACCCGCGCGGGTCAGGCGTCGGGTGACCAGGGTTCCGTCCGCCGAGACGGTCGCGAGCACCGGACGCCGGGTGCGTGACTGCGCGAGCGCGGGGCTCGCGGTCGGCGCCGACGTGCTGACGGCACGCAGCACGTGGCGCCCGCGGTGCGTCGTACCGGCGAGCACCCGGCCGTCGCGCGCTGTGGCAGCCACCCACGGCCGGCCGCGGTGGTCGAGGCTCAGTGCTGGTGCCACCACCGGTGTGAAGGCGCCCCTGGGGCCCACGGGCCGGGCCGGACGGCCGGGGGTGGCCACGAGCAGGGTGCCGCTGTCGTCGACGCGTGCGGTCCAGAGGCCGCCGCGGACGTCGGTCGCCGAGACGACGGGCCGGTCCGAGCCGACCAGCGGCGAGGGGGCGACGTCGTCGAGGTGGAGGTAGCGGAAGTCGCCGACCGGGACCGTGCGGGTGCCGTAGCCACCGGGCGTGGCGTGGTTGTACTCCTCGATCGTCACCGTGCCGGGGCCGATCGCGCTCACCCACGCCACGTGCCCGACGCGGCCCGCGTCCGTCTGCGCGACGGCACCGATGGCGGGCACGGAGTCGACGCGATAGCCCAGTCGGCGCGCCACGTCGTCCCAGTTCTCGGCGTTGCCCCAGTGCTCGCCCCGGAAGTGGTTGGCGAAGCCCGCGAGGCCGTTGCGCTCGTGCAGGCGCCAGGAGACGAAGCTCGTGCAGTTCCGGAAGACGAATCCCCACGGGTCGCCGATCGAGCCGTTGATCGACCAGACGTTCCGGGCGCAGGTCGGTCGCGGACCCCGGGGGTCGTAGAGGTGGCCGGACACCGGGTCGAGGACCGGCGGGGGAGGCGGTGGAGGCGGCACGGCGGCGGGCGTCGGCCGGCCGGGCTGGGCGGGCTCCGTCGCGGGCGGCGCAGGAGGGGGAGTCGGCTCGGGCTCCTGGATCACCGGCAGCGGCAGGATCGGGCACTGGCCCTGCCAGGCCCACGGATAGTCGTCGGCCGCGTGCGCCGCCGCGGCGCCCACACCCAGCACCCCACTCGCCAGGCAGGTCGCCGCGACAGCGCGCGCGAGCCTTCTGCTCCCTCGTCCCCCCACCTGCACGACAGTAGGCAGGGCCTCGAGGGCGCGTGATCGGCTTTGCCAAGCTGTGCACGAGCCGTTGCCGAACCCCTCACACGGCGGCGCGCCACCGGCGTACGGCCGGGGCGGAGGAGCGCGGCAGGGCCGACGCCCGGTCGCCGCGGACCTCGGTCCTCAGGCCGGGCGCGAGCCGGTAGGGCGCGGAGAGGAGCAGGCTGCCCGCGAGCCGGCGCAGCCGCGACATCTCGGCACGGACGGTGACCGTGCGGCCGGGGTCGGCGAACAGGTCCTCGGAGAGCTGGGTCGCCGACCGTCCTTCTGGACCTGCGGCGAGCAGCGACAGCAGGATCTCGGCGTGGCGCGGTGACAGGTTGCGCGACCACGATCCGCTGGAGCCGGTGACGCGCAGGCGGGGGTCGCCGTCGAGCTCGAGGACCAGCGACGCCGTCGACGGCTCGGCCTTCTCGCCGCCCTCGAGGCGCAGCAGCCAGCCACCGTCGAGCGGCTCGGCCGTGGCGTGGCCGAGCGTGGGCAGCCACACCCGGCCGGCCGTGAGGCGGTCGGGCAGCGCCACCCGGTCGGGGCTGTGGCTGCCGATCGCGGCGGCGAGGTGCCCGGCGTGGTCGATGGCGAGGGCGTCACCGGTCAGCCCGGCCAGCAGGGGAGCGGCCCGCGCCCGCAGCCGGTCGAGGTCGGCTCGGTGCCGGGCGACCAGCTCGGACGACGTCATCTGCGCCGCCAGCTGCACGAGCGCGAGCTCCGCAGGATGCATGCCCCGGCTGGGGCCGCTCACGTCGAGGACGCCCAGGGTGCGACCGGTCCACGGGTCGACGAGCGGCGCGGCGGCGCAGCCCCACCGCGTGTGCGACTCGACGAAGTGCTCGGGCCCCTGCACGTGCACGGCCGCGCCCAGGACGAGGGCGGTGCCGATCGCGTTGGTCCCGACGTTGGCCTCGGTCCACGCCGAGCCGCCCACGAAGCCGAGGTCGTCGGCCATCCGCCGCACAGCGCTGCTGCCCAGGCGCCACAGCACGCGTCCGTCGCCGTCGGCCACGACCACCAGCTGGCCGGCGTCGACGACGGGGGCGAGGGACTCGGCGAGGCGGGGCACCAGGTCGGCCAGGCCGCTCGCGGCACGGCGCCGCTCCAGCTCCTGCTCCACCAGCGGCGGGATCTCGGCGCCCGCTCCCGGGTCCAAGCCGGTGGCGGCCACCCGCCGCCACGACGCCGCGATCTCGGTGCGGGCCCGCGGTCCGCGCGCAGCACCGGACATCGCGGCCTCACGGCTGCGGTGCAGCTCGCGGTCGGTCATGGATGTCCCTCCGGGCCGGGGCGTTGCAACGTCTCGCAACCCTGTCGCCACGGGGCGTGCGAGGTGTGTGCTCGGTCACACCAGCGTAGGCGAAGGAGAGACGATGACCCAGACCTTGGATCCCGAGACCACCAGCGGCGCGAGCGACCCGCAGGCACGCGTCGACGCGTGGCTCGCCCGCTTCGAGTCAGCGGTGTCGGCCGGCGACGGAGAGGCGGCCGCTGCGCTCTTCGCGACCGACTGCTACTGGCGCGACCTGGTGGCCTTCACCTGGAACATCGCGACCGCCGAGGGGCGTGGCGAGGTGGCCGACCTCGTCGCAGACGTCGGGGCGCGGGTCGCCCCGACAGGCATGGCGACCACCGAGCCACCCGACGAGGCCGACGGCGTCGTGACCGCGTGGATCGGTTTCGAGACCGCGGTCGGCCGCGGCAACGGCCTGCTCCGACTGACGCAGGAGGACGGCGACGACCGCGCGTGGACGCTGCTGACCGCGCTCTACGAGCTCACGGGACACGAGGAGCCGCGCGGGACCCACCGACCGATGGGCACCCACCACGGCGCGACCAAGGACCGGATCACCTGGAAGGAGCAGCGCCAGGCCGAGGCCGAGAGCCTCGGCAGCACGACCCAGCCGTACGTCCTGGTCATCGGCGGCGGTCAGGGCGGCATCGCCCTCGGCGCCCGGCTCCGCCAGCTCGGCGTACCCAGCCTGGTCATCGACAAGCACCCGCGCCCCGGCGACCAGTGGCGCAACCGTTACAAGTCGCTCTGCCTGCACGACCCGGTCTGGTACGACCACCTGCCCTACCTGAAGTTCCCCGACAACTGGCCGGTCTTCGCGCCCAAGGACAAGATCGGCGACTGGCTCGAGTCCTACGTGCGGATCATGGAGGTGCCCTACTGGTCCAGCACCGTGGCCACCGGCGCCAGCTGGTCGGACGAGACGCAGGAGTGGACCGTCGAGGTCGAGCGTGAGGGGAAGCCGCTCACCCTCCGGCCGACCCAGCTGGTCTTCGCCACCGGGATGAGCGGCAAGCCGCGGATCCCCGACCTCCCCGGTACGGACGTGTTCCGCGGCGACGTCCACCACTCGTCCGCCCACCCCGGCCCCGACGCGTACGCCGGCAAGAAGGCCGTGGTCATCGGCAGCAACAACTCGGCCTTCGACATCTGTGGAGCGCTGTGGGAGCACGACGCCGACGTGACGATGGTGCAGCGCTCGTCCACCCACATCGTCAGGAGCGACAGCCTGATGGAGATCGGGCTCGGCGACCTCTACTCCGAGCGGGCGCTGGCCGCGGGGGTGACGACCGAGAAGGCGGACCTGATCTTCGCCTCCCTGCCCTACCGGATCCTGCACACCTTCCAGATCCCCGCCTACGAGGCGATGGCCGAGAAGGACAAGGACTTCTACGAGCGGCTGGAGAGGGCGGGGTTCCGCCACGACTGGGGCGACGACGGGTCGGGGCTGTTCATGAAGTACCTGCGCCGCGGCTCCGGCTACTACATCGACGTGGGTGCCGCCGACCTCGTCGCGAACGGGGACGTGAAGCTCGCGCAGGGGCAGGTCGACCACCTCACCGAGGACGCGGTCGTGCTCGAGGACGGGACCACCCTGCCGGCGGACGTCGTCGTCCTCGCCACCGGCTACAACTCGATGAACGGCTGGGTGGCCGACCTCATCGACCAGGAGACCGCCGACCGGCTGGGCAAGTGCTGGGGCCTCGGGTCGGACACCACCAAGGACCCCGGGCCGTGGGAGGGCGAGCAGCGGAACATGTGGAAGCCGACCCAGGTCGACAACCTCTGGATGCACGGCGGCAACCTGCACCAGTCGCGGCACTACTCCCTCTACCTCGCGCTGCAGCTCAAGGCCCGGCACGAGGGCATCGACACCCCGGTCCACGGACTCCAGGAGGTCCACCACACCGGATGACAGAAGGCTCGCCTAGGCTCGCGGGGTGGAGCAGGACGCCGTCCCCGAGCGCCGCTCGTACGACGCCAGCGGGCGCCGCGCGGCCGCCGAGCGACGACGGGTCCACGTCGCCGAGGTGGCGGCGCGGCTGTTCGCCGAGCGGGGCTGGACCGGCACGACCCTTGCCCTGGTCGCCGCCGAGTCCGAGGTGTCGGTCGAGCTGGTGACCAAGACGTTCGGCGGCAAGGCCGGTGTCTTCATGGCGGCCTTCCGGTCCGCCGGGTTCGGTCAGCGCGGCGGGTTGCTGGAGGCCTTCTCCGACCTGCGGCTCGACGACGAGCCCGACGTCGAGGTGCGGCTCGACCGGTTCGTCGATTTCGCCTGCAGCATCGTCGTACCGATGGGGCCGCTGGTGCCGGTGCTGGCGCACGGTGCCGAGGTCGATCCGGCCCTGCGCGACCTCGTCCGCGGCGCGCACCTCGGCCACGCGGCGATGTGCGCGGACGCGGCGCGACTGCTCGCGCGCGGTGAGCCGGCCCCGGACGCCGTCGACGAGGTCTACCTGCTGACCCGCGCCGAGACCTGGCTGACCCTCGCGCAGCACCGCGGCTGGACGGTCGAGAGGTACGCCGCGTGGCTGCGGCGCTCGCTCCGCACGGCCGTCGACGGGCCGGCCGCGGGCTCCGACGGGACGAGCGTGCCAGCCGCCCCAGAATTGGGTACCATGTGACTGGATCCAAATTTGGGGTATGGATCACGGGTCTAGGAGGTCCGGTCGGGTGGGGGCCCGGCCGGACCTGCTGCTCGCCGATAGGCTGCCGATCATGAGCGAGATCGAGATCGGCCGTGCCAAGCGCGGTCGCCGCGCCTACTCCTTCGACGACATCGCGATCGTGCCCTCGCGGCGCACCCGCGACCCCGAGGAGGTCAGCACCGCCTGGCAGATCGACGCCTACCGCTTCGACATCCCGGTGCTGGCTGCGCCGATGGACTCGGTCATGTCGCCCTCCACGGCGATCGCCCTCGGCCAGATGGGTGGCCTGGGCGTGCTCAACCTCGAGGGGCTCTGGACGCGCTACGACGACCCGACGGGCCTGCTCGAGGAGGTCGCCGGCCTCTCCGGGCACGAGGCCACGCGCCGCATGCAGGAGATCTACACCGAGCCGATCAAGCCCGAGCTGATCACCGACCGCCTCAAGGAGGTGCGGGCCGCCGGCGTCACGGTCGCAGGATCGCTCTCGCCGCAGCGCACGAAGGACCACGTCAAGGCGGTCGTCGACGCCGGCGTGGACATGTTCGTCATCCGCGGCACCACCGTGTCCGCCGAGCACGTCAGCAGCCAGGCGGAGCCGCTCAACCTCAAGGAGTTCATCTACGAGCTCGACGTGCCGGTGATCGTGGGTGGGTGTGCGACCTACCAGGCCGCCCTCCACCTCATGCGCACCGGCGCCGCCGGTGTGCTCGTCGGCTTCGGCGGCGGGGCCGCCCACACGACGCGGACGGTCCTCGGCGTCGCCGTGCCGATGGCCAGCGCCGTCGCCGACGTGGCCGCCGCCCGCCGCGACTACCTCGACGAGTCCGGCGGTCGCTACGTCCACGTCATCGCTGACGGCTCGATCGGCAGCTCGGGCGACATCGCGAAGGCCATCGCGTGCGGCGCCGACGCGGTGATGATCGGCTCGCCGCTCGCCCGTGCGACCGAGGCCCCCGGCCGCGGCTTCCACTGGGGGAGCGAGGCCACGCACGCCGAGCTGCCCCGCGGCGAGCGGGTCGGATTCGAGCCGGTCGGGTCGCTGGAGGAGATCATGTTCGGCCCGTCCCGGGTCGCCGACGGCACCATGAACCTCGTCGGCGCCCTGCGCCGCGCCATGGCCACCACGGGCTACACCGAGCTCAAGGAGTTCCAGCGCATCGAGGTCGTCGTCCAGCACTGATCAGACCGCGGAGCCTGGGGGTCACCGGGTGACCTCACGGCTCCGCCATCTGCCTCTCCACAGGTCGTCGGGGGAGTCTGGTCCGGCGCGACCGTGACGATCAGGCTGGACCGATGCGAGAAGACCCAGCCTTGCTTTCCATCGGCGGCCACCTCGGCAGGCAGTGCGGGGTGGTGTCGCGAGCTCAGGCCCTCGGGAGCGGTCTGCGCCCTGGCGACCTGCGCCGCCTCGAACGTCGACGCGACCTCGTTCGCGTGCTGCCGCGCGTCTACCTCGCGCACACCGGCGACCCGACCTGGCTGCAGCGCGCGTGGGCGGCCGTGCTCTACGCCTGGCCGGCCGCGCTCATCGGGGAGTCGGCCCTCCGCGCGGCTGACGGTCCGGGTCGTCCCGGCGCGGACCGGGGCCCGATCCACGTCGGGATCGCGCCCGAGCGTCGGATCGTGCAGGTTCCCGACGTGGTCGTCGTCCGCACCGTCGGGCTGGTGGACCGCGCACGGTGGAACCTCGGGCCTCCCCGCCTGTCGTACGACGACGCGGCGCTCGACGTCGCGCTGGCCGCCACCAACGAGATGGACGCGATCGCGGCCATCGCCCGTGCCGTCCAGGGCCGGCGCACGACCGCCGCTCGGATGGCTGCCGTGCTGGCCGAGCGGTCGCGTGCGCCGCGCCGCAGGTTCGTCGAGGGGGTGCTCGACGACGTGGCAGCGGGCACGTGCTCGGTCCTCGAGCACGCCCACCTCGTCCGGGTCGAGAGACCGCACGGCCTGCCTGCTGCGACGGGGGAGGTGCGCGAGGTGACGCCGAGTGGCGTCGTCTACCGGGACGGTGTCGTCCTGGGCAGGCCGCTCGAGCTTGACGGCCGGCTCGGCCACGACACGACCGAGGAGCGCGACCGCGACTACGAGCGCGACCTCGACGCGGCCGTCTCCGGGCGTGGGACCGTCCGGCTCTCCTGGGGCCAGGTGGTGGGGCGCCCGTGCCGGACGGCGGCGAAGCTCTCGTCCCTGGTGGTGCAGTGGGGCGGAACGCCGGCGCGCGCGTGCGGGCCCGGGTGCGCAGTCGCCCTGGTCGCGTGAGGTGGACCGCGGAGCCGCAGGGTCACCTGGTGGCCTCACGGCTCCGAGACGTGGATTCGGGCGCGCCTGAGAGACTCACGGCATGAGCATCGCCAAGGCACTGGACGCCGACCAGCGCGCCGACGCGCTCCAGCAGCTCGGGTCCGGTGAGCTCGACGTGCTCGTGGTCGGCGGCGGCATCGTCGGCGTCGGAGCGGCGCTCGACGCGGTGACCCGCGGCCTCAAGGTCGGGCTCGTCGAGCAGCGCGACCTCGCGTCCGGCACCTCGTCGCGCTCGTCGAAGCTGGTGCACGGCGGCCTGCGCTACCTCGAGATGTTCGACTTCGCGCTGGTCAAGGAGGCGCTGGAGGAGCGCGGCCTGCTGCTCACCCGGCTCGCCCCGCACCTGGTCCGGCCCGTGCCGTTCCTCTACCCCCTCGAGCACGCGTGGGAGCGCCCGTACGTGGGCGCCGGCGTCGCGCTCTACGACACGATGGCGATGACGGGCAAGTACGACATGGGCGTGCCGAAGCACAAGCACGTCTTCCGCAAGCAGCTGGCCCGGATGGCGCCCGACATCCGCACCGACGACCTCCACGGCGCGATCCGCTACTACGACTGCCAGGTCGACGACGCCCGGCTGGTGATGACCATCGCCCGCACCGCTGCCAACAACGGCGCCCACGTGGCGACCCGCACCAAGGTGACCGGCTTCCTGCGTGACGGTGACCGTGTGGTCGGCGTACGGGCCCGCGACCTCGAGGGGCAGCGCGACCTCGAGATCCGTGCCCGCGTCGTCATCAACGCGGCCGGCGTGTGGACCGACGAGGTCCAGGACCTCGTCGGTGGGGAGGCGCAGCTCGACGTCGACGCCAGCAAGGGCATCCACGTGGTCGTGCCCAAGGACCGGATCCGGTCCGAGTGCGGTTTCATCACCAAGACCGAGAAGTCCGTGCTGTTCGTGATCCCCTGGGACGACTTCTGGATCATCGGCACGACCGACACGGCCTGGGACCTCGACCTGGCCCACCCGGCCGCCAGCAAGACCGACATCGACTACGTGCTCGAGCACGTCAACCGGCTCCTCAAGGACCCGCTCGACCACCGTGACGTCGTGGGGGTCTACGCCGGCCTCCGACCTCTCCTCAAGCCGATGCGCAAGGAGGGCGAGATGGGCGAGACCACCAAGCTCTCCCGCGAGCACACCGTCGCCAACCCCGTGCCGGGCCTCGTGCTGGTCGCCGGCGGCAAGCTGACGACGTACCGCGTCATGGCGCGCGACGCCGTCGACCACGCACTGCGCCACTCGTTGGGCGACTCGGGCGCCACGCCCTCCTCGATCACCGACCGGGTGCCGCTGATGGGGGCGTGGGGCCATGAGGCGCGCACCAACCAGCGGGTCGCGCTCAGCCGCGCGTCCGGGCTGGAGATCGGCATGATCGACCACCTGCTCGGTCGCTACGGCGGACTCGTCGACGAGCTGCTTGCGATGATCCACCGTCGCCCCGACCTCGGCGAGCCGCTGCCAGGAGCCGAGCACTACCTGCGCGCCGAGGTGCTCTACGCCGTCACCCACGAGGGGGCGCGACACCTCGACGACGTGCTCGCCCGGCGTACGCGCGTGTCCATCGAGACCTTCGACCGCGGGATCGCCGCCGCCAGGCCGGCCGCGGAGCTGATGGCCGAGGCGCTGGGCTGGGACGAGGCGCAGACCGACGCCGAGGTCGACCACTACCTGCGACGCGTCGAGGCGGAGCGGCAGAGCCAGCTGATGCCGACCGACCAGGAGGCCGACGAGGCGCGGGTCAAGGCTCCCGAGATCGTCTGAGCCGTTGGACAAATCGCGGCAATATGTCGAATGCTGGGAGGAAGTGACCAACCGGTAGCAACGGCGTCGGCCGCGACCTACGCTGCAAGGATGAGTGAGCAGACCCCCGCCTCCGGTCCCATCACCGATGGGCCCGCGGACCCCGAGCACGACGCGACTGCGGCCTACGGCCTCGACCGGGCGTACGTCGCCAGCCTGACGCGGCGCCTCGTCACCACTACCGGGGAGACGGTCGCCGTCGCGTCGCCGATCGGCGGCACGCCCCTCGCCCACGTCCCCCAGTCGAGTCCCGCCGACGTCGCCGAGGCGTTCGCCCGGGCCCGCCGGGCCCAGGCGTCGTGGGCGGCCACCTCGGTCGACGACCGGGCGGCGGCCCTGCTCCGGCTGCACGACCTGCTGCTCGACCGGCAGGAGGAGCTCATCGACCTGGTGGTGTGGGAGTCGGGCAAGGCCCGCAAGGACGCCTACCTCGAGGTCGCCCATGTCGCCCTGACTGCCCGCTACTACGCCCGCAACGCGCACGAGCACCTCGACACCAGCCGGGTCGGTGGCATGTTCCCGGTGCTCACCCGGGCCGAGGTCCACCGGGTGCCCAAGGGCGTCGTCGGCATCATCTCGCCGTGGAACTACCCCCTCACCATGGCGCTCTGCGACGGCATCCCCGCGCTGCTGGCCGGCAACGCAGTGGTGTCCAAGCCTGATGCCCAGACCGTCCTGACCGCGCTGCTCGCCGCGCAGCTCCTCGAAGAGGCGGGCATCCCGCCCGAGACATGGCAGGTCGTCGCCGGGCCCGGTCCCGAGGTGGGCGGTGCGATCATCGCCCACGCCGACTACGTCTGCTTCACCGGCTCCACCGCCACCGGCCGGAAGATCGCCCAGGGGTGCGCCGAGCGGCTCATCGGGTGCTCGCTCGAGCTCGGTGGCAAGAACCCGATGCTCGTGCTCCGTGACGCCGACGTGCAGCGGGCCGCCGAGGGTGCCACCCGCGCGGTCTTCTCCAACGCCGGCCAGCTGTGCGTGTCGATGGAGCGCCTCTTCGTCGCCGACCAGGTCTACGACCGCTTCGTCGACGCCTTCGTCTCGCGCACACAGGCGATGACCCTGGGTGCCAGCCAGGACTGGTCGGTCGACATCGGCTCGTTGATCTCCCAGACGCAGCTCGACACCGTGACCCGTCACGTGGAGGACGCCGTCGCCAAGGGGGCGCGGGTGCTCACCGGCGGCCGGCACCGCCCCGACCTCGGCCCCTTCGTCTTCGAGCCCACGATCCTCGAGGGCGTCTCGGCCGACATGGAGTGCTTCGGCAAGGAGACCTTCGGCCCCGTCGTCTCGCTCTACCGTTTCCACAGCGAGGACGAGGCGGTCGAGCGAGCCAACGACGGCAGCTACGGCCTCAACGCCTCCGTCTGGACCCGCGACACCGCGCGCGGCCGCGCTCTCGCCCGTCGCATCCGGTGCGGCACCGTCAATGTCAACGAGGCCTACGGCGCGACCTTCGGCTCGCTCGGTGCCCCGATGGGCGGCATGCGGGACTCGGGCCTCGGTCGCCGCCAGGGCGCCGAGGGCATCCACCGCTACACCGAGGCACAATCCGTCGCGACCCAGCGGCTGGTGCCGATCGCGCCGATGTTCGGGATGTCGGAGGAGACCCACGCCAAGGTCATGACCCGCGCGCTCCGGGTGCTCAACAAGCTGGGCCTGAAGTGAGCACCCCCGCCGGCGTCACGCACTACGACGTCCTCGTCATCGGGTCGGGCTTCGGTGGCTCGGTCTCGGCCCTGCGGCTGACGGAGAAGGGCTACAAGGTCGGCGTGCTGGAGGCTGGCGCCAGGTTCGCCGACGACGAGCTGCCCGAGAACGGCGGGGACGTGAAGAAGTTCATCTTCCGCCCCGAGGTCGGTCTCTACGGCATCCAGCGCATCGACATCGTCCACGACTGCTTCATCCTCGCCGGCGCCGGTGTGGGCGGCGGCTCGCTCAACTACGCGAACACGCTCTACGAACCGCCGGACCCGTTCTTCCGGGACCCGCAGTGGGCGCACATCACGGACTGGAAGTCCGAGCTCGGGCCCTACTACGACCAGGCCAAGCGGATGCTCGGCGTGACGGAGTACGCCCGGACGACGCCGGCTGACGTGGCGATGAGGCAGGTCGCCGACGAGATGGGCGTCGGAGACACGTTCCACCCCACGCCGGTGGGCGTCTTCTTCGGCGAGCCCGGGCAGGCCGAGGGCGAGACGGTGGCCGACCCGTTCTTCGGCGGCGCCGGGCCCGAACGGTCCACCTGCATCAACTGCGGCTCGTGCATGACCGGCTGCCGGCACAACGCCAAGAACACCCTGGTCAAGAACTACCTCCACCTCGCCGAGCGGGCGGGCGCCGTCGTGCACCCGCTGACCACCGTCACCGACGTGCGCCCGCGCGCCGGGGGCGGCTACGAGGTCACGGCCCGCTGGACCAAGGCCAAGCTGTCGCGGCGGCGTGCGGTCAAGACGTTCACCGCCGACCACGTCGTGTTCTCCGCGGCCGCGATCGGAACCCAGCGCCTCCTGCACCGCCTGAAGGCCGAGGGCTCGCTGCCCGAGATCTCCGACCGGCTCGGCGTCCTCACGCGCACCAACTCCGAGGCGATCCTCTGGGCCACCGCCAACGACGACGCCGTCGACTGGACGGAGGGCGTGGCGATCACCTCCAGCTTTCACCCCGACGAGCACACACACGTCGAGCCCGTCCGCTACGGCCGCGGTCGCAACGTGATGCCGCTGATGGCGACCGTGCTGGTGGACGAGGTACTCGGCGAGAAGCGCTGGCGCACCTGGGGCAAGGAGCTCTGGCGCCAGCGCGACGGCCTCAGGGACCTCTACTCGCTCAACACGTGGTCGCGTCGCACGGTGGTCGCCCTGGTCATGCAGACGCTCGACAACTCGATCACCACGGTCTGGAAGGAGCGCGGCGGCTTCGGCTACCTGTCCTCCACCCAGGGCCACGGCGCCCCCAACCCGACCTACATCGCGTCGGCGTACGACGCCGTCCGTCGGCTGGCGCGGATCATGGGCGCACGCCAGGCCTACGGCGCGATCGGCGAGCCCCTCGGCATGCCGTTGACCGCCCACTTCATCGGCGGCTGTGCCATCGGGGACTCACCCGCGACCGGTGTCGTGGACCCCTACCAGCGCCTCTACGGCTACGACGGGCTGCACGTGGTCGACGGCTCGGCCGTGTCGGCCAACCTGGGGGTGAACCCGTCGCTCACGATCACCGCCCAGGCGGAGCGGGCGATGGCGTTCTGGCCCAACAAGGGGGAGGCGGACCCGCGGCCCGCGCTCGGCTCGGCGTACCGTCGCCTCGCCCCGGTGGAGCCGAAGAACCCGGCCGTCCCGGACGCCGCGCCGGGAGCGCTGCGCCTGCCGATCGTCGGCGTCAGCTGATCTCGGCGACTGCCGTCGGGTCCTGCGACAACTTGGTCCGGACGAGGCCGTAACCACCCCCCTGAGGAGTCGTTGGGCCGGGTGAGGGGCCCGGCAGTCATGCTCCCTCCCAAGGGCCGGGTCTCTCGTCTCGGCGCTGTTCGCAGCAGCTGGGAGCCAAGCCCCAGGGCCCGATCACCCTCCCTCCCCGATCGGGCCCTGGGGCGACTCGGGGCCGGATGACCGGGCCGGGCCCGATGCTCCGCCCTCGCTCCCCGATCGGGCCCTGGGGCGACTCGGGGCCGGATGACCTGGCCGGGCCCGATGCTCCGCCCTCGCTCCCCGATCGGGCCCTGGGGCGACTCCGGGCCGGATGACCTGGCCGGGCCCGATGCTCCGCCCTCGCTCCCCGATCGGGCCCTGGAACGACTCCGGGCCGGATGACCGGGCCGGGCCCGATGCTCCGCCCTCGCTCCCCGATCGGGCCCTGGGGCGACTCCGGGCCGGATGACCGGGCCGGGCCCGATGCTCCGCCCTCGCTCCCCGATCGGGCCCTGGGGCGACTCGGGGCCGGATGACCGGGCCGGGCCCGATGCTCCGCCCTCGCTCCCCGATCAGGCCCTGGGGCGACTCCGGGCCGGGCCCGATGCTCCGCCCTCGCTCCCCGATCGGGCCCTGGGGCGACTCCGGGCCGGATGACCGGGCCGGATGACCGGGCTCCGCCCTCGCTCCCCGATCGGGCCCTGGGGCGACTCCGGGCCGATCCCAGCCCGGGGCGACTCCGCCGATAGACTCGGCGCGTGACGCAGCCTGGAGAGCACGACCTGGTCCTCGTCGTCGACTTCGGGGCGCAGTACGCCCAGCTGATCGCGCGGCGCGTCCGCGAGGCGCGGGTCTACTCCGAGATCGTGCCGCACACCATGCCGGTGGCCGAGATGCTCGCGCGCAAGCCGAAGGCGATCATCCTCTCCGGCGGTCCGTCGAGCGTGTACGCCGAAGGCGCCCCGGGCATCGACGACCACGTCTTCACGGCCGGGGTGCCGGTCTTCGGCATGTGCTACGGCTTCCAGCTCATGGCCAAGGGACTCGGCGGCGAGGTCGCCCACACCGGCGCGCGCGAGTACGGACGTACGCCGGTCTCCGTCTCCGAGCCGGGCACCCTCCTCGAGGGCATCCCGGCCGAGCACAAAGTCTGGATGTCGCACGGCGACTCCGTCGCGAAGGCCCCCGAGGGCTTCACCGTGCTCGCCTCCACCGAGGACACGCCCGTGGCCGCCTTCGAGGACGTCGGCCGCGGCTTGGCCGGCGTCCAGTGGCACCCCGAGGTGCTGCACTCCGAACACGGCCAGAAGGTGCTCGAGCACTTCCTCCACCACATCGCCGGCGCCCGCCAGACCTGGACGATGCTCAACATCGCCGAGGAGCAGATCGAGCGCGTCCGCGAGCAGATCGGCGACACCGGACTCGCCATCTGCGGGCTCTCCGGCGGCGTCGACTCTGCCGTCGCGGCCGCCATCGTGCAGCGCGCCATCGGCGACCGCCTCCACTGCGTCTTCGTCGACCACGGCCTGCTCCGCGAGGGTGAGGCCGAGCAGGTCGAGCGCGACTTCGTCGCCGCGACCGGCGTCAACCTCCACGTCTACGACGCGCGCGAGACGTTCCTCGCCGCCCTCGCCGGGGTCACCGACCCGGAGGAGAAGCGCAAGATCATCGGTCGCGAGTTCATCCGCGCCTTCGAGGCCGCCGAGGTCGAGGTGCTCGGCGAGGCGGCCGAGCACGGCGACAAGGTGGGCTTCCTCGTGCAGGGCACGCTCTACCCCGACGTCGTCGAGTCGGGCGGCGGTGCCGGAACCTCCAACATCAAGTCCCACCACAACGTCGGCGGCCTGCCCGACGACCTCGAGTTCGAGCTCGTCGAGCCGCTGCGCACGCTCTTCAAGGACGAGGTGCGCCTCGTCGGCGAGCAGCTCGGCCTGCCGGCGGAGATGGTGTGGCGCCAGCCGTTCCCCGGCCCGGGCCTCGGCATCCGGATCATCGGCGAGGTCACGGCCGACCGCCTCGACATCCTGCGCCGCGCCGACGCGATCGCGCGCCAGGAGCTCACCCGCGCCGGCCTCGACCGCGACATCTGGCAGATGCCCGTCGTGCTCCTCGCCGACGTCCGCTCCGTCGGCGTCCAGGGCGACGGCCGCACCTACGGCCACCCCGTCGTGATCCGCCCCGTCACCTCCGAGGACGCGATGACCGCCGACTGGGCCCGCCTGCCCTACGAGGTCATGGAGCGCATCTCCACCCGCATCACCAACGAGGTGGCGGAGGTCAACCGGGTCACCGTCGACATCACCTCCAAGCCCCCGGGCACCATCGAGTGGGAGTGAGCAACGTAGGCAGTTCGCCAGGCTGCCCGTCCCGTTGGGCGTGACCGGTCAAGGCGGGGCACCGAACTGCCTACGTTGGTGACGGCGTCCCCGACCGAGCGGTGAGTGAGACACGTTCTCGGGCTTCGGAACATGTCCTGCTCACCGCTGTTCCAGCCAGCCGCCGACCGCTCCCCGAACGCCGGGGGTGATCGAGCCGTCAGAACTGCGGGATGGACGGTGCGACGGGGTGCGTGTCGTCGAGGGCAGGGTCGCCAGCAGGGAGCGTGCCGTCGAACCACTCGTCGCGCTTCCAGTCCGGGGCCGGCGGCTGCTCGCCCGCGACGGGCACGAATACGGATCGCTGCGCCGGGCCGTGGGTGTGGACGTATCTGCGGCAGTTGGGGAAGACGGCACGGGCACGGACGCGTACGACGAGCTTGGCGCCCGGGAAGTCCGCGACGAGCGGGTCGTCGGGGTCGACCGACGCCTCGCCGCTCACCCGCAGCCGCGAGCCGTGGGAGAAGTCGATGAAGAGCAGCCCCACGAGGGGGTTCTCGGTGAGGTTGCCCGCGGTGAGGAACATTCCGTTGCCGTCGTAGAGGGGGAACACCAGCGTGGAGGCGTCGACCACCCGGACGAAGCCCGGGTCGCCGCCCTTGTAGGAGCACTGCGGCTGGCCGACGGCGTCGGCGGTGGCGAGGAAGAACATGTCACGCGCCTCGATGAAGTCGCGGAACGCCGTGAGGTCGTCGCCGGCGACGCTGGCCAGGCGATCGGCGAGCCGCCGCGTGTCAAACCGGTCCTGCAGGCCACGGTGCGAGTCTCGGTAGTCCATGGCGCACCTCCTGCACCGAGGATGGCACCGCCGACGAGGGTCGCGGAAGGGCTTCGAGGTGGAGGTCGTCGTCGGGGACTGACCCACCCCCCCTCGCGACCATTGACGGCCTGCGGTGCGCGCAGTCCACTGGAAGTCCATCCGATCCTTGGGAGGGCCGCATGACCGGCAAGGTGGTTCACTTCGAGATCCCGTACGACGACGGCGAGCGCGCGCGGACGTTCTACGGCGAGACGTTCGGCTGGCAGCTGGTGCCGGTGCCGGACCTGGGCTACACCTTGGTGACGACCGGACCCACGGACCCGGAGACCGGGTCGACCGAGCCCGGCTTCATCAACGGCGGCATGTTCGAGCGGACCGCCGACGCCCCGGGCACGGCGACGAACATCGTCATCGACGTGCCGAGCATCGATGAGGCGCTGCGCCAGGTGCAGGCGGCCGGCGGGTCGGTCGTGCGGGCGAGGACCATGGTCGGTGACATGGGCTTCACCGCCTACATCACCGACACCGAGGGCAACCTGGTGGGGCTCTGGGAGGACGCCTGAGGTCGGGCGCACCCTCACAGGGGTGTTCGCGCCCGACCTTGCCCGGGTCTAGGTTGCTGGGTGGCCCACCTGGACCCAACTGAACAACCGCTGACGCTCGGGAGGCACGCGTGTCCGACACCCTGATCGACGCGACCTGGCTGGACTACCTGCTGGTCGCGATCTACTTCGGTTTCGTCCTCGGCATCGGCGTGATGGCCCGGCGGTCCGTGTCGGACTCGATCGACTTCTTCCTCTCGGGGCGTTCGCTCCCCGCCTGGGTGACCGGCCTGGCGTTCATCTCCGCCAACCTCGGTGCCGTCGAGATCATGGGCATGTCCGCCAACGGCGCGGAGTTCGGCATCCCGACCGTGCACTACTTCTGGGTCGGCGCCGTGCCGGCGATGCTGTTCCTCGGCGTCGTGATGATGCCGTTCTACTACGGCTCGAAGGTCCGCTCGGTGCCGGAGTTCATGTTCAAGCGGTTCGGGACCGGCGCCCACCTCGTCAACGCCATCAGCTTCGCCGTGGCCCAGCTGCTGATCGCGGGCGTCAACCTCGCGCTGCTGGCGGGCATCCTCCACGCGCTGCTCGGCTGGCCGATCTGGATCGCCCTCATCGTGGCCGGCGCGATCGTGCTGTCCTACATCACCCTCGGCGGCCTGAGCGCGGCGATCTACAACGAGGTGCTGCAGTTCTTCGTCATCGTCGCCTCGCTGCTCCCGCTGACCCTCATCGGCCTCAACCGTGTCGGCGGCTGGGACGGCCTCAACGACAAGATCACCGCGGCAGCGGACGGCGCACCTGCCGACGCGGCCGTCGCCCCGGCGAGCCAGCAGCTGGAGTCGTGGCCCGGGCAGGCCCTGTCCGGGTTCGACTCCCCGTTCTTCTCGGTGGTCGGCATCGTCTTCGGACTCGGGTTCGTGCTGTCCTTCGGCTACTGGACGACCAACTTCGTCGAGGTCCAGCGCGCGATGGCGTCCGACTCGATCTCCTCGGCCCGCAAGACGCCGATCATCGGCTCCTTCCCCAAGATGTTCATCCCCTTCATCGTGATCGTGCCGGGCATGGTCTCCGCGGTCCTGGTGCAGGAGATGATCGACCTGAAGAACGGGGGCAGTCCCGAGGGCGGTGCGAGCGGCGAGGGAGTCGCCTACAACGACGCGCTCCTGCTGCTGATGAGGGACGTGCTGCCCAACGGGCTCCTCGGCCTGGCCATCGCCGGACTGCTGGCCGCGTTCATGGCGGGCATGGCGGCCAACATCTCGGCCTTCAACACCGTCTTCTCCTACGACCTGTGGCAGCGCTACATCCGCAAGGACCACACCGACGACTACTACCTGCGGATCGGGCGCCTGGCCACCGTGGCGGCCACGGTCATCGCGATCTTCACCGCCCGGATCGCGATGGGCTACGACAACGTCATGGACTACCTCCAGACGCTGTTCGGGTTCTTCAACGCACCGTTGTTCGCCACGTTCATCCTCGGCATGTTCTGGAAGCGGATGACACCTACCGCGGCGTGGGTCGGCCTCGTCGCCGGCACCCTCGCAGCCGTCGCCGTCGACCGCTTGGCCGCGGCCGGGGTCATCGACCTGCCGGGCCAGGGCGCAGCGTTCCTCGCGGCGTCGACGGCCTTCATCGTCGACTTCGTCCTCAGCATCGTCGTCTCGCTGGTGACCAGGCCGAAGCCGGCCTCGGAGCTCAAGGGGCTGGTCTACTCCGAGACGCCGCGCGAGGACCTCGTCGATCCGAAGGAGGCGTCCTACCCCTGGTACCGCCGGACGCTCCCGCTCGCCGGCGTCGCGCTCGCGATGGTCATCGTCCTCAACGCCGCCTTCTGACCCCACCCACGAAAAGGGGGAGCCACCATGCCCGACACGTCCGAGAAGTCCGAGTCCGCCACCGCTCCGCACAAGGCCGGCGCCTTCGACATCCGCAACATCATCGGCGCCCTCATGGGCCTCTACGGCATCATCCTCGCGCTCGCCGGCGTCTTCGGCGACAAGGCGCTGGACAAGACCGGAGGCGTCAACGCCAACCTGTGGACCGGGCTGGGGCTGCTCGCGGTCGCCGCGGTCTTCATCGGCTGGGCGCGCCTGCGGCCCATCGTCGTGCCCAAGGACTTCGACCGGCCCGACGACGACCCGACCCGCCCGGCCCCGCAGCGGAAGCGCCCCCCGTCCCACTGACCCGGGTCTAGGGTGCCGACATGCGTCCGGACCTCGACCACCTCGTCGATGGTCTGGCGCGCGACCTCGACGCACGCCTCGCGGACGTCGACGCGGCGCTCGCGGCCCACTACCCGGGTGAGCGCGCCGGGCGCCAGCCCGTGCACACGGTGTACGTCCCGGCCGACCGCTTCCACCCGGGCCTGGTCGGCGACCACGGCGCGGCGGCGCTCGCCGCGGTGGAGCAGCACGAGGACCGCCTGCTCGCACTCCTCGACGGGGACCGCGACCTGCTGTCGCTGGTGCGCGCGAAGCTCGGGCGGGAGCCCGTCGAGGACCTGCGCATCGACTTCGAGGACGGCTACGGCACCCGGCCCGACGAGGAGGAGGACGGCGACGTACGACGCGCGGCGGGCGACCTGCGTGCCGCGCTGGACGGCGGGACGGCGGCGCCGTACACCGGCATCCGGTTCAAGGGGTTCGAGGCGCCGACCCGGGCCCGCGGCGTACGCACCCTGACGCTCTTCCTCACCGGGCTGGTCGAGCACGGACCGTTGCCGCAGGGCTTCGTCGTCACGCTCCCCAAGGTCACCGCGGTGGAGCAGGTGGAGGCGCTCGTCCACGTGGCGGCGCGGCTCGAGCCCGAGCTGGGTCTCGACGACGGCACCCTGCGCTTCGAAATCCAGGTGGAGACGCCGCAGTCGATCCTCGGTCCCGACGGGAGCGCGCTCGTCGCACGGATGGTGCACGCCTCGGCCGGTCGCTGCACCGGCCTGCACTACGGCACCTACGACTACTCCGCCGCCTGCGGCATCGCCGCGGCCCACCAGAGCCTCGAGCACCCCGTCGCCGACCACGCCAAGGCGGTCATGCAGGCGGCCGCGGCCGGCACCGGCGTACGCCTCTCCGACGGCTCCACCAACGTGCTGCCGGTCGGTGGCCCCGACGAGGTCACCGCCGCGTGGGCCAACCACCTGCGGCTCGTACGCCGGTCGCTGGAGCGCGGCTTCTACCAGGGGTGGGACCTCCACCCGGCGCAGCTGCCGACGCGGTTCGCGGCGACGTTCGGCTTCTACCGCGACGGGCTCTCGTCCGCGGCCGAGCGGCTGCGCACCTACGTGGAGCGGCGCGACTCCGGCGTCCTCGACGAGCCGGCGACCGCCCGGGCGCTCGCGGACTTCCTGCTGCGCGGGACCGACTGCGGTGCCCTGTCGCAGGACGAGGTGACCGGGAGGACCGGGCTGGACGTGCACCGGCTCGCACGGCTGGCGCACCGCGCCCACGGACAGGAAGGCTGAGGCATGACGACGGGGTCGAGGATTGTGCTGGGACCGAACCGCTACGGCAAGGCCGAGTCACGCGTCGTACGGATCGTGCGCGACACCGAGCGTCACCAGATCAGGGACCTCAACGTGTCGACGGCGCTCCACGGCGACTTCACCGCGGCGCACATCGAGGGCGACCAGTCGCAGGTCCTGCCCACGGACACGCAGAAGAACACGGCCTTCGCCTTCGCGAAGAAGCACGGAGTCGACTCGCCCGAGGACTACGCGATCGCACTCGGCAGTCGACTGCTCGAGGCCGCGCCGGCTGCAGAGGGCGCCGTGGTGCAGGTCGAGGAGTACGCGTGGGACCGGATCCCGGTCAACGGCTTCGGCCACGACCACGCGTTCGTGCGCCGCGGCGGCGAGGTGCGCACCACGGTGGTGGAGGTGACGTCGGCAGGTGCCACGGTCACGTCCGGGCTCAAGGACCTGGTGGTGCTGAAGTCCACCGGCTCGGAGTTCAAGGGCTTCCTCCGCGACAACTACACGACGCTGCCCGACGCCGACGACCGCATCCTCGCGACGGCGCTGCGTGCCGAGTGGCGCTACCGCGACGGTGCGCGGCCCGGCTGGAGCACGACGTATGAGTCGGTGCGGGCGCTGCTGCTCGAGACGTTCGCAACGACCTACAGCCGCGCCCTGCAGGAGACGCTCTACGCGATGGGACGCGCCGTGCTCGAGGCGTACGACGAGGTCGACCTGATCTCCTTCACGGCGCCCAACAAGCACCACCACCTCGTCGACCTCGAGCCGTTCGGGCTCGACAACCCGGGCGAGGTCTTCATCGCCGCCGACCGGCCCTACGGGCTGATCGAGGCCGTGGTCGTGCGGGAGGAGTCGTGAGTGTCGCTCGCTTCAACGCGCTGCCCGACGACGACGCCCGTGGGCTGCTCCTCACCTGCCTCGACGCGCCCCTGTGGGCCGACCGCGTGGTGGCCGGGCGGCCCTACGACACCCTCGGCGCGGTCGAGGCCGCCATGGTCGCGGCGTCGGCGACCGTCTCCGACGAGGAGCTCGAGCAGGCGCTGGCCCGGCACCCGAGGATCGGCGAGCGTGCCGACGCCGACCGGCACGACGCCGCCCACTCGACGCGCGAGCAGTCCGGCGTCGACCACGGGGACGCCGACCTCGCCCGCCGGCTCGCGGAGGGCAACCGCGCCTACGAGGAGCGCTTCGGGCGGGTCTTCATCGTCCGGGCGGCGGGCCGCGACGGGCACGAGATCCTCGAGCACCTGCAGCAGCGCCTCGACAACAGCGACGACCTCGAGCGCGCCGCGACGATCGACCAGCTGACCCAGATCGCGGTCCTGAGGATGCGGGAGGCACTGTCCTGATGGCGTCGTTGAGCACCCACGTCCTCGACACCGCGGCCGGACGGCCCGCCGAGGGCCTGCGCATCACCCTGGAGTCGGCCGACGGGAGCGTCCTCGCCGAGGCGCTCACCGACGCCGACGGGCGCGTCGGCACCCTGGCTGCCGACCTCGTCGCGGAGGACCACGTCCTCAGGTTCGACACGGGCGGGTGGTTCGCCGCCCGGGGCGAGACCGCCTTCTACCCCGAGGTGGTGGTCACGTTCACCGTGGTCGACGACGGGCACTACCACGTGCCCCTCCTGCTGAGCCCCTTCGGCTACTCCACCTACCGGGGCAGCTGAGCGTGGCAGAGGAGGCCCGGCCCGAGACCCTCGTCCGGGCGGCCCGCGCCGTCGTCGGAGGGGCCGAGCGGCCCGTGTCGGTGCGCGTGCGCGACGGCGTCGTCGCGGAGGTCGGGACGGTGGACGCCGACGCGCGCGGCGCCGAGGTGGTCGTGCTGGCCGATGACGAGGTGTTGCTGCCGGGGCTGGTCGACACGCACGTCCACGTGAACGAGCCGGGGCGCACTGACTGGGAGGGCTTCGCCAGTGCCACCCGGGCGGCGGCCGCCGGCGGCGTCACCACGATCGTCGACATGCCGCTCAACAGCATCCCGCCCACCACGACGGTCGCGGCGCTGGAGGAGAAGCGCCGCGTCGCGGCCGACCAGGCGTGGGTGGACGTCGGCTTCTGGGGTGGCGCCGTCCCGGGCAACGTCCCCGACCTGGCCCCGCTCCACGAGGCCGGGGTGCTCGGCTTCAAGTGCTTCCTGCTCGACTCCGGCGTGGAGGAGTTCCCCCACCTCGCGCCGGGCGAGCTGGCCGATGCGATGGCCGAGACCGCTCGGCTCGGCTCGCTGATGGTCGTGCACGCCGAGGACGCCGACGAGATCGCCGAGTGCGCCCACGGCACGGCGTACCGCGGCTTCCTGCAGAGCCGGCCCGATGCGGCGGAGGAGCGGGCGATCCGGCTCGTCGTCGACACGGCCCGCCGCACCGGCGGGCGGGCCCACGTCGTGCACCTCAGCGCGTCCGGGGCGGTGCCGATCCTGCGGGCCGCGCGAGCCGACGGCGTCGACGTCACGGTGGAGACCTGCCCGCACTACCTCCACTTCGACGCGGCGACGATCGCCGACGGCGCCACCGAGCTCAAGTGCTGCCCCCCGATCCGCGGCACCGCCAACCGCGAGGCCCTCTGGCAGGCGCTCGCCGACGGCGACATCGACCTCGTCGTCACCGACCACTCACCGTGCACCGCCGACCTCAAGGCCCGCGACACCGGCGACTTCGCCGACGCCTGGGGCGGGATCGCCTCCCTCCAGCTGGGCCTGCCCGTCGTCTGGACGGGCGCCCGCGAGCGCGGCGTACCCCTCGCCGACGTCGTGCGCTGGATGGCCACCGCACCGGCCCGACGCGTCGGCCTGACCGGCAAGGGCGAGATCGCCGTCGGCGCCGACGCCGACCTCTGCGTGTTCGCGCCCGACGAGGAGTGGGTCGTCGACCCCGCGGCGCTGCACCACAAGAACCCGGTCTCGCCCTATGCCGGGCGTACGCTCACCGGCACCGTGCGGGCCACCTGGCTGCGCGGGCGGCCGGTCGACCTGTCCGCCGGACCGCGCGGCCGACTGCTGAGGAGGGGTGCATGAGCAGCTACTGGGTGCCGAGAGGCGGGCTGCCGTCGCAGACCGACCTGACGACCGGGCAGTCCGGCCGGGCGGTCTTCACCGAGGCGTACGCCGTCATCCCGCGCGGCACGCTCAGCGACATCACCGCCAGCCGGCTGCCGCACTGGGACGACACCCGGCTCTGGGTGATCGCCCGACCGCTGTCCGGGTTCGCCGAGACCTTCAGCCAGTACGTCGTCGAGGTGGCGGCGGGCGGCGGGTCCGACCGGCCCGACGACGACCGGGACGCCGAGTCGGTGCTCTTCGTCGTCGACGGCACCGCCGAGCTCCGCATCGGTGTCGAGGCCGGGGGAGGCGACGAGGCCGGGGGAGAGGTGCACGTGATTCGCCCCGGGTCGTACGCCTTCCTCCCGCCCGGCACGAGGTGGACGATGCGCAACACGAGCGGGGCGAGCGCGACGTTCCACTGGATCCGCAAGGCCTACGAGCGCGTCGACGGCGTCGAGGTGCCCGAGCCGTTCGTGGTGCACGAGGACGACGTGGCGGTCGAGCCGATGCCCGACACCGGCGGCGCCTGGGGCACGCAGCGGTTCGTCGACCCGCTCGACGTGCGCCACGACATGCACGTCAACATCGTGACCTTCGAGCCGGGCGGGGCGATCCCGTTCCCGGAGACCCACGTGATGGAGCACGGGCTCTACGTCCTGGAGGGCAAGGCGGTCTACCTGCTCAACCAGGACTGGGTCGAGGTCGAGGCGGGCGACTTCATGTGGCTGCGCGCCTTCTGCCCGCAGGCCTGCTACGCCGGCGGGCCCGGGCGGTTCCGCTACCTGCTCTACAAGGACGTCAACCGGCACCCCCGTCTGCGCCCGACCTCCCTTCCGAAGTGACCCGCGTCACGTAGTATGGACGGTGGCAGGTCGTCGTTCGGCATGGACAACCGGCGGCCCGTGACTCCCTGAACCATGCGCCGCGACACGCCACGCACAGAAGCGCTTGCCGGAGGGGAGAGCACGTGCCGGATCCGCAGGTCACCGTCAACGGGCGGCCGCGCCCGCTCGCCGGCACGCCCACCCACACCAACGCGCTCGACTTCCTGCGCGGCCTCGGCCTCACCGGCGCCAAGGAGGGATGCGCGGAGGGGGAGTGCGGCGCCTGCGCGGTGATGGTCGCGCGCCCCGCCGGGGCGCGGAGCCGGTGGACCCCGGTCAATGCGTGCCTGGTGCCGGCGCTCGCCCTCGACGGGCAGGAGGTCGTCACCGCCGAGGGCCTCGGCACCCCCGAGCACCTGCACCCCGTCCAGGCCGGGCTCGCTGCGGGAGGCGGCTCCCAGTGCGGCTACTGCACGCCCGGCTTCGCCTGCTCGATGGCCGCGGAGTACTACCGGCCCGACCGCGGGGAGGACCCCGAGGGGTTCGACCTGCACGCGATCGCCGGCAACCTCTGCCGCTGCACCGGCTACCGGCCGATCCGCGACGCGGCCCGCGCCCTCGACGCCCCGGCGCCCGCGGACCCGCTGGCCGAGCGGCAGGCGAGGCCCGCGCCCGACGTCGTACCCACCCGGGTCGAGGGCTTCGCCCGTCCCGCCGACCTCGGCGAGGCCCTCTCACTGCTCGCCGAGCACCCCGACGCGGTCGTGGTCGCCGGCTCCACCGACTGGGGGGTGGAGGCCAACCTGCGCGGTCGCCGGGCGTCGTACGTCGTCGCGGTGGACCGGCTGCCCGAGCTGCGCCAGGTCGCGACCGACGGCGCCGTCGAGATCGGCGCCGCGCTGACCCTCACCGAGGTCGAGGCCGCGCTCGGGGACACCGTGCCGTTGCTCGCCGAGGTGTGGCCTCTCTTCGCCTCGCCGCTGATCCGCAACGGCGCCACGATCGGCGGCAACCTCGCCACCGCGTCGCCGATCGGCGACCTCGCGCCCGCCCTGCTCGCGCTCGACGCGACGCTGGTGCTGACGTCCGCCACCGGCGACCGCGAGGTCGCGCTCACCGACTTCTTCTCCGGCTACCGCGAGACGGTGCTGCGGGCCGGCGAGCTCATCCGCACGGTCCGCGTGCCGACGCCGCTGGCCGCCCACAGCACCTTCCGCAAGATCGCCAAGCGCCGCTACGACGACATCTCCAGCGTCGCGGTCGCCGCCGCGGTAGACGTCGTCGACGGCTCCGTCGTGCGGGCGCGCATCGGCCTCGGTGGCGTCGCCGCCACACCCCTGCGAGCCCGTGCCACCGAGGCGGCCCTCGAGGGCCGGCCGTGGAACGGGGAGACCGTCGAGGCCGCGTCGGTGGTGCTGGCGGGGGAGGGCACGCCCATCGACGACCAGCGGGCCAGCGCCGCCTACCGCTCGACCATGCTCGGCAACGCCCTGCGGGCCTGGTGGGCCGAGGAGGGGGTGTCGTGAGCCGCCTCTCCGACCTCCCCGACGACGCGGTCGTCGGGCTCGCGCTGCCCCACGAGAGCGCGGCCCTGCACGTCACCGGACACGCCCTCTACACCGACGACCTGGTCCACCGCACCCCCCACGTGCTGCACGCGCACCCGGTCTGCTCGCCCCACCCGCACGCCCGGGTCACCCGGCTCGACACCGCGCCCGCGCTCGCCGTCCCGGGCGTCGTGCGCGTGCTGAGCGCCGACGACGTGCCCGGCACCAACGACGCGGGCGTGAAGCACGACGAGCCGCTCTTCCCCGAGATCGTGATGTTCGTCGGGCACGCGGTGTGCTGGGTGCTGGCCGACACCCTCGAGGCCGCCCGGCTGGGCGCGGCGGCGGTCGAGGTGGACTACGAGCCCCTGCCCGCGATCGTGTCGCTCGCCGAGGCGATCGAGGCCGAGCACTTCCAGGGCGGCCGGCCGGTCATCGCCCGGGGCGACGTCGAGGCCGGTCTGGCCGGCGCCGCCCGCGTCTTCAGCGGCGTCACCGAGATGGCCGGGCAGGAGCACTTCTACCTCGAGACCCACGCCTCGCTGGCGCTCGTGGACGAGGCCGGCCAGGTGTTCGTGCAGAGCAGCACGCAGCACCCGAGCGAGACGCAGGAGATCGTGGCGCACGTGCTCGGCCTCGACAGCCACCACGTCACCGTGCAGTGCCTGCGGATGGGTGGGGGGTTCGGTGGCAAGGAGATGCAGCCGCACGGCTTCGCCGCGATCGCAGCGCTCGGTGCCGTTCTCACCGGACGCCCCGTGCGCCTGCGCCTGAGCCGCACCCACGACATGACCATGACCGGCAAGCGCCACGGCTTCCACGCGCAGTGGCGCGTCGGCTTCGACGACGACGGCCGGCTGACGGCGCTCGAGGCGACCCTGACCTCTGACGGCGGCTGGAGCCTCGACCTCAGCGAGCCGGTGCTGGCGCGGGCGCTGTGCCACGTCGACAACGCCTACTGGATCCCGCACGTGCTCCTCCACGGCCGGGTGGCGCGCACGCACAAGACCTCGCAGACCGCGTTCCGCGGCTTCGGTGGGCCGCAGGGGATGCTCGTCGTCGAGGACATCCTCGGCCGCTGCGCCCCGCTGCTCGGGATCGACCCGGTCGACCTGCGCCGGCGCAACTTCTACGTGGATGGTCAGGCCACGCCCTACGGCCAGGTGGTGCGCCACCCCGAGCGCCTGGTCGCCGCCTGGGAGCAGGTGCTCGCCACCGGCGACGTCGTACGCCGTCGGGCCGAGGTCGCGGCCTTCAACACCGCCCACCCCCACCGCAAGCGCGGTCTCGCGGTGACGCCGGTGAAGTTCGGCATCTCGTTCAACTTCACCGCCTTCAACCAGGCCGGCGCGCTCGTGCACGTCTACAAGGACGGCTCGGTGCTGATCAACCACGGCGGCACCGAGATGGGCCAGGGCCTGCACACGAAGATGTTGCAGGTCGCCGCCACCACCCTCGGCGTACCCCTCGCGAAGGTGCGCGTGGCACCCACCCGCACCGACAAGGTGCCCAACACCTCGGCGACCGCGGCGAGCTCCAGCACCGACCTCAACGGTGGTGCCGTCAAGGATGCCTGCGAGCAGGTCCTCGCACGGCTGCGCGAGGTCGACGCCGGGCGCGGCCTCCCGTGGGAGGAGCTCGTGCGGGAGGCCTACTTCAGCCGGGTGCAGCTGTGGGCCGCGGGCTTCTACCGGACCGAGGGAATCCACTGGGACTCCACGTCGATGAGCGGCCACCCGTTCAAGTACTTCGCCTACGGCGTCGCGGCGGCGGAGGTCGAGGTCGACGGCTTCACCGGCGCCCACCGGACCGTGCGGGTCGACATCGTGCACGACGTGGGCGACAGCCTCTCCCCGCTCGTCGACCTCGGCCAGGTCGAGGGCGGCTTCGTGCAGGGCGTGGGGTGGCTGACCATGGAGGACCTGCGCTGGGACGAGTCCGACGGCCCCGGGCGCGGCCGGCTGACCACGCAGTCCGCCAGCACCTACAAGCTCCCGAGCCTGGGTGAGCTGCCCGACGAGCTCCACGTCGCCCTGCTCGAGCACGCCCACGAGGACGGTGTGGTCTACGGCTCGAAGGCGGTCGGCGAGCCGCCGCTCATGCTCGCCTTCGCGGTGCGGGAGGCGCTGCGCGAGGCGGCGGCGGCCTTCGGGCCGGACGGCATCTCCGTCGAGCTCGCCTCCCCTGCCACGCCCGAGGCCGTGTTCTGGGCGGCCGAGCGCGCCCGGCGCACGGTCACCGACCACCCGGTCGACGGGATCGTCGAGGGTCTGCCGGGCGCGGTGCCCGACCGGCCCGACCCGGCGGCGCCGCCGCTGCACCCACGGTCCGAGCAGGCCGCGCACGCGGCGGGGGAGGCCTGACGTGCACTGGCTGGGAGCGGTCGAGCGGCTGCGGGAGCAACGGGAGGCGGGGGTGCTGGTGACTGTCGTGGACGTTCGCGGGCACGCGCCGCGCGACGCCGGCGCCAAGATGGTCGTCGCTGCCGACCGGTCGTGGGGCAGCGTGGGCGGCGGCAACCTCGAGGAGACCGCCCTCGCCCGCGCCCGGGCGATGCTCGCGGAGGGGGCCGACGTCCCCGAGCAGCTCGTCCTCGGCCTCACCGACAAGGCGCGCACCGACCACGGCCGGCAGTGCTGCGGCGGCGAGGTCACCCTGCTGCTCGAGCCACTGCCCGTCGTCGGGTCGGTCGCGATCTTCGGTGTCGGCCACGTCGGCCTCCAGCTGGCCCGCATCCTCGCGGCGAACGACCTCGAGCTGCACCTCGTCGACTCCCGTCCCGGACTGCTCGACGACGACCGGCTGGCGCTGCCGGCGGACGGCGAGGCGCGGGTGCGGGTCCACCACTCGCCGGTGCCGGAGCTGGCGCTGGGAGCCGTCCCGCCCGGCACCCACGTGCTCGTGATGACCCACGACCACGCCGAGGACTTCGCCCTCTGCGACGCGGCGCTGCGCTGCACCCACCTCGGTTCCGTCGGACTGATCGGCTCGGCGGCCAAGTGGGCTCGGTTCCGCGCCGGCCTGGCGGTGGAGGGCCACGACGAGGCGACCATCGCCCGCATCCGCTGCCCGATCGGGCTGCCCGGGCCCTCCTCCAAGGTGCCGGCCGCGATCGCCGTATCGGTGGCGGCCGAGCTGATGGACCTGGTGGCGGCCGACCGCGCCCGGACCCTCCGGTGACCGATCGAGGGGCCGGCGTCGTCTACCGGGCCCGCGCCTACGACGCCCCCGACGACCCGTTCACCTCCGGCGGCCCGGCCTTCCGCTACGACGACGACCTCGGCCTCGCGGTCTCCGACGACGGCGTGATCACCGACCGCGGTCCCTTCGCCGCGGTGGCGGCGGCCCGTCCCGCGGCGCCGGTGATCGACCTGCGGGCGGGGCTGCTGCTGCCCGGCCTGGTCGACACCCACGTCCACTTCCCCCAAGTGCGCGTCATCGGCGCCCTCGGCATGCCGCTGCTGGAGTGGCTCGAGCGGTGCGCGCTGCCGGAGGAGCAGCGGCTCGCCTCGACGTCGTACGCCGCCACGGTGGCCGGGGAGCTCGTCGCCGGGCTGATCGCCGCGGGGACGACGACGTCACTGGTCTTCGGCTCCCACTTCGCGCCCGCCGTGGACGCGCTGTTCGCCGAGGCGGAGCGGTTCGGGCTGCGGATCACGAGCGGGCTGGTCGTCAGCGACCGGGTGCTGCCCGAGCCCCTCCTCACCACGGCGGAGCGGTCGCACGACGAGGCCGTGCGGCTGGCGGAGGACTGGCACGGGCGCGGCCGGCTGCGCTACGCCGTCACGCCGCGCTTCGCGCTGTCGGCCTCCGACGACATCCTCGCCGCCTGCGCCGACGTTCTCTCCGTCGTGGACGGCGCCTGCTTCACCTCCCACGTCAACGAGAACAACGCCGAGGTGGCCACGGTCGCCGACCAGTTCCCGCACCGCGAGCACTACGTCGACACCTACGACCACCACGGCCTGCTCGGCGGGTGCTCGGTGCTGGCGCACAACGTCCACCCGACCGACGCCGAGCTCGCCGTGCTGGCCGACCGAGGCACCGCCGTGGCCTACTGCCCGACGAGCAACGCCGCCCTGGGCTCGGGCATGTTCTCCCTGCGCCGGCACGTCGCGGCGGGGGTGCGTGTGGCGCTCGGCAGCGACGTCGGCGCGGGCACCGGGTTCTCGATCTTCAAGGAGGGCCTGCAGGCCTACTTCCTGCAGCACCTGCTCGGCGCCGACGGGCTGCCGCTCGCTGCCGGGCACCTCCTCCACCTCAGCACCGCGGCGGGCGCGGCGGCCCTGGGCCTCGGCGACGTCACCGGCGACCTCAGCCCCGGCAAGCAGTTCGACGCGATCTGCGTGCGGCCCCCCGTCGGCACCGCGCTCGACATCGGGCTTCGGCACGCCGGGTCGCCGGAGGAGGCGCTCGGCAAGGTGTTCGCGCTCGCCGGCGACGCCGACGTCGCCGACGTGTGGGTTGGTGGCGACCAGGTGGCCTCGGGAGGGTTCGTACGCCCGGTCAGCCGCCCGGTCAGTCGCCCCGCGCCAGCAGGACGTCGTACGCCTGCAGGGTGAGGAAGTCGGGGAAGTGCTCACCGAGCGCGCAGTCGACGAAGAGTCGGCGGGCGTCGTCGTCGACCGCGCCGGCGAGGGCCTCGTGCTCCTCGGCCACGATCCGCTCGACGAGCTCGCGGGTGACCACGTCGCCGGTGTCGAGCGTGGCGCCGTTGTTGACCCACTGCCACACCTGCGAGCGTGAGATCTCCGCGGTCGCCGCGTCCTCCATGAGGTTGTCGATGCCGGCGGCCCCGTTGCCCGAGAGCCAGGAGTGGAGGTACTGCATGCCGATCCGCACGTTGCCGCGCAGCCCGGCCTCGGTGCGTTCGCCTGGCGTCTCGCCGACCGCGAGCAGGTCGGCGGCGGCGACCGACACGTCGTCACGCAGCACGTCGAGCTGGTTCGGACGGCCGTCGAGGACGTCGCCGAACACCTCCGCGCACAACGGCACCAGGTCGGGGTGGGCCACCCAGGAGCCGTCGAAGCCGGCGCGGGCCTCACGCGTCTTGTCCTCGCGCACCTTCGCGAAGGCGCGCTCGTTGACCTCGGGATCGCGACGGCTCGGGATGAACGCCGCCATCCCGCCGATCGCGAAGGCGCCGCGGCGGTGGCAGGTCTGCACGAGCAGGTCGCTGTAGGCGCGCATCATCGGGGCCGCCATGGTCACCGCGTTGCGGTCGGGAAGGGTGAAGCCGGGGCCCGCGTCGCGGAAGTTCTTGATGATGCTGAACAGGTAGTCCCACCGGCCGGCGTTGAGGCCCGCCGCGTGGTCGCGCAGCTCCCAGAGGATCTCGTCCATCTCGAAGGCGGCGGTGATCGTCTCGATCAGCACGGTCGCCCGCACCGATCCGTGCGGCACCCCGAGCGCCGCCTCGGCGTGGGTGAAGACGTCGTCCCACAGCCGCGCCTCGAGGTGGGACTCCAGCTTGGGCAGGTAGTAGTAGGGGCCGCTCCCGGCGGCGAGCAGCTCGCGGGCGTTGTGGAAGAAGTGGAGCCCGAAGTCGACCAGCGCGGCCACCACCGGCCGGCCGTCGGCGGTGAGGTGGGCCTCGTCGAAGTGCCAGCCGCGCGGGCGGGGGAGGACCACCGGTACGTGCGCGGGGTCCGCGACGGCGTACTGCCTGCCCTCGGGCGAGGTGAAGGTGAGCTGCCCGCGTACGGCGTCGCGCAGGGTCAGCTGCCCGCCCACGACGTTGCGCCAGTGCGGGGTGTTGGCGTCCTCGAGGTCGGCGAGCCACACGCGCGCACCCGAGTTGAGCGCGTTGATCGCCATCTTGGGGTCGGTGGGGCCGGTGATCTCGACGCGGCGGTCGCGCAGGTCGTCGGGCACCGGGGCGACGGTCCACGCGGCGGCCCGCACGTCCGCCGTCTCCGGGAGGAAGTCGAGCCGACCGGTGCGCGCGACCTCCGCGCGCCGGGCCCGACGTGCGCCCAGCAGCTCGTCACGCCGGTCGTGGAACCGGGCGTCGAGGTCGGCCACGAAGGCGAGCGCCTCGGGCGTGAGCACCTCCTCCGACCGCGGCACGGGCGGGGCGGACACGTCGAGGCCGGTCATGGCGCCACGCTAGCCGTCGGGGCGGGCCGGTGGTCCAGTCCACAGAGGCCCGCGCACCCCGTTTTGGTAACGAACCGGCAACAGCGGGCCCGGCCATCTGGACGTGACGGTGGTCACTCCATATGTTGCGTGGAACAACATATGTGCGCGGTGTGACGCGGAGCGGCAGCCGACGTACGACAGATCGCTAGGAGGCGGTTCGCGTGAAGCGCAAGCACAGTTTGGTCCTCGTCCCCCTGCTCGGCCTCTCGATGGCGCTGACCGCCTGCGGCGACGACAGCGACAGCGGCAGCGACAGCGGCAGCGACACCGGCGGCGGTGGCGAGGCGGCCGGCAAGATCGGAGTCATCCTCCCCGACACCGAGTCCTCGGTGCGCTGGGAGAGCGCGGACCGTCCCGCTCTGGAGGCGGCCTTCGACGAGGCCGGCGTCGACTACGACATCCAGAACGCCGAGGGTGACGCGGAGCGGATGACCCAGATCGCCGACACCATGATCGGCGACGGCGTGACCGTCCTCGCGATCGTCAACCTCGACTCCGAGTCGGGTGCTGCGATCCAGGAGAAGGCCGCCTCGCAGGGCGTCGCGACCATCGACTACGACCGCCTGACCCTCGGCGGGTCGGCGGAGTACTACGTGTCCTTCGACAACACGGTCGTGGGCGAGCTGCAGGGCCAGGGCCTCGCGGACTGCCTCGGCGACAAGAAGGCCAACATCGTCTACCTCAACGGCTCGCCCACCGACAACAACGCCACGCTGTTCTCCGAGGGCGCGCACAGCGTCCTCGACGAGATCAGCAACTACACCGTCGTCGGCGAGCAGGCGGTCCCGGACTGGGACAACGAGGAGGCCGCGACGATCTTCCAGCAGCTCTACACCGCTGCCGACGGCAAGGTCGACGGCGTGCTCGCGGCCAACGACGGCCTCGCCGGTGCCGCGATCAGCATCCTCGAGGGCAACGGCCAGGCCGGAAAGGTCCCGGTGACCGGCCAGGACGCAACCGTCGAGGGCCTGCAGAACGTGCTCGCCGGCACCCAGTGCATGACGGTCTACAAGTCCGCCACGCAGGAGGCCGGAGCGCTGGCCGACGCCGCGATCGCGCTGGTGAACGGCGAGGAGGCCGAGACGACCGGCGTGACGGAGGACAGCGAGGGTGGCCGCGAGGTGCCGTCGATCCTGCTCGAGCCGCAGTCCATCACCAAGGACAACGTCGGTGACGTGATCGAGGACGGTGGCCAGAAGGCCGAGGACGTGTGCACCGGCGACTTCGCCGACCTGTGCGCCGAGGCCGGCATCTCCTGATCGCCTGACGCGGAGCGGTGTCCGGGTCGTGCGCGACCCGGACGCCGTTCCGTGACGCGGACAACAAATTCTCTCGATCGGAGTAGGACCATGGCTGAACCGCTGCTCGAGCTGCGCGGCGTCAACAAGAGCTTCGGTGTGGTGCACGTGCTGCACGACGTCGACTTCGCCGTCTATCCCGGACAGGTCACCGCGCTCGTCGGAGACAACGGTGCGGGCAAGTCCACCCTCGTCAAGATCATCGCCGGCATCTACGGCCGCGACAGCGGGGACTACATCTTCGAGGGCAAGAAGGTCGAGGTGCACGGTCCGCGCGACGTGGCCGCCCTCGGCGTCGAGGTCGTCTACCAGGACCTCGCCCTGTGCGACAACCTCGACATCGTCCAGAACATGTTCCTCGGCCGCGAGGAGACGACGCGTCTCGGCCTCGACGAGGTGACGATGGAGTCCCGTGCCCGCGAGACCCTCGCCTCCCTGTCGGTCCGCACCGTCAAGTCGGTGCGCCAGAGCGTGGCGAGCCTGTCGGGCGGTCAGCGCCAGACGGTCGCGATCGCCAAGGCCGTGCTGTGGAACTCCAAGATCGTGCTGCTCGACGAGCCCACCGCAGCGCTCGGCGTGGCCCAGACCCGTCAGGTGCTCGACCTGGTCCGACGCCTCGCCGACCGCGGCCTCGGCGTGGTGCTGATCTCCCACAACATGGGCGACGTCTTCGAGGTCGCCGACCGGATCACCGCCCTCTACCTCGGCCGCGTGGCAGCCGACGTCCCGGCCAAGGACGTCACCCACAGCCAGGTGGTGGAGCTCATCACCGCCGGACGCTCCGGCGACCTCGGCATCGCCGAGAACCCCGCCACCGCGGCCGTCTGAGAAGGACCGGAGACCCCCATGACTACTGACACCGACACCGCGTCCGCTCCCAGCCCCGCTCCGAGCGGCTTCGACAGCGACAACGTGCAGGCCGCGACCATCGGCGACTCCGCCCGTGACTACGTCAACCGCCTCCGCGGCGGCGACATGGGCTCGCTGCCCGCCATCCTCGGCCTGATCTTCCTCTTCGTCGTCTTCGCCTCGCTCAACGACCGCTTCCTGACGACGTACAACATGGCCAACCTGGTCGTGCAGTCCGGCTCGATCATCGTCCTGGCCATGGGCATCGTGTTCGTGCTGCTGCTCGGCGAGATCGACCTGTCCGCCGGCGTCGCAGGCGGCGCCTCGGCCACGATCATCGCGCTGATGCTCATCGACTACGACTGGACCTGGTGGGCCGCGACGCTGGCCGGCATCGCCACGGGGGCGGTGATCGGGCTCGCGATCGGTTCCCTGGTCGCCTTCCTCGGCATCCCGTCGTTCGTGGTGACGCTCGCGTTCTTCCTCGCCCTCCAGGCCGTGCCGCTGCGGCTCATCGGCTCGGGCGGCTCTCTGCGCTTCAACGACCCGGTCCTGCGCGGCCTGTCGATCAAGAACGTCCCGGTCACCGCGGGATGGATCGCGGCGATCCTGATCGTCGTGGCCTTCGCGGCGCTCTCGCTCTGGCGCTACCGCTCGCTCTCGGCCAAGGGCCTGGTCCACAAGCCCCTCGGCCTGGTGGTCATCCAGATCGCCGTCCTCGCCGTGATCGTGCTCGGCCTGACCGCGCTGCTCAGCGCCAACCGGGCGCCCAACCCCGACCTCTTCACCATCGCCGGCATCCCGTGGGTGGCGCCGGTCGTGATCGCGCTGCTGCTGTTCTGGACCTACGTGCTGACCAAGACCCGCTTCGGTCGCCACCTCTACGCCGTCGGCGGCAACGCCGAGGCGGCCCGACGCGCCGGCATCAACGTCCGCCGGGTGAGGATCGCCGCGTTCGTCATCTGCTCCTCGATGGCGGCGATCAGCGGCCTGCTCGCCGCCTCCTACACCGGCAAGGTCTCGCCGGGATCCGGTGGTGGCAACGAGCTGCTGTACGCCGTGGGCGCTGCGGTCATCGGCGGCACCAGCCTCTTCGGCGGCCGGGGCCGGGCCCTGGACGCCGTGGTCGGCGGCCTCGTCATCGCCACGATCCCCAACGGCCTCGGCCTGCTCAACCAGGCGAGCTACATCAACTTCCTCGTCACGGGCGGCGTGCTGCTGCTCGCTGCGAGCGTCGACGCCATCTCGCGGCGTCGTCGCTCCTCCGCCGGCGTGTAGGGCCGGACATGACCACCCGCCGGCGCCCGGGCCTGGGGACCAACCAGGAGCTCGCGCGTCGCCACAACCTCGGGACCGTCCTGCGGCACGTCCACGGAGCCGGTCAGATCTCGCGCGCCGAGCTGACCGGCCTCATGGGCCTCAACCGCAGCACCATCGCCGCACTCGTCAACGAGCTGGAGGCACTCGGCATCACCGAGCGCGCCCTCCCCGCGGAGGGGACCCCGCGCCAGGGCGCCGGTCGCCCGTCCGCCGGGGTGCGGATCGCGGAGCAGGGCCCGTTCGTGATCGCCGTCGACCTCGGGGTCGACCGCGCCGTGGTGGCGCGCATCGGCCTCGGCGGGCGGGTGCTGCAGCGGGCGCAGGCCGCCGTGCGCAGCGACGGTGAGGCGTGGCAGGTGGGCGCGGCCGTCGCCGGGCTGATCCGCTGCGTCGTGGAGGGCGTCCCCGACGCCGCCCAGCTGGTCGGCATCGGGATCAGCGTCCCCGGCCTGGTGCGCAGCAGCGACGGCCTGATCCGCCTCGCCCCCAACCTCGAGTGGCACGACGTGTCCTTCGGCGGGATCGTCCTGGCCGCCCTCGGCCTCGACGTGCCGGTGTCGATCGCCAACGACGCCGACCTGGGCGCGCTCGCCGAGCACGTTCGCGGGGTGGCCGTCGGGGTGGACGACCTCATCTACCTCTCCGGCAACGTCGGCGTCGGAGCCGGCGTCATCACCGGTGGCGTCCGGCTCGAGGGTGCCGGGGGCTACGCGGGGGAGGTGGGCCACCTGCGCTTCAACCCGGCGGGTCGCGAGTGTCACTGCGGCAACAGGGGCTGCTGGGAGACCGAGGTCGGCGCCCACGCCATCGCCGAGGCCATCGACTGCCCGGTCGACAAGGTCGCCCAGCTCGACGAGGTGCTCGCCGGGTTCGGCGAGCCGTCGGCGGCGCTCCGCGCCACCGGGAGCGCCCTGGGCCACGGGATCGCGAGCATCGTCAACGTCTTCAACCCCCGCCAGGTGGTGCTCGGCGGCTACTTCCGCTCGCTCTACGCGCTGGTCGGACCCGAGATCGAGGCCGGTCTCGCCGACCGGGCCCTGCCGGCGCCCCTCGAGTCGGTGACGCTGACCCTGCCGGGACTGGGCTCGGACTCGTCGTTGCTGGGAGCCGCGGAGATCGCGCTGGAGCCGTTGTTCGTCGATCCGGTGGCCGCCCTGGGCACGGCCCTGGTCGGTGTCGGCACGCGCCTGGCCGGCTGAGCCGGCCACGCCGAGGCCGTTCCCGGTGGGCCCAGCCGATAACCTCCTCGGGATGCTCCACGCCCGACTCCTCCCTCGACTCCGCCCGCGACTCCTGGCCGCCGCCCTCGTCGTCGCTCCGCTCCTGTCGGGCTGCGCCGGCGACGAGCCGACGATCGCGGTCCTCGTCGACGACGCCGGTGACACCTCGTCCCGGGTGGTCGACGTCGAGCGGCTCACCGACCGCGTCGAGTCCACCTGCGACGAGTGCCGCGTGCGGGTGTACGACGCCGAGGGCGACGCCGCCACCCAGAAGAGCCAGGCCCGCCAGGCCGAGGCCGCATCGGCGGACGTCGTCGTCGTGGTGCCGGTCGACCCCGACGACCTCGCGACGCTCACGGGCGGAGACCTCCCGGTCGTCTCGCTCGGTGAGCTCGTCCCGGGCTCCGACCGCTTCGTCGGCCTCGAGGGCGGCGCGCCGACCGGCCGGTCGGGCTCCGACGTCGAGGCCGCCCGCGACGTCGTCCTGGGCAAGGAGCAGTCGATGACCTACGTCCCGACCGGGCCGATGAGCGACCGGGCGGCCGACCTTGCTGTCGCCTACCTCGCCGACAACCCCGTCGAGGGAGGTGTGGACGTCGAGGGCGTCGAGTCCTGGCTCTACAGCGACAGCGAGGTCACGGTCGACACCCTCACCTCGGTGCTCGTCGCGGAGGGGATCATGACCCTCGACGACCTGTGCAGCGGCTCCACGCGAAAGCGGTGTGCGAGGCTGGGGCTGAGATGATGAGCCCGCGATGATCGAGATCCTCACCCCGGCCCAGGTCGACCGTGCCCGCCGTACCGGCGCCCTCGTCGCCGACATCCTGCAGACGCTGCGCTCGCGCGCCGAGGTGGGCACCAACTTGCTGGACCTCGACCGCTGGACCGCCGAGATGATCCGCGAGGCCGGCGCCGAGTCCTGCTACGTCGACTACGCCCCGTCCTTCGGCCGCGGCCCCTTCGGCCACTACGTCTGCACGGCGGTCAACGACGCCGTGCTGCACGGTCGACCACGCGACCAGCGGCTCGCGGACGGCGACCTGCTGACCCTCGACCTCGCGGTCCGCCTCGACGGGGTGGCGGCAGACTCCGCGATCAGCTTCGTCGTGGGGGACAGCAGGCCGGCGGGGAGCGTCGAGCTGATCGACACCACCCAGCGGGCGCTGGCGGCCGGCATCGCCGCGGCGGGCCCAGGCGCCCGTATCGGCGACCTGTCCCACGCGATCGGCACGGTCCTCGGCGACGCCGGCTACCCGATCAACATGCAGTTCGGCGGCCACGGCATCGGCACCACGATGCACCAGGACCCGCACGTGTCCAACGACGGCCGACCGGGTCGGGGCTACAAGCTCCGCCCCGGCCTGCTGCTGGCGCTCGAGCCGTGGATCATGGCCGACACCGACGAGCTCGTCACCGACGACGACGGGTGGACGCTCCGCAGCGCGACCGGCTGCCTGACCGCGCACAGCGAGCACACCATCGCCATCACCGAGGACGGCGCAAAGGTCCTGACCCTCCCTCGCTGACAGCGCGTCCCCGGGCACGACGCCCGGGGAACCGACGGCACTCCCAGGAGCGCCTCGGGGGCCCCGATGGTCCCCCGATGGTTCCCGGTGAGCGGGTGGGGAACCATTCCCAGGCCGGAACCGGCGTTCGGCCTGCATCTCGTTCCCCAGCCGCGCCGGGCAGGCACCACCGAGGGCCTAGTGCATCGTCTCGCTAGTGCACCGTCTCCAGGGGGGCCTCCGCCTCCTCGGCGGTGAGCGGGGCGTCCTCGCGGTCGAGCTTGCTGGGCCACCAGATCTTGCCGCCCAGGTCGAGGTTGAGGGCCGTCACCAGCACGGACCGCACCACCAGGGTGTCGAGCATGACCCCGAGGGCGACGGCCACGCCGAGCTCGGCGAGGAACACCAGCGGCAGCGATCCCAGGACGAGGAACGTCGCCGCCAGGACGACGCCGGCCGAGGTGATCACGCCGCCGGTGGAGGCGAGCGCGATCAGCGAGCCGCGCCGGGTGCCGTGCTGCATGGTCTCCTCCCGCACCCGGGTCATCAGGAAGATGTTGTAGTCGATGCCGAGCGCCACGAGGAACACGAACGCGAAGAGCGGGAATCCGGGGTCGGTGCCGGCGAACCCGAAGACGTACTCGAACAGCAGGGCCGAGATGCCCAGGGCGGCGCCGAAGGACAGCACCACCGTGGCGATGAGGATGACGGGTGCCAGCAGCGCGCGCAGCAGGCCGATGAGGATGAGCAGCACCACGAGCAGCACCAGGGGCATGATCACCCAGCTGTCGCGCACGGAGGCGATCTTCGTGTCGAGGTAGAACGCGGACCCGCCGCCCACCAGTGCGTCGGCACCGTCGACCGCGTGCACGGCGTCGCGCGAGTCCTCCACGATGTCGGCGGCCGTGCTGGAGGAGATGTCGGCGTCGATGGTGGCCTCGAACCACGCGCGCCCGTCGCTCAACGGCTGCACCTCGCCCGGCTCGCCGAGGCCGTCGATCCCGTCGAGCGAGGCGACGACGTCGTTCGCGCGGTCGGCGTTCGCGACGACCTGGATGGTGTTGGAGTTGTCGGACAGCCCGTGCTCGTCGAGCAGCTTCTGCCCCTTGATCGAGTCGAACTCCTTCGTGTACGTGTCCTCGGTCGAGAGGCCGGAGGCGTCGAGGCGGAACAGACCGAGGCAGGCGAGCAGCAGGAGCCCGGTCGTCGTCACCCAGACCCGGCGCGGGCGGTGGCTGATCCGCCGGCCGACACCGGCCCAGAGGCCGTCCGCGGTGGGCTCGGGGCTGCCGAAGCCAGGGCGCTTGGGCCAGAACACCCAGCGCCCGCAGATCACCAGCAGGGCGGGGAGCAGCGTGAGCATGACCAGCATCGTCACGACGACGCCGATCGCAGCGACCGGACCGAGGCCGGCGGTGGAGTTGAGCTCGGCGAAGGACAGGCAGAGCATGCCGACCGCCACCGTCGCGGCGCTCGCGAGGATCGCGGGCGAGGCCCGGTGCAGCGCGAACGCCATCGCGTCGTGGCGGTCGGCGTGCCGGCGCAGCTCCTCGCGGTAGCGCGCGACGAGCAGGAGGGCGTAGTCGGTGCCCGCCCCGATCACCAGGATGCTGAGGATCGCCTGGCTCTGCCCGTTGACGGTGAGTCCGGCGTGCTTCGCCAGCAGGTAGACCAGGCCGGTCGCGATCGTGTTGGCGACGACCGCGCAGATGATCGGCAGCAGCCACAGCACGGGGCTTCGGTAGGTGAAGAGCAGGATGACGATGACCACGGCGAGCGTGGCGAAGATCAGGTCGGTGTCGATGCCCTCGAACGCCTCGGCCGAGTCGGCCGCCTGCCCGCCGAAGCCGGCGAGGTGCACCTCGCCGCCGTCGAGCGTGGCGATGTCGCGGATCTCGTCGGCGGCGTCGGGGATGGCGTTCCACCCGTCGGCGCCGAAGTTGAGCACGAAGTAGAGGTAGGCGACCTCGCCGTCCTCGGCCACCAGCGTCGGCACCGGCGCACCCTGCGCGGCCGCGGCCTCGGCGGTGGCGGGTGTCAGCACGCCCTGCTCGGTGACGCCGTCGAGCTCGGCGATCTCCGGACCGTCTGCCTCCATCTGGGCGAGGTCCTCCTCGGTCAGCCCGCCGTCACGGTGGTAGACCACCAGCGTCGGGATGTCGTTGGGATCGACCGACTCCGACAGCTCCTCCAGCACCTGGGTGGACTCGGCCGACTCGGGCAGCCACGACGACGCCTCGTTGTTCTGGACGTCGGCGAGCTGGCTCGAGAACATCCCCATGAAACCGGTGATGACCACGGCGACGGCGAGGACGACCCACTTCGTGATGCGGCCCGTGAGGGACCCGGCGATCTGTCGGTGCATGACCCCCAGTCGAACAGCCGGGAGTCGGTCCGCGCATCGGTAATTGCCCTGAGGTCTAGACAGGGAGGGCCCCGGACGAGCGGGTCAGCGGGTCTGGAGCTGGAACGGGGACCAGGTGTCCATCGACCCGCGGCGCGGCGCGACGGCGTACTCCATGGACCCGTCGACGCCGAGCCGGACCACCGCCCACTCGCCGTCCTGATAGGTCACGACGAGCACGTGCTCGGCGTCCTCCCAGACCTCGTCGAAGTACGTCGCCGAGCCGCCGCCGCGGCGGTGGGTGAAGGAGTGGACCACGGAGCCGTCCGCGGTCGCGAGGACGTCGAGCGCGCCGGGGCCGAAGCCGTCGGCGTACGCCGGGGTGCCGAGGACGTGGCGGTTGTCGGTCGAGATGTCCGAGAGCTGGTTGTCGCAGGTGCGCCACCTCACCCGCCAGCCGCGGAGCATCGCGCTGCACGAGCCGAAGTCGGAGGCCGAGGTGAGGCCGCCGAGCCAGCGACCGCGGCCGGTGTCGGCCTGGCGCAGGTGGGGGATCGTGTCGACGATGCCGTGCGACGACGTGGAGAAGGCGCGGTGCGGCCCGTTGACGGCGATCGAGCAGCCGAAGCCGGGGTCGCCCTCGCCCTCCTTGCAGTTCTCGCCGGTGACCGCGGCCGCATGGGCCGTGCCGGTGACCGGCGGGCGGTTGTAGCGGAACACCCGGTCGCCCTCCTGATCGATCGTCCACACCCGGCCGGCGCGGCCGGCGAAGGCGACGACCTCGCCCTTCGGGGAGACGGCGAGGCCGTAGCCGGTGCGCCACTCGCCGCGGCCGGGCGTGCCGTCGGCGGCGATCCAGCGTGTCGTGGCACCGCGGCCGATGGTCTGGACGACGTGGCCGGACCCCATCGGCGCGAACTGGTCGAGCCTGTTGGGTGCCGGCGTCCTCGTCCCGCCGGTGCCGTGGATGACGGTGCGGCCGGACCGGCGCTCGGACCACGCGATCGCTGGAGGCGCGCCCTGTTCGAGGTCGGAGACGTCGAGGACGGTGCGCGGAGCAGGACGGCTGCTCGTGTCGGTCGCGGAAGTCGCGGAGGTCGCGGGCGACAGCGCTGCGGCGAGGCCGAGGGCCGTCGCAGCGACCAGGGTGGCGCGGGACGTCGCGCGGGAGGACGTGGTCATGTCGAGGAGACGCTCCGATCGGTCAAGAGGTTGCCGTCCCCGCCGGGGAAGGCGGGCGGGAGGTCGCGGCCCTCGTCGGCCAGGACGTCGCGCAGCAGGTCAGGACGGTTGGTGATCAGCCCGTCGACGCCCAGCCGCACGAGGTGGCGCATGGTGGGCTCGTCGTCCACGACGTAGGGGACGACCGCGAGCCCGGCTCCGTGGGCCGCCTCGACGAGCGCCGCGGTCGTGAAGGGTCTGTAGTCGGGGTCGGCCACGCCGGAGCGGAAGGGCGAGCCGTGGATCGGCGAGATCGCCGTGAAGCCCTGCTGTGCCGCGGTGGCGATGAAGTCGTCGGCGACCGCGAGCCCGTCGAACCACGGCGAGGGGGACCCCTCGGTGCCGCGGAGGTACTTCGGCGACACCAGCAGGTTGCGCGCGAGGGCCGGCTCGGCGTCGCCGACCCGGTCGAGCACGCCCCAGTCGAAGCACTGGATGCTGGTGCGCGGGACCAGGTCGTCGATGCGCAGCGCGGCGACGACCCGCTCGACGAAGGCCTCGCGGCTGGTCAGCCCGCTCGCGTCGAGGGCGTCGTACTTGACCTCCAGGTTGACCCGCACGGGGTCCGCCCCCCGCTCGTCGAGCAGCGCCGCGACCTGCCGCAGCAGCGGCATCGTCGGCGGCAGGTCGCGCCGGGTGAGCTCCCGGATGCGCCTCGCGTCGGCCAGCCCGCCGCGGACGGTCGGGTCGTGGTGGACCACGACGTCGTCCTCGGCGGTGAGGTGGACGTCGAGCTCGAGGGTGGTGACCCCCAGCGCCAGAGCGCGACCGAAGGCCTCGAGGGTGTTCTCCGGCCACAGCCCGGCGCCGCCGCGGTGGGCCTCGACGTCGAAGACGTGCACGGGCGGAGCGTCGAACGTCACGTGTAGAGCTTGTCCACCACGTCGGAGTACTTGGTCCGCACCACGCGGCGCTTCAGCTTGAGCGTCGGGGTGAGCTCCTCGGACTCCGCCGTCCACTCATCGGGCAGCAGCTCCCAGGCCTTCACCTGCTCGGGCCGGGAGAGGCGCTCGTTGGCCTTGTCGACGGCCGCCTGCGCCATCGCGCGGATCTCGGGCTTCCGCGACAGGTCGGCGAGGTCGGTGAACTCGATGCCCATCTTGGCGGCGACGAGCGGGGCGATCTCCCCGTCGAGGGTGAGGATCGCGACCACGTAGGAGCGGTCGTCGCCGAGGGCCATGGCGTGGCCGACGATCGGCGACTCCTTGAGGTAGTTCTCGATGTTGGAGGGCGCGATGTTCTTGCCGGACGAGGTGATGATCAGCTCCTTCTTGCGGTCCACGACGGAGTAGAAGCCGTCCTCGTCGACCGTGCCGATGTCGCCGGTGCGGATCCAGCCGTCCTCGTCGATGAGGTTGCGGGTGGCCGCCTCCTGCTTGTAGTAGCCCGGCGTGTTGACCGGCCCGCGGCACAGGATCTCGCCGTCCTCGTCGAGCCGCACCTCGATGCCGGGGTTGGGCCGTCCCACCGTCCCCAGCTTGAACGCGTCGGGACCGTTGGAGGTGAAGGCCCCGGTCGTCTCGGTCATGCCGTAGACGTCGTACACCCGCAGGCCGAGGCCGCCCATGAACTTGGCCACCTCCAGCGGCATCGGTGCCGCTGCGCTCGCGGCCCACTGCACCTGGTCGAGGCCGAGCAGCAGGCGCAGGAAGCCGAGGATCGCCTCGTCGGCCTTGGCGTAGGCCTCCTCGACCTCCGGCGTCATCTCGTTGCCGTACTCGTGGGCCTGCGTCCACGCGAGGCCGGCCGCCATCGCGTCGGTGACGAGCTTCTGGTTGGCGGGGTCGGGGTCCTCGGCCAGCTTGGCCGAGATGCCGGTCTTGATCTTCTCCCACACGCGCGGCACGCCGAAGAACGCCGTCGGGTGCACCTCGCCGAGCGCGCCGAGCAGCCCGGCTGGGTCGGGGATCGCGTGCACGTGGCTGCCCAGGAACGGGGGAGCGTACGTCGCCAGGATCCGCTCGGCGATGTGGGCGAGCGGCAGGTAGCTGATCGTGCGCTGCGGTCCGTGGAGGCCGCCGGCGTCGAGCGTGGAGACCGCCTCGTACATGACGTTGTGGTGGGTGAGCACGACGCCCTTGGGGTTGCCGGTCGTGCCGGAGGTGTAGAGGAACGTCGCCGGCAGGTCGGGCGTGATCCGGTCCATGCGCTCGTCGACCGCACCGGTGTCCTCGCCACGGGCGAGGAGGTCGTCCCAGGTCATCACGCGCGGGTCGTCGACGCGTTCGGCGTCGGCCAGCATCACGACGTGACGGATCGAGTCGACCTCGTCGAGCGCCTTCTCCCAGCGCTGGTAGCGGTCGTGGTCCTCGAGCACGACCACGACGGGCCGCGACTCTCCCGCGATGAAGGCGACCTGGTCCTGGGCGAGGGTGTTGTAGATCGACATCGGCACCGCGGCCGCGGTCATGGCGCCGTAGTCGGCCAGCGTGTGCGCGGTGCGGTTGGCGGCCATGATCGCCACGGGGTCGCCGGCCTCGACACCCAGGTCGATGAGGGCCGCGGCCACCCGTCGGGTCAGCTCCCACGTCTCGGCCCAGGTGATGGTCGACCAGGTCTCGCCCTCCGGCACGTCGAACCGGTCGGAGAAAGCCGGCTGGTCGCCGTACTTCTCCGCCGCCTGCCGCACCGTGGCCGGCATGTGGAGGCCGAGGATGCGGGCCTCGTACTCCTCGCGCACTGCCAGCACGTCGGGGTGTGTCTCGGTCGCGGTCATCTCCGGCTCCTCGGGGATCAATCGTGTGGCGGGGGTCACATCATGGAGCGCCGGGCGTGTGCTGGCTAGGGCCATGGGTACCGGGTTCCATGACGACGTCCGTGGGAGACCCTCCGTCCGCAGCCGCGAGCCTGATGTACGGCGTCGGACTGGGTGGCTTCGTCGACGGGATCGTGCTGCACCAGATCCTCCAGTGGCACCACATGGTGAGCGCCACCGAAGACCACCCCGTCACGACCGTTGCGGGACTGGAGGTGAACACGCTCGCCGACGGCTTCTTCCACCTCGTCACGTGGTTCGTCGTGGTCGGCGCATCGGTCGTCACGCTCGTGCAGTGGCGCCAGGGCCGGCTGCCACCGAGCTGGCGCTTCCACGTCGGCGGGCTGCTCGCGGGGTGGGGCGGTTTCAACGTCGTCGAGGGACTCGTCGACCACCAGCTGCTCGGCGTGCACCACGTGCGCGACGACCTCGGCGGCCCGCTGGCGTGGGACCTGGGCTTCCTCGCGATCGGTGCGGCGCTCGTCGCGCTGGGCTGGGTGGTGATGCGTGCGGGGTCCCGTTCGCTCGAGGACCGCGGGTGGGCGCCTACGCCCGTGGCGGGAGCCGGTGCAGCACCACGTCGCTGAGCCCACCGTCGGCGGCCGTCGCGGTCAGGTAGGTGCAGTGCGGCTGGCGTCGGCGGTCGGTGGGGGAGCCGGGGTTGAGAAGCCGCAGCCCGGTCGCGGTGACGGTGTCCCACGGGATGTGGCTGTGGCCGAAAACGAGCACGTCCAGGTCGGCGTACTCCCTGCTCATGCGCTCCTCGCGGCCCTTCGCCTGCCCGCTCTCGTGGACCACCCCGATGCGGACGCCCTCGACCTCGACGCGTGCGACCTCGGGCAGCCGCTCGCGCAGCTCGCCGTGGTCGTTGTTGCCCCAGCACGCGACGAGTCGCGCGGAGCGCGCCTCGAGCTCGTCGAGGAGGCGTACGTCGACCCAGTCGCCCGCGTGCACGACGAGGTCGGCCTCCTCGACCGCCCGCCACACCTCGGCCGGCAGGTCGCGGGCGCGCTTGGGGAGGTGGGTGTCCGCCAGGAGCAGGAGTCGGGTGGCCATCGCCTCAGTCAACCGGCACCGGTCGACCTCGACGCAGGTGGGTACCGTCGACGCATGATCCCCGATCAGCCCACCACCGACGACATGGTCGCCGAGTCCGCGCTGCAGCTGTGGTCGGCGGCCCAGACCGACTTCGACCCCTTCGAGGTCGACTCGGCCGACTGGCCGGAGGCGGCGGTGCCGGTCCGCGACGCCGACATCGCCGTCGACACCCGCCTCGAGGTCGACGACGTACGCGCCTCGCTCGAGCGGCTAGACGGGGTGAAGGTCGTGGTGGGCCGCGAGGCCGGCACGCTCAGCGTGCTGAGGGTGGTGCCGGCGGACACTCAGCTGTAGCCGCCTGCACCTCGACCGGCTGCCGCAGCTCCGCCTGCACCGTCGCGAGCCGGGTCAGGAACGCGCGCTCGTCGAGCCGCCTGCGGCGCAGCCACCCGGTCACCTCGTCGTTGCACTTGCTCGCGTTGCACGAGGCGCAGGCGGGCACGACGTTGAGCAGCGTGTAGCGCCCGCCCCGCGAGATCGGCAGCACGCAGTCCTTCTGCAACGGCGTACCCGTCGCACCGCAGTAGGCGCACCCGCCCCACGCCTCCTGCAGCGCCGTCCACTCGTCCGGACTGAGGTCGTGCTCGACCGCCGCCATCCGCCGCTGGCGCTTCCTCGCCGCCCTGGCGCGGCGGGTACGGGTGGGAGGCATGGGCTCAGGGTAGGGGTGGAGCGAGGCCGACCGGGGTCACAGCACCGTGAAGCCCGGCGGCAGTCCCTCCCGGCCGGTCGCGGCACGCAGGAGCGGGCCTGCGAGGTCCTTCGTGACAGCGAGCCGCGCGAGCAGCTCGAGTGCCTGCGCAGCGGGAACCGCCGGCGGCTCGGACGGTACGCCGATCGCTGCCGCGAGGTCCGCGGTGTGCACGACGAGCTCGAACGTGCGCGTCGGCAGGTAGTCGCGCAGTCGCATGCCGCCGGCGATCGTGGTGACCAGCTCGGTCCCGTCGCAGGCGGCGACCACGGGGAGCACTCGTGCAGCGATGGCTGCCACGGCGGCTGCGGGATCCGCACCCAGCGCTGCCCCGGCCTCGCGCCCGCGCTCCGCCACGCCCGGACCTGCGGCGAGCGCCCTGGTGGCCTCGTAGTACCCGACGGCTGACTCGACCTCGACGACCTCTGCCGGTCGACCGAGGTAGGTCTCCACGGTCAGCAGGGACCGACTCGTGTGACCGACCAGGCTGCGCACGTCCCACTCGCCCAGCCCGGGTGCGTCCCACCTGCCGTCGACCACCGCGGTGGTCGCGACGAACCACTCCGCGGCGTCGGCGAACGCCTGCTGGGAGGTCGGCCAGGGGGCGTTCACGTTCTCGAGGCTACGACGCCGCGGCGCTCCGATGCATCGCCCGCGGTCGGGCGACCGACCAGTTCCTGAGCAGCACGCGCATGCTCGTGGAGCAGATCGCCCGGGCGACAGGGGCCGGCGCGCAGGCGGTCGTCCCCGAGCCGGTTCTCTCCTCGGCCACCCACATGCTCGCCTCGATGCGCCAAGTGGTCGAGTCGGCGCCGCAGGTAGGAGCCGAGCTCGACATCGTCCTGAAGGAGATCCGAGCCAAGAGGCTGACCATCCAGGCCATCACGGCAGAGCTGTCCGTCCTGGACGACCAGCTGGACGTCCTGGAGCGTTCCCTGGTGCCGCTCCAGGCCTGGAGCACCCAGTGGAGCAAGGTGCAGCACACCCTGCTGCACTCCCTCGACCTGCCGGACGGCAAGCAGGACTGAGCTCCCGGCCCCAGCAGGATCGGCTGCGGGGAGTGGCGGGCAGGCTCCTCAGTCTCGGGCGTCGCGTCGCTCCTGGAGACGTGCGCGCGCCTGGGACAGGTAGCTCAGGCAGGGCGCTTCGGCGTCCGGGTGCTTGGACGTGAGGTGCAGGATCATCGGTCCATCGCTGCCGGTTGACGCACCTATCGCATGAGCTCTTGCAGGTGCGCGGCCGGCGCACGGGCCCGGACGGTGGCTTCAGCGCCGGCCCCACGAGTCGGTGTCCGCGAGCGCGGCTCGCACGACATGGAACTGACGCCCACTACGCGGCATCCATCCGACCGCTGCGTAGCCGCTGTCTCCAAGCGCGATGGTGTAATCCGCTGGAGGACTGCCTTCGCGCGTCACGTTCAACGGCGCGGTCCACGGTTGTCCGGCTTGCTTGTACCTGGCCAGCAGCTGCGGCTTCTCGCCCTTGGCCGCCCACACCACCAAGACGTCGCCGCGCCGGTTCACTGCGAGTTGCGCGTCGGGATTCACCGAACGGGGGCGCGTAACGCCGACGGCGAGAATGCAGGGGCGGCGCCACTCGCCGTCCGGGCGACTCCACCTGACCAACAGATCGCCACCGTCCCACCACCCCATCAGCGCTCGCCCATTCGCATCCGTGCCAACGGGATTCCAGAAGAACCCATCACTCGGGGCCGGGTGCCGGACTGGAGACTGCCAGCGGCCTGAAGGGGTCATCCGCACAGTGAACTGCGAGCCAGGCACTGGGTCCCCTTCGTAACCAGTGCGATCACGCAGCACCACCGCGGAACCGTTGGGGCTGACGGTCAAGTCGCGACCCAGGAACCCGCCGCCGGGGAGACGTTCCGGCGAACTCCACCCGCCCTCGACAGTGCGGCGGACGGCGTACAAGCGTTCGCGAGCGTTGTTCCCGCGGCTGAACAGCACCACGACCCGTCCCGCGTCGTCGATCCCGGCCTCTTGCAGCGACGCGTCCTCGGCGACCAACTCCGCAGGCGCCCATCCTGCGCCGGCGGCCGAACGGTAGGAGGCGTACAGGCGCTGGCGTCGCCCCTCGAACTGGTCCCAGGCCATGAGAGCGGCGCCGGACGGGTTCACCGCAAGCGCATGACTCGAGACGAAGCCGGCTCCCAGCACCGCTGGCGCACTCGACCATGCGCCGCCCGCCGGGCCCCGGTCGGCGACCGTGACTTCGTAGATCTCGTTGAAGTGGGACGGTCCGCCGGTGTAACCGAGTCCGTCCGAGAACCAAACCAGCGACTGCACACCCCCCGCGTCGGCAGCCAGGACGTCGTTCAAGCCGAACCCGTGGAACCCTTGGCGGTGCTCGGGGTCTGGAGGCCCCGCGGGTGACTGAGGGTCGCCGGGTCCGGGCGGGACGTCGAGAGTGCGAATCTCCCCAGCGTCCAATGAGACGGTCCACGCGACCGTCGCCGTTCCGGTGCGGCTGACGAACACATCGTCGAGCGTTCCGTACACGGGTAGACGGTGAGTCACGGTATCGCCCAAGCGCCGCAGGCGCTTCGGCTCCGACGGGCACGGCGCCGGCCCCTCGTCGGCGGCTTGTCGAGCCGTACGGCTCGCGGTTGCTGTCTCGGTGGTAGCCGCTGCTTCTGCAGGTAGCTCGCCTGGGGACTCAGACGAATCCTCTGCCGCACACGCAATGGCGCTGCCCAGCAGCAGCAGCAGCGACACCACCGCCAAGCTCTGAGCGGTGCTCAGTCTGTGGGTGCCCATGCGTCGAGTGTGCGCCGCCCATCGTGCTTCCGCCCAGGGCTACCGTCCCGGTCAGGCCGGGAACTTCAGGCACATGCTCATCGGCACGAGCGTCGCTCAGCGGGCGTCGGACGCGGGCGCTGTGCAGCGCCTCCGAGCCACCACTCGTACGGCGAGCCTGGGCCCGTGACAACTGAATTTCCTCCGGCCTATCTGCGTGGGTGGAAGCGGAGGTCGCCGTTGGGGAGGCGTTCGGTGCGGTGGCCGGTGTCGTGGGCTCGGTGGTGGTGATGACTGCAGAGAAGGACGCCGTTGGTGAGGTCGGTGGGTCCGCCGGTGTGCCAGGGGTCGAGGTGGTGGGCTTCGCACCAGGTGCCGGGGGTGTCGCAGCCTTCGGCGCGGCAGGTCTGGTCGCGGATGAGGAGGGCTTTGCGTTGGGCGGGGGTGAACAGGCGGCGAGCGCGGCCGAGGTCGAGGGGCAGACTGGCGCCGCCGAGGACGGCGGGCAGGATCTTCGCGGTGCAGGCGAGGCGTCGGGCCTGGGCTGCGGTGATCTGGTCTCCGGTGAGCTCGTCGCCGGGGACGAGGCCGGCGCCGGTGAGGTCGGCGGTGGCGAGGTCGGCCTTGAGCGCGTCGAGGTCGATGGTGACGACGACGGTGGTGGCGTCGCCGCCGTGCACGGGCAGGCGGGTGGGGTCGAGGGATTCGAGGAGCTGGACGAACGCCTGGCCCATCCGGCAGGGGTAGGCCTGCCGGGCGACCGGGTCGTGAGCCGTCGCCCGAGCATCTGATGTCGGCTGGGCTGCCTCGCGTGCAGCGTCGCGTTCGACGCGGGGGTTGGCGAACTATTCGAGGTAGGTCGCCAGCCGGGTCGCGGCGGCGTCGGGGACGCGGGAGGAGATGCGGGTGGTGCCGTCGCCGAGGCGTCGCATGGTGAGGCGGGTCTTCTCGGCGGCGTGGGCCTCGAGATCGGCCAGCCGCTGAGCCTCCGCCGCTTCGGCGACGTGCGGAGCGACGACGTCGAGGATCCGACGACCGATCCGCCCCAGCTCCTTCGGCCCGAACTCGCCCGCCCGGTCGACGAGGTGCTTCTCGGCCAACGTCACCGTCTCCGCATCGACTGCCGCGGGCAGGTTGGCCAACGCGCGGTCGATCACCCGCGCCTGCGCCACGGACGCGGCCCCCTCGCGCATCGCCGCAGCCAGGACGGGTCGGTCGCGGTCCAGCGCGTGCGCGAGGCGCAGGTCGGCGCGGGCGTCGGCGTACGAGGTGCGGGTGTGCTGCGCCAGCCATCCGGCAGCGTCCTTCGAGGCGGTGGCGTCGGCGAGGTCGCCGGCGTCGGCGAGGATCCGCAGCCGCAGCTCGCCCAGCTGGGCCTCGGCGGCGGCCAGCTCGACCAGCGCCGTCGCCTTCTCGCCGGTCGTCATGAACGTCGGGTTCGCATCGGCGACGGCCTTGAGCGACGCACGGACGTCCGAGGCAGCGACGATGATCGGATGGGTCACGGGCGGCCTCCTTCGACGACAGGTCTTCACACCGCACACACCGTGCGGCAGGTCAACGGGTCGTCACCAGGACGCCAACTGGGCCGAAGCCCTCGTAGCACACTCCCATCCAGGAGTTCACTCCTAGATTACTCCAGCAGGGCATTATTCGCAAGCATGTTCGACAAGGCTGTGGATCAGAAGGCGACTTCTCCGTCGAGCGCGTAGAGGGTCTGCTCGCCCTCGACCATGTCCTCGAAGTGCGCCATGTGCTCGCGGCCGGCGTCGGCCCCGTAGGCCTCGTCGAAGAGGGGTTGCAGGTTCCAGTCGTCCAGTGGCGAGGATCCGTGGAAGGTCATGATCCAGGCGCGGCTGGCGCCCTCGGGTTGGTCCGCCGCGGGCCGCAGAAGGTGCCACTGGCCGACCTGGTGCGGCCGCACCCGGGCCTCCGCTGCCGCCACCACGTCTCGCATGAACCGCTCGAAGTCGTCGTCCCGGCCTGCTTTCACGAAGGTGGCCACCACATAACGGGGTAGGTCCATCGCCTTCTCCTGTCTGTCGGACCTCCAGCCTTACGGAGGGCGTCGGCCGCTGTCGTCGCTGTATCTGGGTAACCGCCGGGTGAGCGGACGACGTTCGCGCGCCGTTCCGCGTTGGCCCCCTCACCTAGGGTCACCGCATGAGAGCCGACGTGGTGGTCGTGGGCGCCGGGCTGGCCGGGCTGCGGTGTGCGCAGGCGCTGGCCGGTGCCGGACGCGACGTCGTGGTCCTCGAGGCCTCCGACGGTGTCGGCGGGCGGATCCGCACCGACCGCGTGGACGGGTTCCTCGTCGACCGCGGCTTCCAGCTGCTCAACCCCGCCTACCCGGCCGTACGCCGGTGGGTCGACGTCGACGCCCTCCACCTGCAGCCGTTCGGCGCGGGTGTGGCCGCGCGCACCGAGAGCGACCTGGGCGTGCTGGGCCATCCGCTCCGCAGCCCGGCCCTGGTCCCGGCCACGGTCCGCACCGCCCGGCGACCGAAGGAGGTCGCCGCACTCGCGCGCTGGGCGGCTCCGCTGCTCCGGCCCAGGCGCACCAGCGACCTGTCCGACGTGCTGGAGCGCCGCGCGGACGTGGACCGGCGTACGGCGCTGGACGGGGCCGGCGTGGACGGGTTGCTGCGACGCGTGGTCGACCGGTTCTTCGCCGGGGTCCTGCTCGAGGACGACGGCACGACCGCCGACCGCTTCGCCCTGCTGCTCACCTGGATGTTCGTCCGAGGGGTGCCGGCCCTGCCGCGGGACGGCATGCAGGCCCTGCCCGAGCAGCTCGCCGCGACGCTCGGCGACCGGGTGCGGCTGGGGCAGCCGGTGCGTCGCGTCACCGGCACCTCGGTCCAGACCGACGACGGCACCTGGGCCGCCGACCACGTCGTCGTCGCGACCGGCGCGTCGGAGGCGGCCGAGCTGACCGGTGTCCCGGTCCCGTCGATCAAGGGCGTCGTGACCGTCTGGTGGTCGGCCCCGACGGCTCCTGACACCGACCTGCTCCACGTCGACGCGCGGCAGTCGCCCGCGGGCCCGCTGGTCAACGCGGCGGTCGTCTCGCGCGCCGCACCGTCGTACGCCCCACCGGGCCGTCACCTCGTCCAGGGATCGGCACTGCTCGGGCAGGGCGAGGCACCCGACGCGGGCGAGATGCGCCGCCACGCCGGCGACCTGCTCGGGGTCGACCCGACGCGGTGGGAGGTCGTCGTCCGCCACGAGGTGCCGCACGCCCTCCCGGCGCAGCCGGCGCCCTTCAGCGCGACCCGTCCGGTGCGGCACGGCGACCTCGTCGTGTGCGGTGACCACCGCGACACCGGCTCGATCCAAGGTGCGCTCGTCAGCGGCCAGCGTGCGGCGGACGCACTGCTGCAGGGGGCCCGATGAGGCGGGTGGTCGTCGTCGGCGCCGGCCTGTCAGGGGTGGCCTGCGCGCGGGAGCTCCGAGCGGCCGGCGTCGACACCGTGGTCCTCGACCGGGGTCGGGTGCCTGGCGGGCGCATGGCGGCCCGCACCCTGTGGGACCGCCGGGTCGACCTGGGCGCGTCCTACCTCACCGTGAGCGATTCCGGGTTCGCCGCCGTCGTCGACGACTGGGCAGCCCGCGGCCTCGCCCGCGAGTGGACCGACACCTTCACCGCGCTGGGCGGCGGCCGCGCCGACAGCAAGGACGGCCCGATGCGGTGGGGAGCACCCCACGGCCTGCGGTCGCTCGTCGAGGACCTCGCCGCCGACCTCGGCGTCGAGCGGCGGGAGGTCGGAGCGCTGGACGAGCTCGAGGCGGACGCCGTCGTCCTCGCCATGCCCGACCCGCAGGCCCGCCGGCTCGTCGATGACCACCCCGTGGCGGGGGCCCTCGACCGCGCGTGGGAGCCCGTCATCGCCGTGGCCGCGCGGTGGGCCGACCGCACGTGGGACGGCGCGAGCCCGACCGGCCGCTTCGACGGGGCCTTCGTCAACGACGACCCCGACGTCGCCTGGATCGCCGACGACGGCCGGCGCCGCGGCGACGACGCCCCGGTCCTGGTCGCACACTCGACACCCCAGCGGGCCGCGCGCCACCTCGACGAGCCGGCCGGAGCAGCGCCCGCGGTGCTCGACGCCGTGCGACGGCTGCTCGACGTCGGGGAGCCCGAGGACGTCCACGTGCACCGGTGGACCTTCGCCCGCCCGACGGGTCGGCGCGAGGCTTCCTTCGCCCTCGTCGAGGGCGACCGCCTGGTCGGCGCCTGCGGCGACGGGTGGGGCGAGGCGCCGAAGGTCGAGACCGCCTGGCTCTCCGGCGTACGCCTCGGGCGCGCGCTGGCGGACCGGCTCAGGTGACCTCGAGCAGCCCGCGCTCCTCGATCAGGTCGAGCGCCAGGGTGCGGTAGCCCTCGTCCTCGAAGAGCACCGTGATCCGGTCCTCCTCGACGTCGGTGACGGTGCCGCGTCCGAACTCGGCGTGGCGCACGGTGGCCTGGACGGCGTACGGCACCTCGGGCGCCGCGGTCTCGTCGGGCGCGAGGCCGGCCACGCAGTTGTCGCAGATCCCGCACCGGTCGCGGACCTCGGCGCCGAAGTAGCCGAGCATGAACGCGCTGCGGCAGCGCTCGGTCTCGGCGTAGGCGCGCATCATCTCGACCCGCGACCCCTCGAGCTTGCGCTGTGCCTCGGCCCGCTCCACGACGGCGTCGACGATGGCGCCGAGGCCCGCGTCGGCGGGGAGGTCGCCGGCCTCGCGCGCCAGGCCCACGAGGTTGACCAGTCGACCGGCCTTGCGGCGTCCGAAGTCGAGGTGCTCGTCGAGCTCGCGGGGGTCGTCGCTGCCCGTGGCCTCCATGGCGCGGAGGACGGCACGTACGTCGGCTCGCTTCGGGATCGGGGTGGCGAAGAAGCGTCCCAGCGAGAGGTCCTCGGCGCGGTAGGCCAGCACTGCCGTCGCGACGGCGCGGTCGCGGCCGGCCCGACCGACCTCCTGCCAGTAGGTGTCCGGCGACCCGGGGACGTCGGCGTGCACCACGAACCGGATGTCGGGCTTGTCGACGCCCATCCCGAAGGCCGACGTCGCCGCGACGAGGGGGAGGGCGCCGGCCATGAAGGTCTCGTGCACCTCGTCGCGGCGCCGCTGCGGGAGGCCGGCGTGGTAGGCCGCGGCGTCGTGGCCCCGCTCGAGGAGCGCCTCGGCGACGGACTCCGCGCCCTTGCGTGTGCGGCAGTAGACGACGCCGCTGCCGCGGTCGTGGGACAGCTCGTCGACGATCGCCAGCACGCGCTCGCGCTGCTCGTCGGCGTCGGAGAAGCGCTCGACGGTCAGCGCGATGTTGTCGCGCTCGAACCCGGTGAGCACGACGAGTGCGTCGCGCAGGGCGAGCCGGTCGACGATGTCCTGCTGGGTCGGCAGCGCGGCGGTCGCGGTCATGGCGATGACCCGGGGCGAGCCGAGCTGCTGGACCAGCTCGCCGAGCCGCAGGTAGTCGGGGCGGAAGTCGTGTCCCCATGACGACACGCAGTGCGCCTCGTCGACCGCGACGAGGGTCGGCTCGAGGGCGGCGAGGTCCGCCAGCACGTCGGGGTTCGCCAGCTGCTCGGGGGAGAGCAGCAGGAAGCGCAGGTCGCCGTCGCGCGCGGCGGTGAGGATCCGCTCGCGCTCCTCGGGCGACTCGGCCGAGCTCAACCGCGCGGCGGTGAGACCCGCTTCCTCCAGCGACGCCACCTGGTCCTGCTGCAGCGCGAGCAGCGGTGAGACGACGACCGTGCAGCCGTCGAGCAGCAGGCCCGCGAGCTGGTAGGCCAGGGACTTGCCGGCCCCGGTGGGTGCGACGAGCAGCACGTCGCGTGCGTCGAGGAGCGCCTGCACGGCCTCCTCCTGGCCGGGCAGCAGCTCGCGGTGTCCGAACCAGTGCTCGGCAGCCTCGCGCACCCGCGCGGAATCCTTGGTCACCCGGCAGGAGTACCCCCCAGGGGTGACGCCCATGAGCGGGACGTCAGGAGGCCTGCGTCACCTCGGGCGGAAGCCCGAGCACATGACCCGCAGGTGCTCGATCGTCTCCGCGCCCCGGTAGTACGCCTGCTGCTCGGCGACGAACGAGCCGCCCGGCGTGCGGAGGTCGAAGCGGTAGCTGACGTGCGAGGTGTCGGCCACGTCGTCGCGCTCCGAGACGTCCACGACCCGCTCGATCTCGTCGTGCGGCTCGAACCACGAGCCGAGGACCGTCTGGACGACCTCGTCCGGGCCGGTGCCCTCCCAGGTCCGTCCGGGGGTCAGCCCGCGGAAGTCGACGTCGTCGGCGAGCAGGGCCCGCAGGGCGGACTCGTCCTTGGCGGCGATGGCGTGGGCCAGCCGTGCGCCCAGGGTCTCGGTGTCGCTCACCCGCCCAGTGTGCGGCAGCGGGTCAGCGCTCGGCCAGCACCGCGAGGTCACGCTCGGCGTAAAGCCGGTGCTCCCACTCCTCGGTCAGGACGACCCGCAGGCACTCGGCGACCGTCAGCGACTCGGCGTCGCGCAGGAACGCGGTGGCCGAGGAGACCGGCCGCTCGAGCCCGTCCCCGCCGAGGTCCGCGAGCACCTTCGCGACGGTGGCCCGACGCTCGGCCCGCACGCCGAGCACCTCGTCGAGCGAGGGGCGTACGTCGCGGTCCCACGGCACGCCGTCGACAGCGGGCGCCTCGTCCCAGGGCAGGTCGAGCGGGTGCCACGGGGCGGGGTTCGCAAGCACGACGCCACCGACCCAGCACGCATGTGCGAAGCCGAGGTGACGCAGCGTCTCGATGAAGGACCACTCGTCGTCCACCCGCTCGTGCAGGAGTGCAGGCGGGAGAGCCCGGGCCCGGTCGACGGTCCCGGCCCACAGCCGGTCGAGCGTGTCGAAGGCCCGGCGGAAGCCGTCGGCGTCGGTGGGCCGCATCAGCGCGCGCTCGGGCATCCGGCGGTCTAGCTCGGCCTCGACGAGGGGCACGACGTCGACCCCGTTGACCACCACCCGGCCCAGCTCGCCGTAGATCTCCAGGTCCGGCGCCTCGACGCCGGTCATCCGCACCCCGTCGAGGTACGCCGCCCGCACACGCACCCGGCTGAGGTCGACGTCGCGGAGCTCGGCACCGGAGAGGTCGACCCGCCGGAACGTCGATCCGCTGAGGTCCTGCTCGGTGAAGTCGCTCATGCACGGGAGGCTAGGAGGCGTTGCGGACGATCCGCGACCGGTTCGATGATGGCGCCATGACCGATGCGCCCCGCACGCCCGGCACCGTCGCGGTGCCCGGCGCCGTCCTGTCCTTCGACGTCGTCGGCGACCTCGCCGACGCCACGCCCGAGTCCCCGCCGCTGGTGCTGGCGGGATCGCCGATGGACAGCACCGGCTTCGGCAGCCTCGCGTCCCGGCTCGACGGCCGCGTGCTCGTGCTGACCGACCCGCGCAACGTGGGCCGGAGCACGCGTGAGGACGACACCGCGGCCGTCACGCCCGAGCAGCACGCCGAGGACCTGCACGCGCTCGTCGAGGCGCTCGGCGTCGGCCCGGTGGACCTGTTCGCCACGTCCGGTGCCGCGGTCAACGCCCTCTTCCTCGTCGCCGCGCACCCCGACGACGTACGACTCCTGGTGGCGCACGAGCCGCCGATGGCCCCGCTCCTGCCCGACGGCGACGCCATCGTCAGGGCGTGCGACGAGCTGGTGGCGGCCTACGACGCCGACGGCATCGGCCCCGGGATGGCCCGCTTCATCAGCCTGGTGATGCACCGCGGTGAGTGGACGGGCGACGAACCCGTCCCGGACCCGGCGGTGTTCGGCCTCCCGACCGAGGACGACGGCTCGCGCAACGACGGCCTCATGGCCAACATGCGGGGCGGAGGGTGCTCCCGCGTCCCCGACCTCGACGCCGTCCGCGCCGCTCCCACCCGCGTCGTGCTCGGCGTGGGGGAGGAGTCGGGCGGCCCCGAGGACGGCGAGATCGCCGGACGGGCCGGCCACGCCGTCGCGCGCGAGCTGGGCATCGACCCGGTCGTCTTCCCCGGCGGCCACAACGGGTTCCTGGGCGGCGAGTACGGCCAGACGGGCAAGCCGGACGAGTTCGCCGCCCGGCTGCGCGAGGTGCTGGCGACCCGATGAGCCGCCGGGTGGGCTACCAGGTCAGCTCGATCTCGATCTCGTTGTCGTCGCCGAGCTCGACCTCCACCTTGAGGTTCACCTCGTCGGGGACGGCCACCGTGACCCGGCCGCCTCCTCGGGAGAACTCCACGGAGTTGTGCTTGGCGAGCGAGTCGGCCAGCGCACGCAGCCGGGCGGCGGCCTCCTCGCGGGTCATTGTCTGCGTGTCGTCCGTCTCGAAGAGGTCCATGACCCGAACCTAACGACTGTGGCCGGTGATCTACAGCCCCAGCATGCGCCCGATGATCTCCTTCTGGATCTCGGTCGTGCCGCCGTAGATCGTCTGGATCCGCGAGTCGGTGTAGGCCTTGGAGATCGGGTACTCGTCCATGTAGCCGTAGCCGCCGTGGAGCTGGACGCCGGCGTCGACGACCCGCTTCTGCAGCTCGGTGGTCCACCACTTCGCCATCGAGGCGAGCGCGGTGTCGAACTCCCCGGCGTTGAGCCGCAGCACGCAGTCGTTGATGAAGACCCGCGCGATGTGCGCCTCGGTGGCCATCTCGGCGAGCACGAAGCGGTTGTGCTGGAACTTCCCGATCGGCTTGCCGAAGGCCTCGCGCTCCTTGGCGTACGCCAGGCAGAGGTCGAGGACGTGCTCGATCGCGGCGACGGCGATGCAGCCGATGGAGATGCGCTCCTGCGGCAGGTTCTCCATCAGCGAGACGAAGCCCGACCCCTCGGCGCCCAGCAGGTTCGCCTTCGGCACGCGTACGTCGGTGAAGGACAGCTCGGCGGTGTCCTGGGCGTGCAGCCCCATCTTCGCGAGGTTGCGGCCCCGCTCGAACCCCTCCATGCCGCGCTCGACGACGAGCAGCGAGATGCCCTGGTGGCCGGCGTCGGGGTCGGTGCGGCAGACCACGATCACGAGGTCGGACAGGATCCCGTTGGAGATGAAGGTCTTGGACCCGTTGAGGACGTAGTGGTCGCCGGCGTCGACGGCGCTCGTCCGGATGCCTTGCAGGTCCGACCCGGCCCCGGGCTCGGTCATCGCGATGGCGGTGACCAGGTCGCCCGAGACGCAGCCGGGCAGCCAGCGCTGCTTCTGCTCCTCGGTCCCGAGCGAGGAGATGTAGGGGACGATGATGTCGGTGTGCACGGCGAAGCCCGGGCCCGACGCCCCGGCCCGCGCCGACTCCTCGGCGAGCACCATGTTGTAGCGGAAGTCCTTGATGCCCGGCCCGCCGTAGGCCTCGTCGACGTCGAAACACAGCAGCCCCCGCTCGCCCGCCTTGCGCCAGACCTCGCGGTCGACGACCCCCGCCTCCTCCCAGGCGGCGTGGTGCGGCGCGACCTCCTTGTCGAAGAAGGCGCGGGCGACGGCGCGGAAGTCCTCGTGCTCCTGCTCGAGGATGCTGGGGCGGTCAGGCATGGGATCCCTCTCGGTGGGCGGGCGTGTTGAGCTGGTCGAGCATGGACAGCGGACCGAGATCCTCGAGCCGGTGGCCGTGCGGGTATGTCGTCGGTCGGTGGACGTACGCCGTGCGGCGCGGGGGAGCCAGCCGCAGCAGCCGGCCGCGCAGCCTGAGCCCACTGCGTACGGCCCGGACGAACCACGACGGCTGCCGCGGCAGGCCGAGCGCCTCGCGCAGCGGCTCGTCCATCACCGCGATCGTGACGCGCCGCACGAGTGGTCGCAGTGGGGCGGGAGCGAGGTCGCGCGCGATCCGGATGGACGCCTCGGCGAGCCGGGTGGCCGCGGGGGTGTGGGCGAAGTGTCGGCGCTCGTAGTCGACGAGCAGCGCCAGGTAGCCGTCGTACGTCGTGGGCAGGCCCTTGATGCCCATCAGCTCACCGAAGCGCGTGCTCACCCTCGTGATGGCGGCCAGCTCGACGGGGTCGAGCCGGCGCCAGCCGTAGGCCTCGATCCAGCGGACCGGGCCCACGACGGTGGTGGCGAGGACGTAGGCGAGCTCGTGGTCGGGGATGTCGTAGTGGCCGTGGATGCGGTTGAGCCGGCGCAGGGCGGCGTGCGAGCGCGGCGAGTCGATGCCGTCGAGGGTGGCCTCGTCGCCGATGAGGATGGTGTCGTCGTAGCGCTTGGTGCCGTGGTCCTCGAACTCGCGCGTGCGGTCGAGGAGGGCGGCGATCGACGGGACGCCGTAGTCGCGCATGAAGGCGGTGCCGGTGCCCTGGGAGTAGTCCCACGGGAACTCGAAGCGCGCGGTCAGGCGCAGGATCTCGTCGTGGTCGACCTCCGGGTCCAGGGACCGGATCCGGCGGAGGTTGGCGTAGCGGCCGGGCGCGTGGAGGCGGCTCAGGACACCCATTCCTTCACCTGGGCCACGGTTGCAGCGGGGTCGTCGGTGACGGGGGTGATGTTGAGGTCGGTGACGCCGGCCTCGCGGAAGGCGGCGATGCGCTCCTGCACGTACGACGCCGGGCCGACGAGGTTGGCGGCCTCGAGCCACTCGGTGGGGACGAGCGCCTCGGCCTGCCGCTTCTTGCCGGAGAGGTAGAGGTCCTGGATCTCCTCGGCCACCTTCTCGTAGCCGTAGGCGCGGGCGACGTCGTTGTAGAAGTTCCTGCCCTTGGCGCCCATGCCGCCGACGTAGAGGGCGAAGACCGGGCGCGCGAAGTCGAGCAGCGCCTTGGTCTCCGGGCCCTCCCCGATCGCGACCATGCCGCCAGCCATCACCTGCAGCGGCCCGAGGCCGTCGAGGCGCTTGGCGGCACCCGCCGCGAGCGCGTCGCCCCAGACGACGTGCGCCTTCTCGGGGTGGAAGAGGTGCGGGATCCAGCCGTCGGCGATCTCGGCGGTCTGCTCGACGTTCTTCGGTCCCAGCGCGGCGATCCAGATCGGGATGGTGTCGCGCTCGGGCTTCGTCAGCAGCTTGATCGGCTTGCCGAGCCCCGTGACCGCGCCGTGCTCCTTGTCGAGCGGCAGGTGGAACTCGCCGTCGGCGGTCAGCGGCTCGCGCTTGAGGCCGCGCCGGATGAGCTCGACGACCTCGGCGGTGCGCGCCATCGGCCTGCGGTAGGGCACGCCGTGGAAGCCCTCGATGACCTGCGGTCCGCTGACGCCGAGGCCGAGGATCGCGCGTCCCTGGCTGACGTTGTCGAGCCCGGCCGCGGTCTGCAGCAGGGCGCCGGGGGTGCGGGAGTAGATGTTGAGGATGCCCGAGCCGATCCGGACCGTCTCGGTCTTGGCCGCGAGGTAGCCCATCAGCGTGGGCGCGTCGAAGCCGTAGGCCTCGGCGACCCAGACGCTGTCGAGCCCCGCCCGCTCCAGCGCGACCACGTCGTCGGCCGCCTTGCGCGGGTTGCCGTCGTACATCAGCAGGGTGGCGAGGCGCATGCGGCAATCGTGACAGTGTCACTGTCACGGTGCAAGGGCGGTCGGGCGTCGGGTCAGTCCTGCGGGCAGACGGACCGGTAGGGCTGGGCGGGCAGGACCTGCTCCCACTCCTCCTCGGTCAGGTCACGGCCGGCCATCTGGCAGGCGAAGTCGATGGCCCGTTCGAGGTCGGTGTACCACAGGTGGACGCTGCCGTCGTACGACGCGACGGCCACGTCGTGGGTGCCGTCGACGAAACCCACTCCCACGGGAACCGGGTCATCCTGGTGGGGCGGGCGGACGGTGCCCAGGTGCTCGAGCGTTCGTGCGTCCCACAGGGTGGCGCTGCCGTCGAAGGAGCCGGCCACGAGCAGCTCGCCGTCCTCGGAGTAGTCGAGCCACGCCACTCCCGCCTCGTTCGCCGTGGTGGCGCGCTGCTGCGCCCCGGTGGCCAGGTCGATGGTGACGATGTCGGTCGACTGTCCGGCGACGGCCACGGTCGTCCCGTCGGGGGAGGCGACCGACGTGTGGGCACGCAGGTCGAGGTCGCCCTCGGAGACCACCCGACGCGTGCCGACGTCGATCACCCGCCACCGCTCGGAGAGCCCGTCGGAGAGGTCGTCGTAGACCAGGACGGTGCTCCCGTCACCGATCGGGGTCGCGCAGCAGTCCGACGACACGTCGAGTCGAGCCCCCACCGGCTCCAGCGTCTCGGGGTCGAGGAAGTGCACGCGTCCTCGACCGTCGCCGACCAGGAGGAGGCGGCCCTGGTCCACGAAGGCGAGGGAGAAGAGGTCGGCGTCGACCACCCGCCGCTGACGCACGACAGCACCGGTGCCGGCGTTGAGGACGGTCACGGTGCCGGGCCGGGGGCACTCGATGTCGCACCAATGTCCCAGGTAGAGCTCCTCGCCGTCACGCCAGGCACGGTTCGGCCACCCGTCCGCGGATGCCGGTACCCGGGTGGGGGGCGTCACGCCGCCGGTGCGGGTGTCGACGAAACGGACCCACCCGCGATCCTGGTCGTCGACCCAGGTGAGGGCCACCCTGCGACCGTCGGGGGAGACGGCTGCATCCGTCAGCTCAGGCGTGCCCGCGACCCGGCCCGTCGACGTCAGGTAGGTCTGCGTCCCCTCCAGGTCCCAGGCGCGGAGCATGGTCTCTGCGCCGCCGCCGTAGACCAGGTCGCCGTCGGGGCTGAACCCGACACCCCACGGAGCGTGGGTGCTCCATCCTGCGACGCGACGGCCGGTCGCGGCCTCCCACAGGATGAGCTCGCCGTCATGCGAGACGGTCCCGACGACCTCACCGTCCGGCGCGAACCGTGCGTCGCGGATCTGGGCGTCGTGACCCCGCAGCCGGGTGAGCGTCCTTCCCGTCCTCGCATCGACGACCAGGCCGTCCCCGAGGACGTCGTGGTCCGCCAGGACGAGCAGGGCGCCGGAGGGACTCACGTCGAGGGTGAGGTAGGAGCTGACCCCGGTCCGGCGCCAGATCCGGCGACCGGTCGCCACGTCGTAGGCGGTGAGTGGCCAGCTCGTGTACAGGGTCCGACCGTCCGGGCTCAGTGCCAGGCCCTGATGGGCGCGTCCGGTGGGCACCCGCTCGGGGGGCGCGGAGGGGGACCGCATGTCCCAGACCAGGGCGTCGCCCGACGGCAGTGTCTCCCCGTCGAACGGTGAAGTGTTCATGGTGGCCGCCAGGTAGCGACCGTCGCCGCTGAACTGGACGTCGTACGCCCACAACTTCCTGTCCCCGGGGTGGTTGAGCGTCGTCGTCTGCTCCATGGTGAGGGGATCCAGCACGCGCACCGGCTCGGTGGACCCCACGGAGAGCGCGATCGCGAGCCGGTTGCTGTCGGGGCTGAACGAGCCGACGATGAAGGCCTGCTCGTCGTCCGGAGGGTCTCCGGCGTCGTAGCTGTCCTCCCACCTCAGCGTGGACGCGTCGTAGAGGTGCATCGCGTTCCGGTCGTCGGACGAGGCGATCCAGCGGCCGTCAGGACTGACGGTGAACCCTTCCAGGTAGTCGTTCACGGGCGGTGCCGACCGGACCAGCGAAGGGTGGCGTCCCATCGCGTCGAGCAGGTTGACGCGAGTGCCGGGCGACTCGTCCAGCCGGGCACCCGCGACCGCGAGCAGCAGCGAGAGGCTGATGTCGTCGGCGAGCTGGGCCCGAGCGCCGACCCGCAGCGCGTCCGACGCGACGGCGGCGTGCTCGGCTCGCGCGGCGTTCTCGTTGGCGCGGTCGGACTGCACCGCGGCGAACCCACCGGCGAGCAGCGCGAGGACGAGGAGCACGACCGCCCCGCCCAGCACGACGCGCAGCCGGCGGATCATCCGCGCCTGCGTGCGTGCCCGCTCGGCCGCGCTGTGCTCCTCGAGCTCGGCCTGCACGCGGGAGGCATCGAGGAAGTCGCGCTCGACGGCTGTCAGCGTCGCCCCGGTGCCGGCCGCCCAGTCGAGGGCGCGGGTGAGTCGGACGCCGCGGTAGAGCTCGCTGTCCGGTCGGCCGAGGGTGTCCCAGGCGTCGGCGGTGGAGCTGAGGTGGTGCAGGATCCGGCGGCCGTCGACGTCGTCCTCGAGCCAGCCCTGCAGCCGCGGCCACGCGCGGGCGAGGGACTCGTGGGTGATCTCCAGGACGCCGTCGTCGCTGGTCACGAGCCGGGCCGCGACCAGCATCTCGATCAGCCGGTCCTGCTGGATGTCGTTCCCGACGAGCCGTCGCGGCACCCGGGTCCGCACCGGCTCGCCCTCGGCGCCGGGGGAGAGCAGTCGTAGCACCAGGTCGCGCAGGGCACTGCGCTGACCCGGCTCCACCTGCGCGTAGAGCTGCTCGGCCGACTGCGCGACCGCGCCGTGGATGCCGCCGCTGGCGCGGTAGCCGTCCACCGTGAGCGTGTTGCCCTCGCGCCGCTTCCACGTCTCGAGCAGCGCGTGGGACAACAGGGGCAAGGCGCCGGGGTCGTCGCGGACCTCGCTCACCAGCAGGTCGACCAGGCCCGGCTCGAGGAGGAGACCGGCCTGCCTGGCGGGGCCGGTCACCGCCAGCCTCAAGCCGGCCTCGTCCAGGCCCCCAACGAGGTAGAGGCCGCGCTCGACGACGCGGCTGAAGGCGGGGTACGCCGTCAGGTCGGCGAGCCGGTCGGCTCGCAGCGCCACCACGACCGGGCGGTCCGCCGCCTCGTTCACCAGCCGGTCGATGAAGGCGCGCGACTCGTCCGGGTCCTCGCAGAGGGTGAAGAGCTCCTCGGCCTGGTCCACGAGCACGGCGTCGCCCGCCCCGAGGTGGGCCAGCGCCGGGATGGCGTGGGTCGGGTAGCGGCCGGGAGTGATCGTGACGCACCGGATGCCGCGCTGCTGCAGCCGCGCGCCGATGCCGGCCCGCATGAGCGAGGACTTGCCCGAGCCCGACGGGCCGACCAGCGCGAGCAGGCGGCCCTCGGCGAGGATCGCAAGCCCGGCCTCGATCTCCGTCTCGCGGCCGAAGAAGCGGTCGGCCTCGGCGACGTCGTACGCCTGCAGGCCTTGCCACGGGCAGGTCACGGACGCGAGAGCGACCGGGTCGTCCTGCTGCAGGGAGGGGTCCTGACGGAGGATGGACGCCTCGAGGGCCACCACCTCCGGCGCCGGGTCGATGCCGAGCTCGCGGGCGAGCACCGCGCGGAGCTGCCGGATGGTGCGCAGCGCCTCGCCCTGCGCGCCGGCGCGGTACTGGGCGAGCGCGAGTAGCTCCCACCGCCGTTCGCGCAGCGGGGCGGACCGCACCATCTCGTGCGCGCGGGCCAGCACGTCGTGCGCGCGCCCGCAGCGCAGCTGGGCGTCGAGCAGCAGCTCCTCCGCGTCGAGCCGGAGGTCGTCGAGGCGGCCGGCCTCGCGGCGTGCCGGACCCCAGTCGCGGAGGTCGGCAAAGGCAGGCCCCGTCCAGAGCTCCAGCGCGTTCTCGAGCAGGAAGACCACCCGGTCCGCCTCGCCGACGGCGAGGAGCTCGCGGGCCCGCGTCACCTGCGCCTCGAACCGCGCGGCGTCGATGTCGTCGGCGGGCACGACGAGCCGGTAGCCCTGGTGGGTGGTCTCGATGGCGCCCGTGCCCAACGTCCGGCGCAGCCGGACGACGCAGGACTGGAGGTTCTTGCGCGCCGAGGGGGGCGGTCGGTCGCCCCACACGGCATCGATCAGCTCGTCGGACGTGACCGACCGTCCCTGCCGGACGGTCAGGGCGAGGAGCACGGAGCGGTCACGAGGGCCCAGACGTCCCGAGCCGTCCACGGCCAGGGGACCGAGGACCTGGATGTCCACCCGTCCACGGTGCGCCCGCACGGATGCCCGGGTCAACGCGGGAGATACCGGAGCGATACCGGGACTGGACCAGCTGCGTACCGCCCAGCGACAGCGTCGGGGGGTCGGACCGCCCGGGTCCGGCACCCGTCGAAGGAGCATCGTCATGAACAGCTACTCGCTCGCTGCCGACTCGCACCGCTGGTGGTGGCTCCCGGCCCTCACAGGGATGATCGGCACCGCGGCCGTCGCCGCCATCCTGGTCGTCCCCGCCACCGGGGAGGTGGCGCCGCTCGCGCCCTCGCCTGCCGGAATCGGCGGAGCCGTCCCCACCGGTTCCGTCACGGAGGTCGAACGCCCCTGCTACCTGGCCCGGCCCGAGTGGAACACCCCCCGCGGATGGGAGCACCCGGTCTGCACCACCGTGCTGCGGGGGCAGGGCGGCGACCTCGGGTTATACCACGCACGCCCGGCCCCCGACGCCCTCCCGTGACCGGTCGCGCACGCCCTGCGGTCTGCCTCGGCGCACTCGTGCTCGCGACCGCGCTCGCGGTTGGGCTGGCGGGGTGCGACAAGGTCGGCCCGCCGGTGCGGGACGTCGGCTTCGAGCACAGCGTGCAGCCCCAGAAGGCGGCGGCTACTGCGGGCAGGTCTCGCGCAACTCCAGGTCGCCGAAGTGCTCCGCCCACTCCTCCCGGGTGAGGTCGCGTCCCACCGCCCGACACGCGAAGTCCACCGCGCTGCTGCTCGACAGGTCCCAGTCGTAGGCCGCCCCCTTCTCCCAGTCGAGGATCCGCACCGAGCGGCCGTCCGGGTGGAACGCGCCGGACAGCTTCGACGACCCGGGCACCACGAGGGCCGCGGTGGGGGTCGCCGTGGCGGCGTCCCACACGGCGACGAGCCCGGTCGGGCTCGACGACACGAGCCGCCGGCCGTCGGGCGAGAACGTGACCTGCGAGCGGGGAATGCCGTCCCAACGTCCCGGGGGTGCGACGAGCCGCCCGGTCGCCAGGTCGATGACCTCGACCGAGCCCCGGGCTCCGGAGAGGAGCCGTCGCCGTGCTCCCCGCCGCCCACCGCGGCGAGGCGGCCGTCCGGCGACACGTCGAGCCAGTGGTGGTAGCGCATCTCCAGCTCGCCACGCCGCACGACGGTGCCGTCGACCAGGTCGACGAGCGCCCATCCGCGGTTCGGCGTGACGAAGCGGCCGTCCGGGTCCGTGCCGCCGAGCAGCACCACGGCGGTCCGGAGGTCCGGGCGGGCCACGACCCACGTCACGGGCTCGTCGAGGGTCACGTGTGTGCCCACGGGCCGCAGGGTCTCGGCGTCGAGCAGGGTGGCCGTCCCCTCCAGCTCGGTGACGGCGATCCGGCTGCCGTCGGGGGTGTAGTCGAGCTCGGTGATCCGTCGTCCGGGGGCGACGTCGCGTCGGACTGTTGGCGTGCCGTCCGTGTCCCAGACGGTGACGCGACCGTCGGTGGTCGTCGCGAAGTGCCGCCCGTCGGGGTGGAAGGCCCCGTAGGTGTGCCGATAGCCCGGGCGTTCGTCGATCCTCGTCACGCGGCCGTCGCGGTGGTCGGTCACGAACCACGCGTTGTTCCACAGCGTCACCGACCGCTGACCCCCGGGCGCCACCACGCCGAAGCCGCCCGCCCGGCCGGACGAGGTCGAGACGGTGCTGACGTAGCGCCGCTCTCCAGTGAGGTCCCACCTGCGCAGGGCGGTGCCACCGCGCCCGGCCGCGTGCAAGAAGCTGCCGTCCGCGGAGTGGTCGATGGCGTTGGCGTTGCCGCGGTCCAGCGTGAACGTGGTCGGCGGCTCGCCCGGCCGGTCGAACCGCCACTGCTGCACCTCGCGCTGCTGCTCGGTGACCACGACGAAGCTGCGCTCGTCCGGCGAGACGCGCAACGACATGAGGTGGCCCTCGGACGCGAACTCGGAGCGGACCGCGCCCGTGGTTCCGTCGAAGATCCGAGGAGTGTTGCCGTCGATGCCGATGACGGCATCACCGCCGCGGATCGCGTCCATGGACCAGACCCAGTGGCGACCGTCCGGGTCCAGCACTCGGGAGAGGCCCGAGCCCAGGGAGTGCCTGGTGAGGGGGTAGGAGGTGAAGAGCACCGAGCCCCGATCGTCGAGCGCGACCTGGGGTTGGATCTCGGCTGCGCCGAGCCGGAAGCGCCGTGGCGGCGCCTGCCGCGTCAGGTCCCACACCAGGGCTGAGCCCACGACCTCCGCCGGGTCCGCTGCCGACGGGCCCTGCATGCCGGCCGCCAAGCGGCTCCCGTCATCGCTGAACGACAGATCAGTGGTCCTCCAGCCGCGCGGCGGGAGACCCGTCAGCACCCGCGCCGGGACCAGGCTCGGCACCTCGAGCAGGTCGAGCGGTCGGGGTGCGGTGTCCGGTCTCGCGACCGCCAACCACCGTCCGTCGGGGCTGAAGGCGACCGGCTCGCCGTAGTCCTGGCCGAACGACACGAAGGGCCGTCCGAGCCGACGCTCGCCGAGGAGCTCTCCGGTCGCGGCGTCGTGGAGGCGCAGGCGGTGCGACTCGTCGAGGATGGCGACGTGCCTCCCGTCGGCGCTCGCGTCGAGCGCGAGCGGCAGGTCGCCCTCCAAGGGAGTCGACGAGTAGAGCTCGGGACGCTTGGTGATCGCCGCCAGCAGGCTGGTGTCGGTGCCCGTGCCCGGGTCGAGCCGGACGCCAGCGACCGCGAGCAGTAGCGAGGTGTCGATGTCTCCGGTGACCAGCGCGCTGGCGCCCGCGCGCCGGGCGAGGGCGCGGACCTCGGAGGCGGTTGCGGCGGCCGCGTTGTCGTCCGCGCGCTCGCGCTGCGAGAGAGCCACACCGCCGCCAGCCACCGCGAGGAGCAGCAGCACGACGGCTCCGGCCAGCACCACGCGCAGGCGTCGGATCAGGCGCGCCTGCTCCCGGGCGCGCGCGGCGGCGCTCTGCTCCTCGATCTCAGCTCGGGCCCGGGAAGCCGCAAGGAAGTCGCGCTCGACGTCGGTGAGGCTGGCCCCGGTCCCTGTCCACCACTCCACGGCCCGGGTCAGCCGTACGCCGCGGTAGAGCTCGCTGTCGGGCCGACCGAGGCCCTCCCACGCGTCCGCGGTCGAGCTCAGGTGGTGCAGGATCCGGCGGCCGTCGATGTCGTCCTCCAGCCAGCCGCGCAGCCGCGGCCAGGCGCGGGCCAGGGACTCGTGGGTGATCTCCAGGACCCCGTCGTCACTGGTCACGAGGCGGGCCGCGACGAGCATCTCGACCAGTCGGTCGTGCTCGGCGTCGGTGCCGATGAGCCGTCGGGGCACCCGGGTCCGCACCGGCTCGCCCTCGGTGCCCGGCGCGAGCAGGCGCAGGACGAGGTCGCGCAGCGCTCCTCGCTGGTCAGGCTGCACGTCGGCGTAGAGACGCTCGGCCGACTGCGCCACGGCCCCGTGGATCCCGCCGCTCGCGCGGTATCCCTCGACCGTGAGGGTGTTGCCCTCCCGCCGCTTCCACGTCTCGAGCAGCGCGTGGGAGAGGAGGGGGAGGGCGCCCGGGTCGTCCCGCACCTCGGACACGAGCAGGTCGACCAGGCCCGGCTCCAGGAGGAGTCCCGCCTGTCGCGCGGGCCCCTCCACGGCCGACCGGAGACCCTCCTCGTCCAGGCCACCGACGAGGTACATCCCGCGTTCGACGACGCGGCTGAAGGCGGCGTACGTGCTCAGGTCGGCCAGCCGGTCCGCGCGCAGCGCGACGGCGACGGGCCGCTGGGCACCCTCCTCCACCAGGGCGTCGAGGAAGGCACGGGTCTCGTCGGGGTCCTCGCACAGCGTGAAGAGCTCCTCCGCCTGGTCGACGAGCAGGGCGTCGCCCGGGCCGGCCGTCGCGAGCGCCGACAGCGCCTGCGAGGGGTGTCGCCCCGGGGTGAGCGGCACCAGCGCGGTGCCGCGCTGTCGGAGCCGGGCGCCGATGCCCGCGTGCATGAGCGACGACTTGCCGGAGCCGGAGGGTCCCACGAGCGCGAGGAGTCCGTGCCGGTCGAGGATCCCCAAGCAGGCCTCGATCTCGCCCTCACGGCCGAAGAACCTGTCGGCCTCGGTGACGTCGTAGGCCTGCAGGCCCTGCCACGGGCAGGTGGGCAGGGCGACGACCGCCTCGTCCTGCTGCAGCTCCGGGTCCTGCCGCAGGATCGACTCCTCGAGGGCCACGACCTCGGGAGCCGGGTCGATGCCGAGCTCGCGGGCCAGGACCGTGCGGAGCTGCCGGATCGTGCGAAGCGCCTCGCCCTGGGCGCCGGTGCGGTACTGGGCAAGGGCGAGCAGCTCCCAGCGGCGCTCGCGGAGGGGGGCGGCACGCACCATCTCGTGGGCGCGCGGGAGGGCCTCGCGGGCGTGTCCACCGCGCAGCTGCGCGTCCAGCAGGAGCTCCTCGGCGTCGCGGCGGAGCTCCTCGAGGCGTCCGGCCTCCCGCCGCGCGGGAGCCCACTCGACCAGCTCGGGAAAGGCAGGGCCGCGCCAGAGGTGGAGCGCTTTCTGCAGCACGAACGCGGCGCGGTCGACCTCCCCCAGCGCGAGGAGCTCGCGGGCCTTCGTTACCTCGGACTCGAACCGCTGGGCGTCGAGGTCGCCCACCGGACCGGTGAGCCGGTAGCCGTCGTCCGTCGTCTCGATGGCTTCGGGGCCGAGCGCCTTGCGCAGGCGGACGATGCACGACTGGAGGTTCTTGTGCGCCGACGCGGGAGGGGAGTCGCCCCACAGCGCGTCCGTCAGCTCGTCGGTCGTGACGGGGTGGCCCCGGCGCACGGCCAGGGCCTGCAGCACGACACGGTCGCAGGGCCGAGACGTCCCGAGCCGTCCACGGCCAGCGGACCGAGGACCTGGATGCCCATCCCACCACGGTGCGCCCGCGCGCTGGCAGCGTCAACGGGGCGGATACCGGACGGATACCGCCGATGGGCCCGACGCATACCGGCCCGCTGGACCGTCGGGTGGTCGGACACCCGGTCCGACCCAGATCGTTCGAGAGGACACGACCATGAACATCACCACGACCGTCCGCACCTGCCTGGTGGCGAGCGCCATCGCTGTCGCCGGCTTCGCCACCACCGCCTGCGGGGAGGAGGTCCAGCCCCCCTCGCAGGACATCGGCGTGCAGCTGCCCGAGCCCGAGGTCAAGCACTACGAGCCGGCCTGCAACACCCGTGCAGCGCTCGAGCCGTGCCCGAGCGACACACCCACCGGCACCGACTGGAGCAAGCGCAAGCGGTTCGACGACGAGTTCGCGCCCGGCCGGTGAGGCCGCCGCTCACCCCTCGACGTACGTCGACCCGGCGAGGACCGCGGCCACCGCCTCGGTGCGGGGTGCGGCGCGGAGCAGGGTGGCGGTCACGAAGTCGGTGGCGTAGGACTCGAAGGCGCGCGCGTGCCGGAGCATCGCGTGCCGTCCGCCGGGGATGGCGACGTAGCCGACCGGGGTGGTCGCCTCCAGCCGGCGGGCGAGATCCGAGGAACGGGTGGGCAGCGCGATCCGGTCCTCGCCGCCGTGCACGACCAGGACCTGCGTGTCGCGCAGCCCGACCCGGTCGGTCGGCAGCACCCAGGGGTTCAGGGCCACGACGCTGCGCACCTGCGGGTCGTGGCCGGCGAGCAGCGCGGCGCGCCCGCCCAGCGAGTGGCCGACGAGGGCGACCGGCAGGTCGCCGTGCTCCTCGGTGACGCGGTCGAGCGCCCACGCGACGTCCATGACCGGCGTGGTGCGGGAGTCCCAGCCCCGGTGCGTGTTGAGGAGGCGGTGGACCGCCAGCCGAGACCTGCCCGCGAGGGCGATCCGCTGGGCGAGCGGCACCATGCGCAGCACCGAGAGCTGCGCGGGACTGACCATCGCCCGGTCGCCGCGACTGGCCCCGCCGTGCAGGACCAGGACGATGCCGCGCGGGGCACGCCCCCTGCGGACGGGGACCAGTCGGGCACCGGTCATCAGGACAGGCCGGGCACCAGGGCGGCGACGTCGTCCAGCACGCCGTCGACCACGCCGCCGACCACGTTGGACGGGCGCTGCTGCTCACCGAGGCGCGCGTCCAGCACGATCATGGCGGCGGTCAGCGCGGGGACCGCCCACTGCAGCAGCTTGAGCTTCCGCTGGGCTTTGGCGACGTCGCGCGGTGTACGGGTCGACGGCTCGGTGCCGGACTCGGCCGGCACCTGCGTGTCGGCCGACACGCGTCGCCCGAGCATCCGGCTGTACGCCGTCACTCCGAGGGCGGCGCCGGTGAGGGCGGTCTTGGCCAGGGCCGTGCTCGCCACGGCGCGCTGGCCGACCACGCGCCCCTTGTTCCCGAGCAGGAGGCCGGTGCTGCCGACCAGGTGCGCACCGATGGCGGCCGCGTTGACAGGCGTCCACCGGTCCCAGCCGGTGTTGGCCACCGAGCCGACGCCGGTGGGGGAGTCGGCCGAACCTGCGGCGGGGTTGAGCGCGACGGCGTTGGCCAGCGTGCCACCGAACCAGGCGGCGAGGCCGACGTCGTTGAGCGTGCGGGACAGGGTGTTGCTCGACATGCAGGTCTCCAGACCTCGGGTACGGGGGGCCCGTCCCGTACCCGGAGGCGCGAGTCGCATTCGGGGATGGTGCGCCTGCCCGGGGTCAGCGGCCCAGGTCAGGCACCACCTCGGCGCCGGGCAGCTGGGCGAGCGCGCGCCCGGGAACCAGCAGCTTGGAGCGTCGTACGCCGCTGCCGAGCACGACGACGGGCTCGTCCAGCAGTGCGTCGTGGACCAGGACCCGCCACCCCTCGGGGAGCCCGAGCGGGGTGATCCCGCCGTACTCCATGCCCGTCTCGGCGACCGCGCGCTCCATCGACAGGAAGGAGGCCTTGCGCACGTCGAGCATCTTGCGCACGAGCGTGTTGACGTCGGCGCGGGTGTCGGCGCGGACCACGCACGCGGCGACCCGCTCGTCGCCGGCCCGCGCGCCCGCCACGACGACGCAGTTGCCGCTCGCCACCATCGGGATGTCGTACGCCTCGCTCATCGCCGCCGTGTCGGCGAGGTCCGGGTCGATCTCGACCACCGCCACCTCGCTCGCCCCGGACCACCCCGCGAGGGCGGCGGCTACCGGAGGAGCGACCAGGTCCGGGTGCTCGACGGCGGGCAGGGACGTCAGGGACGGGAAGCTCGGCAGCGTCACGCGGTCATCATGCGGCATTCACCCTGAGGTCATCGCGGCACCACCGTGCGGTCCCCGGGGCCGGGCAGCGTGGTGCCATGACGGTGACCCGCGAGGCGCCCCAGGTCAGGGAGGTCTCGACCTCGTCGTTGGTCCCCACCCCCACCGTGGTTGCGCACCGCGGCGCCAGCGGGCACCGTCCCGAGCACACCCTCGACGCCTACCGCACCGCCATCCGGATGGGCGCCGACGACATCGAGCTCGACCTCGTCGCCACCCGCGACGGGGTGCTCGTGGCGCGCCACGACCTCGAGCTGAGTGCGACCACCGACGTGGCCGACCGCCCCGCGCTCGCGCACGTGCGGCGCACGCTGGTCGTCGACGGCGTCGAGCAGCACGGCTGGTTCGCGCAGGACCTGACGCTTGCCGAGCTCAAGACGCTCGCCGCGAGGGAGCGGATGCCGGGCACCCGACCCGGCAACACGGCGTACGACGGCGCGGAGGGCGTGCCGACGCTCACCGAGGTGCTGGCCATGGTCGGCGCCGAGTCCCTGCGACGCGGCCGCCCGGTCGGGGTGGCGCTCGAGCTCAAGCACGCGGCCCACCACGACGCGGCCGGCCTGCCGCTGGACGTGCCGCTGCTGCGCGAGCTCGCCCGCCAGGGTCTCGACCACCCGTGGGCGCGGGTGACGCTGATGTCCTTCGAGGCGCTCGTCCTGCGTCGCCTCGCCACGCGGACCCGCCTGCCCCTCCTGCAGCTGCTCGACCGCGGGCACCTCGTGACGTCCGAGGTGCTCGACGAGATCGACGAGTACGCCGACGGCCTCGGCGCCCACACCTCGCTCGTGCTGCCCCGCGACGCCGCGGGAGCGGTCGGCGCGCCGTCGATCCTCGTCCGCGAGGCACACCGCCGCGGCCTCACCGTCCACGCCTGGACCGTGCGCGCCGAGAACCGCTTCCTGCCGACCGACCTGCGCCGCGGCGACGCGCCCGACGCGCTGGGTGACATGGCGGGGGAGGTGCGGGCGCTGCTCGCCGCGGGGGTCGACGGGGTCATCACCGACCACCCCGAGCAGGCGCTCGCCGTGCTCCGCGAGCGCGTGGGCCAGACCGCCTCGCAGCGGTGACAGGCAGGACCTCGCACCGGCGTACGCTCGTCGTCGTGACGTACGCCGGTGCTGCCCCGACCGCGACCTCGACCGCCCTGCTCGAGCGGATCCGCGCGTGCGTCATCGGCGACGACCAGGTGATGCAGGGCCCCTACGGACCCCGCCGGGTGACGTACGCCGACTACACCGCGTCGGGCCGCAGCCTGACCTTCATCGAGGACTTCATCCGCAGCGAGGTGCTCCCCGCCTACGCCAACACGCACACCGAGGCGAGCGGCACCGGGCTCCAGACGACCCGGCTGCGCGAGGACGCCCGGCGGATCATCCGCGACGCCGTCGGTGGTGACGACGACACGGTGGTCATCTTCTGCGGCTCCGGCAGCACGGCCGCGATCGACAAGATGATCGGCATCCTCGGCCTGCGCATCCCGTGCGCGCTGGAGGACCGCCACCACCTCAGCGCCGCGATCCCCGCCGATGAGCGCCCCGTCGTGTTCATCGGCCCGTTCGAGCACCACTCCAACGAGGTGAGCTGGCGCGAGACGATCGCTGACGTCGTCACGATCCACGAGGACGCTGACGGCCGGGTCTCGTTGGAGCACCTCCGCGAGGAGCTCGAGCGTCACGCCGACCGCCCGCTCAAGATCGGCTCGTTCTCCGCGGCCTCCAACGTCACCGGCATCGTCACCGACACCGAGGGCGTGGCCGACCTGCTCCACGATCACGGCGCCCTCAGCTTCTGGGACTTCGCCGCGTGCGCGCCCTACGTCGACATCGAGATGTACGGCCCCGGCCGCTCCCGCAAGGACGCGATCTTCATCAGCCCGCACAAGTTCATCGGCGGTCCCGGCACCCCGGGCGTGCTCGTCGTGCGCCGCGAGCTGATGGCCAACCGGGTGCCGGTCGTGCCCGGCGGCGGGACGGTCATGTACGTCAACCCGACCGAGCACCGCTACCTCGACGACCCGGCCCACCGCGAGGAGGGCGGCACGCCCGCGATCGTCGAGTCGATCCGCGCCGGACTGGTCTTCCAGCTCAAGCAGGCCGTGGGCGTCGAGACGATCCAGGCCCACGAGGAGGAGCTCCTCCAGCGGGCCGTCGAGGCCTGGCGGGCCGAGCCGACGATCCAGATCCTCGGCAACCTCGAGGCCCAGCGCCTCTCGATCGTCTCCTTCGTCGTCAAGGCGCCCGACGGCACCTACCTCCACCACAACTTCGTGGTCGCGCTGCTCAACGACCTCTTCGGCATCCAGACCCGCGGGGGCTGCTCGTGCGCCGGTCCCTACGGACACCGGCTGCTCCACATCGACCTCGACCACAGCCACCGGTTCGAGGCGCAGATAGCCGGCGGCTGCGAGGGCATCAAGCCGGGCTGGGTGCGGGTGAACTTCAACTACTTCGTCGACGAGGAGGTCTTCACCTACGTCGTCGAGGCCGTCCGCCTCGTGGCGCGCGAGGGGTGGCGCCTCCTCGGCGACTACCGCTTCGACCCGGCCACCGGTCTCTGGCACCACCGCACCGGCCCCGTCGAGCCGCCGCTGCGCCTGGCCGACGTCTCCTACGCCGCCGACGGGTCGATGACCTACCCGCGGCACACGCAGACGGCCCCCGTCTCGGTGCTCCGTGAGCACCTCGACGAGGGCCGCGCGATCATGGCCGCTGCCTCTCCGCCTGACTGGTCCGACACCGCCCACCTCACCGACGACTTCGACGACCTGCGGTGGTTCGCGCTGCCCGCCTGCTCACTCGGCTAGGGACGATCGGCGCGGCGTGAGGGCCAGACCGTCGCTGCGAGTCCGGCGGCCCCGGCCGCGAGCCACGGGATCGGCATGAGCCAGCGGAGCTCGGAGGTGTCGACGACGTCGCCCTGGACGAGGGCCCACACCAGCACCATGCCGGCGAAGGCGACGCCCATGACGAGCTGGCCGACGTTGACCGGGTGGAGGCCCGACGGCTTGGCAGGTGCGTCGAGCGGGCCCGTCATCGGCTCGTCGTACGGGCCATAGGTGTCGAAGGTCGTGTCGAGGCCGTACAGGTCGGCGTCGTCGTTGCGGTGATCGGTCATGGCTGTCTCTCCTCAGGCCGCTTCGCGGACGAGGATCTCGCCGCCGACCAGGTCGATGGTGATGGACATGTCCGGGACGTCGTCGCCGCCGTCGAGGAACCCGTCCTGGGTGATGTCGAAGCCGTCGCTGCGCTGGTCGAAGACCTCGCTCTGGCCGCCGACCACCTGGGTGCTGACGTCGACGTCCATCCCGTCGGGGACGACCACGTCGACCACGCCGCCGACCCCGTCGATCGAGACGTCGCGGCCGTCGAGCTCGTCCACGTCGGAGACGTCCGACAGGTCGAGGGTGAAGCGGCCGCCGCCGAAGTCGTAGGCATCGCGGACCTCGCTCGCGTCGGTCGGCGCGTAGTAGTGGGTCTCGTCGCCGATGCTGCCACCGACGGTCGCCGCGGCCGTGGCCAGCGCGGCCACCAGGCCGACGAGGATGAGTCCGCCGGCGCGGCCGTAGAACGAGCCGACGACCAGCATCAGCGCGGTGATGCCGAGCGCGAGCGCGGGGTAGGCGCTGTCCGCGACCGGCACGCCGGCCACGTCGACGACGCCGAGGACGCCTTCGGCGAGTGCGATCAGCGCGAGCGTGAACCAGAACAGGATCGGTCCGCGCTTGCGCGGGTTGCGCGGTCGCCGCGGCCGGTCGTACGACGCCCAGGGGCCGGCCGGGTCGTACTCGGGGGCGTACCCCGGGGCGTACGCCGGGTCGTAGCCGGGCGCGTTGGCAGCGGAGTCGGTCGGCACCTGCCCGTCGTACGCCGTCGGCCTGGCGCCAGCGGGCTCGGATGACTGCTGCTTGCGGTGCAGGAACCACACGACGAGCGCGGCGCCGATCGCGAGCGGCCAGGGGAACCAGAAGGCCCCCGCCCAGTCGCCGAGCGCCGCGACCAGGGCGAGCACGCCGACGCCCACGAGGGCGATCGTGCGGCTGCGCTGGTCGAGGCCGAGAGGCTCGTCCGCGGTCCCCTCCTCGGGGACGAGGATCCAGGCGGCGACGTAGAGCAGGAGGCCCGCGCCGCCGAAGAAGACCGACACCACGAGGGCGACGCGCACGATGATCGGGTCGACGTCGAGGTGGCGGGCGATGCCGCCGGCCACGCCGGCCACGTGCCGGTCGGTGACGCTGCGGCGCAGGCGGCCGAGGTCCTTCATCTCGTCGCGGGTGACCCGCGGTCCCGTCGGCGGCGGAGTGCCGGGAGCGGGCTGCTCGTTCGCCTCGGTGGGGCTCGGAGGGGTGGCGTTGTCCATGGCTCAACTCTCCTCGGGCTCGCCGTCTCGCACCATCGGGGACAGCCCTGATCCGTGACCCCGATCCACACCTGCCTGCCCGGGGTCCGGGTCAGGGTCGGCTCGGGGTCAGTCCTCATGGTCGCGCGCCTGCGCGCCTGCGACGATGGAGGCACGATGAGCCACCCGACGCCCCCCGCACCCCCGTCGACGCCCCCGGCCGGCCACCCGGCCCCCCGGCCGCCGCGGCTCGGCGCGCCCCGTCGCGCCCACCGCGACATCTCCGCGCCGATCGCGGGTGGTGTCGCGGCGGGTCTCGCCGAGCATCTGGGCGTGCCCGTGCTGTGGGTGCGCGGCTTCTTCGTGGCCACCGCGTTCCTCGGCGGCTTCGGGCTGATGCTCTACGCCGGTCTGTGGATGTTCCTGCCGGCCGACCAGGGCTTCGAGGTCAGCGCCCCCGGTCTGGAGAGCGCCACCCGCACCGGCAAGCGCCCGGGGCGGCGCTCGCGGCTGCGCGACGCCGGGCCGGCGATCGCGCTGGGCGCCCTGTTCTTCGGGGTGGTCCTCGGCGTCGAGGGCCTCTTCGGGCAGGGGGTCCTCTTCTGGCCCGTGGTCCTCGGCATCGCCGGCATCGGGCTGCTGTGGCGCCAGGCCGACGAGGCCCAGCGTGAGCGATGGGTGGACTCCTCGGGGCGCATCGACCCCTTCCGGGCGATCTTCGGCAACGGAGGGTGGGCGGCGTACGCCCGCATCGCCGCCGGCCTCGGGCTCATCGTCACCGCCCTCATCGTCTTCGCCGTCGCCGCCGGACAGGCCACGTTCGCCGTCCCGGTGCTCGTGGCGGGACTGCTCGGGCTCCTCGGCCTGGCCATCGTGGTCGGGCCGTGGGCGCTGCGCCTGGTCAGCGACCTCGGCGCCGAACGCGCCGAGCGGGTCCGCACCCAGGAGCGTGCCGACATGGCCGCCCACCTCCACGACTCGGTGCTGCAGACCCTCGCGCTGATCCAGAAGAACGCCCACGACGCCACGACCGTGGCCCGCCTCGCCCGCTCCCAGGAGCGCGACCTGCGCCAGTGGCTCTTCGAGGCCGACACCGCCGACGCCACGACGCTCGCCGGGGCGCTGAAGGAGATGGCGGCCGACGTCGAGTCGCAGCACCCCGTCGTCGTCGACGTCGTGACCGTCGGCGACTGCGACCTCGACGAGGCGCTGCGCCCGATCGTCCTCGCCGCCCGCGAGGCCGTGGTCAACGTCGCCAAGCACGCCGGTACCCAGCGGGCCGACGTCTACGCCGAGACCACCGACGGGGGCGTCGACGTGTTCGTCCGCGACCGCGGCGCCGGCTTCGACCTCGGCGCCGTGGCGGGCGACCGCCACGGCGTGCGCAACAGCATCGTCGACCGGATGGCGCGTCACGGCGGCAGCGCGGACGTACGCTCTGCTCCCGGCGAGGGCACCGAGGTCCGGCTCCACATGACCCGCACCGGCCAGCACGCCCACCCCGACCAGCCGCACGACCAGCCGCACGATCCCGAGGAGACCCGATGACCCAGGCCACCCAGACGCGTCCCGTGCGGGTCGTGCTGGTCGACGACCACGCGATGTTCCGCGCAGGGGTGCGCGCCGAGCTCGCCGCGAGCGGGGCCGGTGTGGTCGAGGTCGTCGGCGAGGCGGCCGACGCCGACGCCGCCGTCTCCGTCGTACGAGAGCTGCAGCCGCAGGTCGTCCTGCTCGACGTGCACCTGCCCGGCGGGGGCGGGGTCGAGGTGATGCGCCGCCAGCCGTCGCCCGACACGCTCTACCTCGCGCTGTCGGTGTCCGACGCCGCGGAGGACGTCATCGGCACCATCCGCGGCGGCGCCCGCGGCTACGTCACCAAGACCATCACCGGCCCGGAGCTGGTCGACGCGATCACCCGGGTGGCCGGTGGCGACGCCGTGTTCTCGCCGCGGCTGGCCGGGTTCGTGCTCGACGCCTTCGCCGGGTCGATCGACGTCGCCGCGGTCGACGAGGACCTCGACCGGCTCACCGAGCGTGAGCGGGAGGTGATGCGGCTGATCGCCCGCGGCTACGCCTACAAGGAGGTCGCGAAGGAGCTGTTCATCTCCGTCAAGACCGTCGAGACACACATGTCGTCGGTGCTGCGCAAGCTCCAGCTCTCGAGTCGGCACGAGCTGACGAAGTGGGCCTCCGACCGCCGCCTGCTCTGAGTCGGCCCCGCCCCCGTCCGGGTGGGCGATGATTGACAACGACCCCCCGAACCGGTGGGGTCGAGGGATGGCAGACAGCGCGACCATCCCCGGGTCCGACGAGGACGACAGCGAGCTCAAGCGCTCGATCACCGGTCGTCTCCTCTTCTTCTACACGCTCGGAGACGTGCTGGGGTCGGGCATCTACGTCCTCATCGGCCTCGTCGCCGCCGCCGTCGGCGGCGCGTTCTGGATCGCGTTCGCCCTCGGCGTCACCGTCGCCGCCATCACCGGAGCGGCCTACGCCGAGCTGGTCACCAAGTACCCCCAGGCCGCGGGCGCCTCGCTCTACGTCAACAAGGCCTTCGGCAACCGGCCGCTGACGTTCCTGGTCACCGTCTCGTTCCTGGCCGCGTCGATGGCCGCGTCGGGTTCGCTCGCGGTCGGCTTCGCGTCGTACTTCGAGACGCTGTGGGACGCGCCCCCGGCGCTGCTCGTGTCGCTCGTCTTCGTCGCGCTGCTCGTCGTCGTCAACTTCATCGGCATCACCGAGTCGGTGTGGATGAACATGCTGATGACCTTCGTCGAGGTCGCCGGCCTGCTCATCGTGATGGTCATCGGGATCATCCACGTCAGCCGCGGCGACGCTGACTTCGGCATCCTGACCGCGATCGACACCTCCGGGGACTACGGGAGCCCCGCGCTCGCCGTGCTGGCCGGCATCTCCTTCTCCTTCTTCGCCATGACCGGCTTCGAGAACACCGCCAACGTGGCCGAGGAGACCATCGACCCCTACAAGTCGTTCCCGCGCTCGCTGGTCGGCGGCATGATGGTCGCCGGCCTGGTCTACGTCCTCGTCTCGATGGCCGCCGCACTCACCGTCCCGAACGACGTGCTCGCCGAGTCGGACGCAGCGCTCCTCGAGGTGGTCAAGGCCGGGATCCTGCCGTTCTCGACCGACTTCATGACCACGCTCTTCTCGATCATCGCGCTCATCGCGATCACCAACACGACGTTGGTCACGATCGTCACCCAGCCGCGCGTGCTCTACGGCATGGCCCGTGAGGACGTCGTGCCCGGCGTCTTCGCCAAGATCCACCCGACCCGGCGCAGCCCGTGGGTGGGCCTGATCTTCAGCGGCCTGGTCGTCGGCTCGCTCCTGGTCATCGGCACGCTCGTCACCGAGGCGGGGGGTGGTATCGACCTCGTCGGCCGCCTCGCCACCGTCACGGTCGTGCTGCTCCTGGCGATCTACGCGCTCGTGATCGTGACCTGCTTCAAGCTCCGCGGACAGGACGAGGACCACCCCTTCTACAAGGCCAGCTCGCCGCTGCTGGTGGTCGGGCTCGTCGGCAACCTCGCGATCCTCTACTTCACGATCTGGGACGACCCGTACTCCCTCGTCTGGTGCGCCGGGCTCATCGGCGTCGGCCTCGTCCTCTTCCTGATCGAGTACTTCTTCGGCAGCAAGGGCACCGGCTCGCGCACCCCCGACCTCGACGACTCCACCACTGCCACCACCAAGGAGGGCTGACATGCACGTCATCGTCGCCACGGACGGCTCGCGCCAGTCGCTGGCCGCCGCCAAGCACCTCAAGTCCTTCGCCGACCCGACCAAGATCACCGAGATCTCCGTCGTCGCGGTCGTGCGGCCCCTGGCCTCGGTGGCGTTCGCCGACGACGTGTCGGAGAAGCAGTTCGACGGGTCGTTCCGGGACGCCGCGCAGAGTGCGGTCGACACGATCGCCTCCGTGTTCGACGGCTGGGGTCCGAAGGTCAACAAGCGCATCCGCAGCGGCTCGGCGGCCAACGAGATCATCAAGGCCGCCAAGCAGTACGACGCCGGGCTGGTCGTGGTCGCGGCGGGCGGGCGCGGCCTCAGCGACGCGGTCCTCGTCGGCAGCACGGCGCAGCGCGTCCAGCACTACGCGCCGTGCCCGGTGCTCGTCGTACGCCCTGCACCGAAGCCGAAGAAGCACCGGGCCTGATCGTCGGCCGTCCGCCTTCACTAGGGTGGGGCGCATGGAGACCCTGCGGCTGGTGCTGCTCTTCGTCCACATCCTCGGCTACGCCGCCCTCCTCGGTGGCCTCCTCGTGCAGGTGCGCGACGACGACAAGCGGGTGAACTCGCTGATGCGCGACGGCTCCGGGACGGCGTTCCTCGCCGGGCTGCTGCTCGTGGGGGTGCTGGAGAGCCTCGGCTCGCCCGACCACGCCAAGATCGGCGTCAAGTTCGCCATCGGCCTGGTCATCCTGGTGCTGGTCATGGTCAACATGCGCAAGCCGAGCATCCCGCAGGGGCTCTACTTCGGCCTGCTCGCGCTGACGATCGCCAACATCGCGGTGGCGGTCTTCGTCTCGCCCGCCCACGCCTGATCGGCTGTCACCGCCCCCGCATAGGCTGGGGGCGAGATGACCCCCACTGACACCTCCCCGACAAGCCCCGCCGACCAGGCCCTCTTCGAGCTTCGCGACCACCCGCTCCTCGACGGGCTCAACGAGCCCCAGCGGGCGGCGGTGACCCACGCCGGGCCGCCCCTGCTCGTCGTGGCCGGCGCGGGCTCGGGCAAGACCCGCGTGCTGACGCGTCGCATCGCCTGGCTGATCAACGAGCGCAAGGCCCACCCGGGCTCGATCCTGGCCATCACCTTCACCAACAAGGCCGCGGCCGAGATGAAGGAGCGCGTCGAGGACCTCGTCGGCAAGCGGGCGCGCATCATGTGGGTCTCGACCTTCCACTCCGCGTGCGTGCGCATCCTGCGCAAGGAGATCGACCGGGTGGGCTTCAAGTCCAACGTCTCGATCTACGACGCGGCCGACTCCAAGCGGCTGATGACGCTGGTGCTGCGCGACCTCGAGCTCGACCCGAAGAAGTACCAGCCCAACGCGGTGCTCCACTGGGTCTCCGACCAGAAGAACGAGCTGCGTGACGCCGAGGACGCCGCCAAGGAGGCGCGCAACTCGTTCGAGGAGGCCTACGCCAAGGCGTTCAGCGCCTACCAGCGCCGCCTGCGCGAGGCCAACGCTCTCGACTTCGACGACCTCATCATGACCACGGTCCACCTGCTGCAGGCGTTCCCCGACGTGCGCGAGAACTACCGCCGCCGGTTCCGCCACGTGCTCGTGGACGAGTACCAGGACACCAACCACGCCCAGTACAGCCTGATCCAGCAGCTGTGCGGATCGTCCTTCGAAGAGGGTCACCAGGAGGCCGTCGAGCCGAGCGAGCTGATGGTCGTGGGCGACGCCGACCAGTCCATCTACGCCTTCCGCGGTGCCGACATCCGCAACATCCTCGACTTCGAGCAGGACTTCCCGGACGCGACGACGATCCTGCTCGAGCAGAACTACCGCTCGACGCAGACCATCCTGTCCGCGGCCAACTCGGTGATCGGCAACAACCGTGGTCGCAAGCCCAAGCGGCTGTGGACCGACGCGGGGGAGGGCGCGCGGATCGTCGGCTACGTCTCCGACGACGAGCACGACGAGGCCCGATTCGTCAGCGAGGAGATCGACAAGCTGACCGACGACGCCGGCGTACGCCCTGCCGACGTCGCGGTGTTCTACCGCACCAACGCGCAGTCCCGCGTGTTCGAGGAGGTGTTCATCCGCACCGGTCAGCCCTACAAGGTGGTCGGTGGCGTGCGCTTCTACGAGCGCAAGGAGGTGCGCGACGCACTGGCCTACCTGCGCATGCTCGTCAACACCGCCGACGAGATCTCGCTGCGGCGGGTGCTCAACACCCCCAAGCGAGGCATCGGCGAGCGCGCCGAGGCCTGCATCGCCGCCCTCGCCGACCGCGACCGGATCACCTTCTGGGAGGCCCTGACCCGGGCGGCCGAGGCTCCGGGCCTGGCCACGCGCAGCCTGAAGAACATCGAGGCTTTCGTCGCGATGGTGCAGGAGCTGCAGTCGATGGTCGACGCCGACGAGCGCCCCGATGTCATCCTCGAGTCCGTGCTCGAGCGCTCGGGATACCTCGCCGAGCTCGAGGCCAGCGACGACCCGCAGGACGGCACCCGTGCGGAGAACCTCGCCGAGCTCGTCGCGGTCGCCCGCGAGTTCGCCGAGGACCCCCAGCCCGGGCCCAGCGCCGACCCGGCGGAGGTCGAGGCCGGCACGGTCGCCGTGGGCCTCGGCGACTTCCTCGAGCGGGTCGCCCTGGTCGCCGACGCCGACCAGATCCCCGACGCACCCGACGGCGACGACTCCGGCGTCGTCACCCTGATGACCCTCCACACCGCCAAGGGCCTGGAGTTCCCGGTCGTCTTCCTCACCGGCCTGGAGGACGGCGTCTTCCCGCACCAGCGCTCCCTCGGCGACCAGCCCGAGCTCGAGGAGGAGCGCCGGCTCGCCTACGTCGGCCTCACCCGCGCGCAGCAGCGCCTCTACGTCTCCCGGGCCCTCGTCCGCTCCGCGTGGGGAGCGCCCAGCCACAACCCGGCCAGCCGGTTCCTCGACGAGCTCCCGGTCGACCTCGTCGACTGGCGTCGTACGGCCGCCGAGCAGACCCGCTGGGGCCGCCAGGACCTGACGGGTGGCTCGACGCGCCTCGGCACCCCCACCGATGCCGGCCGCCGCAACTTCAGCTCTGCCGCGCTGCGGGCCGACGCGGCTGCCAAGGCCAAGCCCGCCCGCGAGATCCCGAGCCTGTCACCGGGCGACCGGGTCGTGCACGACTCCTTCGGCATGGGCACCGTCGTGGCCGTCGAGGGCGTCGCCGAGAAGTCCGTGGCCTCCATCGACTTCGGCTCCGAGGGCGTCAAGCGCCTGCTCCTGCGCTACGCCCCGGTCGAGAAGCTCTAGCACCGGCCGCCCCCGGGATCGGGGGTCGCCGGCCTGCCCAGGGTGAGCCGGGACTCCCCACTGCCGCCGCGGCTCGCGTCGACGTACGACGCGCGGGGTGGGCGGTGCGTGAGGCAGGTTCTCAGCGTCGGAAAGGTGTCTCACTCACCGCTCGGGGAGACCCGCGCGTCGGTCAGGGGACGATGCCGTGCTCGACGAAGGCCTGGAACGGGTCGACCGGACCGCCGCCGCCGGGGCGGACCTCGAGGTGGAGGTGGGAGCCGGTGACGTTGCCGGTGGCCCCGACGGTGCCGATGACCTCGCTGCCGTTGACCCGGTCGCCGACGGAGACGTAGATGGAGGTCTGGTGGCAGTACCAGATCTCGGTGCCGTCATCGAGGGTGATCACGGTCTTGTTGCCGTAGGCCCCGTCGTAGCCGGTCTCGGTGACCGTGCCGTTGGCGACGGAGAAGATCTGGTCACCGCTGTTGGCGTTGAAGTCCAGACCGGTGTGGTAGCTCGCCCAGAGGCCGTACTGGCCGAACGTGGCGGTGATGCCGTAGCTGGAGAGCGGGAGGACCCACTTGTTCTCCTTGATCTTCGCGGCCTGCTTCTCCGCGGCCGCGCGCATCTCCTCGAGCTTCTCGGCTCGCTCGGCCATCTGCTTCTCGGCCAGGGCGATGAGCTCGGGATCGGTCTCCTCGTTGCCGGAGTCGCGCACGTGGTCGCGGCTCACGACGACGCCGCGGCGCGTGATCGCCTGGCCGGCGGCGGAGCTGACGGCCTGCGTGGCCTCCATCGCGGAGCCCGACGAGGCCAGCGCGGTGACGCCCGAGCCGGATGCGGAGACGGCACCACCGGCGGAGACCGCCAGCACGGCGACACCGGCGACGAGGGGCAGGGACGGCAGCCGGACCACGGAGCGTCGCGGCGGCGTGGTGGCACGTCGCTTGCCGCTCACGGGTGCAGCCGTTGCCGAGGTGCGTCGCTTGGGAGCGCGCTCCGCTCGGTGGTTGCCCATGAAGGAGTTACCAATCTGCCGGGTCGTCGGGGGGTCGGGTCGGCTAGACCGCGCACGACTGTAACGGAAGGATCACGGAAAAGTGCAACCCTCGACCAAATGAGTTCACCTACCCCGCTCGGCGGCCGATATCCGGACGCGCGGTCAGGACGCGGACTCAGCCACGTGCCGCCTGGTAGCGCGCGAGCGCCTCCTGCCGCTCGTCGGCGTGGTCGACGATGCGCAGCGGGTAGTCCCGTTCGTAGCCGACGTCGGACTTCCACGGCTCGTGGGCGGCCTTGCCGGGCAGGTGCTCGAGCTCGGGCACCCAGCGGCGTACGTAGTCCCCCTGCGGGTCGAACTTCAGGCCCTGGGTCACGGGGTTGAAGACCCGGAAGTAGGGCGAGGCGTCGGTCCCCGTGCCGGCGACCCACTGCCAGCCGTGGTTGTTCGAGGCCACGTCGCCGTCGATGAGGAGGTCGAGGAAGTGGCGCGCCCCGACCGGCCACCACACGTGGAGGTCCTTGGTGAGGAAGGAGGCGGTGATCATGCGCACGCGGTTGTGCATCCATCCGGTGTGCAGGAGCTGGCGCATGCCGGCGTCGACGATCGGGAATCCGGTGGTGCCGGTGCGCCACGCCTCGATGGCGTCCTCGGGGTCGTCGTACCTCATGCCCTTCAGCGCGGGCTTGAGGTCCTCCCACGCCGAGGACGGCGTGTGCCACAGCACGTCGGCGTAGAACTCCCGCCAGGCCAGCTCGGTGGCGTACGTCGACGTGTGGGGGATCTCCGCGAGGAGCGAGCGCGGGTGGAGCACCCCGAGGTGGAGGTAGGGGGAGAGTCGCGAGGTGCCGTCGTGGTCCGGCCGGTTCCGCTCCTCGGGATAGCTCCGGAGTCTCTCGTCGCGGAAGGACCGCCAGCGCCGCCAGGCGGCGTCCTCGCCGGCGCCGGGCAGGTCGAACGGCGCGTCGGCGACCGCCTTCCCCAGCAGGTCCAGCGCCCGCTGGTGGGAGTCGGCCGGCTCCAGGTCGGGCGAGCGCGGCGTCGGCGCCGGGTCCGACCACCCGTGCTCGCGCCAGGCGCGGGCGAAGGCGCTGAAGACCTGGTAGGGGTCACCGCTGCCGTTGCGGACCAGTCCCGGCCCCACGGCGTACGGCGACCCGGTGGCGACGAGCTCGACCTCCTCGCCGACCGCGTCGTCGCGTCGGCGGCCGTACGGCGTGGTCTCGGCCGCGATGTGCACGCGCCGCCCGCCGGCCACCCGCGGCACGACGTCGCGCGGGTCGCCGTGGTGGATGCTCAGCGGGATCCGCTCGGCGAGGGACAGCACGTTGGCGGCCAGCCACGCCTGTCGGGCCGGGCCGGCGGTGGCCCAGATGACCGGGTCCAGGACGAAGAGCGCGGTCACCGACCCCTCCTCGAGCGCGGCGCGGAGGGCCGGGTTGTCGCGCACCCGAAGGTCGCGCCGGAACCACATCACCGCTGAGCTCGCGTCGCGCTTCGGGGTGGGCATGCTCCTCAACCTAGCCCGGGCGTGAGCACCACCACGCTCACCCGACCTCGTGCGACCCCGCTCCGGAGGTCTAGGGTGCCGAGAGGTAATCCCCCTTGCTCGCAACGAAAAGGACTGGTCACTCTCGTGGACCTGATGGAATTTCAGGCGAAGGAGCTCTTCGCCAAGCATGGAGTAGCGACCACGTTGGGTGTCGTCGCCGAGACCCCCGAAGCTGCGCGTGCCGCTGCCGAGGAGATGGGCGGCGTGACCGTCGTCAAGGCCCAGGTCAAGGCCGGCGGACGCGGCAAGGCGGGTGGCGTGAAGATCGCCAAGACCGCCGACGAGGCCGAGTCCTACGCCCGCGACATCATCGGCATGGAGATCAAGGGCCTGCGCGTCAACCGCGTGCTGGTCACGCCGGCGACGCCGCCGGTGGAGGAGTACTACTTCTCCTTCCTGCTCGACCGCTCCAACCGCTCGCACCTGTGCATCGCCTCGGTCGAGGGCGGCGTGGAGATCGAGGAGGTCGCCAAGACCAACCCCGACGCCGTCAAGCAGATCCGCATCGACGCCCTCGAGGGCGTCACGCCGGAGAAGGCCGCCGCGATCGTGGACGAGGCCAGGTTCCCCGCCGAGCTGCGCGACCAGGCCATCGAGATGGTCCAGAAGCTGTGGAAGGTCTACGTCGAGGAGGACGCCACCCTCGTCGAGGTCAACCCGCTCGCCCGGCTCGAGGGCGACAAGCTCGAGGCGCTCGACGGCAAGGTGTCGCTCGACGACAACGCCTCCGAGGTCCGCCACCCCGACCACGCCCGGTTCGAGATCCGCGAGGAAGCCGACGCGCTCGAGTCGAAGGCCAAGGACAAGGGCCTCAACTACGTCAAGCTCGACGGCCAGGTCGGCATCATCGGCAACGGCGCGGGCCTCGTGATGAGCACCCTCGACGTCGTCGCGTACGCCGGTGAGGCGCACGGCGGCGTGAAGCCCGCCAACTTCCTCGACATCGGTGGCGGCGCCAACGCCCAGGTGATGGCCGACGGCCTCGACGTGATCATCAACGACCCGCAGGTGAAGAGCATCTTCGTCAACGTCTTCGGCGGCATCACCGCCTGCGACGAGGTCGCCAACGGCATCAAGGGCGCGCTGGAGATCCTCGGCGACGAGGAGAGCAAGCCCCTCGTCGTACGCCTCGACGGCAACAACGTCGAGGAGGGTCGCCGTATCCTCGACGAGCTCAACCACCCGCTGGTCACCCAGGTCGACACGATGGACGGCGCGGCCGACAAGGCCGCCGAGCTCGCCCACCAGGCCTGAGAGAGAACTGGACACAATCACATGAGCATCTACCTCAACAGGGACAGCAAGATCATCGTCCAGGGCATGACGGGCGGCATGGGTGCCAAGCACACCACCCTCATGGTCGAGTCCGGCGCCAACATCGTGGGCGGCGTCAACGCCCGCAAGGCCGGCACCACCGTCGAGCTCGGCGGCAAGGAGCTCCCGGTCTACGGGACCGTCGAGGAGGCGATGAAGGAGACCGGCGCCAACGTGTCCGTCGCCTTCGTGCCGCCGGCGTTCACCAAGGACGCCTGCATCGAGGCTATCGACGCCGAGATCCCGCTCCTCGTCGTGATCACCGAGGGCGTCCCGGTCCTCGACACCGCCGAGGTCGTGGCCTACCTCGAGGGCAAGTCCACCCGGATGATCGGTCCCAACTGCCCCGGCATCATCACGCCGGAGGAGTCGCTGGCCGGCATCACGCCGCACACCATCGCCGGCAAGGGTCCGGTCGGTCTCGTGTCGAAGTCGGGCACGCTGACCTACCAGATGATGTACGAGCTGAAGGACTACGGCTTCACCACCGCCATCGGCATCGGTGGCGACCCGATCATCGGCACCACGCACATCGACGCGCTCGAGGCCTTCGAGAACGACCCGGAGACCAAGGCCATCGTGATGATCGGCGAGATCGGCGGCGACGCCGAGGAGCGCGCCGCGGCCTACATCAAGGAGCACGTGACGAAGCCGGTCGTCGGCTACGTCGCCGGCTTCACGGCTCCCGAGGGCAAGACCATGGGCCACGCCGGCGCCATCGTGTCGGGCTCGTCGGGCACCGCCCAGGCGAAGAAGGAGGCCCTCGAGGCTGCCGGGGTCAAGGTCGGCAAGACGCCGTCGGAGACCGCCGCGCTGATGCGGGAGATCCTCGAGGCGCTCTAGCCTCGAGAAGCGCCCTCAGTCGCGATCGACAGCGTCTTCCAGACGGCCTCGCAGGTCCACCTGCGGGGCCGTCGGGGATTTCGCGTGCCGGTCGTGGCGGGTGGGCGGGTGCGCCTCCCAGAGCAGCCGCCACACCACGTGCGCGCCGAGCAGGCGCACGGGCGCGACGGCGGAGAGTCGACGTGGTGACGGCAGGGTCGGGCAGGCCGCACTGGCCAGGGTCGATGGAATGGACATGGTTCTAGCACCCCGTTCTCGTGAACACGCACATCGCTGGGACGATCTGGTTGGTGGTCCCCGTGACCTCGTCGGCCTGCCGGTCCAGCGACGCGAGCGTGCCCTCACCGTAGGTCTGGACCATGAGTCGCGCCGAACCCACCCGCGTCACCTGGTAGACCGAGCTGCCCAGCCCGTCGTCGTACGTCAGGCCCATCGTCACCGTGTCGTAGCCGGTGCCGCGCTGGAGGACGGTCCACACCTGCTTGCCCGAGCGGCGGCACTCCGCCGCCGCGCGGCGGAGGGCCGCCATTGCTTCGGTCGCGGCCTGGGCGTCGGTGTGCACGACGAGCTCGCGGCCGTCGTAGTACTCCGGGCCGACGACGGAGGAGTAGAGGTGACGCGTGTCGGCCCCCGCCGGGACGGGCCACACCGTGCGCCCGCAGGCCTCGACCGGGTCCATCGCCGCGGCGGCCGTGGGAGGCGTGACGTCGTCGTCGCCGCCGTCCTCGGGAAGGCCGACGTCGAGGGGGAAGTCGGCCGGGACCGCGGTCGGCTCGGGCGGGTTGCTCGGCTCCGGCGTCCCGGTGGGCGCGGGCGTCCGGGAAGGGGACGTCGGCGCGGGCGTGGACGGCGACGTTGCCGACGGTGGCTCGGACGGAGAAGCGGTCGGCTGGCTGGGCGACTCCGTGGGCTCGGCGGGCGGATCGGTGGGTGGCTCGGTGGACGGCTCGGTGGACGGCGACGGTGACGTCGTCGGCGTCTCGCCGAACAGCGTGAGGGCCGCGACGGTCCTGCGGAGCGGCGTCACGGTGGCGTCGACTGCCTCCGGCGCGCTGCCGCGCGTCCACTGGCCGTAGGTGGAGCTGACGAGCAGCGCGGCCCCGACGGGTACGACGTGCACGACGGTCGCACCGGTGCCGGGCTCGCCGTCGACGCTGAAGGTCTGCAGGAGCGTGGTGGCCGGCCCGGGTCCGAAGGGCGAGGCGAGCACCTCGGTGCGCGTCTGCATGCCACGGCCGGGGTTCGGCTCGGCACAGTCCGAGGCGAGACCGGCGAGCCGCTCCGCGACGCGGACGGCGTCCTCGGGCGCCCCCAGGACCAGCAGCTCCCGGGTGTCGGCGGACTCGCCGCCGCTGTTGTCGGCGACCATCCGGTCGCGGGTGCCCAGTCCGCGCAGCGGGGAAGTGCCGCACAGCTCGAGGTCACGCAGGCCGGTGCCGGTGCGCGAGGTCGGGACGGTGTCCGCGGGTCCGCCCATGCCCGAGGACAGCGGGAAGTCGTCGGGGATGGTGGTGCCGGCAGCCCGGTCGCTCGCCGTCGCGACGGAGCCCGACGTGCCGCCCGGTTCCGCCCCGCCCGACGACCGGTCCCCGCACCCGGCGAGCGCCACGGCGCACGCGAGTGCGGCCGTGACGAACCGTGCGCGGTGCCTCATGCCGGTGAGACACCCTCACCGGCCGGAAAGTTGCGTCGGCAGGTTGCGTCGTCAGCGTGAGGAGTCGAGCGGCCCGAGGCGCTGCGCCACGCGCCGGGAGAGCTCGACGAAGTCGGCACGCGACATCGTCATGTTGCGGTCCGGGGCGAAGCCGAGCTGCGAGACGGCGCCGCCGTCGCGCACCATGGCCATCAGGAACGGGAACGACTGGCTGTCGTTGATCTCGAAGGTCAGCGCCCAGACGCTCAGGTCGCCGGCCTTGGTGGAGCTCGAGGCGAGCTCGGTGACGTCGGTGCCAAGGTTGGCGCGCCCGCACTGGCGGATGCGGTCGCGGACCTGGTCGACGAAGGTGCCGGCCTTGCCCGGACTCATCGCGCCCACGGTCTGGGTGAGGCCGAGCTGGGACGCGTTGGGCGTCTCGGGGAAGAGGAAGGTGCGGGTCAGGGCCCTGCTGATGCCCTTGCCCTGGAAGGTGGTGCGGTCGCAGCGGGTCGCGGCGTAGTTGTTGCGGGCCTTCTCGGGCTCGGTGCCGACCCAGGGGCCGCGCACGGCCGCCACGGGCGGCAGGTCGACCACCGACAGAAGCCCCGGCGGCGTACCGATGGCGAGCGGGGGAGTGGCGCGGGACTTCGCGCGACCCGCGCAGGTGCCGGCGCCCTCGGCGCCGCAGACGCCGTTGACGGCGGCGGACAACCCGGTCAGCACCGCCTTGTCCGGGACGGGCCGGCCTTCGCTGCGCACGACCTGGGTGACCACGAGGCTGCCGCTGCGGGCCATGGCGACGGTCAGGGTGGCGGGCTCCTTGCCCCACGACCGGAGGCGGAACGTGCGGGCCTCGTCGCCGACGCGCTTGACGGTGCGGGTGTCCATCAGCTGGGTGCGGGGGTCGATGCAGCCGGCGAACCACAGCGACGCCGTGTCGAAGCCCTGGGCCGCCAGGCGGGGGCTGCGCGACATCTCGACCATCTCGACGGCCGTCGACCGCACGTCGGTGACCTCGCGCTCGCGGGTGCGCCGACGCTCGCCCTTGCCGACCTGCTTCTTCTCGACGCGGGTCTCGCTGCCCTCCCAGGTGCGGGCCAGCGCCGTGACTCCGTTGGGGTCGGCGAACCTCTCGCGCTGGCACGGGGCCAGCAGGCCGTCGCCGGTCAGGTTGTCCGTGGTGGCGGTCTCGGTCCAGTCGAGACCGGGGCCGTACCGGGCGAGCTGGGCCGGGGAGAGCAGCGACTCGCCGCTGATCATCTCCGCGCCGACCTCGTCGGCGACCGGCTCGTGCACCGTGACGCCGGGGGTGGCCTTCTCCTCGCTGAGGCTGGTGGGCTCGGCGCCGGCTCCGGTCGCGACCAGGGAGCCGGAGGCGAGGAGCGCTGCGGTGGCGAGTCCGGCGCCGATGACGGTGTGCGTACGACGTCGCGCGGCTCCGGCGCGCCGGATGACGGTGGCGCGGGGCCAGCGGATGTCCTCGAGCGGGCCGGCGAGGGCGTGGAGCAGCCGCGGGATGTCGGTCGTCGGGGCGTCGCGGTGCAGCGAGAACTGCGAGCTCGCCGTCTGCAGCTCCCGCTCGGCGTCGGCTCGCGGCAGGCCGACCGTGCGGGCCACCTCGCCGAGCGACAGCGCCGAGAGGACGTTGAGCACGAGCAGCTCGCGCTGCCGGGTGGTGAGCTTGGACAGCGCCTCGAGCGTGCTGCGCACGTCGGGATCGAGAGACTTGTCACGGTGCCAGATCCGGGCGGTGTGCCGCCGTCGGGCACGGCCGAGGGCGAGGGGACGGACGTAGCCGTCGCGGTCCTCGAGCTGCCCGACCTTGCGCCAGCGGTGCCACGCGACCACGAAGGCGTCGCGCACGGCGGCGCGGGACGCGGGAGCGTCACCGGTGAGGGCGTACGCCTCGTGCAGCAGGCGGTTGCGGGTCTCGACGTAGTACGCGTCGAAGGTCTCGGGGCTCCTCATGACCGCTCCACGGTACGGGAGGCAGGCACGCGGCGCACATCGATCCCCGCACGTCGCCGGGGCGGCGTGGCAGCGCGATCTGCCGGGGGGAGCGGGTGATGATGGGCCGGCCATGACGTCGCTCCTCACCCGCCCCGACCACGCACGGACCGACGCTGCCCGGCCGCGTCCGCTCGTGCTGATCGCCACCCTCGGCGGGGCGCTCGCCGCGCTGGGCCCGCTCGTGGTGCTGCTCGCGATCGGCGTCATCGGCTGGTTCGCGACCGACGCCGGGGTGCACGGCGCTCCTCGCGACGGCATGCGCGTGGGCGCCCTGGCGTGGCTGGCTGGTCATGGCTCCGGCATCACCGTGATGGGGGCGCGGATCACGATCGTCCCTCTCGGGATCACCGCGATCGCCGTGTGGTCGATGTGGCGGCTCGGCCACCGCGTCGGTGACTCCGTGTCCGGTCACGGGCCCGACGCCGACCGGATCTCCGACGGCGAGCGCGACTTCACCGTGCCGACCGCCATCGCCCTCTTCTTCGCGGCGTACGCCGTCGTGGCCGTGGTGGTCGCGACCCTCGCCGCCGGCACCACGGCCGACCCGTCGCTGCCGCGGGTGCTCGGCTGGACCCTCCTGCTGACGGCCTTCGTCGCCGCCCCCGCCATCGCGATCGGGTCCGGCCGTGCGGCGATCTGGGCCGCCTTCCTGCCCGCCTCGGTACGAGCGGGCGCCGCCGTCGCGGGCGCGGTGCTCGCGCGCCTCCTGGCCGTCTCCGCCGTCGTCTTCCTCGTCTGCCTCGTCGCCTCCTTCGACGAGGCCGCGACCATGACCTCGCGGCTGCACCCCAGCCCGGGCGAGGCCGGCCTCTACGCCGTCGTCAACGCCGCCTTCGCCCCCAACGCTGCCCTGTACGCCGGCTCGTGGCTGCTGGGCCCGGGGTTCGCGGTGGGTGGCGCCACGCTCGTCTCGCCCGGAGCGGTCGTCCTCGGTCCGCTTCCCGTCGTCCCGCTGCTCGCCGCGCTGCCGGCGGTCGGCACCCCACCGGGCTGGGCGGGTGCGCTGCTGGCGCTCCCCCCGTTGGTCGCCGCCGTGACGGCCCACCGCACGTTGCGCGGCCGCCTCCTGACCTGGGACCGGATCGCCCTCGCCGGGTGCGGTGGCGGGCTGGCGGCCGGGGTCGGGTTCGCGCTGCTCGCCTCGCTGTCCGGCGGCGCGGCCGGACCCGGACGGATGCGCTTCGTCGGGCCCTTCACCCGTGACGTCCTGGTCCACGCCGTGACGGCGTGCGGCATCGGTGCGCTCCTCGGTGCCTCGGTGCTGGCGTGGTTCGCCTGGCGCGCCGCGCGCAGCGTCCCGTCCGACCCGGGACCCGCCGTCAGCACCGGCAGCGACTCCAGCGCCGACCCCGAAGGCTGATCGTGGGGGCTGGGCACAGCCACGGTGAGGGGTCCTCGTGGGGGCCGGCGCTGCGGCAGATCAGGGTGCTGATGGCGGCCCTGGTGGGGCCGCTGGTGCTGGCGACCCTCGTCGGCCTCGTCGTGCTGTGGCCCGATGGCGACCTGGAGGTCAGCGGGCCGGGCGTGGACGTGGAACGTGGCACCGCGGAGGTGCAGTCGATCGGCCCGTGCCGGCAGGAGGTCGAGGGGTGCCAGCTCGCGCAGGTCGAGCTGCTCAGCGGTCCCGGAGCCCCCGGTGAGGCCGAGGCGCTGCTGCCCTACGGCTCGCAGGCCCCGGAGGTGGTGGCGGGCGATCGCATCATCGTGTCGTACACCGCACAGGCGCCCGACGGCGAGCAGTACGCCTTCCAGGACTTCGACCGCGGACCGCCGCTGCTCGTGCTGACGATCCTCTTCGCGGTGGGCGTCCTCGCCCTGTCACGCTGGCGCGGCATCGGGGCGCTCGCCAGCCTGGCGTACTCCCTGGTCCTCATCGCGGCGTTCACGCTGCCCGCCATCATGGAGGGCTCCCCGCCGCTCCTCGTCGCCGTGACGACCGCAGCCGCGATCATGCTGGTCACGCTCTACCTCTCGCACGGCCTCAGCGTCCGCACGACGGTCGCGATGCTCGGGACCCTGGTGTCGCTGGTGGTGATCGGCGGCGTCGGGTGGGTGTTCACCGAGGTCGGCCACTTCACCGGCCTCGTCGACGAGGGCAGCCAGTACATCTCCGGCATCGCCGCGCAGGTCGACCTGCGCGGGCTGCTGCTCGCGGGCCTGGTCATCGGCGCCCTCGGCGTGCTCGACGACGTCACCGTCACCCAGACGTGGGCGGTCTGGGAGCTCGCCGACGTCGACCCCGACGCCAGCACCCGCTCGCTCTTCACCCGCGCGATGCGCATCGGTCGCTCGCACGCGGCGTCCACCGTCAACACGCTCGTGCTGGCCTACGTCGGTGCCACCCTGCCGCTGATGCTGGTCTTCTCCGCACTCTCGCTGCCCTTCGGGATCGCGGTCAGCCAGGAGATCGTGGCGCAGGAGGTGGTCCGCGGACTCGTCGGCGGGCTGGGCATCCTCGCCGCCGTGCCGGTCACCACGGCGATCGCGGCGCTCGTCGCGAGCCGGCTGGTCCGCGAGCGGACAACGGGATCCGCGCCCGCCCACCGCGCCTAGACTGCCGCGCGTGAACCGCCCCACCCGCCTCGTCGTCCTCGTCTCCGGGTCCGGCACCAACCTGCAGGCTCTGCTCGACGCCTGCGCCGATCCGGCGTACGGCGCCCGGGTCGTCGCCGTCGGCGCCGACCGGGAGGACATCGAGGGCCTCGCCCGCGCGGAGCGCGCCGGCGTCCCGACCTTCGTGCGGAGGGTGTCCGACTTCGAGACCCGCGAGGGCTGGGACGCCTCGCTCAGCACCGTGGTGGAGCGCTTCGAGCCCGACCTCGTCGTCACGGCCGGGTTCATGAAGCTGCTCTCCACCGAGTTCCTCGGACGGTTCCTCACCCTCAACACCCACCCGGCGCTGTGCCCCGCCTTCCCCGGCATGCATGGTCCGCGCGACGCCCTCGAGCACGGCGTGAAGGTGACCGGGGCGACGCTGTTCGTGGTCGACGCGGGTGTCGACACCGGCCCGATCATCGCCCAGGTGCCGGTCGCGGTGGAGGACGACGACGACGTCGAGTCGCTGCACGAGCGCATCAAGACCGCCGAGCGCGCGATGCTCGTCGACGCCGTCGGCCGGATCGCCCGCGAGGGGATCACGGTCGACGGCCGCCGGGTTCGCATCGGCGCCGGCGATCGATAGTCTGGGGCCACACGACTGGCGCAGGTGGGTCACCACCGGGGAGTGACGCCGGGGACCATCGAACGCCTGGGTGCCCCCGATCTCGTCAACGATCTCGATTGAGTCCGAGGAGTCCCGTGTCCCCCTCTGCCGACCACCGTGTCCCGATCCGCCGTGCCCTGGTGTCCGTCTACGACAAGGCCGATCTCGACGACCTGGTCCGCGGCCTCCACGAGGCCGGTGTCGAGCTCGTCTCCACCGGCGGCTCGGCCGCGCTGATCGAGTCGCTCGGCCTGCCCGTCACCAAGGTGGAGGACCTCACCGGCTTCCCCGAGTGCCTGGACGGGCGGGTCAAGACGCTGCACCCGCGCGTGCACGCCGGGATCCTCGCCGACCGCCGCCTCGACACCCACGTCGCGCAGCTCGAGGAGCTCGGCGTCGAGCCGTTCGACCTCGTCGTGAGCAACCTGTACCCCTTCACCCAGACCGTCGCGTCGGGCGCCGGTCCCGACGAGTGCGTCGAGCAGATCGACATCGGCGGCCCGTCGATGGTGCGCGCCGCGGCCAAGAACCACCCCAGCGTCGCCATCGTCACCTCGCCCGCGACGTACGACGCCGTGCTGGCCGCCGTCGCAGCCGGCGGGTTCACGCTGGCCGAGCGGCAGCGCCTCGCGGCCGAGGCGTTCGTGCACACCGCGACGTACGACGTCCACGTGGCGTCGTGGATGGGCAACGTGCTCACCGACACCAGTGAGGGGTCCGGCTTCCCGGCGTGGATGGGTGCGACGTGGACCAAGGAGGCGGTGCTGCGCTACGGCGAGAACCCGCACCAGTCTGCCGCGCTCTACAGCAACGGCTACCTGCCGGGCGGTCCCGGCCTCGCCCAGGCCACGCAGCACCACGGCAAGGAGATGTCCTACAACAACTACGTCGACGCCGACGCGGCGCGGCGGGCGGCGTACGACTTCGACGAGCCGGCCGTGGCGATCATCAAGCACGCCAACCCGTGCGGCATCGCCGTGGGCGCCGACGTGGCGGAGGCTCACCGCAAGGCCCACGAGTGCGACCCGGTCAGCGCCTTCGGCGGCGTGATCGCCACCAACGTCCCCGTCTCCGTCGCGATGGCCGAGCAGGTGGCCGAGATCTTCACCGAGGTCGTCGTCGCCCCGGGATACGAGGACGGCGCCGTCGAGGTGCTCCGGGCCAAGAAGAACATCCGCATCCTCGAGTGCGCCCCGCTCACCCGCGGCGGCGGAGACCTGCGGTCGATCTCCGGCGGGCTGCTGCTGCAGGACCGCGACGTGATCTCCGCCGAGGGCGACGACCCGTCGGCCTGGACCCTCGCGACGGGTGAGGCGGCCTCCGACGAGGTGCTGGCCGACCTCGCGTTCGCCTGGCGCGCCTGCCGGGCCGTGAAGTCCAACGCGATCCTCCTCGCCTCCGGCGGCGCCTCGGTCGGCGTCGGGATGGGCCAGGTCAACCGCGTCGACTCCTGCCGCCTCGCCGTCGAGCGGGCAGGGGATCGGGTGTCGTCCGCCGTCGCGGCCTCCGACGCGTTCTTCCCCTTCGCCGACGGCCCGCAGATCCTCATCGACGCCGGGGTGAAGGCGATCGTGCAGCCCGGTGGGTCGGTCCGCGACGCCGAGGTCGTCGCGGCTTGCGAGGCGGCCGGCGTGACGATGTACCTGACCGGTGCGCGTCACTTCTTCCACTGACCCGGGTCGCCTCCCAGCCCCAGACCTCTCCCTAGGATGGCCACCGTGACCGCACAGACCCTCGACGGCGCAGCCACGCTGCGGACCATCAAGGCGGAGCTGGCCCAGCGCGTCGCCGCGCTGGAGGACCACGGGATCACCCCGGGCCTCGGCACCGTGCTCGTCGGCGACGACCCCGGCTCGCACTGGTACGTCGGCGCCAAGCACAAGGACTGCGCGGAGATCGGCATCACCTCGATCCGCCGCGACCTGCCCGCCACGGCCACCCAGGCCGAGGTGGAGGCCGTCATCGACGAGCTCAACGCCGACGACGCGTGCACCGGCTTCATCGTCCAGCAGCCCACCGGGCTCGACGAGTTCGCGCTGCTCTCGCGGGTCGACCCCGACAAGGACGTCGACGGGCTCCACCCGGTCAACCTCGGCAAGCTGGTGCTGGGCGAGGCGGGGCCGCTGCCCTGCACCCCCGTCGGCGCCATCGAGCTGTTGCGCCGCCACGGCGTCGAGATCGCCGGCGCAGAGGTCGTGGTCGTCGGCCGCGGCATCACCGTCGGGCGCCCGCTCGGGCTGCTGCTGACCCGCCGGTCGGAGAACGCCACCGTCACGCTGTGCCACACCGGCACGCGCGACCTCGCCGCGCACGTGCGCAACGCCGACATCGTCGTCGCGGCCGCCGGGGTGCCGGGCATCATCACCGCCGACATGGTCAAGCCGGGTGCGGCCGTCCTCGACGTGGGCGTCTCGCGCGTGGACGGCAAGGTCACCGGCGACGTCGACCCCGGCGTGTGGGACGTGGCGGGGTGGGTCTCGCCCAACCCGAAGGGCGTCGGGCCGATGACGCGCGCGATGCTGCTGACCAACATCGTGGAGATCGCCGAGAGGTCCGTCCGGTCCTGACATGGCCGATCCCGAGCGCCCCGACCGGCCCGAGCCGACCGTCGAGCCACCCGAGTCGGTGCCTCCGATCTCGGCCGAGCCGCCTCCGGAGGACCCCGACGAGCCACGCCGCTACCCCTCGACGATCGGGGGAGCGTTCTACCTGCTCGTCCTCGGTGCCGTCGCTGTCGCGCTGGTCGTGGTGGCGCTCGGCGAGTGGCGTAGCGGCATCCGGCTGATGGGCGGGGCGCTGATCTTCGCCGCTGCCGTGCGGCTGGTCCTGCGGCGACGCGACGCCGGCATGCTCGCCGTACGCCACAAGGTGCTCGACGCGGCCGTCCTCATCGTGCTCGGGGGGTTGCTGATCTTCCTCGCCGGGTCCATCCCCGACCAGCCCGGCGGGTTCTAGACGGCAACGGCCGGGACCCGTGTGGGTCCCGGCCGCTGTCGGTCGATCAGGGTTTCGACACGGCGGTCACGACCTCGTTCCTCGGTCGTGCGCCTTGCTCAACCACCATCATCCAGTCCGCTGGCGCGTCCTGGATCAGATGAGGCCGAGCTCCGTGACGGCCTTGCGCTCGTCGGCGAGCTCGGCGGTCGAGGCGTCGATCCGGGCGCGGGAGAAGTCGTCGATCTCGAGACCCTCGACGATCGACCAGTCGCCGCCGGAGGTGGTGACCGGGAACGAGGAGATCAGGCCCTCGGGGACGTCGTACTCGCCGCTGGACACGACCGCCATCGACACCCAGTCGTCCTGCGCCGATCCGAACAGCCAGTCGCGGGCGGCGTCGATCGTGGCCGACGCGGCCGAGGCGGCCGAGGAGGAGCCGCGCGCGTCGATGATCGCGGCGCCGCGCTTGGCGACGGTCGGGATGAAGTCGTTCTCCAGCCAGGCCTGGTCGCCGACGAGCTCGGCGGCGTTCTGGCCCTTCACCTCGGCGTGGAAGAGGTCGGGGTACTGGGTGGCGGAGTGGTTTCCCCAGATCGTCATCTTCTTGATGTCGGTCACGCTGGCGCCGGTCTTGGCCGCGAGCTGCGAGATCGCGCGGTTGTGGTCGAGGCGGGTCAGCGCGGAGAACCGCTCGCGCGGGATGTCGGGGGCGTTGCTCATCGCGATGAGCGCGTTGGTGTTGGCCGGGTTCCCGGTCACGCCGATGCGCACGTCGTCGGCGGCGACGGAGTTGAGGGCCTTGCCCTGGGCGGTGAAGATCGCGCCGTTGGCCGAGAGCAGGTCGCCGCGCTCCATGCCGGGGCCGCGGGGGCGGGCGCCCACGAGGAGGGCGAGGTTGACGCCGTCGAAGATCTTCTCGGCGTCCGAGCCGATCTCGACGCCGGCGAGCTGCGGGAACGCGCAGTCGTCGAGCTCCATGACGACGCCCTCGAGCGCCTTGAGGGCGGGCTCGATCTCGAGCAGTCGCAGCTCGATCGGGCGGTCCGCGGCCAGTGCGCCGCTGGAGAGGCGGAAGAGCAGGCTGTAGCCGATCTGGCCGGCGGCGCCGGTGACGGCCACCTTGAGAGGTTCGGAGGTCACGGTTCGTACTCCTCGTGAGGGTGGTCTCGGATCTGTTCCGGGTTGTCCGGCTGACGCTAGCAGCGCCCGATCCGCCGCCGACCGCTGGTCTGCGGCTGGCATGCTGGCGCCCATGACGTGGGGGCCCGGAGCCGTACGCCGCCCGCTGGCGGCGGCAGCGCTCGTGACGGTCCTGCTCGGTCCCGCCGGCCTCAGCGGCTGCGCGGGCATCGGCCAGCCCGCCCCCTACGACTCCCCGGGCATCAACGGCCTCGTCATCCCCACGCCGACCCCGGCACCCGCCGACTTCGTCGAGGGCGTCGACAACCCGTGGCTGCCGCTCGAGCCCGGGACACGGTGGACCTACGACGTCAGCGAGTACGGCCGCGCGACGGGCCGCATCGTGGTCGACGTGCGCGACGGCACCGTCCCGGTCGCCGGTCTCGACGCCACCGCGGTCGAAACGACGACCGACCTCGCCGAGGGCGCGACCACCGTGGAGACCCACCTCTACGCCCAGGACGAAGCAGGGAACGTGTGGCTGGTCGGTGCGGAGGAGGGGGACGTCTCCTGGCGCGCGGGCGACGGTGGCGCCCAGGCCGGGCTCGCGATGCCCGCCGACCCGCGGCTCGGCGACGGCTGGCTGTCGTACGACGTCCCGGACCGGCCGCGGGCCAGCGCCACCATCGAGGACCAGTCCAGCGAGCTGGTGCAGCTGCGCAACGAGGCCGACACCTCGACCCGCACGGTGCACGAGAAGGGTGTCGGCCTCGTGGGGCTGGAGGACCTCGACGCCGGCTGGACCGCCGAGCTCGTCGAGGACTGACGGGGCTGTCGGGTCAGTCGGGTCGGCGCACCTGGGTGCGGCCGTCGTCGTCACCCTCGGGGTTGCCCCAGTGGCCGGGCGCGCTCTGCCCGGGCTGCTGCGGCTGCTGACCGGGCTGCTGTCCGGGCTGCTGGGGCGTACCCCACCGACCCGGCTGCGCCGGCGGCTGCTGCGGTGCGGGCTGACCCCACTGCCCGGGCTGCCCCGGCTGCTGCGGGGGAGCGGCCTGCGGTGCGCCGTAGGCAGGGTCGGGCTGCTGGCCGGGCTGGCCCCACTGCTGCTGTGGGGGAGCGCCCCACGCGGCGCCGGGCTGGCCCCAGCTGCCCGGCTGGCCCTGGTTCCACTGGGCCTCGTAGTTGCCCGGCACGAACTGGTCCTTCCTGCCGCCGCCGAAGTTGAGGCCCGAGCCGGCGACCGGCTCGGCGCCCTGTCCGAAGAGGACGGGGTAGGTGAGGCCGGCGATCGCGGCGCCGAGCAGCGGAGCGAGCACGAACAGCCACAGCTGGACGATCGCGTCGGTGCCGGCGAAGACGCCGACGCCGATCGAACGGGCCGGGTTGACCGAGGTGCCGGTCAGGGGGATCGAGGCGAAGTGGATCATCGCGAGCGACAGGCCGATCGCGAGCGGGCCGAGCGCGACGTTGACCTCGTTGCGAGCGTCGGTGACGGCGAGGATGACCCACACGAAGACCGCGGTCATCAGCAGCTCCAGCAGCAGGGCGGCCCACCACGCGAAGCCGGAGCCCTGGTCGCCGAAGAAGTTCTGACCCATGTTGCCCTCGGCCACGAAGCCGTCGAAACCGTGGCCCAGGGCGAAGAGCACGGCGCCGGCGAGCAGAGCGCCGAGCAGCTGTGCCGCCATGTAGATGCCGACCTGGCTCCACGGCAGGCGTCCGCCCAGGACGGCGCCGAGCGTCACCGCCGGGTTGAAGTGACCGCCGGAGATGCGCCCGACGGCGTAGGCCATCACGAGGACGGTGAGGCCGAAGGCCAGGCCCGTCGCGACGAGGTCGCCACCGCTGTAGACGGCGGTGCCGCACCCGAAGAACACGAGCACGAAGGTGCCCAGTACCTCTCCGGTGAACTTCTGCCCGGTGGTCGGTGTGTCTTCGACGGTGTCGCTCATCGCGAGTTCCTCCAGAGTCAGGTGGCCGTACCCCTCGTAGGCCGGTGCGAGCCTAGCGGCGTGGGGAGAGGGGTGCGAGGGTAGGCGAGTCGCCACCGCTTCCCGGCGTCAGGTATCTTGACGTCAAGAGTTATGCCCGGACCAGAACACGAGCCGCAGGAGCTGTCGTACATGGCCAAGATCATCTACACCCACACCGACGAGGCGCCGCTGCTCGCGACGTACTCGTTCCTCCCGATCATCGCCGCCTACGCGAAGACCGCCGGTGTGGACGTCGAGACCCGTGACATCTCGCTGGCCGGTCGCGTGATCGCGCAGTTCCCCGACCGGCTCACTGACGACCAGCGCCTCGACGACGCGCTCGCCGAGCTCGGCGAGCTCGCGACGAAGCCCGAGGCCAACATCATCAAGCTGCCCAACATCTCCGCCTCGATCCCGCAGCTCAAGGCCACCATCGCCGAGCTGCAGTCGCAGGGCTACGACCTGCCCGACTACCCCGAGAACCCGCAGACCGACGAGGACCGCGAGGTCCGCGCCCGCTACGACAAGGTCAAGGGCTCCGCGGTCAACCCGGTGCTGCGCGAGGGCAACTCCGACCGCCGTGCGCCGGCCTCGGTCAAGAACTACGCCAAGGCCCACCCCCACTCGATGGGCGCGTGGAGCAGCGACTCGAAGACGTCGGTCGCGACGATGGGCCACGACGACTTCCGCAGCAACGAGCAGTCCGTCGTCCTCCCGGCCGACGACACCCTGTCGATCGTCCACGTCGGCAGCGACGGCCAGGAGACGGTCCTCAAGGAGGGCCTGGCGGTCCTCGAGGGCGAGGTGGTCGACGCGACCTTCATGAGCGCGGCCCACCTCGACGAGTTCCTCGAGCAGCAGGTGGCCAAGGCCAAGGCCGACGGCGTGCTGTTTTCCGCGCACCTCAAGGCCACGATGATGAAGGTCTCCGACCCGATCATCTTCGGCCACGTCGTGCGCGCCTACTTCGCCGACGTCTTCGCCCGGTACGGCGAGCAGCTGGCCGCCGCGGGCCTGTCGGCCAACGACGGCCTCGGCGCCATCCTGACCGGCCTCGACAAGGTCGACGGCGGCGCGGAGATCAAGGCCGCCTTCGAGAAGGGGTTGGCCGAGGGGCCGGCGCTCGCGATGGTCGACTCCGACAAGGGCATCACCAACCTGCACGTCCCCTCCGACGTCATCATCGACGCCTCCATGCCGGCGATGATCCGCACGTCCGGCCAGATGTGGAACGCCGACGGCGAGCAGCAGGACACCCTTGCGGTGATCCCGGACTCCTCCTACGCCGGCGTCTACCAGGCCGCCATCGACGACTGCCGCACCCACGGTGCCCTCGACCCCTCGACCATGGGCTCGGTGCCCAACGTCGGCCTGATGGCCAAGGCGGCCGAGGAGTACGGCTCGCACGACAAGACCTTCGAGATCCCGGCGGCAGGCAAGGTCGAGGTCCGCAACGCCGCCGGTGACGTGCTGATGTCGCACGACGTCGAGGCCGGCGACATCTGGCGCGCCTGCCAGACCAAGGACGCCTCCATCCGCGACTGGGTCAAGCTCGCCGTCACCCGCGCCCGGGCCAGCGAGACCCCGGCGATCTTCTGGCTCGACGAGACCCGCGCGCACGACGCCAACCTCATCGCGCTCGTCCAGAAGTACCTGGCCGACCACGACACCGAGGGCCTCGACATCCAGGTCATGGCGCCCGCCGCGGCGACGACGTACTCCCTCGAGCGCATCCGCAAGGGCGAGGACACCATCTCGGTGACCGGCAACGTGCTGCGCGACTACAACACCGACCTCTTCCCGATCCTCGAGCTCGGCACCAGCGCCAAGATGCTCTCGATCGTCCCGCTGATGAACGGCGGCGGCCTCTTCGAGACCGGTGCCGGCGGGTCGGCCCCCAAGCACGTGCAGCAGCTCGTCAAGGAGGACTACCTCCGCTGGGACAGCCTGGGCGAGTTCTTCGCCCTGGCCGCCTCGCTGGAGCACCTCGCCGGCTACGACGACAACAAGCGCGCGAAGATCCTCGGCGACACGCTCGACAAGGCCACCGAGACCTTCCTCAACGAGGACCGCTCGCCCGGTCGCAAGCTCGGCACGATCGACAACCGTGGCTCGCACTTCTACCTCGCCCTCTACTGGGCCGAGGAGCTGGCGAAGCAGACCGAGGACGCCGACCTCGCCGCCGCGTTCGCCTCGCTCGCCTCGTCGCTGCGCGAGAACGAGCAGACGATCGTCGACGAGCTGCTCGCCGTGCAGGGCAAGCCGGCCGACATCGGCGGCTACTTCCGCCCCGACGCGGAGAAGGCCGCCGCGGTGATGCGCCCGTCGGCCACGTTCAACGACGCCATCGCCTCGCTGGGCTGACGCGACCCCCGTCACAGAGGAGGGCCCCCGGGAACAAACCCCGGGGGTCCTCGTCTTGCGCCAGGTGATGACGACGACTGCCGAGACCTCCGCCCGTCCCGCCGACCCCTCCGGCGACCCCTCCGGCAGCATCGACGTCCCGTCGGTGACCGCGCGCCACTTCGGTCTCGCCGTCCTCGCGCTGGCGATGGGCGGGTTCGCCATCGGCACCACGGAGTTCGTCACGATGGGCCTGCTGCCCCAGATCGCCGCCGGGGTGGGCGTCTCGGTCCCGACCGGTGGGCACGTGATCTCGGCGTACGCCGTCGGGGTGGTGGTCGGCGCGCCGGTGCTGGCGTTCCTCGGTGCCCGCCTCCCGCGGCGCGCCCTGCTCGTGGCCCTGATGGCGGCCTTCGCCGTCGGCAACGGGCTGAGCGCGCTCGCGACGTCGTACGAGCAGCTGATGCTCGCCCGCTTCGCCGCCGGGCTGCCGCACGGCGCCTACTTCGGTGTCGCCTCGCTGGTGGCGGCGAGCATGGCCCGCCCGTCCCGCAAGGGTCGCGCGGTGTCGCTGGTGATGCTCGGCCTCTCGGTCGCCAACGTGATCGGCGTACCGGCGGCCACGGTGCTCGGCCAGGAGCTCGGCTGGCGCGCGGCCTTCTGGGCCTCCGCCGCCCTCGCCGTCCTGACCCTGGCTCTCGTCGTGTGGCTGGTCCCATCCGTGCCCGGCGACGCGGGCGCGAGCGGTCGCCGCGAGCTCTCCGCCTTCAAGGTCCCGCAGGTGTGGCTGACCCTGCTCGCCGGCGCGGTCGGCTTCGGCGGCATGTTCGCCGTCTACTCCTACATCGCCCCTGTCGTGACCGACGTCGCCGGCCTGGGCGAGCGGTCGGTGGCGGTCTTCCTCTTGTCCTTCGGCCTCGGCATGGTGGCCGGCACCTGGCTGGCCGGGGTCATGGCCGACTGGTCGATCTTCCGCTCCCTGATCATCGGCGGCGTCGGCATGGCCTTCACGATGCTGGCCTTCTGGCTCGCCGCGCCCCACGGATGGGCGGCCCTGCCCGTCGTCTTCCTCATCACCACGCTCGGCTCCGTGCTGGTGGTCAACCTCCAGCTGCGGCTGATGGACGTCGCCGGTGACGCCCAGACCCTCGGCGCTGCGATGAACCACGCCTCGCTCAACATCGCCAACGCGCTCGGCGCGTGGCTGGGCGGGCTCGTCATCGCGGCCGGCTGGGGCCTCCGTGCCCCCGCCCTGGTCGGTCTGGGCCTCTCCGTCGCCGGGGTGGCCATCCTGCTGCTGTCGGCCGCTCTCCACGTGCGGGGACGAGACGCCGTACCCGCCTGATCGGCGCCGCCTTGCGGGCAGGACCGTGCACGCCTTTTCCGTCGATGTTGCGTGGTGTTAACACGGGCGGAACTGTTGCGTAGCCCAGACTTGTAACGATCCAATCCATGAGGGCGGGCGGTCCGCCCAACATCTTCCGGAGGGGGAGTCATGGACGAGGACAAGATCGCGCGGCAGATGGAGCGTCGCCGGCAGCTGGCCGACAGCAACACCGGAGCGGTGGTCGAGCTGCTCAGGCGGCGCGAGGAGCTGCGGGGCATCTACCCGGCAGCCGACCTGGTCGCCGAGAACGTCGGCTGGGTCGTCTGAGCAGTCCTGGCCGCTGGCCCCCGCTCACCGAGAGGGCGGGGGCCAGCGCCTAGAGCGACCAGCAGTTGCCGAGCTGGGGCAGTCCGGCGAAGCGCGCCTCGAAGAACGGCAGCGCCTCGGCCAGGTGCGGCGCCATGCCGCCGACGTGGAGCGGCGCGACGTTGGTCGAGAAGCGGACGTCGGCCCCGGCCGCGCACCACGACCGCGCCATCGCCCGCCCGACGCCGTACGGGATGGTGTCGTCGAGCGCGGAGTGGGTGACCAGCACCGGCACCCGCGGTCGGATCGTGCCGATGCGCTGCGACTCGATGATGGAGGCGAACGGCTCCCGCGTCATCAGCTCGGACATCGGCCGCCCGTCGGCACTCAGCGTCGACGACCGGACGAAGGCGTTGTCCAGCAGGTCGAAGACGCAGTCCTGCTCGACGCCGTCCATCGCCGCCCGGCCCGCGTCGTTGAGGTACGGCGTCAGGTCCACGTCGTGGCTGGCCGCGAGCCCGCGCAGCGCGAAGAACGCGAACGCCGAGAACAGCCCGCCGTCGAGGTTCGTCGCCACCTTCGCGAGGTCGGCAGGCACCGCGCCGACGACTGCCCCGCGCACCCTGAGGTCGGGCGCGTACGTCGGGGCCAGCTCGACCGCCGAGGCGGCCGCGCCGCCGCCCTGTGAGTAGCCCATGAGCCCGACGGGGCTGGTGCTGCTGAGCCCGGTGCCGGGCAGACGCTGCGCCGCGCGTACGACGTCCAGCGTCGCGCGGCCCTGCGAGACGCGGTCCATGTAGGTGTGGATGCCGGCCGTGCCGAGGCCTTCGTAGTCGGGCATCGCGACGGCGTAGCCGCGCAGCAGCAGGCCCTCGATGCCGATGCCCTCGTACTCGATGCCCTCGGAGAACTGGCGCGAGGGGGCGCACCGGTCGGCCATGCCCTGGGTGCCGGGGGCGTAGCCGATGACCGGGCGCGACCCGAGGCCGACCCACGGGCTGCTCGGGACGAGCACCGTGCCGGAGGTGGCGATCGGCGTGCCGCGGCGGTTGGTCGTCGTGTAGAGCACGCGCCGGGCGTCGCGGACCAGGCTCGTCGCGTCGAGCGGGTCGAGCAGGAACGTCATCGGCTCGCTGCGGATCACGGTGCCGTTGCCGCCGGGCAGGGTCGCGGGCGCCTCGTAGAACGCGGGCCGGGGCGGCTCGTCGACGGCGGCGTGCGCGGACGTCGTACCCAGTGCGGTGGTCGCGGCCGCGGCGGCGAGCACGGCGGCGATCGTGCCGGTGAGCAGGGTCGTGACCGCCGCGATCGCGCGGCGGAGCGGAGCGGTGTGCATGGCGGTCCCTCCCGCGGCCGGACCCGGACCGGCCGATAGAGGGAACCTACTCGTGAGTCACATCACGCGTCAGTGTGACGTGCGTCACGCCCAGCCGTAGACCATCCCCATCGCCTCGCGCACCTCGTCGAGCGTGGCCTCGGCGACCTCGTTGGCACGGGCGTTGCCGCGGCGCAGCACCTCGTCGAGGTAGCCGGGGTCCGCCTCGAGCTCGGCGCGGCGGGCGCGCAGCGGGGCGAGCTCGGTGTTGATCGCCTCGGTGAGGCGGCCCTTGAGCGCCCCGCCGCCACCATCGCCGATCTCCTCGGCGACGACCGCCGGGTCGACGCCCTCGCACAGGCCGATGAGGGTCAGCAGGTTGGCCACCTCCGGGCGGCCGTCCGGGTCGTAGGTGATGACGCGGTCGCTGTCGGTCTTGGCGCCCTTGAGCTTCTTGGCGGTCTCGTCGGCACTCATCCGCAGCTCGACGACGTTGCCCTTGGACTTGCTCATCTTGGCGCCGTCGGTGCCGAGGATCAGTGGCGCCTCCGACAGCAGGGCGCCGGGCTCCGGGAACACCGGGGCGTACCGGTCGTTGAAGCGGCGCGCGACCACGCGCGTCTGCTCGAGGTGGGGGAGCTGGTCGCGACCGACCGGCACCACGTTGGCCTTGCAGAACAGGATGTCCGCGGCCTGGTGCACGGGGTAGGTGAGCAGCAGCCCGCCGATGGAGGTGATGCCGGCCGACTTGGCCTCGTCCTTGACGGTGGGGTTGCGCTGCAGCTCGGCGACGCTGACCAGGCTGAGGAAGGGCAGCATCAGCTGGTTGAGCGCCGGCACCGAGGAGTGCGTGAAGATCGTGGCCTTCTCTGGGTCCAGCCCGGCCGCGATGTTGTCGACCAGCAGGTTGCGCACGTTGCCGGCGATGTCGCCCGCGATGTCGCGGTCGGTGATCACCTGGTAGTCCGCGATCAGCTGCCAGATCTCGGCGCCGCTGTCCTGGAGGCGGAGGCGGTTGCGGATCGAGCCGAAGTAGTGGCCGATGTGCAACGCCCCGGTCGGACGGTCCCCGGTCAGCATGCGCAGCGAGGCCGGGTCCTTCGCCATCTGCTCCTCGATGGCGTCGCTGCGAGCCTGTGCGGCGCGGAAGGTGTCACTCACGCGGCTGATCCTAATCAGGGGGCGAACGACGTCGCGAAGGGGTTCTGTAGGGTCTCGTGGGTGCCCACCATCGGAGTAGCGATCGCGATTCCCGAGCCCTGGGCGACCGAGCTCCAGGACTACCGGACCAGCGTCGGCGACACGACGGCCACGCAGATCCCCACGCACATCACGCTGGTCCCGCCGACCGAGGTGCCGGACGCCGACCTCCAGGCCGTGTGCGCGCACCTGACCCGCGCGGCGTCCACCGTGCATCGGTTCGACATCCACCTGCGCGGCACCGGCACGTTTCGTCCGGTCTCGCCGGTCGTCTTCGTCACCCTGGCCGAAGGGATCTCCGGCTGCGAGGTGCTCGCGGACGCCGTACGACAGGGACCCCTCCAGGTCGAGCTGCACTACCCCTACCACCCGCACGTCACCATCGCCCACCACCTCGACGACCAGGCGCTCGACCGGGCGTTCGTGGAGCTCGCGGACTTCGAGTGCCGCTTCGCCGTCGACGCGTTCAGCCTCTACGTCCACGAGGCTGACACCGGCTGGCGGGCCACCGACCACTTCGAGCTGGGCTGAGGGCGTGCCGGTCCTCGACACCGTCAAGCAGCGCGTCGGTGACGCGCGGGAGCGTCGCCCGCTCCTCGACCACCTCGTGCGCGCCGTCGAGCACTACGGTCAGATCAACGGCAGCGCGCTCGCCGCCGCGGTGACCTACTTCGCGTTCCTGTCGTTCTTCCCGATCCTCGCGCTCGCCTTCGCGATCTTCGGCCAGGTGACGGAGGTCTACGAGGACGCCGAGGACACGCTGGTCGACGCCGCCAACTCCGTCCTCCCGAACCTCGTCGGCGGCGAGAGCGGGGTGCCGCTCGACACCCTCCAGTCCGCCGCTCCGGGGATCTTCAGCATCGGCATCCTGCTCACCCTCTACTCCGGCCTGGGGTGGCTCTCGGGCATGCGCACCGCGTTGATGGCCATCTTCGAGGAGCCCGAGCGCGAGCAGCCCAGCTTCGTGGTCGGCAAGCTGCGCGACGTGCTCGCCCTCATGGCGCTCGGCTCGATCCTGGTCGCCAGCGTGGCGGTGTCCGGCGTCGCAACCAAGGTGCTCACCCCGATCATGGAGTGGCTCGAGCTGGGCGCGGTCGCCGAGGGCTTCTTCTGGGTGCTGGCGCTGTGCCTGGGCCTGGCGGCCAACACGGTGCTCTACTTCGCCTTCTTCCGCCTGCTCGCCCAGCCCGACATCCCCAGCCGGTCGCTGTGGTCCGGCGCGCTGCTGGGGGCCGTCCTGTTCGAGGTCCTCAAGCAGCTCTCCACCTTCCTGCTCAAGGCGACGGCCGAGTCCGCGGCGTTCCAGGCCTTCGGCATCGCGCTGATCCTGCTCGTCTGGATCAACTACTTCTCCCGCGTCGTCGTCCTCTCCGCCGCCTGGGCCCACACCTCGCCCGAGGCGCGCGCCCTCCGCGACGCGAGCCGGGTCGCCGACCAGATGCCCGAGGGCCCCCGCATCGAGCTCGCCGCGGCAGCGCCCGCCGTACGCCCCACCGCCACTCCCGGCGCCACCTCGCCCAAGGCGGCCTTCGCCGCCGGCGCCGCGACGATGCTCGGCCTCGTCGCCCTCCTCCGCCGCCGCTGACCTAGCCCGCCCCGGCCGCTCCCAGCGCCTGCCCGCCCCCGCCCCCGAGCGGTGGCCCACCCACATTTGCTGGCCAGGGAACGTAGGTACATCACCGCTGGCCCTGCGAGTCGTCGGGTGTCGCCGTCAAGCGGTGACCCACCTACGTTCTGCCGAGCGAGAACGTGGGTGGACCACCGCTCATGCCGGCGGCCAGCAACGGGCCACTGACCATCCACAGGCCGCGGGAACGCCCGGTCGTCCCCAGCCTGAGGGCCTGCTTCGAGCGTGGCGAGCCTGTGCGTGGCGGAATCGACCCATGTTCCTGCTCCCGGATGAGTTCTTGCATGGACCGTTCAGTCGGCGAGTCGCAATCCTTGGCGGCATCCCCGAGCGGGTGCTCGAGGGCACCCGGTTCCGCCGACTCCACAAGGGGGTCTATTGCCACCGCGACCACGTGATGACGTGGCGCGACCACGTACGCGCCGCCAGGCTGGCGCTCCCCGAGACGGCGCGTACGACGGGAGCGACCCGGCTGCGCGAGCTCGGGCTCGAGGTCGGTACCGCCTTCCCGCTGCACTTCGTCATCGATGGCGACCTCCACCTCGCGCTCGGTGGAGTGTTCCTGCACCGAACGGTCAAGATGCCGCCGCACAGCGACGAGGGCGTCAGTGCCGAGGCCGCCTTCGTGGCGTTCTGCGCGGAGGCGCGAACGATCGATGCGATAAAGGCTGGCTCGGTGCTGCTGCACCGCGAGCTGATGGACATCCAGCTCCTGGAGCAGCTGCTCACGGAGGAGCGGTGGCGGCGCGGGGTGCCCGAGGCGTCGTACGTGCTGCCGTTCCTCGACGCGCGTTGCCGGTCCGTGACGGAGGCGGAGCTCCTGACGTACGTCGTCTTCGCCGGCCTGCCGATGCCGGAGGTGAACGAGAAGATCACGCTCGCCGACGGCACCGAGCTGACGCCTGACCAGAGGTTTGCCGACTACGACCTCGTGCTGGAGTACGAAGGCAGCCATCACCAGGAGGACCGCAGCCAGTACAACGCCGACATCGACCGGTACGCCGCATACCGCCGCAACGACGTCCCCTACGAGCAGGTGACCAAGGAGCGGCTGCGCTCACCCAAGGCCACCGTGCGGATGGTGCACCGCGCGCTCGTGAGCTGCGGGTACGACGGACCTCCGCCCGACTTCGACGGCCTGTGGCTCACGCTCTTCCTGCCGCTCCGGGATGTCGTCCGCAACCAGCGCCGCGCTGCATAGCCGAGCGGTGATCCACCGACATTTTCGAGCGCGCGACTTTCGGTGGATCACCGCTGGTCGGGTGTCGTCCCATGACATGCCCGCGGGCGGTGGTCCACCCACCCTCTGCGTACGGGGAATGTGGGTGGATCACCGCTCGAGCAGCCGCGCGCGAGCAGCGACGGTGAGCCCGGAGGCGCGACGAGGGCCGGGGGAGACCCCGGCCCTCGTCGCGTGTGGAGCGGATGCGGCTCAGTGACCGTGCTTGATCGCGGTGCGGAGGTCCTTGTTGAGCTGCGAGATCACGTCGAGCGGGATCTCCTTGGGGCAGGCGGCGGTGCAGGCACCGATGTTGGTGCAGCCGCCGAAGCCCTCGTGGTCGTGCTGGGCGACCATGTTGACCACGCGCTCGTCGCGCTCGGGCTGACCCTGGGGGAGCAGGCCGAGGTGGGTGACCTTGGCGCCCATGAAGAGCGAGGCCGAGCCGTTGGGGCAGGCGGCGACGCAGGCGCCGCAGCCGATGCAGGTCGCGACGTTGAAGGCGCGGTCGGCGTCGTCCTTGGGGACCGGGACCGAGTGGGCCTCGGGCGCCGAGCCGGTGTTGACCGAGACGTAACCGCCGGCCTGGATGATCCGGTCGAAGGCACCGCGGTCGACGACGAGGTCCTTGACGACCGGGAAGGCGTCGGAGCGCCACGGCTCGATCGTGATGGTCTCGCCGTCGCTGAACGAGCGCATGTGGAGCTGGCAGGTCGTGGTGACCTCGGGGCCGTGTGCGTCGCCGTTGATCATCAGCCCGCACATGCCGCAGATGCCCTCGCGGCAGTCGGAGTCGAACGCGATCGGGTCCTCGCCCTGGTCGTTGAGCTGCTCGTTGAGCACGTCGAGCATCTCGAGGAACGACATGTCGGGGGAGACGTCGGCCAGCTCGTAGGTGTGCATCGCACCGGCGCTGGCGGCGTCGGGCTGACGCCAGATCTTCAACGTCAAGTTCATCGATTGGTCCTTGTGAGTGTCGGGGTCCCCGCGGCGTTGTCGAGCGGGGGAGCGGAGCGGAGGAGCGAGAGAACGTCGTGGGGTGACATCACTTGTAGCTCCGCTGCTTCATCTCGATGGCGGTGTAGACCAGGTCTTCCTTGTGCAGGACGGGTCGCTCGTCGAGGCCGGCCCACTCCCAAGCAGCGACGTAGGCGAACTCGTCGTCGTGGCGCAGCGCCTCGCCGTCCTCGGTCTGCGACTCGCCGCGGAAGTGGCCGCCGCAGGACTCGCGCCGGTTGAGCGCGTCGATGCACATCAGCTCGCCGAGCTCGAAGAAGTCGGCCACGCGGCCGGCCTTCTCGAGCGACTGGTTGAGCGACTCGCTGGTGCCGAGCACCTTGACGTTGCGGTAGAAGTCGTCGCGCAGCCCGCGGATCAGGTCGATCGCTTTCTTGAGGCCCGTCTCCGTGCGCTCCATGCCGCAGTACTCCCACATGATGTTGCCGAGCTCGCGGTGGTAGGAGTCGACGCTGCGGGTGCCGTTGACGGACAAGAAGTGCTCGATGCGGTCGGTGACCGACGTGCGTGCCTCGACGACCGCCGGGTGGTCCTCGCCGATCGGCTCGAACGGGCCGTCGGCGAGGTAGTCGCGGATCGTGTGGGGCAGGACGAAGTAGCCGTCGGCCAGGCCCTGCATCAGGGCCGAGGCGCCGAGGCGATTGGCACCGTGGTCGGAGAAGTTGGCCTCGCCGGTGACGAACAGGCCGGGGATCGTGGACTGCAGGTCGTAGTCGACCCACAGGCCGCCCATGACGTAGTGCACGGCCGGGTAGATCCGCATCGGCACCGAGTAGGGGTCCTCGCCGGTGATCCGGGCGTACATGTCGAAGAGGTTGCCGTACTTGTTGGCCACCGCGTCGCGCCCGAGGCGGTCGATCGCGTCGGCGAAGTCGAGGTAGACACCACGTCGTACGCCGTCCACCTCGGGGCCGACGCCGCGGCCCTCGTCGCAGACGTTCTTCGCGGCCCGCGAGGCGATGTCGCGGGGGACCAGGTTGCCGAAGGAGGGGTAGATCCGCTCCAGGTAGTAGTCGCGGTCCTCCTCGGCGATCTCGCGCGGGTCCTTGTCGCAGTCGGCCTGGTTCTTCGGCACCCAGATGCGGCCGTCGTTGCGCAGCGACTCCGACATCAGCGTCAGCTTGGACTGGTGCGAGCCGGAGACCGGGATGCAGGTCGGGTGGATCTGCGTGTAGCAGGGGTTGGCCATGTAGGCGCCCTTGCGGTGCGCGCGCCAGGCAGCGGTGACGTTGGAGCCCATCGCGTTGGTGGACAGGTAGAACACGTTGCCGTAGCCGCCCGACGCCAGCACGACGACGTCGGCGAGGTGGGTCTGGACCTCACCGGTGACCATGTCGCGGGCGATGATGCCGCGCGCCTTGCCGTCGGCGACGATCAGCTCGAGCATCTCGTGGCGGGTGAACATCGAGACCGTGCCGGCGGCGATCTGGCGCTCGAGTGCCTGGTAGGCGCCGATGAGCAGCTGCTGCCCGGTCTGGCCGCGGGCGTAGAAGGTGCGGGAGACCTGCACGCCGCCGAACGAGCGGTTGTCGAGCAGGCCGCCGTACTCGCGGGCGAACGGGACGCCCTGGGCGACGCACTGGTCGATGATGTTGGTGCTGACCTCGGCGAGGCGGTAGACGTTGGACTCCCGCGAGCGGTAGTCGCCGCCCTTCACGGTGTCGTAGAAGAGGCGGTGGACCGAGTCGCCGTCCTCCTTGTAGTTCTTCGCGGCGTTGATGCCGCCCTGGGCGGCGATCGAGTGCGCGCGCCGCGGGGAGTCCTGGTAGCAGAAGGTCTTGACGTTGTAGCCGGCCTCGCCGAGCGTGGCCGCGGCCGAGGCGCCGGCCAGGCCGGTGCCGACGATGATGATCGAGAGCTTGCGGCGGTTGGCCGGGTTGACCAGGCGGGCCTCGAACTTCCGGTTCTGCCAGCGGTCGGCGATCGGGCCCTGCGGCGCCTTCGTGTCGACGAGCGGCGTGCCCGGGGTGTAGTAGCCCGCGGCGTCGTCGTAGTCGCCGTCGAGCGACCCGCTGTGGGAGGCCTCCGTCGAGGTGACGGTGTCGGGCATGTCCATGTCGTGGCTGTCGTGGCTCACGTGCGGTGACCCCTTACTTGGTGATGATGCCCGCGAGCACGGCGAGCGGGACGAGGGAGAAGCCGATCGAGACGATCAGCGCGGTCACGAAGCCGAAGACCTTGGCGCGCTGCCGCTTGGCCGCGGTGCCGGTCCAGCCGAGAGTCTGCGCCGCGCTCCAGATGCCGTGGTGCAGGTGGGCGCCGAGCGCCAGCATCGCGACGATGTAGATCAGCGTCATCCACCACAGGTCGAAGGTGTCGACCATCAGGTTGTAGGGGTCGTTGGTCGAGCCGCCCTGCGGGTTGACCTTGCCGATCGTGAAGTTGAGCAGGTGCCAGACCAGGAACACGAGGATCGTCACCCCGCCCCAGCGCATCATCAGGCTGGCCCGCGTCGCGCCGGTGTCCTTCTTCATGACGTACTTGGTGGTGCGCGCGCGAGCGGCTCGGCGCCAGAGCACGACGGCGCAGTAGACGTGCACCACCAGCGACAGGATGAGGCCGAGTCGCAGGATCCAGAGCGCACCCTCGTGCGGCAGCATCGGCTCGCCGAGCTCGCGCAGGTGGTGGGCGTACTCGTTGAACGCGTCGTGTCCGGCGAAGGCCTTGAGGTTGCCGTACATGTGCGCGAGCACGAAGCCGAGGAAGATGAAGCCGCTGACCGCCATGCCCAGCTTGAGCGCGATGGTGGTGCGCGAGGCCCGCGCGCCCTTCACGAGGCGAGGGGGAGTGAGTTGGGTTGCCACCCCGCCACGTTATCGCGGCGCTCCGACACACGACGCGCCGAGGGCGTGTGAGGTTTTGCTGGGCGCGTTGTCTTCCGCTCAGGCGTGACACAGGTCATAGTCGGGACCGTCGTCCGGGACCACCTCCCGGATAGCCGGACCTTCACGGAGGACGCATGGCGACGACCGACCACGGCGTGAGCAGTCCCACCCGCGCGCGCATCGACGCGCGGACGTTGCGCCAGGACCGGTGGTGGCTCTCGCCCCTGACGACGTTCGTCGTCTTCTCGGCGTTCGTCGTCTACGCGACGGTGCGCGCGTTCATGGGCCGCGACTACTACGCCTCGCCGTACCTGTCGCCGTTCTACTCCCCGTGCCTGGGCGACTGCGTCGAGGGAGCCTCCGACTTCGGCCAGCCGTTCGCGTGGTGGCCGCTGTCCGCGGCGTTGATCATCCTCATCTTCCCGCTCGGCTTCCGGATGACCTGCTACTACTACCGCAAGGCCTACTACCGTGCGTTCTGGCTCAGCCCGCCGGCGTGCGGCGTCGCCGAGCCCCACGGGTCCTACTCGGGCGAGACGCGGTTCCCGCTGGTCCTGCAGAACATCCACCGCTGGTTCTGGTACGCCGCCGTGCTGGTCGCCCTGGTGTTGACGTTCGACACGTTCCTGGCCTTCCGACCGATGCCCGCGGAGTACGCCGTCGGCGACGGCGAGACCAGCGGCATCCACATGGGCCTGGGCACGCTGCTGATGATCGTCAACATCGCCTTCATCTGGCTCTACACGCTCTCGTGCCACTCGTGCCGCCACATCGTCGGCGGCCGGCTGCGCCACTTCTCCAAGCACCCGGTCCGCTACCGGCTCTGGACCTGGGTGTCGCGGCTCAACGAGAGCCACGGGAAGTGGGCGTGGTACTCGCTGTTCTCGGTCGCGGTCGTCGACCTCTACATCTTCCTGCTCGCCACCGGCACCATCCAGGACGTGAGGTTCTTTTGATCAACGAATCCAGGCATCCGATGACCGGCAACGAGATGTCGTACTACGCCGAGGGCGGCATCGAGCGCCACCGGTACGACGTGGTGGTGGTCGGGGCTGGTGGTGCCGGGCTGCGGGCCGCGATCGCCGCGCACGAGGCGGGCGCGGAGACCGCGATCGTGTGCAAGTCGCTGCTCGGCAAGGCGCACACCGTGATGGCCGAGGGCGGCATCGCTGCCGCGATGGGCAACCGCTGGCCGGAGGACAACTGGGAGGTCCACTTCCGCGACACCATGCGCGGCGGCAAGATGCTCAACCACTGGCGGATGGCGCAGCTGCACGCGCAGGAGGCGCCCGAGCGGGTGCTCGAGCTCGAGGACTGGGGTGCCCTGTTCGACCGCACCGAGGACGGGCTGATCAGCCAGCGCGACTTCGGCGGCCACAAGTACGCCCGCCTCGCCCACGTCGGGGACCGCACCGGCCTCGAGATGATCCGCACGCTGCAGCAGCGCGCGGTGCAGGTCGGGATCGACGTGTTCATGGAGTGCACCGTCACCGATCTCCTCAAGGACGACGGTGGCACCCTGTCCGGCGTCTTCGGCTACTGGCGCGAGACCGGCCGGTTCGTGACGATCGAGGCCCCGGCGGTCGTGCTGGCCACCGGCGGGATCGGCAAGTCGTTCAAGGTGACCTCCAACTCGTGGGAGTACACCGGCGACGGCCACGCGCTCGCGCTGCGGGCCGGCGCCTCGCTGATCAACATGGAGTTCGTGCAGTTCCACCCGACCGGGATGGTGTGGCCCCCGTCGGTCAAGGGCCTGCTCGTCACGGAGTCGGTGCGCGGCGACGGCGGCATCCTGAAGAACTCCGAGGGCAAGCGGTTCATGTTCGACTACATCCCCGACTTCTTCAAGGCCGAGACGGCCGACACGGAGGAGGAGGCGGACCGCTGGTACGAGGACAAGAAGAACAACCGCCGGCCGCCCGAGCTGCTGCCGCGCGACGAGGTCGCGCGCGCCATCAACTCCGAGATCAAGGCCGGCCGCGCCTCACCGCACGGCGGGATCTACCTCGACATCGCCTCGCGCCGCGACGCCGACTTCATCCGCAAGCGGCTGCCGTCGATGTACCACCAGTTCAAGGAGCTCGCCGACGTCGACATCACCCAGGAGCCGATGGAGATCGGGCCGACCTGCCACTACGTCATGGGCGGCATCGAGGTCGACCCCGACACCGAGCTCAGCTCGGTGACCGGCCTCTACGCGGTCGGTGAGTGCTCGGGCGGGATGCACGGCTCCAACCGGCTGGGCGGCAACAGCCTCTCCGACCTGCTGGTCTTCGGGCGACGCGCCGGCGAGGCGGCAGCGGCGTACGTCGCCGGCCTGGCGGAGCGTCCCGCCGTCACCGACGCGTCGATCCGGGCCGGTGAGTGGTCGGCGCTCACGTCGTTCCAGATGGAGGGTGGCGACAACCCCTACACGATCCAGCAGGAGCTCCAGCAGACGATGAACGACCTCGTCGGCATCATCCGCACTGCCGAGGAGCTCGAGCAGGCACTGGTCCGGATCGAGGAGCTGAAGGAGCGGGCACAGCGGATGTCGGTGGAGGGCCACCGCCAGTACAACCCCGGCTGGCACCTCGCCCTCGACCTGCGCAACATGCTGGTCGTCTCGGAGTCCATCGCGAAGGCGGCGCTCGCCCGGCAGGAGTCGCGCGGGGGCCACACGCGCGACGACTACCCGAAGCCGGACGACGAGTGGGCGACGAAGAACCTCGTCGTCCGCCTCGACGACGCCGGCACCGGCGTCACCCTCGCCGAGCAGCCGCTGCCCGAGATGCCCGACGAGCTGCTCCGCCATTTCCAGTAGGGCCTACTTCGAGGGGACTGAGTCATGAGCTACGACCTGAAGCTGCGCGTGTGGCGGGGCGACCAGGACGGTGGGGACCTCCAGGACTACACCGTCGAGGTGTCCGAGGGCGAGGTCGTGCTCGACGCGCTGCACCGTCTCCAGGCGACCCAGGCCGGCGACCTCGCGATCCGCTGGAACTGCAAGGCCGGCAAGTGCGGGTCCTGCAGCGCCGAGGTCAACGGCCGGCCGCGGCTGATGTGCATGACGCGCCTGTCCGACTTCGAGCCGTCCGAGACGATCACGGTCACGCCGATGCGCACCTTCCCGGTGGTCCGCGACCTCGTCACCGACGTGTCGTTCAACTACCGCAAGGCCCGCGAGCTGCCGTACGCCGAGCTCGGACCGCGCGACGCCGACGGCAAGCGCCGGATGATGCAGGTCGACGTCGAGCGCGGCCAGGAGTTCCGCAAGTGCATCGAGTGCTTCCTGTGCCAGGACGTGTGCCACGTGGTGCGCGACCACGAGGACAACAAGCAGCACTTCGCGGGTCCGCGCTTCTTCATCCGCTACGCCGAGCTCGACATGCACCCGCTCGACACCCACGACCGGCGCAAGCTCGCGCAGGAGGCCGCCGGCCTCGGCATGTGCAACATCACCAAGTGCTGCACCGAGGTGTGCCCCGAGGGCATCCACATCACCGACAACGGCATCATCCCGATGAAGGAGCGCGTCGCGGACCGCAAGTACGACCCGCTCGTCTGGCTCGGCAACAAGATCGGGATCCGCAACAAGGACAGCGAGGGCCGCGAGGAGCTCTGAGGTGTCTCGGGCTGGCAGTCACCACTGCGACGACGGCGAGGTCCGAGCCAGGTAGAGCTGGGCCGCGCGCGCCACGAGCGCGTGCTGGTCGGCGTGGTGGACGGCTCGTTTCCGCAGCCAGAAGCCGCCGGCCCGGAGCTGGCTGGTCAGCACCTCGGCGGGCCCCGGCAGCCGACCCTCCCGCTCGAGGAAGGCGCTGCGGTAGCGGCGGAAGAGGCGCCCGTGGTCGAGGGCCATCGACACGAGTGCCGCCTGGGTCGCGGCGAGCAGCTCGGGCTCGGTGACCTCGTCGAGGGCCGGCCCCGTCGATGCGACGTCGTACGCCACCAGGTCGGCGAGGTCGCCGTGGACCGCGAGTCCACGGCGCTCGAGCTCGGTCACCAGCCGTCGTCCGTACGACTGCGCCCACGCGAGGTGCTCCACCGGCAGTTCCAGCGGCCGGGCGGTCGTGCCGGCGAGCCGCGCCCGGATCCCGGCCTCGATCACGAAACGGTGCTGGGTGGCGTTGAAGCGATCGCCCACTGCCTCGTTGAGGCGGCGCACGACCTCGAGCTCCGCCGCACCCAGCGAGACGTTGCGGACGACCTGCTGGTCACCGGGCCAGCCCGCCGGCAGCTGCGTGGCCTCGGCGAAGCGTGCCAGGAGGGCCCCGTCCGGTGCGCCCCGTGGTGGCACGGTGACGAGCCGGATCCGATCGGGCGGCACCGCCGACGACCAGCTGTCGACGACGCGGAGGAGGTCGTGGCGCCAGTGGAAGGACACGCCCTCGCTCGGCGGCGCGCCCTCCTGTCCCCGCACCGACGCCACGAAGTCCGCCCAGGTGGTGGTGCCGCCGTTGACGATCGTCTGCTGCCACGCCGAGACCAGCGTGCGCGCCATGTCGCGGGCACCGACGACGACGTGCACCCGGTGGCCCGCGAGCGCGCGCACCAGTCGGCGCGCCTGGCGCGGCCGCGCCAGGGACAGCTCCTCCTCCGAGATCACCACGCTCGGTCCGTCGTGGGCAGCGACAAGGTCTACCAGCCGGCCCAGCGCCCCCGCGGCCTCCCCGCGCAGCTCGCCCCCCACGCGCTGGCCGAGCAGGTCGTACGCCGCGAGACGCTGGGCACGGTGGCCCCCCGGGAAGAGCACCCCTGCGGCGGCGAGCTGGTCCGCCGTGGCCGCCAGGGCGCCCTGGATGGTGGTCGTCCCTGTCTTGTAGAGACCCACGTGGAGGAAGACGTCTGCCATGGCCACGACGCTAGGAACGTGCGTTGACGAGCACATGGGGCCTGTGTCCCGGTCGGTCGGGAATCTCCGGTTGCGGGCCGGGACGGTGACCTATCCCATAGCCGGCGCCAGTGACCCTCGCCACGGTGCGGGCCTATCCTGCGCAGCATGACCGACCTCCCCGGTGATCCCACAGGCGGACTCGACGAGCCCGAGGAGCTGCAGCCCGCGGAGGGCTCTCTCCGGCTCGTCGGTGACCACGACGCGTACGACGTCGCGGCCTGGGAGGCCGCCACCGCTGCGGTACTGCGCAAGGCCCGCCGGCTCGGCGAGGACGCGCCCGACTCCGACGTCTGGGGGGCGCTGACGCGGACGACGCTCGACGGGATCGAGGTCGCCCCGATCGGCCAGCAGTCCGACCTCGACGGCCTGACCACCGCGGGTCGTCCGCAGCGGGTCGGCGCGTGGGACGTACGGACGCAGGTCGAGGTCGTCGACGACAGGGCGGCCAACGAGGCCGCGCTGCAGGACCTCGAGAACGGCGCCACCTCGCTCGCCCTGCACCTCTCCGAGTCGACGGACCACGACTGGGCCACGCTGCTCGACGGGGTGCTGCTCGACCTGGCGCCCGTGGTCCTCGACCGACCCTCGACCGAGCAGGTGGAAGCCTTCGCCGACTTCCTGGAGGGCGTGGAGGGTGCCCTGCACCCCGCCACCAACCTCTCCTTCGACCTCCAGACGATCGAGATGCTGCCCTCCCGGGTGCGCGAGGACGGCGTCACGGCCCGCGACCTGTTCGCGCCGGTCGCCCGTCGCGGCTTCCAGCTCGGCGTCCGCGCCCTGGTGGTCGACGGCACGGCGCTGCACGACGAGGGAGCGAGCGACGCGCAGGAGCTGGGCTGGGCCATCGCGACCGGCGTCGCCTACCTCCGCCTGCTCGCCGACGCCGGCTTCTCCACCGAGCACGGCGCGCGACTGCTCGAGTTCCGCCTCGCGGCCACCGACGAGCAGTTCCCGACCATCGCCAAGCTGCGGGCGGCCCGTCGGCTGTGGGACCGCGTGCTCGAAGCATCCGGTGCCACCGGGGAGATGGCGCTGCACGCGGTCACGAGCCGGCCGATGACCAGCAAGCAGGACCCCTGGGTCAACATGCTGCGCGGCACGATCGCTGCCTTCGCCGCCGGGGTCGGCGGCGCCGACGCGGTCACGGTCGTCCCGTTCGACGAGCGGCTCGGCGCACCCGACGCGTTCGGCCGCCGGATCGCGCGCAACACCTCCTCGCTCCTGATCGAGGAGTCGCACGTCGCCGCGGTCACCGACCCGGCCGGCGGCTCCTATGCCGTGGAGAAGCTGACCGACGACCTCGCGGTCGCCGCCTGGGCCGAGCTCGGCCGGATCGAGGCGGCCGGTGGAGCGCTCGCCGACGAGGCCCGCGCCGGGGTCAAGGAACGCTCCCGTGCGGTCCGCGCTGCCCGCGACGCCCAGGTCGCCGACCGCTCCCGACCGATCACCGGCGTCTCGGAGTTCCCGAACCTCGGCGAGGTGCTGCCCGAGCGCGAGGAAATGCCGCACCGCTACGCCCGCCACTACGACTGGGCGTTCCAGGACATGCGCACCGAGCCCGCGGGCCGGCCGGTCTTCCTCGCCACCATGGGCCCCATCGCTGCGCACACCGCGCGCGCGACCTTCGCCACCAACCTGTTCGCCGCCGGAGGTGTCGCCGTCGAGTCGGCCGGCGCGACCGACTCGGTCGACGCGGTGCTGGAGGCCTACTCCGGCCAGCCCGTCGTCTGCCTCGCCGGCACCGACGCGGCGTACGCCGAGTGGGGCGCCGACCTCGTCGCCGCGCTGCGGGCGGCTGGGGCGTCGTACGTCGTCCTGGCCGGCAAGCCGGGGGAGCGGACCGTGACCGACGTCGACGACTCGTGTGCCATGGGGGTGGACGCGTTGGCCTTCCTGGCCCGGACCCGAGAGGAGCTCGCCCGATGAGCAGCATCCCGAGCAACTTCTCGGAGGTAGGCCTCGGTTTCGACACGCCTCGTTCCTCGACTGCTCAACCAGCGGCAACGCAGCCGTGGGTGAGCCCGGAGGGGATCGACATCCTCCCGGTCTACGGGCCCGAGCACCTCGAGGGCCTCGACGGCCTCGACACCTGGCCGGGTCTCGCGCCGTTCCTGCGCGGGCCCTACCCGACGATGTACACCACGCAGCCGTGGACGATCCGGCAGTACGCCGGCTTCTCGACCGCCGAGGAGTCCAACGCGTTCTACCGCCGCAACCTCGCGGCCGGCCAGAAGGGGCTCAGCGTCGCCTTCGACCTCGCCACCCACCGCGGCTACGACTCCGACCACCCACGGGTGCGCGGCGACGTGGGCATGGCGGGCGTGGCGATCGACTCGATCTACGACACGCGCACGCTCTTCGACGGCATCCCGCTCGACGAGATGTCGGTGTCGATGACGATGAACGGCGCGGTCCTGCCGGTGCTGGCGCTCTACATCGCGGCGGCCGAGGAGCAGGGGGTGAAGCCGGAGCAGCTGGCGGGGACCATCCAGAACGACATCCTCAAGGAGTTCATGGTCCGCAACACCTATATCTACCCGCCGTCGCCGAGCATGCGGATCATCAGCGACATCTTCGCCTACACCTCGCAGAAGATGCCGCGCTTCAACTCCATCTCGATCTCCGGCTACCACATCCAGGAGGCCGGGGCGACGGCCGACCTCGAGCTGGCGTACACGCTCGCCGACGGCGTGGAGTACATCCGCGCCGGGCTCGACACGGGCATGACGATCGACCAGTTCGCCCCGCGCCTGTCGTTCTTCTGGGCCATCGGGATGAACTTCTTCATGGAGGTCGCCAAGATGCGCGCGGCCCGGGCGCTGTGGGCGCGGCTGGTCGACGACTTCGACCCGCAGAACCCCAAGTCGCGCTCGCTGCGCACGCATTCCCAGACCTCGGGCTGGTCGCTGACCGCGCAGGACGTGTTCAACAACGTGGGGCGCACGTGCATCGAGGCGATGGCCGCGACCCAGGGCCACACCCAGTCGTTGCACACCAACGCCCTCGACGAGGCGATCGCGCTTCCGACCGACTTCTCCGCACGCATCGCCCGCAACACCCAGCTGCTGCTGCAGCAGGAGAGCGGCACGACGCAGGTCATCGACCCGTGGGCCGGCTCCTACTACGTCGAGAAGCTCACCCACGACCTCGCCGAGCGTGCCTGGGCGCACATCCAGGAGGCCGAGCGGGCCGGCGGCATGGCCGCCGCGATCGAGCAGGGCATCCCGAAGATGCGCATCGAGGAGGCGGCCGCCCGCACCCAGGCGCGCATCGACTCGGGCGCGCAGAAGGTCATCGGCGTCAACACCTACCGCCTCGCCGCGGAGGACAAGCTCGACGTGCTGCGCGTCGACAACGACGACGTCTACCGCCAGCAGGTCGCGAAGCTCGAGCGGCTGCGCGCCGAGCGCGACGACGACGACGTACGCCGTGCGCTGGAGGCGCTGACGAACAGCGCCGAGCGCGGCCCGGTCGGCGGCGGCTCCCTCGACGGCAACCTCCTCGCACTGGCCGTCGACGCGGCGCGCGCCAAGGCGACCGTCGGGGAGATCTCCGACGCGCTGGAGAAGGTCTACGGCCGCCACCAAGCGGTGATCCGTACGATCAGCGGCGTGTACCGCGACGAGGCAGGCGCCGCCGAGGGCAGCGCGGTCGCCGCCGTCCTGCAGGCGACCGAGGAGTTCGAGGCCGAGGAGGGCCGCCGCCCGCGCATCCTCGTGGCCAAGATGGGCCAGGACGGGCACGACCGCGGCCAGAAGGTCGTCGTCACCGCCTTCGCCGACCTCGGCTTCGACGTCGACGTGGGGCCGCTGTTCTCCACGCCCGAGGAGGTCGCCCAGCAGGCGATCGACGCCGACGTGCACATCGTCGGCGTCTCCTCCCTCGCCGCCGGCCACCTGACCCTGCTGCCCGCGCTGAAGCAGGCGCTGGCCGACCAGGGCCGGCCCGACATCATGGTCGTCATCGGCGGCGTGATCCCGCCCGATGACGTCGCGACGCTCCACGAGATGGGCGCCGCCGCGGTGTTCCTGCCGGGCACGGTGATCGCCGAGTCCGCCCTCGACCTGATCGCGCGGCTGCGGGAACAGCACGGGGACGAGCCGGGAGCCTGATGCCGCGGCCGATCGACGTCGACGCGCTCGTCGCGGGGGTGCAGGCCGGGCAACGCGCCGCGGTCGCGCGCGCCATCACCCTCGTCGAGTCGTCGCGGCCCGAGCACCGGACGGCAGCGCGCGACCTGCTGACCGCGCTGGCCTCGACCGAGCGGCCGATGGCGACCCGCGTCGGGATCTCCGGCGTGCCCGGGGTCGGCAAGTCCACCTTCATCGAGGCGCTCGGCACCCGGCTGACCGGGGCCGGGCACCGCGTCGGCGTCCTGGCCGTCGACCCGTCGTCGGTGCGCACCGGCGGCTCGGTGCTCGGCGACAAGACGCGGATGGCGACGCTCTCGGTCGACCCGAACGCCTTCATCCGGCCCTCGCCGACGGCCGGCACGCTCGGCGGTGTGGCCCGCGCGACCACCCAGGCGATGCTGGTGCTCGAGGCGGCGGGGTACGACGTCGTCCTGGTCGAGACGGTCGGCGTGGGGCAGTCGGAGGTCACCGTCGCCGGGATGGTCGACACCTTCCTCTTCCTCACCCTCGCCCGCACCGGCGACCAGCTGCAGGGCATCAAGAAGGGCATCCTCGAGATCGCCGACGTGGTGGCGGTCAACAAGGCCGACGGCGACTTCGAGGCCGGCGCCCGGGTGGCGGCGCGCGAGCTTGCCGGCGCGATGCGACTGGTCCGCGGGCACTCCGAGTGGGCACCCCCGGTCGTCACCTGCTCCGCACTCACGGGGGCCGGCGTCGACGACGTGTGGCAGCGGGTGCGCGCTCACCGCGAGCACCTCGGTGTCGACGGGCTCCACCACAAGCGCGCGGGGCAGCAGCTCGAGTTCACCTGGGCCCTGGTGCGCGACGAGCTCGACCAGCGGTTGCGCTCCTCGCCCGGGGTCGCCGCGGTGCGCGACGACGTACGCCACGCGGTGCTGTCGGGCGAGCTGCCTGCTCCGCTCGCCGCGGACCGGATCCTCGCCGCCTACGACGGGGACGCCACGTAGGGCGCGTCTCGGTCGGTGCGTAGCCGGCCCGGGGGAGGGACCGCGCCCGTAGACTGGGTCGGTCATGCCACCCGAACTCCCTGCCACCCATGTCATCGCCGAGGTCGTCGACAAGTACGCCGACGACCTCGTCGCGCTCCGCCGCGACCTCCACGCCCACCCCGAGCTGAGCTGGGCCGAGGAGCGCACCTCCGAGGCGGTGGTGACCGCGCTGGAGGGGGCCGGCTGGACGGTGAGGCGACCCGACGGCGGAGGAGTGCTGGCCGAGATCGGGCACAGCGGTCGACTGGTGGCGCTGCGCGCCGACCTCGACGCGCTGCCGGTCGACGACCTGATCTCGGATCCGTGGCGGAGCACCAACCCCGGCGTCGCGCACGCCTGCGGCCACGACGTCCACACGGCAGGGCTCGTCGGTGCGGGGCTCGCGCTGGCGGAGGTCGCCGCCCGCGGCCTGCTGCCCGGACGCGTCCGCCTGCTCTTCCAGCCCGCCGAGGAGGTCATGCCCGGCGGTGCGCTGCAGCTGATCTCCGCCGGAGCGCTCGAGGGCGTCTCCCACGTCTTCGGCCTGCACTGCGACCCGAGCCTCGACGTGGGCCGCATCGGCCTGCGTGAGGGGCCGCTCACCGGAGCCGCCGACGCGCTGACCGTGCGCCTGATCGGCAAGGGTGGCCACACCTCGCGCCCACACCTCACCGAGGACCTCACCTTCGCCCTCGGCAAGGTCATCACCGAGCTGCCGGCGATCCTGAGCCGACGGCTCGACCCGCGCGCCGGGGTCAGCGTGGTCTGGGGCATGGTGCGTGCGGGCTCGGCCCACAACGTGATCCCCCACGGCGGCGTGGTGGCCGGCACGGTCCGGATGCTCGACGCCGTCGCCTGGGCCGACGCCGAGCACCTGATCCGCCAGCTGATCACCTCGATCGTGGCGCCCTACAGCGTGACCGCCGAGGTGACCTACCAGCGCGGCGTCCCACCGGTCGTCAATCACGAGGAGTCCACGCGGCTGCTCGGCACGGCGGTCGAGAACGTCCTCGGACTGCACGGCCACGTCTCCACCGCCCAGAGCCTGGGTGGCGAGGACTTCGGCTGGTACCTCGACTCCGTCCCCGGGGCGATGGCCCGGCTCGGCACCCGCACGCCCGGCGGGCCGACGTACGACCTGCACCAGGGCAACCTCCGCGTCGACGAGGGCGCCACCACCATCGCGGCCCGCGTGCTCGCCGAGGCCGCGGTGACGGCACTCAGCGACTGATCCTCAGGCGGCCGGCAGGGGGAAGCCGAAGGTGAAGGTGCTGCCCTCGCCGGGGGTGGACTCGACCTCGAGCCGCCCGTCCATCAGCGCCGCCAGCTCGCGTGCGATCGCCAGGCCGAGGCCGACGCCGAGCCGGTCGCCGTCGGGCTGCGGGCCGACCTGGACGAACGGTCCGAAGAGGGTGCCCAGGTCGTCGTGGGCGATCCCGATGCCGGTGTCGCGCACGCGTACGTCGATCCAGCTGGCGCCGCCCGGGCCGTCCGCGCCGGACGGCCGGGCCGACACGTGCACGTCGACGGAGCCGTGCTCGGTGAAGGTGATGGCGTTCTCGACGATGTTGGTGACGACCTGGCGGATCCGCCGCTCGTCACCGGTGCCGTCGACCGGTACATCGTCGGCGACGGTGAACGTGGTGGAGACGCCCTTCGCCTCGGCGAGCTGGCCGGCCCAGCACGCCACCTCGCCGAGGATCTCGCGGAGGTCGACCGGGCCGCGGCGCAGCACGGTCCGGTGGGCCTCGAGGCCGGAGAAGTCGAGGATCTCCTGCAACAGGTGCAGCAGGCGGTCGCCCGAGCGGTGCACGATCTGCGCGAAGTGGGCGGGCTCGGGTGCGAGGTCGGTGTCGAGCAGGAGCTCGGACGCTCCGATGAGCGCGGCCAGCGGCGTACGGACCTCGTGAGCCACGGTCGCCAGGAAGAGGCTCTTCGCGGCGTTGGCCTCCTCGAGCTCGCGCAGCACGCGCTTGGCCTCGGTCACGTCCTCGCTGACTCCGTGCACGCCGACGACCTCGCCGCCCACGACCACCGGGATCGCCGTGCACCGGATGTCCGTGCTCTCGCCGCATGTGTCGATGACGCGAGCGTCCATGACCTGGGGCTCACCGGCCATCGCCCCCACGAACCCGGCCTGGATGACGTGCAGGTCCTCGGGGTGGATGACCTCCGCGAAGTGCGCCTTCCGCATCTCCTCGAGGGTCAGCCCGGTCATCTCGAGGGAGCGTTCGTTGGCGTCGGTGAAGTAGCCGTGCTCGTCGACGGAGTAGGTCGCGTGCGGGTGATGGGTGAACATCGACGCGTAGCGTTCGCAGGCCTGGGCCAGCGCCTGCGCTCCGAGGGTGGCGTCGGCCGACGAGGAGCGATCGCGGTCGTGCTCACCGGTTGCCATCAGGACCTCCGAGAATCGTGTTGGCGTGCGATGCACCGTACCCCGCGGCGCGTGCTGCGATGTCATCCGCTCGGGTGCGGTACGTGTTCGAAAACTGCCGTCCGAGGGGGTGGATCCACGCTCAGATCTGGGCTCGAGTGTCGGTGGCGGCTGGTGGAATGTGATCCTGACGACGCAGCTGGTTGGGGCCGGAGCCTCTATGGCACCGCCGGGTCCGTCGACGGCTCGGTAGCGGCGGACGAGTCCACGTTTTGGCGTCGAACGGGCCGATCGCGTAGCTGAAAGCCATGACGAGGGGGGATGCGAGGACCAGGAGCACCGCCGAGGCCCGCGCCCACCCGCGTGCCCTGACGGCGGTCCACATCAGCACCGGCGTCGCCACGAAGAACCACAGGCGGAATGCGGTGTCACCCACCACCGGGTGGACGACCTCGCCGCTGAGTCCGGAGTGCAACGTCGCAGTGCCGACGTCGGCGTACACCAGCGCGCAGACGAGAAGCGCCACGGTGATGTACGGACCAGCTCGGACGACGAGCGCCCATGGAGCGAGCAGAAGAGCGCAGGCGGCCAGGAGCAGCGCTACCCCGGCCTGCTCGGCGGCGGTACCGACGGGCTCCCACGGGTCCACCACCACCAGGAAGTCGTAGAGGTGGTCCTGGCGCTGCCGGGCGAGGCAGCGAGGGAGAGCGAGACCCGGCTCAGGCCGTGATCGCGGCCTGCGCGCCGCCAGCGAGAAGCTCGTCGCGCAGGGTGACGAGCCGGCTGACCTCGGTGAGGAAGCGGCCGGTGCTCTCGCCGACGTCGAGGTCGTCGAAGTAGTGGTGCCTCATGGCGACGCGGGCGAGGTGGTGCTCGTCGTGGGCGAGCCGGTCGCCGAGGAGCGAGGCGAGGTGGCGTACGTCATCGGGGCCGACGACGTCCGCGCACCGGCTGATCGGTGCCTGGTGGTGGAGCGCCTCGAGGTCGCCGTGGGGATCGGTGAGGAGGATCGGCTTGTCGGTGTGGAGGTAGAGCCAGTCCAGGCCGACCGAGGACACGTCGGTGACCATGGCGTCGCACCCGGGCATCACGGTGAGTATGTCCCCGGTGAGCACCTGCGTGTGGCCGGCGGCCGGGTCGAGCCGCGCGGCCTCGTCGATCAGTCCCATGACGGCCAGGTGGGCGTCTGCGATGGCCGGGGTCAGGCTGGTCGTGACCTTGGGGTGCGGCTTGTAGACGAGGCGGACGTCGGGCACCTCGAGGATCGCCCGGACGATCGCCTCCCCGAGGGAGTCGAGGGAGGTGTAGTCGTTGTAGTCGGCGTCGCCCTCCCAGGTGGGGGCGTACATCACCGTGCGTCGCGTGCTCGGCGCCAGCAGCTGCGTGTGCGGGAGGTCGAGCTGTGGTCGACCGACGCGGACCAGCCGGGAGGCGTCGAAGTCGAGCAGCCCGGTCACGTAGCGGTGGACCGCGGCGTCGCCGGCGACGAAGACGCGGTCGTAGGCCTTGGCGTTGTTGCTGGCCATCGACTGCTTGTCGCTCTCGCCGTGGTTGACGTGCACGTGGAGCATGCGGCTGTCGAGCAGCGACTCGAAGTTGAGCACGGAGTTGTTGCAGTAGAGGACGACCTTGGCGTCGAGCTCCGCGTAGAGCTCGGTGAGCTCGGGGAACGTCGCCGCGGTGAGGACGGGCAGGTCGGTGCGCGAGGCGATCAGCGCGGCCGAGTCGGGGTCGCGCAGGACGAGACCGACCGGGTGCACCCGGTCCAGCACCTCGAGGACCTCGAGCCACTGCGCCAGCTGGTAGGTCCTCGTCGGGTCGCCTGCGAAGTAGGCGATCACGCGCACGTCATTCACGACGAAATCCTACTCGCGTCCCCCTGTGGCACGAGGCCCGTTCCACCAGGACGCAGGAGGGCCCGGCGCACACGGCGCCGGGCCCTCCTGGCGTCGGGGGAGCGGGGTGATTCCTACTGCGGTCGGTAGGGCACGCCGTCCGCTGCCGGCGGCCGTGAGCGGCCCACCAGGCCCGCCACCGCGAAGATGGTGACGAGGTAGGGCAGCATCAGCATGAACTGGCTCGGCACGGGCGAGCCGATCGCCGAGAGCACGCCCTGCAGGTTGGTCGCGAAGCCGAACAGCAGCGCGGCCAGGGTGGCACGGATCGGGTCCCACTTGCCGAAGATGACCGCCGCCAGCGCGATGAACCCGGCGCCGCCCGTCATCTCGCGGTTGAACTGGGAGACCGACACCAGGCTGTAGTAGGCGCCGCCCATGCCCGCGATCGCTCCGGCGAGCAGGATCGTGCGGTAGCGGGTGCGGTTGACCTTGATGCCGACGGTGTCGGCGGCCTTGGGGTGCTCACCGACCGAGCGGACCCGGAGTCCCCAGCGCGTGCGGTAGAGGGCGTACGCCACCACAGCCACCACGACGTAGAGCAGGTAGACGAGCGGCGTCTGGCGGAACAGGATCGGGCCGATCAGCGGGATGTCGCCCAGGATCGGGATCGGGAGCCGCTGGAAGCGGTCGGGGGAGTTGAGCGTCTCGGCGTTCGGCGTGAGCACCTGGCGGAAAAGGAAGTTCGTCAGGCCGAGCACGAGCACGTTGAGCACCACGCCGACGATGACCTGGTCGACGAAGTAGGTGATCGCGAACAGGCCGAGCACCAGCGCCACCAGGGCGCCCGCGACGGCGGCAGCGACCAGTCCGGCCCATGGCGAGCCCGTCGTCGACGCGGCGACCGCGGCGGCGAAGGCGCCCAGGAGCAGCTGGCCCTCGATGGCGATGTTGACCACGCCGGCGCGCTCACCGAGCACGCCGCCCAGGGCGCCGAAGACGAGCGGGACCGCGAGCGCGACGGCGCCGCCGAGGAGGCTGACGATCAGGATGCGGCTGTCGACGGCAGCCCAGCTCAGGAAGCCGGTCATCCAGGCGACCGCGAAGCCGATCGGGATCCAGCCGGGCTGGCGCAGGTGCGTCAGCAGACGACGGATGGACTCGGCCGTGAGCGCGAGGCAGATCACCACCATCACCCAGGCCGTCGGACCCGAGGGCACCACGATGTCGGGCAGGGTGACGAAGTCGCTGTCGGCCGCGAGCTGGAACGTCGTGTCGCCGGAGTGCGGGGAGCCGAGCAGGATGGCCGCGAGCAGCAGGGTCAGCACGCCGAGCGCGACCGGGAGCTTGCGCCCGCCGGAGGCCCGGACGGGCGCGACCGCCGGGTCGGGAGCCAGGCCGCCGGTGTCGGGGGCCGTCGGGGTCACGGTGCTCACTTGGCCTCCTGGGCGGGGAGCCGGAAGATCGCACGCACCAGGGGAGGTGCGGCGAGGAAGAGGACGATCAGCGACTGGACCACCAGGACGAGGTCGACCGAGATGTTCTCGGACGTCTGCATGGTGAAGCCGCCAGCCTTGAAGGCGCCGAACAGCAGTCCGGCGGCGAGGATGCCGAGCGGACGTGAGCGACCGAGCAGCGCCACCGTGATCGCGTCGAAGCCGATGGAGGCGTCGAGGTCGAGCGAGACGCCGCTGGTCACGGTGCCGAGCACCTGGTTGATGCCGGCAAGGCCGAGGAGCGAGCCGGCGACCATCATCACGACGATGTAGGTCCGGCCGACGTCGATGCCGGCGGCCCGGGCGGCGTGGGGGTTCTCGCCGACCGCACGGATGCGGTAGCCGAACGTCGCACGATTCAGCACCCACCACACGACAGCGACCGCGAGGAGCGCCAGCACGAAGCCGAGGTGCAGGTTGAACTGGTCGCCGAGCACCTTGGGCAGCTGCGCCGACTCCTTCATCGGCGGCGACTTCGGGTTGACCGACCCGGGCGTCTTGAGCAGCCACTCCTTGGTGAGGGCGTAGAAGAGCAGGTAGTAGGCGACGTAGTTGAGCATGATCGTGACGATCACCTCGTGGGCCCCGGTCCGCGCCTTGAGCACGCCGGCGATCCCGCCCCACAGGGCACCGGCGACCATGCCGACGATGATCGCGAGCGGCAGGTGCACGGCGAGCGGGAGGTCGAGCTGGAAGCCGACCCAGCCGGCCGCGCCGCCGGCGATGAGCATCTGGCCGCGGCCACCGATGTTGAACAGTCCCGCGCGGAAGGCGAGGCCGACGCCGAGACCACCGAGGATGAGCGGGGCGGAGAACTTGAGCGTCTCGGTGAGGGGCCGCCACTGCTGGGCGGGCTCGGTGAGGTTGTAGTTGAAGACGGCGCCGCGGAACATCGCGCTGTAGGCGCCCGAGATCGCCTCCCACACCGCGGTGAAGAAGTCCGACGGCCGGGCCGTGAGGTAGCTGGCGGTCTCGCGCACCGTGTCGTCGGTCGCGGCGATCATCACCGAACCGACGAAGATCGCGAGGAACACCGCCAGCACGCCGGCCAGCACGTCGCCGGACGCGATCTCGCGCAGCAGCGAGCGCGACCGGTCGCCCCGGGTGTCGGGGGCGTCGTGCGGGTCGATCTCGGGTGCGGCCTCGGCGGTCGCGGTGCCTGACGACCCGGTGCCCGACGACCCGGTGCCCGAGGTGGGCTCGACGGGCTGTGTCGCGTCGGGCTGGGGCTTGTCGGCGTCACTCTTGCCGGTGTCGCTCATGCGACCACGTCCTTCAGGTCCTTCGGGCGTTCGCCGGTCATCATCAGTCCGAGCGTCTGGCGGGGGGTGTCGGCCGGCACGATGCCGACCACCTTCCCGCGGTAGAGCACCATGATGCGGTCGGCGAGCGCGACCACCTCGTCGAGCTCGGTGGAGACCACCAGGACGGGGATGCCGCTGTCGCGGGTCGCGACGATCTGCTTGTGGATGAACTCGATGGAACCGACGTCGACGCCGCGCGTGGGCTGGGCGGCGACGAGCAGCCGCAGATCACGCGAGAGCTCGCGGGCGACGACGACCTTCTGCTGGTTGCCGCCGGAGAGGTTGGCGGCCAGCGAGTCGATGTCGCGCGCGCGGACGTCGTACTCCTTGAGCTTCTTCTGCGCGAACTCGCGCAGCGCGCCGAGCCGCAGCGAGCCGTTCCTGGCGAACGGGGACTTGAAGCTGCGGTTGAGCATGAGGTTCTCAGCGATGGTGAAGCCGGGTACCAGGCCGTCGACCTGGCGGTCCTCGGGGATGAACCCGACGCCGGCGTCGAGGATCTTGCGCGTCGACCGGCCGACCAGCTCCACGCCGTCGAGGGTGATGGAGCCGCGGACGTCCTCCTGCAGCCCGAGGAGGGCCTCGGTGAGCTCGGTCTGGCCGTTGCCCTGCACGCCGGCCACGGCGAGGATCTCGCCGCCGCGGATCGTGAAGCTCAGGCCGTCGACGTGGGTGTTGCCGGCGACGTCGACGACGCGCAGGTCCTTGACCACGAGGGCGGGCTCGCCGAGCTTCGGGGCGTCCTTGTGCACGACCAGCTCGACCGGGCGGCCGACCATCATGGAGGCGAGCTCGGCGTTGCTGGCCTTGGGGTCGGCCTCGCCGACGACCTTGCCGAGCCGGATGACGGTGATGCGGTCGGCGACCTCGCGGACCTCGCGGAGCTTGTGGGTGATGAAGACGATCGCCTTGCCGGCCTCCTTGAGCTGGCGCATGATCTCCATCAGCTCATCGGTCTCCTGGGGCGTGAGCACCGCGGTGGGCTCGTCGAAGACGAGGAGCTCGGCGTCGCGGGAGAGTGCCTTGATGATCTCCACGCGCTGCTGCACGCCGACCGGGAGGTCCTCCACGAGCGCGTCGGGGTCGACGTGGAAGCCGAAGCGCTCGGAGATCTCGGTGACGCGTTTGCCGGCGGCGTCGAGGTCGAGGCTGCCGGCGAAGCCGGTGGTCGTCTCGTTGCCGAGCATCACGTTCTCGGCGACGGTGAAGACCGGGATGAGCATGAAGTGCTGGTGGACCATGCCGATGCCGGCGGCCATCGCGTCACCGGGCCCGGTGAAGTGCTGGACCTCGCCGTCGAGCTCGATCTCGCCCTCGTCGGCCTTGTAGAGGCCGTAGAGCACGTTCATCAGCGTGGACTTGCCGGCGCCGTTCTCGCCCAGGAGGCAGTGGATCTCACCGGGCTCGACCGTGAGGGAGATCGAGTCGTTGGCCACCACGCTGCCGAAGCGTTTGGTGATGCCTCGCAGGACGAGTCTCATGGCATCGCATCCTAGGGGTCGGAAGGGTCCAGAGGTCTGGACCGGGGTCTGGTGCGGGGGGCCCGCTCGGGGCCCGGGCAGCGGGCGCGTACGGCGCTGCGCGAAGGCGCGCGGGGAAGGGTAACTGGCGGCGTAGGGAGCGCACTGCCCCGAGATGTGCCAAAGGTCGGTGCCGTCGTGTGGCAACTGGTCCGACACGGCAGAGGGAGGCCGACGAACCCGTCGGCCTCCCTCCGTGGTGGAGCGTGGTGGCGATCAGCCCAGGTAGGACTCGACCTTGATGGAGCCGTCGATGATCCCGGCCTTCACCTCGTCGAGCTCACCGGCCAGCGAGTCGCTGACCTTGTCCTCGAAGTTGTGGAACGGCGCGATGCCGACGCCGTCGTTCTCGAGGGTGCCGATGTAGGGCTCGAAGTCGAACTCGTCGTTGCCCGCGGCCAGGACGGCCTCGTAGGTGGAGACCTTCATGCCCTTGAGGATCGAGGTCATGACGTAGGGCTGGGTGTTGGGGTCGGTCTCGAAGAGGTCGGCGTCGACGCCCAGCATCGCGATGTCCTTGCCGGAGTCCTCGATCGCGGTGATCGCGCCCTGGTAGATCGGGCCACCGACCGGCAGGATCACGTCGACGTCCTGGTCGAGGATCTGCTTGGCGGTGCTGGTCGCGGCCTCGTTGGCCTCGAAGCCACCGGTGAAGGAGCCGTTCTTGCCGTCCCAGCCGACGACCTCGACGTCCTTGCCCTTCTCCTTGGCGTAGTACTCGGCGCCCTGCTTGAAGCCGTCCATGAAGATCGTCACGGTCGGGAACGGCATGCCGCCGTAGGTGCCGACCTTGCCGGTCTTGGTGTAGTCGGCGGCCGCGTAGCCGGCGAGGAAAGCGGCCTCGGCGGTGTTGTAGAGCAGCGGCTTGATGTTGGGCTCGTCGGCCTTGCCGTCGAACGTCGCGCCGTCCTCGCCACCGTCGGCGGAGTCGTCGATGAGGACGTACTCGATGTCGGGGTTGGCGGCGGCCGACTCCTTGGTGGCCGCGGCCAGGGCGAAGCCGACCGTCACGATGACGTCGCAGCCCTCACCGACGAGGCTCTCCAGGTTGGGGCCGTAGTCGTTCTCGCTGTTGGACTCGACGGGGGTGAGCTCGACGCCGAGCTCGTCGGCAGCCTGCTGCGCGCCCTCGAAGCCGAGCTGGTTGAACGACTTGTCGTCGAAACCACCCGCGTCGGAAACGATGCACGGCTGGAAGTCGCTGGCGGCGGCCTCCCCGCTGCCCCCGCTCCCGGTGGTCTCCTCCTCGGGTGCGTCACCGCACGCCGCCAGGGTCGCGGCCGTCAGCAGGGCCACGAGGCCGCTCGAGACGACCTTCCTCGACTTCTTCACAAATGCCTCCAAGTTCGTGCCCCCGGAGTGGGGTCGCTTTCGGGGAGCATGATGCCTGCCGCCGGGCACCCCGTCACGAGGTTCGCGACTTCTGAAATGTGTTTGAGACATAAAACCCGCCGGACATCTTTCGGCGAGACCTGCCAGAGACGGTGGCTCTCCCGTATGCGCCATAGTGTGCGCGTGGAAGACAGCTGGGACCAGGACGACTGGGACGACCTGCGGGAGCGTGCCGTCGACGTCATGCGCCACGCCTACGCGCCGTACTCCGACTACCCCGTGGGAGCGGCCGCGCGGGCCGCTGACGGGCGTGTACTGGTGGGCTGCAACGTGGAGAACGCGGCGTACGGCGTCGTGCTGTGCGCCGAGTGCGGGGTGGTTTCGCAGCTGCACGCCACCGGTGGCGGCCGGCTCACGCACTTCGTGTGCGTCAACGGCGAGGGCGAGATCATCATGCCGTGCGGCCGGTGCCGCCAGCTGCTCTTCGAGCACGGCGGTCGCGACCTGCTGGTCTGGACCGTCTCGGGCGTCAAGCCCATGTCAGAGGTGCTCCCCGACGCCTTCGGACCCGACGACCTTGAAGGGATCAAGTAGTGGCCGCCCACGACGCCGTCGAGGTCATCCTCGCCAAGCGCGACAAGCACGAGCTCTCCGACAGCCAGATCGACTGGGTGATCGACGCCTACACGCGCGGGGAGGTCGCCGACGAGCAGATGTCGTCGCTCGCGATGGCCATCCTGCTCAACGGCATGAACCGCCGGGAGATCTCGCGCTGGACCGGCGCGATGATCGCCTCGGGGGAGCGGATGGACTTCTCCACCCTCTCGCGCCCGACCGCGGACAAGCACTCCACCGGCGGTGTCGGCGACAAGATCACCCTGCCCCTGGCCCCGCTCGTCGCTGCCTGCGGCGTGGCCGTGCCCCAGCTCTCCGGCCGCGGCCTGGGCCACACCGGCGGCACCCTCGACAAGCTCGAGTCCATCCCCGGGTGGCGCGCCGCGCTGAGCAACGAGGAGATGTTCGCCATCCTGGAGGACGTCGGTGCCGTCATCTGCGCGGCCGGCGACGGCCTTGCCCCGGCCGACAAGAAGCTCTACGCCCTGCGCGACGTCACCGGCACCGTCGAGGCGATCCCGCTCATCGCGAGCTCGATCATGAGCAAGAAGATCGCCGAGGGCACCGGCGCCCTGGTGCTCGACGTCAAGGTCGGCAGCGGCGCCTTCATGAAGGACCTCGCCACCGCACGCGAGCTCGCCGAGACGATGGTCGCGCTCGGCACCGACGCCGGCGTGCACACGGTCGCGCTGCTCACCGACATGGCCACGCCGCTCGGCCTCACGGCCGGCAACGCGGTCGAGGTGCAGGAGTCCGTCGACGTGCTCGCCGGCGGGGGGCCGGCCGACGTGGTGGAGCTGACCTTGGCGCTGGCCCGCGAGATGCTCGCCGGCGCCGGCCGCGACGACGTCGACCCGGCCGACAAGCTGGCCGACGGATCGGCGATGGACGCCTGGAAGAGGATGATCCGCGCCCAGGGCGGCGACCCCGACGCGGCGCTGCCGCAGGCGAAGGAGTCGCACGTCGTCACCGCGCCGACCAGCGGAACCCTCACCCGACTCGACGCGATGGCGGTCGGCATGGCCGCCTGGCGGCTCGGTGCCGGGCGAGCGCGCAAGGAGGACCCGGTGCAGGCCGGTGCCGGCGTCGTGTGGCACGCCCGCCCCGGCGACGTGGTCACCGAGGGCGCGCCGCTCTTCACCCTGCTGACCGACGAGCCTGAGCGCTTCGACCGGGCGCTGGCCTCGCTCGAGGACGGCTACACGTTGTCGTCCGGCGACGGCGCCGGTGACGCAGCGGACGCCCGCCGCGACATCGTGCTCGACCGCGTCGGCTGAGCCCCCGAGCTCGCGCACGGCCCTCCCCAACTCTGACGATGACCGACCAGTAGCAACCTTCTGCCCGGACCCCCTCCTTAGCGTTTCTTTACCTTCGGGATCTTGGGGGACCCCATGCAGACCAATGACGAGCGCGGGCGTGGCCGCGCGACGATGACGTCGACCGCCGTGATGGCGGCCGTGGTGCTGGTGACGGGCCTCGCGGTCGGCGCGGGGGCCACCTGGCTGGCCCTCTCGCGCGGCGACGACGGCGCGGCGGCGTCGGACGGCTGTGCGGAGTTCCGCAGTGTCGACGTCGCCGTCGCCCCGGAGATGTACGGCGTCGTGGTGGCCGCGCTCGCGGACGTCACGCCCGACTGCGTGCAGGTCGACCCGGCGTCCCGGCCGGGCATCGCCGTCGCCCAGGGTGTGTCGATGGGTGGAGACCTGCCCGACATCTGGATCCCCGAGGCGCACCTGCTGACGACCGAGGCCTACCTCGGTCGGGCTGCCCGGCCCAAGCTCCTCGTCGGGAGCCTGGCCCGGACGCCGGTCCTGCTGGTGGGTGGGTCCCGGGCTCGGCAGTGGCCCTCGTGGGGTGACGCCGAGGCCTCCGGACTGGTGTCGACCCCCGACCCCGAGGCCTCGCTCGCCGGTGCCTTGGCCCTCACGGCTCCTGGTGTCGAGGCGCGGGCGATCGGTCGCAGCCGGGCCGAGGCCCGTCAGATGCTGGTGCCCTTCGCCCAGGCAGAGGGCGCGCGGCGGGTCGACGGCCAGGATGCAGCCGTGCGCCCGGCGATGTTCCCGCGCCGGTCGCCCCGCCTGGTCGTCACCACCGAGCAGGACTTCCGCTCGGTCGAGGGCCGTGGTGACCTGCGCGACCTCACCCCGGACGTCGGCTCGCCGGCGCTCGACTTCCCGCTCACGCTCAGCCGCGGGGCCCCCGAGGGGTCCCGCGCACTCGCTCGCGCGCTCGGGGCCTACCTCGCGGGCGAGGAGGGGCAGGCGCTCATCGCCGCCGAGGGCCTGCGCAGCCCGGACGACTCGCGGGGAGAACTGCCCGCGCCCTCGTCGAAGGCGATCGGCGAGGCCGTGCTGTCGTGGCGCTCGCTCAGCGTGCCGTCGGCGATGCTCGCCGTGGTCGACGCCTCCGGGTCGATGGACTTCGACGCCGGCACCGGGTCACGGATGGACCTGCTGGCCGACGCCGCCCGGATCGGGCTGGGCTTCCTGCCCGACCACGCGCGGGTGGGGCTGTGGGTGTTCTCCATCGACAAGGGAGGGCCCGGGCAGGACTGGCGCGAGCTCGAGCCCATCCGGCGCCTCGACGACCTGCGCTTCGGCCGCACCCAGCGCTACGCGCTGCGCGAGCGGGCCGCCGAGCTGCCAGCCCTCACCGACGGGGGGACCGGTCTGTACGACACGGCGCTCGCGGCCTACCGGGAGGCGCTGCGCAGCTACCGGCCGCACTACTCCAACGCGGTCGTCCTGATGACCGACGGCCAGAACGAGGACCCGGGGTCGATCAGCCTCGAGGCGCTCCTGCAGCGCCTCGAGGAGCTCAAGGACCCTGATCGGCCGGTACGGGTGGTGGGCATCGCCATCAGTGGCGACGCCGACCTCGACGCCCTGCGCCGGATGGCGCGGGTCACCGGGGGTGAGGCCTACCTGGCTGCCGAGCCCGAGGACATCCTCGGGGTGTTCGCCCAGGCCGTGCTGTCGCGGTGAGGTCTCAGGCCATCAGGAGCACGACGTGGGCGGCCACGCAGGCCGGCTTGTCGTGGCCCTCGATCTCGACCGTGTGCTCGACGACGAGCTGCTTCCCGGCGGCCAGCTCGCGCACCTCGCCGAAGCGCACGTGCGAGCGCAACCGGCTGTCCACCGGCACCGGGCTGGGGAAGCGGACCTTGTCCAGCCCGTAGTTGAGCCGGGCGCCCGGCGTCTCGAGCCGGAACACCTGCGAGGCGAAGTGGGGGAGGAGGCTCAGGGTGAGGAAGCCGTGGGCGATGGTGGTCCCGAAGGGGCCGGCCTCCGCCGCCTCGACGTCGACGTGGATCCACTGGTGGTCGAGCGTGGCGTCGGCGAAGGCGTCGATCCGGGCCTGGTCGACGACGAGCCACTCGCTGGTGCCGATCTCGGAACCGGCGGCGGCGGCGACCTCGTCGAGCGTGGTGAAGGTGCGCATGCGCACGAAGATAGTGCTTGACCCCGGCGGGCCCTGATTGGATGTGCCGATGAGCACTCCCACCCGCGACCAGGTGCAGGCCGCCCCCAAGGTCCTGCTGCACGACCACCTCGACGGCGGGTTGCGTCCGCAGACGATCCTGGAGCTCGCCGCCGAGGTCGGCCACGAGCTGCCGGCCCCGGACGCCGAGTCCCTGGGCCACTGGTTCGCCGAGTCGGCCGACTCCGGCTCCCTGGTCCGCTACCTCGAGACCTTCGACCACACGGTCGCGGTGATGCAGACCGGTCCGGCGATCGCGCGCGTCGCCCGCGAGTGCGTCGAGGACCTCGCCGCCGACGGGGTCGTCTACGCGGAGGTGCGCTACGCGCCGGAGCAGCACGTCAGCGGTGGGCTGACCCTCGACGAGGTCGTCGCCGCGGTCCAGGAGGGCTTCGACGCCGCGATGGCCGCCAGCGGCGGCAGGATCGTCGTACGACAGCTGCTGACCGCGATGCGGCACCAGGCGCGCTCGATGGAGATCGCCGAGCTGGCCATCGCCTGGCGCGACCGCGGTGTCGCCGGCTTCGACATCGCCGGCGCCGAGGCGGGCTTCCCGCCCACCCGCCACCTCGACGCCTTCGAGTACCTCCAGCGCGAGAACGCGCACTTCACGATCCACGCCGGCGAGGCCTTCGGCCTGCCCTCGATCTGGCAGGCGATCCAGTGGTGCGGCGCCGACCGGCTCGGTCACGGCGTGCGGATCATCGACGACATCACCGTCCACGACGACGGCTCGGTCGAGCTGGGCCGGCTGGCGGCCTACGTGCGGGACAAGCGCATCCCGCTGGAGATGTGCCCGAGCTCCAACATCCAGACCGGTGCCGCGACGTCGTTCGCCGAGCACCCGATCGGGCTGCTGACCGACCTGCGCTTCCGGGTCACCGTCAACACCGACAACCGCCTGATGAGCGGCACCTCGATGACGCAGGAGATGTTCGGCCTGGTCGAGGCGTTCGGCTACACGCTCGAGGACCTGCGCTGGTTCACCATCAACGCGATGAAGTCGGCGTTCCTGCCCTTCGACGAGCGGCTCGCGATCATCGACGGGATCGTCAAGCCGGGCTACGCGGCCCTCATCGCCGACTAGCTGCGTCGCTGCCGGCGGACAGCTCGGTGTACGCCTGGTCGCCCGTCGCCCGCCGGCACCCTTGCCGGACGGCGTGCGAGACGACCCGCTGCTGGTCGCGCAGCAGCGCCAGCCCGCGGCGTACGAGCACCAGAGGGGGCTTGCGGTGCTCGCGCAGGTCGCGGGTGAGGCGGCGCCAGAACGTGACGAGCGGGTGCTGGGTGATGCAGTAGGCGGCGGCGAGGATCCCCTCCTCGCGGCAGGTGGCCACTACGTCGGGGGCGAAGATCCCCTCGGCGACGAAGCGGGTGGCGCCGCCGAGCTCGACGGTGTGCGTGCCACAGCGCCCGTTGCGGGCGATCTCGTAGACCGGCACCTCGGTGCGGCCGGTGGCGCACAGCTCGCGCAGCGCGGCCAGCGCGTCGGCCTCGTGCCAGGAGTCGGGGTGGTCCCAGTCGACGAGCCCGGCGTTCGCGCCGTGGGTGATGCGAGGGAGCGAGGGGTCGTCGCCGTCCTTGTAGAAGTCGTCGAGGCGCAGGACGGGGAGTCCGAGGCGCTCGGCGAGCCGGGACTTCCCGGCGCCGCTGGGTCCGGCCAGGACGACCACCTGGGCTGTGCTCATTTGTTGCGAACTCATTTCGTCGTTCGGCCACGGAGGGTAAAGGCTGGACATTAGTCTCGCCCAGACCCCCGATCGACACCTCTGTGGGAGGACCTCCATGAGTCTCGACGACTCGACCGCGGCCGAGACCGCGGGCAGCTCCGGCGGCCCGGGCGGGCGCCCCGCCAAGACCTTCGTGCTGGGCGGGCTCGCGCTCGCGCTCGTCGTGGGCCTCATCGGCTTCTTCGCGGTGCGCGGTGCCAGCGGCGAGCCCGAGGGAGCCGACTGCATCTCCGAGGTGGTCACGCTGACCACCGCCCCGGTGATGGAGGACCTCGTAAACGAGGCCGTCAAGGACGTCAACGAGGACGAGCCCTGCATCGACATCCAGGTCACGGCCGGCACGGTGAAGGACGTCGTCGCGCTGCTCAGCGACCCCAACGCCGAGCTGCCCGAGATCTGGATCCCGGACAGCCCGACCTGGAAGGGTCAGCTGACCAGCGCCGGGTGGACCGGTACGCCGATCGCCGAGGTGCTCGCTCAGACGCCCGTCGGCCTCATCGGCGGCCCCTCGGCCGAGGCCCCGTCCTCCTGGTCCGCCGTGCTCGACGGCGGCAGCCTGGCGATGGCCGACCCGAGCGCCGAGGGTGCCTCCGCACTCGCGCTGCTCGCGCCGTACGCCGAGATGAAGAAGACGGGCGAGACCGCGCAGACCATCGAGGAGAAGACCGTCCCGGTCGCCCAGACCTACGGCGAGCGTGCCGTCGCCGGCAGCGCCAACGAGACCGACCTCTCCACCATCACCGCCTCCAGCACCCAGCTGGTGCCCGCGACCGAGCAGGCCTACCTGGCCGCCCGCCGCAGCAACGACCAGCTCGCGCTGGTGGCGCCGAAGACCGGCGTGCCGATGCTGCAGTACCCGCTGATCGACGTGAACCGCGGCAGCAAGGACATCCTCGCCTCCGGCGGCGACCTGTCCGCGCGAGTGGGCCGTGCCCTCGGTCGCTGGTTCGCCTCGAGCGCCGGCGTCGAGGCCATCGCGGCCGCGGAGCTGCGCGGCCCCGACGGTGCCCCGCTGCCCAACGACATCGGCCTCGGCAGCGCGCCGGTGCTCGCCAAGGTGCCGCAGAAGACCACCGACGACACCCTGCGCCAGTGGCGCGTGCTCTCGGTGCCGTCCAGCATCCTCGCGGTGGTCGACCTCTCCGGGTCGATGAAGACGGCGATCGGCGACACCACCCGCATCGGGCTGGCCGTGACGGCGTCCCAGGTGGCGCTCGACGCCTTCCCGGCCCAGGCCCGCATCGGCATCTGGGGCTTCTCCAAGAACCGCGGCGAGAACGGCGCCTCGTACGCCGAGTACTCGCCCCTCGACAGGCTCGACGCCCCGGGTGCCGACGGCAAGACGCACGGCGACGAGGTCCGCGCCATGGCCACCGCCCTCCCCGGCAAGGTGCGCGGCGGCACCGGTGTCATGGACACCACCCTGGCCGCCTACAAGCACGCGCAGGAGATGTGGGACCCGGCGTGGTTCAACTCCGTAGTCATCATGACCGACGGTGCGAGCGACGACTCGAGCTCGCTCTCGCTGGAGTCGCTCGTCAACCAGCTCAAGTCCCTGCGTGACCCGGCCAAGCCCGTCAAGGTGATCATCATCGGCATCTCGCAGGACGCGGACACCGGCGAGCTCGAGCAGATCGCGGCCGCCACCGGCGGTCAGAACTACCTCGTGAACAACCCCAACGAGATCCTCGGCGTGCTGGCCTCGGCCCTGCTCAACCGCTGATCCTCGCGGACTCTCCACCCTGATCGGGGAGTCCCCGCACGAGCGGGGAGTCCGCCACTTGTCGGCCGAAACAACGGCCAACAGGTGTCGGACTACCCCACCAGGTTCGACCCCGATCCAGCACGAAGGCCCCCGGAGAGCTCGCTCCGGGGGCCTCGTCGTGCGTGCGGTGCGTGTGGCTCAGACGCCGATCGGGTGCCAGACCGTCTTGGTCTCGAGGAACTGCGTCATCCGGTCGAGGCCGGGCTCGGCGAGCCAGTCGGTGTCGGGTGCGGGACGGCGTACGCGCTTGAGGTTGTCGGCCGCGGCCACCTCGAGCTCGGCGGCGAGCTCGGCGTCCTCGACCCCGGTCAGGTCGATGCCGTTGACGTCCATGTGCGAGGCCAGCCAGGGCGCGATCTCGGCCTGGGAGCCGGTGAGCACGTTGACGACGCCGCCGGGCAGGTCGCTGGTGGCCATCACCTCGCCGAGGGTGATCGCCGGCAGCGGGTGGTCCTCGCTGGCGATCACGACGACGGTGTTGCCGGTGATGATCAGGGGCGCGACCACGCTGACCAGGCCCAGGAGCGGTCCGCGCGGGGCGACGACGGCGATGACGCCGCTGGGCTCCGGGGTGGACAGGTTGAAGAACGGGCCGGCGACCGGGTTGGCGTTGCCGACGACCTGGGTGATCTTGTCGGCCCACCCGGCGTACCAGACGAGGCGGTCGATCGCGGTGTCGACGGCGGCGCGCGCCTTGGCCGGGCTGACGCCCTCCGAGGCGCGGATCTCGGCCTCGAACTGCTCGCGACGGCCCTCGAGGACCTCGGCGATGCGGTAGACGACCTGGGCGCGGTTGTACGCCGTCCTCCCGGACCAGCCACCGAACGCGGCACGGGCGGCGACGACCGCGTCGCGGGCGTCCTTGCGGGAGGCCTGGGCGGCGTTGGCGAGCAGCCGGCCCTTGGCGTCGTTGACGACGTAGGAGCGGCCCGACTCCGAGCGGGGGAACTGACCCCCGATGTAGAGCTTGTACGTCTTGCGTACGTCGATGCGGGACATCAGTTGTCTGCTCCCTTGAGATAGGCCTCGAGACCGTGGCGGCCGCCCTCGCGGCCGTAGCCGGACTCCTTGTAGCCGCCGAACGGCGATGTCGGGTCGAACTTGTTGAACGTGTTGGCCCAGACCACGCCGGCCCGCAGGCGGTTGGCCATGGAGAGGATCCGCGAGCCCTTGTCGGTCCACACGCCGGCCGAGAGCCCGAACGGCGTGTTGTTGGCCTTCTCGACCGCCTCGGACGGCGTGCGGAAGGTCAGGACGGACAGGACCGGGCCGAAGATCTCCTCGCGGGCGATCCGGTGGGCCTGCGAGACGCCGGTGAAGATCGTCGGGGGGAACCAGTAGCCCTTGGTGGGCAGGTCGCAGGCGACCTCCCAACGCTCGGCGCCCTCCGCATCACCGACCTCGGACAGCTCGCGGATGCGCTTGAGCTGCTCGCCGGAGTTGATGGCGCCCACGTCGGTGTTCTTGTCGAGCGGGTCGCCCATGCGCAGCGTCGACATGCGGCGCTTGAGCCGCTCGAGCACCTCGTCGGCCACCGACTCCTGCACCAGCAGGCGTGAGCCGGCGCAGCAGACGTGGCCCTGGTTGAAGAAGATGCCGTCGACGATGCCCTCGACGGCCTGGTCGATCGGGGCGTCGTCGAAGACGATGTTGGCGGCCTTGCCGCCGAGCTCGAGGGTGACCTTCTTGTCGCTGCCGGCGACGGCACGGGCGATCGCCTTGCCGACCTCGGTGGAGCCGGTGAAGGCCACCTTGTCGACGTCGGGGTGCGACACGATGGCGCGGCCCGTCTCGCCGGCGCCGGTGACGATGTTGACGACGCCCGGCGGCAGGTCGGCCTGCTGGCAGATCTCGGCGAACAGCAGCGCGGTCAGCGGGGTGGTCTCGGCCGGCTTGAGCACGACGGTGTTGCCGCACGCCAGAGCCGGGGCGATCTTCCACGCCAGCATCAGCAGCGGGAAGTTCCAGGGGATGACCTGGCCGGCGACGCCGAGCGGGGTCTCGCCGTAGCCGGAGTACTTCAGCTTGTCGGCCCAGCCGGCGTAGTAGAAGAAGTGGGCGGCGACGATCGGTACGTCGACGTCGCGCGACTCCTTGATCGGCTTGCCGTTGTCGATCGACTCCAGGACGGCGAGCTCGCGGCCACGCTCCTGGATGATCCGGGCGATCCGGTAGAGGTACTTGGCGCGCTCCGCGCCGGACATCCGCGACCAGACGCGGGTGTAGGCGCGGCGGGCGGCCTTGACGGCCTCGTCGACGTCGGCGTCGCTGGCCTCGGCGACCTCGGCCAGCACCTCCTCGGTGGCGGGGTTGACCGTCTTGAAGGACGTGCCGTTGCCGTCGACGAACTCGCCGTTGATGAACAGGCCGTAGGACGGCTTGATGTCGACAATGGCGCGTGACTCGGGTGCGGGGGCGTACTCGAACATGGTGGGACCTCAGTCCAGCGTGAAGTAGTCGGGACCGGAGTAGCGACCGGTCGTCATCTTGGTGCGCTGCATGAGCAGGTCGTTGAGCAGCGTGGAGGCGCCGAAGCGGAACCAGTCGGGGTCGAGCCAGTCGTCGCCGCAGATCTCGTTGACCATCACGAGGTACTTGATGGCGTCCTTGGTGGTCTTGATGCCGCCGGCGGGCTTGACGCCGACCATCTGCCCGGTCTGCTCGCGGAAGTCGCGGACCGCCTCGAGCATGATCAGCGTGACCGGGAGGGTCGCGGCCGGCTGGACCTTGCCGGTGGAGGTCTTGATGAAGTGGCCGCCGGCCATCATCGCGAGCCAGCTGGCGCGACGTACGTTGTCGTAGGTCTGCAGCTCGCCGGTCTCGAAGATGACCTTGAGGTGGGCGTCCCCACAGGCCTCCTTGACCTGGGCGATCTCCTCGAACACCTCGAGGTAGCGCCCGGACAGGAACGCGCCGCGGTCGATGACCATGTCGATCTCGTCGGCTCCGGCCTCGACGGCGTCACGCGTGTCGGCGAGCTTGATGTCCATCGCCGCGCGGCCGCTGGGGAATGCCGTGGCGACGGCCGCGACGTGGACGCCGCTGTCGCCGAGCGTCTGCTTGGCGGTCGCGACCATGTCGGGGTACACGCAGACGGCGGCGGTGGGCGGGCACGTCGGGTCGGCGGGGTCGGGGCGCATCGCCTTGGACGCGAGCGCGCGGACCTTGCCGCGGGTGTCCTGGCCCTCGAGCGTGGTCAGGTCGACCATCCGGATGGCCAGGTCGATGGCCCAGGCCTTTGACGTGGTCTTGATCGATCGGGTCGACAGGCCGGCGGCGCGGGCCTCGCACCCGACCTGGTCGACCCCGGGGAGTCCGTGGAGGAAGCGGCGGAGCGAGGACTCCGAGCGCACGATGTCGTCGAAGACGCCGGTCGCGGGGGCGGAGCTCGCCGTTGAGCTGGCAGTGGGTGTCACCGACCCAGCATAGAGTTGGCGCGGACGCCCCCGGCAATCCGCAGGGGGCCAATGTCTGCCCAAAACGGCGAGGAGATCATGGCACGCCTGCAGGACGACGGTGAGGCCGTGGTGGAACGGTTCCAGCCCACGAGCGGACGGCTCTCCGGATGGTCGGCGGTGGCGCTCAGCGCGACGCTCGTCGTCGCTGCGGTGGTCTACCGCGACCAGGGCTTCCCGCCGTGGGTGGGGGCCGCCGCGCTGCTGGGCGGCGTGCTCGCCTGGGCCTCGATGCTGCGCCCGGCGCTGTGGGCCACCGAGGAGCACCTCGTGATGCGCAACCTCGGGGAGACGGTCCACATCCGGCTGGCCGCGGTCGAGGAGATGGCCGTGCGGCAGGTCCTCGCCGTCCGCGCCGGCGACCGGCGCCTGGTCAGCACCGTGCTGGGCCGCACGTGGCGCAAGACGGTCACGTCCCGCCGCGACCCGGCCGCCGAGGAGGGGACGCGCGAGGGGATGAACTACGCCGACTGGGCCGAGCAGCGGCTCCGCGAGCTCGTCGACGCCGCCCGCGAGCGCGCCGGGGTCACCGCCGGCTCGGAGGAGCAGCGTGCGCTCCCCGACGCCGTACGCCGTGAGCGGGCCATGATGCCCCTCGCACTCATCGGGGCGGCAGCCCTGCTCCTGGTGGTCAGCTTCTTCCTCTGACCTCGGCGGCGAACGCCGCCTCGATGCCGTCGAGCACCAGGGTGAGGCCGTGCTCGAACTCGTCGCCGTAGGCGTAGCCCTTGCCCGTGATCCGCTCGGCGACGAGCTCGGCCATCCAGGGGCGGTCGGCGAGCGCTGTTGCGATCTCGTCGATGAACTCGTCGGCGGTGCCGGGTTCGAAGGGCAGGTTCACCTCGGTGAGCACGAAGCCGAAGGTGTAGGCGTCGAGCACCGAGAACGCGTGAGCGGCCAGGGCCACGGTGAAGCCGTCCGTGCGCAGGCAGCCGAGCACGGCGTCGTGGTGGCCGAACGTGGCCGGGCCGGCAGAGCGGCGGGACTCAAGCAGTCCGAGGCCCCACGGGTGCGCGGCGAGCACGGCACGGGCCGAGCGCGCCCGCGCCTCCATCTCGCCGCGCCACGGCGCCCCTGTCGTCGGCGTCGTGATCTGGGCGAACACCCAGTCGGCCAGCCCGTCGAGGAGCGCCTCCTTGCTCGCGACGTGGTGGTAGAGCGACATTGCCTCCACGTCGAGCTCGCGGCCGACGCTGCGCATGCTCACCCCGGTGAGCCCCCCTGCGTCGGCGACCCGCGCGGCAGCCTCGATCACACGGTGCTGGGACAGCGGTGGTCTGGACAAGCGGTCTCCTCGGATGCGTGGCTTACACGCGTAAGGCTACCCTCGGTCCTGTCGGACTTACAGTCGTAAGGTGGGAGTGGTCGTGAAGGCAGCAGTCGTGGAGCGGTACGGACCGCCCGAGGTCGTCTCGGTGCGGGACGTGCCGGACCCGGTGGCGGGCAAGGGTCAGGTGCTGGTGCGGGTGCGCGCCACGGCCGTCAGCTCGGGCGACGCCCGGATCAGGGGACGTCGCTTCCCACCGGGCTTCGCCCTGCCGGCCCGCCTCGCGCTCGGGTGGCGGGGCCCACGCCGGTCGGTCCTCGGCGGGGTCTACTCCGGCGTGGTCGAGGCGGTGGGCCCGGGCGTGAGCGGCGTGACCGTCGGCGACGAGGTCTGCGGGATGACCGGGACCCGGATGGGCGCACACGCCGAGCTCGTCGCCGTACGCGCCGACCGGCTCTGCGCCAAGCCCGCCGGCGTGGGCCACGAGCAGGCCGCCGCGATCCTCTTCGGTGGCAGCACCGCCCGGCACTTCCTGGGCGACCTGGTCGGCCCCGACGTGCGGGTGCTGGTCAACGGAGCCTCGGGCTCCGTCGGGAGCGCCGGCGTCCAGCTCGCCCACCTCGCGGGCGCCCACGTCACCGGCACCTGCAGCGCCCGCAACGCCGACCTGGTGCGCTCGCTGGGTGCCCAGGAGGTCGTCGACCACGCCCGGCACCGGGTGGCCGAGCTGCCCGGGAGGTACGACGTCGTGCTGGACACCGTCGGCAACCTCGACCGGCGCTCGGGTCGCCGGCTGCTGACGCCTGACGGCGTCCTGGTCCTCGCGGCGGCCGGCCTCGCCGACACCGTCCTCGCGCGCGGCAACGTCCGTGCGGGTGTCTCATCGGAGGACCCGGCGAACTTCGCCTGGTGGCTCGACCGGATCGCCGCGGGCGAGCTCGAGCCGGTCGTGGACCGCACCCTCCCGCTCAGCGAGATCGTCGAGGCGCACCGCATCGTCGACTCGGGCCGCAAGGTGGGCAACCTGGTCGTCACGCCGTGAGTCGCCGGGCGGCAGCCGCCGTCCCCGGGGTGGGCCACCAGTGCGCGACGACCGCCGACTGGCCGAGCGTCCACGTCGAGCTGCACACCCAGTAGACGAGCAGCGCCACGGGCACCACGCCGCCCGCGAGGAGCAGCCCGCCGGCCGACATCACCGGCATGAGGCGCGTTGCAGCCACCATCGCCTCGGGCATGCCCTCGGTCGATGTGTTGGATGCGACCACGAAGCGCTGGGTGACGTACGACAGCCCGGCCGCGGTCACGGCCAGCCCGGCCACGACCGCGAGGTGGACGCCGCCGGAGCCGAGGTAGCCGTGGCCGGCGAGCGAGACGCCGACGACCGAGGCAGCGCCGAACGACGACACGAGTCCCGGTCCCATCGCGCCGACGGCGACGCCGGAGGCCACGGCGGAGACGAGGTGGTAGAGCCCGAGCCACACCGGCAGCTGGATGAGCACCGGCAGGCAGCCGAGCCGGCTCACCCCGTGCTCGGCGGACACGGCGCGGCGCTCCTCCATGTGGGCGCGCAGGCTCTCGGCGTCGCTGCGCCCGCGGTAACGCTCGGTGATGCCCTGCAGGTGGGGCCGGGCCCGCGCCGCCGCGTGCGCCTGGCGGACGCCGTGGATGACGAAGGGGAGCAGCGCGAGCCGGACGAGGACGACGAGCGAGGCGATGCCGAGGACCCAGGTGGCGGCGGAGTCGGCGGAGGCGCCGAGAGCGGTGAGGGCGTCGTGGGTGGTCGCGAGGACCGCGGCGAGGGCGTGCTTGATCGGGTCGAGCAGTGACATGGGTGGTCTCCTGGATGAGGTGGAAGGGTCTGTACGACGTCGCGCGGGGGCGACGGGTCAGACGCGTCCAGGAGCGCGCGGGCGCACCGGGTGGACCACGTCGGTGGTCCGTCCGGGGAGCACGAGCGGGATGTCGGCGGCGCGGCGGCGCGGCCGGAGCGAGTGGAGCCCGGCGTCGGGCACGGCCAACAGGCAGTGCACCCCGGCGAGGGCGCTGGCCGCGGACAGGGCGGTCAGCACGACGACGGTCTGGGCGGTCGCCGTCGGGTCGAGCGAGGCGGCGGTGAGGGCGGACGCGACGCCGAGCAGGGCGAGCACGAGCGCGAGGCGCGCGCGTGCTGCTGCGTCGGCGGCGGTCCGGACCATGATCCGAGGGTAGCGGTCGGTCAGCGGAGCTCGCTGGACCTGCTCACCCACCGACGGGCTGGCCGAACGCGGTCCCTCTCAGGTCGGCCTTGATCGCGTCGAGGCGTCCCGCGGCGGAGATGCGGGCCGCGTCGGGGCCGCTCCCGTCGGGGCCGGACTCCACCGGGATCACGACCTCGAGGTAGCACTTCACCTTGGGCTCGGTGCCGCTGGGACGCACGATGACGCGGGCGCCCTCGGCCAGCGTGTAGCGCAGGCCGTCGGTGGGCGGCAGGGCGGCCGACCCCTCCGCGAGGTCCTCGACCCGCTCGACCGCGAGACCGCCCAGGGAGGCCGGCGGCGCACTGCGCAGGCGGTCCATCGTCGCCGGGATCTCGGTGAGGTCCTCGAAGCGCACCGACAGCTGGTCGGTGGCGTGCAGGCCGTGCTGGCGGGCGATGTCGTCGAGGATGTCGGTGAGCCCGCGCCCCTCGGCCTTGGCCTGCGCCGCGAGCTCGCAGACAAGCATCAGCGCGGAGACGCCGTCCTTGTCCTTGACGTGCTCCGGGTCGCAGCAGTAGCCCAGCGCCTCCTCGTAGCCGAAGGCGAGCCCCTCGACCCGGCCGATCCACTTGAAGCCGGTGAGCGTCTCCTCGTGCGGCTGTCCTGCTGCGGCGGCCATCTTGCCGAGCAGGCTGGAGGAGACGATGGAGTTGGCGTAGGTGCCCGTCCGGCCGCGCGCGATGAGGTGGTGGGCCAGAAGGGCGCCCACCTCGTCGCCGCGGAGCATCCGCCAGCCGTGGACGTCCGGCACCGCGACGGCGCAGCGGTCGGCGTCGGGGTCGTTGGCGACCACGAGGTCGGCCCTCTGCTCGGCCGCGAGCGCCATCGCGAGGTCCATCGCGCCCGGCTCCTCGGGATTGGGGAAGGAGACCGTCGGGAAGTCGGGGTCGGGGTGCTCCTGCTGCTCGACGACGTGCGGGGCGTCGAACCCCGCGGTCTCGAGCACCTGGGCGACCGTCGTGCCCCCGACGCCGTGGAGCGGGGTGTAAACGATGCGCAGGTCGCGCGGACCGTCCTCGGCCAGGCCGGCGACGGTGTCGAGGTACCGGTCGACGATCTCCTCGCCGACCACGCGGCCCGCGTCACCGCGCGGCAGCTCGGCGAGCGGGCCGACGGCAGCGATCCGGGCGGCGATCTCGGTGTCGGCGGGCGGCACGATCTGGCTGCCGTCGCCCAGGTAGACCTTGTAGCCGTTGTCCTGCGGCGGGTTGTGGCTGGCGGTGACCATCACCCCGGCCGCGCATCCGAGCTCGCGGATCGCGAACGCCAGCAGCGGCGTGGGCAGCGTCCGCGGCATCACCAGGGCCTTGAACCCGGCCCCGGTCATCACCTCCGCGGTGTCGCGCGCGAAGACGTCGGAGTTGTGCCGGGCGTCGAAGCCGATCACCACGGAGCCGCCGGCGTGACCGGTGTCGCGTAGGTACGCCGCCAGGCCGGCCGCCGCGCGGGTGACCACGACGCGGTTCATCCGGTTGGGACCGGGGCCGAGGGCGCCGCGCAGTCCGGCGGTGCCGAACTCGAGGGTGCCGGCGAACCGGTCGGCGAGGTCGGTCTCCTCGCCACGCTCAGCCGCGGCGACGAGCGCCTCGAGCTCGGCGCGGGTCTGCTCGTCGGGGTCCTCGGCGGCCCAGGCGCGGGCGGCCTCGAGCAGGTCGGTGTGGTCGGTCCGGTCGGTCATGGACGCACGCTATCCCCACCTCGGGCCGCGGGACGTCATGGCCGGTGGCCGTCCGGGCGACCAGAGGGCATGACGTTGTCGGTGGGCGGTGCCACGATCGGCGCATGATCGATCACCTGGGCATCAACTGCACCGACCTGCCGCGCGCGGCGGCGTTCTACGACCGGGTCCTGGGCGTGCTGGGGCACCGGCGCCTGATGGACTTCGAGGAGGCCATCGGCTACGGCACCGTGGCGCCGGACTTCTGGATCAGCACCTTCGAGGGCGTCGGCCCCAACCGCGAGGTCCACGTGGCCTTCACCGCCCCCGACGCCGCCACGGTGCGGGCCTGGCACGCCGAGGCCGTGGCCGCCGGGGCGGAGTCGCTCCACGAGCCGCGGCTGTGGCCCGAGTACCACCCGGCCTACTACGGCGCCTTCGTCCGCGACACCGAGGGCAACAACATCGAGGCCGTCTGCCACACCGGTGACTCCTGACGGCTAGCCTCTCCGCGTGCCCGCTGTCGTCCACTCCGTCAATGCGGGTGCGGCCGGAGAGGTCCCCGGGCTGAAGCGGCCCAGCGGCATCCACAAGCGCCCGGTCGACCGGATCGAGGTGCGCGACCCCGGGCCGAAGCGGGGCGGGCTCGGCAGCGGCGTCGTCGGCGACGCGATCATCAGCCGCAAGCACCACGGGGGCACGACCCAGGCCGTGTACGCCGTCGCCCGTGAGGAGCTCGACTGGTGGGCCGAGCACCTCGGCCGCGACCTGCCCGACGGCATGTTCGGCGAGAACCTCACCACCGTCGGCCTCGAGGTCGACACCGCCGAGGTGGGGGAGCGGTGGCGCGTCGGCGAGACGCTCCTCGAGGTGTGCGGGCCCCGCATCCCGTGCGCGACGTTCGCCAAGCACATGGCCGAGCGGGCGTGGGTACGACGCTTCGCCGAGCGCGGGCTGACCGGCGCCTACCTCGCCGTCGTCGAGCCCGGCGCGATCGGGCCGGGCGACCCGGTCGAGGTCGTCCACCGGCCCGGGCACGGCCTGCGGCTGCCGGCGTACTTCCGCGCCCTGATGGGCGACCGGGACCTCGCCGCGACCTTCCTCGCCTCGGGACTGCTCCCTCAGGTCGAGCACGACTGGCTGGCCCGGCGCCAGTAGAGCCGCCGAGCCGCTGGCCGGGGTCCTGGTCGAGGCAGGGCCACGACAGTGGAGCGTGAAGCCGCTAGGTCGGGCCGTGCGCTCCACTGTCGCCGAGACGCCGGGATCAGCCGAGCGCGGCCACCGCCGCCTCGTAGTCGGGCTCCTCGCCGATCGCGTCGGTGAGCTGGGTGTGGAGCACGGTGCGGTCGGTGTCGAGGACGACCACGGCGCGGGCGAGCATGCTCTTCCAGCTCCCGTCGGCCATCGCGACGCCGTAGTCCTCACCGAAGGAGGAGCGGAAGGCCGAGCCGACGAGCACGTCGTCGATGCCCTCCGCGCCGCAGAAGCGGGCCTGGGCCAGGGGCAGGTCGACGGAGACGTTGACGACGGCGGTGTTGTCGAGGCCGGCGGCGAGCTCGTTGAACTTCTTCACGCTCGCCTGGCACACGCCGGTGTCGATGCTGGGGAAGATGTTGAGCACGACGCGCTTGCCGGAGACGTCCGCGTCGGTGAGGGCCTCGAACTTCGAGTCGACGAGGTCGAAGCCGGGAGCCTGGGAGCCGACCGCGGGGAGCTCGCCCACGGTGCTGACGGTGTTGGGTCCGAGTTGTGTGGTTGCCATGGTCCCCAACCTACTGGCCGCCCGGTCCTAGAGTGCCGGCATGGCCACTGCGCGAACCGACGCTCGCACCGACGTGATCATCGGGGTGCTGCAGGACGCGTTCGCGCCGCTGATGCGGGCCGACCCGGCGGCGTTCCGCGCCAAGTACCGCAAGATGGCCAAGGAGCCGCACGCCTTCTACCGCGGCAGTGCGTGCCTGTTCTACAACGACGTCACGACCGAGGACGACGACTGGGCCGGTCACGGCGCTGAGCGCATCTGGATCCACGGCGACCTGCACGTCGAGAACTTCGGCACCTACCTCAACTCCGACGGCCGGCTGATCTTCGACATCAACGACTTCGACGAGGCCTACCTCGGCAGGTTCACCTGGGACCTGCAGCGCTTCGCGGCGAGCCTGGCCCTCGTGGGCTGGCAGAAGGCGCTGCCCGAGGACGCGATCCGCAAGCTCGTCGCCCGCTACGTGCGCAGCTACCTCGCGCAGGTCAACCACTACGTCGCCTCCGACGACGACCACGACTTCGCGATCCGCCTCGACAACGCCGACGGTCCGATCCTCACAGCACTGACCGTCGCGCGGGAGATGCGGCGCGCCGACCTCCTCGACGAGCTCACCACCCTGCAGCGCGGCACCCGGCGCTTCGTCGAGGACGACACGGCGTGGCGCCTGCCGAAGGACGAGCGGGCCAAGGTGGTCGCGGCCTTCCGCGCCTACCTCGAGACGATCCCGGAGTCCAAGCGGTTCGACCGGGCGCTGTTCTACGACCTGCGCGACGTCGTCGGCAAGTCCGGCTTCGGCATCGGCAGCGCCGGCCTGCCGGCGTACAACGTGCTGGTCGAGGGCTACAGCCAGGCGCTGGACAACGACGTCGTGCTGAGCATGAAGCAGGCCAACATCCCGGCGGTGAGCCGCTTCGTCGACACCAGCGACGTCGACGACTACTTCGAGCACGAGGGCCACCGCACGGTCGTGAGCCAGCGGGCGCTGCAGGTGCACACCGACCCGCTGCTGGGTCACACGAGCATCGACGGGGTGGGCTTCGTCGTCTCGGAGATCTCGCCCTACGAGGTCGACCTCGACTGGAGCGAGATCAACGAGCCCGAGGACATGCGCGCGGTCGTGGAGCTCCTCGGTCGCGCGACCGCGAAGATCCACTGCGCCTCCGACGAGGACAGCGAGCAGGACCTCGTGGACTTCCAGGTCGAGGAGGCGATCGCAGCCTCGCTGGAGGGCCGCCGCAACGAGTTCGTCTCGTGGCTGTGCGACTGGGGGATCGCGTACGCCGTCCGCGTCCGCGAGGACCACGCGCTGTTCGTCGACGCCTTCCGCGAGGGCCGGGTCGGGATCGCCTCCACCTGACCCGGCCCCGCGGCGACGCTCAGGCGTCGATGGTGGACATGTCGCCGTAGCGGTCGCCCGCGACCGCGTCGCGCGGCACGGCTTGCTCGAGCGCGGCCAGGTCGTCGGCCGTGAGGTCGACGTCGAGCGCGCCGACGTTCTCCTCGAGGTACTTCACGCGCTTCGTGCCGGGGATCGGCGCGACCCCCAGCCGGTCGTCGCCCTGCGCGAGCACCCACGCCAGCGCGAGCTGGCCGGGGGTGCAGCCCTTGTCCGCGGCCAGCTCCTTCACCTTGTCGACGAGGGCGAGGTTGGCGTCGAGGGCGTCGCCGCTGAAGCGCGGGAAGTGTCCGGTGGCGCGGGAGTCGTCGGACTCCAGCGACTCGCGGGTGACGGCCCCGGTGAGGATGCCGCGGCCCAGGGGCGAGTAGGGGACCAGGCCGATCCCGAGCTCACGCAGGACGGGCATGATCTCGTCCTCGAGGTCACGGGTGAAGAGGGAGTACTCCGTCTGGAGCGCCGCGATCGGGTGCGTGGCGTGGGCGCGGCGGATCGTCTCCGCGGAGGCCTCGGACAGCCCGAGGTGACGCACCTTGCCGGCCTCGACGAGCTCGGCCATCGCGCCGACCGTCTCCTCGATGGGCACCGTCTTGTCGACGCGGTGCTGGTAGTAGAGGTCGATGTGGTCGACGCCGAGCCGCTCCAGCGAGGCGTCGCACGCGCGGCGGATGTAGTCGGGGGAGCCGTTGATGCCGACCCACGAGCCGTCGGGGTTGCGCTCGTTGCCGAACTTGGTGGCGAGCTGCACCTCGTCGCGGCGGCCGGCGACGGCCTTGCCGACGAGCCGCTCGTTGGTGAACGGGCCGTACATGTCGGCGGTGTCGAGGAACGTCACGCCGAGGTCGAGGGCGCGGTGGATGGTGTCGATGCCCGACTGCTCGTCGGGGGTGCCGTAGAACTCCGACATCCCCATGCAGCCGAGGCCGAGGGCGGAGACGGTGAGCGGGGAGGTGGTGCCGAGGGTGCGATTCTGGATGGTCTCGTTGGTCATGTCCTCCAGCGAACTCCTTGGAGCGCGCTCGAAGTCAAGGCCTCCGGGCGGTCCGTTCACGCAGACTGGTCGAGCGTGCTCTCGTAGAGCGCGACCTTGCGGTCGATCGCGCGCAGGTGCGCGCTCACCTCGGCGAGCTGGCGCTCGACGAGCTCGCGGTGCGCGAGCAGCAGGCCCAGGCGCTCGGACTCGTTGCCGCCGCCGTCACGCACCAGCGCCGCGTAGCGGCGCACGTCGCGTATCGGCATGCCCGTCGCGCGCAGACAGGTGAGCATCTCGATCCAGCGAAGGTCATCGTCGGTGTAGCGACGGTGGCCCGACGGCGCCCGATCGACGTCGTGCAGCAGCAGGCCGTCTCGCTCGTAGTAGCGCAGGGTGTGGGCGGTGAGCCCGGTCCTCTCGGCGGCCTCGGCGATCGTCAGGCTGGTCATCCGGCCAGTGTCCGACTTGGAGTGCGCTCGAAGTCAAGCGCCGAGGGCGGGCCGGTGGTACTGCGCCGTGGCGTAGGGCCCGCCGACGTGCGCGGCCTCCGCCTGGTCGTGGGGGCCGGCCTCGACGCGGTCGGCGTACGCCTCGGCGTCGTCCTGCGGCTCGTAGCCCAGCCGGCGCCCCGGCTCGAGGTCCCACCACGCGCGGGTGTTGGCGCTGATGCCGTAGAGCACCGCGTAGCCGGGGGCAGGGGTGGTCAGGGCCGCCTCGACCATGCGGACGCAGTCGCCGGGGGAGAGCCACGTCGAGAGGCCGCGCACGCTGGCCGGCTCCTCGAGGAACGAGCCGATGCGGCAGGCGACGGCGTCGATGTCGTGGCGGTCGGCGAAGAGGTGCAGGAGCGCCTCGGCCGCGACCTTGGCGACGCCGTAGTAGGTGTCGGGCCGGGGAGGGGCGTCCTCCGTGAGCACCCCGTCGGCGCGCGGCGTGCGGCCCACGGCGTGGTTGGACGAGGCGTAGACGATGCGCGGCACGTCGTGGGCGACCATCGCGTCGAGCAGGGCCGCGGTCGTCACGACGTGGGAGGTGAGCTCGTCGGGCAGCGACGCCTCCTCGGGGATGCCGGCGAGGTGGACGACAGCGTCGAGCCTGCCGCCGGTCGAGAGAGCGGCGAAGACGGCCTCGACGGCGTCCGCGTCCGCGCAGTCGGCCTCGTGCCAGGGGAAGGGCGTGCCGTCGGGCGGCGGGACCAGGTCGAGCCCCACCACCTCGTGGCCGGCCGCCGCCAGCCCGGCGGTGACCACCCGGCCGATGCTGCCGGCGGCGCCGGTGACCAGCACGCGCATCACGCCTCAGGTCCTCCCGCTAGATCCTTGCCGTGACCTGGCTGAGCAGGCCGCCCATCCGGCTGGCGGCGGAGCGACCCGCCTCCAGCACCTCCTCGTGGTTGAGCGGCTCGCCGCTCAGGCCGGCGGCCAGGTTGGTGACCAGGCTGATGCCGAGGACCTCCATCCCGGCCTCGCGCGCGGCGATGGCCTCGAGCGTGGTGCTCATGCCGACGAGGTGGCCGCCGAGGATGCCGGCCATCCGGACCTCGGCGGGCGTCTCGTAGTGGGGGCCGGGTAACTGCACGTAGACGCCCTCGTCGAGGGTGCCGTCGACCTCCTTGCACATCGCGCGCAGGCGCGGGCTGTAGAGGTCGGTCAGGTCGACGAAGTTGGCGCCGACGATCGGGCTGGTGCCCGTCAGGTTGATGTGGTCGGAGATCAGCACCGGCTGCCCGGGCTGCCAGCCCTCCTTGAGGCCGCCGCACCCGTTGGTGAGGACGATGGCCGAGCAGCCTGCCGCGGCCGCCGTACGCACGGGGTGCACGACGGCGGCGACGCCCTTGCCCTCGTAGAAGTGGGTGCGGGAGAGGAAGACCAGCAGGTTGCGCTCGCGTCCCTCCGCGTCGGCGCAGCGGATCGAGCGGATCTTGCCGCTGTGCCCGGCGACCGCGGCTGCGCTGAAGCCGGGGAGGTCGGTGGTGTCGATCTCGGCGGTCGCCTCGCCGAGGGCGTCGACGGCCGGGAGCCAGCCCGAGCCCAGCACCAGGGCGACGTCGTGGCGCTCCACGCCGGTCAGCTCGGCGAGCCGGGCGGCGGCCTCGGCGGCGCTCTCGTAGGGGGTGGGGACGGCGGCTGCGTGGGTCACGTCCGGAACTCTAGACCGACCCGGAGGCCGACCCGGAACCTCGCCCTCAGAGTCCGGTGGACCGGCAGGCGCGGCGACGCAGGGCCGCGACGTAGTCCTCCGGGGCGCCGGCGGCGTCCGCCGCGTCGGCGAGGACGCCGAGGTAGGACGCCGAGGGCAGGCCGCCCTCGTAGGCGTCGAGGACGTAGGCCCACACGACGAGCTCGCCGGTCAGCGTCTGCACCCGCACCTTGGTCTTGCGGTAGAGCCCGGTGTCGGCGGCCTCCCAGCCGTCGAGGGCGCGCTCGTCCTCGGGCGTGACGTCGTAGACCGCGACGAAGACCTGCTCGAAGGGGTCCTGGACGATCGTGGAGAGGGCGCCGTCCCAGCCGTGCTCCTCGCCGCCGAACGTCAGCCGCCAGCCCGTGAGCCACCCCGTGGAGTGCAGGATCGAGTGGGGGCATCGCTCGCCCATCCGGGCGGGATCGAGGTTCGTCCCGTAGGCGGCGTACAGGGTCACGGGCGACACAGTATCGAGCCACGACCTCGGGTGTTCCCCCGCGCGGGCCGACAACTAGGGTGGAGGCGTGACCGACACGCACTTCGACACCCTCGTCCTCGGCGCCGGCCCCGGTGGCTACGTCGCCGCGATCCGCGCCTCCCAGCTCGGCCAGAAGGTGGCCGTGGTGGAGGAGAAGTACTGGGGAGGGGTGTGCCTCAACGTCGGCTGCATCCCGTCCAAGGCGCTGCTGAAGAACGCCGAGCTGGCCCACACGCTCCAGCACGAGAAGGCGAAGTTCGGCATCGAGGGCGACGTCACCATGTCGTTCGGGCCCACCCACAAGCGCAGCCGCGACGTCAGCGCCGGCATCGTCAAGGGCGTCCACTTCCTGATGAAGAAGAACAAGATCACCGAGATCGACGGCTGGGGAACCCTCACCAGCGCGACCGGGATCGACGTCAAGGACAAGGACGGTCAGACCACCGGCTACACCTTCGACAACCTGATCCTCGCCACCGGCGCGACCGTCCGTCTGGTCCCGGGCGTCGAGCTCAGCGACAACGTGGTCACCTACGAGGAGCAGATCCTCACCGACGAGCTGCCCTCCTCGATCGTCATCGGTGGCTCCGGCGCGATCGGCGTCGAGTTCGCCTACGTGATGGCCAACTTCGGCGTGGACGTGACGATCGTGGAGTTCCTCGACCGGATGGTCCCCACCGAGGACGCCGACATCTCCAAGGAGCTCCTCAAGCACTACAAGAAGCTCGGCGTGAAGGTGCTCACCTCGACCGCGGTGAAGAAGGTCGAGGACACCGGCTCGGGCGTCAAGGTCACCGTCGCTCCCGCCGCGGGAGGCGACGAGCAGGTGCTCGAGGCCGACAAGTTCCTCGCCGCCTTCGGCTTCGCCCCGCGCGTGAAGGGCTTCGGCCTCGAGAACATCGGCGTCGACGTGTCCGAGCGCGGAGCGATCGAGATCGACGACTACTGCCGCACCAACGTCGACAACGTCTACGCGATCGGTGACTGCACCGGCAAGCTGATGCTCGCCCACGTCGCCGAGGCGATGGGCATCGTCGCCGCCGAGACGATCAACGGCGCCGAGACCATGCCGGTCGAGTACGACTTCGTGCCCCGCGCCACCTACTGCATGCCGCAGATCGCGTCGTTCGGCTACAGCGAGGCCCAGGCCAAGGAGAAGGGCTACGACGTCAAGACCGCGACGTTCCCCTTCACCGCCAACGGCAAGGCGATGGGACTCGGCGAGGCCATCGGCTTCGTGAAGGTCGTCGCCGACGCCGAGCACAACGAGATCATCGGCACCCACATGATCGGCCCCGACGTCACCGAGCTGCTGCCGGTCGTGACCCTGGCGCAGAAGTGGGACCTCACCGCCGACGAGGTGGCCCGCAACGTCTTCGCCCACCCGACGCTCGGCGAGGCCGTCAAGGAGGCCGTCCACGGCATCGCCGGTCACATGATCAACCTCTGACGGGTCGGACCACATGGCTGATCACATCGTCATCATCGGCGGCGGTCCGGGCGGGTACGAGGCCGCCCACGTCGCCGCCCAGCTGGGCGCGCAGGTCACCGTCGTCGACACCGACGGCGTCGGGGGCTCGGCGGTGCTCACCGACTGCGTGCCGAGCAAGACGCTGATCGCGACCGCCGAGCTGATGACCGACATGTCGACGGCACGCGAGCTGGGGGTCAACTTCCACGACCACCAGGGCGACGCGGCCACGACGATCTCCGTCGACCTGGCGCGGGTCAACGCCCGGGTCAAGCAGCTCGCGGCCGACCAGTCGTCCGACATCGCCGCCCGGCTCGACCGCGACGGCGTACGCGTGCTCACCGGGCGCGGCCGTCTCGGGCCGGACCTGACCGTCGTCGCCTCGACCGCGGACGGCGAGGAGACCCTGCAGGCCGACGCGATCATCGTCGCGACCGGTGCCGCCCCCCGCACGCTGCCGAGCGCCCAGCCCGACGGCGAGCGGATCCTCACCTGGGAGCAGGTCTACGACCTGACCGAGGTGCCGGAGAAGCTGGTCGTGGTCGGCTCGGGCGTCACCGGCGCGGAGTTCGCCAGCGCCTACCTCGCGCTCGGCATCGACGTGACGCTGGTCAGCAGCCGCGACCGGGTGCTGCCCGGCGAGGACGCCGACGCCTCGGCCGTGCTGGAGGACGTCGCGACGCGCCGTGGGATGAAGGTGCTCAGCCGCTCGCGCATGCAGTCGGTGACCCGCGACGGCGACGAGGTCACGGTGACCCTGACCGACGGCCGCACGGTCTCGGGCAGCCACTGCATCCTCGCGCTGGGCTCGATCCCCAACACCGCCCATCTCGGCCTCGAGGACGCGGGCGTGGCCGTCGACGAGGGCGGGTTCATCACCGTCGACCGCGTGTCGCGCACCTCGGCGCGTGGGATCTACGCCGCGGGCGACTGCACCGGGGTGCTGATGCTCGCCTCGGTGGCCGCGATGCAGGGCCGGATCGCGATGTGGCACTTCCTCGGCGACGCCGTGGCGCCGCTCGACCTGAAGAAGGTCTCCTCCAACGTCTTCACCTCGCCCGAGATCGCCACCGTCGGCTGGTCTCAGCAGGCCGTCGACGCCGGCGAGATCGCCGCCGAGGTCGTCACCCTGCCGCTGGCCGGCAACGCGCGCGCCAAGATGCAGGGCGTGCGCGACGGCTTCGTGAAGCTCTTCTGCCGTCCGGGCACCGGGATCGTGGTCGGGGGCGTGGTGGTCGGGCCACGCGCCTCCGAGCTCATCCACCCGGTGTCGGTCGCGGTCGCGGAGTCGCTGACCGCCGACCAGCTCGCCCAGGCGTTCACCGTCTACCCGTCGATGAGCGGGTCGGTCGCCGAGGCCGCCCGGCGCCTGCACCACGTCTGATCCCGGGACCGTCGCCCACCCGGGCCTCAGGCCCCGGCCCGGGCTGGCAGGAGCGGCACCACCACGTACGGCGGTTGGCGGCGTCGCCCGGCACCTCGGCCTGCACACTCACCGGACCGCCGCACCGGCGGCACCCCTGTCGCTGGCGACCGGTGATCCAGTGGTCGTCGCCCCTGACCGGTGAGCCGGTGGTCACCTGGTAGGCGCCGGGGACGGTCGCGGAGTGGCGCAACATGGTGGCGGCCCGCTCGACGAGGTGGGGCACGTCGACCTCGCCGATCGGGGTCCACGGGCTCACCCCGCTGAGGAACGCGAGCTCGTTGGCCCAGAGGTTGCCCAGGCCGGCCATCGACCGCTGGTCGAGCAGCGCGGTCACCAGCGGCACGTCGGGCTGCGCGAGCAGGCGGCGCACCGCCTCGTCGGCGTCCCAGTCGTCGCGCAGCGGGTCGGGCCCGAGGTGGCCGACCAGGTCGGACTCCCGGCCGGTGGGCACGAGGGCCAGGTCGTGCAACCGGATGCCGTGCACCGTGCGCCCGTCGTCGAGGGTCCAGACGAGCCGCACGTGGGGCTGCAGCTTGCCCGGAAGCCGCTTGCCCGCGGCGAGCGTCGACCAGGATCCGTCCATGCGGAGGTGACTGTGCAGTGTGGCCGGCGGGGAACCGGCCGTGCCGGAGAACCGGGTCAGCAGGTGCTTGCCGTGGGTGTCGTGGCCGACCACCTCGCGACCCGCGAGGTCGCGCGTGGCGAGGGTGGGGGTGCGGAAGTCGGAACGCGTGACCGTGTGCCCGGTCAGCTGGCGGTCCAGCCGACGCGCGAGCTTCCAGACGCTGTCTCCCTCGGGCACCCGTCCAGTGTCACAGGTGGGTGTGACAGTCCCGGTCAGTCGCCGCCCCCGCCCCCGCCCCCGTCGCCCCCGCCACCGTCTCCGAGGCCGCCACCACCGAGACCGCCGCCACCGGATCCACCGTCCCAGCCCGAGTAGTCGTGGCCACCGATCATGCCGCCGCCCTCCCACGCACCGGGGTCGTTCCAGGCGGCGGCGATCGGCAGCTGGGTGTGGCCGCTCCCGTGCAGCGGCCCGGCGTACGCCATGGTGAGCCGCTCGGCGTCCATGCGGCCGTCCTCGACCAGCTCGGCGTACCAGCCACCGGCCCACGCCGCATAGAGCGGGCCCGAGGCGAACCACGCCACCCGCCTGTCGCCCAGGCGCACCAGCCGGACGTCGGGCTGCTCGCCGCCGGCCAGCCGCTCGACGTCGCGGCTGGCCGGGCCGTGGGCCGGGTCGAAGAAGCACGGCGGGCGGCGTTCGGGGCGTTGCAGGCCGGACTGGGCGGCCAGCACGCACGCCCGCGAGAACCGACCGTCGGCGAGGGTCCGGGTCACGCCGGTGGCGTCAGCAGCGGTGTCGGCGCGTCCGAGAGCGGCCTTGGCGTCCTCGCAGGCGTCGAGCGCACGCTGGTAGTCGGCGCGCATGGTGTCGTCGCGCGGGCTGGCGAGGGTCACGAGGTGCAGCGTCGCGAGCTCCTCCCCGAAGCGGGTGACGTCCTCGTCCGCCGCCCGCCGGACGTGCCGGAAAGGGTCGCGCTCGGCGAGCTCCTGCGCGCGTCGGTCACGCCGCCGTGTGCCCAACATGTCGCCATGGTGTCACCGATATCACCGTCCGGGCCCGGTATGCGCGGACCGCCTGTAACCTCGGAGGTTCGCCGAACCTTCTCGGGGGAGAGACCACATGACGACCCGGACCCGCCTGCTGCCGCTCGCGCTCGCCGCGAGCGCCCTTCTGCTGCCTGCCTTGCCCGCGTCCGCGGCCGGCACGTCGGCTGCCGAGCCCCGTCGGGCGATCGAGGCGTGGTCCACCCCGGGCAGCACCGCGATCACCATCACCGGTCGGGGCTTCGGCCACGGCCACGGCATGTCGCAGTACGGCGCCCTCGGCGCGGCGCAGCAGGGCCTGACGTGGCAGCAGATCAACGAGTTCTACTACCCCGGCACCACCTGGGGCACGGTCCGCGGCAAGCTCCGCGTGCTCATCACGGCCGACACCGGACGCGACGTCCAGGTCGTGGCCGAGCGGGGGCTCAAGGTCGGCTCGGTCGGACGCTCGCGCACGCGGCGCCTGCCGTCCAACGGCGCGCGGAAGTGGCGCCTGGTCGCGGCCGGTGCCGACACCGCCGTGCAGTGGACGAAGGGCGGCTCGTGGCGCACCTGGAAGAAGGTGCGCGGCGAGGCCGAGTTCCGAGCCGCCGACTCTCGACTGACCCTGGTGCTGCCCGGCGACCGCCGTGACTACCGCGGCACCCTGCAGTCGGTGGCCGCACGCGAGGGCGGCAAGCGGGAGACCGTCAACCGCGTGGGCATGGAGGCCTACCTGCGCGGCGTGGTGCCGCAGGAGGTGCCCGCCCTCTGGACTCCCGCGGCGGTCAGCGCCCAGTCCGTCGCGGCCCGCACCTACGCGGCCTTCGAGCGCTCCCAGCCCGCTGCTGCCCACTACGACCTCTGCGACACCACTCAGTGCCAGGTCTACGGCGGCGCCGACGTCGAGCACGAGGCGGCGACCGCGGCCATCCAGGCGACTGCGGGGCAGGGCCTATTCCACGACGGCCGGCCGGCGTTCACCCAGTTCTCCGCCAGCAACGGCGGCTTCTCCGCGGCCGGCTCCATGCCCTACCTCGTGGCGCAGGCCGACCCCTACGACGGCCTCGTGAACCCGACGTACTCCAGCTGGAGCACCACGATCGACGACACCCAGGTCGAGAAGCACTGGCCCGACATGGGTGACCTCACCGGCATCGAGGTCGTCTCCCGCGACGGCAACGGCGAGTGGGGCGGTCGCGTCACCGCCATGGCGTTCGTCTTCACCGGCGGCCGGGTGAGCGTGAGCGGCGACGACGCCCGCTCCTACCTCGGCCTCCGCTCCGACTGGTTCACGTTCAGCGTGCTCCCGCGCCAGAAGGGCCCCGCACGCCCGTGACCCGACGGCTCCGTCTCGCGGCGGCAGTGGCCGCCCTCGCCCTCACCGCGTCCGCCTGCGAGTCCGGCCAGGCGGCCGGCGACGGCGACGTCGACCTGCCCGACCCCGTCGTGGACACCGAGGTCACCACGGAGGTCGACTACGTCGCACTGGGTGACTCGTTCTCGGCCGGACCGTTCATCGGCACGATGCGCACCGACCCGCAGGGGTGCGCCCGCTCGAAGGACAACTACCCGGCCTTCGTCGCCGACTGGCTCGACGTCGCCAGCTACACCGACGTCACCTGCTCGGCCGCGACGACCCGCGACCTCTACGAGCCGATGGTGATGTTCGACGGCAACACCGCGCCGCCCCAGGTCGACGCGCTCTCCACCGAGACCGACCTGGTGACGCTCGGCATCGGCGGCAACGACTTCGGCATCTACGACTCGCTCATCCAGTGCCAGCGGGGCCCCGCAGCGACGTGCCCGGTGGACCAGCTGCGCGCCGACACCGGGAAGGTCGCCGGCCGCGTGAAGCAGGCCGTGCGCCGCATCGCGAAGGCCGCGCCCGAGGCCGAGGTCCTCGTCGTCGGCTACCCCGACATCCTGCCCACCGAGGGCACCTGCCGCGCCGTCGGCGTGCCGGCCGACGTGCTCGGTCCGGTCACCGAGGTCGCCGGGCTCCTCAACGCCTCGCTCCGCCGCGGCGCTCGGGCGGCCGGGGCGGCGTACGTCGACATGGCGGCGGTGTCCGAGGGCCACGACGTGTGCGCCAAGGGCCGGGCGTGGGTCAACGGCCCCCGGCTCCGCGTGGGCGTCGCGGCCCCGTTCCACCCCAAGATCAACGGCATGCGCGCGGTCGCCGTCGAGGTGTTCCGCGAGGTGACGGGCGAGGAGCCGGCCGAGGTCACCGAGTACGCCGAGCCCGACCCGGACGCGGTCGTCCTCAACGCGAGCTGAGCGCAGCACCTCACTGACGGGAGGCCCGGCGTGTCGCTCCTCCAGGGGGTCCTTCGCCCCGATCGGCTCCCGTTGCTCTCCGCGGTGGCGGCCAACGCGGCGGCGGGGACCCTGTTCGCCTGGAGCGTCCTGGTCCCGGCCCTGAGCGCAGATCTCGACCGACCCGCCGTCGAGCTCGGATCCGTCTTCTCCATCAGCATGGTCGCGTTCGCGGTCGCGGTCCTGTGCGGGGGCTCCGCAGTCGATCGGCACGGTCCGCGCCGTGCCGTGTCGGCGGGAGGTCTGCTCTCCGGTGGGGGACTCGCCGTGGCGGCGGCGTCAGGGGACCTGCTGGCACTCCACCTCGGCGTCGGGGTCCTCTTCGGCCTCGGCAGCGGCCTCACCTATCTCAGCGCGGTCTCCTGGGCGACCACACGCGCAGGCGGGCTGTGGGAGGTGGGCGTCGTCGTGGCGGCGTACGCCGCGGGGCCGGTGGTGACCGCGCCGCTCGGCAGCCTGGGGGTCGAGCGCTGGGGATGGCGGACGACGTTGGTCCTCGCCGCCGCCCTGGTCGGGGTCGTCATCGTCCTGGCGAGCCGCGGCCTGCCCGGCCCACCCGGACCGTCCTCGGCGGGCACCACCCGCGCGGCGGCGGGGCCGCCCGACGACGCGCTCGCACTGACGGCCCTGTGGTGGTTCTCGCTCGGGGCCTTCGCGCCGGGCCTGCTCGCCTTCGCCAACGCCGCCGACGTGGCCACCGAGCGGGGCGTCTCCCCCCGAGGTGCCGGCGTCGCGGTTGCGCTGATGGCGGCCGCCAACCTCGCGGGTCGGCTCTGCGCCGCATCGTTGGTCCTCAGGATCGGTCTGCGCCGGGCGCTCGCCGCCGACCTCGCCGCCCTGACGCTGTCGCTCGTGGCGTTGGCCTGGCTCCCAGGTGCCGTCGCGGTGATCGCGGGCCTGTCGCTGCTCGGCGTGCAGTACGGCCTCACGTCCGCGCTCCTCCCGGCGATCACCCGGGAGATCGTCGGGTACGCCCGGTTCGGCACGGCGTTCGGCCGGGTCTTCTCGTCCTGGGGCGTGGCGGGGCTGGCGGGGCCTGCGCTGGGAGCCGCACTGCACGAGGAGTCGTACGGCTACTCCCGCAGCTTCGCGGCGGCCCTCGGAGGCGCCGTGATCGCCGCGCTCGCGCTCGTCGCCCTGCGGCACCGTCGACGGCCGCGCCACCACTCCGACCCGGACTGCTGAGCGGCACTCGGCCGGTCAGGATGCGTCGGCGCCGTGGCCGAGGTCCATGGCGGCCAGGACGACCTCCGTGCAGATGTGCGAGGGGACGTCCTCGTCGCGCATCGCGACCACCACGGCCCAGGCCGGTCCATCGGCACCGGTGCGTGGCACCAGGGCGGCGACGCAGGCGACCCCGTCGCGGAACTCGCCGTGCTCGACCACGGGAGCGCCGGGGCGCACGGACCGCAGCTCCTCCTCCAGCCGGTCCAGATCGGTCTGCGTGTTGGCGGTGTAGGGACGGAGGCCGTGCCCGAGCAGCAGGTCGCGCCTGGTCCGCGGCGGCAGTGCGGCCAGGAGCGCCTTGCCCAGCGCAGTTGCGTGCGCCGAGACGTCCAACCCGACCTCGAAGTCCTCGAGGTGGGGGGAGCCGGGCCTCTCCGCGACCTCGACGACGGTCACCCGCTCGTCCCGGAGCAGTCCGAGGTAGGCGCTGAGTCCGATGCGCTCGGTGAGCTGGTGCAGGACGAGCGCAGCCTCGGGGGGTCGCTCGAGGGAGGCCGCCAGGTCGTGGAAGCGCCGGGCCACCGCGTCCCCGATCACGTAGGTGCCGTCCGGCAGCCGCACGAGGTAGCCCTCGTAGGCGAGGGTCCGGACGAGGTGGTAGGTCGTCGAGAGGTTGAGGGAGCAGCGGCGCGCGATCGCCTTGACCGGCAACCCGGGGCACCGACCGACCACCTCCAGGATGAGCATGGCGCGCCCGACGCTCTGCACGAAGTCAGCCGGTTGCGGGCCAGCCTCTGACTCCATCGCGGACTCCTCGCTCCGGCTGTCGAAGGACCATCGTAGACACCGGCGTCACGGCGTCCAGCGTTTCGTCATGTGAAAAGGCCGGGGGTGTCCGGGTGCCCGGCCGCGGGGTGAAACTGGCGCACGGACGGCGTCCACGCCACGCCGAGCGAGGAGGGCACCCATGACCGTGCAGCACACGGAGCGGGTCGAGGAGTCGGTCCGCGACGTCCTCGCCGACGTCTACGACCCGTGCTGCCGCGACAAGGGCATCTCGGTGGTCGACATGGGCCTGCTGCACCGCGCCGAGATCCACGACGGGCACGCTCGCGTGGAGCTGGTGCTGACCTCCGGCTGGTGCCCCTTCGCCGCCAGCGTCCTGACCGACGTCGAGACCGCCGTCCTGTCGATCCCCGGCGTGGACACCGCTCGGGTCGAGCTGGTCTGGGACGAGGTGTGGACACCGGCACGCCTCTCGGACAGCGCGCGCACCACGCTGCGGTTCCTCCCGGATCCGTCGGAGGTGCGCGACCCCGCGGCGTACGTCGCCGCTGCCCGGCCATCACCCACGACGACGGAGGAGCTCTCATGATCGGTGACGCACTGGTGTTCGACGGGGTCGCGCACCCCTTCAACTTCGAGCCCGACAACGCCTACGGGCCGGCCGGCCAGATGTTCTCCAACCACCTCTACGCCTTCCACACGGTGCTGACTCCCGAGGGCGAGCCGCTGATGAGCGCGGAGGAGTTCCTGAGGAAGTGGAGCGTGGAGGACATCCGCGAGATGGTCTACGAGAAGTCGCAGACCGACATGCTGGTCGCGATGCCGTTGCCGCTCACCGACCTCTACCGCGACGGGCTCTCGCCGTGGCAGGAGTGCGCCAGGCTGGCGCAGCTCGACCCTGATCGCACCGTCCTGTGGGGCACCGTCAACCCGCTCGAGGGCAAGAGGGCGCTCGACGACGTGACCCGTCAGGTCGAGGAGTACGGCGCCCGCGCGTTCAAGTTCTACAACGTGCGCTACGAGGACGGCGGCCAGGTGCCGTGGCGGATGGACGACCCGAAGGTGGCCTTCCCGGTCTTCGAGCGGATGCAGGAGCTCGGGGTCAACCTGGTCGGCGTGCACAAGGGGGTGCCGCTCGGGCCGCAGATGATCGAGCACACCCAGACCTGGGACATGGACGGCGCGGCCGGCAACTTCCCCGACATCAACTTCGTGATCTACCACGTCGGACTGCCGTTCATCGACGAGACCTGCTGGCAGCTGATCCGCTACCCCAACCTCCACGCCTCGCTGGCCGCGTCGATCAACTTCGTGGTGCGGGCCCCGCGGCTCTTCGCCGAGCTCCTCGGCAAGCTGCTGTTCTGGTGCGGCGAGGACAAGATCGTCTACGGCAGCGAGGCACCGATCTGGCAGCCGCAGTGGGCGCTGGAGGCGTTCTGGAACTTCGAGCTCCCCCAGGACCTCTGCGACGGCTACGGCTACCCGCAGCTGACCGAGCAGGCCAAGAGGAAGATCCTCGGGGAGAACCTGCTGCGGCTGCACGGCATGGACGTCGCCGAGACCCGGGCGCGCCTCACCGGCAGCTGACGGGGCGAGTCAGCCGATCACCAGCACCAGGTCGCCGCCCTCGACGGCCTGCGTCGAGGGCACGGCGAGCCGGGTGACGGTGCCCGCGACCGGTGCGGTGATGGAGGCCTCCATCTTCATCGCCTCGATGGTCGCCACCGTCTGGCCGGCCTCGACGGTGTCGCCCTCGGCGACGGTCACGGTCACGGCCCCGTCGTAGGGCGCGGCGACGTGGCCGGTGTTGGTGGGGTCGGCCTTCTCGGCCGAGACCACGTCGGCGGAGATGCTGCGGTCGCGCACCTGCACCGGCCGCATCTGCCCGTCGACCGTGGCCATCACGTTGCGGAAGCCGCGCTCGTCGGGCTCGCTGATCGCCTCGAGGCCGAACAGCATCTCGCGTCCCTCGCGCACCTGCACGCGGTGCTCCTCGCCGCGACGCAGGCCGTAGAGGTAGTCGATGGTCGACACCGCGGACAGGTCGCCGTAGGAGTCGCGCGACTCGTGGAAGGCGGCCGTCGGGCCGGGGAAGAGCAGCTCGTTGAGGGTCGCGCGGCGGTCGGAGGCCAGGGCCGACTGCTGCTCGTCGGTGAGGCTCTCGGTGGGCTGCTTCCAGGTGCGCCCGGCGAGCGCCTTGGTGCGGAACGGCTCGGGCCACCCGCCCGGCGGGTCGCCCAGCTCGCCGTTGAGGAAGCCGATCACGGAGTCCGGGACGTCGTACGACGCCGGGTCGGCCTCGAACGCGTGAGGGTCGGCGTTGGCGGCCACGAGCGCGAGGGCGAGGTCGCCGACGACCTTGGACGACGGCGTCACCTTCACGACGTTGCCGAGGATGTCGTTGGCCGCGGCGTACATGTCCTCGACCTGCTCGAACCGCTCGCCCAGGCCCAGCGCGATCGCCTGCTGGCGCAGGTTGGAGAGCTGGCCGCCGGGGATCTCGTGGCGGTAGACGCGTCCGGTCGGCGCCGGCAGGCCGGACTCGAAGGGCTTGTAGACGCGGCGGACGGCCTCCCAGTAGGGCTCCATCGCGTTGACCGCGGCCAGTGACAGGCCGGTCTCGCGCTCGGAGTGGTCGGTCGCCGAGACCAACGCCGACAGGGCCGGCTGCGACGTCGTGCCCGCCATCGACGCGCAGGCAGCGTCGACGGCGTCGACGCCGGAGTCGATCGCCGCGAGCAGCGTGGCGAGCTGGCCGCCCGGGGTGTCGTGGGTGTGCAGGTGCACCGGCAGGTCGAAGCGCTCGCGCAGCGCCGTGACGAGGGTGCGGGCGGCGGGCGCGCGGAGCAGGCCGGCCATGTCCTTGATCGCCAGCACGTGCGCTCCGGCGTCGACGATCTGCTCGGCGAGGCGCAGGTAGTAGTCCAGCGTGTAGAGCCGCTCGTCCGGCGAGGACAGGTCGCCGGTGTAGCAGAGGGCCACCTCGGCCACCGACGTGCCGGTCGCTCGTACGGCGTCGATGGCCGGGCGCATCTGGGAGACGTCGTTGAGGGCGTCGAAGATGCGGAAGACGTCGATGCCGGTCTCGGCGGCCTCCTGCACGAAGGCCTCGGTGACCTGCGTCGGGTAGGGCGTGTAGCCGACGGTGTTGCGACCGCGCAGCAGCATCTGGAGGCCGACGTTGGGGATCGCCTCGCGCAGGGCGGCCAGCCGCTCCCACGGGTCCTCGGCCAGGAAGCGCAGCGCGACGTCGTACGTCGCCCCGCCCCAGCACTCGACCGACCACAGCTGCGGCGTGGTGCGGGCGACGTGGTCGGCGACGGCGAGCAGGTCGCGCGTGCGCACGCGGGTGGCGAGCAGCGACTGGTGGGCGTCGCGGAAGGTGGTGTCGGTGACGGCGACCTCCTTCTGCGCTCGCAGCCGGCGGGCGAACTCCTCCGGCCCGACCTCGCGCAGCAGCTGGCGCGTGCCGTCGGGCACCGGCGCTGACCGGTCGAGCTGCGGCAGCTTGCTCGCCGGGGTGACGGTGACGGGCGCGGCGCCGTGCGGCTGGTTGACCGTGATGTCGGCGAGGTAGGCGAGCAGCTTGGTGGCGCGGTCGCCCCCGAGGTTGGCCTTGAGCAGCGACGGGTGGTCCTCGATGAAGGAGGTGGTCACGCCGCCGGCTGCGAAGTCGGGGTCGGCGAGCACGGCCTGGAGGAACCCGACGTTGGTGGAGACCCCGCGGATGCGGAACTCCAGCAGTGCCCGGCGGGCCTTCTGCACGGCCGCCTCGAACGTGCGGCCGCGGCAGGTGAGCTTGGCCAGCATCGAGTCGAAGTGCGGGCTGATCTCGGCGCCGCTGTAGGTGGTGCCGCCGTCGAGGCGCACGCCCGGGCCGCCGGGGGAGCGGTACGTCGTGATCTTGCCGGTGTCGGGCCGGAAGCCGTTGGCCGGGTCCTCGGTGGTGATGCGGCACTGCAGCGCGAAGCCGCGCGGCTGAACGGCGTCCTGGGTGAGGTCGAGGTCGGCCAGCGTCGCCCCCGCCGCGATGAGCATCTGCGACTGCACGAGGTCGACGGCGGTGACCTCCTCGGTCACCGTGTGCTCGACCTGGATGCGCGGGTTCATCTCGATGAAGACGTACTTCCCGGTGGGGTCGAGCAGGAACTCGACGGTCCCGGCGTTCTTGTAGCCGATCTCGCGGGCGAACCGGACCGCGTCCGCGCAGATGCGCATCCGGAGCTCGGGGTCGAGGTTCGGCGCGGGTGCGATCTCGACAACCTTCTGGTGGCGTCGCTGCACCGAGCAGTCGCGCTCGTAGAGGTGGATCACGCCCTCGTCCGATCCGGTCCCGTCGGACAGGATCTGCACCTCGATGTGGCGCGGGTCGACCACGGCCTGCTCGATGAAGACCGTCGGGTCGCCGAACGCGCCCTCGGCCTCGCGCATGCAGGTCTCGATGGCCTCGCGCAGGTCGGCGCGGTCCTCGACCCGGCGCATGCCGCGACCACCGCCACCGGCAACCGCCTTGACGAACAGCGGCGCCTCGATCTCCTCCGCTGCCGCGAGCAGCTCCTCGACGTCGGTCGAGGGCGGGACGGACTCGAGCACGGGTACGCCGGCGGCCCTGGCCGCAGCGATCGCGCGCGCCTTGTTGCCGGTGAGGGTGAGCACCTCGGCACTGGGGCCGATGAAGGTGATGCCCGCCTCGGCGCAGGCCTCGGCCAGCGCAGGGTTCTCCGAGAGGAAGCCGTAGCCCGGGTAGACCGCGTCGGCACCGCAGCGCACCGCCACGTCCACGATCGCCTGCGGGTCGAGGTAGGCGCGGACGGGGTGGCCCTCCTCGCCGATCTGGTAGGCCTCCTCGGCCTTCATCCGGTGCTCGGACCAGCGGTCCTCGTGGGGGAAGACGGCCACCGTGCGCGCACCGATCTCGCGCGCTGCACGGAAGGCCCGGACTGCGATCTCGCCACGGTTGGCGACGAGCACCTTGGAGAACATGGGCCGCACGCTATCGAGTGGCGGGTGTGACCTGGGTTACCCGTCCGTACCCCGGTCGGGCTCAGGCAGCCGCCTCCTCCTGCGTGCGCCACCATGCCACCGTCCCCTCGAGACCCTCGGTCAGTGGGGTGGGGGAAAGCCCGAGCCGGGTCTCGCTGGCGCTCGAGTCCATGACGAACGGGTCGGTGAACATGTAGGACGTCTCCGCCAGCTCGCGCATCTCGCGCGACACCACGCCCGAGGCGCGCAGCACCCACGGCGGGATGCCCGACGTGCGCGGTGCGGGGACGCCCCCGGCCGCCGCGACCAGCTCGACGAGCCGCCGCTGGGTGACCGGGGGAGCAGTGGGGGCGTGGAGGAAGGAGTCCCACAGCTCCGTTCGCTCCGCAGCGACGATCATCGCGGCGGCCAGGTCGGGCACGTAGGTGAACGAGTGCGGCTGGTCGGGGCTGCCGAGCACCCGCATCGTCCGGCCGGCCAGGACCGTCGGCACCAGCCGCTCGCCGGCGTGCGCGTTGCGGACCAGCGGGCCGTAGAAGTCGGACGCGGCGACGCTGACGGTCGGGGTGGTCGAGGCGTCCCGCTGGGCGAGCAGCCCGGTGCGCACGCCGAGCTTGCCGGTCGTCGCCGTACGGGGCGTCGACTCGGTGATGGCTCCTTCGACCCGGCCGTAGGAGTACAGGCTCTCGGGGAAGACCACGACCGCACCGACGCGTCCGGCCGCCTCGAGGACGGCACGCTCGGCCCGAGGCAGCTCGGCGCGCCAGACGCGGGCGTCGTAGGACGACCCGTGGATGCAGTGGTGGACCGCGATCGCACCCTCGAAGGCGTCGGTCAGCGCGTCGGGTCGCGAGACGTCGACACGCCGCCGCTCGATCATCGGGTGGACGGGGCCGCTGCCGGAGCGGGTCAGCAGGCGGACCTGCTGACCGGCGTCGGCGAGCTGCTGGGCGAGGGTCGAGCCGACGGGGCCGGCGCCGGTGACGACGTGGACGGGGTGCATGGGTTCTCCTGCTCGGAAAAGGAGAGCGGTGCTCTCTGTTTGACCAGCATGACTCAAGGGAGACCAAAAAGCAAGAGCGGTGCTCTCTTTCGTCACCGGTGCTCGCCCGTGTGCTTGGATGGGGCCGTGGCCGACTCCTCGCCGAACCTGTCCCCGCGCGCTCGGGCGCGCGAGCAGACCATGCGCGACATCGTGCGCATCGGTCGCGAGCACCTGGCCACCGAGGGGGCCGCGGCCCTGTCCTTGCGGGCCGTCGCGCGCGACCTGGGCCTGGTGTCCTCAGCGGTCTACCGCTACGTGGCGAGCCGCGACGAGCTGCTGACGCTCCTCGTCGTCGACGGCTACGACGAGCTCGGCGCGGCGGTCGACGCCGCGCTCGAGCCGATCGACCGGGACGACCATGTCGGCCGGGTCGTCGCGATCGCCCGCGCCACCCGCGCGTGGGCGCTGGCCGAGCCGGCGACGTACGCCCTCCTCTTCGGCAGCCCCGTGCCCGGCTACGAGGCCCCGGCCGAGCAGACCACCGGTCCCGGCACCCGCGTCGTCGGCCGGCTCGTCGAGGTGTGGGAGGACGCGTGGCAGGCGGGTGCCATCTCGCTGGACGACGCGCCCGTCGCCCCGCGGCGGCTTTCCCGCGACCTCGCCCGGATCCGCAAGCAGGTCGGGATCACCGCGCCCGACCGGCTCGTCGTCCGCGGTCTCTTCGCCTGGGCAGCGCTCTTCGGCTGCGTGTCGTTCGAGGTGTTCGGGCAGTACGGCGCCGACACCTTCAGCAACCCGGGTGACCTCTTCGAGCACCACCTCGACGCGCTCGTCGAGGCCGTCGGTCTGGGGTAGGGCCGATGGGTCTGCGCCCCCGCCGGGACGTCATGGCGACGGGTTGTTCCGCCAGTCGCCCGCCATGACGTTGTGGATGGTCTTCGTGTGAGCCACCGCGTGGTCACACCGCCGCGCTCGATCTCGCCGCGAGGCGTCAGCTCTTCAAGCGGGTCTGGCTGCAGGTCCAGAGAACCGCCTGGGACGTCATGGACTCGTACTCCTGGGCGTAGCCGCCGATGGTGACCCCACCTTGAGGCGCGAAGGCAGAGGAACCGCGTGCAACCCCGGCCGCGAGGACGTTCTCCCACCCGAGGGCTCCCTGGGCGAGGGGAGGTTCCGGCAGCCGCGCCTTGATGCCGCCGTCGCGACGGTGTCCGACGTACGCCGTTGCGCCATATCCACGGAATCCTGGTTCCACGGCTGCGAGGTATCCGCTGCCGTGCAGGTCAACGGTGCGTATATGCATGAGTCGTAGGGGCGAAGCGGCTGGGTTGCGCCACAGGATGGTCCGGACTCCGCCACCGGGTCCGACGGGCTGCTCGCCGACGATGCGGTCGGACTCATCAACATGGGTCGCCTCTGTGACCGCTGTGGTGTCGGTCGGACGCAGGGTCTGGAGCCGCGGGCCACCGTTCCATGTCCATGAGCCGGTCACGTAGGAACCGCGATCGTAGAACGTCCCGACGACCAGCCCGTTGTTGTTGATGTCGTTCGCGTAAGCCTTCACGTGCATTGGCACCGAGAGCCTTGTCCGCTCACCGTCCTGCCAGACAACGGGGACGCTCCCGTGGCCACGGCCGCGCACATGCCCGAGCACGTCTCCGTGGTCGTTGATCGCCGTGACCGACGCACGAGGGCGGAACCTCGAGGTGCGCAGGACCGTGGCACCGTCTCGCGGGCTCCACACGACCGCGTCCTCGGTGAGGAGCCGACCTCGCGGAGTCGACGTCCACCTGTCGATCGCCACGTGACCGTCCTCGTTCACGTCGATGGCAGACGCGGACACGGTGTTGCCGTTGGCGCGCGTCGCTCCGCCCACCCCTGTGTGGACCACCCGTTCGGGGTCGGTCCACACCACCGCCGAGTACGGGGCCTCGTCCTCCCACGAGGTCCCGGCAGCCCAGCCGCTGTCACTCAACGCACCGAGCCTGGTGTCACTGGTCGAGGTCAGCCCCGGCAGGGCCAGGGTCCGCGGCTCGCACACCGACTCGCTCGGCCCCGCTCCAGGTGGCGTCACCGCCCTTGCGCCGCTCGGGGTCCCGGCAGCACCGAGAAGCGCGAGGGTCAGGACGAGTGTCGCCATCGGTGAGCGTCGTCGATGGGGCAGCACCCCAGAGCTGTCGCCGGTGTCGCGCTGGCGTCGGTGAGGCCGCATGACTCCTCCTCGCGAGTCGGCGTGTGCGCACGCCATCGAGTCCGCAGCCACATCGTCACCGTTGTCGGACGCTCGTCGCAAGCACGCGGGCCGAGAGGCCGACGGCGGTCGGGGTGCTCATCCGCCGCGGCACTCCGTCACGCCGACACACCCGGTCAGCCGCTCGAGCGCGCCTCGGGAGTCGTCCAGCGCCTGCAGCTGCTCCGGTGTCCGCTCGTCCACCGGTCTCGCCATGACGTTGTCGAGCTGGTGGGGGTCGACGGATCCGTCGTAGAGCTCCTCCTCGCCGGACCCCCACCTCACGTACTGCCAGCGCTGGCTGACGACGCCACGCCACCCACCCGCCAGGACGGCAGCGCGCCGCTCCTCCGACCTCGCCGGCTCCGCGGCTCGGCCCGGTACGTCGCCGACCGCCCCTCGCTGGATGAGGAAGAAACGTCGCCACGCCTCGGGTCGGAGGCCCTTCGCGAGCGGCAGCACGGACTCGCCGTCATGCACCCACGGGAGGTCGATGCCGGCCATGTCAGCGAAGGTGGGAGCCACGTCGATGGTGCCGGTGACGTCGCGGACGATCGTTCCGGGCGCGATCCCGGGACCGCGGATCCCCATCGGCACCCGTACGTCGGTCAGGTACGGCAGGTTCTTGCCGATCGGGAGGCGGTGGTGGCCCATGTGGTAGCCGTTGTCGCTGGTGAACACCAGGTAGGTGTTGTCGAGCTGTCCCGTCCGCCTCAGCGCTGACACGACCTCACCCACGTAGCGGTCGATGCTCGCGAGCGAGAACAGCTGTCGGCGGAAGATCCTGTCGATGCGCGCCACGTGCCTGTCGGACAACCGGTCCAACCGCCGGATGCGGCGCGGCTTGTCCGCGACGTCGGCCTCGTCGAAGTCGGGTGTCCTCGGCAGCGCCTGGCGGGCGATCCGGGCGGCCAGGACCGGGTCGGCCTTCTCCCTAAGCGATGCGGGCTCGGGCATGTGCGGGCCGTAGGAGGCGAAGACGAGCGCGAGTCCGCCCCCGTCCCCGTTCTTCTCGATCTTGCGCAGGGCACGCCGCGCGAGCAGGTCGCCGAGATAGTCGCGCGGACCGCGCTTGCGCAGGATCCGGCCGTTGCGGTTCAGGAGGTAGTCCCTGCCGTAGAACTGGCCCGAGATGGGGACCGCCCAGTCCGACCAGCCCGGCGGCACGAAGGTGCGCAGGACCGCGTTGCGTGGCGCCGACTCCACGAACGGGTACTCGTTCAGGATTTGCCCAGCAGCCCGGTGGTGTAGCCCGCGCGCCGTCGCAGCGCGACGGCGAAGGTCCGGTCCGACTCGTCGCCGACGTGGAACCCGTGGAAGCCGTCCGGAAACGCGTTGCCGCCGATGCCGGTGTTGTGCGCGTACTTGCCCGTCAGGAGAGAGGCCCGCGAGGGGCAGCACAGGCTGATGTTGGCGTGGAAGTTGGTGAACCGCGCTCCTCGCGCGAAGACGTACCGGCGCGTGTTGGGCATGTGCCGCAGGTGGTAGGTCGCCATGTCGTCGGCGAGGAAGAAGATGACGTTCGGCTTGGGAGCGGCCACGGCTGGGGCGGGGGCCGGGACGTCACGTCGGGCCGACGCCTCCCCGGGGCTCCCGCTGAGCGTCGCGACCAGTGCGGTCGCGACCAACAGCACCCGAGCCAGACCACTGGTGCGTATGGGTCGGAGCACGGTCTTCCCCCTCACCAACGACATCGACGGGTCCCTGAGGCTCGGCTCCCGAAGGAGCCGGTCCCTCATTGGACGCCGACGACGGGTGTCGTTGTTGCCTGGTCCAGTCCACCGACCTCGTGGAGGCCGGAGCGCCTCAGCCCGTGATCTCGCAGATCACGGCGCCGTTGGTGACGGTGGCACCGACCTCGGCCTGCAGTCCGGCGATGGTGCCGGCCTTGTGGGCCTTGAGGGGCTGCTCCATCTTCATGGCCTCCATGACGACGACCACGTCGCCCTCGGCGACCTCCTGGCCCTCCTCGACGGCGACCTTGACGATGGTGCCCTGCATGGGTGAGGTGACGGAGTCGCCGGACGCCGCGGCGCCGGCCTTCTTCGCGGACCGCTTGCCCGCCTTCTTCGCGCCTCCGCCGCCGTTCGCGGCCAGTCCGCCGAGCCCGGCGGGCAGCACGACCTCGAGGCGGCGGCCGCCGACCTCGACGGTGACCTTCTGCCGCTCACCGGCCTCGCCGGCCTCGCCAGCTTCGCCGGCGTACGGCTCGATCTGGTTGTCGAACTCGGTCTCGATCCACTGCGTGTAGACGTCGAACGAACCCTCGCCGGACGGCGTGGAGGCGCCGACGTAGGCCGGGTCGGAGACCACGGCGCGGTGGAACGGGATCACCGTGGGCATGCCGTCGACGACGAACTCGTCGAGCGCACGGCGGGAACGCTCGAGGGCCTGGGTGCGGTCCTTGCCGGTGACGATGAGCTTGGCGATGAGGGAGTCGAACGAGCCGGGGATGGTCTCGCCCTGGTCGTAGCCGCCGTCGAGCCGTACGCCGGGACCGGCAGGGGCGTGCCAACGCGTCAGGGTGCCGGGGGCGGGCATGAAGTTGCGTCCACCGTCCTCGGCGTTGATGCGGAACTCGATGGAGTGACCGCGGATCTCCGGGTCGCCGTAGCCGAGCTCCTCGCCGGCGGCGATGCGGAACATCTCGCGCACCAGGTCGATGCCGGTGACCTCCTCGGAGACGCAGTGCTCGACCTGGAGGCGGGTGTTGACCTCGAGGAACGAGATCGTGCCGTCCTGCGCGACGAGGAACTCACAGGTGCCGGCTCCGTGGTAGCCGGCCTCGGTGAGGATACGCTTGGACGACTCGTAGAGCTCGGTGACCTGCGCGTCGGTGAGGAACGGCGCCGGGGCCTCCTCGACGAGCTTCTGGTTGCGGCGCTGCAGGGAGCAGTCGCGGGTGGAGACGACGACGACGTTGCCGTGCTGGTCGGCCAGGCACTGGGTCTCGACGTGCCGCGGCTTGTCGAGGAACTTCTCGACCAGGCACTCGCCACGACCGAACGCGGTGACGGCCTCGCGGACCGCGGACTCGTAGGCGTCGGGGATCTCCTCGAGGGTGCGCGCGACCTTGAGCCCGCGCCCGCCACCGCCGAAGACGGCCTTGATCGCCACCGGGAGGCCGTTGGCCTTGGCGAACTCCACGACCTCGTCGGCGTCCGCGACCGGGTCCTTCGTGCCCGGGGCCAGGGGGGCCTTCGCCTTGTCGGCGATGTGCTTGGCCCGGGCCTTGTCGCCCAGCGCCTCGATCGCGGCCGGCGGGGGGCCGATCCAGATCAGCCCGGCGTCGATGACGGCCTGGGCGAAGTCGGCGTTCTCGGCCAGGAACCCGTAGCCCGGGTGCACAGAATCAGCACCCGTGTCGGCGGCGATCTTGATGATCTTGGCGATGTCGAGGTAGGACTCGGCCGGCGTCGCGCCGCCGAGGGAGTGGGCCTCGTCGGCCAGCCGGACGAACAGCGCGTCGCGGTCGGGGTCGGCGTACACCGCCACGGAGCCGATGCCGGCGTCCTTGCAGGCGCGGATGACGCGGACGGCGATCTCGCCACGGTTGGCGATGAGGACCTTCTTCAAGCTCACGCGAGGACTCCTGACGGTGACACTGGGTCGGCGGGCGTGGTGGCCGGAGGGCGTACCGCTCGGCAGGCTACCGCGCCCCGAGCACGGTGCGACCGACTGCTTGGTGCACGGGCCGTACGACGCGCGCGTAGGCGATGCCGACTGTGAGGGAGGCCACAAGCGCCAGCCACTGGTGACCGGCGTCCTCGAGCGGCGGGTAGACCTGCCAGTGCGTGAGGTAGATGAAGAGGCTGGCGCCGGCCAGCACCCCCGCGGCCCGCGCGAGGAGGGGCGTCACCGGCACGTGCGGACGCCACAGCAGCAGCAGGAAACCGCCCAGGACGATGACCTCGCGGTGCACCTCCCCGAAGAACCCCGCGACCAGGACCAGCGCCAGGCCGGAGACGACCGCTCGCTGGCGAGTCGTCGCCGCCCGCGCGCCCGCCCACCCGAGGGCGAAGAAGAACGCCACGACGAGGGTGGTGTAGCGCTCGGTGGGTCCGGCCCGCAGGCCGACCTCGGCGATCCGGGCCACGGTCGCCACGGCGAGCACGCCGAGCGCGAACCTGAACGGCGTACGACGTTCGAGCCGGTGCAGCACGGGCAGCGTGGTGACGGCCAGGGCCGCGGCGGTGAGCCACACCAGCGACTCGAGGAACCACAGCTGCCACTGGTCGTCCCACTCGGAGCCGTTGACCACCTCGCGCACGAACAGCACGGTGGTGAGGTCGTAGCTGCCGAGCACGAGCGCGACGGCGCCGACCCACAGCACCGCCGGGACGACGAGCTGGGCCAGGCCGGCGAGGCCGTGGCGCAGACGGGTGCGGGCACCGCCGGGTGCGGACAGCTGGAAGCGCGCGAAGTTGAACCCGGCGAGCGCGAGGAGCAGGTGGGCGCCGCCCTCGAGGCCCACGAGGTCGACGTGGCTGGCCACGATCATGACGATGGCGAGCGCGCGCAGCGCGACCGACGTGTCGAGGCGGGTGCGGTGGCGTTCGCGATGGTCGGTCGTGGGTCCGCCGGGTGCTCGAGTGGTGCCCGGCCGGGCGTCGGCGTCTGGATCTGTGTCGACCGCGAGCCGCTCGAGCTCGCCGATGGTCCTCACGTGCCACCCCGACGGCAGCCCCCCGGGGAAGTGGTCGGCGAGCCGGGTCGCGAGCTCGACGTACGACAGCGAGTCGCCGGCCAGCGAGACGAACGAGTCGTCGTCGGTGGCGTCGGGGCGGCCCAGCACGCGTACGACGTCGGCGCGGACGGTGCGGACGGTGCGGACGGCCCGGGCAGGAGCCTCTGGAGCGCTGTCCTCCTGCTCGACCTGCGCGGCCAGGTCGCCGAGGGCGGCGTATTCGGGCTTGCCGCTGGTGGTGTGCGGCAGTTGCGGCACGACGCAGACCCGCACCGCGTGCGGGGGGATCCCGCACCGGTCGGCGACGAGGGAACGAGCTGCAGCGCTGCCGCGCCCGCTCGTCACGAAGGCGTGGACCGCCCGGCCGGTGGCGACGACGCGGGCGTGCCGGTCGACGTCGGCGCGCAGGCCGCGCTCGACGGCGTCGAGGTCGATGCGCAGCCCGAAGACCTTGCCCCAGCGGTTGCGTCGCCCGACCACCTCGAAGAGGCCGTCGCGCTCGCGGGCGAGGTCGCCGGTGCGCAGCTCGGTCGTGACGCGCGGCAGGGCCAGGTCGGCCGGCTCCTCGGCGTAGCCGAGCATCACGTTGGGCCCGGAGTAGACGAGCTCGCCGACGCCCGGGCGGTCGTCGACCGACTCGTCGAGACGGAGGTGCCCGCCAGGGATCGCGACGCCGATGCTGCCGGGGTGCTCCTCGGCGAGGTCGGGAGGCAGCCAGGCCATCCGGGCGGTGGCCTCGGTGGCGCCGTACATCACCACGAGGTCCCACCCGCGGATGCGGCCGAACCTGCTCCAGCGGCGTACGTCGTCCGGCGCGAGCCGCCCGCCCGCCTGGGTCACCCGGCGCAGGGTGGGGAGGTCCCGGTCCTCGAAGCCGCTGGCGGCCAGCAGGTCGAAGGTGTGCGGGACCCCGGCGAGACCCGTCACGCCGGTGCGCGCGACGAGGTCCCAGAAGCACTCGTCGACGACGCTGAAGTCGGTCAGCACGATGCTGGCGCCGACCACGAGGTGGGAGTGCAGGACCGACAGGCCGTAGCAGTAGTGCAGCGGCAACGTCGTGACGGCGCGGTCACTGGAGGTGAGGCCGAGGTAGTCGGCGATGGCGGCCGCGTTGCTCGCCACGTTGTCGCGCGAGAGCCGCACCAGCTTGGGCGAGCCGGTGGTGCCTGACGTGCTCAGCAGGAGCGCGAGCTCGGGGTGCAGGTCGTGCGCGCTCGCGGCGCGTCGTACGTCGTCCCGCTCGCCGCTCGTGCACACGATGTCGGGGTCGTAGGCGGCGACGGTCGCATCGCGCTGCGCGGGACGGTCGTCGGGGACGACGAGGGCGACGTGGCCGTGCTGGAGGGCGGCGAGGTAGGCGACGAGCGAGTCGAGGTCGTCGGCGCCCTCGACCAGCACCAGCCGGCGGCCCGGACCCCACGCGGCCGCCCGGTCCGCCACACGCTGCGCGAGCTCGGCGTGGCTGAGGACCTCGTCGCCCGCGACGACCGCGGGAGCGGCGCCGAACCGCGCGTGGTCGAGGACCGGCCCGACCGCCGCGGACCGGTCGAGCGCGGGCTGGGGCGAGGTGAGCGTCACGGCGCGCCTGCCGGGTGGTAGGCGCGGACCAGGCCGGTCACGCGCAGGTGCACGGTGTCGCCGGGGCCCGGGTGGCGCACGCCCGCCATCCGCGCCAGGACCGAGGTGCCCTCGTCGTCGAGGCGGACCCGCACGGCACAGTCGTGGCCGTAGTAGCTGACCTCCTCGACGGTGCCCCGCACCCCGACGGCCTTGTCGCCCGCGTCCTGCGCGAGGTCGACGAAGACCTGCTCCGGACGGATCATCAGCGCGACCGGTCCGGTGGTGGGCTCGGTCAGCACGACCTCGCCCAGCGCGCAGGTCGCGCGGGCCTCGGTGGCGGTGCCGGGCAGCACGACGGCGCGACCGACGAACTCGGCGACCTGCGGGTCGGTCGGGGAGAGGTAGACCTCGCTCGGCGGGGCCGACTGCACCAGCCGACCGGCGCGCATCACGGCGACCTGGTCGGCGAGGGAGAGCGCCTCGTTCTGGTCGTGGGTGACGAGCAGCGCGGTGGTGTTGGTCGCCTCGAGCGCGCGCCGCACGGCCCGCGACGTGCTCTCGCGCAGGCTGGCGTCGAGGGAGGAGAAGGGCTCGTCGAGGAGCACGACGGCGGGCTGCGGCGCGAGCGACCGGGCCAGCGCTACGCGCTGCTGCTGGCCGCCGGACAGCTCGTCGGGCCGTCGGTCGCGGAAGTCTGCGGGCAGCTCGACGAGGTCGAGCATCTCGGCGACCCGGTCACGCGCCTGCGAGCCGCCGCGGGCCTCGCGGGGCAGGCCGAACGCGATGTTGGCGGCCACGTCGAGGTGGGGGAAGAGCGCGCCCTCCTGGGGGACGTAGCCGACCCGACGCGCCTGCGGGGCCACGGGGCGTACGCCGTCGCCGGCGACGACCGTGTCGCCGAACGCGATGCTGCCCGACTCGGGGGCGAGGAAGCCGGCGATGAGCCGCAGCAGCGTGGTCTTGCCGCAGCCGGACGGGCCGAGCACGGTCGTGAACGAGCCGTGGGGAACGTGCAGCGTGACGTCGTCGACGGCACGGGTCGCGCCGAACGACTTCGTCACTCCGGTGATCGAGACGGAGCTCATCCGGGGTCCCCGCGGCGTTGTCCGGGGGAGCGGAGCGGAGGAGGAGAAGGTCGTGGGGTGGTCATGCCGGAACCCTTTCCGTCTGGTTGGCCGGTGAGTCGGTGCGCATCAGCAGCACGGTGGCGGGGATCGAGACGAGCACCAGCAGCAGCGCGTAGGGAGCGGCGGCGCCGTAGCGGAGCTCGGAGGACGCCGACCAGAACTCGGTGGCGAGCGTGCTGGTGCCGATCGGGGAGAGCATGAGGGTCGCGGTCAGCTCGGTCGAGATCGCGAGGAACACGAGCGCGGCGCCCGCCCCGAGGCTGGGCGCGATCAGCGGCAGGGTGACCCGGCGGGCAGTGGCGAGCGGGCCGGTGCCGAGGCTGTGCGCCACGTCGTCGAGCACGGTCGGCGCCTGCTCCAGCCCGGCGCGAACGGTGACGACGGCTCGGGGCAGGAAGAGGATGACGTACGCCGCCACAAGGAGCGCGGCGGTCTGGTAGACACCCGGCACGAGGCGCAGCGAGGCCACGACCAGGGCGAGGCCGACGACGATCCCGGGCAGCGCGTTGGCGACGTAGGTGCTGCGCTCGATGACTGTGCTCGCCCAGCCGCGGTGCCGTACGGCCAGCCAGACGACCGGGATCGCCGCCAGTGTGGTGACGACCGCGCCGGCCAGGGCGAGCACGACCGTCGCGACGAGCGCCTCGACCAATTCGGCCATCGGGAACTCCGTCGACGTGCCGACGACCAGCCACCGCACGAGAGACCAGGCCGGGATGCCGATGGCGAGGGCCACCACGGCGCCGGCGGCAGCGAGGGCGGGCACGCGCCACGGGCCGAGCGCGAGGGGCACGGCGCTGCGGGCGGCGCCGCGGCCCAGACGGGCGTACCTCCGGTCGCCGCGCAGCCGCAGCTCGCCGAGCAGCAGGACCAGGCAGAGCAGCACCAGGACGACGGCCATCGCCGTGGCCGCGGCGCCGTTGAAGGTCGAGCCGTACTGGTCGTAGATGGCGGTCGTGAACGTCGGGAACCGCAGCAGCGACAGGGCTCCGAACTCGGCCAGCAGGTGCAGGCCCACCAGGAGCGCGCCGCCGAGCACCGCCGGGCGCAGCTGCGGCAGCACGACGGTGCGGAACGTGCGGGCGCGCGAGTGGCCGAGCGACCAGGCCGACTCCTCGAGCGCGGGGTCGAGGCGGCGGAGCATCGCGACGACCGGGAGGTAGACGAGCGGGTAGTAGGACAGCGTCACGACCGTGAAGGCGCCCGCGAACCCGTGGATGCTGCGGTCGAGGGAGACCCACGCGTAGCCGTTGACGAACGCGGGGACGGCCAGTGGGGCGACGAGCAGGCCGTGCCACAGGCGGCGGCCCGGCAGGTCGGTGCGCTCGACGAGGAAGGCCAGCGCGACGCCGAGCGCGGCGGTGGCGGCCATGCAGGCGGCGGCGAGGGTGATGGTGTTGCGGAGCAGCGCGGCGATGCGCGGACGGGCGAGAAGGTGCCAGAGGTCGACCGGACCGATGACCACGACGTAGGTGGCCACGTAGAACAGCGGCACCAACGCCAGGACGGCCACCGCCGCCCCCGCGACGAGGAGCGGGAGCGGCGTACGACGCCCGGTGCGAGCAGCGAACGTGGTCAGAGCAGCCCTGCCTCGGTCATCAGCTCGGTCACCTGCGGGCCGTTGAGGCTGGCCACGTCGACCGCGGGCGGCTCGAGCTCGTCGAAGGGCTTGACCTCGGGGGCGAGGCTCGCGTCGGGGTTGAGGGGGTACTCCAGGGCGTAGGACTCCGCCATCGCCTGCTGCGCCTCGGTGCCGGTCAGCCAGGTGACGAACTCCTCCGCGGCCGGCTTGTTCTCGCTGCTGTCGAGGATGCCGGCCCCGGAGATGCTGAGGAACGCGCCCGGGTCCTGGTCGCCGAAGAAGTGCAGGGCCGAGGTGTCGGAGTCCTCGCCGTTCTCCTGGCGGTCGCGGTACCAGTAGTAGTGGTAGGCGATGCCGGCGTCGACCTCGCCGGAGTCCACCGACTGCATCACGACGAGGTTGTTCTGCACGATCACGCCGTTGGCCTCCAGGCCGGCGAGCCACTCGGCGGTGGCCTCCTCACCCTCGAGCTCGAGAACGGCCGACACGATCGCCTGGAAGTCGGCGCCGGTGGGGGAGAAGGCGACGCGGCCCTCCCACTCGGGGTCGGCGAAGTCGAGGATCGAGGCGGGCATGTCGGCCTCGGTCATCGTGTCGGTGTTGTACATCGCGACGGTGGAGCGGGCGAGGAACCCGGTCCACGTGCGGTCGGCCGGGACGTACTGATCGGGGATCGTCGCGGTGGCCGACTCCGGCAGCTCGGCGAACAGGCCGGCGTTGTCCACGATGCTCATCGCGGGGGAGTTCTCGGTCAGGAACACGTCGGCCGGGGAGTCCCCGCCCTCCTCGACGATCTGGTTGGCCATCTCGAGGTCCTTGCCGCTGCGCAGCTCGACGTCGAGGCCGGACTCCTCCTCGAACAGCGGGACGATCTCGTCGAGCAGCTGCTCGTGCTGGGCGTTGTAGATGACGAGGTCGGGCGACCCGAACACCCCGCAACCGGACAGGGTGGAGGCGGTCAGGAGGGTGGCTGCGAGGGCCACGCTGGCGCGCGTGGTCGCGCGGCGCGGGGGAGTCGTCACGGCGGTGTCCTTACTTTGCTTAGGCTGCCCTAACTCTAGACCGGGACGTGCCTGCGCGAGGAATTGGGTGCGTCACACTCCGGGGTTAGCGATCGCTAACCTGTGGCGCTAGTCTCATCGGCATGACCTTCGAGCTGTCCCCCGAGCACGAGCAGTTCCGCCGCAGCGTCCGCGACTTCGCCGAGGCCGAGATCGCGCCGCACGCCGCGCAGTGGGACCGTGACCACCACTTCCCGACCGACGTGGTCCAGAAGATGGGCGCGCTCGGCCTGATGGGGCTGACGGCCCCGGAGGAGTTCGGCGGCGCGGGCATGGCCGGGGAGGACGGCGGCTTCACGTCGCTGTGCCTGGCCATCGAGGAGGTCGGCCGCGTCGACCAGTCGATGGGCATCACGCTCGAGGCGGCGGTCGGCCTCGGGATCAACCCGATCCTCACCTACGGAACCGACGAGCAGAAGAAGACCTGGCTGCCCGAGCTCGTGGCGGGCGAGAAGATCGCCGGTTTCGGCCTCACCGAGCCCGGCGCGGGCTCGGACGCCGGGGCGACGAAGACCAAGGCGGTGCTCGACGGCGGCGAGTGGGTCGTCAACGGCTCGAAGCAGTTCATCACCAACTCCGGCTCGGACATCACCTCGCTCGTCACGGTCACCGCACGCACCGGCGAGCGCGCCGACGGGCGTCCGGAGATCTCGACGATCATCGTCCCGGCCGACACTCCCGGCTTCACCGCGGAGAAGGCGTACGACAAGCTCGGCTGGCACGCCTCCGACACCCACCCGCTGTCCTTCTCCGACGCCCGGGTCCCCGAGGCCAACCTGCTCGGTGAGCGGGGGCGCGGCTACGCCCAGTTCCTCGCCACCCTCGACGACGGCCGCGTCGCGATCGCCGCGCTCGCGGTAGGGTGCATCCAGGCGTGCCTCGACATGTCGCTGCAGTACGCCGGCGAGCGGCAGACCTTCGGCGGGCCGATCGGGCGCAAGCAGGGTCTCGCCTTCCAGGTCTCCGACCTGCAAGTCATGCTCGACGCCTCGCGCCTGCTGACCTACAAGGCGGCGGCGATGAAGGACGCGATGGATGCCGGGTCCTCCTCGGTCACCATGGGGTCCTTCAAGCAGGCGGCCGCCGTGGCCAAGCTCTACGCCACCGAGTCGGCGGTCACCGCGACCCGCATCGCCACCCAGGTCTTCGGCGGGTACGGCTTCATGGAGGAGTACCCCGTCACCCGGTTCTACCGCGACGCCAAGGTCCTCGAGATCGGCGAGGGCACCTCGGAGGTCCAGCGGATGCTGATCGCCCGCGGTCTCGGCCTGCCGGTCGAGTGACGCCGGACGCCTCGGTGTACTCCGAGTATGACCTCAACGACCATCAAGGTGTCGGCCGACCTGCGGGACAGGCTCAAGCAGAGCGCGTCTGCCCATGGCCGCACGCTGGGTGAGCACCTCGAGGCACTCCTGGAGCACGAGGCTCGTAGCGACCGGTTCGCCCGGCTGCGTCATCAGATGGCGCAGACCCCACCGGACGAGCGGTACGACCTCGAGGCCGAGAGCTGGCAGGACGACACCGCGTGGTCGTGAGCCTGGTGGCGGGTGAGGTGGTGTGGGCACGCCCGACCCCGACGGTGGGTCGTGAGCAGGCCGGACGGCGGCCGGTCGTGGTGGTGAGCAACCAGCTCTTCCACGACGCCGTGACGACCCTGGCGATCGTCGTGCCAGTCACCAGTGTCGACCGCGGGTGGGACAACCACGTCCCGCTGGCCGGCGCCGACGTGGCCGGATTCGCCATGACCGAGCAGGTGCGCGCGATCTCCCGTGACCGGGTCGACGGACGTCTCGGCGCCGTCGATGACCAGACGCTCGGTGCGATCCGACGGTGGATCGGCGACGACATCGCCTGAACCGGTCAGGTGGGGCGCGGGGCGTACATGATCACCGCGACGCCGACCAGGCAGATCAGCGCACCCCCGACGTCGTACCGGTCGGGGCGGAAGCCGTCCGCGACCATCCCCCAGGCCAGCGACCCGGCGACGAACACACCGCCGTACGCCGCCAGGATCCGCCCGAAGTGGGCGTCGGGCTGGAGGGTGGCGACCAGGCCGTAGAGGCCGAGGGCGATGAAGCCGGCGCCGACCCAGATCCAGCCGCGGTCCTCGCGCACGCCCTGCCAGACCAGCCACGCGCCACCGATCTCCGCGAGCGCGGCCAGGGCGAAGAGGGCGAGCGAGGCGACGACGGTCATGGCGCGAGTCTGTCAGGAGCCGGTGATCTCCCCCTCCCGACGGATCCGGTGACACGCGGCCCGATCTACCCTCGCCCCATGCCCAGCACGAGCCAGCGCGCCCTCACGTGGTTCGGCGTGGACGACGACTGGGAGCGCCCGCGGCCGCCGGTCGGGCGCCAGGACGTCGTGCTGGCGGCGAGCGTCGAGGCGTTCAGCCTGCTGGCGCTCGAGCTCGTGCGCAGCGCCGGCGGGCTCGACCACACCGACGCCCCGGTGTGGACGCAGTGGCTCGCTGTGTCGACGGGCGCCGCGCTCCTGCTCGGCCGGCGGCGGTGGCCGCTGGTGGTCGCCAGCCTGGCCGCGCTGCACATGTTCGTCGCCGGGGTGACGATGCCCCAGGTGATGGGGCAGGTGTCGTTGCAGATCGTCTACTTCGTCGCACTGCTCTCGGGGGTCGCCTACGCCCGCGACCGACGCGCGATGGTGGTCGTGGTCGGCACGATCGTGCTGTTCATGTTCGCCTGGATCACCTGGCAGTTCGCCGTGGGCTCGGCCGCCCAGGACATGATCGACGAGACCGAGGACGGCGAACGGATCGGCCTCTTCGGCGCGATTCCCGCCGCCGTGGCGATCACCCTGCTGGTCAACGTCCTCTACTTCGGCGGCGCCATCGTCGGCGGCGGGGTGTCGTGGCGGGCGGCTCGGCAGCGCATCCGACTGCAGGAGCAGGCCGGCACGATCGCCGCGCAGGCCGGACGACTGCGGGAGCAGGCCGTCGTCGACGAGCGCCTGCGCATCGCCCGCGAGCTGCACGACGTCGTCGCCCACGGCGTGTCCGCGATGGGCATCCAGGCCGGCGCGGCGAGACGGGTCCTCGACCGCGACCCCGACGCGGCGCGTACGGCCCTCTCGCACGTCGAGGTGGCCTCGCGCGACGCGTTGGTGCAGATGCGGCGCCTCCTCGGCACCCTGCGCGAGGGTCCGGCGGACCGCCGGGCCGACGGGGCCGACGTCGCGGACACCGGGACCGGAGCGCGTACGTCGGAGGCGGGCGTCGACGACCTGCCGGACCTCGTCGCGCAGGCGGGCCGGGAAGGGCTCGCCGTCCACCTCGACGTCGTCGAGGACCAGGCGTGCGCCACCAGCCGGCTCCCGCGCGGCATCGCACTGGCGATCTACCGCACGGTCCAGGAGGCGCTGACCAACGTCCGTCGGCACAGCACCGCCGACAGCGTCTCCGTCGTGGTCCGGGTCGACGAGGCCGCCGCCTACGCCGAGGTCGAGGTCGTCGACAACGGCCGGCCGCGGCACGGGACCTCCGGCAGCGGGCTCGGCCAGCTCGGTATCCGCGAGCGCGCCGCCACCCACGACGGCCAGGTCGACATCGGGCCGCGCGTGACGGGCGGCTACCGGGTCCGCGTGCGCTACCCGCTGGGGTCGTCGTGACGGAACGACCACTGACGGTCCTGCTGGTCGACGACCACGCGATGGTGCGCTCGGGCTTCGCCATGGTCCTGTCCGTCGAGGACGACATCGAGGTCGTGGGCGAGGCCGCCGACGGGGTGGAGGCGATCGAGCGCGCCCGGGCGACCCGCCCCGACGTGGTGCTGATGGACGTCCAGATGCCACGGATGGACGGCATCGAGGCCACCCGCCACCTCGTCGCCGACGACCTCGGGCACGTCGTCATCGTGACGACCTTCGACCGCGACGATTACCTCTTCGCCGCCCTGCAGGCGGGGGCGAGCGGCTTCCTGCTGAAGAACGCCGGGCCGGAGCAGCTCCTCGACGCCGTACGCGCCGCAGGTCGTGGGCACGCCCTGCTCGCGCCGGAGGTGACCCGCCGCGTCATCGGCAAGATGGCGAACGGGTCGGTCGCCACGACAGCCGGCGCGGACGTGCGCGCTGCGGACCGCGCCCAACCGAAGGAGATGGCACTGCTCACTACCCGCGAGCGGGAGGTGCTGGTGCTGCTGGGTCGAGGCCTGTCCAACGGCGAGATCGCCGGCACGCTCGTGCTGGGCGAGGCGACGGTGAAGACGCACGTGTCCAACGTGCTGGCCAAGCTGCACCTGCGCGACCGGGTGCAGGCGGTCATCTACGCCTACGAGGCCGGCCTCATCCTCCCGACGGAGGAGTGAGCGAGGCCGACGCCGGCTCCGCCGCGAGGTTCCGTCGCGCGGCGGATCACACGGACCACGCCTGTCACTAGCGTCGTGGTCATGTTGGAGATCAGGGAGCTGACCAGACGGTTCGGTGACAACACCGCCGTGGACCACGTGTCGTTCGACGTGCCGGCCGGTCTGATGACCGGCTTCGTCGGCGGCAACGGTGCGGGCAAGACCACGACCATGCGGATGATGATGGGCGTGCTCGGCATCGACGAGGGGGAGGTGCTGTGGCAGGGCCGGCCGATCACGCGGCTGGACCGCCGCCGCATCGGCTACATGCCCGAGGAGCGCGGCCTCTACCCGAAGCAGCCGATCCTCGACCAGCTCGTCTACATCGCCCAGCTCAAGGGCATGGAGCGGGTCGCGGCCCGAACCGAGGTGACCGAGCTGCTCGAGCGGTTCGGGCTGGGGGAGCGGACCAAGGACCATCTGGAGAAGCTGTCGCTGGGCAACCAGCAGCGGGTGCAGATCATCGCCTCGGTGCTGCCCCGGCCGGCGGCTCTCGTGCTCGACGAGCCGTTCTCGGGCCTGGACCCGAAGGCGGTCGACTCCATGGTCGACCTCCTGCGGGAGTACACGCGCGATGGCGTGCCGGTCCTGTTCTCCAGCCACCAGCTCGACCTCGTCGAGCGCCTGTGCGACCGACTGGTCGTGCTGTCCCAAGGACGCCGGGTCGCCGCCGGGACGGTTGCGGAGCTGCGCGACGCGGGGGTGCCGCGCTTCCGCCTCGTCCTCGGCGGCGACGCCGGTTGGGTCCGTGACCTGCGGGGGCTCGAGGTCCTCGACCTCGAGGGCGCGACCGCACTGGTGGAGGTCCGCGAGGACGGCGCCGAGCAGCACGTCATCGCCGAGGCGGCCAGCCGCGGCGACGTCCACGAGTTCGTCCGGGTCCGCCCGGCTCTGAGCGAGATCTACCGGGAGGCCACCGCATGAGCACCGAGCAGCAGCACACCGACCCGCGCACGTCCGAGCCCGCGTGGCTGCTCGTCACGCGCCGGGAGGTCGTCTCGCGCATCACGGACAAGTCCTTCCTCTTCGGCACGGCGTTCATGGTCGTGCTCATTGCCGGTTTCATCGGCTTCAGCGCGTGGCAGGAGGAGCGCACCGACCGGGTCACCCTGGCCGCCACGCCGGACTCGGTCGCGATGGCCACGGCGGTCGTGGACGGTGCGCCGCAGGTCGACGAGGACGTCGAGGTCACCGTCCTCGAGGTCGACGACCGGGAGGCGGCCGAGGCCGCCCTCGTCGACGACGAGGCTGACGCGTGGCTGCACCCGTCCGGGGACGGCTGGCAGCTGACCTCGGAGTCGAGCGAGCAGGAGTCGCTGACGGGCGTCGTGGAGGCGGTCGTGAGCCAGCGGGTGCTGGCCGACAACGCCGCCGAGGTCGGCACCACCGTGGAGGCCCTGCAGTCCGGCAGCACGGTGAGCACCGACTTCCTGCGCGGGGACGCCGAGAAGGCCGGCGTGGCCGAGGCGGTCGGCTTCGTCTTCGTCTTCCTGTTCTACTTCGCCGCGCTCGTGTTCGGCATGCAGCTGGCCTCGTCGGTGATTGAGGAGAAGCAGAGCCGGATCGTCGAGATCATCGCGGCCGCCATCCCGCTGCGGCACCTGCTCGCCGGCAAGGTGCTCGGCAACACCGCGCTGGCGATGATCCAGCTGCTGGTCTACCTCGCGGTCGGCCTGGTGGGGCTGTCGTTCACGTCGTACTCCTCCTACGTCCCGGCACTGTCGGGCCCGACGGCCTGGTTCATCGCCTTCTTCCTCGCCGGCTTCGTGGCCCTGGCCTGCCTGTGGGCGGTCGCCGGGTCGCTCGCCTCGCGCACCGAGGACCTCCAGGCGACCTCGACCCCGCTGACGATGCTGATGCTCGTGATGTTCTTCGGCGGTCTCTCGCTCGACGGACGCGGGCAGGTCATCGCGTCCTTCATCCCGCCCGTCTCGGCGGTGGTGATGCCCAAGCGCATCCTGGCCGGCGGCGTCGAGTGGTGGGAGCCGCTGCTCGCGCTGGGCCTGCTGGCCGCGTTCGCCGCGGTGACGGTGTGGGTCGGGGAGCGCCTCTACCGTCGGGCACTGCTGCAGACCGGCGGACGCGTCAGCCTCCGCCAGGCGTGGGCCGCGGCCGAGTGATCGCGCCGGGATGACCGGGTGACGGGGACCTCAGAACAGGTGCACCAGCGACGAGGTCCCCGTCACCACCGCCCAGAACCTGAGGCCGCGCCCGAGCAGGCCGGTGACCATGAAGATCCAGAACGGCACCCGCAGCGTCCCGGCGAGCACCGCGGTGACGGCGTACGGCGGGATGCCGGTGCTCGCGGAGACGAAGAGCAGGCCGGCCGTGAACCACGGCCGGCCCTCGGCGCGCTCGTGCCACTTGTCCAGCGACGCCCGCGCCTTGGGCTTCTCCAGCTGGCGGTGGACCCACGGGGCACGGTCGATGTGCATGCCGCCCCAGTACCAGAGGATCTTGCCGAGCATCTGCCCGATCGTGGCGGCCACGAGAAGGCCCCACAGCTGGCCCGGGGCTTGGCTGACCGAGACCACCAGGATGGCCTCGATGTTGATGAGCGGCACGAGGGCGGAGGCGATCGAGACGCCCATGACGCTCCAGAACAGCATCAGCCCGCGGCTCCCGGGACGGGCAGGCCGAGCTGCGCGAGACGGCGCAGCGACACGCACTTGAGGACCAGCAACACCGAGGCGATCACCAGCCCGACCCACATCCAGCCGGTGACGAGCAGCAGCACGGCGAAGAGCGCGCTGTTGACCGCCTTGGCGGGCTTGGACCAGTTCCACAGCCAGATGGTGCGGTCGACAACGAAGAAGTAGTTGGGGCTGCGGATCGGCCAGGCGAGGAACGCGATCGACAGGAAGCAGTCGACGACCATGAACTCGGCGAGGTAGACGAAGATCGCCGGCGACAGGTCGGGCTGCAGCCAGGCGAGGCCGATGTAGAACGCGGCGGCGTTGAACCGGTCGCACATGATGTCGAGCACGGCCCCGATGCGCGTCTCGCAGTCGCGCACCCGGGCGTAGAAGCCGTCGAGCATGTCGCCCACCCAGTAGACCCCGAGGGCGACGACCAGGAGGGTCAGGCTCTGCTGGTGCGCGGCCACGGCGGCGAGCACCACGGAGGCGACGGTGCGGACGGCGGTGATCACGGTCGCGCCCGTCAGCAGCCGCTCCTCGCGGACGCCGTACGGATCGTCGGGACCGACCTCCGGCCCTCCCGCCGTGCCCTCGTGCACCCCGCTCCCCACGCCCGGGATGCTAGCGGGTCACGTCCACAGGTCGGTCCACGCGTGGCCGAGCTCGAGGACCAGCTCGCGCAGCAGCGGCAGGCTCACGCCGACCACGTTGTGGTGGTCGCCCTCGATGCCGCGCACGAAGGCGCCCCCGAACCCGTCGATGGTGAACGCGCCGGCGACGTGCAGCGGCTCGCCGGTCGCGACGTAGGCCTCGATCTCCTCGTCGCCCACGTCGGCGAAGTGCACGAGCGTCGAACCGGTCGCCGCGGCCACCCGGCCCGTGGCGACCTCACGCAGGCTGTGGCCGCTGTGCAGGACCGCGGTGCGCCCGCGCATCGAGCGCCACCGCTCCCGCGCCTCGTCGGCGTCGCGCGGCTTGCCGAGCGCCTCGCCGTGCCCGCCCGAGCCGGGCGCCGGCTGCAGCTCGAGCATCGAGTCGCAGCCCAGGACGAGCGCGTCGGGAGGTACGTCGTCGCGCGCGGCGACGGCGGCGCACTTGAGCTCGGCGAGCTGGAGCGCCAGCTCGGCCGGCGGCAGCCCGTCCACCTGGTCCTCGTCGACCCCGCTCACGATCACGACGGGCTCGATGCCCGCCGAGCGCAGCGTGGCCAGCCGGGCAGGGGAGGCGGAGGCCAGGACCAGGGGGACGCGGGCAGTCGTCACAGCCGCCCCAGCGCGGTGCGGAGCGGGTCGAGCCCGAGCGAGCCCAGGTCGAGGGCCTCGCGGTGGAAGGCCTTGAGGTCGAAGTCGTCACCCTGCCGCTCCTGCACGGCGGATCGGGCCTCCAACCAGATCCGTTCGCCGACCTTGTAGGCGGGCGCCTGCCCGGGCAGGCCGAGGTAGCGCTTCACCTCGAACTGGATGACCTCGTCGTCCATGCGGCAGTGCAGGCGCATGAACTCCAGACCCAGCTCGGGGGTCCACGTCTCGCCGGGGTGGAAGGCGGTGCCGTCCGGGCCGAGCCGGTTGTCCTCGGGGATCCCCAGCTCGAGGTGCATGCCGATGTCGACGATGACCCGCGCCGCCCGCAGCGACTGGCCGTCGAGCATGCCGAGGAGGTCGGCCGGGTCGTCGAGGAAGCCGAGCTCCTCCATCAGCCGCTCGGCGTAGAGCGCCCAGCCCTCGCCGTGCCCGCTGCACCAGCACATCAGCCGCTGCCAGCGGTTGAGGGTGTCGCTGCGGTAGGCCGTCTGGGCGACCTGGAGGTGGTGGCCCGGGACGCCCTCGTGGAAGACGGTGGTGACCTCGCGCCACGGGTGGAAGTCGTCGATGCCGTCGGGCACCGACCACCACATGCGGCCGGGACGCTCGAAGTCCTCGGACGGTCCGGTGTAGTAGATGCCGCCGTCGTTGGTGGGGGCGAGCATGCACTCGATGCGCCGGATCGGCTCCGGGATGTCGAAGTGCACGTCGGCCATCGCGACGATCGTGCGGTCGGCGAGCTCCTGCATCCAGTCGCGGAACGCATCCCGGCCGTGCACGACGCGGCCCGGGTCGGCGTCGAGGTGGGCCACCGCCGCGTCCACCCCGGCACCGGGGAGGATCCGCTCGGCGGTGGCGGCCATGAGGTCGGAGAGTCGCTGCAGCTCGGTCCAGCCCCAGGCGTAGGTCTCGTCGAGGTCGACCTCCGCGCCGAGGAAGTAGCGGCTCGCCAGCGCGTAGACCTCGCGCCCGACCCCCTCGCGCTCCGTGCCCTGCGGCTCGAGCTCGTCGGTGAGGAACAGACCGAAGGCCGCCGTGGCGGCGCTCGCGGCACCGGCCAGGGCGCGCAGCTCGTCGCGGTCGCCGCCCTGCAGGCGGTCGACGAGGCCGAGGTAGAAGTCGCCCGCCTCGCCGGTCTGCCCGGTCCAGCGGCGCACCTGCTCGGCCACCTCGGCGTACTGCCGCGAGGCGACGACGTTGCCCTTGCGAGCCTCGTCGGAGAGCGTCACGCGCAGGCCCTCGAGGGCGGCGGGCACGCCGGCGAGCCGGGACGCGATGGCCGCGACGGCGTCCTCGCCCTCGGTCGGCATCAGGTCGAACACGCCGCGGACCTCGTGCAGCGGGCTCCACAGCACCGACATGCGCGCGCGGTTCACACCCGCCTCCTCCAGCTCGAGCTCGAGCCGGGTGCGCTCGAGGAACGCGTCCTTCGCCGCGGCCTCGCGGTCGTCGACGGGCGTCGCTGCCTCGACGGCGGCCACGACCCGCCGGGCCAGCTCCACGCGGGCGTCGAAGCCGGCGGGGGAGAAGTCGGTCAGCTCGTGCTCGTGCCCGGCGACGCCGATCGAGGTGGCAGTCAGGGGATCGAGGGCGCAGTAGTCCTCGACGTAAGCGTCGCAGAGGGCGTCGATCCGGCGCTCGTTCGGGAGAGGTTCGGTCACGCGGGCGACCCTAGCCGCGAAGGCGGGTGTCAGAGCGGGAGGCCGCTGGCGCGCCAGGCGCCGGGCCCGCTGCGGTGCGTACGTCGTACGCCCCGCGCGGGGTGGTTCCAGGTCGGCCTGGGCCGCTCCGGGGGCTCGCCGCCGCCCGAGCCGAGCGCGGAGAACACGGCCACGAGGGCCGCGACCTCCTCGGGGGTGGCGTCGGCGTTGATGACCCGCAGCAGCGGGACCTGCGACTCGGACGACTCGTCGGACATCAGAGGGGGATGTTCCCGTGCTTCTTGGGCGGGAGGGTCTCCCGCTTGGTGCGCAGCAGCCGGAGGGCGCGGATGACCTCGACGCGGGTCTCGTGGGGCGAGATGACGGCGTCGATGTAGCCGCGCTCGGCGGCGATGTAGGGGTTGGCGAGGGTGGTCTCGTACTCGTCGATGAGCTCGGCACGCCGGGCCTCGACGTCGCCGCCCTCGTCGGCGACCTTCTTCAGCGTCTTGCGGTGCAGGATGTTAGCCGCGCCCTGCGCGCCCATCACGGCGATCTGGGCGGTGGGCCAGGCGACGTTGATGTCGGCGCCGAGGTGCTTGGAGCCCATCACGTCGTAGGCGCCGCCGTAGGCCTTGCGGGTGATGACGGTGATCAGCGGCACGGTGGCCTCGGCGTAGGCGTAGATGAGCTTGGCGCCGCGGCGAATGATGCCGTCCCACTCCTGGTCGGTGCCGGGCAGGAAGCCGGGCACGTCGACGAAGGTCAGCACGGGGATGTTGAACGCGTCGCAGAAGCGCACGAAGCGTGCGGCCTTCTCGGAGGCGTCGATGTCGAGGGTGCCGGCGAACTGCATCGGCTGGTTGGCCACCACGCCGACCGACTGGCCCTCCACGCGGCCGAAGCCGATGAGGATGTTGGGGGCGAACAGCTCCTGGACCTCGAGGAACTCCTCGTCATCGAGCACGGCGGTGATCACGTCGTGCATGTCGTAGGGCTGGTTCGCACCGTCCGGGATGATCGTGTCGAGCGCCCGGTCGAGGTCGGTGACGTCCGTCAAGGATGCCGCACCTGAGTGCGCCGCTGGCGCGTCGTACTCAGGTGCGGGGTCGAGATTGTTCTGCGGGAGGAAGGACAGCATCGCCTTGACGTACTCGATCGCGTCCTCCTCGTCGGAGGCCATGTAGTGGGCGTTGCCCGACTTGGTGTTGTGCGTGCGGGCGCCGCCGAGGTCCTCCATCGTGACGTCCTCGCCGGTGACGGTCTTGATGACGTCGGGCCCGGTGATGAACATCGCGGAGGTCTGGTCGACCATGACGGTGAAGTCGGTGACGGCGGGGGAGTAGACGTGCCCGCCGGCGCAGTTGCCCATGATCAGGCTGATCTGCGGGATCACCCCGGAGGCGTGGACGTTGCGGCGGAAGATCTCGCCGTAGAGGCCCAAGGAGACCACGCCCTCCTGGATGCGCGCGCCGGCGCCCTCGTTGATGCCGATGATCGGGCAGCCGGTCTTCATCGCCAGGTCCATGACCTTGGTGATCTTCTCGCCGTAGACCTCGCCCAGCGAGCCGCCGAAGACGGTGAAGTCCTGGCTGAACACGCACACCATGCGGCCGTTGACCTCGCCGTAGCCGGTGACGACGCCGTCGCCGTAGGGGCGGGTCTTCTGCAGCCCGAACGCGGTCGAGCGGTGTCGCGCCAGCTCGTCGAGCTCGACGAAGGTGCCCTCGTCGAAGAGCATCTCGATGCGCTCGCGGGCGGTCCTGCGGCCCTTGGCGTGCTGCTTCTCGACCGCCTTCGCCGACCCGGCGTGCACGGCCTCGTCGAGGCGGCGCTCGAGGTCGGCGAGCTTGCCCGCGGTCGTGTGGACGTCGATCTCCGACTCCGACGGGACGTCGGTGCCCTCACCCGGCTGTGCGCTCATGTGGGGCAATCTAGACCCCATGACGTCCAGCCCGGCACCTCGCCCACCCCTCGACCTCGACCGGCTCACGGCGCCCGCGGGGTGGCGCGTGGAGGTCGTCGAGTCCACCCCCTCGACCAATGCGGCGGTCGCGGAGCGCGCCCGGGCCGGGGAGGAGCCGGGACTCGTGCTGGTCACCGAGCACCAGACGGCCGGGCGTGGTCGCCTCGACCGCTCGTGGGAGACCCCGGCGCGCTCCTCGCTGACGTTCTCGGTGCTGCTGCGCCCCGACGTAGCGCCCGCGTCGTGGTCGTGGCTGCCGCTGCTGACCGGGTACGCCGTCCAGGCCGCGCTGGCCGACAGGCTGCCCGACGTCGCGCTCAAGTGGCCCAACGACGTCCTCGTCGACGACGGGTCCGGCACCGGTCGCAAGGTCTGCGGCATCCTCGTCGAGCGGGTCGATACCAGTGCGGGCCCCGTGGCGGTCGTCGGTGTCGGCATCAACGTCGACCAGACCCTCGACGAGCTCCCGGTCGCCCTCGCGACGTCCGTCTCGCTCGAGACGGGGGAGCCGGTGGAGCGCACCGGCCTCCTCAGCCAGGTGCTGGGCTCGCTGCACGGCCTGCAGGGGCTGCTCGACGACGTGGAGTCGCTGCGCCGGGCGTACGCCGACGTGTGCGTGACGCTGGGCCGGACTGTCGACGTCCACCTGCCGGGGGGCGACGTACGGCGCGGCGAGGCGCTCGACATCGACGCGACCGGGGCGCTCGTGGTCGGCACCGAGAACGGGGCGTTCACGGTGGCCGCGGGAGACGTCGTGCACGTGCGTCCTGCCTAGCAGGCACGCACCCCGGGTGACATGATCGCTGCGTGGCGTTCCCGAGCAAGCTCCTCAACCCCGGTGAGCACGTCGTCGTCTCCACCCGGACGCATCCCAAGGCGCTGATCCTGCCGGGGCTCCTGCTCGCGGTCATCCTGACCGCTGACACCTTGCTGACGCGGTGGAGCGACTACGCGGCCCTCGACTGGGCGATCTGGGTGTTGAGCGTGGCCGTTTTCGGCCTGTTCGTGCTACGCCCGTTCGTGGACTGGCTGACCACGACGTACACCTTCACCAACCGCCGCTTCATCAAGCGCTCCGGCTTCGTCGCCAAGGAGGGCCGCACGATCCCGCTCAACCGCATCAGCGGCGTGGACTTCGAGATCGGCGTGATCGACCGCATCTTCGGCTGCGGCACCCTGGTCGTCTCCGACGCGAGCACCGCCGGCAGCGTCATGCTCCGCGACATCCCGGACGTCGAGCAGGTGCAGCTGCAGGTCGCCGAGCAGCTCCACCACCTCTCGAGTGGCGACCGCCGCGACGATGGCGCCTGACCGCAAGCGCCGCGGCCTCCCGGACACCGGACCCCAGGGGGCGCCGGGGGAGCAGCTCGACCACGCCATCCTGGGCAGCGAGCCGGCCTTCAACGCCGTCGAGGTCGCCGCCGAGACCGGCGTGACGATCGAGCAGACCCGCCGTCTGTGGCGCGCGCTCGGCTTCCCGGAGTTCAGCGGCGAAAAGGCCTACACGGCCGCGGACATCGAGGCCGTCTCGACCCTCATGGGCTTCGTCGACTCCGGGGCCGTCGACTTCGACACGGCCGTCAACCTCACCCGCGGGGTCGGCCAGACCATGGCCCGGCTCGCCGACTGGGAGGTCTCCACGCTGGTCAGCCGGGTGGAGGAGATGGAGGCGGGGGACGAGGCCACCGGCTCGCGCATCGGGTCGGCGATGCGGCTCATCGACGAGGTCAACCCGCCGTTCGAGCGGCTCCTGGTCTACGCCTGGCGCCGCCACCTCGCCGCCGCGGTCGGCCGGATCGAGGCGATGGGGGCCAAGGACGAGGACCTCCACACCATCGACGTGACCGTCGGGTTCGCCGACCTGGTCTCCTTCACCGCGCTGTCCAACACGCTCGACCGCGACGAGATCGGCGACCTCGTGGAGGTCTTCGAGAGCCGGTGCCAGGACGTGGTGGCCCGCTACGGCGGCCGCATCATCAAGAGCCTCGGCGACTCCGTCCTCTTCGTCACCAACACCGCCGAGGAGGCGGTCGGGGTGGCCGAGGGCATCATCAACGTCATCGGCCGCGACCCGAAGATGCCCGACGTCCGGCTCGGCCTGGCCAGCGGCCCGGTCGTCCAGCGCCTCGGCGACATCTTCGGCCCGCCCGTCAACATGGCCGCGCGGCTGACCCAGGTGGCGCGACGCAACCGGCTCATCGTGGACCAGAACACCGCCGACCTGCTCCCCGACGAGGAGTGGGAGGACCGCCGGCTGCCGGCCCGCCCGGTGCGCGGCTTCGGGCTCGTGGAGCCGGTGGCGGTACGCCGCCGCTGACCGGTCGAGGTGGACCAGACCAGTCGTCCACAATTCACCCATAAGGACCACCTCGACGCCGGGCGGTCCCTACGTTTCACCGCGTGCTGGCTGTGCAGGACGTACGACTCGACCCCACCTCGCGACAGGTGTGGCGTGGCGACCGTGAGATCAGGCTCTCCCGCAAGGAGTTCCAGCTCCTGCACGCCCTGATGGCGCGCCCGGGCGACATCGTCACCCGCGGCGAGCTCATGGCCGACGTGTGGCAGACGTCGTTCTACACCAACTCGAAGACCATCGACGTGCACCTCGGCTGGCTGCGCCGCAAGCTCGGCGACGACCCCCGCAGGCCCACGCTGATCACCACCCACCGCGGTCGCGGCCTGCGCTTCGAGCCAACTGCGGACACGGTCGTCGGCTGAGGGACAACTAGACCACGTCGGAGACCACGGCCGAGACCGCGGCCGGGCACGCGCACCGGGTCGCATAGGCTCCGACCCGTGTCCTCGACCGGCTCGCACCGCGCCCCCACGCTCGCCGTCATCGGGGGAGGCCAGCTGGCCCGGATGATGGCCCAGCCCGCCATCGCGCTCGGCCTGCCGCTGCGGCTGCTCGCCGAGGCCGAGGGCGTCTCGGCCGCCCAGGTCATCCCCGACCACCTGGTCGGCGACTACACCGACCTGCCGACGCTGCGGAAGATCACCGACGGCGCGGCCGTGGTCACCTTCGACCACGAGCACGTGCCGACGGCGCACCTGCACGCGCTCGCCGACGACGGGGTCGCCGTACGTCCCGGCCCGGAGGCGCTCGTCCACGCCCAGGACAAGGCCGTGATGCGTCGCCGCCTCGCCGAGCTCGACGTCCCGTGCCCGCGCAACGCCGTCGTGACGTCCACCGCCGACGTGGAGGCCTTCGGCCTGCCGTGCGTGCTGAAGACCACCCGTGGTGGCTACGACGGCAAGGGCGTGTGGGTCGTGCGTGCGCCGGAGGAGGCACAGGTGGCCTTCGACACCGCAGCGGCCGCCGGTGTCGAGGTGCTGGCCGAGGAGCTGGTCGACTTCCGGCGCGAGCTGTCCGCCCTCGTCGCCCGAGCCCCCAGCGGTCAGGCCGCGGCGTACCCCGTCGTCACCTCCACCCAGCTCGACGGCATCTGCCACGAGGTCATCGCCCCCGCGCCCGACCTTCCGCCCGCTCTCGCCGGTCAGGCGCAGGAGATCGCCCTGCGGGTCGCCGGTGCGCTCGACGTCACGGGCATCCTCGCCGTCGAGCTCTTCGAGACGACGGACGGCCGGATCCTGGTCAACGAGCTGGCGATGCGTCCGCACAACACCGGCCACTGGACCCAGGACGGCGCCGTGACGTCCCAGTTCGAGAATCATCTCCGTGCCGTCATGGACCTCCCGCTGGGCTCACCGGCCCCCCGTGAGCGCTGGACCGTGATGGTCAACATCCTCGGCGGACCCACCGACAGCGGACACCTGTACGACGGCCTGCCGCACGCGATGGCCCGCGACCCGCACCTGCGGGTGCACCTCTACGGCAAGGACCTGCGCCCCGGGCGCAAGGTCGGCCACGTCAACGCCTACGGCGACGACCTCGACGACTGCCTCGAGCGGGCGCGGCACGCCGCGGCCTGGTTCCGCGGCGACCTGGGCAACGAGAGCGAGTGAGGGAGACGACCATGGGCGAGCAGCAGCAGGCACGGGTCGGCATCGTGATGGGCTCGGACTCCGACTGGCCGGTCATGCAGGCCGCCGGCGAGATCCTCAGCGAGCTCGGCGTCGCGTGGGAGGCCGACGTCGTCTCCGCGCACCGGATGCCCACCGAGATGATCGAGTGGGGCCGGCAGGCCCACACCCGCGGTCTGTCGGTGGTCATCGCCGGCGCCGGGGGAGCGGCCCACCTGCCCGGCATGCTCGCGTCGGTGACGCCCCTGCCGGTCATCGGTGTGCCCGTGCCGCTGAAGTACCTCGACGGCATGGACTCGCTGCTCTCGATCGTGCAGATGCCCGGCGGCATCCCGGTCGCCACCGTCGCCATCGGCAACGCCAAGAACGCGGGCATCCTCGCCGCGCGCATCCTCGCGACCAGCGACGCCGACCTGCAGCAGCGCCTCGTCGACTACCAGGCCGGGCTCGCCGAGACCGCTCACGCCAAGGGCGACGTCGTACGCCAGGCAGCGTCCGGCGCCACCCGCCGCGTCGGCTTCTGAGACGACCTTCAGTCCCGGTCCCGGTCGCGCACCCGCCCGCGAAGGGCCTTGGTCGAGCCGCGCTCCTTCTTCGCCTTCAGCCGCCGCTCCTTCGCGCCCCGGCTCGGCCGTGTCGGCCGGCGGACAGGCGGCGGTGGGGCCAGCGCCCGGCGCAGCAGGTCGGCGAGGCGCTCGCGCGCCGCGACCCGGTTGCGGTGCTGCGAACGGTGCTCGGACGCCGCGACGGTGACGCGGCCGGACGGCCAGCGCCGCAGGGCGCGGGCCCGCTGGGTGGCGGTGAGGGCGGTCGAGGACGCGACGTCGAGCTCGAGCTCCACCCGCGAGTCGGTCGTGTTGACCGACTGACCTCCGGGCCCGGGTGACTTCGAGAAGCGCTCGACCAGCTCGGCGGCAGGCACGACCAGGCCCTCGGGCAGGCCCGGGCCGGGAGGGACGTGGAGGTCGTGCATCCCCCCATTGTGAGAGTTCGCCCAGGTGGCTTGACGGCGACCGCACGAGGCGCGAGCGTCTGGCCCGTGGGTGAGCAGAGGGTCGGCGTCGTGGGTGGGGGCATCCTCGGCGTCGCGATCGCGCGCGAGGTCGTCCGCCGGCGTCCCGGCACCGAGGTCGTGGTGCTGGAGAAGGAGGACCGGCTCGCCGCGCACCAGACCGGCCACAACTCCGGCGTCGTGCACGCCGGCATCTACTACAAGCCGGGCAGCCTCAAGGCCGAGCTCTGCGCCCGGGGGCGCGACCTGCTGCGCGACTTCTGCGCGGAGCACGCGATCGCGTACGACGCCTGCGGCAAGCTCGTCGTCGCGGTGGACGCCGACGAGATGGGCCGCTTCGACGCCCTCGAGCAGACCGCCCGCGCCAACGGCGTCCCGGGCCTGCGCCGGTTGGCGGCCGGGGAGATCGCCGACGTCGAGCCCCACGCGCGCGGCCTGGCGGCGCTCCATTCCCCGGAGACCGCGATCACGGACTACCCGGCGATCACCGAGGCGCTCGCGAACCAGGTCTTCGCTGAGGGTGGCGGCGTGAGGCTGGGGGCGCGCGTGGTCGGCATCCGGCGCCAGGGCGACGCGGTGCTGGTGCAGCTCGCCGGGGACCCGGCGCCACTGCGCTTCGACCACGTGGTGGTCGCGGCGGGGTTGCAGGCCGACCGCGTCTCCGCGCTCGTCGACGGTGAGCGCAGCCCCGCGATCCTGCCCTTCCGCGGGGAGTACCTCGGCGTCGACGCCGCCAAGCAGGACCTGGTGCGCGGCATGGTCTACCCGGTACCCGACCCGCGCTACCCCTTCCTCGGCGTGCACTTCACCAGACGGGTCGACGGCTCGCTCGAGGTCGGGCCCAACGCCGTGCTGGCGACCCGGCGCGAGGGCTACCGGCGCCGGGACGTCACGGCGTCCGACCTGCGCGACGTGGTGGCGTGGCCGGGCTTCTGGCGGCTGGCCCGCGAGCACTGGCGCACCGGCGTCGACGAGGTCGTCGGCTCGGCGTCGAAGCGGGCCTTCATGCGCTCGGCGTCGCGCTACGTCCCCGACATCGGCGTCGCCGACGTGACCCGCGCCGGCAGCGGCGTTCGCGCCCAGGCGGTCGACCGTGACGGCAGCCTGGTCGACGACTTCCGCATCACCCGCGCCGACGGCGTCACCTGCGTGCGCAACGCCCCCTCGCCCGGAGCCACCTCCAGCCTGGCCATCGCCGAGCATGTGGTGTCTAGGGTCCTCGCATGACCACACGCTGGGGAATCGCCGCGACCGGCGGCATGGCCGCCGCCTTCGCCTCCGACCTCGTGCTGACCGACGACGCCGAGATCGCCTTCGTCGGCAGCCGGGCACCGTCCTCGGCCGCCGCCTTCGCCGAGCGCTTCGGCGCGCCCGCGTCGGGCACCTACCGCGACCTCGTCGAGGCCGGCCGACGCGGCGACGTGGACGTCGTCTACCTGGCGACCCCGCACCCGCAGCACCACGACCTGGCCCTGGCCGCGATCGAGGCCGGGACGCCGCTGCTGGTCGAGAAGGCGTTCACCGCCACCCTGGCCGGGGCCGAGGAGGTGGTCGCCGCCGCCCGTGCCGCCGGCGTGTTCTGCATGGAGGCGATGTGGACCCGCTTCCAGCCGGTCGTCGCCCACCTCCGCGACCTCGTCGCCGCCGGCGACATCGGCGAGGTGCTGCTGGTGCAGGCCGACTTCGGCGCCCAGCGCGACTTCGACCCGGCCAGCCGGCTCTTCGACCTCGCACTCGGCGGCGGCTCGATCCTCGACCTCGGCGTCTACCCGGTGTCGCTGGCCCAGCACCTCCTCGGCCGCCCGGACCGGGTCACCACGACGGGCACGACGTACCCCAACGGCGCGGACCGGTCGGCCGCGATCCAGCTGTCGTACGACGACGGGCGCGCCGCGTCGCTCACCTGCACGCTGGCCAGCCAGACGCCCGGCCGGGCGATCGTCGTCGGCACCGAGGGCTCCGTCGAGATCGTCCCGCCGTTCTACCACCCCAGCGCGCTCGTCGTACGACGCAACGGGGCGGAGCCCGCCGAGGTCGAGCGGCTGCCCACCGGGCGGGGCTACGTGCACCAGGCCGAGGAGGTGCAGCGCTGCCTGGCTGCGGGACTCACCGAGAGCCCGGTCATGCCGCTCCAGGACACCCTTGACGTGATGTGGGTGCTCGAGGAGGCCCTCGGCCAGCTCGGCATCACCATGGCCGAGGCGACGGTCGAGCTCGGCGCGTGAGTGACCCGGGCGAGCTGCTGGCCGACCACTGGGGCCTGCAGGCGGCTCGGGTGCGACCGCTCGGCGGCGGCATGAGCTCCGCGACCTGGCTCGTCGAGCACGAGGGAGCGACCTACGTCGCGAAACGCGTCCCGCCGGGTGGTGTCGACGCGCTGGTGGCGGGCAGCGAAGTCGCCACCGTGCTCGCCGGGGCGGGGATCGTGACGGGCCGTCCGGTCCCGACCCGTGACGGGCACCTGGTCCTGCCGGGCGCGGCGCTCGCGCTCCTCGAGCACGTGCCGGGCCGCGAGCTCGAGGGGGAGTCCGACGAGGAGCAGGTGTGGATGGCGCACGTCCTCGCGGGCGTGCACGGCGCCGGCGGGCCGGCCCCGGGTCCGTCCACCTCGACCGTCGCGACGGACTGGCTCGCCGCCGACGCACCCGGTGTCGCCGACCACCCCTGGCTGGTGGCCGCCGTCGAGGCGGTCCGCACCGAGACCGACCTGCTCGAGCTCACCTGGTCGTTGCTGCACACCGATCCCGCATCCGAGGCGTTCGTGCACGACGACGCGACCGGCGTGACCGGCCTGATCGACTGGGCCGGCGCCCGGCGCGGCCCCGTGCTGTACGACGTCGCGTCGGCCGTCATGTACCTCGGCGGCCGCGAGCACGCGGCCGCGTTCGTGGACACCTACCGGGCGTGCGGCCCGCTCGCCGAGGAGGAGATGCGGCACCTCCACGCGTTCCGCCGGCTCCGCGAGGCCGTGCAGGGCGTCTACTTCGCCGGACGGCTCGCCGCCGACGACCTCACCGGCGGCGTCGAGCGCGCCGACAACCAGCAGGGCCTCGACGACGCGCGGCGCCGCTTCACCGCACTCGGCCCGGGACAGCCCCGCCGCTAGCGGCGGCGCCGGCTCCACTCGATCGCGGGGCACGTGTCCATCACCATCGGCACGCCGGCCGCGGTCGTCCGGTCGAAGGCCTCCTGGTCGACGACGCCGAGCTGGAACCACACACCGCCCGCGCCGACCGCGACGGCCTGGTCGGCGAACTCGCCGGCAGCATCGGACCGGCGGAAGACATCGACGACGTCGATCGGGACGGGCACGTCGGCGAGCGTGGCGTAGCCCTGCTCTCCGAGCACGGCCGGCGCCCCGGGGTCGGCGAACACGGGGTGGACGGGGACGATGCGCTTGCCGCGCTCCTGCAGCAGCGACGCGATGGAGTACGCCGTACGGCCGGGGTCGCCCGACAGGCCGACGACGGCCCAGGTCTGCGCCTCGTCGAGCATCCGGTCGATCGTCGCCGGGTCCTGCCAGTCGCTGCTCATGCGTCCACCGTAGACAGCCACCCCAGCGAGGGGAGGGGAATACCCCAGGGGGTATCACGGTTGTAGAGGTCATGACTACCACCGCGCTCACCGCCACCGACTTCCAGGCCGCCGTCACCGACAACGAGATGGTCATCGTCGACTTCTGGGCCTCCTGGTGCGGCCCGTGCCGCCAGTTCGCCCCCGTCTTCGAGGCTGCCTCCGAGCGGCACCCCGACATCGTGTTCGCCAAGGTCGACACCGAGGCCGAGCAGGCCCTCGCGGCTGCGGCGCAGATCACCTCGATCCCCACGCTCATGGCCTTCAAGGACGGTGTGCTGGTCTTCGCCCAGCCCGGCGCCCTGCCCGCTGCCGCGCTCGAGGAGCTCATCACCGCGGTGCGTGGCCTCGACGTGGAGGCCGCGATGCGGGAGGCCGGGGCGGCGGACCCTCGGAGCGCCTGACTCAGCAGGGGGCGAGCGCGGGGTGGCCATCGCCACACGCTGGACACCTCCTACGGAAAGCATGGACGTCCTAGAATCTCGGGTCATGAGCGAGTTCCCCCTCTACGCCCTCTCCGAGGAGCACCAGGCGATCCGCGAGGCCGTCCGTGCCGTCGCCGACGCGAAGATCGCGCCCCACGCCGCAGCCGTCGACGAGGAGGCCCGCTACCCCCACGAGGCCGCGGAGGCGCTGCTCGCCTCCGACTTCCACGCCCCGCACGTGCCGGAGGAGTACGGCGGTGCCGGCGCCGACGCGCTCGCCACGGTGCTGGTCATCGAGGAGGTCGCCCGCGCATGCGTGTCGTCCTCGCTGATCCCCGCGGTCAACAAGCTCGGCTCGCTGCCCGTGCAGATCGCCGGCTCCGAGGAGCTCAAGCAGACCTACCTGACGAAGCTCGCCGCGGGTGAGGGCGGCTTCTCCTACTGCCTCTCCGAGCCCGACGCCGGCTCCGACGCCGGCGGCATGAAGACCCGCGCGGTGCGCGACGGCGACGAGTGGGTGCTCGACGGCGTCAAGCGCTGGATCACCAACGCCGGCGAGTCGGAGTTCTACACCGTCATGGCCGTGACCGACCCCGAGAAGAAGACCCGCGGCGGCATCTCCGCCTTCGTCGTCGAGAAGTCCGACGAGGGCGTCTCCTTCGGAGCGCCCGAGAAGAAGCTCGGCATCAAGGGCTCGCCGACCCGCGAGGTCTACCTTGACAAGGTCCGCATCCCCGCCTCCCGGATGATCGGCGAGGAGGGCACCGGCTTCACCACCGCCATGAAGACCCTCGACCACACCCGCGTCACCATCGCCGCGCAGGCCGTCGGCGTGGCCCAGGGGGCACTCGACTACGCGCTGGACTACGCGAAGGAGCGCCAGCAGTTCGGGAAGTCGATCGCCGACTTCCAGGGCCTGCAGTTCATGCTCGCCGACATGGGCATGAAGGTGGAGGCGGCCCGCCAGATGACCTACGCCGCCGCCGGCCGCTCCGAGCGCGGCGACGACGACCTGACCTTCTTCGGCGCGGCTGCCAAGTGCTTCGCCTCCGACGTCGCGATGGAGGTGACGGTCAACGCCGTCCAGGTCCTCGGCGGCTACGGCTTCACGCGCGACTACCCGGTCGAGCGGATGATGCGCGACGCCAAGATCACCCAGATCTACGAGGGCACCAACCAGGTGCAGCGGATCGTGATGGCACGTCAGCTTCTTGCAGGGGTCCAGTCAGAGCTCTGAGGGTGCCGAGGTCCGCTCAGTCGGGCGTCATGTGCCGCCACGGCCGGGACAGCTCGAAGTGCCGGCCGCTGATCTCGGTCACGTCGACCTCGACGACGTTGTACTTCGACGTGGCGACCCAGGGACGGAGCGGAAGGTTCTCGGCGCGGTGCTCCTCGTCCTCCTCCAGGCGGCGGGCGCGGCCGCGCATCACGATGCTGGTGGCGTGCTCACCGACGATCTCGTCGACCTCGAACGCGACGTCGGGGTTCATCACGATCCCGAGCAGCTTGGACCCCTCAGCCGTCCGGAAGAGCAGCGACCGTCGTCCGGTGGCCGGGTCGTGGTCGACGGCATAGTTGACCGGGGCGATGTGCACCTCGTCGGCGAGGTGGTGGGCCAGCCTGCCGAACTCGTGGTGGTGCAGGAACTCCCAGCACTCCTCGGTGCTCAAGCGGGTGATCGGCTCGTCCATGCAGTGACGGTACGGCGACGCGTCCGGGGTCGGCAGGGTCCTTGGACCCCACCCGGAGGGGCCGTCCTCACCTGTCGCCCGATGCGCTCCCGGCGGACGCTGGGGGGCATGGACACCACGCGCACGCCCACCCGACAGATCCTCGTCGCCTACGACGGCTCGCCCGAGGCCGAGCTGGCCCTCCGCTGGGCAGCGGACGAGGCGCGCGGCACCGGGCGCAGCCTCCACGTCCTCGCCGTCGACGACGTCGCCACCTCCCCGTGGGGTGCGGACGCCGTCAACCGGGGCGAGGAGGTGCTGGCGGGCATCGAGAAGACGCTGGGGGACCTCGACGTCGCTGCCGAGACCCGCGTCGGCAACGTGAGCGCGGAGCTGCTGGGCGCCGCCGCCTCCGCGGACATGGTGGTCGTCGGAAGTCGCGGTCACGGTCGGGCCGACGACCTGCTCGTCGGCTCGGTGTCCCAGCACCTCGCTCGGCACGCACCCTGCTCCGTGGTCGTCGTACGCCCCACTCGTGGGAGCGACAGCCGCATCGTGGTCGGTGTCGACGGCTCGCCGACGAGCTCGGCGGCGCTGGAGTACGCCTGTCGTCGCGCCGAGCGGACCGGTGCCAAGGTCGTGGCCCTCCACGCCTGGCGCACACACGCGCCCTCCACCGACGTGTGGAGCAGCGACCCGCGGGCGCTCAAGGGACTGGCGCACCGCGAGGTCCTGCTCGCCGAGAGCGTCGCCGGCCTTCGGGCAGACCACCCGGACGTCGTCCTCGAGCAGGAGGCCGTCCCGGTCGCGCCGGTGCGGTGCCTGGCCGATGCGTCCCACGACGCCTCGCTCGTGGTGGTCGGTTCGCACGGGCTCGGCTTCTTCGGCGGCCTGCTGCTGGGCTCGGTGAGCCAGGGGGTGCTCCAGCGCGCGGAGTGCCCGGTCGCCGTGATCCGCTGACCGCGCCCGTGGGGCCGCTCGGCATACTGGCCGCGTGCTCCGTCGTGTCGTCCCGCTCGTCCTGTCCGGTGCCCTGCTGGCGGGGTGCAGCTCCGCCGACGGCGCCGCAGACGGCCAGGTCGAGGTGGGCCATACGCACGCGCCCGGCCAGGGTCACACCTCGCTCGCCGTCGGTGACGGCACCCGGGTCAGCGAGGTCGGCTACTCGCTTGCCGGCCTGCAGGTCCGCGAGCGACCCGACGGCATCGGGGAGCTGCGCTTCCGCATCGACGACTACGCCGGCGAGCCGGTCACCGACTACGTCGAGGAGCTCACCAAGGAGCTGCACCTCTACGTCGTCAACGACGACCTGACCGTCTTCCGGCACCTGCACCCCACGCTGGCCGAGGACGGGACGTGGACGGCGCCCTTCGACGTGCCCGACGCCGGAGGCTACCGGGTCGTCACCGAGTTCATCGCGGTCGACGAGGGCGGCAACGGCGACCACGTCGTGCTCGGCCGGCCGCTCGCGCTGCCACCCGGTGACCCGGGTGACACCGTCGCGGAGGACCGAGCCGTCTCGGTCACGGTCTCCGAGGTCCCGACGACGGGCCCGAACGGCGAGCTGCGCCTCGTCGTGCGCGACGCAGAAGGCCGACCCGTCGAGCTCGGAACGTACCTCGGCGCCTACAGCCACGTCACCGGCTTCCACCGCGAGACCGGCGCCATGGTGCACCTGCACCCCCTCGCCGCGCCCGAGGTCACCGAGGACGGGTCCGAGCTGACCTTCCACGCGGAGATCGACGACCCCGGCGACTACCGCCTGTTCGCGCAGGTGCGCGTCGACGGGTTCCTGCACACGGTGCCGGTGGAGCTCAGGGTCGAACGCTCAGCGTGAGCGTGGTGACCGGATTCTCGAAGCGGCTCAGCGCGATGCCGACCTGCACGTCCCACTCGCCGGCGCGCGGCACCACCACCTCGCCGCGGTAGGTGCCGGCGGCGACCGGCGTCACCACGACGGTGCCGAGGTCGAGCCCCTCGGTGCGCAGGGAGACGACGGGGGTCGTGGGCGGGTCGTACGGCTCGCCCGCCGCGTCCTGCACCTGCACGAGGAGGGTGTTGGAGCCCGTACGCCGCGGGTCCATCACTGCGAGCACACGAAGGTCGCCGACCGAGGCCGAGCCGACCCCCGTGGTGCCGGACGCTGCCGTGACGGGCGCGGGGCGTGGCGACTGGTTGACCAGGAAGCCCGTGACGCCGAGCAGCGCGACGAGCAGGACCGCCTCGACGCGGACGGCCCGCGTGACCACGGCGGCGGCGCGCTCGCGGTCGCCGTGGCCGGAGGCGCGGGCGACGGCCGGGAGGGTGCGCCAGCGGTTCCAGCCGCCGAGGCCCGCGACCAAGAGGGCGATGGCGACCTTGCCGAGGAGCAGCCAGCCGTAGCGGGTCTCGACCAGGCCGGACCACGACCCGACGATGCGCCAGCCCAGCAGGGTGCCGGTGACGGCGACCGCGAGCAGCAGACCGCCGGCGAGGGTGGAGAACCGGGCGAGCGTGGTCGCGGCCACGACCTCACGACCGGCGAGCGCCCGCAGCGACACCACGAGCCCGACGAGCCCGCCGAACCACGTCGCGCCCGCGAGGAGGTGGAGCACGTCGGCCGCGACGAGCAGGGGCGACGGCTCGTAGGCGCGGGTGTGTCCCACGACCGAGGGGCCGGCGAGCGCCAGCCCTGCGCCACCGGCCAGCAGCCAGCCGCGCACGCGGTCGGGCGGCGCCTCGGAAGCCGCTCCCGCCGCGACACCCAGCCCGACCAGCACCAGGACGGCGCTCAGCAGCTCGTTGCCGACCAGGCCGGGGTCGAACGCCGACACGACGTCGGAGAGCTCGAGCCCTTGCCCGTAGACCGCTGCCACCGGGACCTGCAGGACGATGCCGGCCGCCCCCGCTCCTGCGGCGTACCGGAGGAGCCGGCACAGGCGGGCACGTGTCCGGGCGCCGGTCCAGGTGCGGGGGAGGACCAGAGCGAGGAACAGCGCGAGGCCCGTGGCGAAAAGCAGGCCGACGTAGGTGACGACCGTGACGACGTCGCGGACGACGGTCACGACGGCCGAGGAGGTCTGGGGCTCGGGGGGCGCCGACACCGACGCCGAGGGCGCGCCGACCGAGAACGTCAGCGCGCCCGAGATCGGGTGGCCGTCGCCCGAGAGCACGTTCCACGACACGACGTAGGTCCCGTCGGCGAGGTCGGCCGCGTCGGTGAGGCCGACGGTCACCTCGGTGCCCCCGGCACGCGGGGTGGCCTCGACCTCCTCGCCCGCTGCGTCGTACACCGCGATCTCCTGCGACGTCAGCCGCACCGGCTCGTTGAAGGTCAGCGTGACGGTGTCGGGCGCCGTCTCGACGACGGCGCCCTCGGCCGGGTCGGAGTCGATCAGCTCGGCGTGCGCCGAGGCCGGTGCGGCCCCGAGCACGACGAGCGCGAGCGCGACCAGCGCGGCAGCGACCCGTGCCCACCCCGCGGGGAGGGCCGGGTGCCGCCGCACCGGTCGCGCCGGCGCCGTCACGAGGACGAGCGCGTCCGGGCGAGCGCGAGACCGCCGGCGACCAGGCCGAGCAGGCCGGCCACGAGACCGATCCAGCCGAGCCCCGGCGAGGAGTCGCCCGCGTCGGCGGCAGCCTCCGTGTCCGCCTCCGCCTCGTCGGCGGCGGGTTCCGCTGCGGCCTCCTCGCCGTGGCCGCCGGCCTCGGCGGCCACGATCTCGAAGGCCGGCGCCGGGCTCTCGAGCTCGTCGGCGTCCTGACCGTCCGCAGGGACCTCGACCCAACCGGTCTCGCCCTTCTGGCAGGTCTGGATCGTCGGGAAGCTCAGCGTCTCGCCCTCGGCGTCGGGGATCTGGAACGACAGCTCGAACGCATCGCGCTGCCCGTCGGGGAGCGGCGTGGTGGCGGTGTAGACGATCGACGCGGTCCGCTCGGTGACCTCGTTGCCGTGGGCGTCGGCCACCGGCTCGTCGAGCTGCTCGATCGTCCTTTCGACGTCGTAGAACGGGTGCCGGCTCGGGGTCACCGACAGCACCGACTCCGGCACCTGGATCTCGATCTTCGTGGTGGGCGAGCCCTCGCAGCCGTGGCCGACGCTGAACGTGACGACGGTGTAGGCGCCCGCCGCAGCCGTCGACGGCGTGGCGGTGACGTGGGCACTCGCCGGGGCGGCGAACGACAGGGCGACCGCGGCGGCGGCCGGGAGCGCGGCGAGGCGCGCGAAGGGGCGGATGGACATGTCTCTCCTGAGGTGTGGTGCGGGTCTGGGGTCGGGTGACCACCCGGGCCCGGGCCGGGCTCAGGTGGTCGGGACCGCCAGTGGCGGACCGCGTCTCGGGGAGACGAGCAGGAGGACGAGCGAGGAGCGTGCCGCGGCGCGGGCCGGCCGGAGCCGCGCGCGGGCGGCGACAGGGACAGCCGGGTGCGCGTGGACGGAGACGGCGTACAACGCCGCGCGCCGCCCGGCCCACCACAGGAGCGCCGTCAGCAGGGTGACGAAGGCGTGCGCCCCCGACATCTGCCACGACCAGCCCTGGTCGGGCACGGCGGCGACGGTCGCGACCGCGTGGTCGTGACTGGTGACCAGGCCGAAGGACTCGTGCACGCCGAGCTGGGCCAGCGCGACCACGGGCAGCAGGGCCCAGCCGGGCACGTCGCGTCGGAAGGCCAGGAGGCTCGCGCCCAGGACCACGGCGGCCACCAAAGCCAGGCCGGGGCCGGTGGGGACGTCGCCACCGGCCCAGGTGTGGGCCGTGGCGGCACCGGTGACCGCGACGGTCGTCGCCGCGACGGCGCGGGCGAGGGCGTACGGCGCACGCGCGCGCTCCACCCTCGCCTCCCACGTCACGCCGCCCATCGTCGCAGACGGGACCGCCCTACGGGTGGCTCGGCCTACCAGCCGTGCGAGCGCCCGTGCCTCCGGTAGTCGGCGCGACCCGGCGGGGGCGGCGCGAACGGGCCGCGACGCCGGTGCATGAACCACATCAGCGGGAAGATGAGCAGGAACAGCGGCGCCTCGGCGATCACGCTCAGCACGACGAGCACGGCCAGGATCGGGAGCAGCGGGAACCGGCGTCGCCCGTCCGGTCGGCCCGGACCACGGACGGGCGTGCGCTGCGGCGGGGCGGCCTGGGGGCGGGGCAGGTCGCTGAAGAGCACCGCCAGGTCGGCGCGCGTCCGCGCCGTCCAGATCGCGTCGAGCCGCTCGTCGTACTCGTCGTGGTCGAGGCGCCCGTCGGCGTAGTGGGTCGCGAGGTCGGCCATCGCGCGCTCGCGGTCGCTGTCAGAGATGCGCAGACGCGGGTCCGGCACGCTCATCGCTCAGCGTCCCGTCCGTCCGCGAGGATCCCGTAGAGCCGGCGGCGGGTGTCGACCAGGACGTCGAGGGCGGCCTTCTTCTGCTGCTCGGAGCCCTGGGTGGCCAGCTGCCAGACGGCGCTGACGACCTGCCCGATCTCGCTCTTGATGTCGGCGTGGCCGGACGGCTGGTCAGTCGGCGCCTGCTCGGTGCGCGCGAAGGGCGCCCACACGGCGGCCAGCTCGGTGCCGTTCTCCTCGGCCCAGGCCGCGCCCGAGTCGCTGAGCCGGATCGTGCGGCGCCCGTGCTCGTCGTCCGACTCCACGAGGCCCTCGTCCTGGAGCTGCTGGATGGTCGGGTAGACCGAGCCGGGGGAGGGACGCCACTCACCGTTGCTGAGCTCGGCGATCTCCTGGATGACCTGGTAGCCGTTGATCGGCTCGTCGGCCTTGCGGGCGCGGTGGAGCACGTCGATGATCGCGGTGCGGACGTCACCGCGGCGCACCCGCGGGCCCCGCTGCTGCGGGCGCTGCTGGGCGGTGGCGAAGCCGAAGATCTCGCCGAGCCACGGCGGGGGACCGCCGCGGTGGCCGCGCCCGCCGCCGGAGAACGCCTGCCCCCAGCTGCTCCAGTCGGACGTCCCGCGCGGCCGGCGGTAGTCCGGCTCGCCGTTGCCCTGGTTGTTCTCGTCGTTGCCGGGCCAGTCGGCGCCGGGCCATTGGTGTCCCATGGCGTTGCTCCTCGGTTGGCGTGATGTCGATGAGCGGTACGTCGTGACCTATCGCTGACGTATCGCGATATATCGTGAGCGTACGCCCGGTGCGAGGGGTGGACAAGGGGGATCACCCCGGGATCGACCCTGAGATCGGTCCCGGGGCCGGCCAGGCCGCGCCGATCGGTCGCATGACCCCAGCACGTCTTGACCGGCCGCGCTACCAGGAGGCTCCGTAGGCGACTGGTGCCGTGAAGTAGAGCTCGACGCCGCCCTGGATGGCCTCGGCCATTGCTGACGCCTGGTCGTCGGTCAGCCTGCTGGTGCCGGTGTGGTCGACGAGGAAGGCTTGGCCGTGGGGTGTGCGCCAGAGGTGTCGGCCGGGGCCGACGACGCGGGTGGTGTACCCGCCGTGGGTCTTGGTGCGGTGGTGGCGTCGGCGTAGGGGGCCGGAGTTGTGGGGGCCGGTCTGGCCGGGTGGGCCGGTGTCGTCGTAGGGGATGGCGTGGTCGTAGTCGACGCCGTCGCGAGTGGCGGTGCGGGGAGTCCAGGGGAAGCAGTCGCCGCCGGTCTGGACCCAGACGTGGTCCTTGACGTCCTCGGGGTGCTCGTAGGCGTCGACGCGGCGGCGCAGCCGGAGGTCGAGGACGGGGGTGAGGGTGATGTCGCTGTTGCCGAGGACCTCGTGGAGCTGTTGTACGTCGATGGGGCCGACGCCTTCGACCCGGGCGACTCCGCGTCCGGTGCGGAGGGTCTCGTCGGTGAGGTGGACGAAGAGGCGGCCGCGGCCGCGGAGGGTGGCGAGCGTGCGGGCGGGCAGGGAGCAGAGCCGGTTCACGGTGTCGGCCAGGTGGTCGGGTGCCCATGCCGGCTGCGCGGGCTCGCCGGTCTCGGTTTCGGTTCCGGGGTCGGTGTTGGTGTTGGTGTCGGTGTGGGTGTGCTCGAGGAGGAGCTTGAGGAGGTCGACGGGTCGGGCGAGCCAGCCCAGCGCGAGGGAGCGGAGCTCGTCGTGGTTGTGGTCGTGGCCCATCGTGGTGGCGAGGATGTCGGCGACGCGGTCGAGCATGGCGTCGAGCCAGGCGGCGTCGCCGGCGCTGATGCGGGCGATGATGTGGCGGTAGCCGAACTCGTCGGTGCGGGAGAGGCGGACGTAGCGCTCGTGGCGGGACCGTTCACGTTCGGCGCGGTGGGTCTCGGGGTCGGCCTCGATCACCTTCGCCCGGGCGATCTCGAGGATCGTGGACGGGGCGTGCCCGCCGATGGCCTTGGCGACGGCACGGTCGACGCGACCGACCTGCTCCGACAGCAGGGCGCGGGAGATGACGGCGACCTTGCGGACCACCCACGGCTCGCAGTCACCGGCCTCGACCACCGCCCACGTCCGGGGCAGTCGGTGGACGAGGTCGAGCCCGTCCGCGATCAGTGCCCGCGTCGTCGCAGGGTGGGTCTCGCGGACCATGGCCAGCTCGGGGATGGCGTGCTCGCGGACCGGGGGAGTGCCGTCGCCGCCGGGAGTGACCATCGGGTCCCGGTCCTCGCGCGGGTGCCCCTGCGTCACGGCCCACTGGACCGCGAGCCGGATCTCCGCCACCTCCGCCAGGCGACGGGCCCGAAGTGCGCTGGTGGCCAGCGCCAGCACCTGCGTCGCACACGCCTCGTCGGCCGCCGGGGGCGGCTGCGACTCGAGGGCTGCTGACGACATGCTTCATTGTATCGAACACATGTTCGTACGACAATGGTGCGGAAAGATTGGGGATCGAGAAAGGGCGGCGCAGCGACGCACTTCCAAGGGAACGTTGGGACACGAAGTTCCGCGTCGCGACCGAAGGGTCTGTGGTCGTCTCCGGGACTTCAAATTACGATATCGCCCAACTCGGGAGGCTCGATGGACTCGACGTGGCGACGCAAGTACACAAATTCGGTCCTGCCGGTGGCAGCAGGCGTCACGTTTCTCGTCGGGGTATGGATGGCACGGCCCGCGCCCAATGGCGAGTATCCCAAAGCCATCCAGGACGGACTGGGTCTGCTGTTGGCAGCGTTGGTCTTCGTGCTTGGGTTCGCGCGCGAGGCTCAGCACCGAGTGTCCGCCAACGCTCTCGCATCCTTTCGAGAAGGGCACGAGACGCTCCTCGGAGCGTGGAGTTCACAGGGCACCCCGGTTCTAAGCAGGGGTCAGTTGATCGACCTAGCGCTCCGCCGAGCGAGTGATGCGGGCCAGTTCTCGCGACTGGCCGGCGAGGTCGGAAGCGATCAGATCCGACGTCTTGTTTCACTGAGCAGGCGAAGAGACGAGATCAAGACGGCGCGCGACAACATCTCCTTCTTGCTCGTCTTCCGCAAGGACGTGGTCCAGCACGCCGACCAAGCCGCCGTCAATCCGGATCACGTCGTTCCGCCGTTCTACCGACCCGACTCCGAATCGCAGCTCGACCGGTTCCGTCGGGAGATCCCAAGACTCACAGAGGATCTGGCGATGCAAGACGAGAGGTGGCGGATGTTGCAGCAGGCCAAGGGTGTCGGCACGACCGAGTCGGTGACGGGTCCGGCTCGCGTCCAATTGGCTACAACCTCGCTGGCCCTCATGGAGAACGCACAGCGCTTCGTTGTCGGGATGGGCTTGGTCTACGCAGCTGGCTTGATTCACGCCGGGCCGTCCTCCGAGCTCTTCGGCAGCCCGGGTCTCTGGGTCGCGACTCTCTTCATGCTGGTAGCACTCACCTACGTACGCCTGGTGACTCGCGACGTCAAAGACGATCTGCATTTCACATCGGAATCTGTGCAACAACTACCACTGGTGACGCTTGCCCAACTCACCGTTGCAATGGATGCACCGGAGTTTCTCTCACATGGCGAGGCAGTGGAGAGGGCAGCCAAGATATGGCGAGACGTCGGATGGTGGGCTGTGAGGCAGGTCGAACTGCATGCCCCTGGCCTCACATGGACCGACGCGGTGACAGGTCGATTCCAACTGGCGCTCGCGCTGGCTTCAACCGGAGCTACTGCAGGGGCTCGAGAACTTAGAGCGAGGAGTCTCTCGCGGGCGGCAGACCACCTCACTCGAGCCGGTGCTGATCCCTTGGCCCTGATCGCCCTGGCTCGAATCGAGGAAGATTCAGGCGGCACGGACGCGGCCAATCGCCTCGTGGCTCAGTCAGCCGAACTGCTAGAACGCCTTCCGTCATGGGAACCGGGCGAAGGGTGGGACCGAGTTCTCACGACGCGCGACCTTGCGCGAGGGAGCTGGTGGCTCTGGCCCCAAAACCCCGAGGCAGTTGAGATCCTCGAGAAGGTTACCGGCCGCCCGAGCGACTGAGGCCTGCGTCCGAGTCGAATTCGACCGCGATCGCGGTTGGCGTCCTGAACCCAGGGAGAGCGATGCGGGTGCGGTCGCCCGCGACGGGTGTGTTCAGACGAGGGTGTGGCACGCAAGGACGGCCAAGCGACATCGACGCAGCGCTCGGCTGATCGACCTTCGCCGCCTCACCCCGCGCTGCCAGCGCAGCCGCACGCCGCCATCGATGCCTACTGGCGGGCGCGCCCCGTCGGCGTGCAGGCCTTCCCGGGAACCTGCGAGTCGTCGATGATCGCGTTGAACAGCGCCGGCGCCCGGTCGGGGTCGGCGACGAGCCGGTTGGGGTCGCTGGGGGCCGGCAGGTTCGGCATCGTGCACGTCTTGCTCTCGCCGGTCATCGCGAGGGCGAAGCGACCCATGTCGACGGGGTTCATTTCCTCGTCGACCCGGATCGCGCCGGAGGCGGCGTCGTTGATCCGCCAGTAGCGCACCGGGTTGAGGAACGTCCAGGGTGTCATCGCCTCGTCGCCGAGTGCGCTGATGACCTCGCGCTGCCGGGCCACCCGGTCGAGGTCGCTCAGCGCGGTGACGTAGCGCGAGCGGGAGTAGCCGAGGGCGGTGAGCCCGTCCACCTCCTGGCAGCCCTTCTCGATGTCGAGCCTGGCCCGGGGGTCCTTCATGTCCTGCTTGGGACAGATCTCGACGCCGCCGAAGGCGTCGACGGTGTTGATCACGCTGCCGAAGCCGAGCTCGACGTAGTGGTCGATGTGGATGCCGGTCAGCGCCTCCACCCGCTGGACCAGCAGGGGCGCCCCGCCGCTCGCGAAGGCGGCGTTGATCATCTGCGTGCCACCGTCGGGGACCTCGACGAGGGTGTCGCGCGGGATCGACATCATCGTGCGACCGCCGGAGCCGGTGTGGAGGACGATGATCGTGTCGGTGTTGGTGCCACCGCGCTCGGGGGTGTCGAGCACCTCGCGCTGCTCGTCGGTAAGGTCGTCGGCCTTGTCGGAGCCGACGATGAGGTAGTTGGTGCCGGGCTGGTCGCCGGGCCGGTCGCCCGAGGGCGTGGCGTCGACCTTCTCGATCGTCGTCCAGTGATAGAGCGGGATGCCGACGAGGTAGACCAGCAGCAGGAGCAGCACCAAGGGGATCAGGCCGAGGCGGAACCGCGGGCGCCACCGGCGTTTCTTCGGACGCGGCGGAGGGGCCGAGGCCGGCGTACGCGTCGGGGCGGGGGGCTGCCCGCCCGACCCGCGCGCCTCGCGGCGGGCCACCGGCATCACCCGGGTCTCGTCGGCCCGGGCGCCCGGCCGCTGCGCCTCGACGCGCTGGGTGGCGTCGCTCGGGGGGTTCTTCGACTGGCTCCCGTAGAGCCAGTCGTACTCGGGTGTTCCCTTCTCGGGCACCCCGGAGCCCTGCGGACGATCAGCCATGGGCGAAGACGCTACCGTGCGGCCCATGAGCGAGCGCAGCACGGCGCGTCCCACGTCGTACAGCCGGGTGAGCCTGGGCATCATGGCGCACTCAAGCGAGGCCAACCTGCTGGGCAACGTGCACGGCGGCGAGATCATGAAGCTCGCCGACTCCACCGCGGGCGCCGTCGCCCACCGGCACAGCGGGGGACCGGCCGTCACTGCGGCGATGGACGAGATGACCTTCCTCGCGCCCGTCCACGTCGGCGACATCATCAAGACCTACTCCCAGGTCAACTGGGCCGGACGGTCGTCGATGGAGATCGGCGTGCGCGTCGAGGCCCAGCCGTGGGGCAACGCCAGCGACGAGCCGGTCCACGTCGCCAGCGCCTACTTCGTCTTCGTCGCGATCGACGAGGAGGGTCACCCGCGACCCGTCCCGCCGCTGGAGACCGAGACGCCGGGCGACGTACGACGTCAGCGCGAGGCCGAGATCCGGCGGGCGCACCGGCTGGCTCGCAAGACCGAGATCGACCGGGGTCGCGAGGAGTGACCGAGGGGGCCGACTCCCTGACCTGATGCCCCCGGCGCGTCGTGGACCGCTGGGACGGGTGTGACTGGTGATACTGGGCGGGCTGACTTCCCCCAGCAGAGAGAGGCCCCCGATGCCGTCCGCCCCGCCCCCCGGGTCGCACCAGCAGCGGTTCACCACGCTGGACCGCGCCCAGCGCGTCCGGTTCCGCCGCGCGGTGACGCTGATGCTGATGACCCTCGTCCTCCCGGGATCGGCGCAGCTGGTGTCCGGCAAGCGTCGCGTCGGCCGCATCGCGCTCTGGACCTGGCTCACGCTGCTCGTCGTCGGCGTCCTCGCCGTCGTGACGTCGTACTTCTGGCACGGGCTCGCCTTCTGGGCCGGCACCAGCACGGTGCTGCTGCAGGTGCTTCGCCTGGGCCTGATGGCGCTCGCCGTCGGCTGGGCCTACCTCTTCGTCGACGCCTGGCGGCTCGGCCAGCCCCTGACCCTGCAGCGCCAGCACCGGCTCGCGGTCGTCGGCGTCAACGGCTTCCTGTGCTTCAGCGTCGCCGGGGCGCTGCTGTTCGGGGCGCACGTCATCGGCGTGCAGCGCGACTTCATGCTCTCGATGTTCGGTGACGGCAAGGCCGTCGGCGCCCACCACGGCCGCTACAACGTGCTGCTCATGGGCGGCGACGCCGGTGCCGGTCGATGGGGCCTGCGTCCCGACTCGATGACCGTGGCGAGCATCGACGCCGAGACCGGTAAGGCGCTGCTCATCTCACTCCCGCGCAACATGCAGAACTTCCCGTTCCCCGAGGGCTCGGTGATGGGGGAGCAGTTCCCCGACGGCTTCGACGAGGAGGGGATGTACCTCAACGGTCTCGCCACCTGGGCGCTCGACCACGCGGAGCTGTTCAAGGGCTCGAAGCACCCCGGCGTCGACGCGACGATCGAGGGCGTCGAGGGGATCACCGGCCTGGAGATGAACTACTGGGCGATGGTCAACCTCGAGGGCTTCAAGGACCTCGTGGACGCCGTCGGAGGCGTCGAGCTCAACGTCCGCCAGCGCATCCCCGTCGGCCTGCCGCACGACTCCTTCTTCCGCTACATCGAGCCCGGCACCCGCACGCTCAACGGCATGGACACCCTCTGGTTCGCTCGGGCGCGCCACGACTCCGACGACTACTCGCGCATGGCGCGCCAGAAGTGCGTGATGAGCGCGATGCTGCAGCAGGTCAGCCCGCAGGACGCCCTGCGCAACTTCGAGAAGATCGCCGGGGCCAGCTCGGCGATGGTCTCCACCAACGTCCCGCGCGGTGAGGTGGACCGCTTCGTCGACCTCGCACTCAAGGCGAAGAGCCAGAAGATCGCCACGCTCTCGCTCGTGCCCCCCATGGTCAACACGGCGAACCCCGACATCGACGAGGTGCACGCCAAGGTCGCCGCAGCCATCGCGAGGGCGGAGGGCCGCGCGCCCGAGAAGACCGCCGAGGCGACCACGGAGGCGACCGCCGAGACGACGGAGGTCGAGTCCGAAGAGGCCACCGCCCCGGCAGCCGGGTCGCCGGCTCCGGAGCAGGGCGCCGCCTCGACCCCGGCCGCCCCGGCGACCCCCAGCGCGCCCCCCGCCGTCACTGGCGGGTCGGTCGGCTCGCTGTCCACGGGCTACGCCGCCAACCAGTCGGAGGACCTGGGCGCGGTTTGCTGAGCGCGGCCGTGGCGCCCCTAGGGTGTACGCCGTGACCACCGGACCCCTGCCTCGCATCGTCGCGGTCGTGGTCACCTTCAACCGCCTCGCGCTGCTCCAGAAGCTCGTGGCGCGGCTAGGGCAGGTCGACGGGCTGGCCGAGGTGCTGGTCGTCGACAACGCCTCCTCGGACGGCACGGGGGAGTGGCTCGCCGCCCGCCCGACCACCGGCGAGGTCCCGCTGAGCGGACGCACGCTCAGGACCAACCGTGGGGGCGCCGGCGGTTTCCACGACGGCCTCGCGTGGGCGATCGACCGTGGCGCCGACCTGGTCTGGCTGATGGACGACGACGGGCTGCCCGACGTCGACTGCCTCGACCAGCTGCTCCTGGAGACCGACAACCTCGACTTCTGGGGCCCGCTGGTGGTCGACGAGGCCGATCCGGGGCGGCTGGTGTTCCCCATCCGCCTGCCCGGGAGCACCCGCGTCGTGCACGCCGTCGACGACGTACGCCGTGCAGCGAAGCGCGACCGCATCGACGGGATCGTCATCCCCTTCAACGGCGTGCTGGTCACCAAGGAGCTCGTCGACCGGATCGGGCTGCCGCGCGAGGAGTTCTTCATCTGGGGCGACGACCACGAGTACCGCCTCCGCGCGGAGGAGGCCGGGGCCCGCGTCGCCACGGTGGTCACCGCCGCGGTGCGCCACCCCAGCGTCGGCAACCTCGGCACGCCGATGATGTTCGGCCGCACGACCTACAACGACTCGCCGAGCGACCTCAAGCACTACTGCATGGCCCGCAACAACCTGGTCAACCTGCGTGACTACCGCGGTCCGCTGCACGCGCTGGCCTTCGTGGTGAAGACCGCGTGGTTCTACGCCTTCACCCGCCCGAGCCTGTCGCGGCTGCGGCTCAGTGCCAGCGCCATGCGCGCCGGCATCGCGGGTGACTTCGACGGCCACCGGAGGTTCTTGTCGTGACCGATCCGGCCGCGCCCGGGACTGAGACGGTGGCGGTCGTCGTGGTCACCTACAACCGCGCCGACCTGCTCGCCGGGATGCTCGACGGCCTCGCCGCGCAGACGCGTCCACCCGACGCGGTCATCGTCGTCGACAACGCCAGCATCGACCACACCCGCGAGGTCCTGGAGGCGCGCACCGACCTGCCGCTGCACGTCACGCACCACCCGGACAACGTCGGCGGCGCGGGCGGCTTCCACCTCGGCGTGCGGGCGGCGTACGACGCCGGGTGGGACCGGGTGTGGCTGATGGACGACGACGTGGTCCCGGCCCCCGGCTGCCTCGAGGCGCTGATGGCGGTCGACGAGGACTGCCTGATCGCCGTGCGCGAGGACCTCGCAGGCGCGCTGGTGGAGAAGGCGGCCGTCGAGTTCGACCTCCGCAACCCGCTGGCGATCAAGCCCAAGCGGTCCACCGTCGACAGCACCTACGCCGACCGTTCCTCCATGCCCGAGCTCGTCGAGGTCCACAACGTCGCCTTCGAGGGCTTCATGGTCCGCCGCGGCGTGATCGAGCAGATCGGCTTCCCGGACCCCTCCTTCTTCATCTTCTACGACGACGCGGAGTACGCCGTCCGCGCCCGCCGCGCCGGCCGCCGGATCTGGGCGGTGCGCGACGCCGTCCTGGTCCGCCAGCTCGACTTCAACCAGCAGCACGACCTGTCGGGGTGGAAGGGCTTCTACATGTACCGCAACCTCTTCGTGGTGCACCTGCGCCACGGGGAGAACGTGCTGGTGCGCCTCAAGCCGTGGCTGATCACCCTCGTCGTGGTGCTGCTCAGTCCCGTGCGCGGCGGCCGCGCCGAGGCCCGCAACGTGATCCGCGCCATGGCGTCCGCGCGGGGCATGCGCCGCCTGACGGCTTCCGCCCGCCCCCCTCGATAGACTCACCCCGCGTTTCTCACCCAAGGAGTTCATCCCTTGTCCCAGGGCCCCACCACCGACACCGACCAGCTCCCCGACCAGCTCCCCGACCTCGTGATCGTCGGCGCCGGACTGTTCGGTCTCACGATCGCCGAGCGGTGCGCCGAGGAGCTCGGTCTCCGCGTGCTCATCCTCGAGCGTCGTCACCACCTCGGCGGCAACGCCTACTCGGAGCGTGACCCGGAGACCAACGTGGAGGTGCACAAGTACGGCGCGCACCTGTTCCACACCTCCAACGAGCGGGTGTGGGAGTACGCCAACCGGTTCACGTCGTTCACCGACTACCGGCACCGGGTGTTCGGGAAATACCAGGGGCAGGTCTATTCCCTGCCGATGAACCTCGCGCTCATCAACCAGTTCTTCGGCAAGTCCCACACGCCCGACGAGGCCCGCGCGCTGATCGCCGAGCAGTCCAGCGAGATCGCCACCGAGGACGCCTCCAACCTCGAGGAGAAGGCGATCAGCCTGATCGGGCGTCCGCTCTACGAGGCGTTCATCAAGGGCTACACCGCCAAGCAGTGGCAGACCGACCCCACCGAGCTGAGCGCCGACATCATCACCCGCCTCCCGGTGCGCTACACCTTCCAGAACGGCTGGTTCAGCGACACCTACGAGGGCCTGCCCACCGACGGCTACACCGCGTGGCTGACGAAGATGGCCGACCACCCCAACATCGAGGTCCGCCTCGAGACCGACTTCTTCTCCGTTGCCGACGACTACAAGGGCAAGGTCCCGATCGTCTACACCGGCCCGGTCGACGAGTACTTCGGCAACTCCGAGGGCCGCCTGTCGTGGCGCACCGTCGACCTCGAGGAGAGCGTCGTCGACACCGACGACTTCCAGGGCACCGGCGTGGTCAACTACAACGACCAGGACGTGCCCTACACGCGCATCATCGAGTTCAAGCACTTCCACCCCGAGCGGGAGAAGACCCACCTGCCCGGCAAGAGCGTGATCGTCCACGAGTACAGCCGCTTCGCCGAGGAGGGCGACGAGCCCTACTACCCGGTGAACACCGCCGACGACCGCGCCAAGCTGCTCAAGTACCGCGAGCTGGCCAAGGCCGAGCCGATGGTGCTGTTCGGTGGCCGCCTGGGCACCTACAAGTACCTCGACATGCACATGGCCATCGGTGCCGCCCTGTCGATGTACGACAACAAGCTCAAGCCGCACTTCACCGAGGGCGCCGAGCTCACGAGCGGAGGCATCGACGCATGAGCACGACCACCACCACCCGTCTGCTGCAGCGGCAGATCCTCCCGGTCGACCGTGACCCCGACACGTTCGCGCTCTACGTCGACCTGGAGGAGGCCCGCCTCGACACCAGCCGGCACGAGGTCGGCGGCAACAAGGCCGCCAAGGACCTCAACAACGCCGCGATCCGGCAGTCGACCTCGACCGGCCGCAAGCTGCGCCCCGACCAGGTCCTCTCCCGCACGGCCGTGCGCGCCCAGCCGGGCCAGATGGTCTCCTTCGGCACCTACTTCAACGGCTTCCCGGCCTCCTACTGGCGCCGCTACACCGTCGTCGACGAGGTCACCCTGACCCTGCAGGTGCGCGGCGCCGGCACGGTGGTGACGGTCTACAAGTCCATGGCCGCCGGCCACAACCAGGTCGTCGACTCCACCACCGTCACGTCCGACGAGGCCGAGACGTTCGCGTTCGAGCTGACCCTGACGCCGTTCGTGGACGGCGGCTGGTACTGGTACGACATCGTCGCCGGCGACGACGGGGCCGTGGTCGAGTCCGCCCGGTGGACCGCCGAGGTGCCCGAGGATCGCGCCCAGCACGGCACCGCCGACATCTGCATCACCACGATGAACCGGCAGGACTTCTGCGCCAAGCTCCTCGGCCAGATCGCCGACGACGAGGACCTGCGCCCCTACCTCGACACCGTCCAGGTGGTCGACCAGGGCAGCAAGCCCCTCGTGGAGTCCACGTACTTCCCGGCCGCGCAGGAGTCGCTCGGCGACCGGCTGCGGGTCATCGTGCAGGGAAACCTCGGCGGGTCGGGCGGCTACGCCCGCGGCCAGCTCGAGAGCATCCGCAAGGGCACGGCGACGTACGCGCTCATGATGGACGACGACGTGGTCTGCGAGCCCGAGGGGATCATCCGTGCGGTGACCTTCGGCGACCTCGCCAAGCGGCCCACGATCGTGGGCGGCCACATGTTCAGCATCTACTCCCGCTCGCGCCTGCACTCCTTCGGCGAGATCGTCCAGCCCTGGCGCTTCTGGTGGCAGACCCGCCTCGACGGCTACAGCGACTGGGACTTCGCAGCCCGCAACCTGCGATCCGCCCGCTGGTTGCACAAGCGCGCCGACGTCGACTTCAACGGCTGGTTCTCCTGCCTGATCCCGCGGGTCGTGCTCGAGGAGGTCGGCCTCTCGCTGCCGCTCTTCATCAAGTGGGACGACTCGGAGTTCGGCCTGCGCGCCAAGGCGGCCGGCTACCCGACGGTGTCCTTCCCGGGCGCCGCCGTGTGGCACGTGCCGTGGACCGACAAGAACGACGGCGTGGACTGGCAGGCCTACTTCCACCACCGCAACCGCATCATCGCCGCGCTGCTGCACTCGCCCTACGAGCGGGGCGGGCGGATGGTCCGCGAGTCGTTCAACCACCAGGTCAAGCACCTCGCGTCACTGCAGTACTCCACCGCCGAGCTGCGCCACCTCGCGATGGAGGACGTCCTGGCGGGCCCGCACGCCCTCCACGGCGAGCTCGCGACGAAGCTCCCGGAGGTCAACGCCTTCCGCAAGCAGTTCGTCGACGCGCAGCTCCACGCAGACCGCGACGAGCTGCCGCCGGTGCGGCGCAAGAAGCCGCCCAAGAAGGGCAAGTCCGACATCGAGATCCCCGGTCGGCTGAGCACGCTCATCGGCGCGGGACTCGCCCCGATCCGGCAGCTGCGCCCCATCCGGTCGATGTCGCGCGACTACCCGGAGGCCGAGCTCACCGCGATGGACGCCGCGTGGTTCAACCTGGTCAAGTACGACTCGGCCGTCGTGTCGATGAACGACGGCAGCTCGGTCGCGCTCTACCGCCGCGACCCCGACGAGTACCGCGACCTCCTCAAGCGGACCGTCGCCATCCACCGACGCTTCCACCGCGAGTGGCCCGCCCTGGCCCAGCAGTACCGCGACGCGCTCGGTGAGATCACCTCGCCCGAGGCGTGGGAGAAGACGTTCGCCCCCTGGACCGACGACTCCGACCGAGCTGCGGGAACGACCGAGTGAGCCGCCCGTGAGCACGACAGCCCCCGGCCCGGCCCGGCGTACGACGGCCGAGCTGGAGGCCCTGCCGCTGGCCCCGCCCGCGGCCACGGGCCTGAGCGAGGTCGTACGCCGTCGCTACCTGCTCGGCATGCTGGTGCGCAACACCATCAAGTCGCGCTACCAGGGCACCGTGCTCGGCTGGGTGTGGAGCTACCTGCAGCCGGCCATCCGGTTCTGCATGTTCTACTTCCTGTTCCAGGTGATGATCGGCCGCGGCGCCGGGATGGAGAACTTCGCCATCCACCTGTTCGCCGGCATGGTGATCGTGCACTTCTTCACCGAGACCTTCAACGGCGGCACCCAGTCGCTGATCCAGAACAGGTCGCTCATCACCAAGCTGCCGGTGCCGCGCGAGATGTTCCCGGTGGCGCGCATGCTGGTCGCGGGCTGGCACACGATCCCGATGCTGGTGATCCTCGTCATCCCCTGCCTGTTCCTCGGGTGGCGACCCGATCCGGTGGGGATGGCGGCGGCGCTGCTGGGCTTCACGCTCACGGCCGCGCTCGGGCTGGCCCTGGGGCTGCTCTTCAGCGTCGGCAACGTCTTCATGCGCGACATCGGCAAGGTGGCGCAGACGCTCACGCAGTTCGTCACCTTCAGCGTGCCGATGATGTACCCCTACACCCTCGTGCAGGAGCGCTTCGGCGAGCCGATCGCCACCTACTACCTGTGGAACCCGATGGCCGAGGCCGTGCTGCTGATCCAGCGCGGTTTCTGGACCGGCACCACCAGCGACCCCGAGGCGACGGCCGCGGTCCACCTGCCCGACCACCTGTTCACCCGCGGGCTGGTCATGACCGCCATCGCGGTCGTCCTGCTGGTGCTGGCCCAGCGGATCTTCGCCCGTCTCGAGGCCCGGGTCCCGGAGCGCCTCTGACATGACGACGATGATCCAGGTGGAGAACGCCACCAAGTCCTTCACGCTGTCCTACCAGCGCTCGCTCAAGCAGACCGTGCTGGCCAAGGCCCGCGGCCGCAAGACCCACGACTCCTTCAACGCCGTCGACGACGTGAGCTTCAAGGTGCACGAGGGGGAGTCGGTCGGCCTGATGGGCCTCAACGGCTCCGGCAAGTCGACGCTGCTCAAGCTCATCAGCGGTGTGATGCGTCCCGACAGCGGCTCGGTGCTCACGCGCGGCCGGATCGCCGGGCTCATCGCGACCGGAACCGGCTTCGACAACAACCTGAGCGGCCGGGAGAACCTCTACCTCAACGCGGCCATCCTCGGGATGTCGCGGGCCGAGACCGACCGCAAGTTCGACGAGATCGTCGACTTCGCCGACCTCGGCAAGTTCCTCGACACCGAGGTGGCCTACTACAGCTCCGGCATGAAGGCGCGTCTCGGGTTCTCCGTCGCGGTCAACGTCGACGCGGACATCTTCATCGCCGACGAGGCCTTGGCGGTGGGGGACCGGCCGTTCAAGCGCAAGTGCAAGCGGCGCATGGACGAGATCGTGCGCTCGGGCGTGACGATGTTCTACGTCTCGCACGCCCCCGGCTCCGTCCGCAACCTCTGCGACCGCGTCCTGGTGATGGAGAGCGGACGCCTCGGCTTCGACGGCGACGTCGAGGAGGGCATCCGCTACCTCCACTACGACGAGGGCGACGACGACCAGAGCGAGGACGACGGCCTCGGCGCTGACATCTGATCGCCCGCCCCAGCCCGCCCCGAGCGGTGCGTGGGACATGTTCCTGGCCTCGGAAACGTGTCTGACGCACCGCTCGAGGCATTTCCGGGGCACAATCGGTCAGAATTACACCGATGTAACGGCGTGTCGAGTGGAAATTACAGCGTTGTAGTTACTCAGAAACCCTTTCGTGACTGATGTGACTGGTGTGAAACTCCTGCCTTGTGTGACCTTCCCCCACACAGCAGGAGTCTTGTCATGCGTCCTCTTCAGGCCCGCCTCGTCACCCTCTGCCAGCAGGTGCTGGCGCTCGGTGTCGTGCTCGTCGTGCTCACCCCCGCCTCCGGTGTCGTGTCCCTCGACATCGTGGGGGAGACGCCCGGCGCCCCCGCCGCCACGACCGCCCCCGCGGCGCTCGTGTCGGCGACCGTCCCCACCAAGGCGGTGAAGCCGACCGTGACCGAGGTGCCGCTCACCGGGGAGTCCGGCGGGTTCGCCGGGCTGCGCGGACGCACCGTCGCCGGTGGGGCCTCGGCGGCACGCGTGGTCAGCACGCCGCAGCCCGTGGACGCCTTCGGCGCCGTCGGGGTCACCTGGGCCAGCGGCGAGGAGCTCGAGGAGCACCAGATCACCCTCCGCGTCCGCACCCGCGAGGGTGACGAGTGGAGCGCCTGGGAGGACCTGGAGTACCACGACGAGCACGGGCCCGACCCGGGCAGCGCCGAGGCCGCGGCCGCCCGCCCCGGCACGGAGCCCACCTTCGTCGGCGACGTGGACGACGTCCAGGTCGAGGCCCGCACCGACGGCGTCGCCCTGCCCGACGACCTCTCCCTCGCCGTGGTCGACCCGGGGTCGGCCACGAGGACCGAGACCGAGGCGCCGGCCGACGCGGGGGCCGGCTCGGCCAACGGCGACGCCGGTGCGTCGTACGACGAGGACTTCGCGCAGCAGGACGGCACGGACGCCGCCTCGGAGGGCATCACCCTGCAGGCCGCTCGGGCGCAGACCGTCGCGCAGCCCACCATCTTCTCGCGGGCCCAGTGGGGCGCCGACGAGAGCATCCGCAACAAGAGCGCCCTGCGCTACGGCTCGATCAGCGGCGGCTTCGTCCACCACACGGTCAACGCCAACGACTACTCCGAGGCCCAGGTGCCGGCGCTGCTGCGCAGCATCTACGCGTACCACGTGAAGTCGCGGGGCTGGAGCGACATCGGCTACAACTTCCTCGTCGACCGGTTCGGCCGGATCTGGGAGGGCCGCTACGGCGGCATCGACCGTCCGGTCGTCGGCGCCCACACGCTCAACTACAACGACTACTCGTTCGCGATGTCGGCCATCGGCAACTTCGACACCGTCCAGCCGCCCGACGTGATGCTGCGTGCCTACGGCCAGCTGTTCGCGTGGAAGCTCTCGCTGCACGGGGTCAACCCCGCGTCGACGTCGCAGAAGATCGGTCGCGGCACGTTCCAGGCGATCAACGGCCACCGGGACGCGGGTTCCACGGCGTGCCCCGGCAAGTACCTCTACGCCCAGCTGCCCCTGATCCGGACCTATGCGTCGCAGGCGGCGCCGGTGGTCACCGCGCCGACCGAGGTGCCGATCTCGGAGCCCGCGCCGCAGAACAACCTCGACGCCTCGCCCTACCCGGACCTCGTCGTCCGCCGCGCCTCCGACGGCCGCGGCCTGGTGCTGCCGACCGGTGGCCTCACGTCCTTCCAGACCCGCACGGTCGTGGGCAAGCGCGGCTGGGACAAGCGCGCCGACGTCCTCGTCTCGCCCGACCTGACCGGGGACGGCCTGCCCGACCTGGTGACGGCGGACAAGTCCGGAGACGTCCGGGTCCGTGCCGGCAAGGGCAACGGCAAGTTCGGCAAGACCACCCGCAAGCTCCGGCTGCGCGGCTACTCGCTCGTCACCGCCGCCGGCGACATCAACGGCGACGGCCGCAACGACCTGGTGGCCCGGTTCAAGGGTCGTCTCGCCATCCTGCTCGGGACCGAGAAGGGCGGCTTCGCCCGCAAGGTCACCCGCAAGGGCTACGGCAACTACCGGCAGGTGATCGGCGCCGGCGACGTCAACGGCGACGGCCGTGCCGACCTGCTGCTGCGCACCAAGAACCGCCTCTTCCTGCAGACCGGCTACGGCACCGGCCGGTTCGCCGCACCCAGGCGCGTCGCCGGGAAGTGGAGCGGCTACAACCGGGTCGTCGCCGGTGACTTCAACGGCGACGGACGCTCCGACCTGGTGGCCCGGTCGTCCAAGGGCAAGATGATGCTGATGCCCGGACGTGGCGACGGCACGTACGGCGCCGCGCTGGGGCCGGCCACCAACCTCAAGACGATGCGCTTCATCACCGGCGCGAACATGGTCGCCGGTGCCGGGGCGGACCTGATCGGCGTAGCGGGCAAGCAGCTCGTCGTGGTCGCCAACCGGGACACCTTCGAGCTCGGCGCGCCGATCGACACCGGAGTGTCCTTCGCCGGGATGGACACGATCCTCAACGCCGGCGACGTCAACCGCGACGGGTTCGGCGACGTGCTCACTCGCGACGGCTCGGGCCAGCTGTGGTTCTTCGCCGGCACCGGCAGCGGCACGCTCGCCGCGGGCACGGTGCTCGGTCAGGGCTGGGGGGCGGTGCAGGGCCTGCGTGCGGTCGGCGACGTGACCGGCGACGGGCTGCCCGACCTCATCGGCACGCCGGCCGGGGGCCGGCTGACGGTCTGGCCGGGCAACGGCGCCGGCGTGGGCAACGGCATCCTCGTCAAGGGCGGGGTCGTCCCCGGACCGGCCGGGCTGCCTGCCGACCTCTCCGGCTTCGACTGGGTGCTCGGCGTGCAGGCGATGACCCTCAAGGGCTCGACCGACTACGTCGTCCGGGACCGCGCGAGCGGGGTGGCATACGTCTACCCCGGGCGCAGGTCCGGCGTCTCCAACCCGCGGGTGCTGGGCGAGGGACTGGGGGCCTTCGACCTGGCCGGGTGAGGCGGCGAGGGAGCAGCGCGATCAGGCCCGGGCAGTCGCCCGTTCGGCGTCGTGGACGTCGTCGAGGCGATCCGGGTCGGGGTTGCGGACAAGGACCAGCGAGCCTCCTCGTCCGAGGGGCTCGGTGAAGGTGGCCATTCCTGGTGGGGAAGCCGGGTCGGCCACCGAGAGAAGACGGCCGCCGTCGGTGAGATCACTCCCGACGGCGGCCGTCAGGTCGTGCGGACGGTCGGCGGCCGGCCCGAAGAGCTGCTCCTGGGTCAGGGCGTCGGTCGCGAGGTCGTCGCCGGTCGGCGGGTCCCAGGCGGTGAACCCGTCGGGCTGCGACCAGATCTCGACGCCCACGTCGAGCACGCCCGCCGGGAGGGCCTCGGCGAACCGCACGCCCAGCGGACGCAGGCTGCACGCCAGCACCGGGATGGCCCGGGCGCGGGGCGCCCAGGCGTCGAGGCCGTCGGGGCCGCACACCACGGCGTCCGGCTGGTCGGAGGTGGTGACCCGCAGGCCGAGCGTCCAGGCCGCGCCGAGGAACACAGGCGAGAGCCAGTGGGGCGGGAGGTCGATGCGCAGCGACATGCCGCGCTCGAGGTCGGCGACGTCGCTCAGCAGTCCGGAGGCCTTGGCCACCCAGTTGGCGTACGTCGTCACCGACAGCTCGACGCGCTCGTCGCTCGCGTGGTCGTAGAACGTCAGCAGCGGGCGTCCGGGGTCGCGCCGCAGCTGGGCTGCGAGCACCTCGGCGAAGGTCGTCACGAGGGAAGCCTCAGACGGCGTTGGGCTCCGGGGAGTCCATGTAGGGGTAGTCCTCCATGAAGGTCTCCAGCGCGTCACCGCTCACCTCGGAGCAGTACTGCCAGACGCCGACCTGCTTGGTCGGGTCGGTCTCGCCGACGCCGCCCAGCGACCAGTGGGTGAGGGCGACGTGCTGGCCGTCGGGGAAGTCCTTGCCGTCCTCGGAGGTCCACGGCACGGCCTTGAACTTGTCGCGCAGGTTGTCGGTGCCCTGCAGCTTGGAGGCGATGCCGCGCAGCACGTCCATCTGGTCGGAGTCGTCGGCGATGGTCTCGTCGTACCAGAGGATCGTGAAGCCGTGCTCGAGGTTGTGCACCAGCTCGCCGAGCTCGGGGCGGTCGGACGTGGTGTAGAGCTTGCGCTCCATGCTGTCCCACATGTTCCAGTGCTGGCCGAAGGCCGGCGGGGCGTCGGGGTAGGTCATCGGGGTACCGACGTCGACGTGGTCCTGGCTGCCCTCGGCCGACTTGGTCGTCACGTCCTGGCACACCGACGCCTTCGCGCCGATCTCGCCGAGGGAGTCGGAGGCGTAGGCCCGCAGGTCCCACCAGTCCTTGATCGGCTTGAACGCCGCGGCGCCGACGATCAGCACGGCGACGAGGACGCACACGCCCACGATCGCCAGCCCGCGCCGGTTCTCGCGCTTGGACTGCTGGGAGCGGATGGAGTCGATGACCGCCTGACGGTCGGTCTTTGCCTGCTTGGCCACGGTGCTCGGTGTCTCTCGGTCGACGGCTGGGTCGGTCTGCGGTGGGAGAGTCTACGTAGTCACGGGTGAGACGTGGCACACGACGCCTGCCACCGACTCCTCCCAGCGTCGGATCCGCCACCCGTTCGCGAAGCAGACCGCCGCCACGGCCGTGCGGTCCGAGCCCTCGGGCAGCCGCAGCTCGTTGCGGTCCGGATCGCCGTCGAAGGTCAGCGACAGCGTCGAGGTCATCGCCCGACCACCCCCGACGACCCGCCCCACCTGCGTCTGGAGCTCGGGCAGGTCGACCGGCGCCCCGAAGGGAGCCCGGTCGGACTCGTCCCCGGCCAGGGCGCGTACGACGGCCTCGCGGGCGCCCCAGCCGAACAGGTCCCCGCCCTCGGGGCGCACGAGCGACGCGGCGCCGGGCCCGTCCTGCTCGGGCGGCAGCACGAGGTCCGCGCGCCCGCGCACGACGGCGACCGGTCGTCCCGCCAGCTTGCCCTGCGCGAGCTCGGCGGCCCCCGCGATCTCGTCGGCCACCGCCGGGAGGGTGACGGCGAGCGGGTTGCCGTGGGGGTCGGTGCGGCCGGCGAAGTCCTCGGCGACGAGCAGGCCGGCAGCGCCGACGGCGAGGTCGGTCTGCCCCTCGCGCCACGCCCGCCCCGACGTGTCCGTGACCACGACACCCACGTTGGTCCCGGTGCGGCGCAGGACCTCGCTGCGCAGCGTCCGGGCGGAGGCGTCGGGGTCCACCGGGAGCAGCGCGACCGAGCCGGCGGGCACGTTCGACGCGTCGACACCGGCCGCGGCCATGATCAGTCCGAGGCGGTTGCGCACGATCCGCACGGGACCGCGCTGCGCGACCACGCGCACCGTCTCCTCCTCGACCGCCGTCTCGCGATCGCCCACCCGGGTGCGTCCCTCCGCCTTGCTGACCACCTTGCTGGTCACGCAGACCACGTCGCCGTCGACCAGGTCGGCGCCGTCGCCGAGCGCGGCGAGCACCAGTGCGGCCAGGTCGTCCCCGGCCGCGACCTCGGGCATCCCGTCGGGCGCCCACACCTCCAGCCGGCGCACGGGGGCGCTCATGCGGGGTCGGTGACGAGCGAGACGGCGGCCGCGGCCATCGCAGCGGTGGCGTCGTGGCCGGACATCATCAGCGGCACGGCTGCGGCCCGGATGCCGGCCCGGTCCAGTCCGGTCAGCTGGTCGGCGTCGCGCTCGTCGACCAGCCAGCCGTCGAGCACCCCGCCCGCGGACCTGGCGCCGAAGTGGGCACCGACGGCGCCGGCGCTCACCTCGACCCCGATGCTGGTGAGCATTTGAGCGGCCATGCCGTGCACGTGGGACGAGCCGACGATGGGGGAGAGGCCCACCACGGGGGCGGACGTCGCGCGGACGGCGTCGCGGATGCCGGGCACCCCGAGGATGGTGCCGACCGAGACCACGGGGTTCGACGGTGGCAGGACGACGAGGTCGGCCTCGCCGATGGCCTCGAGCACGCCCGGGGCGGGGTTCGCGGCCTCCTGGCCGACCACGAGCACCGCCTCGGCCGCCACGGCTGCGCGCAACCGCACCCAGTACTCCTGGAAGTGGATGACCCGACGTCCGCTGGGGCTGTCGGGGTCGGCCACGGCCACGTGGGTCTCGACCCGGTCGTCGCTCATCGGCAGCAGCCGCACCCCGGCGCCGTGCACGGGCGTGAGCCAGCGTCGGCACAGGGCCTCGGTGACCTGGGACAGCGTGTAGCCGGCCTCGAGCATCTGGGTGCGGACCAGGTGGGTCGCGATGTCGCGGTCGCCGAGGCCGAACCACGTCGGCTCGACGCCGTACGCCTCGAGCTCGGTGCGCGCGCTCCAGGTCTCGTCGCGACGGCCCCACCCGCGCTCGACGTCGATCCCGCCGCCGAGGGTGTACATCACGGTGTCGAGGTCGGGGCACACCTTGAGGCCGTGGACCCACCAGTCGTCTGCGGTGTTGGCGACGACGGTGACCTCGGTGTCGGCAGACGCGCCGGCGATCACACCGGTGCGCAGGCCGTGCAGGAGTCCCTGGAGGAAGCGGGCCCCGCCGACGCCGCCGGAGAGGACGGTGATACGACGGAGCGTGGACGCGGATGATGACATAGGAACAGCCTGCCGGAAGCGGAATGGCCATATCAGATCCGGGCTTGACTTGCGGGGTACGACAGGCATGTAATTCCCACAGTGTCGTTATGTTGTTTCCAGTGTCTCGTTCAGTTCTGAAAACAGGGTCGAAAGGGCGTCAGCCATGAGAGCAGAACTGTTTCTTCTCGAGCCCGAGGGCGAGGAGTTCGGTTGGCAGGACCGCGCCTTGTGCGCGCAGACGGACCCCGAGGCGTTCTTCCCCGAGAAGGGCGGCTCCACCAGGGAGGCCAAGAAGGTCTGCCTGACGTGCGAGGTCCGCGACGACTGCCTCGAGTACGCGTTGATGAACGACGAGCGCTTCGGCATCTGGGGCGGTCTGTCCGAGCGCGAGCGCCGCAAGCTCAAGAAGCGGGCCGTCTGAGCCTCCGCCCCAGCCCCGTCGCTCGACCCCGTCGGCGACCTCGTCGGCATTTCGGCGGCTCCGGGACCCGTCGCTAGGGTGCTCCGGTGATCGTCACCGCTCTTCTCGTCAGTCATGACGGGGCGCGATGGCTCCCAGCAGTCCTGACCGGTCTGAGCGGGCAGACCCTCCCGGTGGACCGTGTCGTGGCCGTCGACACCACGAGCCGCGACGACAGCGTCGCCCTGCTCCGTGGCGCCCTCGGGGAGCAGGCCGTCGTCGACGTGGTGCCCGGCTCGACCAGCTATCCCGCTGCGGTGAGCCGCGGGCTCGACCTGGCGCCCGCCGGCAGCGACGACGAGTGGATCTGGCTCCTCCACGACGACAGCAACCCTGCTCCGACGGCGCTCGCCGAACTCGTCGACGCGGCGCGGGAGCACCCCACGGTCGCCATCCTCGGCCCCAAGCTGCGCGAGTGGCCCTCGCTGCGCCGCCTCCTCGAGGTCGGACTGACGATCACCGGCACCGGACACCGTGAGACCGGCCTGGAGCGGGGCGAGTACGACCAGGGCCAGCACGACGAGGTGCGCGAGGTGCTCGCGGTCAACACCGCCGGCATGCTCGTGCGACGGTCGGTGCTCGAGTCCCTGGGTGGGCTCGACGAGGACCTGCCCATCTTCGGCAACGACATCGACTTCGGCTGGCGCGCCGCGCTGGCCGGTCACCGCACCCTCGTCGTGCCGCAGGCCGTGGTCTTCCACGCCGAGGCCGCGCACCGCGGGATCCGGCGTACTCCCCTCACCGGTCGCCACACGCACTACCAGGAGCGTCGCGCCGCCCTCCTCACCTCGCTCGCCAACGTCTCCTCGCGCGGGTTCGCCTGGCAGTACGTCCGGCTCTTCCTCGGTTCGCTGCTGCGCGTCGTCGGCTTCCTCGCCGTGCGCTCGGTGGGAGAGGCGCTCGACGAGCTCGCGGCCGCGCTGTCCGTGCACGGACGCCCCGGACAGCTCCTCGCCGCGCGACGCGAACGGGCCCGGCTGCGACAGGGCGACCCCGCCGACGTACGCCGCCTGCTCGCCCCGTGGTGGCTGCCCTACCGCCACGGCCTCGACTTCGTCACGGACCTCGTCGCCGCCGCGACCAACCAGGCCTCCGACGTCGCGGAGCGGCGTCGCCTCGCCCGGGCCGCGGAGTCCGCGCCGGGTGGCGGGCCGGCCGCGCGCGACGCGCGCCGCGGCGCCGGCACGACGGACGACGACGAGGACGCCTACCTCACCGACACCGGCCTCGTCGCCCGCTTCTTCACCAACCCGGTCGCCGTGGTGCTGGCGCTCTTCGGCGTGCTGGCGGTGCTCGGCGCCCGCGAGGCCTTCGGCACCATCACCGGCGGGGCGCTGTCACCGGTGCCCGACGCCGCCGCGGACTGGTGGCGGCTGCACGTGTCGAGCTGGCACCCGCTCGGCACCGGCACCGACGTGCCGGCCCCGGCCTACGTGCTGCCGTTCGCGATCGTCGCCTCCGTCCTGCTCGGGAACACCGGTGCCGTCGTCTCGGGCCTGATGCTGCTCGCGGTCCCCGTGGCGGCGTGGGGCGCGTGGCGCCTGCTCAAGGTGGTCGGTCGGCTCGTCGACCCGCTGGGCCTGCCGCGGTGGCTGGTGGTGTGGGGAGCGCTGACCTACGCCCTCGTCCCGGTCACCGCCGGAGCCTGGAGCGAGGGCCGCTTCGGGACGGTCGCGGTCGCCGCCCTGCTGCCCTGGACCGCGCACGCCGCGCTCGGCTTCGTCGACCCGGACCGCGACCGACGCTGGCGCGCCGCCTGGCGCACGGCCCTGCTCCTGGCCCTCGGTGCCGCGTTCGTGCCCGGGCTCTGGCTCTTCGCCCTGCTCGCGACCGCGGTCGTGCTCGGGTCTGCGGCCGTCATCGCACCTCGCCTGCTCCGCGAGCGCGACAGCTGGGGCCCGCCCGTGGTCGCCGTTGGCGCGACACCCGTGCTGCTGGCGCCCTGGCTGCTGCCGCTGCTCACCACCGGCTCCGGGGCCGGGCTGCTGCTCGAGGCCGGACGCCTCACCGTCGACCAGGTGACCTTCGGCGGCCTCGTGACCGGTCGGCTCAACGACCTCGGGGCGCCGGGGTGGCTCGGGGCGGTGCTGGGACTGCTGGCCGTCGCGGCCCTCATCCCCCGGAGCACGCGGGTGCCGGTGCTCATCTGCTGGCTGGTGGCGCTGGCGGCCGCCGTCGTCTCCGGCGCGCTGTCGCACGCGACCCTCGACCTCCCGTCGGTCACCACACGGCCGAGCCTGGGACTCTTCGTGGTGATCCTCCAGGGCACCTGGGTGGTCGCGGTCGTGCTCGGGGCCGACGCCTACCTGCGGCGCCTCGCCGACCACCACCCGTGGTGGCAGCGCGGTGTCGCCGTCGCGCTCGCCGTGGTGGCTGCGGCCGTGCCCCTCGGCGGCCTCGGCTGGTGGCTGACCACCGAGCAGGACGACGTCCTGGCCCGCGACGCCGAGCAGTCCGTCCCGGTCTACATGCAGCAGAGCTCGCTGCTCGGCCAGGAGCACGGCGTGCTGGTGCTGTCGGGGTCCGTGGACGACGGCGTCACCTACCGCATCCGCCGCGACGACGGCACGACGGTGGGGGAGGACGAGATCCTCACGCTCGCCGACGAGGACGCCGGGTTGACCAGCGACGTGCGCGACCTGGTGTCCGCACCGACGCCCACCGTCGTCGCCGACCTGGGGGCACGCGGCGTGGAGTACGTCGTCCTAGCCTCGCCCGCCGACGGCCGGATCTCCTCCCTGCTCGACGCGACCGCCGGGCTCGAGCAGGCGAGCGCCGAGGACCGCACCACCCGCGCCTGGCGTGTCGACCGGCCCCTCGACCCGACGTCCCTCGACGGACCCAGCCCGTGGTGGCGCACGGCCCTGCTCGTCGTGCAGGGCCTCGCCGTCGTGCTCGCGCTCGTGCTCGCCGCCCCGACCGTCCGACAGCGCCGGGAGGGGGACCGCGATGACTGAGCCCGAGCCCACCGCGCCCGTCGGGGGCCGCCGCAGGGCGGCCGAGACCACCCGCGCCCGCCCGTCGCCGGTGACGATCCTCGCGGTGCTCATCCCGCTGCTCACGGTCGCCGCGCTCGCGCTGGTGCGACCGGCCGAGCAGGCGCCGTCCTCCTTCGCCCCCACCGAGGCACCGCTCGACCGCGTCACCGCCGTCTGCCCGGCACGCCTGCCCGGCGCCGACGAGGTCCGGATGGGGACCACGGCGCTGGCCTCGGGCGAGCTGGCGCTGCGGGTAGGACGCCGGGAGGACACGCAGGAGCTGTCCGGGGGCGTCGCGTCCCGCACCGAGCGGCAGTACGTCGTGGTCAACGGCAGCGGCGAGCTCGCGCCCGGGCTCGTCGCCTCGCGGTCCGGCGACGGCTCGGCGACCGGGTGCGACCAGCCGACACCCGAGCGCTGGTTCACCGGCGTCGGCGCGTCGGCCGAGCACACCTCCACGCTCACCCTCATCAACCCCGACCGAGGTCCCGCCGTCGCCGACGTCACCGTCTGGGACGGCAGCGGGCTCGTCGACGTGCCCGCGCTGCGCGGCGTGCGCGTGCCCGGCGGCCGGTCGACCTCGTTCGACCTCTCGGTCGTCGTTCCCAACCGCGACGCCCTGGCCGTGCGGGTCGCCGTCTCGCGCGGGCGGCTCGCGTCGAGCGTGGTCGACGTGGTCGACCCGGTCGGGCGCGACCGCCCGGTCCGCGAGTGGCTCCCTGGGCAGGCCGCGCCCGCCGCGACGTCGTACGTCGCCGGGATCGGCACCACGGCAGCCGACCGCGTCCTCACCGTGGCCAACCCCGGCGACAGCGAGGTGCGGGTCGCGCTCGAGCTGGTCAGCGAGGAGAGCGAGTTCGCGCCGTCGGGTGTCGAGGAGGTGAGCCTCGACCCGTCGACGGTCACCGAGGTCGACCTCAGCGGCGTGCTGCGCGGGCGCAACCTGCAGGGTGTCCAGGCGCTCCGGCTCGAGGCGACCGGGCCGGTCACCGCCACGCTGCGCACCCGGACCGCGGCCGACCTCGCGCTGACCTCGGCCGGGTCGTCGGTCGAGGGCGATGCAGCCGTCGCCCTGCCCGCAGGGGCCAAGCGCGTCGTCGTCACCGGTGCGACCGCGCCGGGCGTGGTGGTGCTCCGGGCCTGGGACGCCGACGGCGAGGCGGTGGTCCGCGAGCGCCGCGTCGAGGTCGACCCGTCCACGGCGGCGCGCATCCGGGTGCCCGACGAGGCGGTGCTCGCGCAGCTGGGCGTGGAGCGCACCAGCGCGGTCCTGTCCGTCGAGGTCAGCGACCGCGGACTGTCGGTCCTGCCGCTCGCGCAGCTCGGGACGACCAGCGCGGTCGCGGACGTACGTCCCGCCCAGCGGTAGGGCGGACGCTAGTCGGCGTACCTCTCGTCGACCTGCCCCGGCGTGAGGTTGAGCAGCTCGGCCAGTTGCTCCACCACGACGGTGTGCACCATGGCCTCGAGCTCGTCGCGCGACGTCGACCGGTGCTCGATCGGGCGGCGGAAGATGACCAGCCGGGTCGGCTCCTGCCCCTTGCCGCGCACCAGCGACGACAACGGGACGGTCTCGTCCGGCCAGTCGTCGGGAAGCATCGGCGCGTCCTCGACGGCGTACTCCACCAGTCCGAGGTGGCTGTGCCACCGCTCGTCCAGCGGGGTCACCACGTCGAGCACCAGCTGGTCGAAGCGCTGCCTCGCCGTCCGCAGGGCCGGAGTGCCCGGCCGCTCGGGCAGCACGCCCGGTCCGCGCATGCCGCGGCCCCGCCTGTCCCGCGTCCGGCGCCTCGCCTCGCCCGCCTCGATGTCCACGCCGCGAGCCTAAGCGCCCCGCGTGTGTACGCCGGGTAGCGTCGGCGCCGTGAGCCTTGCCCGTCGTTGTTCGCGGACGGCGTGTGGCCGTCCCGCGGTCAACACGCTGACCTACGTCTACGCCGACCAGACCGCCGTCCTGGGTCCGTTGGCGACGTACGCTGAGCCGCACGCCTACGACCTCTGCGAGGTGCACAGCGAGCGGCTGTCGGCTCCGCGGGGGTGGGAGGTGCTCCGGCTGGCACCCGACCCCCAGGCCCAGGGGCCGAGCAGCGACGACCTGCTCGCGCTGGCCGACGCGGTCCGCGAGGCGGCCCGCCCCGCCCCGGCGCCGGTGCCGCTGCACTCCACCGACGACCCGAGCCGCGGTGCCAAGCGCGGGCACCTGCGCGTCCTGACGCCCACTGACTGACGGGGCCCGGTACCCCCTAGGATCATCGGTGTGAACATCGACAAGCAGCTGCTGAGCATCATCGTCTGCCCGGCCTGCCACGGCGAGCTCGCACCCGCGACCTCCGGCGGTGGCGACGAGCTCGTGTGCCAGGGGTGCGGCAACGCCTACCCGGTCCGCGACGACATCCCGGTGCTGCTGGTCGACGAGGCCCGCAAGCCCGCCTGACGACCCCGTCCGACGACCCCGAGGAGCTGGCGGTGGCGACCTGGTTCGACGAGGCCCGGCTGGACGACGCCGGGGTGCTGGAGACGGTCGACCTCCGGCTGCGCACGCTCGCGGAGAGCGGTGCGCGCGTGCGTCGCGAGGCCCACGAGTCCGCGGCGGCGACCGCCGAGGCCATCGCCCGGGGTCGTGACGACGCCCGACCGCGGGCGGTGATCGCGGCCGGACCCGACTCGCGCCTGCTCCGCGCCGTGCTCGAGCCGTGGTGTCCGGTGCCGTTCGTGGCGTGGCCCAACCCCGGCCTGCCTGGGTGGGCCGGAGCGCTCGACCTCGTCGTCATGCTGGCGCCCGAGGGCAACGACCACGGGTCGGCGTCGGCGGTCGCCGAGGCCGTACGCCGCGGCGCGCAGGTGGTGGTCGCGTGCCCGGAGCGCTCGCTCGTGGGGGAGCACGCCGCCGGTCGGCACGTGACGCTCCTGCCGACCGTGACGGGCGACCAGCTCGCCACGGCCGTCGTCGTGCTCGACTACCTCGCGCACGTCCACCTCGGCCCCCAGGCCGACGCGGAGTCGGTCGCGGCCTCGCTCGACCGGGTCGCCGAGGACTGCTCGCCGCACCGCGACCTCGCCGTCAACCCCGCCAAGATGCTGGCCATCGCGATGGCCGACACCAACCCCCTCGTCTGGGGCGGCTCCGTCCTGGCGGCCCGCGCGGCCCGCCGACTCGCCGAGTCGCTGCGTCGTACGAGTGGACGGTCCGCGCTCGCCGGCGACGCCGAGCACCTGCTCCCGGTCATCGAGGCCACCCGCCCCCACGACGTCTTCGCCGACCCCTTCGCCGACGAGCCCGGTGACCTCCGACCGCTGCTACTCATCCTCGACGACCGGTCCGACGACCCGGTCGTGCGCGAGCAGACGGGCACCTTGAAGGCCGCCGCCGCGCGCCACGGCGTACGCGTCGAGGTGCTCGAGACCGACGCCGACGCCGAGGTCGCGCGCTACGCCTCGCTGCTGCTGACGGGGAACTACGCCGCCGAGTACCTCCGCGTCGGGCTGGTCGAGGACTAGCCTCCCGCGCCCAAACGCATCCCGAAGACCAGCGCCTCGCCGCCGTGGACGTGGGCGGTCCGCCCGAGGTGCATCCCGAGGTTGCGGGCCACTCCCTGGGACGGTGTGTTCTCCGGTCGGATCAGGGCGACCAGGTGCTCGACCCCGTGGGCGGCGGCGCAGTCGCGCACCGACCGGGCCGCCTCGGTGGCGTGGCCCTGGCGGCGCAGCTCGGGCATGACGTGGTAGCCGACCTCGACGTGGGGCGAGCCCTCGACGTCCTGCACCGTCAGGCCGCAGTCGCCGACGAACGCGCCGTCGTGCGTCTCGACGACCCAGAGCCCGAAGCCGTGCTCGGCGTAGTTGCGCTCCTGCCACTCGATCCAGCGCACCGCGTCGTCACGGGTACGGCGCCGGTGGTCGGGCCGGACGGGGTCGAAGGCTGACAGGACCGCCGTCATGTCGTCGAGGTCGGACATCCGCATGTGACGGAACCGCAGGCGCGCGGTGGGCTCAGGCAGCACCGGCTCAGGCTAGAGCCGCGTGCCCGCGGGTGGCACCTGGTCCACGTCGGCCCACACCTCGACCAGCCCGACGAGAAGGCCGTCGTGCACGGTGGCGAAGCTCGCCACGACGAACTCGAGGCGCTCGCCCACGTCGTTCGTCCCGGTCACCCTCGCCCGCAACACTCCGCGGTCGCCATCGACGACCAGGTCGTCGAGGTGCATGCGGTCGAACCCCGGGTAGGCGGCGTTGAGCTCCACCCAGCCGTCCCGGTCGAACACCTCGCCCGTGTGCACGAACCGGCAGGTGAAGTCCGGGTGCAGCAGGGCGGCCAGCCCCACCCAGTCGTGGGCGTCGATGGTCGCGGCCAGGCCGGTCAGCAGTGCGCGGGTGTCCACGCCGTCAGTGTGGCGGTTGGGACTGACAATCAGGCCCCGACCTGCGGGCCCGAGTGCACGTGGACGTGGAGGTGCTTGGAGTCCTGGTAGGTGCCGAGGTTGGTCAGCACGGCGGCCGCTCCGTGCTCCACCTCGACCTGGCGTGCGAGCCGCTGGACCACCGCGAGGAGTGCGCGCAGGTCGTCCTCATCGGCTGGGCCGGCCGTCGTGAACGAGGCGACGTGCCGCTTGGGCACCGCCACGAGGTGGACCTGCCAGAACGGCCGCGTGTGGTGGTACGCGAGCACCAGGTCGTCCTCGTGAACGACGTCCAGCTCGACGGCTCGGGGGATCGCCACGTCGCAGTAGAAGTCGTCGCCCGCGTAGGCGCTCGTGTCGTTCATCGAGACATCCTCGCAGTGCGGTCCCTGTGGTCCACCGGATGGACCACAGCCACCGCACAGACACCTCGTCGGTCGGGCGTACGTCGCCGTACGAGGGGTGCAGCCATCCGGCGAGGCTACTGTCCCGCCATGCCCCGTCCCGTCCTCCGCGAGATGCGCGTGTCCGACGTGCCGGCCGTTCTCGACGTGCAGGAGCCGGCCGCGGTCGCGGGCCTGTCCGCGGTCTTCCCGCAGGACCGCCACCCCTTCCCGCGCGAGGCGATCGAGGCGCGGTGGCGCGACGAGGTCGCCGACCCGCGGATCGCGTGCTTCGTGGTCGAGCACGCGGGGCGGGTGGCCGGATTCGCCGCGATCGAGGGCGACGAGGTCCTCCACTTCGGAACGGCCCTCGACACCTGGGGGAGCGGACTGGCCACGACCGCCCACGACGAGCTGGTCGAGCACCTCCGTGCGGGCGGCGTCGTACGACCGAGGTTGTTCGCCTACGCCGGCAACGCACGGGGCCGGCGCTTCTGGGAGAAGCACGGCTGGCGTTCGACGGGGGAGACGGCCCGCGGCTCCTTCCCGCCGTACGCCGAGCTGCTCGCCTACGAGCTGCGCGCACCCCGCCGATAGGCTGCGGGTCGCACGACCCAGCACCCGTCACACCCACCCCGACCCGAAGGATCATCCATGGCCGGCGGACTGTTCGCCCTCCTCGACGACGTCGCCGCGCTCGCGCGAATCGCCGCAGCCAGCGTGGACGACGTCGGCGCCGCCGCCGGTCGCGCCAGCATGAAGGCCGCGGGCGTGGTGGTCGACGACACGGCCGTGACCCCGCAGTACCTGCACGGGTCTCCCGCCGCCCGTGAGCTGCCCATCATCAAGAAGATCGCGATCGGCTCGCTCCGCAACAAGCTGCTCTTCATCCTTCCCGCCGCAGTGCTGCTGGGCCAGTACCTGCCGGAGCTGCTGCCCGTGATCCTCATCTTCGGCGGTGGCTTCCTCGCCTACGAAGGTGCGCACAAGGTGTGGGAGAAGGTTCGCGGTCACGAGCCGGTGGTCGAGGAGGCCGAGGACGAGCTCACCAGCACCGGCGAGCTCAGCCCCGAGCACGAGGCCAAGACGATCGCCGGAGCCATCCGCACCGACTTCATCCTGAGCGCCGAGATCATGGTCATCGCGCTCAAGGAGGTCGTCTCGTCCGACCCCGACGCCAGCATCTGGATGCGTGCGATCGTCCTGGCCGCGGTGGCTGTGCTGATCACGGTCCTCGTCTACGGCGTCGTCGCCCTGATCGTGAAGATGGACGACGTCGGCCTCCACCTCGCGGAGAAGCCGTCCAAGGGTTCGCAGCGGATCGGGCTGGCGTTGGTCTCGGCCATGCCGCGCCTGCTCACCGCCATCTCCCTGATCGGCACGCTCGCCATGCTGTGGGTCGGTGGCCACATCTTCCTGGTCAGCCTCTACGAGATCGGCGGCGAGGGCGGGCTGCTCGAGGGCACGGCGATCGGTGACGTGATGCACGCCCCGTACGAGCTCATCCACCACTGGGAGGAAGAGGTGCACCACGCCGTGGGCGGCGCCCTCGGCTCCCTCCTCGGCTGGCTGCTCAACACCGTCCTGTCCGGACTCGTCGGGTTGGTGGTGGGCGCGATCGTCCTGGCCGTCCTCCACGCCTTCGGGATCGGTGGCGGGCACGGCTCGAGCCACGTCGACGAGCAGGCCGACGAGCACGCCGACGAGCACGCGGCGAAGCGCGGCGACCCGCCCGCCGAGGATTCCCCGAATCGCTGAGGAGCGTCCTACCCTCTTCTGGTCCGCGCGGGAGATCCCGACGACGCACAGATGTGCGGCGCAGACGGCTCCACCACACCAGGAGACAACCGATGGACTTCAACGTCGCCGACCTCAACCTCGCTGCCTACGGCCGCAAGGAGATCGAGCTCGCCGAGCACGAGATGCCGGGCCTGATGGCCATGCGCGAGCGCTACGGCAAGGAGCAGCCCCTCAAGGGCGCGCGCATCGCCGGCTCGCTGCACATGACGATCCAGACCGCCGTGCTGATCGAGACGCTCGCAGCCCTCGGCGCTGACATCCGCTGGGCCACCTGCAACATCTTCTCCACCCAGGACCACGCCGCCGCCGCGGTCGTCGTCGGCCCGCCCGCCAAGGGCGGCACGCCCGAGGACCCCATGGGAGTCCCGGTCTTCGCCTGGAAGGGCGAGACCCTCGCCGAGTACTGGGACGAGGCGGAGAAGGTCTTCGACTTCCCCGGGGAGAACGGCGAGCCGGGCGGCCCGAACATGCTGCTCGACGACGGCGGCGACATCACGATGCTGCTGCACCTCGGCGTCGAGTACGAGAAGGCCGGCGCTGTGCCGTCGCAGGACTCCACCGACAACGAGGAGTTCAAGGAGGTGCTGCGCGTCCTGGCCCGCTCGCTGGAGTCCGACCCGCAGCGCTGGACCCGACGCGCGCCGCTGGTCAAGGGCGTCTCCGAGGAGACCACGACCGGCGTGCTGCGCCTCTACGAGCGGTTCAAGGAGGGCACCCTCCTCTTCCCGGCGATCAACGTCAACGACTCGGTCACGAAGTCCAAGTTCGACAACAAGTACGGCTGCCGCCACTCGCTCGTCGACGGCATCAACCGCGCCACCGACGTGATGATCGGCGGCAAGGTCGCGGTCGTCTGCGGCTACGGCGACGTCGGCAAGGGCTCCGCGGAGTCGCTGCGCGGCCAGGGTGCGCGCGTCATCGTCACCGAGATCGACCCCATCTGCGCGCTGCAGGCCGCGATGGACGGCTACGAGGTCAAGCGCCTCGAGTCGGTCGTCGAGACCGCCGACATCTTCATCACCACGACGGGCAACTTCGACATCATCACCGTCGAGCACTTCCACAAGATGAAGCACCAGGCGATCGTCGGGAACATCGGCCACTTCGACAACGAGATCAACATGGCGGGCCTGGCCAAGATCCCCGGCATCGTCAAGGACGAGATCAAGCCGCAGGTCCACCAGTGGATCTTCCCGTCCGAGGACGGCAAGCCCGGCAAGAAGGTCATCGTCCTGTCCGAGGGCCGCCTGCTCAACCTGGGCAACGCCACTGGGCACCCGTCGTTCGTGATGTCCAACTCCTTCACCAACCAGGTGCTGGCCCAGATCGAGCTCTTCGCCAAGGCCGACGACTACGAGCTGGGCGTGCACGTGCTGCCCAAGCACCTCGACGAGGAGGTCGCCCGGCTGCACCTCGACGCCCTCGGCGTCGAGCTCACCGAGCTCACCAAGGAGCAGGCCGCCTACCTCGGCGTCCCCGTGGAGGGCCCCTTCAAGTCCGACCACTACCGCTACTGAGTGGCACCCGCGTTCCGCTGAGGTCGGTCATGGCGCCCCAATAGACTGGCGCCATGACCGACCTCGCCGAACCCGCGCGCGGCAGCGTGCTCGTCGTCGACGATGACGCCTCCCTGGCGGAGATGCTCTCCATCGTGCTTCGCCAGGAGGGGTTCGACAGCCGCATCGTGGGCCGCGGCGACGTGGCCCTCGACGCGTTCCGCGACTACCGGCCCGACCTGGTGCTGCTCGACCTGATGCTCCCCGGCAAGGACGGCATCGACGTCTGCAAGGAGATCCGCGCCGAGTCCGGAGTACCGATCGTGATGCTCACCGCCAAGGGCGACACCGTCGACGTGGTCGTCGGCCTCGAGTCCGGTGCCGACGACTACATCGTCAAGCCCTTCAAGCCCAAGGAGCTCATCGCCCGCGTCCGCGCGCGCGTACGCCGCAACGACGTCACGCAGGACGAGGGACTGACCATCGGCGACGTGTCGATCGACGTTGCCGGCCACTCCGTGACGCGCGGCGACGAGCCGATCAACCTGACCCCGCTCGAGTTCGACCTGCTCGTCTGCCTGGCCCGCAAGCCGTGGCAGGTCTTCACCCGCGAGGTGCTCCTCGAGCAGGTCTGGGGCTACCGCCACAGCGCCGACACACGGCTGGTCAACGTGCATGTCCAGCGCCTGCGCTCCAAGGTGGAGCACGACCCGGAGAACCCGGAGGTCGTGGTGACGGTGCGCGGCGTGGGCTACAAGGCCGGCAAGTCCTAGGGGTCCACGGGTGAGCATGCGCGACCGGCTCCCACCGGTGATGCGGCACGGGCCCGCCTTTTGGCGGCGCTCGGTGCAGGCGCGCGTCGTGGTCAGCACGGTCCTGCTCTCCGCGGCCGTCGTCGGCGTCGTGGGCTGGTTCCTCATCCAGCAGACCCGCGAGGGGCTGCTCGACCACCGCGTCGAGGCCGTCGTGCAGGAGGCCGAGGGGGAGACCGAGGCGGCTCGAGCGGACCTGGCCGCGGCGTTCGGTGTGGACGTCGACGAGTCGGCGCAGCAGCAGGCCCTCGTCGAGCCGCTCCAGGCGCGCGGCGCCACCGCCGGCTTCGCCGTCGTGCTGTCCCCGCCGATCAGCGAGGGGGTGCGCCTGGCCGACGGCGGTGCGAAGTTCACCGAGGGCCTCGAGCTCTCCAGCGTGCCGGAGTCCATGCAGGCGCGCTTCGACTCGCTGTCCCCGACTGCGTGGACCTACACCGACATCCAGACCAGCCGGCCGATCCAGGGGCTGCCCGAGGGGCCCGGCATCGTGGTCGGCAGCCAGGTCCGCCTCCCCGCGGACGACAACACCTACACGCTCTACTACCTCTACCCGCTGGCCGAGCAGCAGGAGACGCTCGCGCTGGTCTCGCGGGCGATGCTCATCGCCGGCGTGCCGCTGCTGCTCCTCGTGGCCGGCCTCACCTGGCTGGTGACCCGGCAGGTGGTGACGCCGATCCGGATGGCCCGTCGGGTGGCCGAGCGCCTCGCCGCCGGGCAGCTGCAGGAGCGGCTCCGCGTCACCGGCGAGGACGACCTGGCGCGCCTGGCGACGTCGTTCAACCAGATGGCCTCCAACCTCCAGAAGCAGATCCGCCAGCTCGAGGAGCTCAGCCGGCTCCAGCGGCGCTTCGTCTCCGACGTCTCCCACGAGCTGCGCACCCCCATCACCACCGTGCGGATGGCGAGCGACGTCATCCACGACGCCAAGCCGTTCCTGGACCCGGTGACCGGCCGTGCCGCCGAGCTGCTGCAGAAGGAGCTCGACCGCTTCGAGACGCTGCTGGCCGACCTGCTCGAGATCAGCCGCTTCGATGCCGGCGCCGCCGTCCTGGAGACCGAGGACGTGGACCTCGTCGACGTGGCCCGCCGCGTGGTCGACATGACCTCGGCGCTCGCTGCGCAGCGCGACACCCGCGTCGTGCTGCACGACCCCGGGACGCCGTGCGTCGCGGAGGCCGACGTACGGCGTGTGGAGCGGATCGTGCGCAACCTCGTCACCAACGCCATCGACCATGCCGAGAGCCGCGACGTCGAGATCTTCGTCGGCGCCGACCTCCAGTCGGCCGCGATCGCGGTGCGCGACCACGGCGTAGGGCTCGGGCCGGGGGAGTCTGCGATGGTCTTCAACCGGTTCTGGCGCGCCGACCCGGCGCGGGCCCGCACCAGCGGCGGCACCGGCCTCGGCCTGTCCATCTCGCTCGAGGACACCCACCTCCACGGCGGCTGGCTGCAGGCGTGGGGCCGTCCGGGCGAGGGTGCCCAGTTCCGGCTGACCCTGCCCCGCCAGCTCGGCACCCAGCTGCGGCACTCGCCGCTGCCCCTCGTGCCGGTCGACGCCCGGGAGACGGCATGAAGCGGGTGCTGCGCACCGCGGGTGCGGCCCTCGCGACGGTTCTGCTCGCCGGCTGCGTGCAGATGCCGACGTCCGGCCCGGTCGAGGAGGTGGAGGGCACCGACGTCACCGAGGACGCGCCCGGCATCTCGTTCGACCCGCGTCCGCCCCAAGCCGGCCAGGCCACCTCCGAGATCGTCGACGGCTTCTTCGAGGCGATGACGGCCACCCCGGTCAGCGCCCGCGTCGCGCGCCAGTTCCTGTCCCGCGATGCCGCCGAGGCGTGGGTCCCCGAGCAGCAGATCATCACCTACTCCGAGCTCGGTGACGCCACCGCCGGAACGTCGGTGCGGGTGCCGCTGACCGACGTCAACCTCTACGACGCCCGCGGCGCCTGGCAGCGCACCCGCACCGGCGCCACCTTGTCGATCGGCCTGGTCAAGGAGGACGGCGAGTGGCGCATCGACGAGGTGCCCGACGCCCTCATCGTCCCGGAGTCGTGGTTCGACGACTGGTACGAGCGGGCCTCGCTCTACTACTTCGACCCCACGGCCGAGGTGCTCGTACCCGAGCCGGTGTTCGTGCCGCGCGGCGAGCAGTTCGCCTCCTCCCTGGTGCGCGGCCTGCTCACCACTACGACGGCCGACCTCGGCGACGTCGCCCGCAGCTACTTCCCGCCCGGCACCACCCACGGCCTGTCGGTGCCCATCGTCTCCGGTGTCGCCGAGGTCTCGCTGTCGGGCGACCCCGACGCGGTCGACGAGCTGACGACGGAGCGGATGCTGGCCCAGCTCGTCTGGACGCTTCGGCAGGAGCCCCGCATCGGTGCCGTCCAGCTCAGCATCGGTGGCAGGACCATCGTCGGGCCCAGCGGCTCTCCCCAGGTCAGCCTCCAGTTCGGCAGCGCCTACGACCCCAATGGCGTACCGGCCAGCACCGATCTCTACGCGCTCGACCGGGGGCGTGTCGTCGCCGGCCGCATGGGCGAGCTCTCGCCCACCCTCGGTCCGCTCGGGCAGGAGGAACCGCCCGTGACCCTGCGCTCGATCGGGGTCAACGTCTCCGGCGCCCGCGTGGCCGGGGTCACCGCGACGGGCGCCGAGCTCGTGGTCGCCCCCACCGAGGCGCCGACGGGCGAGGTCGCGACCGTCGTCCCCGGCGCCGTCGACCTCGCCGCCCCGCACTGGGACTACCGCGACCGGATCTGGGTGCTCGACCGCAACGGCGGGCGCGCCCGGGTGATCCAGGTCGTCGACGGGGCGGCCGAGGAGCAGGAGGTTCCGGGGCTCACCGGTCGCCGCCTGAGCGAGCTGATCGTCTCGCGCGACGGCAGCCGGCTCGCGGCCGTCGTGCGCAGGGGCTCGACCGACCGGGTCGTCGCGGTCCGGATCCGGCACGACGCGGCAGGCGCGGTGATCGGCTTCACCGAGCCACAGCCGCTGTCGCTGCCCGCTGAGGACACCGCCCGCATCCGTGACGTCGCCTGGCGCTCGCCCACGACCGTGTCGGTGCTGCGCGACATCATCACCGACGACCTCGCCCAGGTGCGCACGGTCTCCGTGGACGGGGCACCGGGCGAGATCTCCACCGGCGGCACGACGAGCCTGCGCGGGCGGATCCGCACGCTCGTGTCCACCCCGGTGGACCTCGTCGAGGTCTACGCCCTGGCGGGTCGCTCCGTGTTCAGCCTGACCCGGCCGGAGCGCGAGGTGCCCGACCTGGCCCCGGGCCTCACCTCACTCACCTACGTCGGCTGATCCACAGGCCGCGCGCGGGCGGTTGTCGCCGTACGGCGCCTCCTGCTGGCATGGACGCGTGCTCGACGAGGCCCTCGACCTGTTCCTCGGCAGCCGGTGCGTGGGGTGCGACGTTCCCGGCCGGATGCTGTGCCCGACCTGCCGGGCGTCGCTGTCCGGCACCCCGCGGGTGGCCTGGCCGACCCCCGTCCCCGAGGGGCTGGCGACGCCGTGGGTGGTGGAGGCGTACGACGGCGCGGTGCGTGCGCTGGTGGTGGGCCACAAGGACCGCGGCCAGTGGGGCCACCGGCGGGTGCTCGGCGCCCTCCTCGCTGGGGCCGTCCACGGTGCCGCCGCCGACCTGGACCCGCGCGTGCCGCTGCTGCTGGTCCCGGTGCCCTCGCGGCCGGGCGCGGGCCGACGACGGGGCTACGAGGCCACGGCGGCGCTGACCCGCATCGCAGCAGCACGGGTACGACGTGACCGTCCCGCGGTGGTCGCGCCGCTGCTCGTCTCCCGCGGCGCCGCCGACCAGGCCGGTCTCGACGCCGGCGGCCGGGCCGCCAACGTGGCCGGTTCGATGCGGTGCCCGTCCCCGTCCCTCGCCCGTGTCGGGCGGCGGTTCCGGCAGGCCCACGTCGTGGTCTGCGACGACGTGCTGACCACCGGTTCGACCGCGCGCGAGGCGCAGCGGGCGCTCGAGGCGGTCGGTCTGCCGCCCGTCGCGGTCGCCGCGGTGGCCGCCACGAAGCGGCGCGGACCGGCCCCCGGGCCAGCCGGCTGACCGACAGGTGACCCCGCGGTTGGCCCGGGGCGGTGGAGGGGCTAGCGTCTTGTCATGGAGTCCGCCCGGGTCCGTGGTTGCGTCACGGAGAGGGCTGCGCGCGGCACCGTGAGGTGCGACGACAGGCCAGACCCGTGGCAAGCCGATGCCAGTCGCAGGCGAAACGGTCCACGTAAGTCCCCGGCCACTGTGCTGTCCTGCAGCGCGCTGTCCGGCGGACGATCACGGTGCGGCTTAGAAGTAAGTCCTGCCCCGTCTCCGGCGCCAGATGCGCCGGGTGCCGGGAGAAGGCCAGTAGTGACGGAGAAGTTGCGAACGCTTCAGCAGGCGGTTGTGGGGTCGAAGACCAGGTCGGCCGGGCGGGCTCCATCCCACCCTGCCCCGGCGGGTGTGCCGCCGCGGCGAAATGGAGGGGTGCGGACCGTTCGCTAGTTGAGGAGGTTCACATGGAGGTTGTGGTCACGGGACGGCACTGCGAGGTGTCCGACCGGTTCCGCGAGCACGTGTCCGAGAAGCTCAGCCGCCTGGAGAAGCACGATCACCGGATCATGCGCGTCCAGGTGGAGGTCGAGCTCGAGAAGAACCCCCGCCAGCACGACCGGTCCACCAAGGTCGAGCTCACCGCGTTCTCCAAGGGGCCGGTGATCCGTGCGGAGGCCGCCGCCGAGGACAAGATGGGCGCCCTCGACCTGGCCCTGGACAAGATGCAGGCCCAGATGCGTCGCGCCGCCGACCGGCGCCGCGTGCACAAGGGTCGCAACGACCACCTCTCGGTGGCCGAGGCCCTCGCCGCCCTGCCGGAGCCCGAGGACACCACCGCCGAGGACGACGCCGTCGTCGAGCGCAAGGTCGGCCCGATCACCGTGACCGGTGACGGCCCGCTCGTGGTGCGCGAGAAGTCGCACAGCGCGGTCCCGATGACGCTCGACCAGGCCCTCTATGAGATGGAGCTCGTCGGGCACGACTTCTACCTCTACGTCGACAAGGAGAGCGAGCGGCCGGCCGTGGTCTACCGCCGTCGCGGCTACGACTACGGAGTCATCTCCCTCGAGGTCGACTGACCAGAGACCGAGGCGACCCCTGCCACCGGTCACGCGCGCATGACATGATGCGCGCGTGACCGAGGCAACATCCGCTGGGAACGAACCCGTTCGTGTCCTGGTCGTCGACGACCAAGAGCTCTTCCGCCGTGGCCTCATCATGCTGCTGGGCGGTGACATCGACATCGAGGTCGTCGGCGAGGCCGCCGACGGCATCACCGCCACCGAGCTGGCCATCACCACCGCGCCCGACGTGATCCTGCTCGACGTCCGGATGCCACGACGCACCGGCGTCGAGGCGTGCCGCGCGATCAAGGAGGCCGTGCCAGCCACCAAGATCATCATGCTCACCGTCTCCGACGAGGAGGCCGACCTCTACGAGTCGGTCAAGAACGGCGCCGCCGGCTACCTCCTCAAGGACTCCTCGATCGAGGAGGTCGCCCAGGCGATCCGCGTGGTCAACGAGGGCCAGTCGCTGATCAGCCCGTCGATGGCGGTCAAGCTCATCGACGAGTTCAAGCAGATGTCGAAGCCCGAGCGCGAGCAGGGCCCCGCCCTGCGCCTCACCGAGCGCGAGCTCGAGGTCCTGCGGCTGGTGGCCAAGGGCCTCAACAACCGCGAGGTCGCCAAGGAGCTCTTCATCTCCGAGAACACCGTGAAGAACCACGTCCGCAACATCCTGGAGAAGCTGCAGCTCCACTCCCGCATGGAGGCCGTCATGTACGCCATGCGCGAGAAGCTGCTCGACCTGCCCTGACCGCCCGGTCGGCTGTCGGTGCGGTCTGGTTGAGTGCCGGTCGTGGACCAGCTCACCCAGCTCCAGGCCCGCCGGATCGCCCTCGCCGCCCAGGGCTTCACCGACCGTCCGCACGGGACGCCGTCGATGAAGACGTTCGACCGCACGCTCACCCGCACCGGCGTGCTCCAGGTCGACTCGGTCAACGTCCTCCAGCGTGCGCACTTCATGCCGCTCTACTCGCGGATGGGCCCCTACGACGTGGAGCTGCTGCGTCGGGCCCAGCACGGGACACCTCACCGCCCGCGCCGGCTGGTCGAGTACTGGGCACACGTCCAGGCGCTGATGCCGGTCGAGCTGTGGCCGCTGATGCGGCACCGGATGGAGTCCTACCGCGCCGAGCGCGGCAAGTGGGGCTTCACCGCCGACGCCACGCTCGAGCCGCAGGTGCTCGACGCCGTGCGCGACCGCGGACCGGTCACCGCGCGCGACCTCGAGGACGAGCTCAGCACCGGTCCGCGCACGAAGGAGCACTGGGGGTGGAACTGGTCGGAGGCACGCAAGGTCCTCGACTACCTCTACCTCGTGGGGGAGGTCTCCATCGCCGGGCGCAACAGCCAGTTCGAGGTGCTCTACGACGTGCCCGAACGCGTCCTGCCCGCCGCGGTCCTCGCGGCACCGACGCCGACGCCGCAGGACGCAGTCACCGAGCTCGTACGCCGTGCGGCCCGCTCGCACGGCGTCGCGAGCAGCGCGTGCCTGGCCGACTACTACCGTCTGCGCCTCCAGCCCGCGCCCGGGAGAGCGAGTGTGAAGGTGGCGATCGACGAGCTCGTCGGGTCCGGCGAGCTCGTCCCCGTGGCCGTGCAGGGCTGGAAGCGCCAGGCCTACCTGCACCGCGACGCCCGGCTGCCGCGACGCGTGGCCGCCCGCACCCTGTTGAGCCCGTTCGACCCCGTGGTGTGGGAGCGGTCCCGGGCCGAGGCGCTCTTCGGCTTCTTCTACCGCATCGAGATCTACGTCCCGGCCGACAAGCGCGTGCACGGCTACTACGTCCTGCCGTTCCTCCTCGGCGACCGCCTCGTCGCCCGGGTGGACCTCAAGGCCGACCGGGCCACGGGCCGCCTGCTCGTCCCCGGCGCGTTCGCCGAGCCCGGTGCTCCGGAGGAGACCGCCGACGAGCTGGCCGCCGAGCTGCGACGGCTCGCGGGCTGGCTCGGTCTCGACGACGTGGTGGTCGGTGGGCGCGGTGACCTGGCGCCGGCGCTCTCCGCGGCGTCGACCGCCGCCGCACGCTGACGGGTCGGTGCCAGCCGACGTCAAGCGTCCTGCAAGCGGTGGCCGGGACGGTGGTGCGACCACCGACTCGAAAGGCCACTCTGATGTCACTGTTCCGCACCCACGGCTGGCGATTCCTGCTCGTCGCCTCCGGCGTCCTGCTCGCGGCCGGCGGCCCCATGCACCCCGCCGCCGACGGCTCCGACACGCTGCGTCAGGAGCTCGCCACCATGACCGCCGACGAGCAGTGGGTCCCCGGGCACACGCTCGTGGCCGTGAGCACCGTGCTGCTGGCGCTCGGTCTCTGGGCGGCGGTCCGCTCCCGCGCCTGGCCCGCCTCGGTGCAGCGCACCCTGACGATCGTCGCGGCGACCGTCTCGGTCTACGTCATCGAGACCCTCTTCCACCTCGCCGCCGTGGTGGACTCCGAGGAGCTCGCGCACGGCCACGCCGCACCGGTCGCGATGACTCACATCGGTCTGGCCACCGTGCTCTACCCGGTCACCGGCTGGGCCATCGTCCTCCTCGCCTGGTCGTTCGGGCGCGTGTGGACCGGCTGGCGACGGGGCATCGCGCTCGTCGGCATCGTGGCGGGCCTCGCGCACGCCTTCTCCGTCCCGCTGACGATCCTGTTCCCGCGGGCCGAGCTCAGCCCGGTCTTCGCCGTCGCAGGCATCGCGCTGGCGCTCTTCTCGCTGGCCACCGGCCTGGCCGGTGCACCGCAGCGGCGGCCCGCTCCGCTCCCGGAGCCCGCGCTGGCCGGGTAGACGTACCCGAAATCCGACAAGACCCGGACCTGCCGCGCCACCTAGGGTGGCCGCGTGCAGGTCCGGGTGCTGGGCGATGTCGAGGTCGAGGTCGGCGGTGGGCTCGCCGACCTCGGCGGGCCCAAGCCGCGCGCCCTGCTGGCGCTCCTCGTGGCCGCCGTCGGGCGGCCCCTCCACGTCGAGCTGCTCATCGACCAGATCTGGGGCGAGGACCCTCCCGCCCGCGTCGAGGCGTCCCTGCAGTCCTACGTCGCCCGCCTGCGCCGCTCGCTCGAGCCCGACCGGGCCCCGGGGACACCCGCCCTCCGGCTGCGGACGCACGCGGCCGGCTACTCGTTGTCCGTGGACGAGGACGGCGTCGACGCGAGCCGCTTCACCTCGCTGCTGCACGACGCCCGCCGGGCCGACGACGAACGTGCCGTGGCCCTGCTGACGGATGCGCTCGAGCTGTGGCGCGGGGACGCGTACGCCGGCGTGGACACGCCGTCCGTGCGTGCGGAGGCGACGCGGCTGGAGGAGCTGCGAGCAGGTGCCCTGGCGCGGCTGTGGGAGCTGCGCCTGGGGCGCGGCGAGCACGACCTGGCCGTCCCTGAGCTCGAGCGCCTCGTCGGGTCGAACCCGCTGCAGGAGCGGCTGTGGTGGCTCCTCGCGCTCGCGCTCTACCGCTCCCACCGGCAGGGCGACGCGCTCGCCACCCTCCGTCGGGCGCGCGAGCACCTCGCCGACGAGCTCGGGGTGGACCCCGGACCGGAGCTGCGGCGGCTCGAGGACCTGGTGCTGCGTCAGGACCCGCAGCTCGACGCGCCGCTGGTCGCCGCGCCGGCGGCGGCGTCGCCCGCGGAGGTCGCCGAGCCGGCACTGACCGCCGCTGCGGGCGACGACCCCCTGCTCGGCCGCGACGACGCGCTCGGCGCCATCGCCCCGGCGCTCTCCGGTGCCGCAGCCGGGCGGGGTCGGGTGGTGGTCGTCGGTGGCGAGCCGGGGATCGGCAAGACCCGCCTCGCCGAGGCGATCGCCGAGCTGGCCGCGGCGCGGGGCTTCCGCGTCGGCCGCGGGCGGTGGGACGCCGAGGGCTCGCCCCCGCTGCACGCCTGGTCGCGCGCGCTGGGCCGGGTGCTGGGGGCGGAGGCGGCCCGCGACATCCTCGGCCCGGCGGACGGCCCCGGTGACGCGGCGTCGGTCAGCCTGCGGCAGGCCGACGAGGTGCTCGACGCGCTGGGCGCCGGGGCGCCCGTCCTCCTCGTGCTGGACGACCTCCACTGGGCCGACGCGGAGAGCCTGCGCCTGCTGCGCCGGGTCGCCGGCGGGCTCCAGGAGGTGCCCGCGGTGCTGGTCGTCACCACCCGGGTCGCGCCCGCCGACGTCGGTGAGGGCCTGGCCGAGGCGCTCGGCGTGCTGGCCCGCCTCGACCCGGTGCGGGTCGACCTTGGTGGCCTGGAGGTCGACGCGGTCGCTGCCTGGGCGAGCCGGCGCTCGGGCCGTCACGTGACCGACGACGTCGCGGCCCTCCTCCGCGACCGCACCGACGGCAACCCGTTCTACCTCACCGAGCTGGTCCGGTTCCTGGTGAGCGAGGGAGCGCTCGGGGACACCGGTGCCCCGGCGTGGCGCGCCGTTCCCGGCGGGGTCCGCGACGTCGTGCGCCAACGCTCCCGGCAGCTGCCGGCGAGCGCTGTCGACGTGCTCGGCGCGGCGGCGGTCGCGGGGCGGAGCTTCGACGTCGCGGTCCTCGACCTCCTCACCGGAGACGCCGCGGGCGTGGCCGACGCGATCGAGGGGGCCCAGGTCCTCGGCCTCGTCGACGAGGAGGGCCCCGGTCGCTACCGGTTCACCCACGCGCTGGTGCGCGACGCCCTCGACGAGGCGCTGCCCGCGCCGGTGCGCGCCCGGCTGCACGCCCAGGTCGCCGCCGCCCTCGAACGCGTGTGGGCGGGCCGCGTGGGTGAGGTCGCGGCAGACCTGGCCGAGCACTACCGCCTCGCCGGTCCTGCCCACGCCCGCTCGGGCTGGGTGCTCGCCCGACGCGCGGCTGCCGAGGCCGTGAAGGCGTCGGCGTACGACGAGGCGTTGCGGATGACGACCCTGGCCACCGAGCTGCAGGCGATGGACCCCACCGCCGACGCCGTCGAGCGCGAGGGCGTCCTCGTCGCCCACTCCCGCGCGCTGGTCCGCACCTCGCGCGCCGTGCAGTCGTGGCCGCCCGTGGAGCAGGCCGCCCGCTCCGCCCTCGACCGCGGCGACCCCCGGGCCGCGGCGGACGCCCTGCTCTCGGTGACCGAGGGCGTCGTCTGGGGGTGGCGGGTCGCCCCGGAGTACGACGACGACGCGATCGCGCTCTGGCGCACGGTCCGCGACCTCCAGCCCGCCGACGACGTCCTCACCCGGGCGCACCTCACGGCCGCGCTCGCGGCCGAGCACCTGCACAAGCCGGGCGCCGTCGATGAGTCGACCAGGCTGGCCGACGAGGCGATAGCCGCGGTGCGGCGCTCGGTTCGCCGGGGCCAGCGCGAGCTGACCGTGCTGCGCCTGGCGCACCGGGCCCTGCTCCGTCCCGAGCTCCTGCACCACCGGATGCCCCTGTCGGACGAGATCGTCGAGCTCGCCGCCACCGTGGGCCAGCCGCTCGACCACGCGGTCGCCCTGTCCAGCCGCGCCCAGGACCGCGCCGAGCTGCGCCGGCTCGACGACGCCCGCTCGGACGTCGTACGCGCCCACGAGATCGCCGAGCGCCACCACCTGTCCACCAACCTCATGGTCACCGGCTGGTGCCTCGCGCTCCGCGCGCAGCTCGACGGCCGCCTCGACGACGCGGAGCGGATGATCGAGGAGGGGGAGGCGCTGCAGGCCACGATCGCCGAGTCGGGCAACGGGATCGGGTTGTGCCAGCTCTGGCAGCTGCGCGACCTCCAGGGCCGGGTGGCCGAGCTGGAGCCGATGCTGCGGGGGCTGCGCGGGTTCCACCCCGCCCTGCGCGAGGGGCACGCCCTCGCCCTGGCACGCACCGGTCGCCTCGACGAGCTGCGCACCCTGCTCGGCAGCTGGGGCGAGCAGCCCGAGCTGGTCCGCGACTACCTGTGGCTCTACCTGGTGCCCCTGCGGGCCGAGGTGTGGGCCCTCCTCGGCGACCGCGACGCCGCGCGCGACCTCCACGACGCCCTGGTGCCGTACGCCGACCGCCTGGCCATCTCGGTCCCGGTGGGGTTCCACGGCAGCATGCGCCTCACCCTCGGAAGGCTGGCCGCCGTGCTGGGCGACACCGACGCCGCACGGGCGCACCTGCTCGAGGCGCGCCGGGTGCACGACGAGCTGGACCTGCCGGCCTGGGTGGCGCGCACCGAGGCCGAGCTCGCCCGCCTCTGAGCGGGCGTCGCGGCGGCACCCGACGGCGCACGCTCAGGGAGTGGCGGTGCCGTGCACGGCGAGTGCGTGCCGGCGGAACGCCCGGCGCGCCAGCCTCGGCAGCAGCCACCGGGCCGGGCCGGGAGCGTCCCCGATCATCGACGCGAAGACCTCCGGGTCGCCCTCGTGCTGGAACATGCCGAGCGCGAGCAGGCGATCCTCCTTGGGCGCCTCGCGGCGCGCCACCTCTCCCATGTGGTCCCACTCGGCCTGGGTCACCGTGCGGGCCGCGATCGGCAGCAGACGCTGCTCCTCCGCGTCGAGGTGCTCGACGAGGTGGACGTAGAGGGTGTCGAACAGGTCGGCGAGGCGGGCAGCGGTGGCGGCGTCCGCGTCGCGGGTCCAGCGGGGGAGCAGGGTGCCGATCTCCTTGATCAGCCCGTCGACCCGCTCGTGCTGCGACTCCATCAGGTGGACGATCGGTGCCAGCTCGTCCGGCACCCGCTCGAGCAGCAGCGGCCACAGCACCCGGTCCTCGACGCTGTGGTGGTGGTGCAGCGCACGCGACAGGAAGTCGAGGTGGTGCCCCACGACCCGGGAGCGTGCGGTGTCGCCGTCGGCGACGCCCCTGAGCAGCCCGCCGGCCAGGCGGTGCTCGCGGCGGAAGAAGGTGTGGAGGGTGTTCATCACCCGGGTGTCGGTCTGCCGTGCTGCGGTGGTGCTCACGATGTGCTCCTGCGGTGCCCGGCCGCCCGGCGGGTCCGGGCGACTCGGCCTCCACGGTGCGGCGCATCGCTTGCAGACAACTTGTCGACCGGTTGCAGGACCGGTCGCGACGCGGCCGCGGGGCCGTTCTCGAGCTCGACGCAGCCGAATCGCCCGGGCTGGAGCCGGTGGGTACAGTTACCACTCGTGCCTGCCATCATCGACAAGCTCCTCCGCATCGGCGAGGGCAAGATCCTCCGCGAGCTCGAAGCCGTCTCCAAGGCCGTCAACGCAATCGAGGACGACTTCGTCAAGATGACCGACGACGAGCTCCGCGGGATGACCGACGAGTTCCGTGAGCGGCTCGCCAACGGCGAGACCCTCGACGACATCATGCCGGAGGCCTTCGCCACGGTCCGCGAGGCGAGCAAGCGCGTGCTCGGCATGCGCCCCTTCGACGTGCAGGTCATGGGTGCGGCCGCCCTCCACCTCGGCAACATCGCCGAGATGAAGACCGGTGAGGGCAAGACCCTCGTCGCCGTGCTGCCGGCCTACCTCAACGCCCTCGAGGGCAAGGGCGTCCACGTCGTCACGGTCAACGACTACCTCGCCAAGTTCCAGTCCGAGCAGATGGGCCGCGTCCACCACTTCCTCGGCCTGACCACCGGCGTGATCCTGCCGTCGATGCGTCCCGCGGAGCGTCGCGAGGCCTACGCCTGCGACATCACCTACGGCACCAACAACGAGCTCGGCTTCGACTACCTCCGCGACAACATGGCGGACTCGGTCGCCGAGTGCGTCCAGCGCGGCCACAACTTCGCGATCGTCGACGAGGTCGACTCGATCCTCATCGACGAGGCGCGGACCCCGCTGATCATCAGCGGGCCGACCCAGGACGAGGTCAAGTGGTACGCCGAGTTCGCCAAGGTGGCGCGCTCGATGGTGCGCGACACCGACTACGAGGTCGACGAGAAGAAGCGCACGATCTCGGTGCTCGAGCCCGGCATCACCAAGGTCGAGGACCACTTGGGCATCGACAACCTCTACGACTCGGTCAACACCCCGCTCATCTCCTTCCTGAACAACTCCATCAAGGCCAAGGAGCTGTTCCGCAACGACAAGGAGTACGTCGTCATGGACGGCGAGGTGCTCATCGTCGACGAGCACACCGGCCGCATCCTGGCCGGTCGCCGCTACAACGACGGCCTCCACCAGGCCATCGAGGCCAAGGAGGGCGTGACTGTCCGCGAGGAGTACCAGACCCTCGCCACGATCACCCTCCAGAACTACTTCCGCCTCTACGACAAGCTCTCCGGCATGACCGGTACGGCCATGACCGAGGCCTCGGAGTTCGACAAGATCTACAAGCTCGGCGTGGTCCCCATCCCGACCAACCGCCCGATGCAGCGCGTCGACAACGTCGACCTCGTCTACCGGACGGAGGAGGCGAAGTACGAGGCCGTCGCCGACGACATCGCCGAGCGCCACGAGAAGGGTCAGCCGATCCTCATCGGCACGGTGTCGGTGGAGAAGTCGGAGTACCTCTCCAACCTGCTCAAGAAGCGCGGCATCCCGCACACGGTCCTCAACGCCAAGCAGCACGCCGACGAGGCCAAGGTCGTCGCGCTCGCCGGCCACAAGGGCGCCGTCACCGTCGCCACCAACATGGCCGGTCGAGGCACCGACATCATGCTCGGCGGTTCCGTCGACTTCCTCGCCGACCAGGAGCTGCGCAAGCAGGGCCTGGACCCGGTCGAGTCGCCCGAGGACTACGACGCAGCCTGGCCCGCGATGGTCGAGCGGATCAAGGCGCAGGTCTCCGCCGAGCACGACGAGGTCCGCGAGCTCGGCGGCCTCTACGTCGTCGGCACCGAGCGGCACGAGTCGCGCCGCATCGACAACCAGCTCCGCGGTCGCTCCGGCCGTCAGGGCGACCCGGGCGAGTCCCGGTTCTACCTGTCGCTGCAGGACGAGATGATGCGGCTGTTCAAGTCCGAGTGGGTCGACCGGATCCTCACCGTGCTCAAGGTGCCCGACGACGTGCCGATCGACGCCAAGCGCGTCAGCAACGCGATCGCCGGCGCGCAGGCCAACATCGAGTCGCAGAACTTCGAGTCCCGCAAGAACGTGCTGAAGTACGACGACGTGATGAGCCGTCAGCGCGAGGTCATCTACGCCGAGCGCCGCCGGGTGCTCGAGGGCGCCGACCTCGGCGAGCAGATCCGCGGGTTCCTCGACGACGTGATCGCGGGCTACGTCCGTGGCGCGACCGAGGGCTACGCGGAGGACTGGGACCTCGACGGCCTGTTCACCGCGCTGAACCAGCTCTACCCGGTCGGCCTGACCAAGGAGGGTGTGGTCAAGGAGGCCGGCGGCGTCGAGGGACTCAGCCGCGAGAAGCTGATCGAGGACCTCCAGAAGGACGTGCAGGAGGCCTACGACCGCCGCGAGGACGAGATCGGCGAGGAGGTCCAGCGTGAGCTGGAGCGTCGCGTCGTGCTCTCCGTGCTCGACCGCAAGTGGCGCGAGCACCTCTACGAGATGGACTACCTCCGCGAGGGCATATACCTGCGCGCCTACTCCCAGCGCGACCCGCTCGTGGAGTACCAGCGCGAGGGCTTCGACATGTTCGCCGTGATGATGGACGGCATCAAGGAGGAGTCCGTGGGCTTCCTCTTCAACCTCCAGGTGGAGGTCGAGGACGAGGAGGACGCCGACACGTCCGACGAGTCAGTCCTCGCGGCAGCGCCGCAGGGCGCTCCGCAGGTGTCCGCCGCCACGCCGCAGATCGACTTCGCGCAGGCCCAGTCCCACGCGCCGACGATCCGGGCCAAGGGTCTCGACAGGCCCAGCCGTCCGCAGAACCTGTCCTACAGCGCGCCGTCGGAGGACGGCGAGGCCGAGGTCCATGCGGCCCCGGCCGCCGAGGACGACCCGTTCGCCGGTGTCGGTCGCAACTCGCTGTGCCCCTGCGGTTCGGGACAGAAGTTCAAGCGGTGCCACGGTGCCCCGGGCGGTGCCACCGGTCGCGCGACCATGGGCGGATAGCACCCCAGCTCAACCCCAGGTGATCGCGACGCACTGCCAGCGATCGCGCACGACCTCGAAGCGGGCGGCGACCGCGCGTGAGCGCCGGCCGTAGCGCACATGGGCGCTCGCCTCAACCGCGTCGCTGCGGATCAGGGCGGTGCGTACGCCGACCACGACCGGTCGCGCCGGGTTGGGTCCTCGGACCCGGCCCGGGGCGAGGCCGCCCGCCGCGGTGACCGCGCGGGCGCGCCCGGACAGAGTGTCGAAGACCTCGGGGACCGTGTGGCGCAGCAGCTGGGCGACCGGGCGGTCGCCGGCGGCGATCTCGACCGCGGCCTGCAGGTAGCGGCCGACGAAGGCGTCCACCTGCTCGCGGGAGGCGCGCTCGAGGTCGGCCAGGTCGCTCGCGCGGGTGCTGCGGAGTCGCGGCCGCGGGGGAGCGGTGCGCGGCGTCAGGTCCAGGGCGAGCGCGCCCTGGACACTGGCCATGCCGGCGTCGGGCCGGAGCATGATGACCTCGGCCTCGGCGGTGTCGGGTGTGCTCATCGTCGTTATCCGTCCTCGTCGGTGTCGGTGTCGGGCAGGCGGAGCGCCTGGCCCGGATGGATCAGGTCGGGGTCGTCGCCCACGGCGTCGTGGTTGTGGCGCCAGATCGCCCGCCAGCGGGACTCCACGTCGGCGTTCGGCGCCGGGTGCGCACGGGCGATGGACCACAGCGAGTCACCGGCCCGGACCACGTAGGTGTCGGGAGCCGTCGGGCGCGCGACGGGGGCGGCGACCGGCCGCTCCGGGAGCGGGAGCCCGACGAGCACCCCCGCGCCGTCGCCACCCGCGGCCTGCGCGGGGAGGGCCGTGCCGGCCACCACGGCGGCGCCGCACGCGAGCAGGACCAGGCGCCGCGTGGCGCCTCCGCCCCGCGGCTCCCGGCCCGCCACGAGCTCGACCACGGTCACCGAGGTGACCAGCCAGAGCCAGCCGAGCGACAAGGCCAGCATCGTGCCGCAGCCGGCGACGAGCACGTCGGCCGTCCGCTCGGGGCCCGCACCCGTCGCCGTCGCACGCCACGCATCCGGCACGGACGCCCCCGCGACCCCCGCGGCGAGGGTCACCGCCAGCCAGACGACGTACGGCCGGAAGGTGTGGAGTATCCCCCGAGACATCACGCGATCCTTTCGTTTGCGTGCGTTTGCATCATTCAACGAACGTTCATCGGTGATGTCAACGCCTCTTCCACAGGACCGGGGACGACTGACTAGGCTCGGCCCATGTCCTGGGAGCACGACCTGTTCGCGCTGCTGGACGACCTCGAGGGCCAGGCCGCGGCGGCGTACGAGGCCGACCGCGAGGCAGAGCTCGCCGACCGGGCGCGCACCGAGTACGGCACCGTCACCCTCGCCAGCCGCTTGATGGCCTCACGCGGACGCGACGTGTCCCTCGACCTCCCGCACCTGGGCCGGCTCGAGGGCCGGCTCGCCCGGGTGGGGGAGGAGTGGTGCCTGCTCAGCGGGACCGGTCAGGACTGGATCGTCCCGCTCCGGGCCGTGACCGGCGTACGGGGCGCGAGCGAGCGCTCGGTGCCCGAGGTGGCCTGGTCGCCGATCGACCGTCTCGGCCTCCGCGCCGCCTTGCGACGTCTCGCGGACGCACAGGCGCGCTGCGTGCTGCACCTGGCCGACGGCACCCGCCACGAGGCGTACGTCCTGCGCGTCGGCGCTGACTTCCTCGAAGGTCGCGTCACCTCGGGTGAGGTCTTCCTCGTGCCGTACGCCGGCCTGGTCGCCGTGCAGAGCCGCGACGACTGACGGACGGCCCGGTCGCGGGTGCAGCGGATCGGCCCCGGATTGCCTCGTCCCCGGCGCCACGAGCGCGACACATGTGCTCACGTGCTGCGGATCTGGCCCCGGATCGAGCGGAATCGGGGCCACAACCGCCGCACGTGCGCCGTACCGGGCGGCCTCGGCGCTGCGGCCGGGCCGTCCGCTGCTCGGAAGCGAGCGTCAGGTGGCCTCGACGTCGTAGGGCGGGACGTGGCCCTCGGGGAGCGCGGACTGCTTGGCGGCCGCCGCCTGCTCGCGGTCGACCTCGGCCATGGCCTCGGTGATGTGCTTGCGCACGATCGCGCGCGGGTCGAGGTCGCGCAGCTGGAGGTCGGAGTACTCCGGGCCCAGCTCGTTGCGGAGCTCGTCGCGTGCGTTGGTGGCGAGCCCGCGCGCCCGGTGGAGCAGTTGCGCGGCCTGCCGGGCGAGGTCGGGCAGCTTGTCCGGACCCAGCACGACGACCGCCACGAGGGCGATCACGGCCAGCTCGAGGAGCCCGACGTCGAACATGCCTCAGAACCTACTGCCTGCCCGGAGCGCTGGTCGGACGTGGTCAGAACTTGCTGGACGGGGTGAGCCCGAGCTGCATGCCCGCCAGTCCGCGGCCGCGACCCGACAGCGTCTGGGCGACCCGGGTGAGCTCACGCGCGGCGGGGGCGGACGGGTCGGCCTCCACGATGGGCTTGCCGACGTCACCGCCCTCGCGCAGCGAGATGTCGAGCGGGATCTGGGCGAGGACCGGGACGTCGTAGCCGAACCGCCCCGACAGCGTCGCCGCCACGCGGGCGCCGCCACCGCTGCCGAACACCTCCAGCCGGTGGTCGTCCTCGGCCGGGCAGTGCGGGCAGGGGAGGTAGCTCATGTTCTCGATCACGCCGACGACCCGCTGGTGCATCATCGACGCCATCGTGCCGGCGCGCTCGGCCACCTCGGCCGCCGCCTCCTGCGGGGTCGTGACGACGACGACCTCGGCGCTCGGCAGGTGCTGGCCGAGCGAGATGGCCACGTCGCCGGTGCCCGGGGGCAGGTCGAGCAGCAGGGCGTCGAGGTCGCCCCAGTAGACGTCGGCCAGCATCTGCACGAGTGCGCGGTCGAGCATGGGACCGCGCCAGGCGACGACCTGGTCGCGGCGGGGCTTGAGCATGCCGATGGAGATGACCGAGACGCCGCTGGGAGTGGGCACGGGCATGATCAGGTCGTCGACCTGGGTCGGTCGCGTGTCGGCCACGCCGAGCATCGCCGGGACCGAGTGGCCGTAGATGTCGGCGTCCACGATGCCGACCTTGAGGCCCTGGGCGGCCATCGACAGGGCGAGGTTGACCGTGACCGACGACTTGCCGACGCCGCCCTTGCCGCTCGCGATCGCGTAGACCTTGGTGAGCGAGCCGGGCTGGGCGAAGGGGATCTCGCGCTGGGCGCGCCCGTCGCTGAGGATCTCCTTGAGGCCCGCGCGCTGCTCGGCGGTCATCACGCCGAGGGTGAGGTCGACCGACACGACGCCGGGAACCTTCGTGACGGCGGCGGTGACGTCGCGGTTGATCGTGTCCTTGAGCGGGCACCCTGCCACGGTCAGGAGCACGTGGACCGCGACCGCGCCGTCCGCGGCGACCTCGACGGAGTCGACCATCCCCAGGTCCGTGATCGGGCGCTTGATCTCGGGATCGTTGACGGTCGCCAGGGCGTCCATCACCTGCTGCTGCGTGGGGGTGCTCATGGGGTGGAAGTCTACGAGCCACCCCGTGGGATCACGCTGTCGGCTCGTCCTCGGGCTCGCGACGCGAGAGGTCCTCGATGTCGCCGAGGAGCCCGCGCAGCTCCGAGCGCAGGAAGTCTCGGGTGGCGACCTCGCCGACCGCCATCCGCAGCGACGCGACCTCGCGGGCGAGGAACTCCATGTCGGCGTGGGCCCGGGCGTTGGCCTGGCGGTCCTGCTCGGCGACCACCTTGTCGCGCTGCTCCTGACGGTTCTGCGCGAGCAGGATCAGCGGAGCGGCGTACGACGCCTGCAGGCTGAGCATCAGGGTCAGGAAGATGAACGGGAACTCGTCGAAGCGGAGGTCACCCGGCGCGAGGACGTTCCAGGCGATCCAGGCGGCGACGAACATCGTCATCCAGAGCAGGAACTTCGCGGTGCCCATGAAGCGCGCGAACGACTCGGCGAAGATGCCGAAAGCGTCGGCGTCGACGCTCGGGCGCCGCACGAGCTGGCGGCGGGTCTCGCGGGGGGTGTCGAGGCGCGTACGACGGTCGGTGCTCACCGGGCACCCCCGGTGGTGCGACCGGTGATGGGTCCGGGCCGCGGGGCGCGGTCGCGCCAGCCCTCGGGCAGCATGTGGTCGAGCAGGTCGTCGACCGTGACCGCGCCGAGCAGCCGGCCCTCGTCGTCCACGACGGGTGCGGCGACGAGGTTGTAGGTCGCCAGGTGGGCCGCCACCTCGTCCATCGACGCGTCGGGGCGCAGCGGGTCCATCGACTCGTCGAGTGCGGCGGCCACGAGGGTGGAGGGCGGCTCCCGCAGGAGGCGCTGGATGTGCGCAGCCCCCAGCAGCCGGCCCGTCGGGGTCTCCAGCGGCTGGCGGCAGACGTAGACGAGCGCCGCGAGGGCCGGGGTGAGCTCGGGGTTGCGCACGTGGGCGAGCGCGTCGGCGATGGTCGCGTCGGGGGACAGGATCACCGGCTCGGGCGTCATCATCGCGCCGGCGGTGTCGTCCTCGTACGACATCAGGCGCCGCACGTCCTCGGCCTCGTCGGGCTCCATCAGCCCGAGCAGCGTCGCGGCCGTCTCGGGGTTGAGGTCGGCGATCAGGTCGGCGGCGTCGTCGGCCGACATCTCCTCCAGCACGTCGGCGGCGCGTTCGGAGTCCAGCAGCTCGAGGATCTCGACCTGGTCCTCGTCGGGAAGCTCCTCGAGCACGTCGGCCAGCCGCTCGTCGTCGAGGGCCGCCACGACGGCCGTACGCCGCTCCGGCGGGAGGTCGTGGATCATGTTGGCCGCGTCGGCCGGACGCATGTCGTTGAGCGCCGCGATGAGGTGGGTCGCGCCCTGGGTGGGCTCGTGCCGCGTCAGGCCGGTGACGTCGCGCCACTCCACGACGTGGGTCTGCCCGCGGCGCCGGAACCCCTTGCTCGGCTCCTGCACCGCGACGCGCGAGAGGACCCAGTCACGGTTGCGGGCCTGCTCCATCGCGACGTCGTACACGACGCCGGTGGTGCCCGAGTCCTTGATCGTCACCGTGCGGTCGAGCATCTGACCCATCACGAGCGTCTCGGTCGAGCGCTGCTCGAAGCGACGCATGTTGAGCAGCCCGGTGGTGTGCACCTGGCCGCTGTCGATGGCGGTGATCCGCGTCATCGGCACGAAGATCCGGCGTCGACCGAAGACCTCGGCGACCATGCCGAGGACCCGCGGCTGGCTCGTCTCGGTGCGGAGCGCGACGACCAGGTCGCGCACCTTGGCCACCTGGTCGCCCTGGGGGTCGAAGATCGGCAGCCCGACGAGCCGGGCCACGAAGACGCGGGTCGGGGTGGTGCTCACGGCCGCAACGGTAGCGTGCCGCCCGCCCTCCGGAGCCGCCTCCGCGCCGAGGACGTGGTGTACTCTCGTGTAGCACGAGTCACTTCTGTCACATCGATCGGGCCCGGGCCGACACGTCTGACGTGCGGTGGACGGGCGCGGTCGGGTCACCTCGACGACGCCACTTCCCCGACATCTGTGAGGCCCCTTCCATGCCCGGCACGACTGCTTCCTCGCGCCCGTCCTCCCTCCGACGCCTCGGTGCCGTCGGCCTGACGCTCGCCACGGCCCTGCTCGTGGCCCCCGCCGCTCCTGACGCCGGCCCGGCATCGGCCGCCGCTGCGCAGCCCGCCGCCGCCCCCGTCACGGCCCGCGCGGCCGACACGGCGCAGACGACGCCGGCCACCTTCTTCCGGGTCGGCAACTTCAACGTCCTCGGCGCCGATCACACCGCTCCCGGCGGCAACCGCAAGGGCTGGGAGTCGGGCGTCGTGCGCATGGACCGCGTGGTGAGCCTCCTCCAGCAGAACACGCTCGACGTCGTCGGCTTCCAGGAGTTCCAGCCGCCGCAGGCGACCCGCTTCGCCGAGCTCATGGGCACCTCGTGGCAGACCTACCCGGGCCTCAACAACCCGGCCGGCCCCTCGGTGAACTCGATCGGGTGGAACACCGGCGTGTGGACGCTGCTCGAGGCACGCACGATCCCGATCCCCTACTTCGACGGCGTGCCCAGCCGGATGCCGGCCGTGCTCCTCCAGAACGTGGAGACGGGTCGGCGCGTGTGGTTCTTCAACACCCACAACCCGGCCGACGTCCGCGGTCCGGCCCAGTCCTACCGCGACACCGGCTTCGCGATGGAGGTCGCGCTCGCCAACGAGCTGCGCGCCGCCTACCCCGACGCGCCGTTCGTCTCCCTCGGCGACAAGAACGAGCGCGGCAGCTACTACTGCAAGGTCGCCCCCGGCTCGAACATGTGGTCCGCCAGCGGCGGCTACGTCGACGGCAGCACCTGCCAGCCGCCCGCCGGTGGCGCGATCGACTGGATCATGGGCACCAAGGACGTCTTCTTCAACGGCTACACCCGGGTGTGGAACGACTTCGTCTCCAAGACCAGCGACCACCCGCTCTACTACGCCAACGCCGTGGTGCCGGCGTCCGCACCGAACGGTGTCGACCACGTCGTGGTCGTCGCCGTCCCCGGCCTGACCTCTGCCATCGCGGGCGGCTCGAAGGCCCCCGGCGAGGCCACGCGCATGGTCAGCAACGGTGCGTCGACCACCAACGCGCGTACCGCGACGGAGAGCACCCAGGCCGACGCCAACCTGACGTCGCTGCTCACCGGGCGCCGGGTGTTCCCCAAGAGGGGCGGTCACGGTGTCGGCTCCGAGAAGAAGCTGCCGTCGACGGTCCACGAATCGGCGGGCCAGTACGTCTCCAGCCTCTTCGACCTCGCCCACAACAACTCGGGGCGGACCATGTTCGCCTCGAGCCGCAAGGAGACCCGCCTCATCCTCAGCAGCTGGAACCGCAAGAGCGGTGGCAAGGACCCCTACGGTGTGGACGACGGCACGGCCAAGATCGACCGGTTCAAGATCAAGCGCGACGACGCACAGGCCGTCGGCTGGTGGCGCGAGACGATCGAGCGCAAGCCCGCCGAGCTGAGCGTCATCGAGCTGTCGGGGGTCCTGAAGGCCGGGCTCGACGACGGCTTCAAGGGCGCGGCGTACGAGAAGGCGGTCCGCAAGGCGTTCCAGAAGGTCGCCGGCATCCGCCGCAGCATCGCCAAGTCGCCGGCGATGAACGGGACGACGCTGCTGGTCGTCACCGGTACCGGTGGCGCGCAGAAGTCGAAGGGCTCGTCGCGCACCTGGGCGAAGAGCTACAAGGTGCCGATGTGGGTGACGGGTCCGGGCGTCCCGGCCGCGAGCGACCTCTACTCGCTCAACCCGTCCTTCACCTCTCCCGGCAGCCAGCAGACGGGGTACTCCGGTGCGCAGCCGATCCGGGTCGGCGACCTGACCAACCTCGTGACGCGCACGCTGGGCGTCCCCCCGGTGCCGGCCTCGTCGATGGACCCGGAGCAGCGCTTCCAGGTCTTCGACCCGCTGTTGGTCCCGGGGTCCTGATCCGAGAAGGTTGGTGCGGGGCCGCGGCGCCCGGTTAGGCTTGCGGCTCCGAGCCGCCCACGTCCCGCGTGGCGCCGTCCGCCGGGGCGTCGGCTCACCCCCCGCAGAAGGTGGCCGTGAAGCACAAGGACCCCGAGACCCCGAGCAGCCCGCGCCGCTCGCGCGTCGAGCTGTGGGCCCCCTTCCTCGTGCTCGCGATCATCGCCGCCGTGGTGTGGGCGTCGTTCTGGTCGGACTCGGCGGTCGACGAGGTGGCCACCGACCGGACAGGTGCCTCGCAGGCCACCTCGGCGGCCGACGCGTTCGACGACCCGGGCGCAGCGGCCGGGGACGCGGGGTCGGGCGGGCAGCCGGGCTCGGCCGGCGCCGAGCCGGAGCACCCGGAGCCCGAGCAGCTCGAGGCGTCCGTACGCCGCTTCCGTGCCGCCCAGCGCCGGCTCGCCGCCCGCGTCTCCCGGCAGGTGCGGGAGGTCGAGCAGCGACTGCAGGCGTTCGAGTTCCAGGTCGCGAGCTACAACGTCCTGGGTGACTCCCACACGGGGCCGGGGGGCAACCGGCCGGGCTGGCCCGACGCCGGCCCGCGCATGGACATGACGATCGGCCAGCTGCGGAGCAACGGGATCGACGTCGTCGGGTTCCAGGAGTTCGAGCAGAGCCAGTACGGCATGTTCACCTCGCGGGCGGGGGAGTACTCGCTCTACCCGGGCATGTCGCTGGGCAACAGGTCCGTGCGCTTCAACATCGCCTGGCGCTCCGACATGTTCCGGCTGGTGGAGGCGCACACGCTTCCCATCCCCTATGCCGGCGGCAACCGGATCGACATGCCCGTGGTCCTGCTGGAGTCGATCAGCACCGGGCGCCGGGCGTGGTTCGCGAACTTCCACAACCCTGCGGACACCCCCAACCTCGGCAACAACGCCCGGTGGCGGGCCGAGGCGGCCGCCATGGAGGTCGCCCACCTGACGCAGCTCCACCAGGCCGACGGCACCCCGGTGATCGCCACCGGCGACTACAACGAGCGTGCCGAGATCTTCTGCCGCTTCACGGCCGGCGGCGTCTTCACCGCCGCCGCGGGCGGCAGCTCGGCGGGCGGCTGCTCGCCCCCGTCCGGCATGCAGGTCGACTGGGTCTTCGGCTCGACGGGCGTCGCCTTCGGCGGCTACGCCGTGACCGGCACGGGCCAGGCGTCCGACCACAACATGGTGCACGCCACCGCCACCCTCACCGAGGGCGTCGCAGAGCCGGGGACCGACGACACGGGCGACGACGAGACCGAGGCCCCGTAGCCGCCGGAGGGGCGGGCGAGCCGCTCGGTATAGTCCGCGGCGTGAGGTCCTTGAGCCAGCTGCGGCGTCCCGGCGCGCTGGAGGTCCTCCGGATCGACGCCGCGGGCCTGGTGGTCGCCGACGCCCCCGAGCAGCTGGTCGACGTCGCCTTCGACGGCCGCCGGATCTGGTCGTTCTGGCTGCTCCGCGACGGCGAGCGGGGCGACGACGGGATCACCCTGCAGTGGCCCAAGCCCCTGCGGCCCTTCCTCGACGGGGTCACCGCGGTGACCCTCAGCGACCCAGGCACCGACACCGTGCTCTTCTCCCGCGAGGTGCAGTTCGGTGAGCGCTCCGACCGGATCGCCGTCGTCAACCCCGCCGGCCGTCCGCTGGCGCTCGACAAGTCGCTCAAGCTGGTCGAGACCTTCGACACCCGCGACGCCGCCCAGGTCGAGCCGCTGCTCGACGCGATCGAGGAGGTGCTCGGCGCGCTGCGCCGGGTCGGGCTCGACGCGTTCCTCGCCTACGGCACGGCCCTCGGCGCGATCCGCGACGGCGGCCTCATCGGCCACGACAGCGACGCCGACCTGGGCTACGTGAGCACCTACGACCACCCGGTCGACGTGATCCGCGAGTCCTTCCGGATCCAGCGCGCCCTCACCGACATGGGCTACCGCGTCACCCGCTACAGCGCGATCGCCCTCAAGGTCCACGTCCTGGAGAGCGACGGCCTCGACCGCGGGCTCGACGTCTTCGGCGGGTTCATGCGCGACGGCAAGCTCTACCTCATGGGTGAGATCGCCGTGCCGTTCGAGCGCGAGTGGATCCACCCGCTCGGGACGGCCTCCCTGGAGGGACGGGAGTTCCCGGTGCCGGCCGACGCCGACAGGTTCCTCACCGCCACCTACGGCCCCCAGTGGCGGGTGCCCGACCCGGCCTACAAGTTCACCACACCCGCCAGCACGATCGAGCTCTTCAACGGCTGGTTCCGCGGGATGCGCACCGGCCGCGCCGGCTGGCACGCGTACCACAAGCGCACGGCGCACCATGCCGCGTCGGTCTCGGCCGTCGCCGAGGCGGTCGCCGCACGCCACCCCGACCTCGCGACGTACGTCGACATCGGCTGCGGACGCGGCACCGACGTCGCCTGGTTCGCCGATCGTGGCGTGACCGCGATCGGGCTCGACTTCCAGCCCTACGCCTACGACGCCGAGGCGAAGCGCCGAGCCGACGACCCGCGGGTGACCTTCCAGCTCTTCAACCTCCTCGAGCTGCGCCACGTGCTCGCCGTGCCGGCCTGGATCGCCCGGATGCCCGGCCCGCGCGCGGTCGGGTGCGTCCACGTCGTCGAGCGGCTCGGTCGCCGGGGTCGCCTCAACATGCTGCGCTCGGCCCGCATGGTGGTGGCCGGGACGAACGGCACCCTGCACCTGCAGTTCCTCAGCGAGAAGGGGCGCGACGGCTACGCTCGGCGCACCGGCGCCCGCAAGCCCCTCGACCCGTCGATCGTCGTGTCCGAGGTGGAGGAGTCCGGTGGCCGGGTCCTGGAGCAGGTCCGCGAGCACGTCTCGGACGCTGCCGGGAGCTCGCAGGTGTGCCGCATGATCATCGACTGGAACGCGTGAGGTGGCAGCAGACATGTTCGGACTCCCGAAGGTGCGGAGGGGGCACCGCCCCGGCCCGGAGGTCGGCGGCGACCTCGAGAAGCGCGTCGCCGCGCTCGAGGAGGCCGTCCAGGAGAACCGCGCCCTCAACGTGCGCCTGGCCGAGCTCACCGACGTCGTGACGGAGCTGCTGCTGCCGGTGGCCGCGCGTGACGAGGAGAAGCTGGAGGAGCTGCTCGGGAAGTACCGCGAGGACTTCTCTTGAGCGCAGGCCCGCGCGGCCACGGTCGATCACGCCGGGTCTTCCTCCACGTCGGGCTGCCCAAGACCGGTACGACGTACCTCCAGCAGGTCGTCTGGGCCAACCGCGACCGGCTCCGGGCGGCGGGGCTGTTCCTGCCGGGGTTCGGTCACCGCGAGCACCTCTGGGCAGCGCTGGATTTGCAGGAGCGGCCACGGCTCGCCCGACGCCACCCGGACGCCCCCGGGGCGTGGCGGCGGCTCGTCGACCAGGCGTCCGCGCAGCCCGGCGACGTGCTGATCACGCACGAGTTCCTCTGTGGCGCGAGCGCCGAGCAGGCCTCCCGGGCGATCGCCGACTTCCCCGACCACGAGGTGCACCTCGTGGTCACCGCGCGCGACGCGGCCAGCGTCGTCTCGGCCGGGTGGCAGGAGTCGGTGAAGAACGGCAGCACAGTCGGCCTCGACGCGGTGATGTCGGGCAAGGCCGCGGGTGGGCCCGAGTTCAGCATGCGCACCTGGGACCTGGGCGGGGTTCTCGAACGGTGGACCCCCGACCTGCCTGCCGAACGGGTGCACGTCCTGGTGATGCCCGGGGCCGACCAGCCGCGCGACCTGCACTGGCGGCACTTCGCCGAGGTGCTCGGCATCGACCCTGACGCCTACGAGGCGCCCGCCGACGCGGTCAACCCCGCCCTCGGGATCGTCCAGATCGAGACCCTCCGGCTGGTCAACAAGCACCTCCCGCCCTACTCGGCGCAGGAGCGCGGGGTGTGGATCCGCGGCTACCTCGCCGAGGACCTGCTGGCCCGGCAGCCGCGCGAGCGGGGAGGCCTGCCGGCGCACCACCGGGAACGTTTCGCCGAGCTCGACCGCACGGCCACGGCGCTGATCGCCGGCCGCGGCTTCCACGTGCTGGGGGACCTCGCGGCGCTCACCGCGGACACGGGGGGCGCTCCGGGCCGCGAGCCCGACACGGTCACCACCGAGGAACTTCTCGAATCGGCCTCGCGACTGGTCGCTGATATCGTGGCCGACGTCCGCGCGAGCACAGGTGATGTGCCGCCACGTCGGGGGAATCTCTGATCCGGGCGCCCCGAGGGTGCCACGTAGGAGTCTTTGTGCGTTCCAAGTTCGTTGCCCTTCTCGCCACCTGTGGGCTCCTGGCCTCGCTGGCCGCGTCCACCTCGGGTGCCACCGCCGCCCCCGCACCGACCCCGGGGGCGGCTGACGCGTCGTCGTCGGCCCCGCTGACGGGGCTCGCCGCGCGCAAGCCCGGCAAGCCCAACAAGTTGTGGAAGGTCCCCACCGGGGCGAAGTTCAACAACCCGATGATCCCCAGCAAGCGCTTCGTCATCGAGCGCCACGTGCTGCGTGCGATCCGCAACACGCCGAAGGGCGAGAAGATCACCATCTCGGCGTACTCGCTGGACCGCCAGGTCTTCGCCGACGAGCTCATCCGTGCGAAGAAGCGCGGCGTGAAGGTGCGGGTGCTGCTCAACGACCACCTCGTGCCCGGCGCGCAGGTCCGCATCCAGAAGGTCCTCGGTCACAACACCAAGAAGAAGAACTTCCTCAAGCGGTGCACGTCGGGCTGCCGCGCCGACGAGAACGAGTACAACAACCTGCACAGCAAGTTCTACCTCTTCAGCCGCACCGGCAAGAACCGCAACGTCGTGATGCTCGGCTCCTACAACATGACGCTCAACGCCGTGCGCTGGCAGTGGAACGACCTGTGGACGACGGTCGGCAAGGCGACGCTCTACGACCAGTACATCGCGCTGTTCAACGACATGCGTCCCGACTGGGACAAGCGCCGTGCGACCTACGCCTTCTGCGAGGCGGGGCGCAACTGCCCCTCGGGTGACCAGCACAAGTACTACAACATCGTCTTCCCGCGCTACACCACGCCGTCCAACGACGCCGTCCTGGACATCCTCAACAACATCCAGTGCGTCTACACCGACGCCGCGGGCGCGCAGCGCCGCACGCAGCTCGCGCTGTCGATGCACTCGATGCGCGGCAAGCGCGGCAACTACATCGCCGACAAGCTCCGCGACCTCTACGCGCAGGGCTGCAACCTGCGGGTCAACTACGGACTCATGGGCTTCCACACCAAGAAGCACATCGGTGCCGCGACCGCTCGTGGGCGCGTGCCGCTTCGTTCCACCGGGTTCAACCTTGCGGACGACGTGCCGACCGGTGACCCCGAGATCGACAACATGCCCGAGAACATCGAGCGCTACACGCACCACAAGTACTTCGTGCTGAAGGGCTCCTACAAGGGCAACGTCGACAGCCACATGGTGTGGACCGGCTCGACCAACTGGTCCAGCCTCGGCACGCCGCAGGACGAGATCCTGTTCAGCATGCACGGCCGCGGCAACGTGCGGGACTACATGGAGAACTTCAACCTCATGTGGAAGAAGCCGTTCAGTCGCGATGCCTACACCACGACGTACTCGTCGTGGAAGATAGTCAACGGCCGCCGCGTCGGCGTCGGCCCGATGGTGACGGTCGAGCCCGACCGCCTCAAGGGTGCGGGCCCGACCTGGGAGAACGACTGAGGTGACTCTCAGCCCTCCTGCTCGCCGGCCTCGTCGGCCGGCAGGAGGGTCTCGGCGAGCCCGCGGACGGTCTCGAGGTCCGGGCCCTGGAGCACCACGGTGCTGCCCTTGAGGTCGTAGGCCAGCACGGTCGCACCCTCGTGGTCCCACGCCGACCAGGCGCCGGTGCCCCAGTCGGAGAGGTCGATGTCGTCGGCCTCGGTCAGGTCGGGCTGGTCGGCCAGCACGTCGTCGCTCGTGCCGGGGAGCTGGTCGAGGACCACGTCACCGGTCGGTGCGGTGAACTCCATCCGCCACCACTGCGGGTCGGGCTGGTAGCCGCCGCCGACCGTGGTCCAGCCCTCCGGCAGGGCCGAGGGGACCATGGTGATGAGCTCGTCGCTGGTCGCGCGCAGCGCGGCCTTCTTGTAGCGCTCGGCCAGGGCCGGCTCGGCCCCGAAGTCGACGGGCTCGACCGGCGCGGCGCTGGGCGTCTCGGTGGGTGTCTCCGTGGGTGTCTCCGTGGAGGTCTCCGTGGAGGTCTCCGACGAGGGGTCGACGCCGGTGTCAAGGGTGTCCTCCCCGCACGCTGCGAGGAGCAGGACGAGGGAGGCTCCGAGGGCTGGTCCGATCGTTCGGGTGGCTCGCATGTCCTCCACTCTCTCACGCGGTCCTGCGCATCCGGCGGTGTGACGACTGTCTCGGCTCGGGACCCTGCCCCCGGTGTTCGCTCGACACCTAGACTCCGAGCGATCCAGCCGCGAGCGCCCAGGAGCCACCACATGCCCCGCCTCTGCCAGACCGAAGGCCTCTCCGAGGACCAGACCGAGATCCTGAAGGCCGTACGGCAGTTCGTGGACGAGCAGATCATCCCGGTCGCGCAGGAGCTCGAGCACGCGGACGAGTACCCGACCGAGATCATCGAGGGGCTCAAGGAGCTCGGCGTGTTCGGCCTGACGATCCCCGAGGAGTTCGGCGGGCTGGGGGAGTCGCTGCTGACCTACGCGCTGGTCGTCGAGGAGATCGCGCGCGGGTGGATGAGCGTGTCGGGTGTGATCAACACCCACTTCATCGTGGCCTACATGCTCATCCAGCACGGCACGCAGGAGCAGAAGGAGAAGTACCTCCCGCGGATGGCGACCGGCGAGGTGCGTGGCGCGTTCTCGATGTCCGAGCCCGGCCTCGGCAGCGACGTCTCGGCGGTGTCCACCAAGGCCACCAAGGCCGACGACGGGTCGTACTCGATCACGGGTCAGAAGATGTGGCTGACCAACGGTGCCACCTCGACCTTGGTCGCTGTGCTGACGAAGACCGACGAGGGTGCGGAGTCGGTCTACAAGAACATGACGACGTTCCTGGTGGAGAAGGAGGCCGGGTTCGGCGAGACCGCCCAGGGCGTCACCGTGCCGGGCAAGATCGACAAGATGGGCTACAAGGGCGTCGAGACGACCGAGCTCGTCCTCGAGGGCCACCAGATCTCCGCCGACCAGGTCCTCGGCGGCGAGCCCGGCAAGGGCTTCTTCCAGATGATGGACGGCGTCGAGGTCGGCCGCGTCAACGTCGCCGCCCGCGCCTGCGGCCTGGCGTGGCGTGGTTTCGAGCTCGCCATCGCCTACGCCCAGCAGCGCAAGACCTTCGGCAAGGCCATCGCGGAGCACCAGGCGGTGCTGTTCCGGCTCGCCGAGATGGCCACCAAGGTCGAGGTCGCGCACACGATGATGGTCAAGGCCGCGCGGCTGAAGGACACCGGCCAGCGGATGGACGTCGAGGCCGGCATGGCCAAGATGGTCGCGAGCGAGTACGCCAACGAGGTCGTCGAGGACTCCTTCCGCATCCACGGCGGCTACGGCTACTCCAAGGAGTACGAGATCGAGCGGCTGATGCGCGAGGTCAAGTTCATGCTCATCGGCGAGGGCACCTCCGACATCCAGAAGATGATCATCGGCCGCAGCCTGCTCAAGGACTACCAGCTGCGCTGAGCCCGTCGCGCGTCGCTGTCCGGGCCGGGGGTCAGCTGCTCCCGACCGCCTCGGCTGCGGCGTCGGCCGCCGCCAGCGCCTCGCTGGCGGCCTCGACGACGTCGGGGGAGAGGACGTGCTCGATCGCGAGCGCGGAGGCACCCAGCACGGCCGCCTCGCCGCCCGCGCGCGAGGTCACGATGCGCAGGTGCTCGGTCGCCAGCGGCAGCGACCGGTGGTAGACCGACTCGCGGATCCCGGCCAGCAGGTGCTCGCCGGCCCCCGCGACCTGGCCGCCGATGACGACCACCGACGGGTTGATCAGGTTGACCATGGTGGCGACGACCTCGCCGATGTCGCGTCCCGCCTGACGCACGACGCCCATCGCGACCCGGCTGCCCGAGCGCACGAGCTCGACCACGTCGCCGCCCGTCTCGGCCTGCTCCCCCTGGGCGCGCACCGCCGCAGCGAGCGCCGGTCCTGCCGCCACGGCCTCGAGGCACCCGGAGTTGCCGCACCGGCACGGTACGTCGTCGGCGCCCGGCACCCGGACGTGCCCGAGGTCGCCGGCGGTGCCCTGGGCGCCGCGCTGCAGCACGCCGCCGGAGACGATGCCCGCGCCGATGCCGGTGGCGACCTTGATCAGCACGAGGTCGTCGACGTCGCGCAGGTGCCCGCGCCGCTCGCCGAGGGCCATGATGTTGACGTCGTTGTCGACCAGCACCGGGACGTCGTACTGCTCCTGGAGGTAGGCGGGCACGTCGAACCGGTCCCAGCCCGGCATGATCGGCGGGTTGATCGGCCGCCCGGTGGAGTGCTCGACGGGGCCGGGGAGGCCGATCCCGATGGCCGCGAGGTCGGTGACCGGGCGCTCGCTGGTCTCGAGGAGGTCGTGCACCGACTCCACCACCCACGACAGGACGGCCTCGGGGCCGTCGGCGACGGCGATCTGGGCGTCGACCTCGCCGAGGATGGAGCCGTTGAGATCGGTCAGCGCGGCCCGCGCGTGGGTGGCGCCGATGTCGACCCCCACGACGAGCTTGGCGGTGGGGTTGAGCGCGAAGAGCGCGGGCGGGCGGCCGCCGGTCGACCGGGCGCCGCCGAAGGGGGCGACCAGGCCGAGCCGCATCAGGGTGTCGATGCGCGCGGTGATCGTCGACCGCGCGAGCCCCGTCGCCTCGGCCAGCTGGGCACGGGTCCAGGGCCTTCCGTCACGAAGGAGATCGAAAAGCTCACCGGTGCGCACGGGCGGAGTCAAGCACATGCATGACTTTGCACGCTAGAGGTAACACTTTTGGCAGGTGCTCGACAAAAGCCCGTGACGCGTGCCACAGTGTCGCCGTGCCCCCGATCAACCCCCCGAACGACCCGTCTGCCGACCAGCGTGGGAACGCCCTCGTCGCGACCAGGATGACCAAGAGCTTCTTCGGCAACACCGTGCTCGACGGACTCGACCTGACGCTCCGCGCGGGGCAGGTCCACGGCCTCGTCGGTGAGAACGGCGCCGGCAAGTCGACGCTGATGAAGATGCTCGCCGGCGTCTACACCCCCGACAGCGGCACGATCGTGGTCGGGGGCGAGCAGGTCTCCTTCAGCCACCCGGTCCAGGCGCAGCGCGCCGGCGTGTCCACCGTCTTCCAAGAGTTCAACCTCCTCCTCGAGCGCACGATCGCCGAGAACATCTGGCTGGGCCGTGAGCCCCGCCGCTTCGGCCGGTTCGGTCCGGTCGACACCGGCCGCATGCGGCGCGACACCGAGGAGCTGCTGACCGGGCTCGGCGTGGCCGGGCTCAAGGCCGGCACCCTCGTGCGGAGCCTGTCGGTCGCCGAGCAGCAGATCGTGGAGATCGCCAAGGCGGTGAGCTTCGACGCCAAGGTGATCCAGATGGACGAGCCGACGGCGGCGCTCGCCGACCACGAGGTCGAGCTCCTCTACTCGATCATCCGTCGCCTGACCGACCGCGGCGTGGCGATCGTCTACGTCTCGCACCGGCTGAAGGAGATCTTCGACCTCTGCACGACGATCACGATCCTCAAGGACGGCCAGCACGTGGCCACCCGGCCGGCCGCCGAGCTGTCCGAGGCCGAGCTCGTGCGCCTGATGGTGGGCCGCCCGCTGACGACGTACTTCCCCGAGAAGCCCGCCGACGTCGTCGTCGGTGACGTGCGGCTGGCGCTGTCCGGCGTCGGCAACGGCTACGTCGACGACATCTCCCTCGAGGTCCGAGCCGGCGAGATCGTCGGCATCGCGGGCCTGCAGGGCTCCGGACGGACCGAGGTCCTCGAGACCGTCTTCGGCGTCCACCCCGTCTCGCGCGGCACCATCGCCCTCGACGGGTCGCCGCTCGAGGTCAGCAGCCCCCGCCAGGGCGTACGCGCCCGGCTCGCCTTCATCACCGAGGACCGGAAGGCCAAGGGCCTGGCGCTCAACCAGTCCATCCTCGACAACGCCCTCGGCGTGGTGCGCTCGGTCTTCCCGCGGCGCACCTCGACCGCGCGGCGCGAGATGCCCGGAGTGCTGTCCAACCTCGACGTCGCCGCCCACAGCCTGGCCCAGGAGGTCCAGTTCCTGTCCGGCGGCAACCAGCAGAAGGTCGTGCTGGCCCGCTGGCTGAGCATCGACCCGCTGGTCGTGCTGATGGACGAGCCCACCCGCGGCATCGACGTCGGCGCGAAGCACCGCGTGTACGAGCTGATGCGCGAGCTGACCCGTCAAGGCGTCGCCGTGCTGATGGTCTCCAGCGAGCTCCCCGAGGTGATCGGCATGTCCGACCGGATCCTCGTGATGCGCGACGGCCTGCTCGCCGGCGAGCTCCCGGCGGGTGCGAGCGAGGAAGCCGTGCTGGCGATGGCCACCGGAGCAGCGAGCGAGGAAGCGGCATGAAGAACACCCCACGACGTTCCCCGTCTCCCCCGCTGCGCTCCTCCGCCGACCAACGCCGCGGGGACCTCGAGAACAGCGCCACCACCGACAGGACCCCGGAGCCGGCAAGCACCCCTGACCCGGCCGCGAGCCCGGAGCCCCGCGACTCCGTACGCCGTCGGCGCGCCGCGCGACCGCGCGGGGCCCGGCAGCTCGACTCGACCGCCCTCATCTACCTCGTGCTGGTCGCCGTCATCGCCGTGTCGGCCGTGCTGACCGGCATCGAGGGCCGCAACTTCTTCAGCCAGGGCAACATCTGGGCCGTCCTCACGGCGATGAGCGTGCTCGGCCTGATCTCGATCGGCCAGACGCTGGTCATCCTCGTGGGCAGCCTCGACCTCTCGGTGCCCTACGTCGTCAGCCTCGCGACCGTGATCGCCGCCGGCGGCATGAAGGGCCTCGACGGCAACATCCCCGCCGCGGTCTTCAACACCCTCGTGGTGTGTGCCCTGATCGGCCTCGTGATGGGGCTGCTCGTCAGTGTCCTGCACGTGCACGGCTTCATCGCCAGCCTCGGCATCGGCCTGATCGTGAGCGGCTACCTCGGCACCAACTACCAGGGCAGTCACGGTAGTGCCGCTCCCGACCTGCGGCTGCTGGGGCGCAGCGGCATCGTGGGCTGGATCCCCACCGCGTTCCTCGTCCTCCTGGTCTGCGCGGTGCTGGTGACGCTCCTGCTCCGCTACACCCGGCTGGGCCACCACGTCTACGCCATCGGCGGCAACCGCGACGTCGCCCGCATGTCGGGTGTGCGCACCACCCTGCCGGTGGTCTCGGCCCACGTGCTCTGCTCGGTGCTGGCCGGCCTCGCCGCGCTGCTCCTGCTCTCGCGCACCGGCGTCGGGTCGCCGACCATCGGGTCCCAGGGCCGCTACGACCTGCTGTCCATCGCAGCCGTCGTGCTCGGCGGCACCCTGCTCGCCGGCGGCAAGGGCAGCGTCGTCGGCACCATGGGCGGCGTCGCGATCTTCGCGGTATTGGACAACGTCATGGGCGTGATGCAGGTCAACCCGTTCCTCAAGGACTTCGTCCGCGGCTTGGTGATCGTGCTCGCCGTCGCCGTCTACGCCCGCCGCAGCGTCGTACGTCGTCCGCCGCGATTCGGTGCCTCCAGACCCGTCCTCCCCGTCCCCTCCTCGAAGGGTCCGTCCACGAAGGGGGAGCCCGCATGAGCGCCACCACCTCCACCCCCGCCACGGCGGGTCGCACGCTCCCGCTCACCGATGGCTCGCTCGTCCAGCGAGTGCTCCGGGGCGCGGTGACCCCGGGCGGCGCCGTGTTCATCCTCGCCGCGATCCTCTTCGTCGCCGTCGTCGCCGCCAACCCGTCCTTCGGCGACCCGCCGCAGCTGATCCGCTTCATCGGTCGCACCGCTCCGATCGCGATCGCGGCCATGGGCCAGTACTACGTGATCGTCTCCGGCGAGTTCGACCTCTCGATGGGAGCGGTCATCGCCACGCAGGTCGTGATCGCGGGCAACTACATCGGGGACGACGAGAGCCGGGTGCTCCCGGCCATCGCGCTCATGCTGCTCATCGGCGTGGTCGTCGGGCTGGTCAACGGTCTCGGCACCACGATCCTGCGGGTGCCGAGCTTCATCGTCACCCTCGGCACGATGCTGGCCCTCGGCGGGCTCGTCCGGTTCCTGACCGGCGGCGCTGCCACCGGCAATCCGGTCGACACGTTCCGCGAGATCGGGCGCGGCGGCATCGAGGACGTGCCGGTCCTCGAGGTGCTGCCCTACCCCGTGATCATCCTCGTGGTCATCATGGTGGCGGGCGTGTGGCTGATGCGCTCGCCGTTCGGGCGCACGATCATCGCCACCGGCGACAACCCCGACGCCGCGGCCCTGGCCGGTGCCCACGTGTGGTGGGTCAAGACCCGCGCCTTCATGCTCTCGTCGATCTCGGCCACGATCGCCGGCATCCTGCTCGTCGGCTACGCCGGCGTGCACCCCTCGGTGGGGGCCGGCTACGAGTTCACGGCGATCACCGCGGTCGTGCTCGGCGGCGTGGTCCTGGGCGGAGGTCGCGGCTGGATCCTCTCCGCCGCTGCGGGCGCCTTCGCGCTCGAGCTGCTGTTCTCGTTCCTCAACTTCCAGGAGATCGAATCGACCTGGAGGCCGACGGTCCAGGGCGTGATCATCATCGTCGCCGTCGCCGCAGCCGGCCGGGCGTGGTCCTTCGGCCGGCGTCCCTCTCGGGCCGCACCACCCGCACCAACCGCTGAACCCGCTTCACCTGCACCATCACCCACCACTGCCCGCCCGGGCACTGAAACAGGAGAAATCTGATGCGCCGAAAGATCCACCGCGCGCCGATGGCCGTGGCCTCGGCCCTGCTGCTCGGGGTGTTCGCCACGTCGTGCAGCACCGAGGACCCGACGGACTCCGCGTCGGGCACCGACGAGAGCTCGGAGACGTCCGAGTCCCCCGATGCCGCGGAGAGCGAGGAGGGCGGCGAGCAGGAGTGGTTCGACCAGGCCGTCTACGACGAGCAGTACGAGCAGCGCTCGGCGACCTTCGAGGGCGACCCCGAGACCCCGTGGCTGCAGTACATCGACGGCGAGATGACCGACACCTCGGAGTACAAGTCCAACAAGGCGGGCAAGGCGTGCTTCGCCAACGCCTCGATCTCCAACCCGTGGCGCCAGACCGGCTGGATCACCATGAACCAGCAGCTCAAGGACCTGCAGGACAAGGGTGTCATCTCCGAGATGGAGACCCGCGACGCCGGTGACGACGACAACACCCAGATCGCCGACATCGACTACTTCATCTCCGAGGGCAACTGCGACGCCTTCATCATCTCGCCCAACTCCACCGCGGCCATGACCGACGCGGTCGAGCGTGCGTGCGAGACCGGCAAGCCCGTGATCGTCTTCGACCGCGGCGTCGAGACCGACTGCGCCACCAGCTTCATCCACCCCATCGGTGGCTTCGCGTGGGGCATCGACACCGCCGAGTTCCTCATCGACAACCTCGAGGAGGGTGACAAGGTCGTCGCGCTGCGCATCCTTCCCGGCGTCGACGTCCTCGAGCAGCGCTGGGCCGCGGCCGAGAAGCTCTTCGAGGAGAACGGCATCGAGGCGGTCGACTTCTTCACCGGAGCCGACCCCACCGAGATCAAGACCTTCATCACCGACGAGCTCAACAAGGGTGAGGTCCAGGGCGTCTGGATGGACGCCGGCGACGGTGCCGTCGCCGCCATCGAGGCCTTCGAGGACTTCGGCGCCGACCTGCCGGTCATGACCGGCGAGGACGAGATGAGCTTCCTGCGCAAGTGGGAGGAGACCGGCCTCACCGGTCTCGCGCCCGTCTACTCCAACTTCCAGTGGCGCACCCCGCTCCTCGCGCTCGAGAAGATCTGGGCCGGCGAGGAGGTCCCGAAGGAGTGGGTCCTGCCCCAGACCCCGATCACCGAGGACGAGCGCGGCGACTACCTCGAGGCCAACGACGGCATGCCCGACGGTCACTACGCCAAGTTCGGCGGGGAGGACCTTCCCGGCTACCCCGAGGTCTGGCAGGAGCGCCAGATCCCCTGATCCGGCGATAGCACGGATCCGATCATGATCTGATCCAGTCGGCGGTGGGCCGGGCTCGCGCCCGGCCCACCGTCACCCATCCCGTTCCATCCCATTCCATCCCGCACGCACCCCAGACGGCTCCTGGAAGGACCGCCCATGCGAGAGATCGGCGTCAACACGTGGGTCTGGACCTCGCCGCTCACCGACGCGGACGTGGCCGACCTGCTGCACCGGATCGCCGGCATGGGCTTCGACGCCGTCGAGCTGCCGCTCGAGAACGCCGGCGACCTCACCGTTCCGGTGGTGTCCGACGTGCTCGCCGAGACCGGCCTGACGCCCCGCGTCGTGGGGGCGATGGCGCCGGGCCGGGACCTCGTCGACGCGTCGTGCGTGGCCGACACGCAGGACTACCTGCGGGCCTGCATCGACTTCGCTGCCGGTGTCGGCGCACGCTCGGTGTGCGGCCCGTTCTACGCCTCCACAGGCCGGGTCTGGCGCATGGACACCGCCCAGCGGGAGGCGGCGTACGACGACCTCCGCACGCACCTCGCCCCGGTCGTCGACCACGCGGTCGCGCGCGGCGTACGGCTCGGTATCGAGCCCCTCAACCGCTACGAGACCTCCCTGGTGAACACCGTCGACCAGGCCCTCACCGCCCTCGAGCCGTTGCTCGGCGAGGGACTGGGCCTGGCCCTCGACAGCTACCACCTCAACATCGAGGAGCGCTCCAGCGCGGACGCGGTCCGAGCCGCAGGTCAGCACCTGGTGCACGTCCAGGTCTGCGGCAGCGACCGAGGCGCCCCCGGCGGCGACCAGACGGACTGGCCGGCACTGCTGTCCGCGCTCGACGAGGTGGGCTACGACGGTCCCCTCGTCATCGAGAGCTTCACCGCCGACAACGCCTCCATCGCCACGGCCGCCTCCATCTGGCGTCCGCTGGCACCCACCCAGGACGAGCTCGCCCGAGACGGCTTGTCCTTCCTCCGGTCGCTCGCCTGAGCGACCGTCACCGCAAGTCAGGAGAAGCACGTGACCAGCACACCCAGCGCATCGGGCGCCGCCGGGTCCCCGGGAGTCGCCGTCATCGGCTACGCCTTCATGGGCAAGGCCCACTCCCACGCATGGCGCAACGTCGCGGCACTCCGCCCCGGCGCTCCCGGCGTACGCCGGCAGGTCCTGGTGGGCCGCGACGCGGACGCGGTGGCGGCCGCCGCGGGCCAGTACGGCTGGGCCGAGTCAGCGACCGACTGGCGAGAGGTGCTCGATCGCGACGACATCGACGTCGTCGACGTCTGCGTCCCCGGGCACCTGCACGCCGAGGTCGCCATCGCTGCGCTCGAGGCCGGCAAGCACGTCATCGCCGAGAAGCCGCTGGCCAACACCATGGCCGAGGCCGAGAAGATGGTGGCCACGGCACGGGCCGCGCGCGAGCGCGGCGTGCACTCCATGGTCGGCTTCAACTACCGCCGCGTGCCCGCGCTGGCGCTGGCCCACCGCCTCGTCGCCGACGGCCGGATCGGCGACGTGCGGCAGGTGCGCGTCTCCTACCTGCAGGACTGGCTCGCCGATGACGCTGCGCCGATGACCTGGCGGCTGCGCCGCGAGCTCGCCGGCTCGGGTGCGCTGGGCGACCTCGCCTCCCACGCTGTCGACCAGGTGCGCTTCCTGCTCGGCCAGGAGGTCACCGCGGTCAACGCCACGACCCACACGTTCGTGCCGCAGCGCACCGGGGCCGACGGCCCCGAGGAGGTCACCGTCGACGACGCCGCATGGGGCACCCTTCGCACCGACGGCGGCGCCGTGGTCAGCCTCGAGGTGACGCGCATGGCGACCGCCCGCAAGAACGCCCTCGGCATCGAGGTGTACGGCAGCGACGGGGCCCTGCGCTTCGACCTGGAGTCGCTCAACCACCTCGACGTGTGCCTCGACGGCGCCGACAGCTTCACCCGCCGGCTCGTCACCGAGCAGCAGGACCCCTACATAGACGGCTGGTGGCCGCCCGGGCACGTCCTCGGGTGGGACGCCACCTTCACCAACCAGGCTGCCGACTTCCTGACCGCGCTCGCGGCCGGCCGCGAGCCGACGCCGTCCTTCGAGGACGGTCTCGCCGTCCAGCGGGTGCTGGCCGCGATCGAGGCCAGCTCGGCCCGCGGGGGCAGCTGCGTCGAGGTCGACCGGGGTCCCGTCTGATGGGGCGTCCGTTCACGCTCTTCACCGGCCAGTGGGTCGACCTGCCGCTGGAGGAGGTCGCCCGGCTCGCTGCCGAGTGGGGCTACGACGGCCTCGAGGTGGCGGTCTCCGGCGAGCACCTCGACGCGTGGCGCTGGGACGACGACGCCTACATCGCCGAGCGCCTCGGCATCCTCGACAAGCACGGCCTGCAGCTGCATGCCATCTCCAACCACCTCACCGGCCAGGCGATCTGCGACGACCCGATCGACTTCCGCCACCAGGCGATCCTCCGCGACCACGTGTGGGGCGACGGCGACCCCGAGGGCGTGCGCCGCCGCGCCGCCGAGGAGATGGAGCAGACTGCGCGGCTCGCGCAGAAGCTCGGCGTGAAGACGGTCGTCGGCTTCACCGGGTCCTCGATCTGGCAGTACGTCGCGATGTTCCCGCCGGTGCCCGCCGAGCGGATCGAGGCGGGCTACCAGGACTTCGCCGACCGGTGGAACCCCATCCTGGACGTCTTCGACGAGTGCGGCGTGCGGTTCGCCCACGAGGTGCACCCCTCCGAGATCGCCTACGACTACTGGACGACCAAGCGGGCGCTGGACGCGATCGGCAACCGACCGGCGTTCGGCCTCAACTGGGACCCGAGCCACATGATGTGGCAGGGCATCGACCCGGTCGCCTTCATCTCCGACTTCGCCGACCGGATCTACCACGTCGACTGCAAGGACACCCGGATGCGGATGGGTGGGGGCCGCAACGGCATCCTCTCCTCGCACCTGCCGTGGGACGACCAGCGGCGCGGCTGGACCTTCGTCTCGACCGGGCACGGCGACATCCCGTGGGAGGACTGCTTCCGCGCGCTCACCGCGATCGGCTACGACGGCCCGATCTCGGTCGAGTGGGAGGACGCCGGGATGGACCGGCTGCGCGGGGCGCCCGAGGCACTCGCCCGCCTGCGGGCACTCGACTTCGAGCCGCCGGCACAGTCCTTCGACGCCGCCTTCAGCAACCAGTCGGAGGCGTGACGCATCCCACGTGACCACGGCCACCCGCGGACGCGCAGCTGGGGCACGATGTCGGCATGAAGACCAACGCCGGCAACTTCTTCGAGGACTTCACCGTCGGTCAGGTCATCGAGCACGCCACGCCCCGCACGATCACCGAGGGCGACCGGGCGCTCTACGGCGCGATCTACCCCACGCGCTTCGCTGTGCCGTCGTCGGCGGAGTTCGCCGCGTCGGTCGGTCTCGACGCACACCCGGTCGAGGAGCTGATCGGCTTCCACGTCGCCTTCGGCAAGACGGTGCCGGACGTCTCGCTCAACGCGGTCGCCAACCTCGGCTACGCCGAGTGCCGCTTCCACGTGCCGGTGGTGCCGGGTGACACCCTCCGCACCCGCTCGGAGGTCATCGGGCTCAAGGAGAACTCCAACGGCCGCACCGGCGTGGTGTGGGTGCGCTCGACCGCGACCAACCAGCGCGGCGAGGTCGCCATCGACTGGGCGCGGTGGGTCATGGTCCACAAGCGGTCCGCCGAGTCACCGGCGCCGGAGACCGTCGTACCCTCGCTGGCCCCGGCCGTCGCCGCCGAGGACCTGGTGGTGCCCGCCGGCCTCGACTTCTCGTCGTACGACGTCGTGGCTGCCGGTGACCCGCACCGCCTCGGTGACTACGAGGTGGGGGAGCGCATCGACCACGTCGACGGCGTCACGCTCACCGACGCCGAGCACATGATGGCCACCCGCCTGTGGCAGAACACCGCAAAGGTGCACTTCAACACCGACGCGCGCCCCGACGGCCGGCGGCTGGTCTACGGCGGCCACGTCATCTCGCTGGCGCGGGCGCTGTCCTTCAACGGCCTGGCCAACGCCCAGCTCGTCGCCGCCATCAACGCCGGTGCCCACGTGGCGCCGGCCTTCGCCGGGGACACGGTCCACGCCTGGTCGGAGGTCCTCGACACGGCGACCCTCGACGCGCCGGGCGTCGGGGCGCTGCGGCTCCGGCTGGTCGCCACCCGGGGCCGCGACGAGTCGATGACCCTGCGCGGTGGCGACGGGAAGTACGCCGACGGGGTCCTGCTCGACCTCGACTACTGGGCGCTCGTCCCGCGCTGAGTCACGAGCAGGTCGTCGCCGATCGCGGCGAGCGCGGCATCGAGACGGGTCTCGTCCGCGAGCCCCAGCCGGGACAGCACCGTCCGTGCCGCGGCGAGCAGCTCCTCGTCGGTCGCGTCGTCGGGGGTGCGGCCGTCGCGGGGCGGTGCCGGCAGCAGGTCGTCGAGGGCGCCGACGACGTCGTACGAGCTGGCCCGCAGGCCTTCGACGATCGCCGCCGACCGCTCGTGCACCCAGGGGTGGTGCCGGGTGGGGAGGACGAAGGGCTCCCGCGTCGTGGAGCCCACCAGCGCCTCGGGGACGAACGTCCCCTTCACGTGGCGGGTGAGCCCGGGTGACCGCTGCGCGCGGGGCAGGCGCTCGTTGACCCGCCGCAGGAGCTCCGCCTCCACGAGACCGAGGGAGTCGTTGGGCCGGTGGGCCTCGGTGTCGAGGCCGGTGACGTCGACGCCGAGGACGGAGGCGGTCCGCAGCCACAGCGCCTCGCGCGGCGCGCCGGGGGGAGGTACGACGACGAGGTGGGCGCGGCCGACGGGGAGGCCGCCCGACCAGAGGGCGAGGATCGCCGGCACGTCCTGGTAGCGCCAGAACTTCTGGTCGCCCTCGTCGCGTCGGACGGTGGCGAGGAAGCGGCGGTAGCGCTGCCGGGCGCCCATCTTGACCCGCTGCTGCCACGCCGAGGGCAGCACCCGCCCCAGGTCGCGGGCCGTCACGACCACGTGCACCTCGTCCGCGGCGCCGGCGAGGTCGGCGAGCGCGGCGGCGGCCGCCTCTGCGGGGGAGTCGGAGAAGTGCTCGTTGGTGACCAGGACGTCACCCGGCCACGCCCGGGTCTCCTCGAGCAGCCGGTGCCACGCGTCCAGCTCGCGGTCGCTCAGCGTCTCGACGACGGCGGTCATCCCCTTGACGACGGCTGCCGCGGCGAAGTGGTCGCGACGCCGGCCCGGCAGCAGCAGTCCTCGACCACGCAGCTCGTCGTGGTGGCGCCACCACAGGTCCTGCAGGAAGGAGGTGCCGGACTTCGCCGTGCCGACGTGGAGGAACACGCGGCGAGCCATGCCGGTGACCCTACTGGAGGGCGGCAGACTCGCTCCGTGGCCTGGGACAGCACGTTCTTCTACGACACCTACCCGCGACTCGAGGGGGCGTTCGCGGCGCGCCTCGACGAGAGCCTCGCGCCGCGGGACCCGTCGGTGCTGCTCCAGGTGGTGCGCGAGCTCGACCTGCGCCCCGACAGCAGGGTCGTCGACGTCGGCTGCGGCGAGGGCGCCCACGCGGTCCGCCTCGCGACCCACTTCGGCTTCCGCGTGCTGGGCATCGACCCGGTGCAGCGGCACCTCGACCTCGCCCGGGCCACGCGCCGCGACCTCGTGCCCGACATCGCCTCCCGTCTCGCGTTCGAGCGCGGCACCGCCGCCCACCTGCCGGTGGCCGACGCCTCGCTCGACCTGGTCTGGTGCCGCGACGTGATGGTCCACGTCGAGCACCCCGAGGACGCCTTCGCGGAGTTCGCCCGCGTGCTCCGCCCGGGCGGCCACGTCGTCGCGTTCCAGGCCGTGGCCACCGACCTGCTGGCTGCGGAGGAGGCCGGCTGGCTCTTCGACGTCATGGGCGTGGTCCCCTCCTCCGCCGACCCGGGGGTGATCGACGACGCGATCGCCCGGTCGGGGCTCGAGGTGGTCGACACCCTCGACCTGTCCACCGAGTGGGGGGAGTGGTCGCAGGAGCAGGACGGCGGCGCCGGCCGCGCCCTCCTGCACCTGGCGCGGCTGCTGCGCGACCCCGGGCGCTACCGGTCCGAGTTCGGCGACGCGGCGTACGACGTCATGCTGGGCGACTGCCGCTGGCAGGTCTACCGCACGATGGGCAAGCTCGGCGCGCGTCTCGACGTGCTGCGCAGGCATTAAGCGCTCGACCCGGCGCGGGGCGTTTGGCAGGGTGGGCACCCCGTACCGTCATCGACGAGGAGGACCTCATGGCTGATCAGGACCCCAACGCAGACATCAAGGCGAAGATGCGGGAGGCCCTCGATCGCAAGAAGGGCCACGACCACCCCGACGACCGGGCCGATGCGCGTGAGAAGGCCCACGGCTCCGAGGTCAACGACAAGAACGTCGCCAAGCCGATGCACCGTCGCAAGGCCGGCGGCGGCGGCGTCTGAGGCCGGACCCGATCACCGGCGCGCGCCGGCGGGCACCTCGTCCGCCGGCGCGCGCGTGGCAGACTCGCGAACATGTCCAGCACAGGTCCCGAGCTCTGGGTCGTCCGGCACGGCGAGACCGAGTGGAGCCGCGACGGCCGCCACACCTCCGTCACCGACCTCGTGCTCACCGAGTCCGGCGAGGAGGCCGCCACGGCGCTGGCGCCCCGCCTGGCCGAGGTGGAGTTCGACCTCGTCCTGACGAGCCCCCGCCGGCGCGCGCGTCGTACGGCCGAGCTGGCCGGCTTTGCCGACGCGCAGGTCGACGACGACCTCGTCGAGTGGGCCTACGGCGACTACGAGGGCGTGACCACCGCGGAGATCCGCGAGGACGTGCCGGGCTGGACGGTCTGGACGCACCCCACCCCCGGCGGGGAGACGGCCGACGAGGTGTCCGCCCGCCTCGACCGCGTGGTGCGGCGCACGCGCGAGCACGACCGCTCGCTCGTGTTCGCGCACGGCCACTCGCTGCGCGTCCTCACGGCTCGGTGGCTGGAGCAGACCGCCGCGGAGGGGCGGTTCTTCAAGCTCGACACCGCGACCGTCTCGGTGCTCGGCTACGAGCGAGAGCACCCGGCCCTGCTGAGCTGGAACAGCTGACGTGCGCATCGACCTCCACACGCACTCCTCGGCGAGCGACGGCACCGACACCCCCGGCGACCTGGTCCGCGAGGCCGCGGCGGCCGGCCTCGACGTCGTCGCGCTCACCGACCACGACGCGATGTCGGGGTGGGCGGAGGCGCAGCAGGCGGCCGACGAGGTCGGCATCACCGTGGTGCCCGGGCTGGAGATCAGCACGCGCTACGGGCACCGGGGGGTCCACCTGCTCGGCTATCTCCCCGACCCGACGCACCCCGCGCTGGTGCTCGAGCTCGACCGCATCCTGGAGGGGCGCACCGCGCGCACGCCCGCGATCGTCGCGGCCCTCCGCTCCCACGGCATCGACATCTCCGAGGACGACGTACGACGCGAGTCGGGCGGGTCCGTGGCCGCCGGACGACCGCACGTGGCCGACGCGCTCGCGCGGCTCGGCGTGGTCCGCGACCGCACCGAGGCGTTCGCGACGCTGCTCAGCCCCGGCCAGCCCGGCTACGTCAACCGCTACGCGTCCGCGCTGGAGGAGATGATCCCCCTCCTGGTCGACGCGGGCGGGGTCGCGGTTCTCGCGCACCCGTGGGGCCGCGGCAGCCGGTCGGTGCTGTCCGCGGACGCGCTCGCGGACCTCAAGGACCTCGGCCTCGCCGGGATCGAGGTCGACCACCAGGACCACTCCGCAGCCGACCGCGCCGAGCTGCGCGACATCGCGGCCGACCTCGACCTCGTCGTCACCGGCAGCAGCGACCACCACGGTCTGGGCAAGGTCGACCACGACCTCGGGGTGAACACGACCGACCCCGAGCACTACGAGCGACTGGTGTCGCTTGCGACGTCGACGGTCTCCGGTGCCTGAGCTCCCCGACCGCGTGCTCCTCTACGGCGTCACGGGGAGCGGCAAGTCGACGGCCGCTCTCGCCGTCGGCGCCCGCACCGGCCACCCGGTGACACTGGTCGACGAGCTGACCTGGCTGCCCGGCTGGGTGCCGGTGGACGGCGCGGTCCAGCGGGAGCTGATCGCCGAGGTCGTCGCGGGGGAGCGGTGGCTCCTCGACTCGGCGTACGGCGCCTGGCTCGACCTCGTCCTCCCGCGCGCCGAGCTGGTGGTCGGCCTCGACTACCCGCGCTGGCTCTCCCTGGGTCGGCTGGTGCGGCGCACCTTCTCCGCCGCGGTCACGAAGGAACCCCGCTGCAACGGCAACGTCGAGACATGGCGCGCCATCGTGCGGCGGGACTCGATCCTCGTGTGGCACTTCCGTTCCTTCGCCCGCAAGCGCGCCCGCATGCGGGCCTGGGCCACGTCGCCCGACGGGCCAGAGGTGCTGCTCTTCCGCCGCCCGCGCGACCTGGAGGCGTGGCTCGCGACGCTGGGGCCCGTCGCGGTGAACGAGCAACCCTGACCGGTCAGCTGCCGCCGCCCCCGCCGCACAGCGGGGAGACTCGTGGTCACATGTCGACCACGATGCTCCCCACTGTGGGCGCACCGTCACCGGCGGCCCATGTTCTGCGTGAGCCGGAGGGCGCGGTTGGGGATGGCCTTCGTCAGGGCGATGATCGTCTTGTACTGGGCGCCGGGGATGGAGTAGGCGCGGCCCTTCTCGAAGTCCTCGAGCGACTTGCGGACGAGGAAGTCGGCCTCCAGCCACATGAAGCCGTCGCCGCGCGTGACCTGCATCCGCTGGTGGAACTCGGTCTTGGTGAAGCCCGGGCACAGCGCCATCACCTTCACGCCGCGTGACTTGTACTCGAGGTGGGCCCACTCGCTGAAGCTGTTCACCCACGCCTTCGACGCCGAGTAGGTGCCGCGGGGGAGGAAGGCGGCGACGCTGGACACGTTGATGATGCCGCCGTGGCCGCGCTCGGCCATCGCGCCGAGGGCGGCGTGGCTGAGCCGCAGGACAGCGGTCACGAGGACCTCGAGCATGGCCGTCTCGTCGTCGGCGGTGTTGTCGAGGAACCGCTTCTTGAGCCCGAAGCCGGCGTTGTTGACCAGCAGGTCGACCGGGCGGTCGCGGTCCGCGAGCCGGGCCTCGACCGTGGCGAGCTGCTCGCGGTCGGTCAGGTCGGCGACCAGCACCTCGACCCCGACCCCGTGGGCGCGGCGCAGGTCCTCGGCCACCTGCTCGAGGCGGGCGGAGTCGCGTGCCACGAGGACGAGGTCGTCGCCGCGGGCGGCGAGCTGGACGGCGTACTCGTGGCCGATGCCGGCGGTCGCGCCGGTGATCAAGGAGGTGCTCATACCACCAGCATTTCAGGACACCGCGCCCGCGTGCGACCCGGTCCGGCACAATTGCCGGCAATGAGCACCAAGAGCCGGGGAGCGGCCCCCGTCACGCTGGCCGTCGCCAATCAGAAGGGCGGGGTCGCCAAGACCACGTCCGTCGCCTCGATCGGTGCCGCGCTGGCCGAGCTCGGGCACCGCGTGCTGCTGGTCGACCTGGACCCGCAGGCATGCCTGACCTTCTCCCTGGGCATCGACCCGGAGGACCTCGAGACCTCGGTGCACCACGTGCTGACGCAGGGCGTCGACGCGACCGAGGTCATCCTGGAGACCGAGGAGGGCGTCGACGTCCTGCCGGCGACCATCGAGCTCGCCCGGGCGGAGGCCGACCTGCTCACCCGCACCGGACGCGAGCACGTGATCAAGGGTGCGCTCGAGCAGCTCGCCGAGGACCTCGAGGAGTCGGAGGTGGGGGCCTACGACTGGGTGCTGCTCGACTGCCCGCCGTCCCTCGGCGTGCTGACGGTCGCCGCGCTCACCGCGGCCGACGGCGTGCTCGTCCCGCTGCAGTGCGAGACCCTGTCGCACCGTGGGGTGGGGCAGCTGCTCGACACGGTCCACGACGTACGCCGGTTCACCAACCGCGGCCTCGAGGTCTGGGGCGTGCTGCCCACGCTCTACGACGGCCGCACCAACCACGCCCGCACGGTGCTGGAGACGATCAGCGAGACCTACGACCTCGAGGTCGTCGAGCCGCCGATCCCCAAGACCATCAAGTTCGCGGAGGCCCCGGCCGCCGGCCGGTCCATCCTGGCCACCAGCCGCAGCAGCAAGGGCGCCACGGCCTACCGCGAGGTCGCCCAGAACCTCGTCGAGCGGGCCTCCCGCCCCCAGGAGAAGGTGGCGAAGAAGCCCGCTCGTCGGACGCGCTGAAACCGTGGGTCAGGCCTTGGGGGCCTCGACCGACTGGCCGCCGCGGGTGCGACGGCGGTTGCGGTTGCGACGGCGGGGGGCGTCGCCGGACTTCTCGGAGCCCTGGGCGGAGCCGGAGTCCGAGCGACCCGAGCCCGAACGACGCTCACGCTGCTCGCGGGGCGCCCGCTCCTTCTTCTCGACCGGGGCGGGGTCCACGACGCGGCCCTTGGTGCCGGCCGGGATGCCCTGGTCGTGGAAGAGGTGCTCGGAGGTGGAGTAGGTCTCCTGCGGCTCGGGGAACGGCAGGTCGAGCGCCTTGTTGATCATCTTCCAGCGGTGCACGTCGGCCCAGTCGACGAAGGTGATGGCGGTGCCGGTGGCGCCGGCGCGACCGGTGCGACCGATGCGGTGCACGTAGGTCTTGTCGTCCTCGGGGCACGTGTAGTTGATGACGTGGGAGACGCCGCGCACGTCGATGCCGCGGGCCGCGACGTCGGTGCACACGAGGACCTGGATCTTGTCCTCGCGGAAGCGGGCGAGCGCCTTCTCGCGCGCGACCTGCGCCATGTCGCCGTGGAGCGGGGAGGCCTTGAAGCCGCGCTCCTGGAGGTCCTCGGCGACGCGCTGCGCCTGGCGCTTGGTGCGGGTGAAGACGATCATCTTGTCGGCGTCCTCGGCCTGCAGGACACGGCCGATGATCTCGGGCTTGTCGAGGTCGTGGGCCTGGTAGATGAACTGCGCGGTCGCGGGGACCGTCGCGTTCTCGTACGACGACTCGGCGCGGATGTTCATCGGGTGGCGCATGTGGGTGCGGGCGAGGGCCACGATCGCGGCGGGCATGGTCGCCGAGAACAGCATCGTCTGGCGGGTCTCGGGCGTCTTGGAGATGAGGGTGATGACGTCGGGCAGGAAGCCGAGGTCGAGCATCTCGTCGGCCTCGTCGAGCACGAGCGCGTGCACGTGGGAGAGGTCGAGCGCGCGGCGGTTGGCCAGGTCGATGAGGCGGCCCGGGGTGCCGACGACGATGTCGACGCCGGCGTCGAGGGCCTCGAGCTGCGGCTCGTAGCCGACGCCGCCGTAGACGGTGAGGACCCGCAGGCCCATGTCCTTGCTGGCCAGCGCGAGGTCGCCGGAGACCTGCAGCGCGAGCTCGCGGGTCGGCGCGACGATGAGCGCCTGCGGCTTGCCCTGCGGCAGGTCGGCGTACGCCGGGTTGGTCGGCGCGATCGAGCGCTGCAGGACCGGGATGCCGAACGCGAGGGTCTTGCCGGTGCCGGTGCGGGCCTGGCCGATGAGGTCGGTGCCGAGGAGGGCGACCGAGAGGGTCATCTCCTGGATGGCGAAGGGGGTGGTGATGCCCGCGCGGTCGAGCGCGTCGCAGATCTCGGGCAGCACGCCCAGTTCACGGAAGGTGGTCACGAAGTGTCGCTCTCTGATGAGTCGGATGTCCCACGCGTATGCGGTCAGTCCACTCGAGAGCCCTTGGTGGGCAAGTGCCGACCGCGCACATACAGGCGGCCACCGGCAGATGCGTCGGCGGCTCGGTCACCATGATGCTATCGCTAGGCTGCGAACATGACGGAATCGCCCGACGAGGACTACCGCCGCGCTGCAGTCGACCTCCTCGGGGCGATCGCCTACGGCGAGCTGTCGGCGTTCGAGCGCCTCGTCGAGGACGCCAAGATGGCACCCGGGATCGACGACAAGATCGCGATCGGGGCGATGGCCACAGCCGAGTTCGGGCACCTGCAGAAGCTCGTCGAGCGCCTCGAGCAGCTCGGCGCCGACCCGGCCGAGGCGATGCAGGCCTTCCGGCCGAGCTTCGACAGCTTCCACGCCCACACGGCACCGTCGGACTACTACGAGGGCCTCATCAAGGCCTACGTGGGTGACGGGCTCGCCGCCGACTTCTACCGCGAGATCGCGGCTTACCTCGACGCCGAGACCCGCGAGGTCATCATCAGCTCGCTGGAGGACACCGGGCAGACGGCGTTCATCGTCGAGCGGGTGCGAGCGGGCATCGCCGCGGACCACCGGCTCGGCGGTCGGCTGGCGCTGTGGGGTCGGCGACTGATGGGCGAGGCCCTCACCCAGGCGCAGCGCGTCGCCGGCGACCGCGACTCCCTCACGGCCCTGCTGGCCGGGGGAGTGGACCGCCCGGGGCTCGACCTGGCCGCGATGGGCCGGATGTTCACCCGGCTGACCGAGCTGCACACGGCCCGGATGGCGCAGCTGGGGCTGGAGGCCTGAGCCGGCTCTCGACCCCGCAGGCACGACGAGGCCCCGCATCCGACGGATGCGGGGCCTCGCGCTGTGTGCGGGTCGCCTCAGACCTTGGTGCGGCTGCCGGTGTTGCGGCCGGTGACCGTCGAGGCGATGACGACCAGGACGGCCGCGGTCAGGATCGCGACGAACCAGCGGACCCAGTCGACGCCGCGGGAGCCGTCGCCGCCGAAGAGGGAGTAGATCCAGTAGCCCAGCAGCACTCCGCCGACGCCGCAGAGGACCGTGAGCCAGATGGGGATGTTGTCCTTGTCGCCCGGTGCGACGAACTTGCCGAGCAGACCGATGATCGCTCCGACGATCAGGAGCACGATGAGATCTACGACCATGATGGGCCACCTTTCTGTGCCACGAGCTCGTGACGGGAGTGCCGGCAGTGTGTGCCGGCTTCCCCATCATCTTCCTCGGCGTGCGCCGGTTCAATCACCGAGCGCCCCAAGGGATGGGGTGTCTTCACCCCGGGCGGTGAGCCTCAGCGGAAGCCGACGGTGCTCGCGGTCGGTGACCCGAGCTCGATGTAGGCGACCTTGTCGGCAGGCACGACGACCGAGCGGCCCTTGGTGTCGGCCAGCCGGAGCACGCCGTTGCCGGACAGCGCCTCGGTGAGTCGGGCCTCGATGTCCTCGGGCGTGCTGTCGGTGTCGAGCACCAGCTCGCGCTGCGCGTGCTGCACGCCGATCTTGACCTCCACGATGTTGCTCCTCAGCTCAGGGGTTTGGGGGTGACGTCTTGATGATGCCGGGTGAGTGGTCGTCGGTCAGTGGTCGTCGGTCAGTGGTCGTCGGTCATCGGGTAGCCCCGGATGCCGCGCCAGGCCAGGCCTGCGATCAGGGCCGCGGCGTCGTCCTGGGCGATCTCTCCGCCGCCCGCGAGCCAGAACCGCGCCGAGACCTGCGCCATTCCCACCAGCGACACCGCCAGCAGCTCCGAGGCCTCGTCGGGCAGACCCGTGTCGGTGCGGATCACGTCGGCGATCATCGACGCGCACTCGGTGGTGACCCGGTCGACCCGCTCGCGCACGTCGGGCTCGCTGGTGAGGTCGGACTCGAAGACCAGCCGGAACGCGCCCTCCTCGGACGCGACGTAGCTGTAGAAGACCTTCATCGTCGCCGCGACGCGTTCGCGGTTGTCGTTGGTCGAGGCGAGCGCCTCGCGACAGTTGTCGATGATGAGGTCGCACGAGGTGTCGAGCAGCGCGAGGTAGAGGTCGAGCTTGCCGGGGAAGTGCTGGTAGAGCACCGGCTTGGAGACCCCGGCGCGGTCGGCGATGTCGTCCATCGCGGCGGCGTGGTAGCCCTGCGCGACGAACACCTCGAGCGCGGACTCGAGCAGCTGGACGCGACGCTCGCGACGCGGCATCCGGCCGCCGCGCGGTCGGGGGTGGACGCCGTCGGACGTGGTGTCGGTGCTGCCTGCGGTCACGTCGTACTCCTGGGTAGGGGAATCGGCCCGAGCCTATCCGCAGCCGGGGTCCGCACCGCGTCCGCATCGCGGGACCGGACGAGCGCGTGAGGGGACCGCGGGGAACATGGAGGACGCCGGTGCTGTTGCACCGACACCCGAGTCAAGGAGAAGCCGTGTCGTTCCCCGCACTTGTCGAGCCCGCCGCCGAGCTCACCACCGACGAGGTGCGCCGCTACAGCCGCCACCTGATCATCCCCGACGTGGGCATGGCGGGACAGAAGCGGCTGAAGAACGCCAAGGTGCTGGTCATCGGCGCCGGTGGCCTGGGCTCGCCCGCCCTGCTCTACCTGGCCGCGGCCGGCGTCGGCACGCTGGGGATCGCGGAGTTCGACGAGGTCGACGAGTCCAACCTGCAGCGCCAGATCATCCACGGCATGTCCGACATCGGCCGCTCCAAGGCCGAGTCGGCCAAGGAGTCGATCGCCGAGGTCAACCCCTACGTCGAGGTCGTCGTCCACCCCGAGCGCCTCGACAACGACAACGTGCTGCAGGTCTTCGAGGGCTACGACCTCATCGTCGACGGCACGGACAACTTCGCGACCCGCTACATGGTCAACGACGCGGCGTACTTCCTGAAGATCCCCTACGTCTGGGGCTCGATCTACCGCTTCGACGGGCAGGCGTCCGTCTTCGCCCCGACCCGGGCCGACGACGCGCCGTGCTACCGCTGCCTCTACCCCGAGCCCCCGCCGCCGGGCATGGTCCCGAGCTGCGCCGAGGGCGGCGTGCTGGGCGTGCTCTGCGCGAGCATCGGCTCCATCCAGGTCAACGAGGCGATCAAGCTCCTCACCGGCATCGGCGACCCGGCCATCGGCAAGCTGGTCATCTACGACGCCCTCGAGCTCGAGTGGCGCAAGCTCAAGGTCCGCAAGGACCCCAGCTGCGCGCTGTGCGGCGAGAACCCCACCGTCACCGGTCTCATCGACTACGACGCCTTCTGCGGGGCCGTCTCCGACGAGGCCGCCGAGGCCGCCGCCGGGTCGACCATCTCGGTCACCCAGCTCGAGGCGATGCTCAAGGAGCGCGAGGAGGGCGCCCGCGACTTCGAGCTGATCGACGTCCGCGAGCCCAACGAGTTCGAGATCAATCGCATTCCGGGCGCCCGGCTCGTTCCCAAGGGCGAGTTCCTCAACGGCAACGCCCTCGGCGACCTGCCCAGCGACAAGCCGATCGTGCTGCACTGCAAGTCGGGCGTCCGCTCGGCCGAGGTGCTCGCCATCGTGAAGGGCGCCGGCTACGCCGATGCCGTGCACGTCGGCGGCGGTGTCGTCGCGTGGGTCAGCCAGGTCGACCCCAGCCAGCCGGCGTACTGACCCTGCGCGGCCCGTCGCCGCGCCCCCTCGCATGGCGCGACCGGCGTCACCTAGGGTCGCGCCATGCGTGCGTTCGGGAACTGGCCGCCCGGCCTGCGCGCCGTCGTCGCCGTGGCCGGCGCGTGCCTGCTGATGGTGCTGGTCGCGTGGGCGACGCTGATCGGTCCCGACGAGGTCTTCACCGGGCCCGGGCCACGCCCGGCCACCGCCACGACCCCGACGTGCATCCCGCTCCCGGTGACCACGAACGCTGACGGCACCGTCGCAGTCGAGATCCCGGACGACGTCGCCGAGCGGCCCTACTGCGACCCGCCGCTGGAGTTCGCCGAGGGCGGGGAGGAGATCGTCGAGCGGCCCCCACCGGTGTGGATGTCGGTGATCATCTGGATCCTGCTCGCGACCATGGTGGCCGGGATCGCCGCGCTCCTGCTGTGGCTCCTCGCCGCGGTGCTGCGGGAGGTCCGGGCCCGCCGGATCCGCCCGGAGGAGCGCGACGAGGTCGCGTTCGCCGTGCTCGACGAGCCGGTCCGGGTCGCGGAGCAGGTGACTGCCGACGCGGAGGAGCAGGACACGCTCCTGCGCGAGGGCGACCCCCGCAACGGGATCGTCGCCGCCTGGCACCGCTTCGAGGTGCAGGGCGAGCGGGCGGGCGTGGGCCGGCGGGTCTCGGAGACGTCGTCGGAGTACGCCCTGCGCATCCTCGACCTCGCGGACGCGGACGCCGGGCCGGTCAATCGGCTCGCCGAGCTCTACCGCGAGGCCCGGTTCTCCGACCACGCCGTCACCGAGGCGCACCGCTCCGAGGCCCTCGCCGCCCTCGCCGCCATCCGGCACAGCCTGGGGGCCCGGACATGATCGGGGTCCCTGCCCGGTGGCGCGGCCGCCTGGCCGGAGGTGTCGCCCTGGCCGGCGCCGGCTACGTCGTGACGCTCCTGCTCGACATGGACCCCCGCCCCCTGCCGTACGTCGTGTGGTCGGTCGTGGTGCTGGCGCTGGCGTTCCTGGTCCTCGACATCGTCGACGTGCCGGCCGCGGAGTGGCAGCAGGGGACGCCGTCGTCGTCCGACCGGGTCGACGAGGCCACCTCGGACCTGCGCCTGCTCTCCAGCCACCACCAGGCCGACCAACCCTCCGACGCCCTGGCGCGCCGGCTCGCGGCACTCGCACGCGGCCGTGACACCGGCCTCGGCGACGCCGTCGAGCGCGAGCTCGCCGACACACGCCGGCTCACCCCTGCCGACATCGACCGCATCCTGACCCGAATCGAGGACGTCCGTGACGACAGCTGATCCCCGCACCGACCCCGCCCAGGTGGCGGAGTTCGCCGATCGCGTCCTCGACGAGGTGGGCCGCGCGGTGGTGGGCAAGCGCGAGGTGCTGGCGCTGGTCCTCGCCGGCATCCTGGCCAAGGGCCACGTGCTGCTCGAGGACTTCCCCGGCCTGGGCAAGACCCTCGCCGCGCGCTCGTTCGCGCGGGCGCTCGGTCTGGAGTTCTCCCGCGCGCAGTTCACCCCCGACCTCCTGCCGGCCGACCTCACCGGCTCCTACGTCTACGACCAGCGTCGCGCCGAGTTCGACTTCCGCGCCGGCCCGGTCTTCGCGGGCCTGCTGCTAGCCGACGAGATCAACCGCACCCCGCCGAAGACGCAGGCCGCGCTGCTCGAGGCGATGCAGGAGGGACAGGTGACCGTCGAGGGCCAGACCCACGCGCTGCCGAGCCCGTTCCACGTGCTGGCCACCGCCAACCCGGTGGAGTACGAGGGCACCTACCCGCTGCCGGAGGCCCAGCTCGACCGCTTCCTCCTCCGCGTCGCCTTCGGCTACCCGAGCGCCTCGGAGGAGTACGACGTGCTCCGCCGACGCCTCGACCGCCAGCGCGAGGAGGTCGACATCGCCGAGGTCACCGACGCCGGCGGCCTGGCCGCGATGCAGGCGGCCGTCGAGCGGGTCGTGGTGGACGAGTCGGTCGCGCGCTACTGCGTCGCGGTGGTGGCGGCGACCCGCGACCACGCCGACGTGCTGACCGGCGCCTCGCCGCGCGGCAGCCTCGGCCTCGTGCTCACGGCCCGGGCGTGGGCTGCGATCCGGGGCCGCGACTTCGTCGTGCCGGAGGACGTCAAGGCGGTCGCGCGCGCCGTGCTGGCGCACCGCATCACCGTCAAGCCCGACCTGTGGATGACGCAGGCGTCCGGCGCTCGCGTCGTCGACGCGGTCCTGTCGTCGGTGGAGGCGCCGCGCACCCTGGAGTCGCACCGGTGACGTCCTGGCGGCCGACGCTCGCACTCGTCCGGGCCTGCCTGATCGCGCTCGGCGGAATCGCCGGCGGGATCGTGCTGGGCCAGGAGGTGCTGGTGGTGCTGGCCGCCCCCTTCGTCGTGCTGGCCGCGGTGGGGCTCACGTCGCGGCCGGGCCGGGCGCCGCGGATCGTCGCGCGCCTCGACCACCACCGCCTCCACGAGGGGCAGGGCACGACCTCGCGCCTGGAGGTGGACAACCTCACCGGGGTCGAGCACGTCACCCGGGTCGGCGCCCGCACCGCCCACGTCGCCACGTCACCGACGTACGGCGCCTCGGGCTCGCTCGTCGCCGACGGCCTGCCCGGGCTCGAGTTCAGCCCGCGCCGGTGGGGCCGGCGCGCGGTCGGCGCCGAACGGGTCGCCCTCACCAGCGCATGGGGCGGCTGGCGCTGGGGTCCCGTCGACCTCCCGGAGAGCGCCCTCGTCGTGCTGCCGCAGCGGGCGCCGTACGACAGCCGCGCGGAGGTGCCGCAGCCCGACGGCCTGGTCGGGCGGCACCGGTCCCGGCGGCTGGGCAGCGGCACCGAGCTCGAGGGCATCCGCCCCTTCGCCGCCGGCGACCGCCTCAAGCGCATCACGTGGCCGGTCTCGCTGCGCACCGGGGAGCTGCACGTCATCACCACCCGTGCCGAGCAGGACGCGGGCGTGTGGCTGGTGGTCGACGGCCTGCGCGACCTCGGGGTCTCCGGCGGGATCGACGGCGCCGCCAGCACCCTGGACCTGACCGTCCGTGCAGCCGCCGCGCTGGCCGAGCACCACGTGCGCACCGGCGACCGGGTCGGGCTGCTCGTGGTGGCCGTCGATGGCGCCCGGGTGCCCCTCGGGTCCGGTCCGCGCCACCTCCACCGCGTGCACGGCACGCTCGCCCGGGTGCGGGCCGGGGCGCGCAGCACCGCTCCCGAGCGGCTCGACCTCGGGGCGGGCGCAGGCAGCGCGGTCTACGTCCTGTCGCCGATGCTCTTCACGCCGCTCGTCACCGCGACGGCGAGCCTGCAGCGCAGGGGAGCCTCGGTGGTCGTGATCGACACCCTCGGAGACGCCCTGGACGCACCGGAGGACTCCGACCGGCTCGCCCTGCCCACCCTGGCTGCCCGGATGCGGCGGATCGAGCGCGACGACCGGCTCCGCCACCTGGCTGCGCTCGGGACGCCCGTGGTGCCGTGGCGGGGACCTCGCACGCTCGACACCGTGCTGCACCAGCTGGCGCGACGCGAGCGGATGCCGAAGGTGCGCACGTGATGCGCCTGCTGCGCCCCGGGGTCACCGTGCCCGTCGTCGCGCTGCGCGCGCTGGTGCTCGTGCTGCCCTGCGCGGCGCTGGCGATGGCACTCCCGCAGGTGCCGCACGGGTGGGTGGTCGTCGGCGTCGCGGTGTCCGCTGCGGTCTGGGCGTGGCTGCCCGACCACGCCGTGGGCGTCGTGCCGCTGGTGCTCGTCGGCGGCTGGTGGGCGGTGCACGACGTCGTCGACTGGCGACTGCTGGCGGTCGGGGTCCTGCTCGTCGCCGCGCACCTCGCCGCCACCCTGGCGTCGTACGGCCCCTCGACGCTCGCCGTCGACCCGCGCCTGGCACGGCTGTGGCTGGCCCGCGGCGTGCTGGCACTCGTGCCGCTGCCGGTCACCTGGCTCGCCGTCCGCGGTCTCGACCCGGCCCTGGCGCCGTCGTGGCTGTGGCTCGTGGCCGCGGCGACCGTCGTCGCCCTGCTGCTTCTCACTGCCCGTCTGGTCCGACCGGGGGTGTCATGACGACCGAGGAGGAGCGCGAGCTCTACGCCGAGCTCGTGCTGCAGTGCGCCGAGTCGGTCCCGCGGGGTCGGGCGACGACGTACGGCGCGATCGCCGACGTGGTCGGCGAGCGGCTCGGCCGGGGCGGTCCGCGCCTGGTCGGCTCGGTGCTCGCGGCCCACGGCGGCGGGGTGCCGTGGTGGCGCGTGGTGCGCGCGGACGGGTCCCTGCCGCCCTCCCACGACGAGGAGGCCCGGCAGGCCTACCTCGAGGAGGGCACCCCGTTGCGACCCAGCGGGTCCGTGGATCTGACACGCGCGTTCTGGTCGCCGCGGCTCGGGGCAGAATGACCGCCATGCTCTACACGGTCGCGCACGGCGTCATCCCCCCGCTCGCCCGTGCCGTGTGGCGCCCGGAGGTCGAGGGCCTGCACCACGTGCCCGCCACCGGACCCGTCATCGTGGCCAGCAACCACCTCTCGTTCTTCGACAGCGTCGTCATCCCGGTCGTGGTGCCGCGCAAGGTCGTCTTCCTCGCCAAGTCCGACTACTTCACCGGCACCGGCGTGAAGGGCACGCTCACCCGGGCGTGGTTCGAGGGACTGGGCATGCTGCCCGTCGACCGCGACGACACCAAGGCCGCGATCGCCAGCCTCGACACCGCGCTCGAGGTGCTGCGCCGCGGTGAGGCGTTCGGGATCTACCCCGAGGGCACCCGCTCGCGCGACGGCCGGCTCTACCGCGGCCGCACCGGCGTCGCCCACCTCGCCCTGACCGCCGGCTGCCCGGTGGTGCCGGTCGGTCTCCAGGGCACCGAGGACATCCAGCCCGTCGGATCCAGCCGCCCGCGGCTGGGCAAGGTCGACGTGACCGTGCGCTTCGGCGAGCCGATCACGGTCGCGGGTGAGTACGACGGCGTCCCCAGCGGCCGCGCGCGTCGCGACCTGACCGATCGGATCATGGGCGCGATCGCCGGGCTCACCGGCCAGGAGGCGGCCGGCGTCTACAACGAGCGACCCGCGCCCTCCGCCTGACCTGGCGCGTCCTGGCGCCCTCTCGTGGAGTCCCCGCTCATGCGGGGAGTCCGTCACCTGGAGGGGGTTGCAACGGCCTCGAGGTGACGGACTTCCCCACCAAGTACGCCGGACCGGCGGATGCCGCCTGCCGCCGCCATGACCCCGGCCTCCCTCGTGAGGGCCGCGTCGGCTCAGCTGGGCGTGCGGACGGCGAGGGCGGCGAGGGCCTTGGGGAAGATCTCCGCGGGCGGGGTGACGAGCCCGGCACCGACCTGGCCGACGCCGGCGACCGCGCCGGCCATGCCGGTGTTGATCTGCGGCAGGATGCCGGTGCGGCACACCTTCGTGACGTCGATGCCGGTGGGCGTGCCCTGGAACTCCAGCACGGGCACCGACCAGCGAGGGTTCTCCGCGAGGGTGATCTCGTGCATCCGACGGGTGGTGGCCAGCGCGTCGGGCACCGTCCCGCCGACGAGTCGGACGATTGCCGGGGCGGTCGCCATCGCGAAGCCGCCGATGCCGGCGGTCTCGGTGATCGCGGAGTCGCCGATGTCGGGGTTCGCGTCGGCGGGGCCGTAGTCGCCGAGGAAGAGGCCCTCCGCGACCTGGGCCGGGCCGGTGAACCACTCGTCGCCCGTGCCCGAGACCTGGATGCCGAAGTCGGTGCCGTTGCGCGCCATCGCCACGACCATCGTGGAGCCCGGGACGTCGCGACCGGCGTCGAGCGCGAGCTTGCAGGCCGGCATGGCGAGGTTGAGGAAGAAGTGGTCGTTGCCGCCGACGAAGCGGAGCACGTCGGCGACGTCCTTGCCGTCGAAACCGGCGCTCACCATCGCGGGGGAGAGGTCGCGCAGCAGCATCAGCGTGCCGGCGCGGTTGCGGTTGTGCGCCTCGTCGCCCATCTGCAGCATCTGGGTGAGGATGCCGGTGACGTCAGTGGCCTCCTCCGTGCCACGGACCGCGGCCTGCAGCAGCGGGCCGAGGACGTCGCCCATCCAGCGGAGGCGGGTGAGCACCTCGGGGGAGTAGGCGCCGTAGCGCAGCACCTTGCCGAGGCCCTCGTTGAGGGAGCAGTACGTCCGGCGACCGGTCGCGCGGTCCTCGAGGACCCACATCCACATCGACGGCGTGACGACGCCGGCCATCGGGCCGACGGCGCTGCGGTGGTGGCACGGCTCGAGGCTGACCGAGGAGCCCGACTCGAAGAGCGCGACGGCGTCCTCGGGATCGTCGACGAGTCCCTCGAGCGCGGCTCCGCCCATCAGCGCGCCGCGCAAGGGGCCCGAGGTCCGAGCCCACTCGATGGGCGGCCCGGCGTGCAGGAACTGGCCCTTCTCGAGGCCGAGGACCTCGGAGGCGGGCGCCACGTCGACGAGGTGGGCGGTGACGCCGAGCATCGCCTCGACGGCCTTCCGGTTGGCATCGGGGCGCCGCGGGTCGGTGGCGACGGTCGCGAGGTCGGCCTCGGTGTCCGGCATCGGCGGACGCCAGTCGACGCGCTCGGCGTCGACGGCCTGTCCTGACACGGCGTCGGCGAACATGTCGGCCCCGACGGTGACGACGGTGGGCTGGCTCATCGGGCCGCTCCTTCGATCAGCTGGATGGCGCGACGGGTGGCCGACGCGTTGGAGAGGTGCACCTCGGCGCCGGCGGCGACCAGCGCGTCACGCGTCGCGTCGAGGCCCTGGGGGTCGAGGTCGGTGCCGACGAGGCTGACGACCACCGGGACCTGCCGGTCCCGGCGGGCCTCGGCGATCGCCGGGGCGAGGAGGGCCGCGGGGTCCGGCTCGGCGCCGTGGCCGAGGACGAGGTCGAGGAGGATCACCCCGGTCGCGGGGTCCGCGGCGGCGCGGGAGAGCTGCTCGTTGCGCAGCGTCGGGTCGATCATCGGGTGCGCCCGGCCCTGGGTCAGCGCGTCGTCGCCGAAGTCGACCATCGTGTGGTCCTCGACGAGCAGGTCGTCACCCAGGGCGAGGTCGTCGGAGAGCGGGATGTTGCTGCGGATCGACCCGAGGACCTCGGTCGCCAGCAGCATCGACTCGTCGCACAGCGTGCCGCCGACGAAGAGGCCGCGCAGCAGCGGACCGGTCGCCGGGCCGGTGTTGTCGGTGCCGACGACCGGCCACTCGGGAGCGGTGTGCCCGAGCCGCTCCAGCACGGCCTCGGCGACCGTGGTGAGGTCTCGCTGGCCGCGTCCCAGCAGGCCGAGCTCGACGGGCGTGGCGAGCGCCTCGGTGTCACGGACGAGCGCCTCGGCCACCTCGGGGGCGGGCGGCTTGGACACCACGACCACCAGGTCGACGTCGGGGTCGGAGTCGAGCCGGCGCAGGGCCTCGCGGGTCGCGAGGCCGCCGACGGCCGCGGAGAGGTCACGACCTCCCACACCGAGCGCGTGACGCACGCCGACGCCGTCGTGGCCCCGGGTGGCGAGGTCGGCACCGGCGTGGTGGAGCAGCGCGAGGAGCTGCTGGCAGCCGGTTCCGGAGGCGGCGACGATGCCGATCCGGCCTGGGCGCACCGCGTTGGCGAACCCCAGCCCGACGCCGTCGACGACCGCGGTGCCGCAGTCGGGTCCCATGACCAGCGCTCCGCGCGAGGCGGCGTACTGCTTGAGGGCGACCTCCTCGGCCACCGGCACGTTGTCGCTGAAGACCATGACGTCGCGTCCGGCCTCCAGCGCGTCCATCGCCTCGACGGTGGCGCTGGCGCCGGGCACCGAGACGAGAGCGAGGGCGTCGCCACCGGTACGACGCAGCGCGCTCGCCGTGGTGCGGGGCGGGGCCACCGTGGTGTCGCCGGCCGCCGGCCGGATGGGTGCGAGGGCCGCGTCGACGGCGGCCAGCGCGGCGGCCACGTCGGCGTCGTCGTCGAGGCGGAGCGCGACGACCATGTCGTTGGGGGAGGCGGCGGGGACGGCGAAGCCCATGCCCTCGAGCACCTCGAGGTTGAGGCCGGTCGCCATCGCGACCTGCGCCGCCGCGACGCCGGGGGTGGCCTGGACGGCCCGGCTCACCTGCAGCAGCGTGACCGAGTCGGCGTACGCGCCGCTGCGGAGCTCGACGTGGTCCTTCATGCGACAACCCTCCGGGGTGTGGTGTGGGCCTCGATCGAGGCCAGGGCGAGCCCGGCGCCGGCGAGGAGGCCGGCGCCCGAGGTGGCGCCGACGGCGAGCAGCGCGTCGGTGGTGGAGTCCGTGGGCTCGGCGAGCCAGTCGGCGAGCTGGGGCAGCGCCTCGCCGCGGATCGCGCAGTCGAGCAGCGTGGCCGACAGCAGGGTGGTGACGCCCGGGCGTCGTCGTACGGCCGCGGACAGCACGTCGTCCGGGTGGCCGAGTGCGGCGCGGGTCGTGAGCCACCCGGCCAGCACGTCGTCGCCGAGCGGAGTCAGGCCCGGACCCCGTCCGAGGAGCCGGTCGAGGTGGGCCGGGGTGAGCCGGCCGTCGGCGGGGAGCTCGAGCGCGCCGAGCCCGGACGTCATGGGAATCGTCGATTCGAACCCCGGATTCTCGTGACGTCCCACGTGCGTGACCCGCGGGTCGACGAGACGGGCGACCCGCACCGGCCGGTCGCCGACGACCAGCTCCCCTCGGTGCACGCGCACCACCGGGTCGAGGACACCGAGGTCGGGCAGGGTCGACCAGAGCGCGCACGGCACGCGGGTCGCCGTCGCCGAGACCAGCCCGAGGCACCAGCCGTCGAGGTCGACGTACACGGCGGAGCTGCTCGCGTGGACGACCTCACGCGGGCCGTCGCACGCTTGGCGGAGCCGGTGGTGCACCCGCTGCGGTGCCGCGACAGAGATCGGTCCGGACATCACTCCCCAGACGCTAACGGCTCGTGCGACACTCGCGAATGTGAGAACTTGTCGGACCATGGGGTGAATGTGGGCCAAGACTTGATAAGCGACCCGGAGGCCGTCGCCGCGCTCGAGCGCGCCGACGCGCTCCACACCGCCCTGACCCACATCGTGCTCGAGGGTGGTGACCTCGCGGCGATCGCGGAGGCCGTCGGCGACGCGCTCGGCTGCGGGGTCGTCTTCACCTCGACCGACGGCCGGGAGCGCGCAGCCCACCTCGACGAGGCGCAACGCGAGACGCTGGCCGGCGCCGACCTGCTCGACCCGACCGGACGCCTGCGCGTCGAGCGGATCGACGCCGAGGGCACGAGGGTGGGTGAGGGAGAGGCGCTCGTGCGCCGCGTGGTCGCGGCGGGTGTGGACCTCGCCCGGCTGGTGGCGCTGCGGCCCCACGGCAGGATCCACGCCTCCGACGTGCACGCGCTGGAGCGCGCGGCGATCGTGGCCGCGCTGCTGGTGACGCGCGTGGAGGCGATCACCGCGGTGGAGAACAAGTACCGCGGCGACTTCCTGCGTGACGTGTTCCTGGGCCGGGCCGGGGACGAGGAGTACGTCGCCGAGCACGCGCAGGCGTTCGGCTGGCACCTCGACCGCCCGGTGATGGTCGTGGTCGCCGTGCTCGACCCCGACGCGATCGCCGCCCTGGCCCCCGAGCCGGAGGACCGACGGGCGTGGCAGGACCGGTTCGCCCATGCCTGGCGACAGGTCTCGGCGACGGTGGACCCGAGCATCGCGTCGGTCGCCTTCAGTCGCGAGGTGGTGACCCTGGTGCCGGTCGACCCGTCCGGCGACCCCGGCCACGCCCACGTCGCCGTCGACCGGATCATCTCCGCCGTGCGCGGCGACCGGGGCGGCGGGCGGATCGCCTTCTCCGCGGGCGTCAGCCGGGTCTCCCTCGGCCTGGGCGACCTGCCCGAGGCCTTCCGCCAGGCGCAGCGTGCCGTCGAGATCGGCCGGCGCGTGCACGGCGGGAGCTCGGTGACGCGCTTCGACCAGCTCGGGCTGCACCGGCTGCTCGCCCTCGTGCCGGACGGCGCCGAGCTTACGGCGTTCGCCGCCGACGTCCTCGGCCCGCTCGCCGAGCGCACCCCCGAGGCCGCCGACCTGCGCGAGACCCTCCAGGTGCTGCTCGACACCAACTTCAACGTCGCCGAGGCCGCGCGCGCCCAGTTCTTCCACTACAACACGATGCGCTACCGCGTCGGCAAGCTGCAGCGCATCCTCGGGCCGGTCGCCACCGACCCCCACCTGCGCCTCGACGTCGCCGTCGCCCTCCGGGCGCTGGAGATCGCGGGCTGATCAGCCGGACGAGCCGAGCAGGGCGCGCGTGAGGGCCGACGAGTCGGACTGCAGCTCGGCTGTCGCGGCGTCGAGGTCGTCGTCGGCCGGCTCGCGACCGTCCAGCGCCGCGAGCAGGACCGCGCGCCGCACCAGCTCCTTGGCGTACGACGCCGTGGTGCCCGCGGACTCGCGCGCCGCGCGTGCCACCGCACCCGGCGTGAAGTCCACCTGGGCGCTGTAGAGCTCGATGAGCGCTCGGCGCGCCGGCTCCTCGGGGAGCGGGATCTCGACGGCCATGTCCACCCGACCCGGCCTCTGGGCCAGCGCCTTCTCCAGCGCCTCGGCGCGGTTGGTGGTGAGGAGGAAGACGACGTCCGCATCAGGGTCGAGGCCGTCCATCGCGTCGAGGAGCGTGAAGAGCAGCGGGGACGGCCCGCCGCCGTAGTGGTGGTCGCGGTCCTCGGCGATCAGGTCGCAGTCCTCGATCACCACGATCGCCGGCTGGTGCGCCCTGGCGATCTGGGCAGCGGCGCCCACGTGCACCATCTCAGCACCGCTGAGGAGCACCACCGTGGTGTCCGGCGCGGCGCCCACGAGGTGGCGGACGGTGTGCGTCTTGCCGGTGCCCGGCGGGCCGTAGAGCAGGACGCCGCGCTTGAGGTGCTGGCCCCTCTCGCGCAGGCGGTCGCGGTGCTCTGCGAGCCCGACGACGTGGGCGCGCACGTGCTCGAGCGTGCCGTCCTCCAGCACCACGTGGCTCGCCGGCAGGTCGGGCCGGTGGTGGAACGTGAGTCCGGACATCGAGCGTTCGTAGGGGTTGCCGCTGAAGCTGATCACCTGCCGCCACAGGACACTGCTCCGCATCGCCTCGTCCCGGACCTCGGCCAGCAGCTCCGCAGCAGTGTCGTCGTCGGCTGCCAGCACCTCGAGACGCGACTGCGAGCCGTACTGCGGGTTGCCGACCCGCTGCAGCACGACGACCGGCGACCCCTCGTGACGGAAGAGGTGGAGGCCGAAGGCGACGGTCGCCCGCTCGCTGTCGGGGCCCGTGGGCACGTTGAGGCGGTCGACCTGGCCCCTGCGGAAGCGACCCCACTCGGCCTGGGACATGAGGTCCCCGAGGGAGCTGTGGTGGCGCTGGTCGCCACCTCCGACGCCGAGCAACCTCGACTCCGGGTCGCGTCCGACGATCGCGGCGAGGGCGATGTCGGTGTCGGCCCACCGGTGGACCGCGATCGGTTCGACCACTACGGGCAGCTCGTCGGCCCCGGCGCCCAGGTGGGCGTCCAGGACCGGCATCAGGTCCTCTCCCCGGCGGTCGACCGGCTCCTCGTCCCGGACGAGCTGGCGAATCAGCCGCCTCAGCCCCGCCCGCAGCTCGTCGTCGCCGTGCGCCTGCTCGATCTCCCCCGTGGTCATGCCGGTGAACCTAGTGGGTCCGGCGCGGTCGTGCGCCGGTCGGCGGGCCGTCGGGGCGGGTTGGGCCGCTGGTCACCGCCCGTTGGCCCCGCTCGACCACGGTGGGGGAAGGCCCGGCCAACCAGGTGGGGCCCTGACCCTCTCGGGAGATCCGGATGCGGCGTACCGCACAAGTCCTGTCCATTCCAGCCCTCACCACCGCGCTGCTCAGTGCCGTCGTGGCCCTGTCGACACCGAGCGCGTCGGCCGCGCCGGCCCCGGCGCTCGATGTCGTCGCCCACCGCGGGTCGTCGGGAGCCGCGCCGGAGAACACGCTCGCCGCGGTGCGGCTGGCGATCGCCCACAGGTCCGACGTCGTCGAGAACGACATCCAGCGCACCTCCGACGGCGAGCTGGTGATCATGCACGACGTCACGCTGGCGCGGACGACAGACGTCCAGCAGGTCTTTCCCGATCGTGCGCCCTGGAACGTCGGTGACTTCACCCTCGCCGAGATCAAGCAGCTCGACGCCGGCTCGTGGTTCGCACCGGAGTTCGCCGGGGAGCGGGTTCCGACCCTCGAGGAGTGGGTGAACGCCGTCGGGGGCCGCGCCGGCATGCTGCTCGAGCCGAAGGCGCCCGAGCTCTACCCGGGCATCGAGGTCGACCTCGACAAGGAGCTGCGCTCGCTGCCCGTCTTCAACCCGGCCTTTGGGACCGGGTCGTCGTCCAGTCGTTCAACCACCTCTGGCTGCGGGCGTACAAGGACCGTGCCCCCGACGTGACCGTCGGCCTGCTCTACGGGAGCCGGCCGACCGCGGTGGACATCGCCGCGGCGGCGACCTGGGCGGAGCAGGTCAACCCAGCACTCGGGGTGATCGACGAGGCCACCGTCGACCAGGTCCACGCCCAGGGCATGGAGGCGCACGTGTGGACGGTCAACGCCGGTCAGGACATGCGGCGGGCGATCAGCTGGGACGTCGACGGCATCATCACCAACTCCCCGCAGGTGCTGCGCGACATCCTGCGCCGCGGCTGAGCCACGCGCCCGTCGCCCGCGACGGTGCTCGTGCCGGACCTTGGTGACGGGTCGACCCCGGCAGGGGGGAGGATCGTGGTCGACATGTGACCACGATCCTCCCCGTTGCGCGACCGTCGGCACAACCTCCACCGTGCGTCGAGGAAGGACGTCAGACGACCTTCTCGAAGAAGACCCGGACCAACCCGTCCTCGCCGCCGCGGTGGGTCTCCGTGTAGCCGATGCGCTCGTAGAGCGCCTGGTTCTCGACCATCGTGACGTGGGTGAAGAGCCGGATCCGCGTGCAGCCGCGGGCGGCCGCGCGGCTCTCGGCGAGCTCGAGGAGCGCGTGGCCGATGCCGCGGCCGTGGTGGGTGGGCAGGACGGCCACGTTCTCAAGCACGAGCCCGTCCGGAGGGTCCGCGGACAGCACCAGGAAGCCGACGGGCGCGCCGTCGACGCACGCGACCCAGGTCTCGGAGACCTCGACGGCCTCGGCGTAGTCGGCGTCCAGCGGGCCCGGGCGCCGGCCGCCCATCCGGGGCAGGTAGGGCGAGTACGCCGCCGATGCGATCCGCTGCAGCGCGGGCGCGTCGGCGGCGTCAGCCCGACGGAGCTCAGTCACTCCGCGAGTGTCGCAGTGCTCAGGCTCTGATGCTGTTCCTGGCAACCGGTGCATGCCGACCCGCCCGAGAACTTGTCAGCGACTCCGGCGTTCCTTCGGCAGATGTCGCCAGTGAGGGTGTGAGATGGACCGCACTAGTTTGTGGCTTCTCGGGTAACCACCCCGTCAGATCTGGAGGCCTGCACATGTCGATGTTCAAGTGGGAAGTGGTCGATCCCGCACCGGGGCAAGCGGTACTGCCGATGCAGCGCCTGCCGTGGGGCAAGACGATCGGGCTCGGTGCCCAGCACGTGGTCGCCATGTTCGGCGCCACCTTCGTGTTCCCCCTGGTGATGGGGCTCGACGCCAACCTCGCCATCATGTTCTCGGGCTTCTGCACGATCCTGTTCCTGCTGATCGTGCAGAACCGGGTGCCCAGCTACCTCGGCACGAGCGCGTCGTTCGTCGCCTCGGTCGCGGCGATCCGCGCGCTCGACGAGGGCAACGACTCGTCGTACGTCACCGGCGCCATCCTCGTCGGCGGCTTGGTGCTCGCCGCGGTCGGCGTGCTCGTGCACTTCGCCGGAGCCGGGCTGATCCACCGCATCCTGCCGCCGGCGGTCACCGGCGCCGTGGTGATGCTGATCGGCTTCAACCTCGCCCCCGTCGTCGCCGGCATCTACTGGCCCCAGGACCAGTGGATCGCGTTGGCGACCGCGGCCTTCATGGTGTTCGCGGCCGTCGCGCTGCCCGGCTTCTGGTCGCGCATCGCGGTCTTCCTCGCCCTGGTCTTCGGCTACCTGCTCTCGTGGCTCGCCGACCTCGTCTTCGGTCCGATCACGTCCGTGCTGGGCGGGGCCACCGAGGCGACCGAGCACGACCGCGTCTCGTGGGCAGCCGTCGAGGCCGCCAGCTGGATCGGCCTGCCGAGCGGGGAGCTCGCCGACGGCGTGTCGGTCGTCCACGGACCGTCGTTCTCGCTGACGGCGATCCTGCTCGTCCTGCCCGGCGTCATCGCGCTCGTCGCGGAGAACACCGGCCACGTCAAGGCCGTCGCCGAGATGACCGGCGAGGACCTCGACCCCTACATGGGCCGCGCGATCGGCGCCGACGGTCTCGCGACCGCCTTCGCGAGCGCGTTCGGCGGCTCGCCGACCACGACGTACGCCGAGAACATCGGCGTCATGGGCGCGACCCGGGTCTACTCCTCGGCGGCCTACTACGTCGCCGCGCTGGTGGCCATCCTGCTGGGCCTGTGCCCGAAGTTCGGCGCGGTCGTCAATGCGACCCCGGGCGGCGTCCTCGGCGGCATCACGGTTGTGCTCTACGGAATGATCGGACTGGTGGGCGCGAAGATCTGGGTCGAGAACAACATCGACTTCGGCAACCCCGTCAACATGGTCGGCCTGTCCGCAGGCATCATCGCCGGCATCGGCGGCGTGACGCTCACCTTCGGCGACGACTTCGAGCTCGGCGGCATCGCCCTCGGCACGATCCTGGTCATCGTCTTCTTCCACATGGTCAAGGGCCGCGGCGGAGACGGCGCCGGCACCGTGACCCGCAACCTCAGCCACCCCGACTACGACGAGGGCGTCGACGACGCGGCCTCTGGAGGCACGCACAAGCGATGAAGCCCGCACCCTTCGCCTACCTGCGACCCGCCACCCTCGAGGAAGCCCTCGCGGCGCTCGCGGGGGAGCAGGGGGCGAAGGTGCTGGCCGGCGGTCAGTCGCTCGTCCCGCTGCTCTCCATGCGGCTGGCCGCCCCCTCGATGCTCGTCGACATCAACGCCCTGCCCGACCTCGGCCACGTCACCGTCTCCTCGGAGGGGGCCGAGGACGGGGTCAGGGTGGGGGCCCTGGCCCGGCACGCCGAGGTCCTCGCCTCGGCCGAGGCGCGGGAGTCCCAGCCGCTGCTCGCGATGGCGCTGTGCCACGTGGCGCACCCGACGATCCGCAACCGCGGCACCACCGTCGGCTCGATCGTGCACGCCGACGCCGCGGCCGAGATGCCGATGGTGCTGCGACTGCTGGAGGGATCCGTCGACGTCGCGTCGGTGCGCGGTCGTCGTACGATCCCGGCGGCGGAGCTGTTCGCCGGCCCGCTCGAGTCGACGCTGGCCCACGACGAGGTCGCCGTCGAGGCCTTCTTCCCGGCCCTTGCGCCCGGTGCCGGCGTCGCCTTCCAGGAGATCGCCCGCCGTCACGGCGACTATGCGCTCGTGGGTGTCGCCGCCCTCGTCGAGACCGACGGGGGAGAGGTCACGCGCGCACGGCTCGGCTTCGTCTCGGTGAGCGACGTCCCCGTCGTCGTCGACGTCACCGACGCACTCGACGACCCCGCTGCCAAGGCCCTGGCCGAGCTCGACCCGGCCGAGGACATCCACGCCACCGCCGCCTACCGCGCCCACCTCGTGAAGGTGCTGGCGCCGCGCGTCCTGGCGGCTGCGACCGACCACGCCCGCTCGCGGGCAGGAGAGGCGATCCACCCGTGACCACCGAACAGCTCCACGACGTGCGCCTGCACGTCAACGGGTCCGTCCACGAGGTTCAGGTGCCCGCGCGGCGCCTGCTGTCCGACGCCCTGCGCCACGACTGCGGACTGACCGGCACGCACGTCGGCTGCGAGCACGGCGTGTGCGGGGCCTGCACGGTGCTGGTCGACGGCACGCCGATGCGCTCGTGCCTGATGCTCGCCGTCTCGGCCGTCGACGCCGAGATCACGACGGTCGAGGGCCTCACCGAGGACGACGGCTCGCCCCAGGGGCGACTCAGCCCCGTGCAGCAGGCGTTCTCCGACTGCCACGGCCTGCAGTGCGGCTTCTGCACGCCGGGCTTCCTGACCACCATCACCGCCGGCCTGCGCGAGACGCCCGACCCGACCGAGGACGAGGCGCGGGAGATGATCTCCGGCAACCTCTGCCGGTGCACGGGCTACCAGAACATCGTGAAGTCGGTGCTCCGCGCGGCCGAGATCGAGCGCGAGCGGGGCGAGTCGTGACCACGAAGATGTTCGGCGCCAAGGTGCCGCGCGTGGAGGACCAGCGCTTCCTGCGCGGCCAGGGTCGCTACGTCGACGACCTGCTCACCGACGACCCGCGGCTGCTGCACTCCGCGGTGCTGCGCTCGCCCCACGCCCACGCCCGCATCGTCGACATCGACGTCTCCGACGTGCTCGACGTCGAGGGCGTGGTCGCCGTATGGACCCACGACGACCTGACTGGCGCGATGGCCGAGCCGCTCCCGCTGCTCATCCCGCACCCGACCCTCACGCACGGTCGTACGCAGTACGCGCTGGCGAAGGACGAGGTCAACTACGTCGGCGAGGCGATCGCCTTCGTCGTCGCGGTGGACCGCTACGTCGCCGAGGACGCCGTCTCGCGGATCCGCGTCGACTACGAGTACCTCGAGCCCGTCGTCGGCATCGCCGCCGCACGCGCGGCCGAGCGCACCGTCCACGACGACGTGCCCGACAACGTCGGTGCGCGGATGGAGCAGGAGAACGGCGACGCCCGCACGGCCATCGCCCGGGCGCCCCACACGCTGACCCTCGAGCTCGACGTCGAGCGCTCCGCCTGTACGCCGATGGAGGGGCGCGGCACCGTGGCCCGGTGGGACCCGGACACGTCCCGCCTGACGGTGTGGTCCTCGACCCAGACGTCGACCGGTGTGCGCGGCTGCGTCGCCGCCAAGCTGGGCCTCGACCTGGCGAAGGTCGACGTGGTCACGCCCGACGTCGGCGGCGGCTTCGGCGTGAAGATCAACCACCCGTGGCCCGAGGAGCTGCTCGTCCCGCTGGCGGCGATGACGTTGGGGCGGCCGGTGAAGTTCACCGAGGACCGGCGCGAGCACTTCATCTCCTCTGCCCACGAGCGCGCCCAGCAGCACCACGTCGAGGTCGGCTTCGACGACGACGGCCGGGTCCTCGGGCTGAACGTCGAGTTCTGGCACGACCACGGCGCCTACACGCCGTACGGGCTCATCGTCCCGATCATCACCTCGACCCAGCTGCTCGGGCCCTACAAGCCGCAGAACTACCGCGTCGCGTTCGAGTCGCTCTACACCAACACGGTCATCGTCACGCCCTACCGCGGCGCCGGTCGACCGCAGGGCTGCTTCGTCATGGAGCGCACCATGGACGCGATCGCGGCCTACCTCGGCAAGGACCGCACCGACGTCCGCTCGGCCAACTTCATCCAGCCGGACGAGTTCCCCTACGAGCACGGGCTGGTCTTCCAGGACGGGCGCGAGCTGACCTACGACTCCGGTGACTACCCGGCCTCGCTGGCCAAGCTGAAGGAGCTCGTCGGCTGGGACGAGTTCGAGGACTTCCGCGCGGAGATGGCCGCGCAGGGCCGCCGGGTCGGCATCGGCCTGGCATGCTACGTCGAGGGGACGGGCGTCGGCCCCTACGAGGGCGCCCACGTGCACATCGAGACGTCCGGCAAGGTCAAGGTCGCGACCGGCCTGACCACCCAGGGGCAGGGCCACCAGACAGCGTTCGCGCAGATCGTCGCCGACACCCTCGGCGTGCCGTTCGAGGACGTCGAGATCACCACCGGCGACACCCGCAAGATGCCCTACGCCGTGGGCACCTTCGCCTCGCGAGCGGCCGTGATGAGCGGATCGGCGATCCACCTCGCCGCGCTGCGCGCGAAGGAGAAGGCCCTGCGGATCGCGGCCGAGGCGCTCGAGGCATCCGAGGACGACCTCGAGATCGCGGACGGGGTGGTGTCCGTCCGCGGCACGGACGCCTCGATCGACCTCGGCACGGTCGCCGTCCTGTCCAACCCGCTGCGCTACGCCTTCGACGAGGCGTCCAAGGCCGCCACCCAGTTCTCCGTCGGCGACCCGGGCAAGCCGCCGGTCGCCGAGGACGACGAGCCCGGCCTGGAGGGCAAGGACTTCTACTCGCCTCCGCGCTCGACCTTCGCCAACGGCATGCACGCCGTCATCGTCGAGACCGATCCCGATACCGCGGAGATCAGGATCCTCAAGTACGCCGTCGTCCACGACTGCGGCCACCTGATCAACCCGATGATCGTCGAGGGCCAGATCCACGGCGGTGTCGCGCAGGGTGTCGGCGGCGCGCTCTACGAGCGGATGGCGTACGACGAGTCGGGCCAGCTGCTCAACGCGTCGTTCATGGACTTCCTCATGCCCTACGCGACCGAGGTCCCGACGTCGATCGACATCGACCACCTCGAGACCCCGTCCCCGCTCAACCCGCTCGGCATCAAGGGCGCCGGCGAGGCGGGCGTCATCCCGTCCGCGGCGGTCTTCGCGGCCGCGATCGAGGACGCGGAGGGCTTCCCGATCACGTCGATGCCGATCTCGCCGTCCGAGCTCTTCGCCCTGCGCCTCGAGCACGCGGACGTTCCCCACCCCCACTCCACCGCCACAACCCCCGGTACCTAGGGACGAACTGGTAGGCCGAACGCCCCATTCGCCTACGAGATCGTCCCTAGATACGAACACCAAGGAGCAACCGCATGAAGTTCACCGGAGAGAACACGTTGGCCGCGCCCGTCGAGCAGGCGTGGGACGCGCTGCTCGACCCGGCCGTGCTGGTCCGGACGATCCCGGGCTGCGAGCGGCTCGAGGCGACCGGTGAGAACGCGTACGCCATGACGGTCACCGCGGGCGTCGCCTCGATCAAGGGCACCTACGCCGGTTCCTGCGTGCTCACCGACCTCGTCGAGCACGAGTCGCTGGTGATGAAGCTCGACGGCGCCGGCGCCCCCGGCACGATCGGCGCCACCGTCAACGTGCGGTTCCTCGACGAGGGGGCCTCGACCAAGGTGTCGTACGACGCCGACGCGGTGGTGGGCGGGATGATCGGCGGGGTCGGGCAGCGCATGCTCACGAGCGTGTCGCGGCGCATGGCGGGTGAGTTCTTCGGCAACGTCGACGCGGCCATCGCCGGTGGCCCGGCGGCGGCTCCTGCCGAGGCCGCTGCCGTGGGTGTGCCGGCACCCGCCGGCGGGCCGGTCACCGCCGGGCAGGTCTTCACCGCCCCGGCCCCCGCGCCGGCGGCCGCATCGCGCCAGGACTTCCTCACCGGCGTCGCCGTCGGCGCCGGGCTCGTCGTCCTCGGCGTCGTGGTGGGCGGGATCTTCGGTCGCCGCCGATGAGCGACGTCACGGTCGACTCCACGGCTCGGGCCCAGGCCGCCGCCGTACGGTCGGGGGAGATCTCGGCGACCGAGCTCCTCGAGCTGCACCTCGACAGGATCGACGAGCGCAACCCCGAGCTGAACGCGATCGTCTCCCTCGACGCCGAGCGCGCCCGGGCCTGGGCCGCCGTCGCCGACCAGGCGCAGGCCTCGGGCGAGGAGGTCGGCCCGCTGCACGGGCTGCCCTTCGCGGTGAAGGACACCCACGCGCTCAAGGGCTGGCGCACGACCTACGGCTCGCCGATCTTCGCCGACGCCGTCGCCGACCACGACGACCTGCTCGTCGAGCGCATCCGCGCGGCCGGCGCGGTCTTCGTCGGCAAGACCAACGTGCCGGAGTTCGCGGCCGGATCCCACACGTTCAACACCGTCTTCGGCGTCACCCGCAACCCGGTCGACCCGACGCGCTCGGCGGGCGGGTCCAGCGGGGGAGCGGCGTGCGCGCTGGCGTCGGGCATGGTGCCGCTGGCCGACGGCTCCGACATGGGCGGGTCGCTGCGCAACCCGGCGTCGTTCTGCGGCGTCGTGGGCATGCGGCCCTCGCTCGGCCGGGTGCCGGAGTGGCCGCTCTACAACCAGTGGGAGAGCACGTCCGTGGGCGGCCCGATGGCCCGCAACGTCGGCGACCTCGCGCTCCTGCTGTCGGTGATCGCCGGTCCCGACCCGCGCGCCCCGCAGGCGTTGGGCGACCCGGGTTCCGCCTTCGCTCCGCCGCTGACGCCCGCCCCGCTGCCCGGTCTCCGGGTCGCGTGCTCGGTCGACCTCAGCGGCGCGCTGGTGGTCGACCACGAGGTCGCGGACGTCGTACGCGCCACCGCGGCGCGGCTCTCCGACGCCGGTGCCTCCGTGGTCGAGACGCACCCCGACCTCTCGCTGGCCGACGACACCTTCCGCACGCTCCGCGCGTGGCACTTCCAGGCCAAGCTCGGTCGGCTCCTCGCGGAGCACCCGACGTCGTTCAAGGCCTCGCTCGAGGCCAACATCCGTGCCGGTGAGCCGCTGACCGGTGCCGACGTGGCCCGCGCCTACACGCAGCGCACCTCGCTGTCGGAGACCATGCGGCTGTTCTTCGGCGACCACGACGTGCTGCTGCTGCCGACCTCGCAGGTGCCCCCGTTCCCGGTGGAGCAGGAGTTCCCCGAGACGATCAACGGGCGGCAGATGCCCGACTACCTCGCCTGGATGCGCTCGGCGTACTTCATCACCGTCACCGGGTGTCCCGCGGTCTCCGTCCCCGCGGGCCGCACCGCCGACGGCCTGCCCGTCGGCGTCCAGCTGGTCGCCCGCCACGGCGCCGACCGTCAGCTGCTCGAGGTCGCGGCAGCCGTCGAGGACCTGCTCGCCTCGTGACCAGGTGTGCACAGACTGTGGACGAGGCTGTGCACGACGTCCGCTGAGCTGGGGATGAACGACCCCTGCCTGTGCACGACACGCCGGAGCTCGAGACAGGTCGAGATCGGGGCCGAAAGACCCTTGTGGCCCGGGACTCCGGAGGCGTAGAACTGTTCCTACGCAGCCCCGCAAGGGGAGGCGGGATGGCTCCGACGACGAGTCCGTACGACGCGATCCGGTACGCCGGGGAACGTCGCAGGCACCAGGTGATGGGTGGCTGGGACCCAGGAGGAGGAGCGATCGACCGGAAGCATCACAGGACCGGTCACCTCCGAGGACCTGGCCGCTCCGGCGACCTGATCCTCATCAGAAGGGCCCTTGACGCTCATACCGTCGAGGGCCCTTCGCCTGTCCCGACCCCGGGCAGGTGTTGCCGAGCAATCGGCGATCCGTCGGCAGACCTTGCCGTGGCCATCGCGGTGGCCGGATCGGTTGAATCGTCCCCATGAGCGCGCGGCGGATCAGGATCGGCATCGACACCGGGGGCACGTTCACCGACGTGGTCGCCCTCGACGAGGACTCGGGGGAGCTGGTCACCACCAAGACCCCCAGCACGCCGGGCAACCCGGCCGACGGCTTCATCGCCGGCATCGAGAAGATCCTCGGGATCGTCGGCGGCGACGGCGGCGACATCACCGCTGTCTCGCACGGCACGACCGTGGCGACCAACAAGCTGCTCGAGGGCAAGGTCGAGGCGCTCGGCTTCATCACGACCGAGGGCTACGAGTTCATGCTCGAGATCGCCCGCCAGTCGGTGCCCGACGGCTACGGCAACTCCTACTTCTGGGTCAAGCCCGACCGCATCGTGCCGGCCGACCGGGTCCGCACCGTCGGCGGTCGACTCGACTTCACCGGCGCCGAGATCCGCCCCTTCGACGAGGACCAGGCCGTCGCCGCGGCCCGCTGGTTCAAGGACCAGGGCATCACCACCATCGGCGTCTGCCTGCTCCACGCCTACGCCAACGACGAGCACGAGCTGCGGATGCGCGAGATCCTGCGCCGTGAGCACCCCGACGCCGTCGTCTCCATCTCGAGCGAGGTGCTGCGCGAGTACCGCGAGTACGAGCGATCCATGACCACGCTGGTCGACGCGGCCGTCAAGCCCAACGTCAGCCGCTACGTCACCAACATCTCCGACCGCCTCGTCAACTTCACCGGCAACGAGATCCCCTTCTACGTGATGAAGTCCAACGGCGGTGTGCTGTCGGCCGACGAGGTCGTGCACCAGCCCATCACCACGGTGCTGTCCGGTCCGGCGGCCGGTGCGCTGGGCGCCGCGCTGATCGCCAAGGTCGCCGGCTTCCCGAAGATCCTCACCTGCGACGGCGGCGGCACCTCGACCGACGTGTCCGTGGTCCTCGACGGCGAGCCGACCCTCACCACCGAGGGCACCGTCGGCGCCTACCCGAGCAAGATCCCGATGATCGACGTGGTCACCGTCGGCGCGGGCGGCGGCTCCATCGCCTGGCTGTCGCCTGAGGGCACGCTCAAGGTCGGCCCGCACTCGGCCGGCGCCGACCCGGGTCCTCTCTGCTACGCCAAGGGCGGCACCCAGCCGACGATCACCGACGCCCACGTCACCCTCGGCCGGATCCCTCCCCACCTCCTCGGCGGCGAGATCCCGCTCGACGTCGAGGCCGCCCGGGCGGGCATCGCCGACCTCGCCGACCAGCTCGGCCTCGACTTCGAGCGCTGCGCCACCGGCATCCTCGAGATCTCGGCGTGGAACCAGGCCAACGCGCTCCGCCAGGTCAGCGTCAAGCGCGGCCTCGACGTCCGCGACTTCATGCTGACGACCTTCGGTGGCTCCGGGTCGCTGCTGGCCTGCCGGCTCGTCGACATCCTCGACCTCGCGGGCGTCGTCGTACCCCCCAACCCGGGCAACGTGAGCGCCTTCGGCCTGCTGACCGTCGACGTGAAGAACGACTACGTGCAGACGCACGTCGCCAAGGAGTCGGCGCTCGACCACGCGGCCGTGCAGGCCGTCCTCGACGACCTCACCGACAAGGCCCGCGCGGCGCTGGCCAAGGAGGGCTTCGCGCCCGAGGACCACCGCTTCCAGCGCACCATCGACGTCCGCTACGTCGGCCAGGCCTTCGAGGTGCGCGTCGCTGCGCCGGAGGGCACCGTCGACGACGCGTACGTCGCCCAGGTCGCCGAGACGTTCCACGCCGAGCACCGCCAGCTCTACGGCTACGACTTCCGCGGCGACGCCACCCAGCAGGTGGAGTGGGTCAACCTCCGCGTGACCGGCATCGGCCCGATCACCCGCCCCGAGATCCCGACCCTCGACAAGGCCGAGGGCGACGCCCTCGAGCGCGCCGTCCGCAGCCGCCGCGAGGTGTGCTTCGACGCCGAGCAGGGCTACGTCGACACCCCCGTCGTCTGGCGCGGCGACCTCGGTGCCGGCGACACCTTCAGTGGCCCGGCCATCGTCGAGGAGTTCGGCTCGACCATCCCCGTCCACCCCGGCTTCGAGGTCGTGGTCGACGACTGGGCCAACCTCGTGATCCGGAAGGAGTCGGCCCGATGAGCACCTCGACGACCGACGTCAGCACCCGCCCCGTCGACCCGGCGTACGTCACCGCCAAGCCGGTCAACCCCGCCGGCCTGCCGACCGCCTACGAGCACGGCGGCCGCCTGACGGCCGAGGGGACGACGGTCGACCCGATCCTGGTCGAGATCGTCCAGGGCACGCTGGCCAGTGTCGAGTTGGAGGTCGAGACCGCCATCGGTCGCACCAGCCGCTCGCCGATGATCCGCGACGCCCACGACTTCCGCGCCGGCATCCACGACCGGCAGCTGCGCAAGCTGACCGGCCGGTCCTACAGCGCGCTCGTGCACCCGATCGTGCGCGACTACCCGATCGAGGAGATGCGCGAGGGCGACGTCTTCTTCCACAACGACGTCTACGAGTCGGAGGGCGGCATCGGCCACCTGCCCGACCTGTGCGTGACCGTGCCGGTCTTCCACGACGGCGAGGTGGTCGCGTTCGTGCAGGCCTTCGGCCACCACGACGACATCGGCGGCGCGGTTCCGGGCTCGATGCCCAGCAACGCGACCACGGTCTACGAGGAGGGGCTGGCGGTCCCGCCGATCAAGCTCTGGGACGCCGGCGTGCCGAACCGGTCGGCGCTGCGGATCATGACCCGCAACTCGCGGATGCCCGACAGCCTCGCCGCCGACCTCGACGCCGAGTGCTCGGCCTGCCTGATGGGCGCGCGGCGCCTGGGCGAGCTGTTCGAGCGCTACGGCCGCGACGCCATCGAGGCGTCGTTCGACGCGATCCTCGACGCGACCACCGAGACCTACCGGCGCGAGATCCTGTCCAAGATCCCCGACGGCACCTACGTCTGGGAGGACTACGCCGAGCACGACGGCGTCGACGAGCCGCAGCTGCACACCCAGCGGATCACCCTCACCAAGGTGAGCGACGCCCCGGCCGACCTTGAGAACGGCCGGCCCGCCGGACCGCGGCTGATCATCGACTTCACCGGCACGAGCGCCCAGGCCAAGGGGCCGATCAACCACTGCGGCGACTACGTCGGCGGCAACTTCCTCAAGAAGTGGCTCGCGCCGATCCTGCGCAACCTCGCCGACACCCCCGAGCGGATGGCCGAGCTCGACGTCAACGAGGGCATCGTCCCGCTCATCGAGATGCGCTTCCCCGAGAAGGGCACGTTGCTCACGCCGATCCACCCGGGCCCGACGAATGCCCGCACCTTCGTCATCCTGCGCCTGCTCGGCGTGCTCGCCGGTGTCGTGGCCAAGGCCGTCGACGGCAAGATGCCGGCCGACCAGGAGACCATCCGCTACACCGGCGTCTACGGCAAGGACCTCGACGGCAACGACTACCTCATGCGCGAGGTGCTCGGCGGCGGCTCGGGCGGGCGCTACTACGCCGACGGCGAGGACACCATCCACGTCGTCCCCGACTCCCGCAACCTGCCGACCGAGTTCACCGAGTCGCGCTTCCCCTTCATCGTCGAGCGCCTCGGGCTGGCCCAGGACTCCGGCGGTGCGGGCGAGTTCCGCGGCGGCCTGGGTTACGAGAAGCACATCCGGATGCTCAAGGACGCCCACTTCATGTCCATCGCCGACCGCTCGATCCTCGCCTGCTGGGGCGTGCGCGGCGGCAAGGCCGGTTCCCCGTTCCAAGTCGTCATCGACCCGGGCGGCCCCGACGAGCGTGAGGTCGACGCCCTCGCCGACGCCGAGGTCGTCAAGGCCGGCCAGGTCGTCCGGATCCGTACGACGGGGGGCGGCGGCTGGGGCGACCCGCTGGCCCGCGACCCCGAGCTCGTCGTGCGCGACGTCGTGTGGCGCAAAGTCTCGGCCGAGGCCGCGCTGCGTGACTACGGCGTCGTGCTGACCGGCTCCGCCGACTCGGGTGACCTGGGCTTCGACGCCACGGCGACCGACGCCGAGCGCTCCCGGCGCGCGGCGTGGAGCAAGGACGACGACGCCTTCTTCGACCGCGGGCCGGGCTACGCCTCGCTCGCGGACGGCGCGGCCTCCGCCGAGGTCGACCGGATCTGAGGTGGGCGTGCGCGTCGCGGTCGTCGGTGGTCACGGCAAGACCGGGCGCGCCGTCTGCGACGCGCTCGCCTCGTGCGGGGCCGAGGCCCGGCCCCTGGGTCGCGCCGACTGGCCGGACCTCGCCTCGGCCGTCGCCGGGTGCGAGGCGGCGTACGTCATCGCGCCCAACCTGCACCCCGACGAGCCGTCCTACGTCACGTCGGCGCTGGCCGCGCTGACCGAGGCCGGCGTCGGTCGGGTGGTCTACCACTCGGTGGCCTCCCCCTACGCCCCGGCGATGCCGCACCACCTCGGCAAGGCGGTCAGCGAGGACCTGGTCCGGCGCAGCGGGCTGGAGTGGACGATCCTCCAGCCGGGCGCCTACCTGCAGAACCTCGACCTCACCGGCCCGCTCGACCTGCCGTACTCCCCGGACGCGCCGTTCGGCTTCCTCGACCTCGCCGACATGGGCGCGGCCGCGGCCGTCGTCCTCACCGAGGACGGGCACGGCGGAGCGACGTACGAGCTCGCGACCCGGGTCGCGACCGTCCGCGAGCTGGCCGACGAGGCCGGCGTCCCGATCCGTCGGGTCGACGACCCCGGCACCCACCCCTGGCTGTCGGCGATGTTCGCCTACTACGACCGCCACGGGCTGCCGGTCGGCACGCGCGTGCTGGCCGCGCTGCTCGGCCGCTGACCTCCGCACGTGCGGCGAAGGTGGCCCCGGAATCCGCCTTTCGAGGGCCATGACCGCCGCACGTGCGACGGCGACGCGGTGTCATCATCGGCGGGTGACCGATCAGCAGACGTACGCCGACGTGGGCGCCGCCGCCTGGCGCTGGGTGCTCGACCAGGTCCGGTGGGACGACGGGCCGTGGATCCCCGTGTCCGTGCCCCACGAGGGCGGGCCGCCCGACGACCGCGACGGCATGCACAGCGGCATCGGCGGGCTGGCCCACGTGCTCGCGGAGATACGCGAGTCCCGCGAATGGACCGACGAGGAGGCCGCCCTCGCCGACGGGATCGCGGTGCGGATCAGGAAGGGGCTGCCCACGCAGCCTCTCGCCACCTACTTCGACGGCGTGGTCAGCGACCTCGGCGTGCTCGGCGCACTGGGTGCCGACGGGAGCGACGTCGCGATCGCCCGGCTGGGCGAGCTCGCGGCCGACGACGGGTGGGAGCAGCCCTACCTCGTCGAACCGACCTACCCGCCGCACACCCGCATCAACGACGTCACCCTCGGGACCGCGGGACCGCTGCTCGGCGCGGTCTGGGCGCGTCGGTACGGTTGCCGGCGCCGAGGCGCTGGCCCACCACGCTGCCGACATCCTCCTCGCCGAGGCCGAGGACGTGCCCACCGGCACCAACTGGTCGTTCGTCCCGAGGCGCTTCAGCGAGAAGGCCCGGGCCGAGCGCGGTGACACGCAGATGCCCAACTGGTCGCACGGGCTGGCCGGCGTCGCCGCCGCGCTGGCGGTCGCCGGCAGCGAGCTGGGTCGTCCCGATCTGGTGGAGGCGGCGCGCAGCGGTGCCGAGCACCTGGTCACGCTCGGCGACACGTCAGGTGGCGGGTTCGTCGTCCCGCGGGACATCCCGAACGAGCCGGACGAGGACCCGGTCACCTACAGCTGGTGTCACGGTCCGACGGGCACCTCGTTCCTCTTCACCGCCTTGGAGCACGCCGGCGTCGAGGAGGTGGCCGGCGAGACCCCGGCGCAGTGGCACCGCCGCTGCCTGCACGCGGTCCGCACCTCGGGCGTCCCGGAGCGCCGCCACCCGGGCTTCTGGGACAACGACGGACGCTGCTGCGGCACCGCCGGCGTCGGCGACGTGTTCCTCGACGCCTGGCAGCGGCTCGGGGTCGAGGACGACCTCGCCTTCGCGCAGGTCCTCGGCGACGCGCTCGTCGAGCGCGCGATCGTGGAGGGTGACCGCGCCTGCTGGCGCTTCACCGAGCACCGCAACGACGACCCGCTCCTCCCGCCCGGCGTGGGCTGGATGCAGGGCGCCGCCGGCATCGCGGCGTACCTCCTGCGGCTCTCCCGCGTCCTGCGCGAGGGGCGTACGACGCCCGCCGTCGCGCGGCTCGACACCTGGTGGAACCTGCCCGGCGCCTGACACCGGTCAGGCGCGGGCCCGCCGGTCGCGCTCGAGGTAGAGGTCCTGGTCCAACGGCGGGCGCCCCGACTCCCGCGGCGCCCGGCGTGCCTCTGCCCGGACCTTCAGCCCGCGCAGCATGCCGCGGGACATGACGAAGTCCGACGGCACGATGGTGGCGTCGTAGAGCGCGGTGAGCCACCCCGGGCTCGTGCGCCCGCGGACCCGGAGGTGCACGCGGGTCGCCCGACCCGGAAGCGCCGTCAGGTGGATCGTCCAGGTCCACGTGATGTGCGCGCCGCGGCGCACCGCCCAGCCCGGCGGCACGTGGGTCACCGACCCCAGCACGAGCAGCTCCGGCGGCTCCACCTGCGCCACGCGGAAGTGTGCGGTCCCGGGCCGTCCGTCCGGTACGACGTCGCCGACCTGCAGGTCGCGGACCAGGCGCAGGTCGAGCCGGTCGAGGCTCGCCCAGTTGTCCGGGAAGAGCAGCCGGTCGACCCAGGTGGGCGTGTACCACCCGCCCAGGTGCCATCCCATCTGGGTGAGCCAGGGCCAGACCTCCTCCCGGCCGGCCGCCACGGTGATCGCGTGGTCCATCACCATCTGGGGGTGGACGACGAGGTCGTCGCCCGGGAGCCGGGCGGCGCGCTCCTCCGCCGTGGACCCGGCCCGCCGGCCGAGGACCTGGAGCGCCGCCCCGGCGGCCAGCAGTGCAGCCGCGGACGTGCGCAGTGCGGCAGCCTGCTGCACGAGTCCACCTCCGTCTCTCCTCCGAGCATGACGACGCAGGGGCAGCAGGGGCAGAGGAGCAGGACTCGGGACCGCAGGACCGAACGGCCCCGGTCCCCGGCCCTCAGGGCTCGATCAGGCCCGCCCGGATGGCGTAGCGCGTCAGCTCCACCCGGTCGCGCATGCCGAGCTTGCCGAGGATGTTCGCCCGGTGGCCCTCGACCGTCTTGAGCGCGATGTGCAGCTCCTTCGCGATCTCCCGCGACGACCGGCCCTCGGCGATCAGCTTGATCACCTGGTCCTCACGGGCGGTCAGCACCGACGTCGGCACCCGCTCCCCGCGACGCAGCCGGTCGAGGTAGTCGCGCACGAGCGTGCTCTCCGCGCCGGGGTAGAGGAACGTCTCCCCGCGCATCGCCGCACGGCAGGCGCCGACGAGGTCCTCGTCGGCGACGGACTTGAGGACGTAGCCGCTCGCCCCCGCCTTGAGGGCGCCGAAGAAGTACTGCTCGTTGTCGTGCATCGAGAGCATCAGGATCTTCGGCGGGTTGCGCCTGCGGCCGATCTCGGCCGCCGCCTGCAGGCCGGTCATCCGCGGCATCGCGATGTCGAGGACGACGAGGTCGACCTCGGTGTCGCGCACCCGCTCGACGGCCTCGGCCCCGTCGGCCGCCTCGGCGACCACCGACAGGTCGGGCTCCTGCTCGAGGATGAGACGTACGCCGCGGCGGACCAGGGTGTGGTCGTCGGCGAGGAGGATCCGGATCACGCGACGACCTCCCCGGTCGTGGCGACGGGCACCTTCAGCCGCACCGTGGTGCCGTGCCGCGGCTGGCTGATCACCGACAGCTCGGCCTGCACGAGGGCAGCGCGCTCGCGCATGCCCATCAGCCCCGAGCCCTCTGCGAGGCCGGTGAAGCCGCGGCCGTCGTCGCGGACCTCGAGCACGACGTGGGAGCCGAGCCGCTGAAGGGACAGCTCGACCGCGCGCGCGTCGGCGTGCCGGGCCGCGTTGGTGAGGGCCTCCTGCGCCACGCGGTAGACGACCACCTCGGCCTCCGGGCTCAGCGCCGGCAGGCCGGGTGCGAACGAACGCCGCACCGACGCGGAGCTGCGGTCGGAGAACTCGGTCGCCAGGGCGGCGAGGGCGCTCGCCAGGCCCAGGTCCTCGAGGACGCCGGGACGCAGCCGCCGCGCCACCCGGCGTACGTCGTCGAGGCCCGTGCGGGCGCTCTCCCGCACGGCCGCCAGCTCGGGCACCAACGCCGCCGGGGCCTGCGACTCGAGCTGCTTGAGGCCCAGCAGGACGACGGTCAGGCTCTGGCCCACCTCGTCGTGCAGCTCCTGGGCGATGCGGTGCCGCTCGGCCTCCTGCGCGGCCAGCGCGCGGGCGTCGCCGGTGCGCCGCTCCTCCGCGAGGCGGTCGAGGAGGCCGTTGACGCTGCGGGCGATGCCGAGCACCGGGCCGGCCCCCTCCTCGGGCAGCTCGGTCGGCTCGAGGTGCTCGATGTCCTCGAGTCGCGCGATCAGGCGGTGCAGCGGCGCCAGCGCCCAGCGGATGAGGAGGGCGTTGGTCAGGATCATCACCGCCAGCCCGACGCCGATGACGAGGAACTCCGAGGACACCGCGTCGGCGGAGACCCGGGCGGGGGAGAGGAGCAGGAGCAGCGCCGCGACCATGAGCACGACGCCGTTGATCAGGCAGATCGTCCAGAACAGCGGGAGGTGGCTGGGCAGACGCATGCCGACCACCTTCCCATCCCGAGCCGCACCGGAACCCCAGATGGGGTCGGGCACCCATGGTCGCGACCGCCCGCTCCGCGAAGACTCGGAGCATGCCGCCGCCCGACGAGTCCACCGTCGACCCGACCGGGGCCGCCTGGGTGGTGTGGCTGGTGATCGTCGGGCCGGCGCTGCTGTTCGCGACGGTCGCATGCGTACGCCGCGTGGCACCCGGGGAGCTCGTCCTCGTGCTGCGTCGCGGCGAGGTGGCGCGCGTGCGCCGCAACGGGTTCGTCGCCCGCTGGCCCGGGCTGGAGCGCTTCGAGGCCGTGTCGACGGAGCCGCGCGTCCTGCCGCTCGTGGTGCGCTCCCGCACGAGCGACGGCGTCCACGTCGTCGCCCTCGCCGACCTGACGGTGCAGGTGCGCGACGTCCAGCCGGGATCGGCGTACGCCCCTGCGACGCAGGCCGCGCTCCTGGCCGAGGACACCGTCGCCCGCGCCGTCGAGCAGCTCGAGGTGGAGTCCCTCGTCGACGACCTCGAGGCGCTCGAGACCCGCTGGCCAGCCGAGCTCACCCGTCGGCTCCCGCTCGGCACCGAGGTCACCGCGCTGTCGGTCGTCGAGGTCGAGGCCCGGCTCACCGGAGGCGCACCGTGACGACCACCCCCTATCTGCTCGAGGTCGCGGTGTCGGTGGCCCTGATCGCCGCCGCGATCGGCTTCGCCGTCGGGCTGGCGATCGGGCGCGGACGCCAGCCCCGCTGGCAGGAGAAGGGCAGCTTCGTCCACAAGGTCTCGATCGGCTTCGCGACCCTCGACCGGCTCGACGCGGTACTGCTGCGGTTCGAGGTCGAGCCGGCGTCGCGGCTCTCGGGCGTCGAGGTCGGCGAGCTGCGGCTGCCGCCCGGTTCGGGGGTCGCCATCCTCGCGCGCGGGAAGGAGGTGCTCGTCCCCGACACCCGCACCGTGCTGCGCTGCGGCGACCAGGTGCTGGTCGTCGCCGCCCTCGGCCAGGTCGCGCAGGTGGAGGACCGGTTGCGGTCGGTCAGCCGCTACGGCCGGCTCGCCAGCTGGGCCGAGGAGGCCGAGGAGATGGACGACCCCGCGGGCTCGGCGCGGGCGTTCGGCGTCCGCAGGCGGGGCAAGGCCGGCGTCACGTGATCCTCACCTCCGCGGCCCTGGCGATCTTCATCGTCGCCTACGCGCTCATCGCGACCGAGCGCGTGCACCGCGTCGCTGCCGCGCTCGGCGGCGTGGCCGGCATGGTCGTCATCGGGCTCGTCGACGCGGGTACGGCGTTCTTCGACGAGCACACCGGCGTCGACTGGAACGTGATCTTCCTGCTCTTCGGGATGATGATCATCGTCGGCGTGCTCAAGCAGACCGGGCTCTTCGAGTTCCTCGCGCTGTGGGCGGCCAAGAAGTCGGGCGGCCACCCCTACAAGCTGCTCGTGCTGCTGGTGCTGGTCGGCGCCGCCGTGGCGCCGATCCTCGACAACGTGACCTGCGTGCTGCTCGTCGCCCCGGTCACGCTGTCGGTGTGCCGGCGGCTCGAGCTGCCGTCGGCGCCGTACCTGATCTCGCTCATCCTGGCCTCCAACATCGGCGGGATGTCGACGCTGATCGGCGACCCGCCCAACATCATCATCGCGAGCCGGGCCGGGCTGACGTTCACCGACTTCCTCGTCCACTCGCTCCCGCTGACGATCATCCTGCTCGTCCTCTTCGTTGTCATGGCGCGATGGCTGTTCCGCTCGGACATGACCGTGATGGGCAACGTGCACGGGCTCGACGACCTCCGCCCCGTCGACGCGATCACCAACGTCCGGATGCTGCGCCGCGCGCTCGTCGTGCTGCTGCTCGTGATGGTCGCCTTCAGCCTCCACTCGGTCATGCACCTCGACCCGTCGGTGGTGGCGATGATGGGAGCGGGGGCGATGGTGCTGGTCTCACGCACCGAGCCCGAGGAGTTCCTCGAAGAGGTCGAGTGGGCCACCCTCGCCTTCTTCATGGCGCTCTTCGTGCTCGTCGGTGCCCTTGTGCAGGTCGGGGTCATCGGCGCGATCAGCGAGTGGGCCGCCGAGGCCATGGGGGAGCGAGAGCTGCTCGGTGCGACGGCCCTGCTGTTCGGGTCCGGGATCGTGGGCGCCTTCGTCGACAACATCCCCTACACGACCGCCACCGTCCCGGTCGTCGAGGAGATGGTCGCCGGCACCGGGGTGTCGGGTGCCGACAGCCCGCTGTGGTGGGCCTTCGTGTTCGGAGCTGACCTCGGCGGCAACGCCACCGCCGTCGCAGCCGGCGCCAACGTGGTCGTGCTGGGCATCGCGGCCAAAGCGGGGGAGCCGATCAGCTTCTGGGGCTTCACCCGGTACGGCGTCGTGGTCACCGTGACGACGCTCCTGGTCGCCTGGGCCTACGTCTACCTGCGCTACTTCGCCTGGGTCTGAGGGCGCCCTGCCGCACGTGCGGCGGACCTGGCCCTCGATCCGCGATCTGGCGGGCCACATCCGCCGCACGTGCGACGTCTGCGCGTGGGCACGTCCCGCAGCAACCCGTGGGCAGCAACACTTGCCAGCGAATCGCCGAGTCGTTGGCCGAATCTGCCGTGGGGGACGTGTGAGCGGCGACACTAGGTTTGCGCCATGAGGGTCCTGCTCGCACTCGGTGGCAACGCCATGACGAACGCCGACGGCCGGGCGCGCCCCGAGGACCAGATCGAGGCGGCGCAGGTCGCGATGGCCGCCGTCGCCGGTCTCCTCGAGCACGACCACGACGTCGTCATCACCCACGGCAACGGCCCCCAGGTCGGCAACCTGCTGGTGAAGAACGAGCTCGCCGCGGGCGTCGTACCCCCGGTCCCGCTCGACTGGTGCGGAGCGCAGACGCAGGCCACCCTCGGCTTCGTCCTGATGGACGCCCTCGACGGCGAGCTCGCGGCTCGCGGGATCGAGCGGCGCAGCGCCGCGCTCGTCACCCGCACGCTCGTCGATGCCGACGACGACGGCTTCACCCACCCCACCAAGCCGATCGGCCGTCACCTCCCCGAGGCCGAGGCCAGGGTCCTCGTCGACCACGGCGAGACGTGGGAGGACCGTGGCGAGAAGGGCTGGCGCCGTGTCGTCGCCTCGCCCGAGCCGCGGGAGATCCTCGACGCCCCCGCTGTCCTGGCCCTCATCGAGGCCGGCTTCGTCGTGGTCGCCAACGGCGGCGGCGGGATCCCGCACGTACGTCGTCCCGACGGGTCGCTCGCCGGCGTCGAGGCCGTCATCGACAAGGACCTCGGCGCCGCCCTGCTCGCCCGCACCACCGGGGCCGAGGTGCTCGTCATCGCCACCGACGTCCCCAACGCCGTGATCCGCTGGGGCGAGCCCGACGCCGAGCCGCTCGGCCGGGTCACCGTCGCGGACCTGCGAGCCCACGCCGCAGACGGCCACTTCGCGTCCGGCTCGATGGGGCCCAAGGTCGACGCGGTCTGCCGCTTCGTGGAGGCCACCGGCGGCACGGGCGTCATCACCAGTCTCGACCAGATCACCGCGGCCGTCGCCGGCGACGCCGGCACCGTCGTCGTACCCACCTGACGCACCACCCGAAAGGAACCCGCATGCCCAGCGCCATCGAAGTCCGCAAGGTCCCGATCCACTCGGTCGCCGACGCCTCCGAGCTGACCAAGCTCGTCGACGAGGGCGTCATCGCCGCCGACCGCGTCTTCGCGATCATCGGCAAGACCGAGGGCAACGGCGGAGTCAACGACTACACCCGCATCATCGCCGACCGCGCCTTCCGCGAGGCGCTGGTCGCCAAGGGCGCCGACCCGGAGCAGGTCAAGGGCATCCCGATCGTGTGGTCTGGCGGCACCGACGGCGTGATCAGCCCCCACGCCACGATCTTCGCCCACCTCCCTGAGGGCGCCGTCCCCGAGGACGACCCGTCGCGCGAGGAGCTGCGGCTGACCGCGGGCTTCGCGATGAGCGAGGCGATCCTGCCCGAGGAGATCGGCTACACCGCGATGATCGAGAAGGTCGCCGCGGGCGTGAAGGTCGCCATGGAGCGCGCGGGCATCACCGACCCCGCCGACGTCCACTACGTGCAGACCAAGACGCCACTGCTGACCATCCACACCATCCGCGACGCCAAGGCGCGCGGCAAGAAGGTGTGGACCGAGCACACCCACGAGTCGATGGACCTCTCCAACGGCGTGACCGGTCTCGGCATCGCCGTCGCCCTCGGCGAGATCGAGATGCCCACCGACGCCGACGTGATGCACAACCGCGACCTCTACTCCTCGGTCGCCTCGTGCTCGTCGGGCGTCGAGCTCGACCAGGCCCAGATCGTCGTGGTCGGCAACGCCAAGGGTGTCGGCGGCCGCTACCGCATCGGCCACTCGGTGATGAAGGACGCGCTCGACGCCGACGGCATCTGGGAGGCCATCCGCTCCGCCGGCCTCGACCTCCCCGAGCGGCCGCGCACCAGCGACCTCGACGGCAAGCTCGTCAACGTCTTCCTCAAGTGCGAGGCCAGCCAGGACGGCATGGTCCGGGGCAGGCGCAACGCGATGCTCGACGACTCCGACGTGCACTGGCACCGCCAGATCAAGTCGTGCGTCGGCGGTGTCACCGCTGCCGTCACCGGCGACCCGGCGGTCTTCGTCTCGGTCTCCGCGGCACACCAGGGCCCCGAGGGCGGCGGCCCGGTCGCCGCGATCGTCGACCTCGGCTGAGCTTCGTCCACATCACTCCGCGGGGCCGGCAGGCGACTGTCGGTCCCGCGTGATGAGGTGTGTTCTGTGAGTACGACGCCTCGCTACCGGCTGGTGGCCCCCGACCGCTCGGTCGTGGTGCCCGAGCTCGACGAGCACCAGCAGCGGGTGGTCGACCACAAGGGCGGGCCGCTGCTCGTGCTCGCCGGACCCGGCACCGGCAAGACGACCACCCTGGTCGAGGCGATCGTCGACCGCATCGAGCAGCGCGGCGCCTCGCCCGACGCCGTCCTCGCGCTGACCTTCTCCCGCAAGGCCGCCGAGCAGCTGCGCGACCGGGTCACCGCCCGCGTCGCGCGCACGACCGCGGCGGCCTCGTGCTCGACGTTCCACTCCTTCGCCTACGCCCTGGTCAGGAAGTACGCACCGGCCGAGCTCTACGAGGGCGCCATCCGGCTGCTGTCCGCGCCCGAGGCCGACGTCGTCCTGCGCGAGCTGCTGCGCGACAACCCCGAGTCGGTCGTGTGGCCCGAGCCGCTGCGCCGGGCCGCCGGCACCCGGGGCTTCGTGCGCGAGGTCCAGGCCGTCCTGGCCCGGGCCCGGGAGAAGGGACTCGACCCGTCCGGGCTGCGCGCCCTCGGCATCGAGCACGACCTCCCGGAGCTGGTGGCCGCCGGGCTCTTCCTCGAGCAGTACCTCACCGTCCTCGACAACCTCGGCGCCACCGACTACTCCGACCTGATCCGCCGGGCGGTGATCGAGGCCGAGACCCACCGCGACGAGCTGCGCGCGCGCTGGCGGCACGTGTTCGTCGATGAGTACCAGGACACCGACCCCGGCCAGGTGGCCCTGCTCCGGGCGCTGGCCGGCGACGGGCGCGACCTGACCGTGGTGGGCGACCCGCACCAGTCCATCTACGGCTTCCGCGGGGCCGACGTGCGCGGCATCCTCGACTTCCCGGCGAGCTTCCCGACCGCCACCGGCGCCCCGGCCCCGGTGGTCGTGCTGCAGCGCACCCGCCGGTTCGGCCCGCGGATCCTGCTGGCAGCCGGCCGGGTCGCCCACCGGCTCACCCTCACCGGCAGCATCGACGCCGCGGCGCGCGACGCGTTCCTCTCGCCCGAGGCCGTCCCCGGGCCGCAGGGCGACGGCCGCGTCGAGGTCGTCACCTACGACACCGAGCGCGCCGAGGCCGAGCGGCTCGCCGACCTGCTGCGGCGCGCCCACCTCGAGGACGGCATCGCGTGGGACCGGATGGCGGTCCTGGTCCGCTCCGGCCGCACGAGCATCCCGCCGCTGCGCCGGGCCCTGGCCGCCGCCGGGGTCCCCGTCGAGGTCGCGTCCGACGACCTTCCCCTCGTCCGTGACCCGGCGGTGGTGCCCCTGCTCGACGGGCTGCGCGCCGTGGTCAACCTCGACAACGACGACCCCGACTCGCCCGACTATCTCGACCCGGGCCGCATCGAGTCGCTGCTGCTGTCGCCGCTCGGCGGGCTCGACGCGTCCGACCTGCGTGCCCTGGTGCGCCGCCTCCGCACCCGCGAGAAGGACCTCGCCGACCCGTCGGTGCGGCGCACGTCGCGCGAGCTGATGCGCCTCGCGGTCGTCGAGCCCGGCTTCCTCGACGGGCTCGAGGGCCCCGACGTCCAACGCGCCGGCGCCCTCGCCGACCTGCTGCGCGGGGGAGCGCGGATGCTGGCGGAGCGGGCGGGCGTCGAGGACGTGCTCTGGCACCTGTGGTCCGGCACCGCCTGGCCGCAGCGGCTGCGCCGCCAGGTCGACGCGGGAGGCGCGAGCACCCGCCGGGCCCACCGCGACCTCGACGCGATCGTCGCACTCTTCGACCTCGCCTCGCGCGCTGTCGACCAGCGCGACCACGTCGGCGTCGCCGCCTTCTTCGCCAGCGTCGTCGCCCAGCAGCTGCCTGCCGACACGCTCGCAGAGCAGGGCGTGCGCGGCGCGGCGGTGCGCCTCCTCACGGCCCACCGCTCCAAGGGCCTCGAGTGGGACCTCGTCGTGGTCGCCCACGTCCAGCAGGAGGGCTGGCCCGACCTGCGCCGTCGTACGACCCTCCTCGGCGCCGACCGCATCGGCGTCGACGCCGCCGGGCACCCCGACCTCGTCCCGCCCGTGACCACGCGCGCGCTGCTCATGGAGGAGCGCCGGCTCTTCTACGTTGCCTGCACCCGTGCCCGCCGTCGCCTCGTCGTGAGCGCCGTCCGGTCCCCGGACGACGACGGCGAGCAGCCGTCGCGGTTCCTCGAGGAGCTCGGTGTCACCGTCGACCACCAGGACGGCCGCCCGCCGCGACCGCTGTCGCTCGGCGGGCTCGTGGCCGAGCTGCGCCGCACGGCCGCCGACCCCGACACCACACCGGCGCTGCGCGAGGCGGCCGCCCGCCGCCTCGCCGCGCTGGCCGCCGAGGAGGTCGGCGGACGCCAGCTCGTGCCGGCCGCCGACCCGTCGACGTGGTGGGGCACCCGCAGCGCCAGCCGGTCCGTCCAGCCGATCCGCGACCCCGACCGGCCCGTGCCGATCTCGGCCAGCATGCTCGAGTCGATCCTCCTCTGCCCCGCCCAGTGGTTCTTCGAACGTGAGGCCGGCGGGGTCTCCGCAGTCCACCAGTCGGCCAACCTCGGGCAGGTCCTCCATGCCCTCGCCGAGCGGGTCGCCGTCGGCGACCTGCCCCCCGAGGTCGAGCCGCTCATGGCCGAGGTCGAGGCCGTGTGGGACCGGCTCGCCTTCCGCACGCCGTGGTCGCGGCAGCGCGAGCTCGCCCGCATCCGCAAGGCCGTCGCCCGCTTCGTCCGCTGGCACCTCGACAACCCGCGCGAGTTCCTCGGCGCCGAGCAGCGCTTCCAGAGCGTGGTCGACGTCGACGGTCGCCCGGTGCTGCTCACCGGCTTCGCCGACCGCCTCGAGATCGACGACGCCGGGCGGGTGGTCGTCGTCGACTTCAAGAGCGCCCGCAGCGCACCCACCGGGCCGTCCGTCGCGGGCAACCTGCAGCTCGCCCTCTACCAGTACGCCGTTGACACGGGGGCCCTCGACGAGTCGGCCGGGCGGCCCGTCGTCTCCGGTGGCGCCGAGCTGGTGCAGCTCGGCATCGACGACGACTCCGCCGTCGCCAAGGTGCAGCCCCAGCCGCCGCACGCCGAGGCCGGGCCCGAGCGCGTCACCCTCCGCGCCGGCCTCGCCCGGGCAGCCGACCTCGTCCGCGCCGAGAGCTTCCCCGCCACGACCGGCCCCCATTGCCGCGACTGCCCCTTCACTGCGATCTGCCCCGCCCGGGGCGCTGGGAGCGTGACCGTCCAGTGAGCCAGGTCCCCGCACCGGTCCGCCTCGACTCGCCCGAGGACCTCCGCGTCCTCATGGGCGCCACGCACGCCGCCAGCGACGAGCAGTGGGCCGCCATCACCTCGCCCCTGCGCCCCACGGTCGTCGTCGCGGGCGCTGGCAGCGGCAAGACCACGCTCATGGCGCAGCGCGTCGTCTGGCTCGTGGCGACCGGCAAGGTCCGTCCGGAGGAGGTCCTCGGCCTCACCTTCACCACCAAGGCCGCGGCAGAGCTGCGTCAGCGGGTCACCGCCGCCCTCGGTGCCGCGGGCCTGCTCGACCGGTCCGTGGTCGCCGAGGGGGAGGACGTGCTCGAGCCGACGGTCGCGACCTACCACGCCTACGCCGCCAACCTGCTGACCGACCACGGGCTCCGCATCGGCCACGAGCCCGACACGCGCGTCGTCTCCGACGCCTCGCGCTACCAGCTCGGCGCGCGGGTGATCGAACGGTTCACCGGCCACATCGAGCTGCTCACCGACCACCCCGCGACCGCCATCCAGAACCTCCTCGCCCTCGACGGCGCCATGAGCGAGCACCTCGTCGACCCCGACGACCTGCGCCGCGTCGACGAGGAGGCCAGACGCGGGTTCGAGCGTGCCCTGTCCGAGGAGCAGGCCGGCAAGGCCCGCAAGACCTACCTCGAGCCGCCGGCCAAGGCCATCAACGCCATCGACCGGCGTGCTGAGCTGCTCCAGCTCGTCATCGGCTACCGCCGGCTCAAGGCCGACCTGGGGCTGATGGACTTCGGCGACCAGATCGCGCTCGCGGCGCGGCTGGTCGAGGAGCAGCCGGAGGTGGGTGAGCTCGAGCGGGCGCGCTTCAAGGTCGTCCTCCTGGATGAGTACCAGGACACCTCGGTCGCCCAGGCCACCATGCTCGCCCGGCTGTTCTCCGGGCCCGACACCGACCACGGGCTCGGCCACCCGGTCATGGCGGTGGGCGACCCCAACCAGGCGATCTACGGCTGGCGCGGCGCGTCTGTGTCCAACATCCTCAACTTCGCCGACACCTTCCCCGCCGCCGACGGCGAGCCGGGACGGCTGCCGTTGACGGTCAACCGGCGCTCCGACCGCCGCATCCTCGACGTCGCCAACCGGCTCGCCGAGCCGTTGCTCGCCGCCTACGGCGACAAGGTCGCGCGGCTGCGGGCGGCCGATGGAGCCGCGGAGGGGCACGTCGAGGCACACGTGTTCGAGCGCGGCTCCGACGAGCTCGCGTGGCTCGCGACGGAGGTGCAGCGGGTGCACGACGCCGGCACCGCGTGGGCCGAGATCGGCGTGCTCAGCCGCGACAACGCACAAGGCGAGGAGGTCTACGACGCCCTCACCGCTGCCGGGATCCCGGTCGAGATCGTGGGACTGTCCGGCCTGATCCGGCTGCCCGAGGTCGCGGAGGTGGTCGCGACGCTGACGCTCATGCACGACGTCACGGCCAACTCCTCGATGCTCACGCTGCTGACCGGGCCGCGGTGGGCGATCGGCCCGCGCGACCTGCGCCTGCTGGCCGAGCGTGCTGCAGAGATCGCCGGCGTGCGCGGGCGCAAGGAGGCCGCGTCGATCGCCGACCAGCTGCTCCAGATCGCCGACGGCATCGACTCCTCCGAGCTCCCGGCGCTCAGCGACGCCGTGGAGTCGCCGGGGGAGGCCGCCTACTCGGCGGAGGCGCTCGACCGCTTCGAGCTGCTGGCGGCCGAGCTGCGCCGCCTGCGTGCCCACGTCGGCGACCCGCTCCTCGACGTCGTACGCCGCATCATCGACACGACCGGCGTCGACGTCGAGCTCGCCTCCGCGACGTCACCGGCGGCCGCCGCCCGCCGCGACAACCTCGACCTGTTCGTCAAGGCGGTCGCGGAGTTCCAGTCCGTCGACGGCGACGTGACCCTGCCGGCGCTGCTGGCCTACCTGACCGCCGAGGACGACCAGGGCAACGGCCTCGACGTCGCCACCCCGACCGCTGCCGACTCGGTCAAGCTCCTGACGGTCCACCGGGCGAAGGGCCTCGAGTGGTCGTCGGTGTTCTGCGTCGGCGTGGGGGAGACCCGCTTCCCGAGCAACCGCTCGCGCACGCTGTGGACCTCGTCGCCGGCTGTGCTGCCCGCCCCGCTGCGTGGCGACCGGGCCGACCAGCCCCAGCTCGCGGGCCACGACAAGCCCGCTCTCGACGCCTACCGCGCCGAGACGAAGGCCCACGACGCCGAGGAGGAGCTGCGGCTCGGCTACGTCGCCTACACCCGCGCCGCCCACCACCTGTCGGTGACCTCCTACGTCTGGGGGCAGCGCTCGACGCCGTTCGGGCCGTCGGCCTACCAGCGAGTGGTGCGCGACCAGCTCGAGGAGTGGGGCCGGCCCGTCGAGCGGTGGCTCGAGAAGCCACCGCCGAAGTCGCCCAACCCCAACGACGACATCGACACCTCGCGTCCGTGGCCGGTGCCCGGCACCGGTGAGGAGACCCGGCGGCGGCTCGCCGCTGCCGAGCTCGTGCGCTCCGTCGACCCCACCGCCCCCGACGAGGGCCTCGACATGGTCGAGGCCGCCCGGGTCGCCGAGTGGGACGACGACCTGGCCCAGCTTCTGGTGGAGGCTCGCGCCGAACGCGCCACGACCGTCGACCTCCCGCTTCCCGCCAACCTGTCCGTCACCGCGCTCGCCCGGCTGCGCGAGGACCCCGAGGCGTTCGCCCGCGACCTCGCCCGGCCCATGCCGCGCCCGCCGGCGCCCGCGGCCCGCTTCGGCACCGCGTTCCACGCCTGGATCGAGCACCGGTTCGGCCAGCAGGCCCTCATCGAGCCCGACGAGCTGCCCGGTCGCGCCGACGCCGGCATCGACGACGAGGCCGACCTCGGCGAGATCGTGAAGCGCTTCGAGGACGGACCTTTCGGCGACCGACCGCCCCACGCCGTCGAGGCTCCCTTCGCCCTCGTCCTCGGCGGTCAGGTCGTCCGCGGCCGGATCGACGCCGTCTACGCCGAGCCGTCGGAGTCGTCCGAGGGCCTCGACGGCTATCTCGTGATCGACTGGAAGACCAGCCGCCACGAGTCCGCCGACCCGCTCCAGCTGGCGCTCTACCGCCTTGCCTGGTCCGAGCTCACCGGCACCCCCCTCGAGCGGGTCCGCGCGGCGTTCCACTACGTCCGCTCCGGGCGCACCGTCCACCCCGACGACCTCCCCGGCCGCACCGAGCTGGAGAAGCTGCTCGACCTCTGACCGGGCGCCCGGGCGGTGGCCCACCCACCTTCGCGGGCCGCAGAACGTGGCTCCCTCACCGCGCCCGGGCGCGTCGTCGTACGACACCCAGGGGAGCGGTGGCCCACCCACCTTCCCGGCACGCGAAGTGTGGGTGGACCACCGCTGACGCCGGGTGAGCGGTGAGTGAGACACGTTCTGAACGCTTCGGAGCTGCGTCACTCACCGCCCCGCGAGGCGGCGTACGTCGACACCTTCCCCGGCGGTGGGTGAGACACCTTCTCGGCGCCCAGAACCTGCGTCACGCACCGCTGGGCAGCGCGGTGTACGACGTGCCGCCAGCGGTGGCGCACCACGTTGCCGGCGCGCGACGTGTGGGTGGATCACCGCTGACGCCGGGTGAGCGGTGCGTGGGACACCTTTTCGGTGCTCGGAACCTGCGTCACGCACCGCTGGGCAGCGCGGCGTACGTCGACTCAGCGGAGGGCGGCGGTGAGCGCGATCTCGACCATCTCGCCGAAGGTCTGCTCGCGCTCCAGGGACGTGGTCTCCTCGCCGGTCACGATGTGGTCGGAGACGGTGCAGATCGCGAGCGCCTTGCGGCCGTGCTTGGCGGCGAGGGTGTAGAGCGCGCTGGCCTCCATCTCGACGCCCATCACGCCGTACTTCACCATCTCGCCGAGCAGCTCGGGGCGGGCCGGGTAGAAGGAGTCGCTGGAGAAGATCAGGCCCACGTGGAAGGGAGACCCGCCCTCGCGCGCCTCGGCCGCCTCGACCGCGCCGCGCAGGAGGCCGAAGTCGGCGACGGGGGCGTAGTCGATGCCGTGGAAGGCGATCCGGTTCATGGACGAGTCGGTGCACGCCCCGGAGGCGATGATGACGTCGCGCACGCCGACGGCATCCGTCACCGCACCGCACGAGCCGACGCGGATGATGGACTGTACGTCGTACTCGGTGAAGAGCTCGTTGACGTAGATCGCCATCGACGGCTGCCCCATGCCGGAGCCCTGCACCGAGACCGGGTGGCCGTTCCAGCTGCCGGTGAAGCCGTACATCCCGCGCACCTCGCTGTAGCAGCGCGCGTCGTCGAGGAACGTCTCGGCGATCCACTTCGCCCGCAGGGGGTCGCCGGGCAGCAGGACGGTGGGGGCGATCTCGCCGGGCTGGGCGCCGATGTGCGTGCTCACGGCGCCCAGCCTAGGGACTCAGAGGGCTCAGCCGGCGTTGGCCACGATCTCGTTGGGGGTGTGCGGCAGGTCGAGGGCCTTCGTCACGCGGCCGCGTTCGAGGTCCACGACGTGCACGCGGTCGCGACGCGGGTCGGTGACGTACGCCGTGGAGCCGACGACGTGGAGCGCCGGACGGGGCTGCTGCCAGTCGAGCGGCTCGCGCCACCGGTCGACGACCTCGACCTTGTCGATGCGCTCACCGGTGCCCGGGTCGAGGACGTGGATCGCGCCGTCGGTCCCGAGCACGAGCGCCTCGCCCTCCGGGCCGCGACCGAGCGAGCGGAAGCTGTAGCTGGTGCCGAGGTCGACCAGGCGCAGCGACGCGTCGCGGGTGTCGATGAGGGAGACCCGGGTCGGCCGCTCGAGCTCGGCGTCGGGGTCGGTCTTGTAGTCGCCGAGCAGGACCGGCGAGACCTCCGAGCCCGCCTGGTTGCCGATCCGTCCGTAGGGGTCGGGGCTGCTGACCTTGGTGATGTCACGGCCGTCCACGACGACCGCACCGTCCTCGCAGCCGAAGACCGCGGCGTCCTCGGCGAAGGCCTCACCGTGGACGCCGGGGCACTCGTCGGTCTCGGCGAGCACGGCACCGGAGGGGCTCACGAGCCGAACGCCCGAGCGCGACTCCTCGTCCCCGACCGTCATCAGCAGGTTGCGGTCGACCAGCTGCACGGCCACGCCGTGGTGCGCCTCGTCGGTGGCGTCGGTGGAGACCTCCGGCGAGCCGTCGGCCAGGTCGTCGGGGTCCAGCACGGTGATCGTGCCGGTGCCGTCGTCGAAGAGGGTGGTGATGCCGTCGTGCGCCACGGCGTGCCCCGCCTCCGCCGCCTCGATCAGTACGCCGGTCAGGCCGGGGTCGCCGGTGAAGTGGTGGGCGTGGTCGCCGTGCTCGTCGCCCCACGACCCGAGGTCGAGGGCGTGCCAGCCGAGGTTGCCGCTGACGAGCGCGTGGCGACCGTCGCCGGCGGGGGAGACGCGGACGAAGCCCTCCATCGGCTCGTCGGCGACCACCTCCCCGCTGGTCACGTCGACGACCATCACGCCCCCGTCGTGGGTGACGGCGAGGCGTGGGGTGGCGGACGCGACCTCGGTCCCGCCCGAGTCGGCCGAGTCGGCGGAGTTGGCGGTGTCGGCGGTCTCGGGTTCGTCGGACGAGGAACCGGGGTCGGTCGCGGTGCCGCAGGAGGAGGCCCCCAGCACGACAAGGGTGGCGAGGAGGACGCGGAGACGTGGAGTTCTCATGAGAATCATTCTCATCGCAATTGAGAATGATTGTCAAAGAGGTACGGCGCTAGCCTGACGCGGTGAGCCCCGAACGCCTCCTGCCGCACGTCGCCCTCTCCCTCCACGCGCACAACCGGATGGGCCTGCGGCGCACCGACGACGCCTGGCTCGCCGAGCAGATGTCCGACCCGGCGACCCGTGTCCTCGTCGTGGCCGGCAACCGGCTCCGCCCGGTGGACGGCGCCGTGCAGTGGGTCGGTCCCGACGAGGCTCCGGCCGGCACCCTCGTGCTGCTGGGGAACAGCGGCGGGGTGGTCCACGTGGCCGTCCTCGTCCCGCCGGGCGATGCCCCGGGTGAACCGGACGAGTGGGTCCCGCTGCGCTCGGTCCTGTCGCTCCTCGCCGACGGCACGCCCCAGCAGGCGCCGCTGGTGATGCACGCCGTCGGCCTGGCCGAGTGGCACCACGCTACCCGGTTCTGCCCGCGCTGCGGCGGCACCCTGATCAGTCGCGCCGCGGGTCACGAGCTGCGCTGCACGCAATGCGACCGCGCGCAGTTCCCGCGCACCGACCCGGCCGTAATCATGGCGATCACGCACGGCGAGGGTGACGCCGAGGCGATCCTGCTCGGTCGGAACACCGCCTGGCCCGCGGGCCGCTGGTCCACCCTCGCCGGCTTCTGCGAGCCGGGCGAGACCCTCGAGGACGCGGTGAGGCGCGAGGTGCACGAGGAGGTCGCCGTCCGGGTCGGCGAGGTCACCTACTTCGGCAGCCAGCCCTGGCCGCTCCCGGCCAGTCTGATGCTGGGATTCACCGGGCGGGCGCTGACGACCGACATCGACGTCGACGGGGCGGAGATCGAGGAGGCGCGGTGGTGGACGCGCACGGACTTCGAGGCCGCCGGCCGCTCGGGCGAGCTCGTCGTGCCTCGCGGCATCTCGATCTCGTCCTCGCTCATCGAGAGCTGGTTCGGCCGCCCGCTCGACGGTCCCGGCTGGGGGTAGCCGTCAAGGGACTCGACGAATCAGGCGCAGTTGTCGCAGATGCCTGTGGCGGGCAGCGCGAGGAAGCAGGTCGGGCACAGCTTGTCGACCCGGTCGCTGGCGGCGACACGCGGGCGTGAGGTCGTCGCACGCGGGGTTGTCGCGCGTGGCGCACGGGGCGTGCTCGAACGCGTGCCCGGCACCCGTTGGGGAGCTGGCGGCGAGTCGTCGCGGATGTCGAATCCCAGCCGGACGAGATGCTTGCTCGCGCCGGCCGAGCCGCCCGGGATGTCGGCGGGGGTGAGGGTGCGCCCGGTGGCGAGGCCGTGGGCGATGCCGGCGATGGCCGCGGCGTCGTACTCCTTGCCGTGGTGCAGCAGCACGTGGGTCGAGACGCCGCCGCGCACCAGCATGTAGTTCGCGCCACCCGCCGCGTCCCAGGTCTCCATCGCGGTCAGGACGTGGTCGCGGTCGATCGAGTTCAGCAGTGACACGACGTCAGGCTAACCCCGGCGCGACCCGGGCTCCACGCCAGCATCACGAGAGCGCGGCCAGCTTCTCCTTGACCTGCCCCACCGACGGGTTCGTCAGCGTGCTGCCGTCGGAGAAGAGCAGGGTCGGCACGGTCTGGTTGCCACCGTTGGCCTGCTCGACGGTGAACGCGGCCTCCGGCTCCTGCTCGATGTCGACGATCGAGAACTCGATGCCCTCGCGGTCGAGCTGGCTCTTGAGACGGTGGCAGTAGCCGCACCACGGGGTGCTGAACATCGTGAAGGTCATGGGTGGGAGTGTCCCCTCCGGCGTCTAGGGTTCAACGAACGAGGGTGCTCGACACCCTCCACCGACCCCAACCACGACGTCGCAGGAGTTGTTCCGTTGCTCGAAGCGCTCGACCCCGAGCAGCGACAGGTCGCCGAGGCGCTGCGCGGACCGGTGCGCGTGCTCGCCGGCGCCGGCACCGGCAAGACCCGCGCGGTCACGCACCGCATCGCGCACGGCGTGGCCCAGGGCGTCTACGCGCCGACCGAGGTGCTCGCCCTGTCCTTCACCACCCGTGCGGCCGGTGAGATGCGCGAGCGCCTGCGTGCGCTCGGGGCGCCCGGTGTGCAGGCGCGAACCTTCCACTCCGCCGCGCTGCGCCAGCTGCGCTTCTTCTGGCCGCGCGTGCACCAGCGCGAGCTCCCCGAGCTCGTCGAGTCCAAGCTCGGCATGCTCGCGCTCGCGGCGCGACGCCAGCGGCTCGGCGTCGACCAGGCCACGCTGCGCGACCTCGCCAGCGAGATCGAGTGGGCGAAGGTGTCCAACGCCGGCCCCGAGACCTACGCCGCGATCGCCCGGGCCCGCGGCCGCACGGTGTCCGGCCTCGACCCCGAGGTGGTGGCCCGCGCGTTCGACGCCTACGAGGAGGTCAAGCGCGGCCAGGGCCGGATGGACATGGAGGACGTGCTCCTCCTCGGCGCCGGACTCCTCGCCGACAACGAGGCGGTGGCCGCCCAGGTGCGCCGGCAGTACAAGTGGTTCGTCGTCGACGAGTTCCAGGACGTCTCGCCGCTCCAGCACGCCCTGCTCGACCTGTGGCTGGGCGGGCGCGACGAGCTGTGCGTCGTCGGCGACCCGGCGCAGACGATCTACTCGTTCGCCGGCGCCGACGCCCGCTACCTCCGCGAGTTCACCCGTCGCTTCCCCTCGGCCACGAGCGTCGAGCTGGTCCGCAACTACCGCTCGACCCCGGAGGTCGTCTCCGCGGCCAACCGGCTGCTCGACGGCACCCCCAGCAAGGGCGTCGACCTCGTCGCCCAGCGGCCCTCGGGCGCCCGCATCACGTGGCGCGAGGCCACCGACGAGGTCGCCGAGGCCGACGCGGTCGCCGACCGGGTGGCCGCGCTGCGTGCCTCCGGGACGCCCGCCAGCCGGATGGCCGTCCTGCTGCGCATCAACGCGCAGTCGGAGCGCTTCGAGGAGGCCCTGGCGGCTCGCGGGCTCCCCTACGTCGTACGCGGTGCCGCGCGGTTCTTCGACCGCCCCGAGGTGCGGCAGGCGATCACCCTCGTCCGCGGTGCCGCGCGCTCGGGCGAGGCGTCGGGCCCGGTGTCCGAGGCCGTCGTGGCCGTGCTGTCCCAGATGGGCCATTCGACCGAGCCACCCGAGGGCAGGGGAGAGGTCCGCAACCGGTGGGAGTCGCTGCAGGCGCTGGTCGACCTCGCCGCCGACTTCGGCCGCGAGCGACCCGACGCGGGCGTCGGTGACTTCGTCGACGACCTCGACCGCCGGGCCAGCGAGCAGCACGCACCCGTGGCCGACGCCGTCACCCTGGCCACCATCCACTCGGCCAAGGGCCTGGAGTGGGACGCCGTCTTCGTGGCCGGCATGCACGACAAGATGATGCCGATCTCCCAGGCGCAGACGCCCGCCGAGGTCGAGGAGGAGCGCCGCCTCCTCTACGTCGCGATGACCCGCGCCCGTGACGAGCTCAGCGTGTCGTGGGCGACCGCGCGGGAGCCGGGCGGCCGGTCGACCCGGGGCAGCTCGCCCTTCCTCGCGCCGTTGCTCGACGGCGTGCCCGGGGTGTCCGGGCAGCGCCGCGAGCGCACCCGGCGCAACCGCGCCGCCATGCACTGCCGTGAGTGCGGCAAGGCCCTGTCGACGTCGGTGGAGAAGAAGACCGGCCGCTGCGCCGACTGCCCCGCCTCCTACGACGAGGCCCTGTTCGAGCGGCTGCGTGAGTGGCGGCTGGCCCGCTCCGCGGAGGACAGCGTGCCGGCGTTCGTCGTCTTCACCGACGCGACGCTGCAGCTCATCGCCGAGCACGTCCCCACCGACGAGAAGGGGTTGCGCGCGATCAGCGGCGTCGGCCCGAGCAAGATCGCCAAGTACGGCGACGAGGTCCTCGCGCTGGTCGCCGAGGCGGGCGCCTGAGCGGGTGCGGCGAGGCCTTCGGAGGCGCTCCGGAAAAGAAATCTCGGTAATACCCATTAAATGGTTTGCCCCTGACGATGTGAGGGGTCTAACGTTCCCTCAACAACCCACGCGCATGGGATCCCTGACAAGGATCCGCGCCCGACGCCCCGAAGGAGGTGGCCCCCATGGAGAACTACACGAAGACCACGACGGCTTGGACGCCGTCCTTCGGCATGCCCGCTGCCGGCCACCGCTGCGCCACTGATGTGCGCGTCCTCGGTGTCGATGTCGCAGCTGCGCTCCAGGGGACCGCTGTGTCCATCGAGCGCGTCAAGGGCGTTTTCCCGGGTCTCCCAGCCTGGAGTCCACCGACGAGTTGAGACAACTCGCATCGGCAGCCTCCAGGCCGCGGAACCCGAAACCCGGGATCCGCGGCCTTTCTGTTTTCCCAAGCGTCATCAACCCGCGATCAGGTCAACGAGGAGGAGGTGAACACATGACCATCAGCGTTCTCGACCGCAACCGAGCTGCCGACCAGACCGAGATGGAGCCCCAGGCCCCGCTCGGAGCCCTGCACGACGCAGCTGCCGGAGTGGATGAGGAGTTGCTGCCCTGCCGCGTCAACGACGCAGAGCTGTGGTTTGCCGAGTCCCCCGCGGACGTGGAGCAGGCCAAGGCCCTCTGCATCGACTGCCCCGTGCGGGCGCTGTGCCTCGACGGAGCCCTCGAACGGCGTGAGCCGTGGGGCGTCTGGGGAGGCGAGCTCTTCCTCCAGGGCGTGGTGATCCCGCGCAAGCGGCCGCGAGGCCGGCCCCGCAAGTCCGAACAGGTCGCCGCTCAGGCCGGCCAGAACCAGAAGGACGGGGCAGCCGCGTAAGGCGCCACCGCTCAGTCACCTCCGAGGAAACACAAGGAACACCACCACTCATGAAGACCTACCGAAACGGACGACACGACATGAATCTCATGCATGAAGAACTCGCACGCGCGCAAATGACCGCGCGCCTGGGAGAGGCGCACGAACTGCGGCGCGGCCGCCAGCTGGTCCTGGCCCGTCGTATGAGCCGCAAGGCCGAGCAGGCCGCGCAGCAGGCGCGTCTCGCCCTCGCTCGCGTGATCTGACAGGTTCCGAGGCCGACCTGGCCGAGGGACGGTTCTCGCCCTGATCGCGGGTGAGCACACCAGGTGAGCCGGTACGTCGTCACGGTGACGACGTACCGGCTCACTGCCATTTCCACCGACCCACGGCGCCGCCACGGGGGTAACCTCGAGACGTGAGCGAGCTCGTGACGTGCGACTTCTGCGGCACCCAGGCCCCGGAGGGGGAGACCCTCACGTGGACGACCGCGGTCGAGAACGGTCGGCGCCGCACCTTCTGCGACACCTGCTCCCGCACCCACCTGCGCGCGATGGAGAGCAAGCTCGACAGCGAGTGGTGGTGAGCTCCACCTCGGAACGAGCCGCACTCACCCCGTGTCGATCGCGGTCTCGAACCAGGCGCAGCCGCAGTAGGGGTGACGCTGCCAGCGGCGCGCGACGGGCAGCGGCTCGTGGTCGACGCGCCACGACGTGAGCCACGTGTGCGGCACCTCGCCCCGCGACCACGCCCCGAGGTCCCGGGCGACCGCGCCCGCGCCCACCGCCAGGAGCGGGCGGGGAAGCGCGCCCGCTCCTGGCGAGCCGCCCTCGTCGAGCACGCCGGCGGCCACGCACCTCGCGCACGGCCCGACACCGGGCGCGACCCACGGTCCGACCTCGACGGCGTAGGGCTGGACGCTCACCAGGACGTGGGGCAGCGAGTCGACGCACCAGGCGTCGACTGTCGCCGAGACCAGGCGGCCGGGGGTCACGGCGACGCCGACGGGGGCCGTCGGGTCGACGACGACACCGGCAGCCGCGAGCGTCGCGACGACGGCGCCGGCCCACGCGTCGGGGCAGTCGAGCTGCGCGCGGACGTGAGTGGCGTACGGCGACGGCGCGGGGCGGACGGGCACCCCCTGACGGTGCCACGGCGGCGCCCGGCGCGGGCGCTCGTCCACAGGGCTCGAGGTGCCGGAAATGCAGCGGCGGCGCCACCCGAGGGGTGACGCCGCCCTACGAGCTCAAGTGGTGAGGCTCAGGCCTTGCCGAGGATGCGGTTCAGGTTGGTGCCGCAGACCGGGCAGACGCCCTTGGCCATCTTGGTGCCCTTGTCGTTGACCTTGATCTCGCCCTCCGCCTCGCGCTTCTCCTTGCACTTGACGCAGTAGAACTCACCGCTCCAGGTCTCCGCCATGACGGCCTCCTTGCTTGTTTTTCTTGGTCGTCGCGACGGGGAGTCTCTCGGGGAAGCCCGCCGGGGTGAGCTGGCGGCTGCCAGCGCTCCGTCGCCGACCCTACGCCACGCGTGGCCCACGCTCACGCACCACACGCGCTGAGCGTGAATCCGGGTCCTTCCACGCTCAGCCGGATCAGTACCCTCGGGCCATGCCAGAGACCTCCGCCGACCGTCCTCACCTGCGCCTCGAGCGCCCCTCCGAGGGGGTCGTCCTGCTGACCCTCGACAACCCCGCGATGCGCAATGCGATGAGCGACGAGATGACCTCGTCGTGGGTCGCGACCATCGACGAGCTCGCCGCCGACCGGTCCGTGCGCGCGGTCGTGGTGACCGGGGAGGGGAGCGCCTTCTGCTCCGGCGGCAACACCTCCTGGATCGCCAGCGAGCCGGGCGCGACCGTCGACCACCTGCGCTCGCGGATGCTGCCGTTCTACCGCGCCTGGCTGTCGATCCGGCGCCTCGAGGTGCCGACCATCGCAGCCGTCAACGGCGCCGCCATCGGGGCCGGCCTGTGCCTCGCGCTCGCCTGCGACATCCGCTACGCCGCGGCCGGCGCCAAGCTGGGCGTGCCCTTCAACAAGCTCGGCATGCACGCCGGGATGGCCGGCACCTGGCTGCTGCCCCAGGTGGTGGGCGCCGCCCACGCGCGCGACCTGCTGCTCACCGGTCGCGTGGTGGAGGCCGAGGAGGCGCTGCGACTCGGCCTCGTCTCCCGCGTCGTCGACCCCGGGGTGTTCCTCGACGAGGTGCTCGACACGGCGGCCGGCATCGCGGCCACCGCGCCGATCGCGGCCCGCCTGACCAAGGTCGCGCTCGCCGACGGCGGCCACGCCGACTTCGAGTCCGCGCTGCAGTGGGAGGCGCTCGCCCAGCCGATGACGCTCGCGACCGCCGACCTGCAGGAGGGCATCGCGGCGGCGAAGGACAAGCGGGCGCCGCAGTTCCGTGGCCGCTGAGCGCGGCTGAGCCCGGCTGAGCCCCTGAGCCCGGCTGGGCCCGGCGGGAGACGAAGAAGGGGCCCCGCAGCCTCCGACGCCTGCCTTCCCCAGCCGGCGTCGAGGAGCCGTGGGGCCCTTCTGGACGCAACGCTAGGGCCGGCCACGTGCGCGGTCAACGGGTCGGTGTCCACCCCTGTGGACAGGCCTGTGGAGACGGTGTGCACCGTGCCCCCGCGGCCGTGGAGGGGGTCGTCGGGGATGGGGAGGACCCTGTGCGCGACACGCCCGGCGCGAGCGCCGTACTGTGCCGGTGACCAGCGGTTTCACCGGTGACCGGGCTGTGGAGGAGGAACAGTGGGCGAGGAGTCGACGGCGGGCACCCCACGCGGTCCCGTGGCGACGCTGCGGCGCATCGCGTTCCTGATGGAGCGCCAGCGGGAGGAGACCCGCCGGATCGAGGCCTTCCGCAAGGCGGCGCGCACGATCCTGCCGCTGCCCGAGGAGGAGGTACGCCGTCGCGCCGCCGACGGCACGCTCACCGAGCTCCCCGGCATCGGGCCCAGCACCGCCGCCGTCATCACCGACGCGTGCAACGGCGTGGTCCCCGAGCGCCTGGTCCGGCTGGAGGGCACTGCCGGGCCCCTGGCCCGGGGCGGGGAGGAGCTGCGCGCCCAGCTGCGCGGCGACCTGCACTCGCACTCCGACTGGTCCGACGGCGGGTCCCCGCTCGAGGAGATGGCGATGACGGCCATGGAGCTGGGGCACGACTACCTCGTCCTCACCGACCACAGCCCGCGCCTGCGCGTGGCCAACGGGCTCAGCGCCGAGCGCCTCGCGCGCCAGCTCGGCGTCGTCGACGCCGTCAACGAGCACCTCGACGGGTCGTTCACCCTGCTGAAGGGGATCGAGGTGGACATCCTCGACGACGGGTCGCTCGACCAGACCCCGGAGATGCTCGACCGGCTGGACGTCCGCGTCGCGTCGGTCCACTCCAAGCTCAAGATGGAGGCCGCCTCGATGACGAGGCGGATGGTCGCGGCGGTCCGCAACCCGCACACCAACGTCCTCGGCCACTGCACCGGTCGCTTGGTCACCGGCAACCGGGGCGTGCGACCGCAGAGCCAGTTCGACGCCAGAGCGGTCTTCACCGCGTGCGCGGAGGAGGGGGTGGCGGTCGAGATCAACTCGCGACCGGAGCGGCGCGACCCGCCCACGAAGCTGCTCGAGCTCGCCCGCGACCTCGGCTGCCTGTTCTCGATCGACTCCGATGCCCACGCGCCCGGCCAGCTCGACATGCTCGACCACGGCGCCGCCCGGGCCACCGAGGCCGGGATCGACCCCGACCGGATCGTCACGACCTGGGAGCGCGACCGGCTGCTGGAGTGGGCCTCGGCGCGGCTCTGAGGGCGGCCCTGAGTGCGGCTCCGCCCAGCGCGCCCACCCCTCGGTGTGGGTGGCGGGCGTTAGGTTCGGCACATGAGCACCCCGGCCAGCCCGCCCGACGTGGAGGTGCGCCGCTCGCGCCGCCGACGTCGCACGGTCTCGGCCTACCGTGACGGCGACCGCATCGTCGTGCTGATCCCGGCCACCATGAGCAAGCGCGACGAGGCGACGTGGGTCGCCGACATGGTGGCCCGCATCGAGCGGCAGGAGAGGCGCCGGCTGCGCTCGGACGACGACCTCGTCGCCCGCGCCGCGAAGCTCAACGACCTCTACTTCGGGGGCCTCGCGGTCCCGGCCTCGGTGCGCTGGGTGACGAACCAGAACGCCCGCTGGGGGTCGTGCACCCCGGGCGAGGGCACCATCCGGCTCAGCGACCGCCTCCAGAAGGTGCCCGGCTGGGTCGTCGACTACGTCCTGGTCCACGAGCTGGCCCACCTGCTCGAGTCGGGCCACACGCCGGCCTTCTGGGCGTGGGTCGACCGCTACCCCCGGGCGGAGAAGGCCAAGGGCTACCTCGAGGGCTACTCCGCGGCCGCGCGGCTGGAGCCGCCTCCCGGCCTCGAGGACGACTGAGCCGCCCGCACCCGCGCGACGGCGGCGTCGATCAGGACGTACATGTCGTCGAAGGTCACCGGCAGGTCGTCGACCGGCCACCAGCGCACGTCGAGCGACTCCTCGCTGGTCGCGTGGGAGGCGTCGGGCTCGGCCGTGGCGAGGAACCGCACGTCGAGGTGGTGCACCGTGCCGCGGTCGGAGCAGAACTCGACGGCGTGCGCGTCGAGGGAGAGCGGCTCGTCGTCGAAGTCGAACGACGTCAGGCCCGACTCCTCGACCAGCTCGCGCCGCGCCCCGTCCGCGAGCGAGGCGTCACCGGGCTCGAGGTGTCCGCCGAAGGCCAGCCACGCGTCTGCCTTGCGGTGGTGGTTGAGCAGCACGGCGCCCCCGTCGGGCGACACGACGATCGCGCCTGCGGTGAGGTGGTCGGGGAAGCACGCCTTGGCCAGTCCGTCGGCGTTCCGGGCGAGGTGCGCCAGGTAGCGCTGTCGCAGCTCCTCCTGTTCGGGGGTGGGCGCGACCCAGTCCGAGAGCGTCGCGACGGCTCTCGCGTGGAGGGTCACTCGGCCGGGCGGGCGCCGCCGTCGGAGCCACCGTCGAGCAGGTCGCGCAGACCCGCGTCGAACTCCTCCTCGGAGAGCTCGCCGGGCGTCACGGAGTCCTCCCGGAAGCCGAGCGGGTCGTCGAGGTCGCTCGCCGTGGGCAGCAGGTGCGGCGACATCCACACGCCGTCGCGGGCCTCGGTGCCCTGACGTGTGCGCAGGGAGCCCCACAGGGTGGAGGCGTCGCGCAGCCGACGAGGTCGCAGCTCGAGCCCGACGAGGGTGGCGAAGGTCTGCTCCGCCGGGCCGCCGGCGGCGCGCCGGCGTCGTACGGTCTCCTGCAGCTTGGCGGCGGCCGGCATCCGCTCGGCCGTGGCCTGGCCGACGACCTCGTCGACCCAGCCCTCCACGAGCGCCAGGGTGACCTCGAGCTTCTCCAGGGCAGCCTTCTGGGCGGCCGACGGCTCGGGGTCGAACAGACCGCCCGCGAGGGCGTCCTGCATCGCCTCGGGGTTGGTCATGTCGACCTCGCGCAGCTTGGTCTCCATGCCGGAGGTGTCGAAGTCCATGCCGGCGCCGTACTCCGAGACCGCCCCGATGAGGTGGTCGCGCAGCCACGGCACGCCGGCGAAGAGGCGCTGGTGGGCGGCCTCGCGCAGCGCGAGGTAGAGCAGCACGTCGTCGGCGGAGACGTCGGGCAGCTCCTCGGCGAACGCCGCGACGTTGGTGGGGAGCAGGGCGGCCTTGCCGATGGGGCCGAGGGGCAGGCCGATGTCGGAGGCGCTGAGGACGTCACCGGCGAGCGCGCCGAGGCCGCTGCCGACCTGGGAGGCGACCATGGCGCCGCTGGCCTTGCCGAGCATGGCCATGAGGGGGCCGGCGAGCTGCTTCATCTCCTCGGGCATCGCCTGGCCCAGGGCCTGCGTGGCGGAGCCGGCGATCGGCTCGACCAGGACCTTCCACACCGGGATGGTCTCCACGATCCACTCCGCCCGCGACCACGCGGCCGTGGTGGTGACGCCCGAGGGGAACCCGGTCGTCGTGTCGAGCCAGTGGTCGGCCAGGCGTACGGCGTCGGCGACCGCACCCGACTGGGCCGGGCTGACCGCCGGGTCGGGCTCCTGCGCGGCGGCGCGGCGGGCCAGGTCGGTGACCGTCTCCCAGTTGACCGGGCCGTCGTGCGGCGCGAACAGCGACTGCATCTGGGCCATCAGCGCGTTGAGGTCGGGCATGCCGCCACCGGCGCCGAACCCGCCCATCTGGGAGAAGATCTGCTCGAACGGCGTGCCCTTGAACGGGTTGTTGTCGTCGGGGCCCTGACCGGACGATCCGGGGCCTCCCGGGGTGTCACTCATGGCGTCCACGGTACTCACCGCGCCCAGCAGCGGCACGCCTACACTCGGGCGCGTGAGCGACCCCACGTCCGATCCCGTGCGCCTCGTCGACATCCGCGACACCCCGCTCGACGTCGCGGAGGTCCTCGACGCGCTCGGTGACGCCGGCGCCGGCGGCCTCACCCTCTTCGTGGGGCAGGTGCGTGACCACGACTCGGGGAAGGGCGTCACGGCACTCGACTACTCCGCGCACCCGACCGCGCTGGCCCGGCTCGAGGACGTCTGCCGCCGGGTGGCGCAGGACCACGACGTGAGGGGAGTGGCGGCGGTGCACCGGGTCGGCGACCTGCGCATCGGCGACCTCGCGGTCGTCGTCGCGACGACCGCGGCGCACCGCGGAGACGCCTTCGCCGCCTCGCGGGCCCTGATCGACACCCTCAAGGCCGAGGTGCCGATCTGGAAGCACCAGGTCTTCGACGACCGGACCGAGGAGTGGGTCGGCACGCCGTAGGGCCTCCCCGTCGGAGACCGCCGCGCCCCCTACGCTCGGCGCGTGGAGATCCTGCTGTGGCTCGTTCCCTCGGCCGTCGTCGCGCTGGTGGCGATGGCGTGGGTGTCGTGGGCAGGTCGTGACGGTCGTGGCGAGGTCGACCGCGACGTCGCCGTCGAGCGCTTGGGAAAGGCGATCGCCAAGGAGCTGCCGGCCGGTACGCGACGTACGTCGGCACCGGTGCGCGACCGCAGCACCGGCATCGCCGTCCGGCCCAGCCACGGAGCGGGCCCGGGCGCCGGCACCACCCGCCGCGCCTCCTGATCGACGGCTCGTTGCCGCGCAGTTGCTGCCGTTTGAGAGAGTTGCGCGCATGAGTCAGCGGACCAGGGCGGGACTGCTCGCACTGTGCCTCCTGGCCGTGCTGTGGGCGACGGCCGCGTTCGTGCCGTTGCCCTACGTCACCTACTACCCCGGTCCGACCGTCGACATACTCGCCGAGGATGACGGCGAGGAGATCGTCCGGGTGACCGGCCACGACGCCTTCCACGGCGACGGCGAGCTGCGGATGACGACCGTCTACGTCAGCACCCCGCAGGAGGACGTCAGCCTCCCCGAGCTCCTGCGTGCCTACCTCGACCCCGATGCGGCCGTCTGGCCGCGCTCCTCGATCTACGCCCCCGAGGAGACCGACGAGTCGAGCGACCGCCAGTCCGAGGCCGCCATGGTCTCCTCCCAGGACACCGCGGTCGCCGCCGCGCTCACCCAGCTCGGTGAGGAGGTCGAGCCGCTCGTGGAGGTCCTCGACGTCACCCCCGGGCTGCCCGCCGACGGCAAGCTGGAGGTGCGCGACGTGCTTCTCCGCGTCGGCGGCACGCCGGTCACCGACGCCCAGGACGTCGTCGACGCCGTCGATGCCGCGTCCCCCGGCGAGCCGGTCGCGTTCGTCGTACGTCGCGGGGACGAGGAGGTCACCGTCGACGTGACCCCCGAGGACGTCGACGGCGACCTGCGCATCGGCATCACCCCCGGGATGGGCTTCGACTTCCCCTTCGAGGTCAGCGTCGACATCGCCGACAACATCGGCGGTCCCAGCGCCGGCCTGATGATGGCGCTCGCCATCTACGACACGCTGACCCCGGGCTCCCTGACCGGAGGCGCCCACATCGCCGGCACCGGCACGATCACGCCGGCCGGGAAGGTCGGCCCGATCGGGGGCGTCCAGCAGAAGATCGCCGCCGCCCGCGACGCCGGGGCCGAGCTGTTCCTCGTCCCGGCCGACAACTGTGACGGCATCGGGGGAGTGGACCCCGGCGACATGCGGCTGGCGAAGGCCACGACGATGGACGGTGCCGTGACGACCCTGGACGACTGGGTCGCCGACCCCAACGCCGACCTCCCCAGCTGCGAGGAGACCGCCTCATGACGAGCCCCACCGGCCCGACCCCCGACCCGACCAGCGACCCGACCCCTGACCCGGGCGCGCCCGATGCGCTCCCCGAGGACCCGGCCCTCGCCGCCGCCGTCCTCGAGATCGAGGCGCACGTCGCCCAGGACGGGTGGGACCAGCCGGCCCGGCTCTACGCCCTCGTCGACACCGCGACGCTCGTCGCCCAGGAGCCCGCGCTGGCGGCGGCGATGGCGATCGACGGTCCCGGTGACGACGGGTCGTTCACACCCATCGAGCAGGACGGCCTGCCGCCCGGGCAGGTCCTCGAGGACGCGCTGACGACCATCGCGTGGCCCGACAGCGTCGCCGGGTGCGCGGCCGTCATCGAGCGGCTCGTGCTCCCGCCCGACGTCGACGACGAGATCCCCGACGACCCCACGGCGGCCGAGCTGTTCGCCCGCGAGCACCCCGAGCGCCAGGAGGTGCGGATGGTCGCCGGCGTCACGCGCGCCGGGGCGTCGTACTGCGCCCTCCGGCTGCGCGCCCACGACGACGAGCAGTCGGTGGTCAACGGCACCGAGCTCGTCCCCGGGCTCCTCGACCTGCTCCACGCGACGCTGCACGAACCCCCGCACGACCTCGCGCACGACACCCAGCCCCACCCCGACGAGAACCACTGAGGCCATGAGCAATCCCTTTGACCGACCCAGCGGACCCACCGGACCCGACGGCCCCCCGCGGCCCGGTGGACCCGGCGGCACGGGCGGCGCCCGCCCCACGAGCACCTCCCGCCGGCCGGGCGCCCTGGTCATCACCGCGATCGTGCTGGTCCTGGCCTTCATGCTGTTGAGCGCGTTCGCGTCGTTCTGGACCGAGCGTCTCTGGTTCGGCTCGGTCGGCTACGAGGAGGTCTTCACCACCCTCCTCCTCACCCGCGTCGGGTTGTTCTTCGTCTTCGCCGGGCTGATGGCCGCCGTGGTCGCGGTGACGATGGCGATGGCCTACCGCTACCGGCCCGTCCTGTGGCCCGGGATGCCGGGGGTGCCCGACGACGGGATGGACCGCTACCGGCAGCTGCTCGCGCCCCGCATGGGCTGGGTGATCGGCGGTGCGGCCGCGGTGATGGGTCTCTTCGCCGGCGCCTCGGCGTCGGGGCAGTGGCGCAGCTACTCGTTGTGGCGGCACAGCCAGGCCTTCGGCACCAGCGACCCCTACTTCGACAAGGACGTGGGCTTCTACGTCTTCGACCTGCCGTTCTGGCACTACATCGTCGACTTCGTGATGGCGCTGGCCGTCGTCGGCCTCATCGCCTCGCTGCTGATGAACTACCTGTTCGGCGGCATCCGGCTCTCGGCCCGTCCGGGGGAGCGGCTCACCAGCGCCGCGCAGATCCAGGTGTCCGCGCTGCTCGCGCTCTTCGTGCTGGCCAAGGCGGTGGACTACTGGCTCGACCGCTTCGACCTGGTCACCAACTCGGGCTCGATCTTCACCGGCATGGGCTACACCGACGACAAGGCAGTCCTGCCCGCCAAGGAGATCCTCGCCGGCATCGCGATCGTCTGCGCCCTGCTCTTCCTCGCCAACATCTGGCGCCGGACCTGGCTGCTGCCGTCGGTCGGCGTCGCCCTCTTCGCGCTCTCCGCGATCATTCTCGGCCTGATCGTGCCGACGCTCGTCCAGGCGATCCGGGTGAACCCCAACGTGCCGGACCGCGAGCGCCCCTACATCGAGGCCAACATCGAGGCGACGCGCGCGGCCTACCAGCTCGACCAGATCGACGTGCGCAACGTCGGCGGCACGGCCGTCGACGACGAGGGCGAGCTCGAGACGCTGGACGACATGACCGACGGCATCCCGCTGGTCGACCCGCAGATCGTCAGCGAGATCTTCGAGCAGCAGCAGCAGGTCCGCGCCTACTACTCGGTGCCCAACGTGCTCGACGTCGACCGCTACGAGATCGACGGGACCGACCGGGCCGTGGTGCTCGGCGTGCGCGAGCTCGACCAGAGCGGCCTCGCCGAGAACGACCAGAACTGGTCCAACCTCCACACCGCCTACACGCACGGCAACGGCGTCATCGCCGCCTTCGCCAACCAGCGTCCCGAGGACGACTCCACCCAGCAGACCGGCATCCAGTGGGCCGAGGGCGCGGAGGCCGACGAGGACACCCTGAGCCGCGTCGCCGGCGAGGACGGCTACGAGACACGGGTCTACTTCGGCGAGCAGAGCCCGACCTACAGCATCGTCGGGCTCGACCCCGACGGCGGTCCGGTCGAGTTCGACCTGCCGCGTGGCGACCGCAGCGAGGAGGACGTGGCGACGACGTACGACGGCGAGGCCGGCGTGCCGATCGGCAACATCTTCAGCCAGCTGCTCTACGCCGTGCGCTTCAGTGAGCCCAACCTCATCCTGTCCAGCCGCGTGCACGAGAACTCGAAGATCCTCTACGACCGCAACCCGCGGCAGATGGTCGAGAAGGTCGCCCCGTGGCTGACCGTGGACTCCGACCCCTACCCGGCCGTGGTCGACGGGCGGATCCAGTGGATCCTCGACGGCTACACCGTCACCGACAAGTACCCGCTCTCGCAGCGCGAGTCGCTGGAGGAGATGACCGACGACTCCCTCCAGGAGAACACCGGCTTCCAGACGCTGCCGACCGACGAGATCAACTACCTCCGCAACTCGGTCAAGGCCACGGTCGACGCCTACGACGGCACGGTGACTCTCTACGAGTGGGACGAGGAGGACCCGATTCTCCAGGCCTGGACGGAGGTCTTCCCCGACACCGTCCAGCCCAACGACGAGATCCCTGACGCGCTTCTCGAGCACCTGCGCTACCCCGAGGACCTCTTCAAGGCCCAGCGCTTCCAGTTCCAGCGCTACCACGAGACGTCGCCGTCGGCGTGGTTCGAGGGCTCGAGCCGCTGGGAGGTGCCCAGCGACCCGCAGCGCACCACGCGCCTGCAGCCGCCGTACCGCCTGTTCACCGACACCGGCGAGGGCGAGACGTGGTCGCTGACCTCGGTCTACGTGCCGCGCGACAAGGAGAACAACCTGGCGGCCTACATGGCGGTCAACAGCGACGCGACGACCGACGACTACGGCAAGGTCTCGGTGCTGCAGCTGCCCAACGAGCCCACGGGTGGACCGCTGCAGATCGCCAACACGTTCGCGACCAACGAGGACGTCAGCGCGGCCCTGCTGCCCTACACGACCGGCGACGCCAACCGCGTGCCCGGCAACCTGCTGACCGTGCCGATCGGCAACCAGTTCATGTACGTCCAGCCGGTCTACACCCGCCGCGACGGCGAGTCGAACTTCCCGATCCTGCGCTTCGTGCTCGTCTCCTACGAGAACAGGGTTGGCATCGGCACGACGCTGGTGGGCGCGATCGAGGACGCCCTCACGTCCGACGCCTCGACGGACGGGTCGTCCGAGGAGCCCGCCGAGGAACCGACGGAGGAGCCGACGGAGGAGCCGACGGAGTCGCCCGGGTCGCAGCCGACCCAGGAGCCCGGCGGTGAGACCGACGTCGCCGAGCTGCTGCGCCGGGCCGACGCCAAGTTCGCCGAGGCCGACGAGGCGCAGCAGGCCGGTGACACGGTGCGCTGGGCGCAGCTCATGGAGGAGGGACGCGAGCTCATCCGTCAGGCCGTGCGCCAGATCGGCTGACCCCCGATTTGGGCTCGGCCCGCCACCCCTGTAATGTTCTGTTCACCGACGCGGGGTGGAGCAGCTCGGTAGCTCGCTGGGCTCATAACCCAGAGGTCGCAGGTTCAAATCCTGCCCCCGCTACAAAGTGAAGTTGCAGGTCAGAGGCGGTTTCCCGGAATGATCCGGGAGACCGCCTCTGACTGTATTTCGGCCCTCGTGGGCAATCCACGGGCAGACCCCGCCGCGGTGACGAGGGAGGTCACCCGCCGGTGCGCTCCGCCGGCTCGTACAGGTCCGTCGGAGGGTAGATGCGAGGGATGTCGGTGGGCGGGTAGATGCGGGTGAGCTCGTCGAACGGCTCGGTGACGTTGGTGCGCTCTTCCTGGTCGGCCGTGACGGTGGCCGTGCCGAAGGCCGTCGCTACGAGTGCAGTCAGAGCTGCGGCGGAGATGGCAGTGCGCCGATTGTTGAACTCGATCATGGTGACTTCTCTTTCGGTTTCGTGGTGGAGATGACGGACTCGACGACCTGGACGGATCCACCGAGCAGGGCAGCGAGGACTTTCGGGGCGCCCCAGCCGTGGCCTCGGACTCCGACGTTCGAGCGACGAGGCGGGGCGGAGGTTCGAAGGAGCGATCGGACCGACGATGACCGGGAACGGCTTACGCCCTCGACGGTTCCGGTCTCGTGTCGCTGTCGAGGTGGTCGTGGATGACGCCGGTCAGCAGCTCGGCCGGGGGAGCGGCGTACGTCGCCCCGTCCCACTCGTAGGTCCCGCAGTGCGTTGCGGCCTCGTCTCCGCAGACGTGGGTGCCATCGGACTCGATCGCTACCCCGTTGACGCGCAGCTCGAGAAGGGGCCAGGCGCCAGGTGCGCCGGCGGTGGCTGGATCGGTGCGGGTCGTGACCCGAACCCGCAGTGACGTGCCCCTGGCCGCCAGCTCCGGCGCCAGGAGGGCAGCAGCCTCATCGATCTCCTCGATCGCGTCCAGACAGGGCGCACAGCCCATCGGCTCAGGTAGGAGCAGATCGACGACGAGTTCGCCAGACGCCCACCTCCGTCGGTGAGCCGACGTGACCTGGTGGTCGAGTGACGTGTCGATGGCTGTCATGGAGGATCTCCTGGGCCTGGTGGTCTGGGTCAACCACTCAGACGAAGCCGGAGACCAAAGGACGCAACGTCGCCCGACAGGGCTCCTTCGGCGGTGTGGCGCCCTGTCAGGCCGCGCAGCCGCAGTCAGTCTCCCGGCGGGGCTCGAGCTCCTGGACCTCGCCGCGCACGTCGAGCTGCAGGTGGCAACACGCCGTGAGGGCGTCTCGGAGTGCTCTCCGCCCGCGCTGCACGCGGGACTTCATCCCCGAGACCGACAGCCCCGCGGTTCGGGCCGCCTCGACCTGGCTGACGCCGGTGAGGTCGACGAGCTCGACAGCGGCCGCCTGGTCCGAAGGGAGCATTCGGAGCAACGGTCGGATGCAGGCGGCGAGGCTGGTCAACGCCCGCTGGGTGTCCTCGTCGACGGAGACGTCGGCGACCGGACGTTCCGGCACGGTGTCGGTCATCACCTCGCGCCGGTGGACGGCCGCACGGTAGTAGTCCGTGATCGCGTTGCGGGTGACGGTGAAGAGCCAGCCGAGCACCGTTCGACGGTCGCGGAGGTCGTCCGAGCTCTGCACCATTCGTAGGGCCACCAGCTGCAGGATGTCATCGGCGTCCTGGGGCCGGGACACGCGACGACCGATGAACTGCCGCAGCTCCCCGGAGAACTCCAGCCACACCGACTCGAGCGTCTCGAGCGTGGGGGTCTCGCGTGCGTCCCTCTCGTCGGCAGTCATGAACGGCTCCTCGTCGTGAAACCGAGATGGCCCTCATCGGCCTCGAGAGCCATGGTCGCCACGATATCGACGTCTGTCAATATCCAGGTGGTGGTCCTCGTGGTGCGTCTTCTCGGGCGCGCCGACGTCTGAGTCCTGCACAGATGCACACCGATCGAAGGGAAAGACGATGACCACACCTCCCACCGACTCCCGATCCGACGCAGCCATGTCGGAGTCCACGACGAGCGCGGGCACGGGATCGTCCTGCTGCTCACGGGAGAAGCAGCTGACCTGCTGCGACGCCAGCGAGAAGTCCGACTGCTGCGGTGCCGAGGCCGGTGGTGGCTGTGGCTGCCAGTGACGCGCCGACGTTCGCGCGTCGGGGAGCCGCCGTTGTCCTTCATCCAGGAGGCGCTGCGGTCGCAACCCTCCGACCCCTGGGATGCGACGAGCACGCAGTCCTCGATGCTGTCTTCGACGCACTTTCCCCCGCCTCTCGTCACCACCGCTACCTGACGGGCTTGCCGCAGCTGACCGGCTCGATGCGCACGGCTCTGACGGCCGTCGACGGTCACACGCACATTGCCTGGCTCGGCGAGATCGACGGGCACCCCGTGGCGATCGGGCGACTGATCCGAGTAGCTCCCGGCTCAGCCGAGATCGCCTTCGAGGTGGTCGACGCCCATCAGGGTCGCGGGCTCGGAACCGCTCTTCTCGACACCCTGCTGACGGTGGCCTCGGTCTCGGGGATGGACAGGATCCAGGCAACGGTCCTGCCTTCCAACGACCGTTCGCTGCGCCTGCTCAGATCGATCGGGATGGCGTTCCGGGTCGAAGACGGGTTGCTCGAAGGCACCGCGCCCGTGAGGCTTCGCGAGACTCCGGTCGTCGACCGCGCGGCAGTGGTTCGGCTCGCACTGAGCACTCACGCGACGAGCGGATGCACGGCCGACTCGGCGTGAGGCCCGAGCAGGACTCCGTACGTCGCCGGCCGCCGTCGCCGGGTGTGCCACGGGCCCCTCGCACATGCGCGACGATGGGCGCGACCGAACGCGCACACGGGCGAGGGGGACCCGCCTCGCCCACCGAGGAGAGAACGTGCCTGGGAGCACGCAGTTGCCCGCACCGGCCCGCGAGGCCCCGCGGGAGGTCGCGGCCGAGGTGGTCGTGATCGGTGGCGGCCAGGCCGGTCTCGCCACCGGCTTCTACCTGCGGCGCGCCGGCCTCGCGCCGGGACGCGACTTCGTGATCGTGGATGCGGCGGACCGACCCGGTGGGGCGTGGCCGCGCAGCTGGGACGGGCTGCGCCTGTTCTCACCGGCGGGCTTCTCGTCGCTCCCCGGGTGGATGATGCCGCCGGGGACGACGCCACCCACGGCTTCCCGCCGCGCGACCACGTGGTGGCGTACCTGGCCGGGTACGAGGAGCGGTACGACCTGCAGGTGCGGCGCCCGCACCGCGTGGGATCTGTGCGCAGGGCCGACGACGACCCGGGCGGCCGCCTCCTCGTCGACGCGCCGGGTCTCACCATCGTCGCCCGCGCGGTCGTGTCCGCGACCGGGACGTGGGACCGACCGTTCTGGCCGACCTACCCGGGGATGCGGGACTTCGCCGGTCGGCAGCTGCACGCCGCGAGCTATCGGTCCCCGGAGGAGCTCGCCGGTCAGCGGGTCGTCGTCGTGGGCGGCGGGAACTCGGCGGCGCAGATCCTCGCAGAGGTCTCGACGGTCGCCGAGACGACGTGGGTCGCGACCGCCCGGGCACGGATCGAGGCGCTCGAGCAGGGGCGCGCGCACGCCGGGGTGGCCGGGCTCGGCGACATCGTGATGGTCGCCAGCGTGAAGGACGCCCGCGACCGCGGCGTCCTGCACGCGCGATCGATGTTCACCCGGCTCACCACCGACGGGGTCGTGTGGGCCGATGGCACGAGCCAGGACTGCGACGCCGTCATCTGGTGCACCGGGTTCCGCCCGGCCCTCCGCCACCTGCGACCGCTGGGGCTGGCCCGGGGTGGGCGCATCGCCGTCGGCGGCCCCTCGGGTACGCAGGCGCTGGCCGAGCCGCGGCTGCACCTCGTCGGGTACGGCGACTGGACCGGGCCGGCGTCCGCGACGCTCGCCGGCGTCGGACCATCGGCCAGGGCGACGGCGGCGGCCCTCACCGGCCGGTAGCGCAAGCTCGCTCTTGGGGGGAGTTGCGCCGGCCTGTTCAGTCAGTCATTATTGACTCAACAACGGTTGAGTGAACGGACCCATCATGGACTTCGACGCACGGGTGGCGGCCCTGGCGGCGTTGGCCGACCCTGCGCGCCTGCGGATCGTCGATGTGCTGGACGCGGGCGACGCCTCTCCCGGAGAGCTCCGCATCGAGCTCGGGTTGCCGTCCAACCTGCTCGCCCACCACCTCAAGGTCCTCGAGCAGGCAGGCGTGGTGTCCCGCCACCGCTCGCACGCCGACAGGCGCCGCACCTACCTGCGCCTGCGCCGGGACGGCCTGTCCGGACTCTTGCCCGCGACAGCCGCACCCGGCGTCACGGCTTCGGTCGAAGCGGTCGAGCGGGTGGTGTTCGTGTGCACCGCGAACTCGGCACGCTCGCAGCTTGCGGCCGCGCTGTGGCAGCAGGCCAGCCCCATCCCCGTCGCCTCGGGCGGCACGCACCCCGGCCCCGCCATCGCGCCGGGGACGGTCTCGGCCGCACGCCGACACGGGCTGCGCCTCGTCCAGGAGCGGCCGCAGTCCCTGGACGGGCTGCTGCGGGACGGCGACTACGTGGTCACCGTGTGCGACGCCGCTCACGAGGACACGATCGCCAATGACCGCAGGGCGCCGGTTCGCTTGGCGGGCGTGAGCCACTGGTCGGTGCCCGACCCGGTCGCGGTCGGCACCGATGCGGCCTTCGACGCCGCGTACGACGACATCGCTGGCCGGGTGGCCGACCTGGCCCCTCGCCTCTCACCCCAGCCCGACGCGGACGCGTCCTAGGAGCTAGTCATGACCACCGAACAGCACCACGGCCAGACGCCCGGCCAGCAGTCGGGGTGGATGTCGCTCGACCAGCAGCTCGCGCTCAGGACGGCGGCTACCCGGCTGGCCGAGGAGTTCGGGGGGATCTACGGCCCGGAGACCGTCGGCCGGTTCCTCGAGTCCTCCTTCGACCAGTTCGCCGACCGGGCCACGGTCGTGCGGTTCCTCCCGCTCCTCGCCGAGCGCTGGGCGCGGCAGCGGCTGCACGCCCTGGCGAAGGTCGAGGGCCTGGCGCACACAGGCACCCCGACCGTGCTGTTCCTGTGCACGCACAACGCCGGTCGCTCGCAGATGGCGCTCGGGTTCTTCAACCATCACGCCGGCGCGCACGCCATCGCCTGGTCCGGCGGGTCCGAGCCCGGCATCGAGGTCAACCCGGCAGCCATCGAGGCGATGGCCGAGCGCGGCATCGACATCACGGCCGAGTTCCCCAAGCCCCGGACCGACGAGGTAGTCCGTGCCGCGGACGTCGTCGTGTCCATGGGCTGCGGCGACGCATGCCCGGTGTTCCCCGGGAAGCGCTACGAGGACTGGGCCGTCACCGACCCAGCCGGCCGGTCGCTGGTCGACGTACGGCCCATCCGTGACGAGGTCGAGCGGCGGGTGCTGGACCTCCTGGCCGACCTCGGCATCTCCGCCGCCCCATCCACCATCGCATCCGGGAAGAAGGCATGACCCACACCACCCCCGAGACCCCCCGCTCGCCCCAGGGCGAGGCCGACGGCGACGTCCTGCACCGCCTGTCGACCCTCGACCGGTTCCTGCCGGTCTGGATCGGCGTCGCCATGGTCGGAGGACTGCTCCTGGGGCGGCTCGTCCCGGGCCTGGACGACGCTCTCGCCGCCGTCGAGGTCGGGTCGGTGTCGCTGCCCATCGCCATCGGTCTGCTCGTCATGATGTACCCGATGCTGGCGAAGGTCCGCTACGACGAGCTCGGCCACGTCACCGGCGACCGACGGATGCTCGGCACGTCCATCCTGCTCAATTGGGTCCTCGGGCCCGCGCTGATGTTCGCGCTGGCCTGGCTGATGCTCCCCGACCTGCCCGAGTACCGCACCGGCCTCATCATCGTCGGCCTCGCCCGGTGCATCGCGATGGTCCTGATCTGGAACGACCTCGCGTGCGGCGACCGCGAGGCCGCCGCCATCCTGGTCGCGCTGAACGCCGTCTTCCAGATCGTCGCGTTCGCCGTCCTCGGCTACTTCTACCTCCAGGTCCTGCCCGGCTGGCTCGGCCTCGAGCAGGCCGCGCTGGACGTGTCCATGTGGTCGATCGCGAAGTCCGTCCTGGTGTTCCTCGGCATCCCGTTGCTGGCAGGTTTCCTGACCCGCACCTTCGGCGAGCGCGCCAAGGGGCGCGAGTGGTACGAGGGGACCTTCCTGCCCCGCATCGGCCCCGCCGCGTTGTACGGCCTGCTGTTCACCATCGTGCTCCTGTTCGCGCTCCAGGGCGACACCATCACCAACCAGCCCCTCGACGTCGCCCGCATCGCCCTGCCGCTGCTGACGTACTTCCTCCTGATGTGGGGCGGCTCGATGCTGCTCACGAAGGCGCTGGGGTTCGACTACCAACGTGCCACCGCCGTGTCGTTCACCGCGGCCGGCAACAACTTCGAGCTGGCCATCGCCGTCGCCATCGGCGTCTTCGGCGTCACCTCCGGCCAGGCGCTGGCAGGTGTGGTCGGGCCCCTCATCGAGGTCCCGGTCCTCGTGGGCCTCGTCTACGTCAGCCTCTGGGCACGTCGCTTCTTCCCGACGACCACCAGCGCCGCTGCTGACACCCGATCCGCACGTCCCGACCGAGGAGCCCGACGATGACCCACACCACCTCCGCACCGACCAACGACGTCGCGACGACCGACGTCCCGCAGGTGGTCTTCGCCTGCATCCGCAACGGCGGCCGCTCGGTCATCTCCCGCGTCCTCACCGAGCACTACGCCGGCGGCCGCGTGGTTGCCCTGTCGGCCGGCACGCAGCCCGGTGAGCACATCCACCCGGAGGTCGCCGACGCACTGGAGAGGCTCGGCCTGGACACCTCGGCGGAGACGCCGACGAAGCTGACCCGGGAGACCATCGAGGCGTCCGTCATGGCCATCACCCTCGGCTGCGGCGAGGAGTGCCCCTACGTGCCGGGCGTGACGTACGTCGACTGGCCGGTGGCAGACCCGGGCGGGCAGGACGAGGAGACCGTGCGCGCCGTCATCGCCGACATCGACGGCCGCGTGCGCCAGCTGCTCGTCGAGCTCGTCCCCGACATCGACCTCCCGCCCTCGGTCCTGGCCTGAGCAGCGCGTGCCGGCGCCGGCACGCCGGGTAGCGGCTGCTCGTCAGCCGGCGGCGAGGCGGGTGGCTGACGCGACCAGGCGCTCTGCCGCGAGCCTGGCGGCCCGCGGCGCCTCGGGGTCGGCGGCGAGGGCGCCGTCGGCGAGACCCCCGTCCAGGAGCAGGGCCAGGGTGCGCGCGAGGGCGTCCGGGTCGGCGGCGCCGGCGCGTGTCGCGAGGTCGCGCAACCAGGCGAGGACGGACTGCTTGTGGGCGACCGTGCGCGTGTGGACGGCGGTGCCCGGCGCCGCCTCCGCGGCCGCGTTGATGAACGCGCAGCCCCGGTAGCCCTCCCGCCGGCAAGCCGTGCCCAACGCGTCGAACAGCCCGACGAGCTGGTCGGCCGGGTCGGGCCCGGCCGCCTCGGCGGCCGCGTGGAGCTGGCCCGTCCAGATCACGTCGACCTTGTCGAGGTAGGCGAGCACGAGCTCGTCCTTGGCCGGGAAGTGCTTGTAGAACGTCGCCTTCGCCACGCCGGACTCGCTGATGATCAGGTCCACCCCGACCGCGCGGATGCCGCGTGCGTAGAAGAGCCGGAACGCGGTGTCGAGGATGCGGTCGCGGGCGGGGGAGCCGGGGGAGGAGGTCACCCCTTGATGGTAGACAGATCTGTCTGCTAGCGTCCAGCGAAGAGGCAGACAGATCTGTCTACTCATCCCCTCGCAAAGGACCTTCACCATGAACATCGCAGTACTCGGCACCGGCATGGTCGGCCAGGCGATCGCCGGCCGACTGGACGACCTCGGCCACAGTGTCGTGGTCGGCACCCGTGAGCCGCAGGCGACGCTGGCTCGCACCGAGCCCGACCAGATGGGCAACGCGCCCTTCTCGGCATGGCACGCGGCCCACGCCGGCGTCGACCTGGCCACGTTCGCCGACGCGGCCGCCCGCGCCGACCTGGTCGTGAACGCCTCGTCAGGTGCGGCCACGCTCGACGTGCTGGCGATGGCCGGTGCGGACAACCTGGCCGGCAAGGTCGTCGTCGATATCGCCAACCCGCTGGACTTCTCAGCCGGCTTCCCTCCCACTCTGTCCATCAAGGACACCGACTCCTTGGGTGAACAGGTGCAGCGTGCCTTTCCCGAGGCGCGGGTCGTCAAGACCCTCAACACCCTCACGGCGTCCCTGATGGTCGACCCGAAGGCGCTGGGGCAGTCGAGCACCGTCTTCGTCTCCGGCGAGGACGCCGCCGCCAAGGCCACCGTGGTGGAGCTCCTCGAGTCCTTCGGGCACGACGACGTGATCGACCTGGGTGGCATCGAGACCGCCCGCGGCACCGAGATGCTGCTGCCGGTCTGGCTGCGGCTCATGGGCTCGCTGGGCACCGGTCACTTCAACTTCAAGATCGTCCGCTGACCGCGACCCGTGGAACGGAGGGGCAGCCATGAAGCTGGGCGTGCACCTGGTGAACTTCACTCTCCCCGGGGCCCGGAGGCGATCGGCCCCACCCTCGCCGCGACCGGGCGGGCCGCCGAGGAGGCGGGGCTGGACAACCTCTCCTTCATGGACCACTACCTCCAGCTGGCCTTCCTGTCCGATGCGGACGAGCCGATGCTGGAGGGCTACACCGCGCTCGGCTTCCTGGCGGCCCACACCACGTCGGTGCAGCTCCAGCTGCTGGTACGAGCGGGAGCACCGTGCCCTGGGCGTCCCCTTCCCCCCGCTCGCCGAGCGATTCGAGCGACTCGAGGAGACCCTCCGCATCGTGCGCCAGATGTGAAGCGAGGACGACGGACCCTTCGAGGGGAAGCACTACCAGCTCGCGGAGACGATCAACTCTCCGCAGCCCCTGCAGCGCCCGCGCCCGCCGATCATGGTCGGTGGCGGCGGTGAGCGGAAGACGCTGCGCCTGGTGGCGACGTACGCCGACGCCTGCAACGTCTTCGCCTCAGCGGGCGCCGGCCCCGACGAGGTCGCCCACAAGCTCGCCGTGCTGCGTGGCTGGTGCGAGCGGGAGGGCCGGCCGTACGACGAGATCCGCAGGACCGTGCTCTACAACGGGTCTGTCGGCCAGGACGCCGCCAGCGCCGCCGCGTTCGTCGAGGAGATGCGCGCCCTCGCCGACGTCGGAGTCGACGAGGTGCACGTGATGCCTCTCCGCGGCGACCCGGTCGCCTTCGTCAGGTCGCTCGGCGACCGCGTCGTCCCCCAGCTCTCGCGGCTCTGACCGGCGCCGCCCGCCTCACCCGGCTGCGGACCGGGGAGCCGGGAGCAGAGTGGTCACCAGGAAGGCGGCAACCACGGCGACCACGACCTGCGGGGTGACCGAGACCCCGTCCGCGCCGAGCAGCAGCGTGGCCAGGAGCGTGGAGGTGAGCGGGAGACGCAGCATGGCGGCGCACATCGCGCCGATCCCCATGCCGATCGCGGGCGCGAGCTCCATGCCGGGCACCCCGGACACGGCGATGCCGAGGACGGCACCGATGAACATCGCGGGGAAGACCGGTCCGCCGCGGAAGGCGCTCAGGGCCAGTCCGTACGCCAGGGTCTTGCAGGTGGCGAGGAGGAGCAGGACCTCGGTCGAGTACGACGTGGCGTCCGCGACCAGCTCGGGCAGGGCGTCCTGGCCGGAGAACAGGACCTGCGTGAAGCTGTGGTCGGAGACGAGCTGGTAGACCATCGCGGTCGAGCCGATCGCCAGGCCGAGCACCGTCGTCACCAGCACCCGGTTGACGTGCACGAGCGGTCGCAACGACAGACCGATCCAGCGGATCAGCCAGCTGAGCAGCGCACACGCGGCGCCGATGGGCAGGGCCCACAGCATGGTGGCGACGGTCGGGTCCACGGCCGGGGGCACGGAGGTCAGGGCCAGCGAGAAGCTCCCCAGTCCGGTCCAGCTGTCCAGCCCGACGAACACCAGGGCCCCCACGCCGGAGGCCAGCAACCCCGGGAGCGCCACCAGGGTCAGCGTCGCGCCCCCGATGCCGGCCGCCTCCATGATCAGGAACGCGGCGAGCACGGGGGATCCGAGCAGGGTGCTGATCGCCGCGAAGCTGCCGGCCGACGCCATCACCGTCAGCGCCATCGGCGGCGCGTCCTTCCTCGCCAGGTGGACGGTCAGCGCCGCGAGCCCGCCACCGATGGCGATCAGCGGTGCCTCCGGTCCCAGGACGGCGCCCAGGCTCAACGTGGTGAGGGCGGCCAGGGCGATGCCGGTGAGCTCACGGGGAGCGGGCGGTCCTCCTCCCGTCTGGAAGCCGAAGGCGGGTGAGTGCCCGCCCGTGCCGGGCAGGAACCGGATGGTCATCCCGGTCAGCAAGCCGCACAGGGCCAGCCAGGGCACCGGCCACCACGCGGGCGGACCTCCCTCGAACATCGCGTCGGGCAGCTCGACGAAGACGAGCTGCTGGACCTCGGTGACGAGCGCGAGGAAGCCGTAGGCGACGGCTGAGATGGGCACGCCGAGGGCGGCGGAGAGCAGCAGCGCCACGACGTACGGGCGCGAACGCACGACCGCCACCGGGTCGACGGCTGGGGGGTCGCTCGCCGACCGGGCCACGTCTCGCCCGTGCTCCGGAGTCGTCAGTAGCCCGTCCCCTTCTTGGTCTTCTCCCGTTCGACGTTGGCCGTCCCGCCCTTCGTGTCGAGGGTCGAGCAGGCATCGGCGATGTCGCGGGTCAGCCGCTCGACCTGCTCGCGGCTCATCGTCTCCTTCACCAGGGCCCTCATGATCTTCACGTCCTCCGCGTTCGGGGGGAGGGTGTAGGCCGGCACCATCCAGCCGCGCTCCGCCGACAGCTGCCAGGCGATGTCCGACTCGTCGTACGACGTGTGCCCGCCGGAGAGCCGGAAGGCGACGAGCGGCAGCTGCTCGGCACCGGCGCCGATGACCTCGAACCGGCCGCTCTCGCGCAGGTTGGCCGCGAGCGCGTCGGCGTTCTGCTGCATCTGCTTCATCACGTAGGTGTAGCCGTCGCGTCCGAGCCGGACGAAGTTGTAGTACTGCGCGAGGACCATCGCGGCACCCGTCGAGAAGTTCAGGGTGAAGGTGGCGTCGAGCTTGCCCAGGTAGTTCTCGTAGAAGACCAGGTCCTCGGCCAGGTCGGCCTCCTCGCGAAGGACCAGCCAGCCGATGCCGGGATAGACGAGCCCGTACTTGTGCCCCGACACGTTGATGGAGCGCACCTGCTCGAGCCGGAAGTCCCACGGTGAGTCGGGGTGGAGGAAGGGCCAGACGAAGCCTCCGCTGGCGGCGTCGACGTGCAGGGGGATGTCCAGGTCGCGCCTGGTCCTGAGGTCGAGCAGGAGGTCGTTGATGCCGACGATGTCGTCCATGTGCCCGGTGAAGGTGGTGCCCAGGACGGCCGCCACGCCGATCGTGTGGTCGTCCAGGTGGGGTTCGACGTCCTCGGGGCCGATCGTGTACTTGTCCTTCGCCAGCGGGATGATCCGTGGCTCGACGTCGAAGTAGCGGCAGAACTTCTCCCACACCACGTGCACGTCGCCCCCGAACACGAGGTTGGGCCGGTCAGTCGCCAGGTGGGCGGCCTGGCGGCGCTCCTTCCACTTCCACTTCAGCGACAGGGCGCCGAGCATGATCGCCTCGGACGAGCCCTGGGTCCGGCACCCCGTCGTCGAGCCGGGGGCGTGGAACAGGTCGGCCAGCATCCGCACGCAGCGCTGCTCGATCTCGGCCGAGATGGGGTACTCCGCGTGGTCGATGAAGTTGCGGTGCAGGTTCTCGGCGATGATGCGCTGGGCCTCCGGCTCCATCCACGTCGTCACGAACGTGGCCAGGTTGCGCTGCGGATCGCCCTCGAGGGCAAGGTCCTCGGCCACCAACCGCATGGCGTCCGTGGGGCTCATGCCGCCCACGGGGAAGGACGTCGCCGGTGCCTTCTCGGTCAGGAAGCGGTTGCCGAACAGTGCTTCGGCTTCAGGCTGGCTCAGTGTGCTCATGGGACTGCTGCACCACCATTCTCGTCGGGGTCGGCCGGTCGATCGATTGGATGACGCCGCCGATCGCGAAGCAGACGGCGCCGACGAAGGTCCCCCAGTTGACGAGCCCGGCGTCGACCACGGTGGAGGTCGCCGGCCGGACGAAGGCGGCGAGCCCGGCGAGGAAGAAGACCACCGACCCGAGCTGGTTCACCGCCACCACCCACCAGGTGAGGTCGCTCGCGCGGACCGCGACGTGACCGCCGCCGACCTCGAGCATCGCGAGGTGCCCGGAGACGAGGAAACAGAGGCACCCGAGGATGTCGGGCAACCAGATCCACCCGTCGGACTGGCGCGGGGTGAGCCCTGAGGCGAAGGCTGCGACCAGGCTGACCGCGAACAGCAGCGTCCCCGCGAACAGCACGACGGCCCCACGCCAGTCGCGCTGTCCGGGTCGGGTGCCCCACCACTGCATCGCCCCGCCTCTCGCGTGGGAGCCGCCCGGTGGGTGCTGGGCAGCGTTGACGACGAGCAGGACCGAGGCATAGGCCCCCAGGCTGAAGAAGAACCCACCGACCAGGTACGTGGAGTTGACCGCCACCAGCGCCTCGCCTTGCTGGGCGAGGAAAGCACCGGTCGCGAAGAGGCTGCCGCCGACCACGAAGGCGCAGGACGCCACCAGGTTGATCCTGACGAGTCGTCGTCCCACAGCGATGTCCTCAGCCTCTGGGTGGCGCGGCCGTCCGCCAGTACCTCACGGACCCGAGGAGCGCGGCCTCATCCGCAGCGGGTGACCCAGGCCCTCGTCTGCCATGGGGGACCGAGGGCATCCCCCAAAAGAGGGTATGCCCTCCGCCCGGTGGCGGGCCCTAGTGTCGGGATCCCCCCAATTCACTGTGCGAAGGAGATCCCTGATGCCCAGACGGTTACACCTGGCCGTGACGGCGGCCGCGACAGCGGCCCTGCTCGGCGCCATGACCAGCCCCCCGGCGTACGCCGACCCGAACAACAACACCGTCCGCAAGCTCACGAAGGCGGTGACCGTCGACGGCGTCGTCGAGCACCTCGAGGCCTTCCAGGAGATCGCCGACGACAACGGCGACCGGGCCGCGGGCCGGCCCGGCTACGACGCGTCCGTCGACTACGTCGTCGAGCAGCTCGAGGCCGCCGGCTACGCCCCCACGGTCCAGGAGTTCGAGTTCCCCTACTTCGAGGAGAACTCCGAGCTGATCAGGGTCTCCCCGAACCCGCGCACCTTCGTCAACGGCACCGACTTCCTCCGCAACACCTTCGACTCCGGGAGCCCGGAGGGCACGGCGACCGGTGCGCTCGTCCCGGTCGATCTCGTCATCCCGCCGGGGGCTGCTCCCAACAGCAACTCGAGCGGCTGCGAGGCCGCCGACTTCGCGGGCTTCCCCGCGGGCGGCGTCGCGCTGATGCAGCGCGGCACGTGTGGGTTCGCGGTCAAGGCTCTCAACGCGCAGGCCGCGGGGGCATCCGCCGTCGTCATCATGAACGAGGGACAGCCCGGCCGGACCGGCCTGCTCAACATGATCGGTGACGCCACCGGCCTGACGATCCCGGCAGTCTTCGCGACCTTCGAGGCGGGCGCCGACCTGGCGAGTACCCCCGGCGCCACCGTCACGGTGACCGTCGACTACGCCGCCGAGATCCGGACCGCGTCGAACGTCCTCGCCGAGACCAAGGCCGGCAACGACGCCAACACCGTCATGGCCGGTGCCCACCTCGACAGCGTCCAGGACGGTGCGGGCATCAACGACAACGGCTCCGGCAGCGCAGCCCTGCTCGAGACGGCCATCCAGATGGCCAAGGTCAAGCCCACCAACACCGTGCGGTTCGCCTGGTGGGGCGCGGAGGAGGAGGGCCTGCTCGGCTCGGAGTACTACGTCAGCCAGCTGAGCGAGGAGGCGGCCGAGGACATCGCGCTCTACCTCAACTTCGACATGGTGGCCTCGCCCAACTACATGTTCGGGGTCTACGACGGCGACAACTCCGGCGGGACGGCTGCTCCCGGCTTCATCCCGGAGGGCAGCGCCCAGATCGAGGACGTCTTCGAGAAGTACTACGCCGACCGCGGCGAGCCCTTCCAGGACAGCGAGTTCTCCGGTCGCTCCGACTACGGGCCGTTCATCGCGATCGGGATCCCGGCCGGTGGTCTTTTCACCGGTGCCGAGGTGACGAAGACCGCTGCCGAGGCGGCGCTCTACGGCGGCGTGGCGGGAGCGGCGTACGACCCGTGCTACCACGAGCCGTGCGACAACCTGACGGGCGAGGGACAGGACGAGGCGCTCTACGACCAGCTGCGCGAGGACTACACCCTCATCGGCAACGTCAACGTGCACGCGCTGGACGTCAACTCCGACGCCATCGCCACGGCCGTTCTCACGTTCGCCTACAACACCTCGACCGTCAACGGCGCCCCGGGCCACCCGGGTCGTGGTCTGGTGAAGCCCGGTGAGTTCGAGCGGGCCATGGCGAGGATGACCGACCGAAGCGCGCGCTGAGGAAGCCCGAGCAACGGTGAGGGCGGGCCGCCCCCACGGCCCGCCCTCACATCTGTGGGTGACCTCAGCCGGCGCGTCGTACGACGAAGCGCACCCGCCCGCTGTCCTCGGTCACGGCGTCGAGCAGCCGACCCCGGACCCGGGGCACCGCCTCCTCGTCGAGGAACACCCGCGCACCGTCGCGCTCGACGACCTCGTCGCCGTCCTCCGGGCCGGACGTCATCCCGACTCCGAGGGCGTCCGTCGCCGCGTCCTGCGACGCGATGCGCAGCCCTGACTCCTCGCCGAGGCGAGGGTGTGCCGTCACCCGGCGGACGACGGCTCGCGCCTTGTGGGTCATCGTGAACATGTCGCGCTCCTCTCGTGGGTCCGTCTCCATGGAGACATCCGCGGAGGGCGTGGACAAGGACCTCGACCGGCCTGCTCGACGATCGTCGGGACGACGACACGTCGCCGTCACACGGCTGTCATGTGGGGCAGCCGACGTCGCCCGCCACGGTCCGCGCGGCGCCCGTGCCCGCGACGAGTCCCGGGGGCAGCAGCTCGACGTAGTCGTCCGCCGTCACCGGGCGGTCCGCGAGCGCGCCGTCCGGCAGGGGTACGTCGACGTCCTCGCCCGAGGTGACGAGCCGGAGCCCGTCGACACCGGGCGCCGACGACACCGAGAGCACCAGCTGCCCCACTGCGAGCGGCAGGCGCTCGGCGTCCCCGAGCGCCACGGGGTCGAGGTCCACGACGGCGACGCCGTCCTCGAGCGCCACGAGCTCCAGGCGCGCAGAGGGAGGGACTGCGGACGTGTGTCCGGCAGCGCTGCCCTCCGACGTGGGCGGTCCTGACAGCACGTCGAGCACGTCCCCCACGACCTGCGCCACCGGGTCGTCGCACGTCGCACCCACCGCTGCGGTCGTCAGCTTGCCGTCCCTGCGCAGCCAGAACACGACGGGCTCGCCCCGTGGGTGCGCCGGCCCGGCGCCCGAGCCCTCCGGCCCCTCCTCGGCGGTGGTCAGCAGGTTGTACGGCACCGCGTCGGCGTCGACGGTCCGGCTGCGTTCCTCGTCGGGCAGTCCGCAGGCGGTCATGACGAGCAGCAGCGCGAGGGCGAGGCACCACCTCATGTCGCACCCCCCGCGCGGTCGGCGAGGGGCAGGGCGACGACGAACTCGGCCCCGGTGCCGGCGGACCCGCACCGGACGTCCCCGCCGTGCCGGTGCACCGTCTCCGCCACCAGGCTGAGGCCGAGACCGCTGCCGGTCCCGGGCTTGGACGCGCCCGCCCGCGCGAAGCGCTCGAAGATGCGGTGGCGGTCCGGCTCGGGCACACCCGGACCCCGGTCGCGGACGCGGATCTCGGCGCGTCCGTCCTGCGCCGCCACGCTCACCGACACCAGCCCGTCTCCGTGGAGGTCGGCGTTGTCGTAGAGGTTGACCAGCGCTCGCACCATCTGCGGGCGGTCCACCCGGACGAGGGGCCCCGGCCCGTCGGCGGCCTCCTCGAGGTCGTCCAGCAGCGCGGTGCGTCGTCCGCTGGCCACGAGTGCCTGCCGCGCCAGCTCGTGCGCGGGAGTGGTCGTGACCCTCGCCTCGTCGATCCCGGCCTCGAGGCGGCCGAGGGCGAGCAGGTCCTCCAGGGCACGCCGGAAGCGCGCCAGCTCGTCCGACATGAGCCGCACCGCCTGCTGCGCCCGGGGGCTGAGGTCGTCCGCACGCTCCAGCAGGGCGAGGCTCGTCGTCAGGGTGGTGACCGGTGTCCGGAGCTCGTGGCTGACGTCGGCTGCGAACCGGGCGTCCCGCTGGATGCGGCTGTGGAGGGCGTCCACCATGTCGTTGAACGATTGGACGAGGGCCGTGAGGTCGGGGTCGCGGGTGTCGCGCAACCGCCTCTCGAGGTCGCCGGCCGAGATGTCGACGGCCGCCAGCGTCACGTCGGTCAGCGGCGCCAGGACCCGCCTGCTGGCGGCCCGGCCGAGACCTGCGCCGGCGATCGTGGTGAGTGCGGCGCCCACCGCCAGTGCCAGGGCCAGCGTGTGCAGGGTTGCGTCCAGCTCCCGCGCGACCGACACCTCGTAGTACTCCGCGCCGACGGCCGGGAGCGGGATGCCGACCACCACGGCGTGCGGATCGGTCTGGGACGTCCACCCCACGCCGACCTCGCCACCGGCCACGAGCGGTCGCACCACCTCGGTGAGGTCCTCCCCGGGCTGGTCGAGGCTCGAGGAGTACCAGTCGCCGTCGCGGCGGACGTACATCGAGGCGCCGGCGGGTGGCGCGACGCCGCCGAGCACCTCGCTGACAGGGGTTCCGGTGGTGCTGAGGCCACTCCTGACGAGCGCGGCGTCGGCATACGCCTGTCGCAGGGCGGTCCGCTCGCGCTGTTCGAGCAGCAGGTGCCGCGCGGAGACGTAGGTGCCCACGGACAGGGCGACCGACAGCAGGAGCGCGCCCAGGGCGAAGGCCGCCGTGACCGAGGAGCGCAGCCCCGGACGGGGCAGCCGGCGGGTCACCGGCGGGTCACCGTGCGTCGAGCCGGTAACCGAGTCCACGGACCGTCACGAGGGTGCGGGGCGCGCCCGGGTCGAGCTCGAGCTTCTTGCGCAGCCGCCGGACGTGCACATCCACGATGCGCTCGTCGCCGAAGAAGCCGCGCTCCCACACGTGCTCGAGGAGGGCGGTGCGGCTCAGCACGCGTCCGATGTTCTCCGTCAGCACCGACAGCAGGCGGTACTCGGTCATCGTCAGGTGGATGTCGCGGTCACCGCGGACCAGCTGGGCGCCGGCGCGGTGGAAGACGAGCGGCCCGTCGACGGCGTCGAGGACCACCACGTCGCTGGATCGGCTGCCGTCCTCGAGACGGGCGTCGTCAGTGCCGTCGTCAGTGGCGCCGACCAGGGCCGGACGCCGCAGCATGGCACGCAGCCGGGCCTGCACCTCCTCCACCTCGAAGGGCTTCGTCACGTAGTCGTCCGCACCGGCCTCGAGTGCCGACACGATGTCCTGCACGCCGTCGCGCGCACTGATCACCACGATCGGGGCCTGCGTCAGGGGCCGCGCCCGGCTGATGAAGGTGAAGCCGTCGACCCCGCCGAGCATCAGGTCGACGAGCATGACGTCGACTCCCTGCTCGACCAGCTCGAGGGCGGCCTCGGCCTCGTCGGCCTCGACGACGGCGTAGCCGCTGTCCTCCAGCACCAGCCGCAGCGACGTACGCAGCCCCGCATCGTCCTCGAGGACCAGAACTCGCGTGGGCATGTCGTCCATCGTGCCATCGTGGCTCAGCGGCGCGGCACCGACCGCGCGGCGCGGGCATTGTCACGCAACTGCAATGCGTCGCAACGACAACCCGTCACACGTGGCTGCAAGGCTCGACGGCCACACTCACGGGAGGACGCGCCGATGACCACGACGCTGGAGCTGTTGCCGCTCGCCGACGACCGGACGAGCCTGGCCGAGGAGCAGGACGACGTGCGCGGCATGACCGTGCTGGACGTGCGCGAGCACCGCGTCGGCGAGGTGGAGGAGATCCTGGTCGACTCGGTGGAACGCCGTGCGCGGCTGCTGGTGGTCGCCTCGGGAGGCATCCTCGGAATCGGTGAGCACAAGCGGCTGGTCCCGGTCGACGCGGTCTCGCGCGTCCGCGCCCACGTGCGGCTCGAGCGCAGCGACCTCCACGTCGCGTCGGGGTTCGACTACGACCCCGAGCTGCCCGGGCCGGTCGACTACGGACCCGTCTACAGCTACTTCGGCTACACGCCCTTCTGGGAGGACGGCTATGCAGCGCCGTACTTCCTCGACCGCCGCTGGTGAGGACCGCTCACCACGGCCTATGCGGTGACCGGTTCGCGGCGTGACCGCGGCGGAGCCACCGCTCGAGCCCCGGTGCGTTCGGCGCCGATGCCGGCGGCCACGACGAGGAGGATGCCCACGACGGCGATCCCGTTGGGCACCTGGCTGAGGGCGAGGAAGCCGATCACCAGGGCGAACGCCGGCTCCAGGGCCATGAGGGTCCCGAAGGCCCCGGTGGTCAGTCGGCGCAGTGCGAGCAGCTCGAGGGCGAAGGGCACGACGGGGAGCAGGATCGCCAGTCCCAACCCGTACAGCAGGAGCTGCGGCGTGAGGTGCCCGACGACTCCGGGTCCCGCGACGACGGTCGCCACGAGCGCGGCCACGGGCATCGAGACGGCCAGTCCGCCGAGTCCGCTGACGGCGTCGCCGACGCGCTGGGTGAGCAGGATGTATGCCGCCCAGCACGCGGCGGCGCCCAGGGCGCAGGCCACGCCGACGGGGTCGGCCGCCCCGGTCCAGGGCTGGGTGAGGAACAGGACGCCGGCGGCGGCCACGGCGGCCCACGACCGACCGACGCCGCGGCTGCGCCACACGGCGATCGTCAGCGGGCCGAGGAACTCGAGCGCGCTGGCCGTGCCGAGGGGGAGACGGGCCACGGCCGCCATGAAGAGCAGGGTGACCCCGGCGGTGACGACGCCCAGCGCCGCGCCGGACCACAGCGCCTCGCGCGAGTAGAGCGCGAGGCGCGGTCGCACCACGACCAGCAGCAGGATCCCGGCCCAGAAGAGCCGGATCCAAGCCGCGCCGGACGCACCGATGTCGTCGATGAGGCCGACCGAGGCAGCCAGGCCGAGCTGCACGCAGAGCATCGAGGCGACGGCCATCGACGCACCCGTGCGAGCCGCGGAGCGCGAGGTGGTGGAGTGCATGACACCAGTAGACGGTGGTGTGACCGTTCACGTCCACGTGACTCTGCTGGACAGTTCGTTCAGCAGATCGACACAATAGGACCATGGACGTACGCCGGCTCCGCATGCTGCTCGAGCTCTCCCGTCTCGGCTCCATGCACGAGGTCGCCGACGCGCTGGGCACGACGACGTCGAGCGTCTCGCAGGGCATCGCCGCGCTGGCGCGGGACGTCGGCAGCCCGCTGCTCGAGCCCGACGGCCGACGGGTTCGGTTGACACCTGAAGGACGACGCCTGGCCGACCACGCCGTGACCATCCTGGCCGCGGTCGAGTCCGCGCGCCTGGACCTCGACCCGACCGCGGAGCCGGCAGGCGTGGTGCGCGTGGCCGGGTTCGCCTCGGCGATCAGGAGGTCGCTGCTTCCCGCCATCGACGACCTGCGCACGACCCACCCGGACGTCGAGGTGCGCATCCACGAGTACGAGCCGCTCGAGTCCTTCGACCTTCTCGCCCGCGACGACGTCGACCTGGCGCTCGTCTACGACTACGACCTTGCGCCGGCGGAGTGGCGCGACGACCACGTCGTCGCGCCGCTGTGGGAGCTCGAGTGGGGGATCGGCGTGCCGACCCGGGACCGGCGCCTCACGCTCGCCGACCTCGCCGGCCGGGACTGGATCGTGAACTCACGCCACACCGCCGACGAGGACGCGCTCCGCACCCTCGCCTCGCGCGCGGGGTTCGTGCCGCACGTGGTGCACCGCGTCGACTCCCTCGAGCTGGTCGACGACCTCGTGGTGGCCGGTCGCGGCGTCGCCCTGCTCCCGCGGGGGCGGTCGTCGCGGCGCGGCGTCAGCGTCGTACGCCTGCGCGACCCGGAGGTGCGGCTGCGCGCCTACGCGGTGACGCGGCGCGGGCGAGGCGGCTGGCCGCCCCTGCGTGCGGTGACCGAGCGGCTGGTCACCGGCTGATCGCACCCGCTGGTCGGCAGGCTCGTCAGAAGGCGTAGCGGACGCGGCACCCGGGCAGCTTGTCCTCGACGAGGTCGGTCAGCTGCTTGACCCAGCGTCCCTTCCAGCCGGTGCGGTAGCGCACGTTGACCTGCCCGCTCTGGCTCCGCTTGGTCTCCTGCAGGTCGGGACGCCACAGCAGCTCCTCGCCCTTCGGGTGCCACCCCAGGTTGACCTCGTGGAGGTCCTCGTTGTGGGTGAGGAAGACGACCTCCGCTGCGAGCTGGGCGCGGGTGCGGGCACTGGTGCCGTCGGCGACCTGCTCGAGCAGCTCGGCCCACTCGGCGAGCCAGGTCTCGTGCACGATCACGGGACTGAGGTTGACGTGGACCTCGTAGCCCGCCTCGACGAAGTCGTCCATCGCAGCGATGCGGTCGCGGATCGGGGACGTGCGGATGTCGACGGCGCGCGACGGCCCCTCGGGCATGAGGCTGAAGCGCACGCGGGTGCCGCCGCGCGGATCCCAGGTCAGCAGGTCGCGGTTGACGAGCTTGGTCGCGAAGCTGGCCTTGGCGTGGGGGAGCCGGGCGTAGAGGTCGACGAGGTCGCGCACGTTGTCGGAGACGAGTGCGTCGGCCGAGCAGTCGCTGTTCTCCCCGATGTCGTAGACCCAGGCGACCGGGTCGCACTGGTTGGACTCGGGCTTGCGTCCCTGCCGCCCGGCGTGGCGCTCGAGGTAGCCGAGGACCGCCTCGATGTTGGCGAACACGGTGATCGGGTTGGCGAAGCCCTTGCGGCGGGGGACGTAGCAGTAGGCGCAGGCCATGGCGCACCCGTTGGCGGTGGAGGGCGCGATCCAGTCGGCCGACCGTCCGTTGCGGCGCGCGGTCAATGACTTCTTCTCGCCCAGCACGATGACCTCCCGCTTGTTGCGCACCCAGTCCTCGACCGCACCGGCGTTGCCGTGCAGGCCCGGGATGGCCTGGTGCGACAGCACCTCGATGCGCTCGGCGTCGGGGAAGCGGGCGAGCACCTCGCGCGCTCGTGGGAACCGCTCGACGTCGCGCTCGTGGTAGATCCGGCGGACGTCGAGCAGGCGGTCGGTGAGCTCGGCGGGAACCCGCGTCATCCGGCTCGCAGCACCTTCTCCATCGGGCGGCCCTTGGCGAGCTCGTCGACGAGCTTGTCGAGGTAGCGGATCTTCTGCATGAGCGGGTCCTCCACCTCCTGCACCTTGACCCCGCAGACCGAACCGGTGATCTGGTCGACCCGCGGGTTGAGCCGGGCCGCGGCGAAGAACTCCTCGAAGGTCGTGCCGTCGTCGAGATGGGCCTGCAGCTGCGTGCGGTCGAACCCCGTCAGCCACTGGATGACCTCGTCGACCTCTGCCCGGGTGCGCCCCTTGCGCTCCGCCTTGGCGACGTAGTGGGGGTAGACCGAGGCCACGCTCGTCGTGAAGATCCGGTGCACGCTGTCGAGGATAGGTCGACCCGCCGACAGCCGTTCCGACGAACCGGGCTCAGCCCTTGTCGGGGTCGGCCGCCCTGCGCATCATCTCGGACTCGCTGACGGCCGCCTTGACGGTGGCGGGGTCCATCAGCGGCTCGGTGCCCGGCTGGTGCAGGTCGGTCTCGGTCGTGTCGGGGTTGACCCCTTCGCCCGCCGCCGGGATGCCCGACGGGGTCACCGGGCCGTCGTCCGTGATGGCCTCGACCTCGTCCTCGCTCAGGCCGAGCGCGGGGGCGAGCACCGCGGCCTGCTTGGACGGTGCCTTCTTGGCGGCGGCCTTCTTGGCGGCGGTCTTCTTCGCGGGCGCCTTCGTGGCGGGAGCCTTTCTGACAGGCGCAGGCGCGACGTCGGCGGCGACCTCGGTCGCCGTCGCGGGGGTGCTGACGACCGTGTCGACCGGGGGCGGTGCCGTGCGCTCGCCGGGCCACGGGGCCGCCGGTGCGGTGCCCGCCCCCGACACCTGCTCGATCACCCGGCCGACGACGCGAGCCGTCGTACGAGCTCCGGTCGTCGCGACGCCCACGGAGGTCCCGATGACGGCTGCGGCGGCGTGGGCGGGGAGCGTGAGTGCTCCGGTGACCAGGCGGATGGGGTTCACCAGCGGATCCTCTCGTCGGATTTTCGTCGGGACACATCAGTACCCCGTGCGGTGTCGCACCAGACCGTGACATGCACCACGAGGTCGCAGGCACCCCACTCCGGGTGGGAGCGGTGCGTGCGCCCTCCGGTCAGAGGGGTACGGAGCGGTCCCGCGCCGATCGGTCGGCACCTGAGAGGAGCACCACATGACAGAGGACACCCGTCTCCGGTCCAGGTCCACCACGTCCGGGTCACCCGTCCAGGCGGCGACGGACTGGTCGTGGACGACGCCTCACGGGCCAACTTCGTCCCGCTCAACGCCGCCGACGATTGGCTGCACCTTGTTCTCGGCGTCGGCATGATCGTGCTCGGGGTCGTGCTCGCCAAGCGGTCCGGCCCGGCGGGCGGCGTCAGCTAGCACGGCCGCCCGTCCTCCCCACGCAGAACCGGCCCGTCCCCGGGGGGACGGGCCGATCCGCCTCGTGCTCAGGACTGCGTCTGCGAGCGGACCTCGTCCACCCCTGACTGTCCCTCGGACTTGACCTTGCCGGCGCTGTCGGACGCGGTGTCCTTGACTTCCTGCGCCGCCTGGGCGGCCGTCTCCTTGACGTCGCCGGCGACGTCCTGGGCGACCGACTTCGCCTGGTCCACGACCGGCTGGCCGTGCTCCTTGGCGGCGTCGACGACGTGACCGGCCGCGACGGCCTCCTTCTCGGAGGCGGGGATCAGCGCGGACACGATCATGCCGGCACCGAAGGCGACCAGGCCGGCCGCCAGGGGAGCGCCCTGCACCTTGTCCTGGGTGCCGCTCACGGCGCTCTGGGCGGTGCCCTTGACCGAGTCGACGGCGCCGCTGGCAGAGTCCCTGGCGGACCCGGCCGTGCCGGACGCTGACGAGCTCACACCGTGCGCGGTGCCCATGACCTTGTCGCGGACGCCGAGCATGCGGCCACGGGCCGCCTGCTTGCGCCGCTCGACGATGGCCGACGGGCTGACCCGGTCCTGCAGGGCGTCGACGTCGGCGGTCATGGACTGCCGCGTCTGCTCGATCTCGCTCCTCAGCTCTTCTGTGCTCTGGCCCATGCTGCGTCCTCCTTGAGTGTCTGCTGCGTCTCCGGCAGCTGCGGGTTCGTGTTCTTGAGCTCCTTGCGACCCCTGGCCGCGAGGACGGCGCCGACGATCGCCCACAGGGTCGTGACGATCAGGAACGCCAGCTCGACGGGCATCCAGTTGTCGAGCAGGTAGGCCAGGGCGAACGAGCCCAGGATCAGCGCGAGCAGTCCGGACACACCGGCACCGCCGAGCATCCCGGCGCCCTTCCCGGCCTTGGTGGCCTCCTCCTTGAGCTCGGTACGTGCCAGCTCGAGCTCCTGCTTGACCAGCGTCGTCAGGTCGTTGCTCAGGTCGCCCACGATCTGGCCGAGGCTGCGCTCGTCATCCGCCCCGGCGACGTGCGAAGCGCCAGCCGGGGGGACGGGGTCGTAGCCCTGGGCCCCGGTCACGGCGCGTCCTGGGTGCGCTGGCCGGAGAGCCCGGACGTGCTCGAGTCGAGGCTGGACGGCATCGCCTGCGTCGGGTGCTCGGCCGGGGTGTCGTACCCCGTCGTGCCGGGCCGGTCGGTGCTCGACTGGTCCGCCGCGGGTGCGCCGCCGACGGTGCCCATCGGGCCGGTCCCGACGCCGGTGCTCGTGCTGTACGTCGGGTCGGTCGGGACTGCGCCGTACGTCGTGCCCGACGTGCCGGCGGTGCCTCCGGACTCCTCCAGTGAAGCCGCAGCCGCGCCGTCGGCGGTCGCGCGGAACATCCGCCCGGCCACGACACCCGCAGCGAGGGCACCCAGGAGGAACGTCCCCGGACGGCGCCGGGCGAAGTCGCGGGCGTCGTCGAGGAGCTGTGCCGGCTCACGATTCTCGAGGTGGCTGCTGAATGCGCGCACCCGGTCGGAGACCTGCTGCGCCAGGTCGGTCGCCATGCCCTGCGACGGGCCCTCGCCCTGCGCCATCTTCTGCAGGTCGTCGCCGAGCGTCCGCAGGGTCTCGGACAGCTTGTCGCGACCGGTGGTGGCCTGGTCGTTGAGCTGCGTGGTGACCTGCTGCTTGGCGTCGCCGACGACGGTGCGGGCCTGCTCGGCCGCGGTGCCGGCGACGTTGAGTGCCTCGTCCTTGGCGGTGCCCGCCACCTGCTTGCCCTGGTCGGCCGCCGTGGAGGCGGTGTCCTTGGCCTTGTCGGTGGTGCTGGCGCCGGTGTCGTCCCCCGACGAGTAGCCACCGGCGTCGTAGCCACCGGCGTCGTAGCCACCGGTGGTGCCGGTCGTGCTCGGGGTGGTGCTCAGTGGGTCGTTTCCGTAGGTCGTCATGCGTCCTCCTCGGAGTGGGTGGTGGTGGTGCGTGCGTCCGGATCGGGGTCGGGGTCGCTCGCCGGTTCGGAGCCCGGCCGCAGCTGCTCCTGGTCGGGTTCCTCCCCGTCAGGCGTCGGCGGATCCGCGTCCTGGTCGTGGTGGGATTGCTCGGTCATGGCCGCTCGGTACCCCCGGGGAAGGGGGCCTCAGTCCACCCGTACGGAGGGCATTTCCAGATGCATGGGAGCGCCGGGAGCGGGGCACTGGGATCGATGGTCGCCTTCTTGCAGCACACCCCCACGCGTCGGTCGTACGCCGACCTGACGGAGGCCGAGGTCGACGAGATCGGCCGCACCCTGGATGCCCTGCGCGCGGAGGTCCTCGCCGACCGCGGCGCGAGCGACGCGGCGTACGTCCGCCGTGTCATCGCCGTCCAGCGCTGCCTGGAGGTGGGGGGTCGGCTGGTCCTCCTCGGCAGTCGCAGCCGCACCGCGTGGTGGCTGGGCACCACCTCGCTCGCGCTGTCGAAGGTGCTCGACAACATGGAGATCGGGCACAACGTGCTGCACGGGCAGTGGGACTGGATGCGGGACCCGCGGATCCACTCCTCGACCTGGGACTGGGACCACGCCTCCGACCCGGAGCAGTGGCGGCGCGCCCACAACGACCGGCACCACGTCAACACCAACGTGCTCGGCAAGGACAACGACCTCGGCTACGGGATCCTGCGCGTCGACGAGGCCCAGGAGTGGAGGCCGCGCCACCTCGCCCAGCCGCTGTGGAACCTCGTGAACGCGTGCATCTTCGAGTACGGCATCGCGATGTACGACCTCGACCTCGGCGAGTCACTCCGCACGGGCACCGGCTTCTCCGAGCAGCAGAGGGGCGAGATGCGCACGACGGGTCGCCGGGCCGCGCGCAACGCGTTCCGCGACTACGTCCTGCACCCGCTGCTGTCCGCGCCGACCGGCTCGGCCCGCACGACCGTGACCGCCAACCTGGTCGCGAACCTGGCCCGCAACGTGTGGAGCCACTCGGTGATCATGTGCGGCCACTTCCCCGAGGGCGTGGAGACGTTCGAGGTGGCAGAGATCGACGAGCACGAGACGCGCGGGCGGTGGTACGTCCGTCAGATGCTGGGGTCCGCCGACATCTCCGGGCCGCCGCTGCTCCACGTGCTGTGCGGCAACCTCTCGCACCAGATCGAGCACCACCTCTTCCCGGACCTGCCCAGCAACCGCTACCGCGAGATCGCCAGCCCGGTCCGCGAGCTCTTCGAGCGCCACGGCCTGGCCTACAACACCGCGCCGCTGTGGAAGCAGGTCGGCAGCGCGTGGAAGAAGGTCCTCCGGCTGTCGCTGCCGCCGAGGCGCTGAACGTGTCGTCACGCGTGCCGCCCCACGCACCGGGAGGCGAGTTCACCGTCGGAATCGAGGAGGAGCTCATGCTCGTCGAGGACGCCGACGAGCTGATGGGTGCGGCGGCCGGACCGCTCGTCGAGGCCATGTCGCAGTCCGTGCCGGGCGAGGGCGTGGTCACCGGCGAGATCTACGTCGACCAGGTCGAGCTCAACACCCCCGCGTTTCGGAGCGCCGAGGACGCGTGGAGCTCGTTGCGCGACCTGCGCGCGCTCGTGGCCAAGCAGGGTGGCCGGGTCCTCGCCTGCGGTGTGCACCCGACCGCGCCCGTCGGCGTCCCCGACATCGCCGCCTCGCCGCGCTACGACCGCATCATCGACGAGTACGCCGGTCTGCTGCGCACGCCGACAGCCGCGCTGCAGGTGCACGTCGGGCTACCCGACGAGCACACCGCGATGCTGGCCTACCGCGGCCTGCGCAACCGCCTGCCGCTGCTGCGCGCCCTGGCCGCGGGCTCGCCGTACTGGCACGGACTGGACTCGGGGCAGGCCACGGCTCGGGCGGCCATCATCCGGTCCTACCCCCGCACCACCATGCCGCCGCTGCTCCAGTCGTGGGACGACTACGTCGCACGCACCGAGGCGCTGATGACGGCGGCGGAGGCCTCCGACCACACCTACGTGTGGTGGGAGATGCGTCCGCGACCGTTGCTGGGGACGTTGGAGGTGCGGGTCATGGACGCCGTGCCGTCCCTGGCGACCGTCGCTGCGTTGACCGCCCTGGTGCAGGGCATCGCCCGGCGCGCCGTTGAGTCGCCCGACGGCGTCGACCTCGACGACGACGTGCTGGCCGTCAACGACCACCGGGCGGCGCGCTACGGGCTCGACACCCGCGTCGTGGACGTGGATGGATCGCTGCGCCCCCTGCGCGAGGTCGCGGCGCGGGTGGTCGCCGAGGCGCAGGCCGTGCTCGCGACCGACCGCCTGGACGCCCCGCTCGAGCAGCTCGAGGCCACGCTCGCCGGGGAGACCGAGCCCAACCGCCAGCGACGGGTGGTCGCAGCCGGCGGCATGCCCGCCCTCCTCGCCGACCTCGTCGCCCGCACCACCGACCTCGACGACTGAGCGGCGTACGCCACAGCAGCCGCGGCCGACAGTGGGGAGGATCGTCCCGGGCGGAATCAGGGGGTCGTCGCAACGCGTTCGAGGTCTTCTTCGATCAAGGTAGCCAGGCGTTCGCGTGGTGTGTAGTAGCCCAAGCGTTTGCGGGGTCGGTCGTTGAGCTCGTCGGCGATTGCC